>Ga0207992_1000001_pt1:290000-370513 | contig 370513 bp, 363 predicted proteins | sample ETN02SmetaG_FD_185788 | JGI IMG/M metagenome (GOLD analysis project Ga0207992, IMG submission 185788) | Marine microbial and viral communities from oxygen minimum zone, Eastern Pacific Ocean - ETNP2014F10-02SV255 (SPAdes) (version 2) | ecosystem: Environmental > Aquatic > Marine...
GTCGTCTAGAACTTCGGTTCTAGGCCGCGATGGCGTGCCTTTTGAAGAATGAGCCTGCGAGTTATGGTGTGTGGCAAGGTTAACCCGCGAGGGGAAGCCGAAGCGAAAGCGAGTCTGAATAGGGCGTCTAGTCGCATGCTATAGACCCGAAGCCGAGTGATCTATCCATGGGCAGTGTGAAGCGGGGGTAAGACCCCGTGGAGGCGCGAACCGACCTAGGTTGAAAACTGGGCGGATGACCTGTGGATAGGGGTGAAAGGCCAAGCAAACTCGGTGATAGCTGGTTCTCCGCGAAATGCATTTAGGTGCAGCGTCGTATGTTCAGTCATGGGGGTAGAGCACTGGATGGGTTAGGGGGCCTACAAGCTTACCAACCCCAACCAAACTCCGAATACCATGACTCCAAAGTGCGGCAGTGAGACCCCGGGGGATGAGCTTCGGGGTCGAAAGGGAAACAGCCCAGACCGCCGACTAAGGCCCCAAATTCTGGACTAAGTGGTAAACGAAGTGAGATTGCAAAAACAGCCAGGAGGTTGGCTTAGAAGCAGCCATCCTTGAAAGAGTGCGTAACAGCTCACTGGTCGAGTGATCTTGCGCGGACAATGTAACGGGGCTCAAGTCCAGAGCCGAAGTCGCGGGTTTTCACATTAGTGAAAGCGGTAGCGGAGCGTCGATCTCGCTGTGAAGCGCCGGTGGAAACCGTCGTGGAGCGTGGTCGAGTGAGAATGCAGGTATGAGTAGCGAGAGAGGGGTGAGAAACCCCTCCGCCGAAAATCCAAGGGTTCCTGGGGAAGGCTAATCCTCCCAGGGTGAGTCGGGAGCTAAGACGAGGCCGAGAGGCGTAGTCGATGCACAACCGGTTGATATTCCGGTACCACTGTGAGCGCGACCAGGCTCAACCATTGTTGCTAAGGGGATGCTAGGAGCCCGTAAAACGGCACCTAGAGGAACCGACCCACAATGGAGCGGCCAGCAATGCGGGGACGCAGGAAGGTAGATGAACCCACCCGATGGTAGAGGTGGGGTAAGTAAGTAGGGCGGGTCCCAGGAAAATCCGGTACCCATTAAGCCTGAGATACGACGCCGACTCGATTAAGAGGAAGTCATTGATCCTATGCTGCCAAGAAAAGCCGCTAGCGAGCTCTCACGGTGCCCGTACCCCAAACCAACACAGGTGGATAGGTAGAGAATACCAAGGCGATTGGGAGAACTGTGGTTAAGGAACTCGGCAAATTACATCCGTAACTTCGGGAGAAGGATGACCTCATCAGAGTGAAAGAACTTGCTTCTTGAGCTCGAAGAGGTGTCACAAACCAGAGGAAAGCGACTGTTTACTAAAAACACAGCAGCGTGCGAAGCCGTAAGGCGCTGTATACGCTGTGACGCCTGCCCGGTGCCGGAAGGTTACGGGGACGGGTTAGCCCTTTTGGGCGAAGCTCTGAACCTAAGCCCCGGTAAACGGCGGCCGTAACTATAACGGTCCTAAGGTAGCGAAATTCCTTGTCGGGTAAGTTCCGACCTGCACGAATGGCGTAACGACTTTCCTACTGTCTCAACCACAGACCCAGCGAAATTGAAGTACGAGTAAAGATGCTCGTTAGCTACAGAAGGACGGAAAGACCCCGTGGACCTTTACTACAACTTGGTATTGATGTTTGACCTTCACTGTGCAGGATAGGTGGGAGACTATGAAACGCATGCGCCAGTGTGCGTGGAGTCATCCTTGAAATACCACCCTGTGTATGTTGAACATCTAACCTCGACCCGTTATCCGGGTTAGGAACAGTGCCAGGCGGGTAGTTTGACTGGGGCGGTCGCCTCCTAAAGAGTAACGGAGGCGCCCAAAGGTTCCCTCAGACTGGTTGGCAATCAGTCATCGAGTGCAATGGCAGAAGGGAGCTTGACTGCGAGACCTACAAGTCGAGCAGGGTCGAAAGACGGGCATAGTGATCCGGCGGTTGCGTGTGGAAGCGCCGTCGCTCAACGGATAAAAGGTACCCCGGGGATAACAGGCTTATCTCCCCCAAGAGTTCATATCGACGGGGAGGTTTGGCACCTCGATGTCGGCTCATCGCATCCTGGGGCCGGAGCAGGTCCCAAGGGTTGGGCTGTTCGCCCATTAAAGCGGTACGCGAGCTGGGTTTAGAACGTCGTGAGACAGTTCGGTCCCTATCCTCTGTAGCCGAAGGTAATTTGAGGAGACCTGTCCCTAGTACGAGAGGACCGGGATGGACGTAGCTCTCGTGTGCCAGTTGTTCCGCCAGGAGCATGGCTGGTTAGCGACCTACGGAATGGATAACCGCTGAAAGCATCTAAGTGGGAAGCCAGCTTCAAGATGAGATTACCCACCGGGTTAACCGGGTAAGGCCCGTGGCAGACCACCACGTTGATAGGCCGGAAGTGTAAGCGCAGCAATGTGCTCAGCTGACCGGTACTAATCGGCCGAGGGCTTGATTAAGACTTCAATTAAAGGAAAACTGTTGTTCGTGCTCGCTATGGAGATCTTGAGGGACTCCTCTTGATAAAACGTGCCACAAGTATATTTTGAAGTGGCCAATAGATTTCGGTGGTGATAGCGGTGGGGCCACACCCGTACCCATTCCGAACACGGAAGTTAAGCCCACCAGCGCCGATGGTACTTGGGACGAGTGTCCCCGGGAGAGTAGGTCGCCGCCGGATTTCGAATATAAGTAGCGGACCCAATGGGTCCGCTACTTTATTTTTAAGAGATTTCTTATAGTTTCCGGAAATGGGCTGTAGGCTTTACCCGCTATGTCTGATTTCAAGAAAAACCAAGGGTCTAAAAACTCACCCAAGAAGAGAAAGACACCTGATAACAGAACAAAGAAGGGCAAAACAGTTGGGGGCGCCCCTCGTAAATATACGAAGTCAAAAACAGAACACCAGAAACAAAATGAAATTGACCCAATACCTGGGAACCAAGAATGGGGGGGACTTGCGCGCAAAGGTGTCCTTAGAGTACGACATGATGATTTAAAGGCACTGGAAGAGCAAAATGAGAGTAGATCTGAAGAAATACCTGAAATTATTGATCCCGAAATAGAAATTCTGCGAGAAGCAAGGGCTAAAAGAAAAGAAGAAAGACTCCAGAGACAAAATGAATTACGTGCAGAAGCACGAGCCGCTCTTGAAAGAGCAAATAATAGAGCTAAAAAGCGGCCAAAACAAGCTAAATCAAAAAAACAACTTAAAAGAAAGCCGTTATCTAAACGACGTAATACTAACCAAGATCTACAGGCGAGATTACGTAAATCAGTAGGTGTCGCCGAAGCCAAAAAAGCATTCAAGAAATTATCTGACACACAGTCCTCATTTGACCAAGAACGTTTTGATGATGCTCAAAGAAAGATTAACCCGCTCCTAAAGAAGCTAGATAATATTTCAGAAATCCAAGAGCTACACGGTCTTATCCAGTATCGACTAGGTAATTATGAAACAGCAGCTTTCGCGATAGAAAAATTTCGAACATTAGCTAATTCCACAGAACGTCACCCTGTACTCATGGACTGCTATCGAAGCGAAGAACGATGGGAAGATGTCGCATATTTGTGGTCAGAATTAGCCGATGTTTCACCCTCAGCCGAAATCGTAACCGAAGGCAGAATTGTCTACTCAGGAGCTTATGCAGATCAAGGAGATTTGCAGAGCGCCGTGAGACTATTGGAGAAAGGGTGGAAACTTCCATCTCGACCCCTAGAACACCATTTGCGTAGAGCCTACGCTCTTGCAGATCTCTACGACCGTGCAGGAATGGCTACCAAAGCTCGAGCACTTTTTTCATGGATAGTAGAAAGCGCCGGTACGTACGTAGACGCTAAAGAACGTCTCAAGCAGTTAATGTAATCTTTCAGGTGTTAGAAGCTTCAAGAATACTCTGAACTGAACTATCTAGAAGTGAATCAAATTCCTGTTGGCTCTGGTTAGCACTTAATCCTTCAGTTAGCGCCCTTGAAAAGCTAGCAATGACGCCTTGGTTCCTAGTCATTCTATTATTTGCTTCAATACGTGAGTACCCACCTGAGAGTGCAACTACTCTAAGGATTTTTTCACTGTTAACGAGCCCGTGGTAGAAATTATCTTCCTCAGGTAATGTTAATTTCAGCATCACTGACTGTCCTTCAGGAAGGTCAGATAGATTTCGTTCAATAGCGCTACGCATAAGAGTTTCACATTCAGACTTCTCGGAACTATGGATGTCTACTTCGGGTTCGATTATAGGCATTAATCCAGCTGACAATATTTGTCTGCCAACATCGAATTGTTGATCAACTAAAGCATTTATCCCATCGCTATCAGCTGATTTAATTACAGATCGCATTTTCGTTCCGAAAATGTTCTTAAACCTAGCGCGCTCCAACAAATCGTCAAGGCTGGGCATGGGTTTCATCATTTGGACCCCCTGACTTTCATCTTCTAGTCCTTTGTCAACCTTAAGAAAAGGAACGACTTCTTTGACCGTCCACAGGTAATCAGCTGTATCGAGTCCTTCGACAGAGCGTTCCATAGTATTCTCAAAAAGGATCGCACCTAGAATGCGACTTCCTCCAAAGCTTCCACTTGTCATGATTCTTGATCTCATCTGATGAATCAGATTAAACATTTCTTCATCATTTTTGTACTCGGTATCTTCAACGCCGTATGCCTTCAAGGCTTTTGGAGTGCTTCCACCGCTTTGATCAAGTGCTGCTATAAATCCTGACCCGCTGCGGATTTTGCCTAATTGTTGGGTGTTCATCAAGTAGTCCATTCTTAATTATTGATCTGCATAGATTAGACCATAGAAAAGAAGTGTGCATCGCTGAAGGATTGGTGAGAAATAAGTCACACCACTTCTTTATCAGGGTCAGTACGATTAAGTTATTATCCGGCTATCGTCAACTTCGTTAGTTAATGAATAGGAATCAAGGGGGATTCCGTGACCGACACTATTTCACAGCCGGAGATCCGAGAAGTAGACCGGATAGTTGTCCGTTTTGCAGGGGATTCTGGTGATGGCATGCAACTTACTGGGGAGAGGTTTACTAGTGCTAGCGCTTTATTTGGAAATGACCTAGCGACTCTTCCAGAATACCCTGCTGAAATCAGGGCTCCGCAAGGGACGCTTGGTGGCGTTTCAGCATTTCAAGTTCAAGTCTCTGACCATGACATAACTACCCCCGGAGATGCTCCCAACGTACTAATAGCAATGAATCCAGCAGCGTTAAAAAAAGAACTTCCGCGGCTTGTTGATGCAGGAACAATCATCGTAAATCGTGACACATTTGAAGAACGTAACTTAACTAAAGCAGGATATGATGTGAATCCTCTTGAGACTGGGGAATTATCCGAGTACACCCTCTTTCAAGTGCCGATGACTTCTCTAACCAAGGAAGTTTGCAAAGGGATTGAAGGCATTAAACCTCGCGATGCAGAAAGGTCAAAGAATTTTTTCGCTCTTGGGTTAGTTTCGTGGCTGTATCAACGACCGCTAGAACCAACCTTTGATTGGATCCAGAAAAAATTCGGGAAAACCCCACCAGTTGTAGAAGCCAATAACGCAGCTTTTAAAGCTGGTCATGCTTACGGGGAAACTACGGAAGCCTTCGATTACGCATACAATGTGAAACCTGCAGCTTTAGATGCCGGTGAATACACGAACATTAATGGAAACACTGCCTTGTCGTGGGGGCTTATAGCTGCGGGGCAGTTATCACAACGTCCTGTCTTCCTTGGCTCTTACCCAATCACGCCGGCTTCAGATATTTTGCATGAATTGTCCAAGCATAAGAACTTTGGTGTCCAGACTTTTCAAGCTGAAGATGAAATAGCAGCTGTTGCATCCTCTGTCGGCGCAGCCTTTGGAGGTCATCTAGCACTAACGACGACTAGTGGTCCTGGGGTTGCGTTAAAAGGGGAAGCCATTGGGTTAGCATTCAATCTTGAATTGCCGTTAGTGATCGTAGATATCCAAAGAGGGGGTCCATCGACCGGTCTTCCTACAAAAACTGAAGCTTCTGATCTCATGATGGCAATGTATGGTCGCCACGGTGAATCACCTATTCCAGTAATCGCACCATATAGCCCTGGTAACTGCTTTCACGTAGCTATAGAAGCTTCACGCATCGCGCTGAAGTACCGAACTCCTGTCATGTTGCTCTCTGACGGCTACCTAGCAAATGGTTCAGAACCTTGGAAACTCCCTGACGTTGATAGTTTGCCCGAGATAACAACTACATTCACAACTGAACCAAATTATGTGGACGAAGATGGCAACAAGCATTACTGGCCATACAAACGTGACCCCGAAACGTTAGCGCGCGCATGGGCGATTCCAGGAACACCTGAATTGATGCATAGAATCGGTGGAATTGAGAAAGAAGATGGCACTGGAAATATCTCATATGATTCAGCGAACCACCAGAAGATGACCGATCTCAGGCAAGAAAAGGTTGATAATATTGCTAATGACATTCCTCTAACGTGGGTTGAAGGCGATACGAATGCAGACGTGCTGATGATCGGATGGGGATCAACTTGGGGGGCTATAGCAAGCGCAGTTAAACAGGCACGTAGCGAAGGCTATAAAGTCGCTCATGCCCACCTCATACATATAAATCCCTTCCCAAGAGACCTTGGCAAAATCCTTGCAAAATTCAAGACCGTTATTTGCCCTGAAATGAATATGGGACAACTTTCACGGCTTCTACGAGCAGAATATCTTGTTGACGTCCAATCCGTAAATAAGGTTCAAGGGCACCCATTCACAACCGAAGAATTACATGCAACCATTCTTAAGGCCATAGGGAAGAAATAAGAGGAGAATATGACTGATACCGCCCCTGCCCGAACAACAACAAAAGCAGAGTGGACTAGTGATCAGGAACCAAGATGGTGTCCAGGTTGTGGCGATTATTCTGTTCTGACAGCGATGCAACTTATGCTTCCTGAATTAGGCGCCCTTCCTGAAGAAACGGTTTTCATTTCCGGTATTGGGTGCGCGGCAAGATTTCCTTATTACATGGATACATATGGAATGCATTCAATCCATGGGAGAGCACCAGCTGTTGCTACCGGACTTGCTATTTCTCGACCAGAACTTGATGTCTGGGTTATCGGAGGCGATGGAGACATGCTTTCAATAGGGGGAAATCATCTAATACACGCGATGAGAAGAAACATAGATCTAACAATTCTCTTATTTAATAACCAAATTTATGGGCTCACTAAAGGCCAGTATTCGCCTACAAGCGAAGTCGGTAAAATAACAAAATCAACTCCAGTGGGTTCAATAGACCAACCCTTTAATGCAGTAAGCGTCGCCTTGGGTGCCGAAGCTACTTTCGTGGCAAGAACGCATGACATGGACCGTAAACATATGCAAGAAACATTTAAACGCGCTCATGCTCATAAAGGCTCTTCTCTTGTTGAAATCTATCAGAACTGCAATGTCTTCAACGATGGAGCATTTGCTGCAATTACCAAAAAAGATAAACGCGATTCTATGTTGATCCAATTGACGGATGGCGAACCAATTCGATTTGGTGTTGACAAAGAATTCGGAGTTATTTCCGACCAATCTGGAAACGCTCAAGTAGTGAAAGTTGATGATGTAGGAGAAGCTTCTCTCATAGTGCATGATGAGACATGTGAGAACTCCAGCATGGCCTTTGCGCTTTCGAGATTGTCAAGTGGCCCTTATGAACCGACTCCTATGGGAGTCTTCCGATCGGTCAAACGCCCAGAATACGCCAAAGTGCTTAATCAACAAATCGCTGTAGCAAAAGAACAAAATGGTGAGGGAGAACTTCATGAACTCCTCCGATCTCAGCCCACATGGATCGTTGAATAGCAAGTAGCATAGATCTATCGCACGGGTAAGACTAGATACTGAGCTTCTCCGAAGAGGGATTATTTCGGAAACTAAGGAAGCTGCTTCCTTGATTGATTTAAGACGACTTAAAGTCAACGGAAGTTTCGCATCAAAAAGTAGTCAGTTGGTGCTTCAGTCGGACAGCATTGAAATCGAAACCGGTCATAGGAAATACGTTAGTAGGGGAGGAGATAAACTTGAACACGCATTGGATGTTTTTGGTATTTCCCCACAAGGAAAGAACTGCATAGACGTAGGGGCATCAACTGGAGGGTTCACAGATTGCCTTCTCCAACGTAGAGCGAACAGTGTCACTTGTGTTGACGTCGGCTATGGCTTACTGCATGAAAAAATTCGTGGAGATAAGAGAGCAATTAACTATGAACGAACCAATATTCGTGATAGTAAAGCTGTGATTGGAGATAGAACCTTTGATCTTTTAACCGCTGATTTGAGTTTTATTTCTCTTAAAACTGTTATGAGGCAAATTCTGGATTTATGTCACGAGGAGAGTGAGATTCTTCTTCTAGTAAAACCACAATTTGAATCTACGAAAAATGAGGCAAACAAAGCAAAAGGCGTGATTAACAACCCTGAAATATGGTTACGGACACTTGAAGAAGTAACTTATAGCGCCAAAGCTTTTGGTGGGAATCTTCAGAATGCCACTGCATCTCCGATTCTAGGAAGATCTGGGAACAAAGAGTTTTTCTTACTTTTCGCGAAAAACTTTCCTAGCAAAAAAATTGATTTCGCAAGTCTGATTTGAACTCGCACCAACGACATGGTGTCTAAAGGGGCTGAGGACTCTAACCTAGAAGATGTATGACTCGTTTCATCACCTATATCAATACCCGACGCCCTGAAGCCCTCCAACACGCGAAAGAACTTATAGATTGGCTAGAAGGTTCTGGCCATGAGTGCCTAATGCACTATGAATCAGCTGAAGCAATTAACCGTCCCAACCTTGCGATTGATGAATCTGATATAGATTCAAGCATTAAACTTGCAATTGCTCTTGGTGGTGATGGCTCTGTATTAAGAACCGTTAGCGCTGTCGGGGAACACAGCATTCCAGTTCTCGGAATAAATTTCGGACGCATGGGATACTTATCCGAAGTGGAACCAGAAATGTCCCGTCAGAGAATAACTCAATTTCTTGAAGGCGACTATGAAATTCAATCCCGAATGCGCCTTGAAGTACATGCCCAAGGAGAAGCTTCTCCCAGATTCGGCCTTAATGAAGTAGTTGTAGAAAAAATTGATCCTGGCAAAACGGTTCGGTTATCACTGGAAATTAATGGTGATTTTTTCACCTCGTACGCTACGGATGCCTTGATTGTCGCTACCCCTACAGGATCCACGGCTTATTCAATGTCAGCGCGCGGTCCCATAATAGACCCGATGCATCAAGCGTTGTTGCTAACCCCAGTAGCACCGCATTCCTTATTTGACCGAGCGCTTGTCCTTTCTCCAGATGACGAACTTAGAATTTCTGTATTACCAGACTGTGAAGCTTCGTTCGCTGTAGATGGAAACGTGATCGAACGTCTTCAAATCGGAGAAGACATTACATGTTCCGCCGCAAAGCACCCAGCTCAGCTAGTCTCATTTGGTGGAAGTAATTTTCATAGAGCGCTTAAAGAAAAATTTGGCCTGTCTGATAGATAGAAAAAGGCACTTCGGGACAGCCAATGACTGAAGAAAAAACTTTAACCACTAATGGCAAAAGACTCCTTGAACTTGTAGTAACGAATTTAGGAGTCATAGAACACGCTTCCATGTTATTCGGACCCGGCATGACAGTCATTACAGGTGAGACTGGAGCAGGGAAGACATTAATCGTCACAGCTCTTCAATTATTATCAGGACAACGCGCTGAATCTTCACTAGTGGGACCGTTCGGAGAAGAAGCGAGAGTAGAAGCTCGATATTTAATAGGCGACGACGAGATGATCGTGGCTCGGGTAGTGCCTGGAGTTGGTAGATCAAGGGCCTATATTAATGGGGCTATGGCGACGGTTACAGCTCTTTCTGAAGCCACAAGCCCGTTGATCGAAATTCATGGACAGCATGGACAAACAGCTTTAGAAACTATGGAACAGCAGCGGACTGCATTAGATACTTTCGCTTTGATAGACGTTACCGACTTGAACGAATTACGACTGAAGGAGAAGAAACTTCTTCAACACCTAGAGAGTATAAAAGGAAACGTTGACGCTGGCACCGATCTTGATTTTTTGAAATTCCAAGAAAGAGAAATAGCTGACGCAAGAATTGAAGACCCAGAAGAAGAAACACATCTCAAAGAGGTAGAAAAACTTCTTGCTGATGCTACTGGAAACCAGTTAGCCGCTTTGCGCATTGCTGAAAGTCTCAATAATGGGGGGAAAATAGTAGAAGAAATATCTTCACTTCTTCATGAATTGAAAAATCGTGAATCACTCAATGAATTCACATCAAGGATTAATGAAGTCCTTGAATTAATAGCCGATATATCAACTGAGTCAAGAGAGTTTTCTGAACGGATGGATACGAGTCCCGAACGATTGGTTGAAATACAGGATCGCCGATCTCAACTTTCGGATTTAAGAAGGAAATACGGGGAGACACTTGAAGGGGTCTTATCAAAGCAACAGCAGTTGCAGGAGCGAATTGGAACTCTAGAAGAGGCAGATGGATTAGCGGAAAACGTCCAAGTAGAAATTGAAAAGATATCTCAAGAAATAGAAAGAGAGGAAAGAAAGGTAGGAAAAGCTAGGAAGGAAGCGGCTCCGAAGATATCAAAAGCGATTGAAGAAATCCTTAAAGATCTTGCTCTCCCAAATGCCCAAATACAATTTCATGCCGAAGGAACAGCAGGACAATCTGTTCAAATCCTTGTTTCTTTGAATAGCGGGCAGAACCTGTTGCCGCTTCAAAAAATTGCGTCAGGAGGAGAGCTTTCAAGGACGATGCTTGCTATGCGGTTGGTTCTGTCTACTGAACCAGCCACAGTCGTATTTGATGAGGTGGATGCCGGAGTTGGTGGAGAAACAGCGCATTCAATTGGTGAGTCACTCAAAAAGCTTGCCTCCGAACGGCAAATACTCGTTGTGACACATCTCGCACAAGTAGCATCATTTGCCGATGCTCAAATCAAAATCACTAAAACAGACGATGCTCAAATGGTGGGAATAGGTGTCAAGACTTTAAATGATGAACAGCGGGTTGTTGAAATCTCGCGGATGCTATCGGGGTCGCCGGATAGCGAAAATGCTAGAAAGCACGCCGAGGAACTCTTGAAAAAAACTTTCCGATAACGATTAAGATTGGAATTATCCAACGCGAGTAACAAACTCGGCGTTATGATGGAGTCCCGTGACCAAGCATATTTTCGTTACGGGTGGAGTCGCTAGCTCTCTTGGTAAAGGGATTACTGCCTCCGCACTTGGTCGCCTTCTAAAAGCACGGGGTTTGAAGGTGACGATGCAAAAACTTGACCCTTATCTAAACGTAGACCCTGGAACAATGAACCCATATGAACATGGGGAAGTTTTTGTCACAGATGATGGAGGTGAAACCGATTTAGACCTCGGCCATTATGAAAGGTTTATTGACGAGAACCTTTCCAGAGGTTCTAATGCTACAACGGGGTCAATCTATTCAGCTGTCATAGCTGCTGAGCGACGTGGAGACTACCTAGGGAAAACTGTTCAAGTAATCCCTCACATTACTGATGAAATAAAGCAACGTATATTATCGTTATCCGGCGAAGGCGTTGACGTAGTTATTACCGAGATCGGAGGAACAGTAGGGGACATTGAGATCCTTCCTTTCCTTGAAGCCATACGGCAATTCAGATTAGATATCGGGAAGGAAAACGTTTCTTACGTGCACGTCACGCTCGTTCCATTTATAGGACCTTCGGGTGAACAAAAAACTAAACCGACACAACATTCTGTTACAGAGCTACGAAGCCGAGGAATACAACCTGATGCAATCGTTTGTAGGAGTGAACAACCAATTAATGATGACCTAAAGAGAAAAATATCGAATTTGTGTGATGTCCCACTAAAAGGAGTTGTTAACGCAGCAGACGCTGACTCACTTTATGAGATCCCACTAGTGATTCATGATGAAGGTTTAGATAATTTTATTTGCGATATGTTACAAATAAATTCTGGCGATCCGGATCTATCGCAATGGCGATCCTTGGTTGGGAAAGTTCAATCTACTTCAGGAAAGGTACGTGTCGGGCTCATCGGGAAATACGTGACGTTAATCGATGCATATCTTTCAGTGGTGGAATCACTTAATCATGCTGGGATCCATGCCGGTACTAATGTTGAAATTGATTGGATACAGGCAGAAGATGTTGAAGGTCTTCTTGCGGCAGGGAGACTTAAAGATCTTGATGGAATAGTGATTCCCGGCGGATTCGGCGAACGAGGAATAGAAGGAAAAATAGCTGCAGTGGGTTACGCGCGAGTGAATGAAATACCCTGTTTAGGTCTCTGTCTTGGCATGCAGGTGATGACAATAGAATATGCAAGAAACGTGCTGGGACTAGCGGGAGCTCACTCAACAGAGTTCAATCCAACTACATCGAATCCAGTCATTGATCTCATGGAGTCGCAGCGAGAAGTCACTGATATGGGCGGAACAATGCGATTGGGAGCATATATTGCCGAGCTGAAGGAAGGTTCTCAGGTAGCGACAGCGTATGGGAAAACCATAGTCTCAGAACGTCACCGCCATCGTTACGAGTTCAATCCAAAATTCAGACAAAGGTTCGATGAAAGCGAATTTGTATGTTCCGGAGAAAGCCCCGATGGGCGACTCGTTGAATTTATTGAACTCCCTTCTCACCCTTTCTGGGTCGGAACCCAGGCCCATCCAGAGTTTAAGAGCCGCCCAGATAGACCCGCTCCACTTTTTGCCGCTTTTATTGCTGCTGCCGCCGTTAGAGCTGCGGGAAGAAACCCCCAACTCATCGACCTTGATGAACCCTCAAAAATCCTTTAGAAATCCAAAGGAGAGAGCAATTACATCATTCGAGCAAATAGACGAAACTATAAGGTACGAAGGGGATGTTATCTCAGTTGTAGAAGCGAACTTTTTAGGTCCCAGCGGAGAAAAAATCAAAAGAGAAATAGCTAGACACCCGGGAGCAGTTTGTATTGTGCCAATCGTCGGCTCAGATATTGTAATGATCCGCCAATACAGACCTGCCACTGGACGGCACCTTCTTGAAATACCCGCAGGAAAAAGAGATGTGGCAGACGAGTCACCGCACCTAACAGCTGAAAGAGAATTGCAAGAAGAAGTAGGTCTGGTAAGCAAAGACTGGATTCTCCTTGCAGAATTTTTCAATACACCTGGATTCTGTGATGAATACTCCTACTGTTACCTTGCTTTAGATTGTGAACCCGTTCCTGATAATAGGCAGGGCTTAGAAGAAGAATACATGTCAATTGAAAGGATCTCACTTCAAGATGCAGGTGCGTCAATCTCAGAAGGGGATCTGATAGACGCGAAATCTATGCTTGGAATTTTGCTAGCCTTGCAATACCTTGATGGATAACAGCACAGATACGCCCAACAGACAGATAAGCGACTTCCTCCTATGGTTGCGCGTGGAACGCGGAAGAGCAGAATCAACATTAGATTCGTACAAGCGCGACTTGAAAAAATTTGAACATTGGGTAAGAAACCAAAAACTCTCAACTGAAACATTGCAAGAAAGTGATGTGATCAGATTTCTTCGTAGCCTACAAGCAGAAGGGCTCGCTCAATCAACAGTTGCCCGGACCATGGTTTCGGTCCGTTCCTTTTTCAAGTTCATGAATGTAGAGGGGTTGCGAAAGGACAACCCTACTGAATCCGTTGAACTTCCACGCGTTCCTCGCGGCCTTCCTAAGCCAATTAGCGAAACAGAAGTAAATGAACTGCTCGCAGCGGTTGAAGGAGACAGTGCTGCTGCGCGACGAGATAAAGCGATTCTTGAAATCCTTTATGGAACTGGGGCACGAATATCAGAAGTCGTTAATATCTCATTGGGTGATATCGATCCCCACGAAGGACTTCTCAAGGTTCTAGGCAAAGGCAATAAAGAACGCATAGTCCCTCTAGGAAGTTATGCTATGCGGGCGCTGCTTCATTGGTTAGAACCAGAAGGACGTGGCTCATTTGAACCTGATCAATGGATAAGCAGAAATGACAGCGAAGCAGTCTTTCTGAACCGCAGAGGAGGGCGTCTTAGCAGGCAGGGGGGATGGGGAGTCGTGAAGAAGTACGGAGCGTTAGTAGGCTTAGGCTCTCGACTTTCTCCACACACCCTTAGGCACTGTTGCGCCACTCATATGCTAGAACACGGGGCTGATATCAGAACAGTGCAGGAATTGCTTGGGCATGCAAGCATTACAACTACACAGATATACACGAAGGTCTCCCGAGACCAACTAGTGGACGCTTACAGGTCAGCTCACCCAAGAGCCCGGGTATAAACGAAGATGGGACACTTCGGCTCTGTGCGGCATTTAGTACTGCGATTTCTGGGTTCATTAATTAAACCCAAAAGAATGGAAAGAACGAAACAAGAACTCTTCTCAAAGTTGAACGAAGAAGAGAAACACCTTTTCGAACATCAAAGCGTAACCGATCAAAATCATAGTCTTCGTTCCGTAAAGCATCTATACAAAATAATGGATGCTGAGCCCCACGCTGATCTCGTAATAGCTACAGCCCTTCATGATATTGGAAAAACTCAATCACAACTCGGAGTTTCGGGGCGAGTTCTTGCCACATGCGTTGCAAGTATCTGTGGAGTGGGAAGAGTTCACTCATGGGGGAGCAAACGCAAAGGAACAATGTTAAATAAGATCTCCGTCTATGTGATGCATCCTGAAATCGGAGCACAAATGTTAGAAGACGTTGGAAGTAGCCAACTCGCTATTGTTTGGGCTCGAGACCACCACAAATCCAAAGAAGAGTCATCTATCGAAGGAACGCTTTTCACTGCTCTCCATAAAGCAGACAGGGCATGATTGAGCAACGAATCGTCAATGCGAATGATGAACGAATCGCTGATTTCGTTGGACTTAACGACCATCAACTGCGGCAAAAACGCGAACGACCCGATGGCGATATGGCAGGGTTTTTCATTGGAGAAGGGGTGATGGTGATTAACAGAGCTGTCCATGCCGGACATATGTTATTAACGCTCGTAGTGAGTCAGAAATTCGATCTTTCTAGATTTGAAAATCTTCCAGAAGATCTAGAAGTACTTCGATGCGACCCTGAAGTCCTTCAAGCTATTTCTGGTCATCCGGACCTCAAAGACCCGATAGGACTATTTCTCCGTCCAACAACGGATAACATTTCAGCAGTTATCGAGCATGCTGAAATTCTTTTACTTACCGAAAGTGTCCAAAACCCAACGAATATGGGAATGATCATGAGAAACGCAGCTGCTTTTGGTGTAGATGCAGTCTGCGTAGACTCGTCATCTTGCGATCCATTGTATAGGCGAGCTGTCCGTGTCTCCATGGGTCAAGTTTTCGCTGTTCCACATGTTCGAATCAACACGATTCCTGAAACGATTACACATCTTCGAGAACTGGGATTTCAAACGATAGCTCTTACTCCAGATAGAAAAGCGGATGTACTTGGAACCGTACTCCGCCGTAATACGGGACCAATAGCGTTGATCGTCGGTTCAGAAGGTGCCGGTCTTAGTTCAGAAACGCTTAATGCCGTTCAAGAGAAGGCTCTCATCCCTATGCGAGCCAATGTGGATTCGCTTAACGTCGCTACCGCCGCCGCTGTTGCACTATACGCAGTAAATGATTTTCGGACTAGCCTTTAAGGTTGAAGAAGTCCTGCGTTGGTCTTTGCGCGCTCCAAAGTTCTAGATGAGATTTCTTGGGCTCGTGATGCACCAAGTTGCAGAAGACGCTGCGTTTCACCCGGATCTGCTTGCAATTCAAAGAACCGTCGTTGAATCGGTTCAAGTAAATGGATCACGGCCTCAGCGGTATCATTCTTAAGGTCACCGTATCTTTCATATGATTCAGATAAAGATTTCGGATCAGAGGAAGTTGCAGCTCCAAGAATTGAAAGGAGATTTGAAATTCCAGGTTTCTCAGCAAGATCAAACCTAACTTCTGAATCACTGTCAGTGACAGCACGCTTTATCTTTTTTACAATCGCATCCGGTGACTCAAGAACTCCAATAGTCCCTCCAGGAGAAATCTCAGATTTAGACATCTTCTTATCTGGATGTTGCAAATCCATTATTCGAGCGCCTGCTGGAGGGATGACATGTTCGGGAACTATGAAAGTCTCTCCGAATCTGCTGTTGAACCTCTCAGCGATATCACGGGTAATTTCTAGATGTTGACGTTGATCGTCGCCTACTGGAACTAAATCAGTATCGTACAGCAAAATATCTGCTGCCTGTAAAGCAGGATAGGTAAACAAACCTCCAGAGATGAATTCATTTCGCCCCGATTTGTCCTTGAAAGCCGTCATTCTATTCAGTTCGCCAAAACTAACGGTACATTCCATGAGCCATGCAAGCTGAGAATGTTCAGGGACATGGCTTTGGATGAAAAGGATGCAATCTTGCGGATCAAGGCCAACGGCAATTAACAGTTGTGCTAGTTCAAGCGTATTCTTTCGAAGCTCTTCAGGGTCTTGGGGTAGTGTTAACGCATGCAAATCAACGATGCAATAAACAGCATCGTTTGATTCTTGATGCTTTACCCAATTCACTAGCGCGCCAAGAAGGTTCCCGAGGTGTAGTTCTCCTGAGGGTTGAATCCCACTGAATACGCGTGCCATTGGCTCAAGGTTAGGTGATACTGAGGAAAAAATGGGTTACCTTCAACCCAAAGTTGCTCTCCACCACAAGCTAAGATCTAGGTATGGAAGATAATAGACAACCTCCGATTGACTACATTGACCGAATCACTGCGACGTATGAGGCATTGGGGTACGACCGATACCAGTGGCACTATGCTCAAACTGCTCCTTCGTTCGCTAAACGGACCAAGCTTGTATCGGAAAGCAAAATAGGGATGATAGCGACAGGAGGGATTTACCGAACCGGTCAAATATCTTTTCACTACAGGGATGATGCATCCTATAGAGCGATCCCTTCGGAAACTAATGCCAGTGACCTACGAGCAACACATTTCGCATACGATCTAAGTGGCGCTAGGGAAGACATAAACGTTGTTTTTCCAATCAAAGCAATGAAAGCCCTTAAAGAAGAGGGACACATTGGTGCTATCTCTGAGAATTTCTTCACATGTATGGGAGGAATTTATTCTCAACGGTCCGTTCAAGAAGAGCTAGCTCCTAACTTGGTAGAAAGGTGCTTGCAAGAAGAAGTAGATGCCGTTCTGCTTGTCCCTGTCTGACCTGTGTGTCATCAGACCGTGGGTTTGATAGCACATCAACTTGAAGAAGCAGGAATCGCTACAACATCAATTTCAACAGCGAAAGATATAACAGAAGCCGCACGGATGCCAAGGTCAGTATTTCTAGATTTTCCCCACGGCTATACAGCAGGAAAAGTTGCAAATACGAGACTTGCGATAGATATTATCAAAGCAGCCCTTGACCTTATCGATGCAGTTGATGAGGAAACTCTAAAGATTCTTCCATACCGATGGGGAAACAATGATTCTTGGAAAGATTCGGTCTTTCAAATACCTGAAAGAGAATCTGCTACTACTGATTTACGTTTAGAACGCTCAGATTCACCGCAATATCAAACGACCCAAGATCGTGAATATGCCATAGAGAGTCACGATGGCGAAGATTGCATGATTTGCTCAGGAATCGACTACTAGAACTTCTCAGAGCCGCTTTACTTATAAGCGATTAAGCGATCAATGGCGCCCTGAATCAAACGTGAATACTCGTGGCAAAAAACACAATCAGTGACTACAAAGCTAAAGAATTTGCCCATAGGATGCGCTTGTCTCCTATAGAAAGCATCTAAGGTATCCCCGTGACCTATGAAGTTGAAACCCCTGTGTTCAGTGGTCCATTTGACCTGCTTTTGCACTTGATACTCCAAGATGAAGTTGACTTATACGAAATTTCCCTTGGAGGAATTATTGATTCTTATATTCAAGAGATTCAACGAATGGAAGATGTCAACCTTGCTGTAGCTACAGAATTTCTTCTTATCGCTGCGACTCTCATTGAGCTCAAGAGCCGAAGACTACTCCCGGATACTTCAGATCTTGATCTAGAGGAAGAATTAGCTCTATGGGAAGAACGGGACCTTCTGCTTGCCCGGCTCCTTGAATGCAAAACATTCAAGGATGCTTCTCACGTATTAAAGACATTGACTTTGGATGCAGCTCTTTCTTACCCGCGCTTGTCTGGAATGGAAGATCAATTCATAGGATTGTTACCCGACTTGCTCGAAGGTGTCTCAGGCGAGGATTTACATGAAGCATTCCTACGGGCGACCGCGCCGAAACCGGAACTAGATTTATTCCATGTCACTTCAGTGAAGCTGACCGTTGCAGAAACTGTTGAATATCTGATTGAAGAACTACCACAAATGGGACGAGTGACGCTTCGTGAATTGACATCGGCAGCTGTAGATCGAGTAGAGGTCGTTGTGTATTTCTTGTCAGTTCTTGAACTCTACAAGCAAGGGGTCATTGATTTGACTCAAATTGCGACATTTGGAACATTGACAATTGAATGGCTCGGTGTAGATACTGAAACAGGCCTACTTGGAATAGACGCCTACGAGGGATAAATGGATAATTTGCAAGAATATAAGAAAGCAATTGAAGCGGTCATCCTCGTTTCTGACAACCCAGTTGAACCTACGCTTCTAGCGCAGCTTTTAGAAATACCTATGACCGAAGTTGAACAGATTTGTATAGCGTTAGCCGAAGAATACGCGCAGCAGGAGCGAGGATTCGTTCTCGCTAACGTCGCTGGAGGGTACAGATTCCAGACAGATCCTGATATGGCTCCCTATGTGGAGCGATTTGTTCTTGAAGGTCAAGGTTCACGATTGTCGTCTGCAGCTCTTGAGACGCTCGCTATAATCGCCTATAAGCAGCCAATTTCACGTATGCAGGTTTCTGCAATCCGAGGCGTAAATGTTGAAGCTGTTATTAGGACTTTGCTGCAACGAGGTTACATAGGCGAGGTGGGCAAAGATACTGGTCCAGGGAGCGCTAGTTTGTTTGGGACCACACCGCTTTTTCTTGAAAGGCTAGGTCTTAGCGCTTTGACCGACCTGCCGCCGCTCGCTGATTTTGTTCCAGATGCAGATGTTGTTGAAGCTCTTGAAGGCGGGTTACGCCCTGAAGGATTTGAAGATAGAGCCACGATGATGACTGCGGAATCAAAAGGTGAAACCCGTAACGACGATTATCTATAGATTAGGTGCAAATTGGATAGTGGCGAAGACAAGGAGGAGAAACTCCAAAAGGTCTTAGCGCGCATGGGAATCGCAAGCCGGCGTACCGTTGAGAACTACATAGCTGATGAACGTGTGCAGGTAAATGGAGAAATTGCCCACATCGGTCAACGAGTAAATGTAGAAGAAGATGAATTGTGTTTTGATGGAGTGCCGCTTCGAGTGAAACCCAGTCTTATCTACTATTTGCTCCATAAGCCAATAGGTGTTATTTCCACAGCTAAGGATCCGCAGGGTCGGGATACCGTCGTTGACCTTCTCCCCTTAGAACCAAGAGTATTTCCCGTGGGGCGATTAGATAAAGAAAGCGAAGGCCTATTGATCGTGACCAATGACGGGGACCTGACCTATCGCTTGACGCATCCCTCCCATGGGGTTGAGAAAGAGTACCTTGTAGCGGTACAAGGGAAAGTATCTCGAGGGAACCTCAGGAAACTTCGAGAGGGGATAGAACTTGAAGATGGGATTACTGCACCGGCGAAAGTGTCACAGATTGATGATGGGCTCGTGAAAATCATTATTCATGAGGGGAAGAATCGACAGGTAAGAAGAATGTTCCAACTTATAGGGCATCCAGTGAAACGACTTGTGCGCACTAGGATAGGTAGCCTTGTTGATCATAAACTCCAATCTGGGCAATGGCGCCTACTTACTGCCTTGGAACTACTTGATTTTGAAAGTTCAACTGCTCTAGCTGGGAGAGAATCAGATGGTAAAGCAGAGAAGTAGCAGAAAAATACCCGTAGATTTACCCGAAGTCGCAGTAGTATCGCTTCCAAGGCAAACTTTCAACGCAATCGCTTAGAGAGGCAGAAATGCATAAAAAAGCTGGAATAATCGGCCTCGGGCTTATAGGGGGATCCATTGGTCAAGCACTGAGAGAAGATGGTTGGGAAGTTGTCGGTATCGATCTTGATGATTCCCGAGTTGTGGCAGCAATTGAAATGGGGGCAATTGACCATACTGGATCAATGGAAGGGACAGAGATAGTTTTTGTCGCTACTCCAGTAGGCGCGATTGCTGGTGCTGTCCAGCAAGCAATTAACGAAGGTGCTTCGGTGGTGACTGACGTCGGTAGCGTAAAGGGTTCAATCTGCAAAGAGGTAACTGATAAACGTTTCGTTCCCGGGCATCCTATGGCGGGAAGCGAACAAGAAGGAATTTCAGGTGCTAGAGCGGATCTTTTTCGAGGCGCTGCTTGGGTTCTGACCCCAAGGGAGAACACAGACGATGCCTGTTTCGCTACAGTCAGGTCAACCATAATTTCTCTTGGAGCTGACGTTATCGTTATTGACCCTAACTCGCATGACGAATTAGTAGCTGTAGTTTCTCATGTTCCCCACTTAACTGCCGGTTCCTTAATGCGGATAGCGGATGATCATTCGCAAGAGCATCGACCTCTACTCAGGTTAGCTGCAGGAGGCTTTAGAGATATGACTAGAATTGCTGCAGGTCATCCTGGTATTTGGCCGGATATCTGTATGGATAACGCAACCGCTATTACATCGGTTATTGATGAAGTGATTTCGTCTTTGCAAGAAACTCGGGATTTTATTTCCACCGAAAATAAAGAAGCTTTATTGACACGATTGCAACAAGCAAGAACAGCGCGAGTTAATTTGCCTACTGGTGTTCCCCAAGATATAGAACTCGCTATTGTGCGGGTACCTGTACTTGATCAGCCCGGTGAGTTGGCTAGCCTTACAAGATTAGCGACTGAAATTGATGTGAATATCTACGATTTAGAAATCGCCCATTCAAGTGAAGGTCAGAGGGGTGTGGTAATTATGGTTGTCCCAGTGGATAGGAGTGAGCGTTTGTTAGGTGCGCTCATGGCCAATGGGTATAGGCCATCTGTGAGAACAATGGAGTAAACATGCTGTCCATTGATCCGTTAACGAAACCTCCTGATATTGACCTTGAATTGCCGGGTTCAAAAAGTATCACCAACAGGGCATTGATTCTTGCTGCGTTAGCAGATGGAACCTCCACGCTACAGGGAGCTCTTTTTGCTGAAGATACATTAGCGATGGTTGATTGTCTCCGTGGATTAGGAGTGGGAATCGAATGTGATGAATCTAATAACAAAATAGTTATCTCCGGTTGTGGGGGAGATCTGAATCCAAACGGGAAACCGTTATGGGTGCGTCAAAGTGGAACTACCGCACGGTTTATCATGCCGCTCGCTGCTCTAGCGCGAACAGAAATCCTAATAGATGGCGACCTTCAAATTCGTAAACGCCCACAGCAAGAACTATTTGATGCTCTTGAAAAGCTAGGGGTGGAAGCTACCTTCCAAGGAGAGCAAGGTCATCTCCCTGTAGTAATCAACGGAGCGGATCTTCATGTAGAGGACCTCCAAGTCAAAGCGGAACAGTCAAGCCAATACGTTTCGGCGTTGCTGCTTTCAGCTCCATGCATGGCAGAGGATATGACTTTAGTCGTTGATGGCGAAATAGTATCAAAACCATATCTTCAAATGACCCTGACCATGATGCGATCCTTCGGGGCTGATGTGGAAGAAGTTGATCAAAACCATTTTCGTATTCGAGCTACTGGATATAAAGCTCAGGATTATAAGGTAGAAGCAGATGCGTCGACGGCGTCATATTTTTTTGCTGCGGCCGCTTTGAGTGGTGGACGAGTCAAAGTGAAAGGATTGAGCCAGTTTTCGATTCAAGGCGATATTGGCTTTGTTGATTTGCTTGAAGAAATGGGTGCAGAAGTAAACCGCAGTGAAGAATATGTTGAAGTCTGCGGCATTAGCACTCTTCGTGGCATAAATGCGATGATGAAGAGTATTTCCGACACAGCTCCAACATTGGCTGTGGTTGCCCCATGGGCAGACACTCCAACTTCTATTTCTGGCATCGGGTTCATAGCTCATAAGGAATCTGACCGAGTAACAGCGGTTGTTACTGAATTACGAAAATTAGGAATAGAAGTAGGAAATCATGGAGATGGTTTCACTATTAAACCCGGATCAATTAAAAGCGGACTTGTCCATACATATGATGATCATCGTATCGCCATGGCTTTCACTGTATTAGGTCTCATTTCCGGAGGTATCGTTCTTGACAACTCAGAATGCGTTTCGAAAACGGTTCCCGATTTTTTTGAATACGTTGACCGACTACGTTTAGATGGAGATGAGGAACTTGATATTTTAGCTATCGACGGACCTGCCGGATCTGGAAAAACTTCTTTGGCGAAACGAATCTCTAGCGAAATTGGTCTTGAATACTTAGATACTGGCGCCATGTACCGCAGTGTTGCAGCCGTTGTTATCAAAGAGGAAGTAGATCCTCTAAACAAAGATCTCGTTGTCGCCATAGCGAACAAAGTTAAGATTAGCTTTGTCGGCGAAGAAGTATTCGTAGATGGAGAGAACCTTACTGAAGTTATCAGAAGTTCAGAAGTCAATGCAGTCGTTAGTCATGTTGCCGCTAATCCAGGGGTTCGAGCTGTCCTTCGCCGCAAACAAAGAAGTTGGGCTCGGGAAAGAGGGGGTGGCGTGCTTGAAGGAAGAGATATCGGAACCGTGGTCTTTCCCCGAGCGAAACTGAAAGTATATGTAACTGCAGCACCGGAAGAGCGAGCGAGACGGAGGAGCCTTGAATCAGGGCGTTCCATGGAAGAAATTCTTGAAGACATCACAGGACGAGACCAGATAGACAGTTCCAGAGTTGACTCCCCTCTGTCTGTGAGCAGTGATGCTTTGGTGGTTGATAGTACAGGGAAGACAATCAACGATGTGGTCGAAGAAATCCTTGGGAGTTTCAATGCCTGATGCACTCTCTGGAGCTCGTGACGCAGTGGATCGGAAACTTCCTTTTCTCTCAATCGTCTGGTACCTGTTTATAAAATATTTTACGAGAACTGTATTTTTCTTCTACTTCCGCGCGTACGTTCGCAATGCGAAAGCGTTACCAAAGTCAGGACCTGTAATTTTCTCGCCGATACACCGTTCAAACTTGGACGTGCCACTAGTTGGATCCAATGCACGCCGGAAGTTGCATTATCTCGGGAAGGGATCGCTGATGACGAACCGTTTCGTGGCTTGGACGCTAGTCGGATGTGGCACTATCCCATTAGACCGTGATTCCCGAGCAGATAAGTTGGCTTTAGATGCTTCCCTTAAAGCCTTGAAAGAAGGCAAAACACTCGCTGTCTTCCCAGAAGGGGAAAGGAAGTCAGGGCCAGAAGTGTTGCCCTTGTTGGATGGGGCCGTTTGGTTATCTGCAAAAGCAAACGCCCCTATACTCCCTGTAGGTATAGGCGGTTCAGAACGGGCAATGCCCAAAGGAAGTTATCTTCCAAATCCCCGTAAAATCGTAATACTATACGGTGATCTAATTCCAGCTCCACAGCCACAGGAAGGGGCCAGACGGGTGACACGGAGTGAGCTGCGCAAATATTCGGAAGATCTTCGAGTTGTCCTGCAAGAACTCTTTGATGAGGCACAAGAGATGGCTGGATCACCGAATGAACATAGTTAAACAAGCGTAGTAAGGACTTCAGAAGCTCCTATTGCACGATCTTCGTTTTCGGATTTAACGCCACTATTAGCGAAACCTAAGTTCGCGAAAAAACCAATGGCATTTATTAAAGGCCTAAGTTCTCGCGGAGGAGGGAAATACTCTTCTTCAGTTACAAAATTGAGTTCCTCAACACCGTTTACTGGGGCAAGTTCCGAAATTACTTCCTGGACGAGTTCTTCGGGGGCTGAAGCCCCAGCTGTAACACCGACCACGCCAATCAAGGTTTTGGGTACTTCATTGGCATGGTTCACTCTGAGAACTTTTCCGCACCCGACCTCTCGTGCAAGTCGTTCTAAAGCGCGAGTATTTGAAGAATTCGCTGAACCGATGACAATGACGCTGTCGCATTGTTCAGCTATCTCCAATAATGCGCCCTGCCGGTTAGTCGTAGCGAAACACAAGTCACTGCGGCCCGGAAGGAAAAGGGAAGGAAACCGTTGTTGAGCTGCTTTAAGGATAGATGACCAGTCGCGGTGGCTAAGGGTGGTTTGGGCGAGCAACGAAACCGGTTCTGCAAAGATTGGTAGTTTCGATACCTCATCAACAGATTCAACCCGGTAGGTAGAAGAAGGAGCCACTGCCATGGTTCCGATTGCTTCTTCATGACCTTGATGTCCGACATAGATGATTTTGTGACCTTTTCCAGAACGAACTTTAACTTCGTGATGAACTTTGGTGACTAAAGGACAGACCGCATCAACAACGAACCGTTTTCCTTTACGGGCTTTCGCAACAACCTCAGGAGCTGAACCATGTGCGCTCAACATGATAGGGGAGCCTTCAGGAACTTCGTTGATGTCATCAACGAAGATAACTCCGAGCGACTGGAAACGTTCAACGACAATTTTGTTGTGAACAATTTCGTGATAGCAATAAACCGGAGCGGGGAAGGCACGAACCATCCATGTCAAGGCCTTAATGGCCATTTCCACACCTGCGCAGAAACCCCTTGGAGCGGCGAGAATAACCTTGTCAACGGCCATCTATACAGTCTGACGCAACAAAACAAAATTCCTACGCTATTCCTAAGATATTTTTGCAGCGGTCATCTTTTTATTAATCAACTTATTAGAGACTTTGGCGAATAACCTTAGAGTATGTCCACGGCAAGAGTAGTAGATGTTCACCCAGGATCCCCCGCTGACTTAGCGGGCATCAGTATAGATGATGAAATTCTTTCATTAAATGGGGAAGTGCTTAGAGATGTCATTAGATATCAAATCCTCACCGATGAACCCAATATTGACATCGCATTAAACAGAGGTGGGATTGCTATTGACCTGCAGATAGACAAAAGACCAGGGGAATCCCTTGGGGTGGAAGTCCATTCAGCGGTTTTTGACCAAATCAGAACATGTGACAATCACTGCGAATTTTGTTTTATCTACCAATTGCCTAAAGGATTAAGGGAAAGTCTTTATCTGAAAGACGATGATTATCGCCTTTCATTTCTTTATGGGAATTTCACGACTCTTACACGATTCACTGAGGCAGATCTAGAGCGAGTAGTTACAGAGGGGCTATCACCACTCAATGTCAGTATTCACGCAACTGATCCTAAAATACGTAACGAAATGCTAAGAAATCGACGTGGCGGACCTAGTCTTCGCTGGCTTAAAGCGCTTTTAAATCACGGTGTTTCAATACATGGTCAGCTCGTTATATGCCCAGAGATAAATAGTGAGATGATTTTAGAGGACACTTTGTGCACGATTTTTGAACAATACCGCTCGTTACGTTCCCTTTGCGTTGTCCCTCTTGGAGTTAGCAAACACTCAAAAGAAAAAAGGATGCGTCCCCATACGAAAGAAGAAGCGGGGAATGTTATAAACACAGTTGAAAGATGGCAGCAAACCTTTCTTCGCCACGAAGGGAGAATGCTCGTACATGTCGCAGATGAATACTATTTAATCGCAGGTCGCGAATTCCCACCAACCGAACATTACGACAGTTTTGACATGTACGAAGATGGGGTAGGCATAGTTCGAACATTTGAACGCGAGTTCAATGGCGAAGTGCACGAAGCAACAAACACCGCCGCAGGGTTTTTCGCCTGGGTGGATGGGGCACCTTCTGAAGGCTACCGATCTATCCGTAACCCAGGACAAACGACCACTTACCGAAGTAAAGGAAACACTCCAGTTGGGATACTGACTGGAGAATACGGTGCACGCACACTCTCACCGCTTGTAGCATCACTAGATAACAATGATATTCGGATAATCCCTGTTAAGAATAAGTTCTTTGGTGGGAATGTTGCAGTAGCTGGCCTTCTCGTCGGTGAAGACATTGCTAGGACACTCCAATCAGAACCCGATGATCACAGATATTTACTGCCCGATGTGTGTCTTTCACAAGGAAAATTTCTTGATGGAATGACACCGGCAGATTTACCGGTTCAAGTAGAAATAATACGAACGGACGGGATTGCTCTTCGCGAAGCACTAGGAATGCCATCATGAGGAACTATCCAATTGTCGCAGTTGTTGGAAGGCCGAATGTAGGCAAATCAACCCTTGTAAATCGTATTATCGGACGAAGAGAAGCAATAGTCGAAGAACGACCTGGTGTCACCCGTGACAGAAATGAATTTGAAGTTGATTGGGCCGGATATGACTTCACCCTTGTTGATACCGGAGGATGGTCACCGAGAACCCGAGACGCGAAAAGGCTTGACGATAAGGTAAGCGAACAATCTGAACACGCTATTCAAGAAGCTGATGTCACAGTTTTTGTGGTTGATGCAAGGGTCCGTCCCACGACAGAAGATTCTTTAATCGCGGAAATGCTCAGGACACGAGAAAAACCAACATTTCTCGTCGCTAACAAAGTCGATAATGTAAGTCACGAAATGGGGATGTGGGAATATCTGTCAATGGGACTTGGAGACCCAAATCCTGTATCAGCACTCCACGGCCGAGGAACAGCAGACCTTTTAGATCTGATCGTAGAAAAACTCCCTCGTATAGAAGAAGAACCAGAGGACTCTGAAGAAGGTAACGAAGATGAACCCACAGTAGCTATAGCTATAGTCGGACGTCCCAACGTAGGAAAGTCAACACTATTTAATTCGCTCATCGGCGAAAATAGGGCAGTCGTACACGACCAAGCGGGGACAACTCGTGATGCTATTGACACCATTGTTGAAAGCGAAATCGGAAACATAAAGTTCGTTGACACAGCGGGGATGCGGAGAAAAGCGAAAATCTCAGAAGACACAGAATTCTATTCGCTAGTACGGGCTCTTAAAGCCATAGACAAGGCAGATGTGGCACTACTGGTAGTTGACTCAACGGTAGGGGTTACCCATCAAGACCAGCGTTTATCTGAACGAATAGATGCAGCAGGCTGCCCCGTAGTTGTCGTTTTCAATAAGTGGGAACTAGTTGATACGGATGAACGCGAAGTCCTTGTGGAACAAGTTGAACGAAAACTCGGTTTTCTAGGCGATCCACCAATAATGAAAACATCAGCACTTTCTGGTAAAGGAGTCCACCGTCTATACCCAATCCTCTCTGAAACAATCAGTAACTATCACCGCCGCGTACCTACCAGAGAAGTAAATCTCGTTATCCGCCGTGCGCAAGCAGCGCATCAAGCCCCAGGAGGAGCACGCATACTCTATGCAACACAAGGTGCCGCCGAACCTCCGACATTTACTCTCTTTGTGAGTAGAAAAATTCCACGAACCTACGTACGGTACATAGAAAATCAGCTTCGTGAACAACTGGATTTAGGGTCAGTTCCCATCAAAATTAGAGTTCGTAATAGAAACGATTAGTCTCTCTAAACCGGCAAAACACTGGCTTCTGGCAAAAAATGCAAGTCAGAGGAGTGGAAAGCGGTTGTGAGCGTCGTATGAGGGTACCCTTTAAGGTATGGAAACACCATTTCTGATAGCGTTAACAGTTCTTTCTGTAGGGGCAGCTTACGCATGGAGCCGGTCTGCAAGACTCAGGCTTCGCCTCCTTACTCGTCTTGAAAGTGACTTACATGACCTCGCTGAACTTGATTCTGTCGCTCAACGAAAAGCGATAGCGTTAACCCGAGGCGACTACCGCCGTGACCTTCACGCGGTTATGACCTATGTATTGGTCGGAATGGCTTCACTAATAGTAGCTTTAACAAACTCGCTCTCAGCAGTGGCTCTATACGCTCTTCTAGCTATACCAGCGATCTTTACTCTGCTGTACAATCGAAACGCTGTTCGCGAAGCCCGGTTGAGCGAAGAGCGATTCGAAATGGAGAAACGAGCTGAAGAAGCACTCAATCAGGAAACTCTTGCGCCACGTGCATGGGCAAGCCGTCTCGCCCCAGACGAACTCCCTGACTTCTCCGGATTTGAAGTAGGTCGTATTTATCAGGCTGGAACTGGGCTCATGGCTGGGGATTTCTTTGATCTCTTTAAAGTCAGCGAATCTCGACTAGTCGCGGTCGTCGGGGACGTCGCCGGTCATGGAATCGAATCAAGCATCACCGCTTTCCAAGCGAAATACCTCCTGCGAGTATTCCTCGCCCAATTCCGTGACCCTGCACAAGCTTTAGAAGAATTAAATGAACAAATGTCGGGAGGGGAACGAATAGAAGAATTCATCTCCCTCGTCGTCGTCATTTTTGACACGGAGGCCGGAACTCTTCGCTTTGCTTCAGCCGGTCACCCAGCAGCTTTCCTCTGGCACGAACGAGAAGTCCGACCACTTAAAGCAACAGGTCCGCTTCTTATGCTCAACCCCAAAGCGACTTATCTGAGCCGAGAAATCCCCTTGGAAACTGGTGACATGATTCTCATGTACACCGACGGATTAGCGGAAGTACGCAATGGGGAAGACTTGTTCGGAGAAGACCGGATAGCGCAACACATCACCCGTGACCCTGGCATAGCTCCAGAAGTGCTTGCGAAAACACTTCTGGAATCAGCGAGAGATTTCTCTCGAGAGGCAATGGAAGACGATGTAGCTATTTTGGCGATCCGGCGCGAATAGACTTCCCTAATGCCTTGGTGTGAAACATGCGATAAATTCCACAACCCTGCAACTATTGATGAGGCAGGTACATGTCCAGAATGCGGTGACAATGTAGAAGTAGGTGAATTAGTCCAAAACGTAGAAGAAGAAACTGTGAAAGTACCATGGCATTTCTGGGTTGGAGTAGCAGCAGTTATCGCATACTTAGGATGGCGAGTGATACAAGGCGTTGGTTTACTCTTCTGGTAAACAGTAGATGCCAGCGATGTTCTTAGCTACGATGAGTGACTTAACCAAACGGGCTGTGGCGCAGCTTGGTTAGCGCGTCGGTCTGGGGGACCGAAGGTCGGAGGTTCAAATCCTCTCAGCCCGACAAGTGATAACTGTCACACAGAACTGCTAAAGTACGGAAATGCTAGAGCCCGACCTTTCCCCAAGTCTCGTAACTCAATGGGCAGGATGCGACCACTTTCTCACGAAAGAACTTCAAAAGCGAAAGAAGAATGAAAACCCTGACCGAATAAGCACTAATTTCTTTGATGCTGATGATGAGCGAACTATGCCAAGGAATTTCACTGAAATGCTATTCAAAAAAGGATTGTTGCATGAGAAACAATGCTTTGAGCGGTATAAAAGCGTTTACCCACCTGACAAAATTCTAGATTTGACTGTTGGCAAAGAAAACCCACCCGGAACTTGGACAGAGTGGATAGAACGAGTCGGCAATCCATTTGAACATGAAAATGAATATGAGATCATCTTTCAGATGCCGTTCAAATTTGCTGGCATGCGTGGAATTGCTGATTTCCTTGAGAGAAGAGTCTACGAAGAGAAAGATGAGTCAGGAAACATTGTTGCGAGGGTGTGTTATGAGCCTGTCGATTCAAAACTGACAAGGAATGCAGCGAAAATCTCACATATTAAACAATTGCTTTTTTATACCGAAGCGATAAAGGAAGCATTCAATGGAAAGATCACTCCCAAAGAAATACATGTAGCGCTAGGAACTCAAAGCAGCTCAGACGAGGAGAATGAGACCAGGCCAGCTGGGCTTCCAGTACTCCAATCATTTGCAACAGACAAGTACAGGTGGCAATGGGATAGGACTCGTGAACAGCTCCACCAAATAGTCAATCTTGACGACGGTGAACTCGCAAAGAGAACAGAGGCAAAATGGTGTTCGTCTTGCACATATTGCAAATTCTTAGATGACTGCAGCGGGGAATGGGGAGACGATCCGCTCCATGAAATTACTGGCATTCTTGAGACCCATATGGAAGTACTCAAAAAATATGGTATTGACCGAGTAGCTAAACTTGCCTTGCTTCCTAAAGAATGCATTCCGGATTTTGAAGAGAAATATGATTTACGTGATGAAAACCACGACCATTTTCAAGAACTTGTTGAAATATTAGAAAGCAGGGTGGGAGTCACAACTAAAGAAATTAGAAGCGAGTGGGAAAGCAGAGTGGATTTAGCCGACTTTGAAATGGATCCGTATTCCTTAACGAGACTTTGGAGGCAGGCTCGTCTGCAAACCATAAAGAGAGAGACAGCTCTTTGCCCACGATGCGGGCAAAGAGTTGCAGAAACTGAGAGTCAATGTCGAAATGAAGCATGCAAGGAAGAACTCAGAATTGAAGAAAGTGACGAAAACGGAAATAAAGATGAAAAACAAGCTCAAGGGGAAGGCTTAGTCCTTGCTAATTTTTTTTCGAAACAAGAGATGCGAGAGAAAATGCAGGCTCGATGCGAAAAACCTGACGTTGTTGATTGGCAGTTGGAAGAGTCATTATTGCATTTACCAGAAATGCACGACTCTGATATTTATCTAGATTTTGAAGGCCACCCCTTCTGGACAATCGAAGAAGACATCATTTTCTTATTTGGTTACATAGTGAAAGAAGAAGGTGAGTGGGGATATAAATACCTTGAATCTCATGATGATGAGGGGAATCCATCCAAGGAAATGGAAGCCCAGAGGGTTGAAGAGCTCATAAATTTTTTCTATGATCGGGTTCAAGTTCATCCCGAGATGAAGGTGTATCACTACAACCACACGGAAAGGCATCTTCTAGCTCAGCTAAGCAGTTCTGAAAATCCGATGTTGAGCATTCTTGCAGCCTTCGGACAACACGCTTCATCCAATGATGAATTCTTCCAAAATGACATAAGTACTCCAAGCGGGAAATTGAGCAAGATGATCAGCGATGGCGTGTTCGTGGATTTGCTCGCTGTTATCCGTAACAGTTGCCAGGTGGGATGTAAGGGTTTCAGCCTTAAAAAGCTTGAGCAAATCGCTGGTTTCCAGCGCGGGGAAGAGGTAGATCTAGATCTAATGGTTCCAGTAGAAGATGGGGTAATGTCTTTGAATGAGTTAGGACTATCCGGAGCGTCTGAAAATTCTAATGAGGAAAGCTCTGGTGACATATCGGCAGGTGCTGGGGCGGTGTATGAGTATGAGTTGTATGCGAATTACAAAAGATATGTGGATGCTAATGGCGACCCATTAGAAAGGGACGATGAACGTCTAGAACGAATTAGGCAATATAACAAAGATGACGTAGATGCCACTAGAGAAGTACATGCCTGGTTGTTGCAAGAACGAGCGAAACTTGATGACATCTCATTTAAGAAATCAGGATATGAACGCCCAGAAAGAGAAATTAGTGAAATAGGGGAACAAGTTCAGGCCTTGCAGGAAATATTAGTAGAGAGAGCTCAAGGTATTTATGGAACTTGAGGAGAACAAAGTAAATGAAATAGAAAGGTTAAGACTTTTGTTTCATTTACCTGAGTTTTGGGAAAAGGAGTTTTCGATAACCGCTATGGAAGCGCGCCGGGCAATTGAAAGTGAAGACAGGAATGCTGACTCTGTCCTCCTAGTAGATAGTTACTTAGGGGCTAATGAAGATCTCAACAAAGCAACATTCAAATTTGATGCAAATCAAAGATTAACGACTAAATGGAAACAGGCTCCCCCCTTTGGAGGAAGGCCAGATGTAGCTCTGCTTCTAAATGATGGCTCCCTCTACACATCTCGTGTGACTAATTTCGATGAGGACGCGGGAGAAGTGACAATTTCCTGGACTAAGAAAACGGTGGATGAAGAAAATGATGAAAGCACCCGCGCTGATCCTAATATTTTTTTAAGTGAGGTAAAGGCGTTAACTCTTTGGGACTGGCGTTGGCGAGGTGACCATTCTCGCTCTTTACTAAATGTTATTAACGATTATCTCAACGATGATATTCCGTCGGTGGCAAGAGAAATAATAGAAAAAAATAGACCTAGAACCGGTTCAATAACTACTTACTGTCCTAATGAGGATGGGAATTTAATTGAACCTGCTCAGAAGGCTGTGAGGAATTTAGACAGATCATTCCTGCCGATTCAAGGACCTCCCGGAACTGGTAAGACCTATATCGGGTCACGCATTATCAGCAAGTTGCTTGCAGGATCGGACAATAATAATAAGCCCCGTATAGCTATTGTTTCCCAGGGTTGGGAGGGGATTGATAACCTCTTTCGGTCAACAATTCGTCAACTTTGCGTGGAGGGACTTCGACCTGAATTAGAGGATAAGCAGATTAATGTCCACCGGAAAAAGGTATTCAAACCCGTCGCAGAAAAAACGAGAAAGTTCCCCGTAGTTCATGAGTTGTTTGGGGTGGGTAACGGATTGCCTACAACCCGAAGAGCTATTCAATATGGGGTGAGTCCTCATAACAATAACGAAGGCGAAGAGTGGTATTTCAATAAGGAGGAAGATAATTCCCCAGAGCCAGTTTTGCCTATAAAGGGAGTGGATTTGCACAGTGGCGTACATTTGCTAGCTGCTACTTCATGGTTTTTTGTGTCGGCACAAATGCGAGAAGCCTGTAAGGAAGAGATTTATGGTGATGACTTTAAGTTTGACTACATATTTATTGATGAAGCGTCGCAATATTCTTTGGCGGAAGCCCTCGCTATTTCCCATGCAGCAAAGAATATTGTTCTACTTGGGGACCCTAAGCAACTTCCACAAGTGGTGAAGGCTAGCCATGAAGGTGGGGCGGATCTCAGCGTTATGCAATATTTAATCGGGAAAGATAAAAATATCGATACATCTATAGGTTTCTTCCTAGATACTACCTGGAGGATGCGACCCGAAGTGGCAACGTATATCTCCGAACAATTCTACGACCATGACTTGGGCCTAAACGAAATCTGTAACAAGCGAGAAATATTAGGGGTACGAAATGGACTATATTTTTCTGAGATTGAGCATGAAGAATGTTCTCGTTCATCAAAGATTGAAGCGGGGAAAGTCGTTGAGATCGTTGAAGATCTCCTGACCATGACATTTAAGGATTCCTCTGGCGATAATGAGATAGAACGTATGGTGGCTCAGAGTGATTTTATGGTCGTTGCTGCATTTAATGACCAAGTCGGAATGTTGACCTTAGAACTTCAGAAGAAAGGCTATTCAGGTGTTCGCGTTGGAACTGTGGACAAATTCCAAGGGCAAGAGGCACCTATAGTTATTTACTCCCTTACTTCCTCAAATAAAGATGAGATTCCAGCTGGCCGTACAGAGTTTCTTTTTTTACCGAATCGGACAAATGTTGCTGTCAGCAGGGCCCAGTGTTTAGCGGTAGTAGTCGGTTCAAAAGACCTCATAGATACGCAACCGACAACGATTCCGGAGATGGAAGCATTGAACAATTTGTGCCGTATCTTTCAAGATGTAGAAGGAGGGGAAGGAATTTCTTCCGAATGGTAGGCAACTGATTCCGTCATTCAATCTACCTAAAGAGTGTTTCTGGTCCGGCAACTTCGTACCCTTCCCCTGGAGGGCCAGGAGTTGAGTAGAAACCAAGTACGGGTCCACCTTGTGTGTACCCCATCAGGTTCTGGAGTTCGGGGGAGAGCTCTTTAGCTATTTCTGGAGGGCAGGAAAGGTACTGGTTTTCTTCCTGTCGAAGCCATGTCAACGTGTAATGCAACAGCACCGCTAAACGGTATTCATCATCTGTGGTATTCCGACCACCGCCATGAAGGATAGACCCGTTGTAGATTAGTATTGAGCCAGCTGGCATGGTTGCAAGACTGATTTCGTCAGCGGTCGGATGTCGATCTTTGTCCCATTTGTGCGAACCTGGAACTATTTGCGTTGATCCGTTAGTTGCAGTGAATTCAGAGATCGCCCAGATCGTGCTAAATTGTGTCTCGATTGAGCGATTGAGATACCCACCCCATACACCTCGGTCACGGTGTAAGGCTTGAGGGTCTTCATTGGGTCCTATGCATATTGCTTGGGTGAAATGTAGCTGATATCCATCAGAATAGGGGTCAAGATAGGTTTCGCACAGGGAATTAATAAGTGGGTGAAGGGCTAGTTCACGGCATTTCGGTGAACGGGCCATTAACGCCCCAATCCTTTTAGTTTGGAAACCCCAAAAAAGATTCTCACCTGTTGGAGAAGCATCTACATATGGAGAAAGATCAGACTTTACCTGGGTAAGATCCTCGTCGTTCAGGACCCCTTCAATTATAACTCCGCCATCACGGTCAAGGATCTGCAAGAGTTCATCTTCTGAATCTTTGATCGTCTTGTGCTCTAAACCCATTATCTTATTACTTTCGTTTCGCCCCGACCAGAACAACAACGAGAATAGCCGGGGTGTCAGTCCGGTTTCTCCATGCGTGCCGTGTACCATTTTGAACAACAGTATCTCCAGGGCGAAGTGTGACTTCAGCCCCGTCATCTAGTTCAAGGACGACTTCACCTGAGATAACGAATTCATAATCAACCGTGTCAGTTGTGTGCATGCCTAGATTTTCCATTTCAAGGTGATCAACCATGCCTGGCAACTTCTGTTCGGCTTCTGAAAACGCTGCTTCAATGTCAAAATTTTCAGGAAGCATTGAGTCTTCTGTGTCGGGTTGCACAGTAAAGATCCCAAACCGGAATCCTCCCAATGGCGGAAAGTAGGTTGTGTGAGCAGGCATGGTTCCATCGTCAGGGAACGTCGGAGCTTCATCTCCTCCCCATAAAGTGAACCATTCCGCACCAGGTAACATCTCAAGCGTGACAGGCTCCACGATTTCGTCACTCGCGAAAACCGCTTTACCTGTCTCATCATGTCCTGTAACTACTCTACGAACTCCCATAAATCCTCCTGAACGAGCGTCTAGTATCAATAGTAAGTTAACGCATTTTCCGATGTTAGGCGATTACGACATGCCAGAAGACGCATGTACAATCGTTCAAAGGGGAAAGATGTTTAAGAAAGTTAAAGAAACTTTGAAACGAGGGCTAAACGATGACCTTTCTCTACCTGCGCCCAAATGGGATAATCCCAATTTTCAATCTCACCCGCTAAACGGAACTAGGTATACGTCCAGAACATTTTTTGAACAGGAATGGGAATCAGTCTGGACAAAGTCATGGCTGCTTTTAGGTCGCGAAACGGAGATGCCAGAACCCAACTCTTTCCAAGTTGAGAACATAGGACCTGAGTCAATCATCATGGTAAGGCAAACTGACGAGTCGATTAAAGCTTTTTACAATGTCTGCCAGCATCGTGGGTCTAGATTGATTTTCTCAAATGAAGGCAAATCAGAAACTTTTGCCTGCCCGTACCACGGTTGGGAATTCGCAACCAATGGCAAATTGGTTAAGGCGCAGGACTCAGAAGATTTCCCCATTAATCCATGTGAACACGTAACTCTTATTGAACTCAAATGCGATGTTTTCGCGGGGTTTGTGTGGGTCAATATGGATCCGGATTGTCAAAGCTTGCGTGAATATCTGGGACCGGTTTGTAATGATTGGGAACGATACCAACCCGATAAATGGCAGCGCTTTACAGCGATGACGGTGAACGTGCCATGTAACTGGAAAATTCTTCAAGATAATTTCTGTGAGTCGTACCATTTGCCGACTGTGCATCCGCAACTTCGTGAGTCACACGAAGAGAGTTATTCAAAAACCACATTTGATATATGTAGTGAAGGTCATAGCCGCATGATTATGCTCGGTGCTACACCATCTGCTACTCAATACGGTCCTAAACCTCCTCTAACAGAAGGGCTAGCAGAACGTCTGAGACTCTGGGATTTGAACCCTGATGATTTCACTGATCGGGCACTGCACGCTAGGAAAGCTTTGCAAGAACAAATGCGCCTCCTGGGGAGAGAACGAGGACACAATCATTACGAGAATCTCCGTGATGAGCAACTCACTGATGCGCACATGTATAACATTTTCCCGAATTGTTCTTTAACATTTGGAGCTGACGGTGTCCTCCTACAAAGAATGACTCCGCACCCGACCGATCCAGAACAGTGCGTTTTCGATCACTGGTATTACGCGTTTACTCCATCATCAGGAGCGGAGCTATTGCGAGCGCAGACAAATGTCCGGGTCGATGAGGAAAACGCGGAACGCCAATTCTTTGATTATGGTCAAAAACCTATGGGTATTATCCCAGATCAGGATGTAGCTATCACCATAGGGCAGCAGTTGGGACTTCGCTCACGCGGCTTTATTAGAGCAACGGCCTCTGGGCAAGAAGATCGAATTAGTTGGTTTCATCACATCATTGATGAATACATGCAGGGACAACGTCCCTAGGGAGGCATAAGTGGAAGAAAAATGGTTTACGGATCACCCTCCGAGCGAACGATATCCACATTACACTCGGGCAAACGCGGGCGAGGTATTGCCCACTCCTGCAAGTCCTTTCGGTCAAACGTATGGTTTCGATAATGCCATAGGGCACGGCTTCCAAAACGCGTCAATTGTGATGGGAGCATACGAAGCTGATGATTATCGAGATGGGAAACCAGAAATGGTGACTTTTTTCGGGGGTTACTTCTATATCAACATGTCTTGTGTTCGGATGCAGGCAGTGCGGAATCCTGCAATTACTGTCGAACAATTGGACCTGGCGTTCTTTGGAGATAGGTCAGACACTCCGCCGTATGAGCCGCACCCATTAGATGATAAACCTCATTTGCAAGAAAAAATTGATGAACATATGCAATTTGTTTTAACCACCTCAGAATGGCCAGAGCTTGACGAAGAGAAAAAAAGGGCTGAAGATATACGCCATAACCGACCGGATTTAGCTTTATTTACAGATAGCGAAATCGTTGTTAGGATTCGTGATCTACACCCAATTATCCGAGAGTTCACTACCAATCAAATGGTTACTGCTACCTCTAGTGGGATACCACCGGGGATGCTCGGAGCAGTAGCGGAAGCAATTGGTGACCCTACGATGCCAATGCGAGTTCTAGCGGGTCTAGGAGACGTAGATTCAGCTGCTCCATCATTTGCCCTCTGGAAGCTATCAAGACTTGTTAGTAATAATGAAAGCTTAACGAAAGCTTTTGATGAAGGAATTGAAGGATTGGAAAAAAGAATCACAGCTTTGAATTGTGAAGAAAGCACCCAGTTCACTGAAAGTTTTGAAGATTTTATTTTCAACTATGGTTCACGTGGTCCAAACGAATGGGAATTAAGTGCTCACACATGGGAAACAGATAGATCCATTCCGCTGAAGACAATAGATCAAGTACGGAAACAAGGCGATGATAAAAACCCTGAAATAGGTGCACGAAAATCAAGTCAAGATAGGGAAGAACTGGTTAAGAGCGTGCGGGTGCAACTTTCAGAAATTGGTGACGATGAACTCTCTGGTGTTTTCGAAGGAGCCTTGGTGGGCGGAAACCAAATGGTTTTTCGTGAAAGAGCTAAAACCAGTCTCGTTAGAGTTCTTCATGAAAGCAGAATGGCTATACGAGAACTCGGGAAAAGGCACGCTAGCAAAGGAACCATTGGTGACCTTGAGCACATCTTCATGCTCCTTGACGAAGAATTAGAGGAATTTATAGCTAATCCAACAAGTTTCACTCAATTGTTGCAAGAACGGCACTTGGGGTGGATACGTTTGTGGGACCTCACCCCACCGTTCTTTCTCAGAAATGGGGTAATACCGCCACTGAGTGAATGGGCTAAAGGCGGCACAAGCGAAGCTGCAACGGCAGAAGAAGGAGAGATGCTAACTGGAACAGCGGGAAGCCCCGGAATTACTCAAGGGAAAGCGCGTATTGTGACAGACCCTACGAACCCACCTGACCTACTCCCCGGAGACATCATGATCGCTCCATTGACTGACCCAGCATGGACGCCTCTATTCCTTGCCGTTGATGGTGTGGTAGTAAATGTAGGAGGTCAAGTTAGTCACGCAGTTATCGTCAGTCGAGAGTTAGGAATACCCTGCGTAGTTTCTGTTGAAGACGCGACTGAACGAATTCAAGATGGAACAGTCATACAGGTAGATGGCACCAATGGGCAAGTGAAAATTATTGAGACCCACTAATGGTGTATGCGGAAAAGAACCGGTGGGGGAACCCGAAACTTGCTGGAACCCCTATTACGCGTGAACGATACACAACGCGGGAATTCATGGAGTTGGAGTGGCTGCATATCTGGACGAAAGTCTGGTTGTTGGTCGGACGCGTTCCAGAAATACCGCAAACAGGGGATTATCTAGTTGAAGATGTAGGACCTGAGTCTTTCATCATAATCCGTCAAGGCAACGGGACTATAAGAGCTTTTTACAATGTGTGCCAGTATCGCGGGTCACGACTTATTATGGAACCCGAAGGGAACATAGAATATTTAGAATGCCCATCTTGTGGCAGCAAGTGGAGTCACTCCGGTGAACACGAATGGCAGGTAAGCGTCGGCGATAAGGAATTATCCGACCGTTTGATCCTCAACGAAGTTCGAACCGAAACGCATGCTGGTTTCATCTTTATTACTATGAACGAGAATGCCTCGTCTTTGAAAGACTATCTAGGTCCAGTCTGGGATGACTGGGCTAATTATCATAGCGACGAATGGGTCCGAACTTCAGCGGCGACTGTAACTGTTGACTGCAACTGGAAAGTCCCTCAAGACAATTCCTGCGAATCGTACCATCTCCCTACCGTTCACCCTCAAGGGGAATACTGGATCGAACACGACTATAAACAATGCGTCTTCGACTGGTGCGACGAGGGACATAACCGTATGGCTATTAAGATGGGGACCCCAGCTAGATCTCTGCAATCAAAAGATCTTAAGATTGATGAACAGTTGGCAGCGATGCTGGTGCCATGGGGTCTTAACCCCAATGATTTCCAAGGACGCGAATATGAAACAAGGAGGGCGCTGCAAGGAGCCAAAAGAGAAAGAGGGACTGAGCGCGGGTATCAGATAAAGGACCTTGACGACGATCAACTAACCGATGCCTATCACTACAACATCTTCCCAAATGTGACAATAAGTTACGCAGGATGTGAGTACGTTTCCATGCAAAGAATGCGGCCACACCCGACCGACCCGGCAAAGTGCTTCTATGACAACTTTACCTATGGGGCTAGAGGAAGCGAAAGTGACGTTGGACTTGATGGATTAGGCGGGAAAGAATGGTTAAACGAAGGAAGGAAAAGACAATTCTTCAATTATGGGGAACGATTGATGAACAGGCGTATCGCCGACCAAGACTTAAGTATCGTTACTGGACAACAACTTGGTCTAGCGTCCCGAGGTTATGTGGGAGTCACGTTAGCTGGGCAAGAAGACCGCGTGCAACGATTTCACGACGTCATTAACGAATATGTTTCTGTAGATATTTAATTACTTCCCGTAAATCTATCTATGCCGGGTGCTTCCGGCCTTGGGGGAGTAGCGCCCATAGTTAAGAAAGTTCTTTTGGATATCTTCCAACCAGATTCAGTATGGGACCAATTATCGTGGTATTGGCCGCGCACTTCATAATCGCCTAAACCCTCCGTATCCACTCGATGCCAAGCATGGACATATGAAACCGAACTAGCGTTAGTTCTGTTGAGGATAGTTACCTGAACGTTACTAATGGTATGGCAACTCGCTACCCATTTGTTAAGAGCGGTAAGGAAAAGGTTGAGTATCTGCTCTCGCCCGTGGATATCTTCACCGTAATAATTGGCAATAGCTTCTTCGGTAAAACATTCTGCTTGCTCATTAGGGCGATTTAGGTCAGCTAACCGGGCTTGTTCAAAAATCATAAAAGTGATTTCTTGGATAGCTAGGACATTCTCAATAGTCTCCATCACAGAATCCTTACCGGATCTGAACCATCCCAGTCTTGTGCGGTTCTCGCGACATGGTCAAAAAATGCGGCCATGGACTCGTTAGGGTCAACTATTTCTATGAAAGGAATATCTTGCGTTCCCGTCATGTAGAGAAACTCATTTCCATTTCCGGTTAGGCCGTGTTGTGCTTGCTCACTGCCTAAAGAAAGAAAGTGGTTTCTCGCTGCCTTGATTTCAGCCCAGTAACACACATGGTGGATTCCTTGGAGACCTGAATCAAGAAATTCGTTATAAATAGATGGTTCAGGGGATGGTTCAATCAACTCAATCTGTTGGGTTCCGCTTTGCGCTAAACCCATTCGTGCTTTCATTCGAACATTCTCTCCACGATACGTTGTCTCAGCTATGTCAACGGTGTAAAGAAACCATGGCCCGACACCATGGAAACTTACCCAATGATTGGCTTCCCGTTCAATGTCATCTACTACAAAAGCTGTTTGTCTAATTACTCCAAGCCAAGAAGGTACTTTCATACAATCACCTCATAACTTAAAGAGTTGCCCGCCATCAATAGCAATATCTTGACCAGTAAGCATATCAGGTGCCCCGCTCGCAAGATAGAGGACAACATTTGCTATTTCTTCAGGGGTTACGAAAGCAGCTTGAGGGTTTAAAGAAGAGAGATGATTCGCTACAGCTTCAGGACCTTGTTCAAATAAGGGTTGTTGGGTTTCAGTTAGGGTAGGCCCAGGGGACACTGAATTGACTTGAATCCCCGCATTGGCATATTGGAGCGCTGCTTGCCGTGTTAACCCGATTACTCCATGTTTACTAGCGACATATCCAGGTGTCGCTCTTCTGCTTCCCCTATGTCCGACGATCGAAGCGTTATTTACGATTACCCCTCCATCATTTCCCAACATGTAAGCAATCTCTGCACGCATGCAGTAAAAAACTGATGAGAGATTTGCTGCAATAAGGTCATTCCATGATGAATCATCGTATTCATGGAAGAGCGCATCGCTATCAAATACACCAGCATTGTTAAAGGCAACATCCAGAGAGCCCAAAGTTGCGACCGTGTCTTGGATTAGCTGGTCAACTTCTGAGATTTCTCGTAAATCAGATTGTAGGTATATGACTTTATATCCCTGATCCTGGAGAGATTCTTCTATCTCTTCCCCAAGTTGTTTTCGGCGCCCAGTGAACGCGACGCTAGCACCATTCTCGCATAGTGCTTCCATAGTGACTTTCCCTATCCCTGAGGTTCCTCCAGTCACTAGGGCGACTTTACCTACAAGTGGTTTACTTGTTGTTTCCGTCATATCTATCTCCGGAACTATTGTCCTCCACGGCCAATTATTATGCAATTGGTACCTCTCTAGGATTCTAGGAGTGCGGATTGCGAACAAAGTTTTTCCATGTTTAGATCATATGAGGAGGACAATATGAAGGCTATGGTTTTGCGATCTGGTGAATTGCGCATTGATCAAGTTCCAGATCCTACACCGCAGAGTGGACAAATTATAGTCAAATCTCTTTGCTGCTGTATATGTGCCAGCGACTTGCACATGGTTCATCACGCTGAACGGTTAGCTACATGGTCAAGAGAACACGGGGGACCATTTGATTTCGACCCTGATAAAGACGTTGTCTTAGGGCACGAGTTCTGCGGAGAGATAGTCGCAGTTGGTGCGGATCTGGCTAGAGGCCTATCCGTCGGAGATCGAGTGGTCTCACAGCCCGTGGTTTTTGGTGAAAGTGGATTTGCTGTACTTGGTTATTCAAATGAATACCCGGGTGGCTTTGGAGAATACCTAGCATTAAGCGAAAGCCTTGTTCTGCCAGTTCCTGAGCACATGTCAAACGAAACAGCGGCACTCGTGGAGCCTCTTTCGGTAGGAATCCAATATGCGAGAATAGCAAATATCCAAGACGGAGAATCCCCGATAGTCATTGGTTGCGGAGCAATAGGTTTGGCTGTCATCGCTGCTTTCAAAGAGAAAGGCATCGGACCAGTCATAGCATCAGATTTTTCGCCTTTCCGAAGATCCATGGCAGAAAAAATGGGAGCAGATAAAGTCGTTGACCCCAGCGATGAAAGCCCGATAGCTGTTTGGGACCAAGCAACACCTACTGGTACAGGCTGCGTGGTAGTAGAATGCGTCGGCGCGCCTGGAGTGCTTGGAGAAATACTAATATCATCCCCATGGTCGTCAAGGATTATCGTTGCCGGCCAGAATCTAGAAGACGATACGTTCTTTACCGCTTCAGCACATACAAAGGGACTCAATGTTCAGTTTGGCGGGTCACCAATAGCGAGCGATTACTCCAACGCTTTATCAGCGATCTCTACTGGAAATATTGATGTCAGTGCATGGCAAACAGGCCATGTTGACCTTGATGGGGCAATTGAAGCGATCGCAGACTCGACAGATACCGAACGGCACACACGAATTGCTATCCACCCACATGGAGTAGACGCCAGTCTCAGGTAAGCCCAATTCGTTGAAACTGATCATCTGGGGCATCAATTGAACGCATCGCCACCCTGAGCATTTCCTCCATGGCCGCCTCAGACTTTTCGCCTACACGATTTTCTTGCTCGTTAGGGTCAACCGTTATGTCAAAAAGGTAATGCTTATCAACTGATTGATCACCAAAAGACCATATGGGCATTTGATCACCTTGAGCGAATGGCTGTCGCAGGACGGGAATTTCAGTTCCTGGCATAGTATCTAGCCAAGCTCGCCCATCCGGCGGAGGCATACCGACAATTCCGTCAAAATGAATAGGCATGGTTGACCAGCGATTAGACCAAAGCGAAATCGGGTAATTAGAACCGACTGCGGAGCGAGCATACTTTGTTTCCCCATTAGTGATTTGCACCCAATTTCCCCAAACTCCGCCAAGAGCCCATTCCCTAATAGAGGATTCACTTTCGCTTATGAGAGGTTTCAATGATTTCCCATGCGTTAGATGGTCGACTTCCGCATCAAAAATGTCAGCGATGGTAGCGAAAAGGTCAACGTTAGTGGTCAGCGCATTGTTAACAGTTCCGCCTTTAACTCCAGGCCATGAAACAAGTAGAGGTGTATGCCCAAGCGGCTCGTATTGCGGAACCCCTGGTTTCCCCCAAATGTCCTTCCCATCTCGCTCTTCTCCAAGGTAATGACCATGGTCGGTGCAGACGATCAATGCTGTTGTCTCCCACAGGTCTTTCTCATCAAAGGTGTCAAGGATCCTTCCAAACCAGTGGTCTATCATTGACAGTTTCGCTCCATAATTCGCTCTGATATGGCGACCTTCTTTTTCGGAAATTATTCCTTCTGAAATGCCTCCATCAATATAAGGTGGCCAGATAATCCACTCTTCTTCCCAAGCCTCGTCGAAATACATTCCTGACCAAGGAGGTGGTGTGTCAAAGGGTTCGTGAGGATCAAACTCATCTACGAAAAGGAACCACCGGTCATGATGCGGAGTGGCGTCGCGAAGGAAACGCTCGGCATCCATCATTGTCTGCGGACCCGGGTAGTCTTCGTCTGAACGGAAAAAAGTTCTAGATATGTCATATCCTCTAGCGGGAGTATCTATTCCATAACGGGACCAAAACCATCCACCAGGCCTTGCTGGCATTGCCGGAGAGCCAGCCCATGAAGGATCGTAGTAGGTTCGCCACAGATCGCCTTCATGGCCTCTCACATAATTCCATCCACTAAAATCTACATGGTAATTTTCTCCACCAGCTTCAAAAAGGTGAGGATGGTCTGTTGCTAGATAAGTAACGACGCCGTTCTTTCGGAGGACAGACGTGATTGGTTGCTCCCATACCTCAATAGAGCCCCACGGTTTCCAAAGGAAATCCAAGGACCCGCAGAGAATATCGTGTCTTGCGGGCATGCAAGGAAGCGATCCAGTCACATGACTAGTGAAACGGACAGCATGTTCGCTAGCGAATCGATCCAGATTCGGGGTTGCAAATTCGCTACCACCATAAGAACCCAGAAGGTGCCGATTCAAAGAATCAAGGAGTACAACACAAACATTGGTCGGGTCCGTTGCGTTATTGTTTTCAGTGTTCATCTGTTACCCTTGGATCTATAATTACCACGTTTTGTAATGACGGAAATATCTTTACCCCTTGATCTAACATAATTTGTGAAAGAAATTCCGAGGGCATTACGCATTCTCTGCAATCTGCTCCATCTAGTACCAACTCTAGCGAAATAGAACTATCCGTGAATTCCTTGAGCTGAACGTTACCACCATCAATTTCTACGAGTTCGCGAAGCATGGACATGATCTGATCAGCTGTTTCTTTATTCATCACTTAGTGGTTTCTTCCGAAGTGGCTCCGCGAACCCCTTCAAGATTGCCTGGTCGAGTCCTAGAAAGAAAAGCTCCGGCGTCAGCAATGATAAATTGACCAGTAATACAGCGCGCTAGGTCACTTACGAGAAATGTTGCCAACCTGCCTAGTTCGTCGTGCTCTACCATTTTGCGGAGGGGAGTAGAGGCAACGATTTGCTCTAAGCGTTCTTCAGTGAAGGCGGCAGCAACGGTTTCTGTAAGCGTGGTTCCAGGAGCAATGGCAATCACGCGGACTCCGCTTGGACCTAGTTCAACAGCCATCGTGCTAACGAGATGGTTGATCGCTGCTTTGGAAGCTGAATAAGCAGAATTATATGGGGATGGTCTAGTAGTTTCACCTGACGTGACAAAAAGAATAACTCCACCACCATTGCTAACCATAAGCTCGGCTTCAGCTCGACCACAGAGTGCTGAGAGTGTGAGATTCTGATCAATGATGTCTCTCCAGTCATCTCCTTGGTAGTCAATAAAGGGTTTCAAACCCCGACTCGCAGGGATCATACCGACATTATTCACAGCGATGCTTAAGCCACCCATCAGTCTGAAACTTTCTTCTACAAGCATGTCAACCGCTTTATCATCTCTGCAGTCAGCAGCGACAGCGTAAGCTACTCCACTCTCTTCTTGGATTTCCAGAGCAACTGATTCAGCCCGCTCTTCAATTAGGTCATTTATTGTTACTTGAGCGCCTGCTCGTGCTAGCCATAGAGCAATTTCTCTTCCTATGCCGGCTCCCGCTCCAGTAACAAGCGCTGTTTCGCCTGAGAGGTCTATCGTTACTGCCATCTTAACGAGGTTCCGTTAGTAGTTGAATGGTTTCCTCTACAGCTTCATCCGCCCACTGTAAGATCGTGGCTTCATCAGTTCCTCCTAGCGGGTGGCCAACTACAAGAATTCGTAGATTGCTGTGACCAAGGGAGGAAGCCACTTGTTCAGTGAGCACTTTAAACTTTTCTGTCGTCACCACAACAGTAGGAATTCCATTTGATTCAAGTTGTACGGCATCATGGACACTCCACGAGGTGCAACTCCCTCAATCAGCCGAACCCGTTAGGGCTATCTGAACCTCTTTGGTTAATCTCCCCAAAACTTGATCGGGAGCTGCAAGTGCAGCATTTTTGGTTTCCGTTATTCCAATATTTACTCCGGTTCTTTCATGGAGTCGCAGTGCTAGTCGTTGGAGAAGGATATTGGCATTCGGTTTTGTGTTATCAAGAATCCCTATTGCTTTCCCATTCAAAACAGATGCCGGAGAGGCAAGGCTTTTCTGTGGTTCGCCGATATTTCCTGTTGGTGAGTAGATTTTCAACGCTGTCCTCCTGGAACCTATATTAGGGCATCACTGGGACCGTGACGCTTTTAGTCATACCCCAACTCGGAATTACTGAACTGTGCTTACCGGGACCGCCGGTAACAAAGACCTTTATGTTCTCTGGTTTCTCCGTCATAGAGATACGGTCCGAGTCTTTTAGTGAATGCTGCCAAGGCGCCCACGCTCGGAGTTCGAAGGCTTCTCGGGCATCTCCAACATTTACGGTAGCTTTATTGAATAGGTATGAAGATACATCATTTCGGGTCCAGCCGTGAGAAGCGCACACACTTGCATGTTCTGGGCATAATGCAACAAAGTATTCTCCTTGACTTATAGGAGCGTTGTTTTGCCCCCAAGAACACATCGCTGAAGCTACTTTGTCCAATATCTTTGCAGGATCAGATGATTCCATGTCATGGACGTTATGAGGGCCTTCACCGCAATGGATCGTAATAGCGGATTCATCATGAACGCCTTCGCTGGAAGCGTATCCACCCCAAGGGGAGTCATCAAGGTTTTCTGCTACGCAATACGCGTATTTCGCTGGGCTTCCTTGAGTCGATGCATCTCCGGTCCCAGGTGTTGCACCGGCGACGTGCAAAAGGATCAAACGTAAGGCTCTTCCAGTTGTGGCATTTGCCCGGTTGCCTGGTCCAAAGGACCCTAATCCACTGTTGTATCCGGCCTCTTTGATGATGTTGCCATGAATTATCAAGAGGGGAGCAACGGAATGAGTTGTCGCGTTGACACCGCGTAAATTTATCTCTGGTGCATTAAGAGCACGGATAGCGGTTACTAGAACTGGCAATTGTGACGGAGCGCAACCTGCCATGACAGCATTGATTGCTATGATTCTTCTCGTAGCGAGACCTGAGCGGGGTGGAAGAGTAGCGATTATCTCATCTGGGTCTTCACCATCGCTAAGGGCGAGCATTTTCTGAACCCTCTCGGGAGTGGGAGCTATCATGGGTAGGCCATCTCCCCAGCCATGTTCAGCAAAGAGTGATTGAAGTTCTGCAGGGTTATCTGTAGGGAAATCAAAGATTTCAAGGTTATCTAAGTTCATTAGATATAAGTCTGATATATTTAGACAAGAATAGCAACGTCAAACAAGAAAAATAGTTAAATGGCAGCACGAGTAGGGATAACTAAAGACCAAGTGATTAAAGCCGGAATACAAATTCTGCGCGAAACTAATGACCCAACCGCGGTTTCAATGTCAGCTATAGCATCTAAAATAGGTATTCGTGTCCAATCGATGTATGCGCATATCGATGGCAGTTCAGCACTCCAAAGAGAATTAGCACTGTTTAGTCTTGACGTTTTGGCAGCCCGACTCACTGAAGCAGCGATCGGTATATCTGGAACCCAAGCGGTAAGAGCAATAATCCAAGAACAACTTAAATTCGCAATTGAACAACCCGGCATGTTCGCAGCGTCTATTTTCCCTCCGGGGAGCGATAGCGAAATCCAAAAAGCGATCCAGAAAGTAAACCATCCGATGCACAAGGTACTAGAACAAGAACAAATACGAGAACCCCAGCTAACCCATTGGAGTCGTTTAGTTCTCTCAACGATTTATGGATTTGCAATGTTGCATCGAGATGACCAACTCACTCTCCCAATTCCACCTCAAAATAGTATGACCTATCTTCTTGATGTCCTCGTAACCGATATAGAGCGAGAATTAAAACACTTGCACTAGATGGCTTTAACGCACAATATTCCTAGTGCTAACGTTGCAGTAAACCCAGAAATAAGGAATCCTCATGCCATTAAAAGCTAAACCACTTGAATGTGGAGAAAAAGCTCCCGCATTTCAATCTAAAACTTTCTCAGGAGAAAAGATAAAATTATCCGACTATCTAGGGAATTACACCGCTCTCTATTTTTACCCTAAGGACAACACACCAGGTTGCACCAACCAAGCTTGCAACCTCCAAACCAATCTCAGTCAACTAAAAAAACGCAAAATTTCAATTATCGGAGTCTCACCAGACAAAAATGAGAGCCATGAAAAATTCACTGAAAAACATGGGCTTGACTTTCCACTTATCGCTGACCCCGAACATAAAATCATAGAAAAATATGGTGTTTGGGGAGAGAAAAAAAACTATGGGAAAACATACATGGGTTTACACCGCACTACATTCCTGATCAACCCAAAAGGAAAAATCGTCCACGTCTTTTCACGACCGAAAACAAAGGAACACGCCGAAGAAATTCTTGCAAAAGTTAAAGAACTCCAACAAAAGTAAGACGACTCAAAACACATAGGATGAATTAATGCTCGAATTTTCATTTACCCCTGAACAAGAAACACTCAGGGATAAAGCCCGCGCAGTAGCAAATAAGGGAGTTGAAGAATTCGGACGCTTCAACGACAGTTGGATCAACGGCTTCTCGAAAGAGTTTGCACAAATAATGGCAAACGAAGGCTGGATAGGTATGGGTTGGCCTAAACAATATGGTGGTAGCGAGCGCCCATCCATTGAAAGAGTTATCGTCGCTGAAGAAATGATTGCTGCTGGAGCACCAATAGCGGCGATGTGGTTCGCTGACCGGCAAATGGGCCCAACAATCATCACCTACGGAACCGAAGACCAGAAAGCCGAATATCTACCCAAAATGTTAACTGGAGAGACAACTTGGTGTATCGGAATGAGCGAACCAGATTCGGGCTCAGATTTGGCGTCACTGTCAACTTCAGCTGAAAGAAAAGGCGATTACTTCATCCTAAATGGCCAAAAAATCTGGACCAGTTTCGGAGACGTTGCAGACTATTGTTACCTGATCTGCAGAACCAGTTCTGAAGGTCCTCCTCATCGAGGCATATCAGAAATAATTGTTCCAATGGACCTTCCCGGAATAGAAGTCAGTCCAATAACAGATATGACCATGAACCGTCATTTCTGCGAAGTCTATTTCAACAATGTACATGTACCCTGCGAGAATTTAGTAGGCACAGAAGGAGAAGCCTTCAAGCAAACCATGAAGCAGCTAGAACATGAAAGAGGCGGCATTGACAGGCTCGTTTCAAACAAGGCCCTATACCTTGAAGCATTAAAACACGCGGATAAGACCGATCCAAAAGTAAGGCAAGAAATCAGCGAACTTGAATCCGGATACCATATCGGAAAACTTCTGGTATACCGCGAAGTCCTTAAACAAGCTCCTGCTGGCTTCAGCGCTGCTACAAAATGTTTTTGCACTGAACACGAATGGAAAGTAGCTCAATTTGTAAATCGTGCACTTGGCGCAAGATCGCTTATAGACGACAAGATTACAAGAGGATTAGCCTATGCTCCCGCGTACACGATTATGGGAGGAACTTCGAATGTGATGAGAAATATTATTGGTGAACGTTTTCTAGGACTTGACAGAGAGCCAAGGCAGTAGAGAATAGAGTAACGCAGCTATCAAAAGAAGGGGAGCGCAATGTATGATCACCTTTTCCAACCAATTGATGTCGGACCCATCACTATTCCGAATCGAGTTGTGAGATCAGCTCATTCAACGTCGCTCCCATTGAAACGATTAATTGCCTACCATGAGGCTAGAGCAGTAGGTGGAGTCGGAATGAGCACTTTAGAAGCGACTGGAGTGCACCTCGCATCACCAGCTATGCGAAGCATCATTCCGCTACACAATGATTCTGTAATACCGTTCTACAAAGAATTAACTGATGCTTTACGCCCGCACGGAATGAAAATGCTTCAACAGATTTACCACCCCGGGTCCGCACGCGCGCCGGGTAAAGGCACATCTCAAGTTTCTTCAAGCCAGATACCAAACCCTCTTGTAGGGGGAACACCTATAGAAATGACAGTTTCTATGATTGAAGAAATGGTAGAGGCCTTTGCATCAGCAGCAAGACGTTGCCGAGATGGTGGACTCGATGGAGTTGATATCCACGCTTCAAGCGGATATCTAATAGAACAATTCCTTTCTCCAGCAAATAATATTCGAACCGATAACTATGGTGGCTCTTTGGAAAACAGAATGCGGTTTCTTATGGAAATCATAGATGCCATCCGCTCAGAAGTAGGACATGACATTTGCGTAGGGATTCGCCTACCTAATGAGGAATACATTCCTGGGGGGCTGACAGCAGCAGATAACGCAGAGATCGCACGCATAGTCGAACCCCATGTTGATTATGTTTCACTACACATGGGCTCCTATTGGCGTTTCCACAAACTGCTCTCAACTATGGATGACCCTTTAGGTCACGAAATGCCCGCAAATGAGCAAATTGTTCAAAAGATTTCAAAGCCGACCATAGTCGTGGGAAGGATAATGACTCTTGACCACGCAGAAGCGATAGTAGGAGACGGTCAGGCAGACATGGTTTCAATGGTTCGAGCTTTGATAGCTGACCCCGGGCTTGTAAATAAGGCGAAACAAGGCAATTCTGATTTGATACGACCATGCATCGGATCAAATTTTGGTTGCGTCGGACAAATCATGTCAACAGGGAAACTAGGGTGTGTCGTAAATATTGCAGCAGCAAAAGAAACAGAAGTCAGCTTTGAACCTGAAGGGAAATCCCAATCACCTGAAAAAATTCTCATCGTAGGAGGAGGCCCAGCAGGACTCGAAGCCGCGAGAACAGCAGCAATACTGGGTCACCAAGTCCACCTCCATGAAGCAACGAAACAACTAGGAGGACAAGTTGCAATTGCGGCATCCGCACCACACAGGTCGGATCTGGGTGCCATAACGTCATGGCTAGCATCTGAAATGGAGCGCTTAAATATTAACACCACCCTTAACTCTCTCGTCGGTCCAGAAATAATCAACGAACTTGATCCAGACCGAATCATCATAGCTACAGGTTCGACACCACGAAGAGATGGTTTTCAACTCACCACGCCAATTTCACCACTAAGCGGTTTTGAACTTGATCACGTGTACACGAGCTGGGATGTTTTCGGTTTTGGCGGAAGAGCAGTTATCGATACCCCAGCACTTGTCTTTGACGATACGGGAACTTTTGAAGCAATTTCTGTAGCTGACAAGCTCCTTGAACAAGGAGTGAAAGTAACTATGGTCAGTAGATATGACAGTCTTGGAGCCACACTCCCATATCCTCCGGCGACAGTGGAAGCCGCTAAGGAGAGGTTGATGTCAAAAGATTTTGACTTCATAGGTGGGCACTACCTTCAAGCGATAACCGAAGATGAAGTGCTTATTGGGGTTCCATTTACTGAACGGGTCCGAACTATTCAGGCAAAGATGGTAGTAGTAGTCACGTATAACCATCCAAACCGAGAATTGGCAGAATACATACTCAAAGAAAAACCCGCATTGGAAGGTAAAGTTCACCTTGTCGGCGACGTCTCGGGAACCAATGGGGTCCAACCAGCTATCCACCAGGCAGCGAACTTGGTCCGGTCAATCGGGAAAAACAATGCATAGAAGGAGACAAGATGTCGCCTTCAGTTTCAATCATCCTCGCTTTATAGAATCACCTACAGATGTGATGTCTGAACTTAGAGAAAAATGTCCAGTACATTATTCAACTGAGCCCAGCGTCCACTACACACTTTCAAGAGAAACCGATATTGTAAAGGCTTTAAGAGATGAAAAGATTTGGTCTTCCAGTTGTGGGCCCGGGTTAGCATTCTCCAAACCGGAGGTAGGGGTTTTAGTTTCAAGTGATCCACCCAAACACACAAATGAACGCATAGCAATATCTAGAATTTTTAAGCCTTCCATCATTCTAAAAATGGAAACCGACATTCAGAAACTCGTAAGTGAAATCGTTGACGCAATTGAAGACCGAGGAAGGGGAGACCTAATACAAGATTTCGCAGCGCCTATTCCGTTAACAGTCATGTGTTGGATGTTGGGCACTCCTACTAAAGACGTAAACCTTTTCCGAAATTGGGTGCTTCCCATGGCAGAAGCAGTTACTTACGCGGGAGGAAGGGACGCTTCAAAGGAAGTTAAAGATGCTTACAGAAATTTTTTTGAATATTTTGGTTCACACATTGATGCTAGGAAAAAATCAATTAAGAACAATGATCAGCACCCGGATGACCTATTAACGCGACTATTGACCGTTGAGAATGACGGAGTGAAACTAACTACCAAAGAAGTGCTAGGATTCTGCCAGTTTCTCCTAGTCGCAGGTTCAGAGACCACAACCCTGATGATAGGCAACCTTCTCCACCGCCTCATGGAAAAGCCTTCTCAACTCCAATTCCTTCAAGAAAACCGTTCGCTAATCGACAACGCGATTGAAGAAAGCCTACGATTCGATGCTCCAGTACATGGTTTATTCAGAACCAATACTCGTCCCGTGACACTTCATGATGTGGAAATTCCAATCAACTCTAAAGTCTGTATGATGTTCGGCTCAGCAAATAGAGACCCGAAGGTATGGGCAGAACCCGATGTCTTCAATGTGACAAGAGATCTCAACGAACTTCGAAATCATACTTCATTCGGAGTCGGCGCCCATTACTGCCTAGGTGCTCCACTCTCACGTTTAGAAGGTTCTATTGCGTTAACAGCAATCCTTGACCGACTTCCTAGGATTCGAAGTAACGGTACCCCTACATTGACAAAAGCAGGAGTTTTGAAAGGGTTCTCAAAACTACCCGTTAGATGGGATTGAAACCTAAAATTCTCTAGCAGCTACTAAAATTGCCTCAAAAAGTTCATCGTATTCCTCAAAGGATACAAGATCATTTCTTTCCGAGCGCACATTTGCAGGTGCTCTAAAGAGGAAACCCGAATTGGCTTGATCAATCATTGAAAGGTCGTTGTAGGAATCTCCCGCAGCGATTACCTTGTAATTCAATTCCTGGAAAGAACGGACAGAATGGAATTTCTGATCAGGAGTGCGTTGGGAAAACTTAGTCACAACTCCGGAAGAATCAATACCTAATCGATGGCATAGAATCAATGGATCACCTAATTGGCGCATAAGTGGACCAATAAATTCTTCAAAAGTGTCTGATAACAGAACTACTGGGAACTTCGCTCTTAGTGCATCTAAAAAATGCTTAGCCCCTTCTAGGGGAGTTAACGATGAGATTACTTTTTCAATATCGTTGATAACGATCCCATGTTTATTCAGAAGATCTATTCGAGCGTTCATCAGAAGTTGATAATCAGGTTCATCCTTCGTGGTGCGCTTCAGTTCTGTAATTCCGAAATAGTCTGACAAAGCTATCCAAATTTCAGGAGTTAGCACACCCTCGACGTCAAGGGTGATAAGGCATTGGGCTGGGGGATTAGGATCCATAGATAGGAATACGATAGCTCTTGAAGTAAGCGAACATACATCCTTTAATGCATTTAGAATCAATTCATGCAAGAACCTGAGAAATCTCAAACAGATTCAATCCTTGGAATTGATTGGGACAATGGAGCTCCCCATGCCCGTTTGTTTAATTGCTCAACAGAGGCAATCCAAAAAGTTCCACTCAAAAACTACCAATTAAGTTATAGAACGGTAGAACCCATGACCAGAGTCTGCATAGGATTCAGAGCCGACACTGGGGATAATGGGAATTCTTCACCATGTTTAAAGATCCCTGCAAAAGGAAGGAAATGTGAATCTTGTAACAGGAGGGAATCTATTTTTGCATCTGAGCTGCATCACGCCCATAGAAGAGACCGTGGTTCTTTGTCCTCACGAATCATTGACCACTTACAAAAACCAAATTATCTTTACCTTGCCGTATTCGCCGATGGATCAACCAAGGTAGGGACTAGCACGGCAAGGCGAATCGAAACAAGGTTGCTTGAACAGGGTGCGTTGTTGGCTTCAATAATATGCGAGACTACTGATGGATTTATAGTGCGAACCCTTGAAGATTTGGTGACTGAGGAGATGGGAATAGTGCAAGCCATATCCACGAAAAGAAAAATGCAAGGAATTCTTCAACCGGCTCATCAAGAAGAAATCAACGAAAATCTTGGCGTTGCCCATGGCAAGGTTCATAAATTCCTTGAACATCTCGCATTCGATGGTTCCACCTTGATTGCAAGAAATTGGAAAAACCCTGAAAACGAAACAGCATGCTGGGAAAAGATAGGTAAATACCCTAATAGTCTTAGCGCCGGAGCCCATGACCTCACGTTAATTAGCATTCGCGGTCGCATAGGCGCATTTCAGCGAAGCACTGAGCCAGATTTTTATGCTGCTGATTTAGAAGAGGTATTTGGAATAGTTATTGAAAAAGGAATATTCCCAACGGACGACTTAAGCATACAAGGTCAACTTTTCTAGAGGGTAAAGTTAAATTTGGTTTCCGTTAATGCCATCTTCAGGTTCAAGCTGATTGAATGGGTCCGCATCGCTTACAGTATTAATGGGATCGGGTTCTTCTACTGTTCCCTCAGGTGGTGGTTGATCAAGACCTCCAGCAGCAGCCAAAGCAAAGGCTAACCCAGCAGATCGGTCGTAAATAGCATTTAGAAATTCGAGGGACGGCGTTTCTTGACCGGGGATTGGAGGCTTACCTAAAGAAGCTAAGACTGCTTGCGTTGCCTTCGGGGTCGGAAGTCCATAAATTGGTTCAGGCAAGTTATCTATATTCCCCCAGAATTTTCTTGGATCAGCCCTGTTTCGGCTTCGACGGCGTTTCTTCCTATTCTGACCCGATGGGATCTGATCCTGATTGTGGTTTCGCCCGCCTGAACGTTTATTCATTCGCACTCACCCCGTTTGGATGCTCTGTGTCGAAACTAAGCATTGCATCGGAACCGATACCGAGCGCCTCTTGAAGTTGTTCGGCATTAAGGTCACCAATAGAACTAGATTTTGGAAGGACAAGGTTAGCTATTTGTCTTTTTCCTTCGACTATCTCTTCAACGCGCTCATCTACTGTCTCTTTGACTACAAGTCTGTGAGCTATAACAGTATTTTTTTGACCAATTCTCCAGACCCTATCTCTTGCTTGGTCCTCAACAGCCGGATTCCACCAGCGGTCATATAGGACAACGTGATTTGCCGCAGTTAGGTTCAGTCCAGTCCCGCCTGCTTTCAGGGATAACACCATTGCTCCCTTTCCTTTCCCAATTTGGAAAGAATCCACCATTCGATCTCGTGCTCCACGAGCAAGACCACCATGATAGCAATTGATTGGTAGCTCATATTTCTCTGTTAAATGGGTTGCTAAGCGTGTCCCCCAAGTAGCGAAGTGTGTAAAGACGAGAACGCGCTCGTTTGCCGCAAAGACAGTTTCCATGATTTCATACAGTCGTTCAAGCTTTCCCGAACGGCCTTCTATGCCGAGGTCATCATCTCTATAGTTGAGAGGGTGGTTGCAGATCTGTTTCAAAGCTGTAATTGCAGCAAGAACAGCGCCTTTTCGCTGAGGAGATCCAGCTTTATTTTGTTCTATTTCCTCAACAAGGTTGTCAACTACTGCTTGGTAAAGACCTATCTGTTCTTGTGTCATAGTGCAATAGTCAATCTCATCGATTCTGTCAGGAAGTTCAGCCGCTATCAAAGGCTCATGTTTTGTTCTTCGATAAACCATGATCCCATTAAGGGCTTTTAATGCACTTTCATTGCCAGATTCAATTTTCTTCTCAGGAGTTAATTGAGCGATGAATTGATTTCGCGGTCCAAGGAGATCAGGGTTAGCCCAATCAAGAATAGACCAAAGGTCGCCCAACCCATTTTCTATAGGTGTTCCAGTCAAGGCAATCCGAGAGTGAGCATTCAATTTGCGAAGCTGCAGAGAAGTCTCAGCAGCAGGATTCTTAATAGCCTGAGCTTCATCTAGAACTACTTTTGACCATTGAATATCTTTTAACTCCTCAATGTCTCTAACAGCAGTCCCGTAAGTTGTGATTACTATACGTACGTCAGAAACAGCTTTTTCTAATTCTGCTCCTTTCGCCCGTCCGGGCCCATGATGTACCATGACAGACGTGTTGGGAACGAATTTCTTAGCCTCCGCTTTCCAGTTGCCTACAACAGCTGGTGGGGCAATAACTAACGCTGGCTCGGGTCTAGGGGAGTTAGCCAGATTAGCGAGCGTGGTTGGAGTTTTGCCAAGCCCCATATCTAAAGCTAGGCAACCACCAAGTCCGGCATCATCAAGAAAATTAACCCAAGCCAAGGCATCTGCTTGATATGAACGCAACTCTCCGACGAATCCTTCGGGTTTCGTTTCCGGTTCTTCTGGTAGACCTTTGACACTTCTCAATAGGTCAGCTGCCCATCCATCGCCATCTAAAGCTATTCCACCTAATGCCTTACCTTCTAACCCAAGGGCATGACGAAGCATTTCAGCTCCGCTCATTTTCTTCTTTTTGGAGAATTCTGCTAAAGCTGCTGCGGCATCTGCAAGATCTGCTTTATCCAATTCAATCCATTGACCTTTTGACTCTACTAGAGGACGCGCTTCGCTTGCGAGAAGTTCTATCTCCTCTGCATTTAATTCAACGTCATCAAAAACGGCACTCCAGCGAACATCAGCGAGTTGTTGGGCACTAACCATCGTTTCCTGCGTTTCGGCCGTGATTCTAAGAATAGGGGATGCTTTCCGCTTTGACATTGGCGGAACTCTCACATCAAATCCTGCAGCTGAAAGGTTCTCTCCAACTCCTGTCATTAAATCCCAGGCTTCAGCCTGAGATAGCAGTACTTCTCCTCGACGGCGACCTCCTGGACGTAATAGTTCTGGAAACAAGCGCTCTAAGCGAGAGATTTGTTTGTTGACTAGTTTCCTTCTTGTTTCACTCCCTGTATTAATGGTTACTTCAATAGGTTCGAGTCCTTCATCATCATTAGGAACAAGGACTTTGGTTAACCATGCTCCTGATTCATCTGGAGTATCCATCTGTACGACCAGTTGAAGTTTCTCAATTCCAGTCACAGGAACTGCCCACTGGGATAATCTTCTAGCGATATCAGAGCCTGCATCTGCATCTCCGCGGAAGGCCATTCCGTCAAGGGCAGCAACGAGCATTTCTCCAAAGTCTTCACGTGAAGTGATTTCAGAAGGAGCATAGGGAAGGTCAACTTGGCTAGCAGCCATTCGCACAATTGAATCGGTTAAGTCAGCTAACACTTTTCCAACAAATCGGTGCCGGTCAGTTTCTTCACAAGCAACCATTGCAGCTCCAGGTGTGGAAGATACCAAATCAGCATGAGCACTGATATCAATGAGAGCAGGGGCCCAGCGGATATGAAATAAAGCGTCGCCGGTGTCATCATTACGGGTTCCGTTGACTTCGTGAAGAACTGGATAAATTTTTCCTTCCATTACGAGCTGAACAGCTAACCCGGTAACTGATCCCATCCAAATGGCAGTAACTCCAACGTTCTCCGGTCGATCGCTCCCAAGTGAAACCAGCCATCCAAGAGCAGAGGAGATGGGAGCGGAAATCGATGGTGCCTTTCCCTCATCGGGCAATTGAAGATCTTCAGCCGCTGACCATTCAATGGAGTTAGCCCCTAGTTCGGTCAGTCTGTCAATGATTTCGTCATGTCCTTCTGGCCTACTCTTATACGCTCCTAACCAAGCCACTAAGCGACCATCACGCCACGCCAACTGGAGGTTGGAATTAGTGCTTTCAAGACCGTACCCATTGGATTTGGAAGGCTCAGGTGCCGGTGCAGGGCCAAGCAGTCCCGTAAGAACTTTGTCTATCTTGTCTGCCTCAGCATTTAAATCGTCAAGAACAGTTCTACGCGCCGCTCCACGGTATTTCCTCCGAACCCTAGAGATACTCTGGTCAGCGTGTTCTAAGAGTCGGAAAAGAACTTCAATCCACTGGGTTTGATTATTTTGCAGTTTTCGAAGGTCTTCATCTGAAGACCGATCATCCAAATGAAGTTGAACTAAGAGTTCAAAGTCTTGCATTGGAATGACAGGATTGTCATTGGTAATGATTTTCTCCTTATTAATTTCAACATAAACGTGCTGAAGTCAAAGGCAACATCACATAGAGATTCAATGCACTCGGGCGTTGCAATCACTAGCAAAAGCCTGCGACTTAACCATTCTAATCAAATAACAGTCATATTCTGGTTTTTTCGAAAGATTTGTCACTCAAACGCAATATAGAATCAGATTAGGGGATAAGTAAACACCGTGAAAGGGCGGATATCCTCATAATCAAAAGATTGGCTAAAAATGGATATCCAAGATCGGGTAGTGGTAGTAACAGGAGGCGGTGCAGGAATTGGTGAAGCTCTCGCCCAAGCGGCAGCATGTAGAAGCGCTCGGGCAGTAATTGTTGCCGACATAAATGGGGAAAAAGCTAAGAACGTCGCTACCGAAATCGGAGGAGAATCCTACCAAGTTGATGTCTCCATTGAAGAAGAAATTATCTCTCTAGTGAATGACGTTGAAAAGCGCCACGGACCCATAGGGCTTTTCTGCTCAAATGCGGGGTTCGTCACCTCTGCTGGTTTAGAAGATCCAAATGAACGTATCCAGAAAATGTGGGAAGTCCATGTCATGTCACACATCTACGCAGCGAGAGCTGTTCTTCCTCAGATGATAGCCAACCAAGGGGGGTATCTATTAAATACAGCGTCAGCGGCAGGGTTACTTACCCAAATTGGTTCGCTTTCATATTCAATCACTAAAAGCGCAGCTGTTTCTTTGGGCGAATGGCTTTCTATCTCTCATTACCATCAAGGAATTCGCGTTTCCGTTCTCTGCCCGCAAGCTGTTAGAACAGACATTTTGATCAATAGCCCTGATAATGCAGAAAGTAGTAACGATGCGGAATGGGAAGAAGGTGGAGTGGCGAGTTCGGACGGAATCCTAGAATCAGAAGAAGTCGCAGAATCATGCATGGAAGCGATAAGCAAAGAACGATTTTTGGTGCTTCCACACAAAGAAGTTCATGATTATGTTCAATTCAAAGCTAGCGACATGGACAAATGGCTAAACGGGATGAGAAGATTTCAAGACAAACTCTATGTTGGGCAACCCCTACCGGGTGATTCCATGAAATGGCTCCATTGATCCGAAAGAGGGGATATGCCTAGTAAAAAAGAGAGAATAAGGGCATCGAATTTAAAGAAACCTTCACGCTCTCCCGTTGGGGCACCGTTAGAAGTCATTAACGATCAAGTTATTAAGAACTTTAAAAAAGACGGTGTAGTCATGTTAGAGAATATTTTACACCCAGAGTGGCTTCTTCTTCTTGAACTTGGACTTCAAAGAGTTCTCAATAACAGCAGCCAAGAAATGCACCTATTTTTCAAAGGCCAAGAAGGCGAATTCATTGAGACAATTAGGAACTTTGAAATTATTCCCGAAATTAGACGGCTAATCTATGACTCGCCCATAGCTGATTTGATTGGAAAATTGATAGGTTCAGAAAATCTTTGGTTGTACTCAGATGAATTTTTCATTAAACAAGGCGGCAATTCTGCTAGAACGCCTTGGCATCAAGACACGCCCTTCTGGCCGACTTCTGGGACGCAGATTGCTTCTGCTTGGATCTCGCTAGATCCACTCACTTCTAACGAATGCCTTGAATATGTGGCAGGTTCGCATCATGGTCTTCTTTACGATGGATTTAACCCAGCCAAAGTCAATGAAGACCCAACGCTTCCACATTATGGTGAAGGCTTTCCGCCTCTTCCTGATGTAGAAAACAATCGAGAAGCATTCGATATCCTCTCATGGGAAATAAACCCGGGAGATGTAATCTTTGCCCATCCAAGTGTGCTCCACGGAGGAGGTCCCACCGGCCCTACCAGTCAGAGGAGAGCTATAACCATCCGTATTTATGGGGACGATATTTGTTATGACTCTCGTCCAGAGACTAAACCGACGGTTCCTCTTACGCCGGGTTTGTCATTATCTTTGACCCCTGGCGATCCGCTTCGTTCACCGTGGTATCCACGGATCCGACCAATACCTGCGCACCTTCAGGCCGAGTGGATTTAAATATGGATGAAAAAAATATTCTCCGAAAATGTGATTATGCAGCCTATTAGGTCTTATTTTGATCAAATCACTTTGGAGGACCTTCACGAAGCCATAGCGTCAGAAAGGGGCCGAGGTCCTCTAGGTAAACAGGCGGCATTTAGTGTGGGGATAGGTCGATCAATTGCCATCATGTTAGAGGATGGACGATCTTGGAGATTCAAAGCGACTGCAAATGGAATTGAAATTGACGAAGAGATAAATAAAGCGAAACTGGTAATCAAAACAGATGCGCACGCTTGGCAGGATCTGGCCACGGAGGCCTGGTCAATCATGGGATTGATACTTCAGAGCAGAATCACTGTAGAACAAGGAAATTTTAATCATGTCGCAGCATGGGAAGCGCCGTTGCAGGCGCTTTACAATAAACGCCCGATATTCACATCCAAAGATATTCAGTCAAATTATCCTCACGAATTCAAACAGGGGGACAACTCAAGAGATATGAAACGGTCTTTAACAAATCTTGGATTCATAGTAGTACGAGAAGTTTTCACCAAAGAAGAAATCAACGAGATGTCTCGCGAGGTTGAATCAAGAAGGAGTGCTGCAACTCCGGAAGACAAAAGATCCTGGTGGGCGACAGACAAAACCAAAAATGAACATTGCTGCAGAGTGACGTACATGAATCACGGCTCAAAACGTTTCACAAAACTAGCTTCTGACCCCCGACTTGCCGCCCTCGTCGATTTATCTGATGAAAAACTGTTCCCAACTCCAGATCAAGGTGATGGTATCTCGGCTGTGATCAAAGTCCCTGAAATTACTGAAGGACTAGCTGATCTCCCATGGCATAGAGACTGCGGTATGGGAGGGCACCCATTAATATGTCCGGGTTTAAATATAGGTATTCAGTTAGATGAAGCTAATGAGAAATCAGGGAACCTTATTTTCCTCCCCGGTTCGAATCAATTCTCAGGGGGAATTGATGTTGCACAGAGCACTGACAAAGCGATTAGTGTCCTAGCTCACCCAGGAGATGTGACCGTGCACTACGGTCACACATTACATATCGCGCCGCCCCCCACTGAGTCAGGGCTCAATAGGCGAACGATTTACGTTAGTTTTCACAAATCTAGTTACCTTGAAGCCTTACCTAAAGGAAAAGGATACAACGACGTTCTGTTTTCGCATGGTGACGGCAGAGTACGCGCACCGGGCCAACGATTCTAAACTACTTAAGGTTATTTTGCTTCTGAATGTTCGCCCATTCATCTCGAAGCCCAATAGTTTGATGGAAGAGATTCGTGTCAGAGTCGTCCTTACAGAAGTACCCAAGTCTTTCAAATTGGACGACTTCGCCATCTTTAAGTGTTTCAATTGATGGCTCAAATTTCGCTGAAGAGTGCATAGATAAAGAAGATTTATTTAAGTCCTTAAAAACATCGGTGGATGTATCGGGGTGTTCGGACGCAAAAAGACGTTCATATGTAAATACAGAACCCTCAACACAATTGGATGCCTCAACCCAATGGAGAGTCGCTTTTACCTTTCGACCATCAGGCGCTTTACCTCCGCTGGTTTCAGGGTCGTACGTGCATAGGAGCTCCACTGGAGTTCCATTGCCGTCTTTTATCACTTCGTTGCAAGTAATGAAGTAACCAAATCTAAGTCTAACTTCTCTGCCTGGGGCAAGTCGGTAAAACTTCAGCGGCGGCTCTTCCATAAAATCTTCCTGTTCGATGAATAGGTCTCCAGAGAAAGGAACTTTTCGCGAACTCTTTGAGGAATCATTCGGATTGTTGGTGGCATCACGGTATTCAGTTCTTCCTTCAGGCCAATTGGTAATGGTTAACTTCAAAGGGTTGATAACAGCCATCTTTCTATCCGAACTTTGATTCAATTCATCTCGGACGAACGACTCCAAAAGCTCTATCTCATGTGTACTATTAGTTTTCGCAATGCCGATATGGTCACAAAAAGCTCTAATGGCGCTTGGAGGGTATCCGCGTCTCCTGAGACCACTCAGAGTAGGCATCCGTGGGTCATCCCAACTTTTAACCACGGACTCGTCTACTAAACGCTTCAAGAGACGTTTGGATAGGACCGTATGCGTGAAATTCAAACGAGCAAACTCAGTTTGATAAGGACGCTCGCCTTCGGCAATACCAAGTTGTTCAAGGAACCAGTCATATAACGGTCGGTGCGAATCAAACTCCAGCGTGCATAGTGAATGGGTCACTCCTTCAATTGCGTCAGATTGTCCATGCGCCCAGTCATATGTCGGGTAGATAATCCAATCATCACCGGTTCGGAAGTGAGACTCATTTCGAATCCGATACAAGACAGGGTCACGCATACTCATGTTTTCATGTTCCATTGAAATTTTCGCACGCAACACACAGAATCCTTCAGGAAATATACCTTCACGCATCTCTCTGAAAAGAATAAGATTCTCCTCAGAAGTGCGATCCCGAAAGGGACTATTTGCACCCGGTTCAGTAAAGTTACCTCGTTGAGCGGAAATGGTTTCCGCTCCCTGGTCATCAACATATGCCTTACCTAATTTGATAAGTAACTCAGCCCATTCGTAGAGCTGCTCAAAATAACTTGATGCAAAGACCGGTTCGTTTGACAATTCATGCCCGAGTAGCCATTCAATGTCCTGACGAATTGACTCCACAAACTCTAAGCTCTCTGTCGCCGGATTCGTATCGTCAAATCTCAAATTGCAAATGCCGCCGTATTCGGAAGCTAAACCGAAATTGAGACAAATTGATTTTGCATGACCAACATGGAGATGTCCATTGGGTTCAGGAGGGAAACGCGTTTGTACTTTCCCAGAGAAACGTCCAGAGGTAAGATCGGTATTTATCAGATCTCGAATGAAGTCACGCTTCATAGTTTCTTCAGTGTCGTTGTTGTCCATATTAATAGTCTGTCATTTAGAGCTGCGGCTTGTGCCAGTCTAAACTGAGAACTATCCAATAAAGATCAATGGGGGCAAAATGGGGCAAGGATTTGACCAAGAACGACTTTCACGAATTGCTGAACTCTGTGATCGCTATGTAGAAAGTGGTAAATTCCCATGCGCGCAGGTGCAAGTAGCACACGGCGACGAGGTTGTTCTGCGACACACAATAGGGAAGGCCGATATTGAAGAGAACATTGACCTGAGAGACGACGCGATTTTTAGGATTTATTCCATGACGAAGCCACTTACTTCAATCGGATTGATGCAATTGTATGAAAAGGGCGAGTTTATTTTAGAAGACCCAGTGGAAAGATTCATTCCTGCTTTTTCTGATCCACAAGTTTTGATAGGGGGTTCATTCCTGAAACCAGCTCTAAGGCCAGCACAAACAACATTGACAGTTCGGGACATGCTAATGCATACTTCGGGCTTAACTTATGGATTCCATTTCGCGAACAATCTTGACAAAATGTATAGGGAATCAGAATTTGGGAGCATCTGGGGCCAGAAGGGTGCTGATGTCGAGACTTTGGAAGAAACCGCCAACAAACTAGGAGAGATGCCATTGCTGTTTGACCCCGGAACCAGTTGGAACTACTCAATGTCAACCGACATCTGCGGACGGCTAATCGAAGTAATAAGCGGACAGAATTTAGACGACTATTTAAGCGAAAACATCACCAAACCTCTAGGAATGGACGACACCGGATTCCACGTTGAAGCAGAGAAAAGTGACCGATTCACATCCAACTATGCGATCACACCTGAAAACCCAATAGCAAAAATAGATGAAGCTGCTACAAGTCATTATCTAGAACCAGCCCGGTTTCTTTCAGGTGGTGGTGGAATGGTCTCCACAACCGATGATTACCAACGTTTCGTTTCTATGCTTCTAGGAGGTGGCGAGCTACAAGGCGAAAGAATTATTGGAAGACATACTTTAGAATTCATGACCATGAATCATCTCCCTGGTGGAGCCACATTAAATGATCTTGGCCAATCAACATTTACCGAAACAGCAATGGAAGGAATGGGATTCGGTCTTGGTTTCTCAGTGCTTGAGAACCCTGCTGCCAATGCTGCTCTTGGATCAAAGGGAGAATTTGCTTGGGGAGGGGCAGCGAGCACGAGATTCTGGGTAGATCCAGTTGAAGAAGTAACTTGTATCTTTATGACACAATTCATGCCATCAAGTCATTATCCAATACGTAGAGAATTAAAAGCGGCTGTCTATCAGGCTTTAACATAAATTATGGCTCCATTAAAAAATATTAAAGTTGTTGATTTCACTCAAGTCGTTGCCGGCCCCGTCGCTGGAATGCTCTTAGCTGAACTAGGGGCAGACGTAATAAAAGTTGAATATCCCGGAATAGGTGACATCACAAGAACCTCAGGTTTTTCTAAAGGAGGGCTAAACAGCTCGGTTCTAAATTGCAACAGGGGAAAACGATCCATTCAAATAGACCTTAAAGAAAAAGAAGGTCAAGAAATCGCTCTGAAACTAATAGAGAATGCGGATGTCGTAATACAGTCAATGCGACCTGGAAAAATAACAAAACTAGGACTTGACTATGAAACAGTTAGAACCTTAAACCCTGATCTAATTTACGTATCGTTGTCAGGCTATGGTCAAGATGGTCCGTATGCTGATCGAGCTGTTTATGACCCAGTTCTACAGGCTATGTGCGGATATGTCTCTCTTCAAATTAATCCACAAATTCCATTCCCAGACCTCATGAGAACTGCTCTTATAGATAAGGCAGTTTCATGGGAGATGGCGCTCTCCATCACCGCAGCATTATTCGCCCGGGAAAGAGGAACTGGTGGACAAGAACTTGAAATAGCGATGATAGATGTGGCAATAGCATTCTTATGGCCGGATGGTGGAATGGCTGAAACACTCCTTGACTCTGATGTAACAACCGGAACTCACCTAAGCAAATTAATGAATATGACAGAAACCGCAAATGGCCATGTTGTTTATTTCGCTATAGCAGACCACCAGATAAAGGGCCTGTATACATCTTTGGGGCACCCAGAATGGTTTACTGACAATCGGTTCTCTACGCGAGAAGCCCGACACACTGATAACAACAATGAGATTCTGGGTGGACTTATCGCAGATGCTTTTAGAACGTTTTCAACAGCAGAAATAGCTGAACGATTGCATTCAAATTCTGTTCCATGTGGTGAAGTCATCGAAATAAGTAAAATTGCTGAAATCCCTCAAGTCATTCATAATAAAACCTTTTTTGAATGGGATCATCCAAGATCTGGGAAGATAAGATCACCACGTCACTCAACAGTTTTCACCGAGACTAAACTGCCAATTCTCGACAGTGCTCCTCTTCTGAATGAACATAGCGACGAGATACTTTCAGAAATAGGAGTGGGGGAAGAGAAACGTAGACAGCTGCAAGAGAAAGGCATAGTGCCATGATCTTTAGGTCTACCCACCTAGAGTGGAGGAGAGCATCAGGCTACTCTGACTACAAAAGGAATTGCCATGCCTAAAATTAGTTTTGAAACAAGAGGAAACTCCCTAGGCGTTAATGAAGATGTTAATGGAGCGCAACGAAAATTTCCCCATATGCCAATTGGACAAGCAGTTGACATGGGTTTCACCTCCGAAGGCGTTCCTTTAATAGATCCACGTATCTTCGATAGCGGGGAATTCGGGCGAAACCCTTACCCGTATTATCGTATACTACGAGACCACTACCCGGTGTACTACGACCAATTACACAACTGTTATTTTGTCACTAGATACGATGACATCACCGAATCATATTTCGATGAGATTGGATTCAATACAATACCGAAAGGCTCTTCAAGTGGAGTTTTGGGAAACACCCAACTTGAGTTAAGCGGAATTGAACACAGAAGACGCAGAAATATTTATGGACGCCATTTGGTAGGAGCAGCTTTAACAAAAAGGTTGCACGCACTTGAGCAAATAGCAGACGAATTGATTTCTGAATGGTGGCTTTCTGCTAACCCCAAGGAAGTCTTAATCAATAACGAAACTGGAACCGCAACCATTGAATTAGGAAAAGCATTTGCTAACGAGTTCCCCATTAGTGTCGTTGCTCAGGTGTTAGGAATCCCACAAGAAGCTCGCCAGCAATTCACTTGGTGGTATGACGCGATGATGTCAGGTCTTGGAGGTTCGGAAACGCACCACGAAGGTTTAGAAGCTCGTCAAGATCTAGAAGAATACGTGGAAGATCTAGTTGATCAGAAAAGAAACGCACCAACTTACCTTACAGATGAAGCAGGTAACAATATATGCCTGGACATAATATCTGAGCTATGTAATTCGGAGATAGACGGGGATGTGATGTCAACAGAAGAAATCACGTCTTTTATTGCGCTAGTTGTAGGAGGAGGTGGTGAAACAACACGTGGAGCGATTATGAACTTATGGTACCTTCTGTTGCAGCACCCCAATCAATTTAAAGCTGTTAGGTCGGACTCCGGCCTCTGGGACACTGCATTCCATGAAATGCTTAGACATTCAACATCCATCGGAGGTCAGCCAAGGCACAATACTAATGACCTGACCCTACATGGCGTGCATATACCAGCGGGTTCGTTGATCCACATGGTCGATGTTTCTGCGAACCACGATGACAGAATCTTTGCTAATCCAGAAGACTTCAACATTTTCCGAGAAGATTTGTATTCTGGGAAAATCTTAAGATCTGGGCACGCTAAGGAAGGCAAGTGCAGCCACATGGCCTTCGGAGTAGGTCCTCACCTTTGCCCTGGTGCTTGGATCTCCCAACAAGAGACTGTTATCGGGTCAAAAATCCTTGACAAAACATTAGGAAATGTCCGAATAAATTATGAGCGAATGCCAAAAGATATAGATGGAGTTTCTCTGGCCCCCATCGGACTTGGTTCTATAAGAGAACTTTGGCTTGATTTCGACTTGCCAAATTAGCGCCATGGAGGATCAGGAAAAATATGAAATAGATGAAGAGCCTGAATCGGCTCCTGGTTACCGAACGTATGAGGTTTACCAAAGAGAACGAGTGGGCGAAACCACTAATCTAATTAAACCCCGAGAATTAATCTCAGATAGCTATCTACACGATCCATATCCTCTAGTGGGTCTACTGAGAGAGAACTACCCCTGTTACCGAGATTGGCTCGGGAATAGATTCTGGATCACTAGATACGACGACGTAACATCTGTTTTTACTGATGATCGCAATTACCAGACGCGTACCAAAACCTGGTTTTACGGCCTGCAAGATTATGGAAAGAACTTATGGAATGAGATTTCGGTTCAGAAAGCATTTGAAAGCAATGTAGATGAGCATATAGCAAAGATCACTGGCGAAGCTCTCTTAAATTGGGATAGGGATGGTTTTGACCTAGCAGTCGATTTTTGTGCAGAAATACCTCTACGCCTTTGGGGAGCGATTCTAGATATATCAGATGAAGAACTAAACCGCTTTGTTCCTTTATTTTGGAGAATGCAACGCGGAAGTGGCTGGAACCCAATTAGGAGAAAAGATGGCCTTGCAGCAGTAGAAGAAATGGAGGCACTTCTAGATCCCATATTTTCTAAACGTAGAAATGACCCAAGTACTGATTTCATCAGCGCCATTGCTCAAGTTGAACTAACTGACAGGGAGATTAGCACTACTGATCTCGTAGTAACGATACTAGAACTTGACCACGAAACCCTTCATGGCGGTCTATCAAACCTTTGGTTCAATTTGCTTCAGAATCCTGACGAAATGGGGAAAATTCACGATGATCCGAGAATGTTAAAATACGCCTGGCTAGAAACACTCCGGTACACACCCCCAGTTCTATCTGCTAAACGTTTCACGAAAACTGAAGTTGAGAGATTTGGACGGTTATTACCAGAGGGGAGCCTTATGATGTGTTCCGCCGCAGCAGCCAATCGAGACCCAAGGCAGTTCAACAACCCTGATACGTTTATTGTTGGAAGAAAAGATCTATGCCAGCGTGAGCCTCGAGGACAATATCGAGCCGACGGATTGCCCTCGGGAATATCCTTTGGTTTAGGAAAACCTTCAATCCACCCAGCTGTCCCAAAGGAGAGACCCAGATCTTTGTACGCGATAGTTCGTGATTGCGCTGTTACTGCTTCATCAATGCTTCTTGAAAAAAAACCGAATATAAAGTTGATTGATCAAAGCAGCCCAGAGCTCAAATCTCTATTACTAGAAGAAATACATACTTGCTGGGAACTAAAAGTCTCAAGTTGAATTACTCGGATTCTGGCGGAGGCAAGATGCAATCGTAGCCAGCGTATAGACCAATGTTATCTCCGGTTCGCCCCCGAGGACCTTCCAAAAATAAGTCAACTACAACGCCGGCCACATCTTCAGGTTTCATCCAGCTCTTTACCCACTCAGGGTCTGCGTCAGGTCCGCTCCATTCACGAATCATCTCAGTGTCAGTAGCGCCAATGCACAAATTGTTGACACGGATATTGTATTTCCTAAGTGAACTCGCCCAGTCAAAGGTAAGACCATTTAATGCCCATTTTGATGCGTTGTAGAGATCCATGTTCCCGTGGCCATGGTGACGCAAGGCATGTGGAGCAGGTTTAACATGGTCTGTGCTTACGTTTAAGATATTTCCAGAATTTTGCTTTACCATTATTGGGGCAACAGCTCGACCAAATAAATAGGCACCACGGGTGTTTGAGCTGAAAATCCTTTCATATGTATGGAGAGCATCTTCCCAATTATCTAAAGGGCCTGTTGGTAGAACCTCACCAGCATTATTTATCAAAATATCTATTGTTCCGAAAGTCGCAAAGGTCGTATCCGCAACATGTTTTACGTGTTCGCTATCTCCAACTTCGCCCTGGAATGCAAGGGCTCCTAGAGTATCTCCAACTCGGTCAACTTCTGCCCTTTTGTCAGTCATGGAAACATTGCATCCCTCCTTGACTAAACGTTCCACAAATGATTTCCCTAAACCTTGAGCGGCTCCTGTGACTATCGCAGTCATTCCTTGTAATTGACTCATAAATTCAAACCTAACTATCTTGTTTGGAAAATGCCACCCACACCACCGAATCCCGTATTGGGGTCTTTCTCATCAGTTGAAGGTAAAGCAACAGCAACTCCGTCATCAATTTGTATTCTGAAACAAGAGACACCTTCGTACGCCGGAGGCCCACTATGTTCCCCGGTTCTAACATCAAATGAAGTCCCGTGTAAAGGGCACGTAAGGTTATGTGATCTTAGACGCCCTTCACTCAAAGGAGTATCAGCGTGACTGCAATTATCCTCAATTGCGTAAAGCTCGCCATTCACCCGACATACAACTATTCCGTAATCACCGATATCTTCGAATACTCGCATTTCTCCATCTTGAAGATCATCAAGATTCCCAAGCTCGTGGGAGTCGTTACTTGTACTTGTCATGTGGGGTCCATTGCAAGGTAGCTATCAATCGTCTCATGAAAATAACGTATCCTTCTTTCTTGCAATGGCAGATACTCGCCCCTGTAGCCTCGTGAACGGAGACCTTTATGTTGCGTGGTCCATATAGCCACATCTTGGTCAATCCCCGGTCCGCAGCTTACTTCTCCCGCTATTCCAGTTTCATGCTCAACTTGATGGTCAATAGAAACCCAGTCGCGCATCGAATTAGAGTAGTACTCCTTCGATCCATTTGGGAACATCGTCAAATACCACATATCAAACAGGCATTTATTAGGATCATTTGGGTGAGGGGCAGAACGGAGGAAGATGCATCCATCTGGTTTCATGCTAAAAGACACATTAGGAAAAATTGTGTAGTGGTAGTGGTCAGTTAATTGCTCATCAGAATAACGAGAGAAATCGTAGCCCTTGGCTTCAGCGAGTTCCCTTTTTCGCTCTTGAAGAGCAATTCGCAGACCTGATAAATTTTCCCTATACGGTTCAGGGTCAAATTCCCAATAGTCAAACTCTTGCTTAAGACTACGGAACGTCCTATCTGCTGACCCGCTGTATTGAGGACCTGGTCCGCCTCCTGGCATTAACATCCGGCAATGACCACTAGGGTACAAATCGAATTGGCACCCACTATGGTGTTCATTCATTGAGGCAATTGTTTGAGGATGGACAAAAGGAAGATGATAGCTTTCATTGAAATTGTCCTGAACGCATTTCCAGTTCCAATCCCCTTCAACTGTCACCCAATGGGTTCGTTTCATCTCTTCCATCCGGTAAGTGTCAAGGTGAGAAGCAACGGGCTCCAGCCAATCGCGGAGAGTTTTGCAATCAGAGTCCATGTTGAACCAGATGAAACCAGCCCAAGTATCGCAAGGGATTTCTATCAGATTGGCATTTCCGCACGGTGACCCCTGTGGGAAATCATCCTCATCGTATGCCCAAGTGCACTCACCGGAGTCGTTGAATCTCCAACCGTGGTATGCACATTGGAATTCTCCACCAGCTAAAGTTCCTGCTTCTGCTGTAACTAGCTGGTTTCCTCTGTGTTGGCAAGAATTGTAAAAGGCTCTGATTAGCGAATCCTCGCCTCGGATACAAATAATCGATTCGTGCATAATTTCGTAACAAACGTAATCTCCCGGCGTAGGAATTTGGTCAACTCGACCTGCTATTTGCCAAACTCGAGTCCACATTTTGTCCCATTCGCTTTGAGCGAAACTAGGGGAATAGTATCGTTCGCCAAGAATGATTGGTTCGATACCAAGAGTAGGCTCGGAAGCTTTATCTCTTGGAATCCCAATACTTTGAATACGAGTTTCTTTTAGATCAGTCATTATTGAGCATTTCCCTTTCTCCGTTGTTAGTTTATTAGTTACTAGCCTTGAGTAATACAAATAAGAAGAAAATTATGGATATTCAAATCATTTTCGCATCTATACTTCCCGACCGAAGCCCTTGGTTCATTATCGGACCGCTTCTAGGAATTCTTACTGCAGGGTTTTTCCTAGTGATGAATCAACCGCTTGGAGCTAGCGGAGCGTATACGCAGACGTTAAATTTCGTACAAAAAAATGGTTATCGAACGATTTGGCGAATTTGGTATTTCGTTGGAATGGCGGCCGGTGGCTTAATCGTCACGCAGTTTTTGCAAGATAATCCCGGATTTCGTACCGGTTTTGATTCATTTCGGTCAGCCTCACCACTCTGGATTGTTATTCCCATTATTTTTATCGGAGCAGTGCTTATAGGGTATGGCGCAAGAATCGCTGGTGGTTGTACCTCGGGACATGGAATTTGCGGAATAGCACAAAGATCAAAAGCTTCAATGTTTGCAACCTTCAGCTTTATGACTGCAGCACTCGTTACTACAGCAGCAATTCGTTTAATCTCGGGAGGGAAACTATGAAACTGTGGCAGAAGAACTTATTCGGCTTGCTATTTGGTGCCGGTTTCGGTGGAATTTTAGCTGCAGGAACGCTGCACGAATATGACACAATCCACTCAATGTTACGTATGGACGAATTCTATGTTTATGGATTTATGGGGACCGCCATAATGGTTTCGATGGCAACTCTTTGGGTATTTGAGAGAAATAACACTAGAACACTTGTGGGAGAAGAGATAAAACTTGAAAGGTCAACACCTCAAAAAAACCACCTAAAGGGGGGGGCGATTTTTGGCGTAGGGTGGGCAGTAGCCGGAACGTGTCCGGCGCCTGCTTTGGTTATGTTGGCATCGGGGGCTTTCTTAGCCGCAGTTGTTATTCCCGGTATTTTTCTCGGGATACATCTAGCATCAAAGGGAGATAATCTTGGCTTCGGTGATGGTGAACACCATTCGACAAGAGAAAGTTCAGTAGCGGTTTGATTTAAGCGTTATTGCCAATTGGCGACCACGCAAGAAGTGAGCTGTCATTTGGAAAAAGGTTACTAACCAGTTTCATGCCTGCGGCATCTGCCATTTCCTTGTAACTCATCCATGAGAGAACCATTGTTATAGGAGTTTCGCGTCCTTCATCAAATTGAACCGGTCCGTAGACGTTAGCTGTATAGATGAGATCTTCATTCTCTCCAACGCGTTGCGTTGCGTCGTGTCGAGCGCCTGCAGGTTCGTAGAACCATACACCCGGACCGTAACCCTCAGGAGGTCCAGCGCGGAAGCCAAGATGACCGCTAAGGATTAGAAAGTCTGCGGCCCCAAGATGGTAGTGAGGTCCAGCGACTCCATTGTGGAGTACAAGCAAAGAAACGATCCCAGTTTCTTCGCTAACACGGAGTATTTTTAATCCCATGTCTTCCATGCCTTCAACAGTGAATATCCAGGGGATTGTTCTCGTGTCTACCCAATGGGGGTGCGTAAATTCACCACCACCAGCGAGTTCACCCGAAGATTTCACAAGGGTATTCTCATCACCGGCGATTGCCAGTGGCTCGGGTTCACCGTGAAATGGTTCCGGCCGAGGTTGCATGCATTCGGCCAAACTATTGGGTACTAAAGTTAACCCATTGGTCTTGGACGCTGCTAAAACATCAAGCGATGTAAGGACACTCTCAATGCCTCGCCCGTCTTCAGCAAGAAATGCAAGCGGTCCAAAGAAATTTGCTTGGAACTCGGTTGTTTCTTCAACAATGAGCCCTTCAATCCTAGAGTTTGCAGGTATATAGCCCCAAATTCCGGGACTGATCGTTCCAGCTAAATCCCCCTTCGTGTAAGTGAGGGTACCTGACAGAATCATCATATCCCCGCCTCCGAGGTAGACCATCGGAGGAAGTTCAACACCAGCTTCAATTTGTATTATAAGTGAGAACCATCCCGACTCTTGGCTAGCGCGTAAAGGTTTAAACCGCATGCCAGGGGCTTGTTTTATTTCAATCCAAGGCATGACATTTGTATCAATACCACCCTCTATTCCATCAGGGTCGTAATCCGGATTATACGATGCAGTCATATGCTTTATCTCCTTTAATCTATTGATAGTTCGCCCATGAGCGACCAATCATCTGTGTCCAAAATGTTGGTGTTTATAATTTTTGGTGTTTCCTCAAGCGCTTCGGGCATTTCAGCCATGGCCCGTTTGAAATGTTCGCTATTTACATGCGGTTCAGCACCATTTTCTCGAAATGCTTCTACGAGGATGAAAGTGTTGGGATCTTCGCAACTCTGGGACCATTCAAACCAAAGGTTTCCAGCTTCAGATCTAGTTGCTTGAGAAAAGTCGTCGACTAGTTCAAGCCATTTCTCAGTCCATTCAGGTTTTGTCTTGAACTTAACAACAATAAAAATCATCGCTTCTCCCGATGACTCACCATAGTGGGTTTGGTTGAAGAACAAAATAGAGTCTGAAGATTTTGCGAGAGTCGCAGGATGGAAATAATCTGCCTTCAGTGACAATACTGAAAGGGGAAATGGTATGACAGGACCATTAGAGGGTTACAAAATTTTGGACTTAACGCAGGTTGTGTCCGGCCCATTCGCGACAATGCTTCTAGCGGATCAAGGAGCCGAAGTGATTAAAGTAGAGCCAGTTACAGGGTTGGGAGATATGACTCGTCTTCCATCCTTTGATAAAGGTGGAATTGGCGCGTTTTACATGAATAATAATCGTGGCAAACAGTCACTTTCACTTGACCTTACTCACCAAGAGGGGAGGGAGATAGTTAAAGAACTAGCAAAAGATACAGATGTCTTTATCCAGAATTTTCGACCTGGTGCAGTAGAGAGGCTTGGATTGGGTTACGAGGATCTTAAAGCGATAAATCCTGACCTTGTTTATATTTCGATCAGCGGTTTCGGACCGACAGGCCCATACTCAGGGCGACCCGTTCTAGACCCAGTCATACAGGGAGTTTGCGGTGTCATAAGTCGTCAACTCAACCCGCAAATTCCATTCCCAGACCTCATTAGAAATCTATATGCCGACAAATCAACTGCGTTGACTGTAGCTCAAGCAACAACTGCAGCTTTGTTAGTGAAAGAACGCAGTGGGCAAGGTCAACTTGTGGAAATACCTATGGTTGACGCTTGCATGTATTTCTTCTGGCCAGATGCAATGATGGATCTTACCATGGTTGATGAAGATGCGAATGGGGGAATCCTTCTCTCAACGGTTTACAATCTCACTGAATGCAGCGATGGTAAAATCGTATATTTCGCTGCTTCAGATGGTCAACGTGCTGGGGTATGCGCAGCGGTCGGTCATCCAGAGTGGGCTGAGGATGAGAGATTCTCTTCAATGGCTGCTTTAGCTGCAAATCCTGAGAATTTCGTAATTCTTGGTGAAATGCTCGCCGGTGCTTTTCAGTTAATGACCTGTGATGAAGCGATTGAAGCACTAATAGCTGCAGATGTGCCAAGTGGACCGGTTCTAACAGGAGAAGAAGCGATAAGAGATCCTCAAATCCTCCATAATGGAACTCTCGTTGAATGGAATCACCCAGATGCTGGAGTGGTAAGACAACCTAAACCAGCAGCTCGCTTCTCAGAGACCCCTGTTGAACCGTCGTATACGGCGGCCCATAGGGGACAACACAATGAAGAGACTCTCATGAACCTTGGTTACTCGAAACAAGAGATAAATGACTTCAAAGAAAAGGGAGTCGTAGGCTAAATCAATTTGTGCCGCATTATGTGAGACGAGTGACGAAGCCTTATGATTTAAATACCGATTTGATTGGAGTGACTTTTGTTACCTACATACTCTGAAAAAGCAGAAGAATTTCGAGAGAAAGTAAAGAAATTCCTAAAGGCTAATTTGCCTAATGATTGGCAAGGAATAGGAGCTCTTGCAGCTGGAGAAGCATATGAATTTACCAATAACGTATGGAGACCACTTCTGGCGCAAGAAGGATTTTTGGCTCCGGCATGGCCAGCAGAGTTTGGAGGGGGCGGATTAAGCGAGTTGGAACAAGTTATCCTCGCAGAAGAATTCATGCGCGCTGGTGTTCCAGCTGGCGGTTCAAATGATGCTTTCAGCATACAAATGGTTGGGAATACGATCCTTCACTGGGGAACTCCTGAACAGAAAGCTGATTTCCTTCCAAAGATCATTTCAGGAGAACATGTATGGTGTCAGGGTTATTCTGAACCAGATGCGGGTTCAGACCTTGGCAGTCTAGGTTGTGCAGCTGTTCTAGACGGTGACGAATGGATAATAAACGGACAGAAAATTTGGACGTCCGCAGGTCAATTCGCAAACTGGATTTTTGTTCTCTGTCGTACTGACAAAGAAGCCCCTAAACATAAAGGAATTTCGTTTATGTTGTGTCCGATTGACCAGACAGGGGTGGAACTTCGGCCCATTGAAATGCTTTCTGGGGAATCGGACTTTAACGAAACTTTTTTCACAGATGCGAGAACTGCGAAAGATAATGTAATCGGGGAAGTTAATGGGGGATGGGCTGTGGCTATGACATTGCTTGGCTATGAGAGAGGAGAAAGTGCAGCAACAATGCCGATTATGTTCCGAAATGAAATGGATAAGCTTATTCAATTAGCGAAAATTAAAGACAAAGTTAAAGACGAGAATATTCGCCAACGACTCGCACAATCATATATTGAAGTTGAAATTATGAGATTGTTAGGCATGCGAACGCTGACCGGATTCTTAAATGGTAAACAACCAGGACCGCAGGAAAGCATGTTTAAGTTGTATTGGTCTGAATATCATAAAAGAGTTACAGAATTGTCTCTAGAGATACTAGGAAACGAGGCATTAGTCCTGAATGGATCTCAGCCGTCGACTTCATTTCATTCTGACAACCCGGGAGCTCCGAACGAAAGTGGTTCATGGATAGGCGCTTTTTACAATGCCAGAGCAGGGACAATTTATGCTGGGACTTCCCAAATCCAAAGAAATATACTTGGAGAGATGGTACTTGGGCTTCCTAAAGAGCCAAGAGTCTAGATAGGAGCGCGGATGCCATTTCAATGCTTGGAACCAAAGGTAACTCCCGAGATCATAGAATCATTCAAAATCATTTGGGACCACCTTGGCCAATCAGGAAATTGGTGGACGGCGGAGGAACGGCTAGAGATCGCAGAAGAAGCGAGAAATTCTAATCCCAGAAAACTCTGGGAAAGAGTCGGAGAAGTTGAGAGTTACTCAAAAGACAATGACGAAGTTCTTTCTCCGTACGTGAGAGCGGTAGTTCGTCTAGTAGCAAATGAAACATCTAAAATTGACCAGAGAACCTATGACGGAATAACTAAAGCGATAGGTGAAGACAAATATGCAGAATTAGCGGCGGTGGTTTCACAAATTATTCCCATAGATCATCTTTCAGACACGCTCGGGGTAGAAAGACAAGAATTGCCGAATCCGGTAGATGGCGAACTTGCAATGGAACGACCCGTTGGACTTGTTGAGGGAGTTGCGTTCTTGCCTACGTTCCCGGCAGAGAAATTACCACACGTAGCTGTTTCATTAAGTTTGGCTCAAGCAGATAATGCAAGACGCATGTTATTAGTGCGTGCAATGTATTCTGGTTCGTCGTTCAATGAAATGATATGGGAACATAGGAACCTTTCGCGACCGCAAATTGAACTTGTTGCAGCTCGAACTTCCGCTTTGAATGAGTGTTTCTACTGAACTAGTGCACATACGATGCTGCTCAGTTCGAGTAGCGCAGCGATTGAAGAGAAAATTGATGTAAAGAGTGCGATTAATGGCAACGGATTTCAAGTAGGCGTCCCTCATGCTAATGAACTAATTGCGTTTGCAGAAGCTGCCCATAGATTGGACGGAACACTAGAAACTGCAAGAGAAAATCTTACATCAGTAGTTGGAGAAAAAGCCATGATTGATGCTGCGGTAACAGTTTCTGTTTTTAGGAGTTTAAACATCGCTGCAGATAGTTCCGGAATAAGAGTTGATGATGAGTGGGAAGAAATAGCTGCATACCTTGCGGTAGAAACTTCCGCTGACCGTTTTCCCACTAGCACTAATTCGCCAAAAGTTGAAGCTCGGATTCATTCGATGACTAATCAGAAATGACCGACGAAACGAAAATAAATCCATCTGAAGTTGACTTCTTTGACGCTGAAATCTCTGAGTGCCCGTATGGGGCATACAAAATACTTCGTGAAGGCGCTCCTGTGTGGGAAGACCCAAAAACGGGAATGTTCATCATTACTAGGTATGAAGATGTCCAATCGGTACTTCGTGATTCCAAACGGTTTCTGAATAGCAGAAACAAAAGCAAGATAGATAAAAGATCAGAAATGTTGAGGAACATTTACAAGGAGAAAGGTTGGGTGCCTGCACCGACTCTTGCAGGAAGAGACGACCCGGAACACAAAGAAATGAAGAAATTGTTCGCTCTTGCGTTCCGACCGCAAAAGATCAAATCTATGGATGCCTTCGTTGAAGATCTAGCACACCGCCTAATAAGCACATTTATAGACAATGGGACGTGCGATTGGGTACGCGAATTCGCTATTCCGCTCCCATTGATAGTTATTGGCCATCAAGTTGGAGTTCCGGAAGAAGATATTTGGAAAATCAAAGAATGGACGGATGCCTGGGTTCAACGACTAGGGATGATGCAAACTGAAGAAGAAGCTGTTTGGTCAACTGAAATGGAGATAGAAGCCCAGCATTATTTTCAGCCAATCTTTGAGCGTCTAAGAGCTCATCCCGATGAAAGCCTACTTAGCGATTTAGTGAACACTGAGATACCAGAATGGGGACGAACTCTCACTGACGAAGAACTCCACGCGGAAATGATGGCGGACACATTTGTAGGGGGGTCTGAAACAAGCACAAACGCAATCTCGGCAGGAGTGATGCTACTTATCAATCAACCAGATCAATGGCGTTTACTTAAAGAGAATCCTAAGCAATTCCTCCCAGTGTTGGTAGAAGAAATTTTACGTCTAGAAGGACCAGTCCAAGGACTATTCCGCGAGACCGCAGAGGAGGTAAGTCTTCATGGAACGCTCATTCCCAAAGGTTCGATAATAAACGTACGTTACGCCTCGGCAAATTTGGATGAAGAAATCTTTGACAATCCAGAACTACTTAATCTTGAAAGGCCAAATGCACGAGAACATCTAGCATTTGGTTTTGGAACTCACTATTGCATGGGAGCACCGCTTGCCCGCCGAGAAATCCTTCTTAGCTTCAAAGCTTTAATTGAACGAGTAGATGAAATGTGGTTCTTGGAAGAAAAAAATGATTTTGCCCACCACCAAAATTTCTGCCTAAGAGCTTTGCGCGAATTGCACATAGGATTTACTCCGACATGACATCTCTCTGCGTAGCGCTTACGGGTGGGATTGGGGTAGGCAAATCAACAGTTGCTGAGTTTCTTTCGGAGAAAGGAGCGTGCGTGGTAAACGTTGATACTATCGGGCATTCAATTCTGCAACCCGGGAAGGAAGAATACCAAGAGATTGTTGGCATATTCGGCAAACAGATTCTTTCTAGCAAAGGCGAAATAGACAGGTCTATTCTTGGGGAGATTGTCTTCGGTTCTCAGAAGAAGCTACGAGAACTTGAATCAATCACACACCCAAGCATCAATAATGAACTTCTAAGAACTATCCAGTCGGAACCTGCGCCAGTAGTAATACTTGATATGGCTGTCCTAGTGGAGAAACCTCTAGCCTGCATTTCCGGAACTCCTCTCTACCAAAAAGTCTTAGTTGTTGAATCTGTCACGGAAGCCCGAGTACAAAGATTGCTAAAGAGGGGCTTGAGTGAAGAAGAGATCATTTCCCGAATGGAGTCCCAAGCAAGCGATGAGGAAAGAAGGGAAGTGGCGGATTTAATCATTGAGAACAATGGATCTCTCAATGATCTCAAATTAAATACTGTGACGATTTGGGAAGAAATTACACTTTGGCTTGAAACTGAACTCTAGTTTATGTTGCAAGCAAGGAGTGGGCTAAGATAAATCGCTAACTTGTATCATGTATAGCTACTAAGGAGTTTCCATGGCAGTCGTCACAATTTACCATAACCCTCATTGAGGCTCGTCTCGAAATGCCTTAGCGGTCGCTGAGGAAATAGGAGCGGATTACGAAGTCATCTTGTACATCAAGGAACCACCTGACCAAAAAACATTGACAACTATAGTTAATGGCTTAGAGGATCCGGTAGAGGATCTAGTTAGGAAAGATTCAATGTTCAAGAAATTGGAACTTAACCCCGATGATTACGTTGATTCCCCTCAGAATGTAGTGGAGATTTTAGTGAAACATAAGCAACTTCTCCAGCGCCCAGTGATTGTGAAAGGCAATAAAGCAATTATTGGAAGACCAAAAGACCGAATAGCAGATTTCCTATCCTGATTGCGGGCTCAATGGATGATAATGAGTTGGCCGGCTATCTGGCTGAATTAGCAGGTGTCGCGCTCTTAGATCTCCGTGACAAAGGAATTCAGTCAGGACTTAATTCCTGGTTGCTTCGCGACGAAGGTGATCTAATTTCCCATAACCTGCTTTTGCAAGAGCTAAATGATCATCGACCGAATGATGCGGTTTTATCTGAAGAGGGGACAGACGATCAAGCACGACTTGACGCAGATCGCGTTTGGATAATAGACCCATTAGATGGGTCACAAGATTACCCCTACAACGGTAGCGAAGAATGGGCTGTTCATATAGCACTCGTAGAAAATGGAGAGCTAAAAGCAGGAGCAGTTTCTTGCCCCGCGTTAAACATACATTACTCAACTGCAATGAATTACCCCAAAGATCGTCAACTCCGCGACCAAAGGCTCATTGTGTCTAACCGATGGAACTCTTATCAGGCTGCTTTTGTTGCTGAATCTCTCGATGCACGTCTAGTTAGTTGCGGGTCAGCGGGAGTAAAGGCTTCTCTTGTAGTGGGTGGAGATGCGGACATTTACATTCATGGTTCTGGATTGTATGAATGGGACGTTTGTGCACCCGTTGCTGTAGCAAGAGCAGCAGGTCTTTCAGCATGCCAATTAGACGGAAGTGACTTTGAGTTCAATAAAAAATCGCCTATCGCCAAGGGATTGGTCATTTGTCACTCAGAATTTATGGACGAAGTTTTACAGGTATTAAACGGGAATGGGCAATAAATCGACCTACTAAATATAAGAAATTCAGTACATGAGAGGAATCTAGCGTTAAATGCCCTAACGTGGTTCAAGCAGCATCAAGGCTGTAAAGATAAGGAAGTAAGTAAGTATGACTAAGGGAACAGTGAAGTTCTTTAACACACAAAAAGGATATGGGTTCATCGAACGTGAAGACGGTGATGATGTATTCGTCCACTACTCAAATATTGATGGGGATGGATTCAAAAACCTCGAGGAAGGACAGGAAGTCGAATTCGAAGTCGGCCCTGGACGAAAAGGGGATGAGGCCCTAAACGTACGAGCGGTATAAACGTGATTTAGATGGCTAGCAAGGGACGCGAGAGCTGGGGTAAGCGCCAGCGTGAACAAACCAAAAGAGAGCGACAGGAAGCCAAAAGAGCAGAAAAGGCTGAAAGAAGACAATCTGAAGAAGAGCCATTAAGTGAAGGCCCACCTGAAGAAGAACTTTACAAACAGTTCGCTGAACTAAGCGCGGCCAAAGCAAATGGTGAAATTGATGAAGAAACATTTGAAGCCAAGAAAGAAGAAATCTGGACTCAGCTAGGGTTAGAACTTCAATAATCATTTGGTAAACCTCTGAGGCGCGTGAGTAAATTGCTCTAGAATGAACCAATGAAAGCAAAAGAAATTGGTTCAAGGGGAATCTGGTTCCCGACAGATGGCATGGAGTCAGAAAAAGCGATTGAATTCGTCAAAGAAATAGAATCTCTAGGATATTCAACCCTATGGATCCCAGAGACAACTGGAAGAGACCCCTTTGCCCATATTGCTATGTTGTTAGAAAACACTACTGAGATTGTTTTTGCGACCGGCATAGCGAATATCTACCATCGCCACCCAGGATCTATGAGGCAAGCCGCCTCGACGCTTGCGGAACAATCTAAGGGAAGGTTTATCCTGGGTTTAGGAGTATCTCATGAACCATTAGTATCAGGTTTACGACAGTTGGAATACTTAAAACCTATAGAGGCAATGAGGGCGTATCTTGAGCAGATGAATATGTCACCGTATTCCTCAAGGCCGCCTGAAAAGCAACCCATCTGTTT
>Ga0207992_1000002_pt1 | contig 313679 bp, 270 predicted proteins | sample ETN02SmetaG_FD_185788 | JGI IMG/M metagenome (GOLD analysis project Ga0207992, IMG submission 185788) | Marine microbial and viral communities from oxygen minimum zone, Eastern Pacific Ocean - ETNP2014F10-02SV255 (SPAdes) (version 2) | ecosystem: Environmental > Aquatic > Marine > Oceanic ...
CGTGCTGCCCCGTAGCAGTGAATTGGTCCCCGACAGCTCCGGTGCCGCCTGTGAGTTCGGCAGCGGCGGCGACGTCGGTCCAGGTGGTATCGCCTAGCGTTGTGATGGTGTACGTCGAGGTGGTGACGACGACCTCGGGGTCGATGCCCTCGTTGTCGGAAAGGGCTCGGGCGTCTGCGGTCGCGGAGTCTAGCACGGCGTAGGTAGTCCCCTCAGTATTGGGCGCACCACCGTCGTCGGTCATCGTCGCCTTGCACGTGACGTACCAAGTGATGTCGCCCTCCTGGACATTCAGGGAGCCGGAGGACACCCTAGCGATGACGTCGAAGGTCTCTACGTCGGTGTCGTCTCCGCCGAGGCCCACTGCGTCAGCGGAGGACTTCACGTAAACATCGGAGATGGATATCTTCCCGGATATCTGGTCCCTGGTGTCCTGGCTGGTCGACTCGGCGTTCTGCTGCAGCTCTTCTGCGGTCTTGATGATGATCGTCGAGGCCACTGCGGCCACTAGAATCAGGGCGATGAAGACAATCATCGCGCCGATACCGATGGAGGCTGATTCGCGGTCCCTCGCCGCGAGGGGCTGGAAGTCGGCATCCCCTGCCATCAGGTCACCTCCTTGCCCGAGGTGACCGATTCGATCTGGAGGTCCAGGATGGTGGTCCCTCCGCCTTCGACTACCATCTTCATCTCGAGGGTCTCGCCGACCCCGGCTGACCCGCTGCAGGATCCTGCACCTGCTGCGTTGGTGGTCACGGTGTCATCGAGGTCCAAGTTGATGTCGAACCTGAATGTCGTGCCGGCTGTCAGCTCATCGGTGGCCGCGTAGTCCTCGCTGTTGAGGTAGTCGGCGTTGATGGATTCCGGTGCCACGATGTTGCCGCCGGCCCAGTCTGTGGAGCCGAGGTTGCCGGTAATAAGCCCGTAGGAGCTCCCACCGCATGTAATCACCCAGTCGATGTCCTGTACCTGCACGTCCATCGAGCCGGATGCGACCTTAGCGGTAATGAGCAGGCTGTCGATATCGGTTCCGTCCGACCCGTTCACCAAGACTTGGAGGATGTTTATCTTACCTGAGATCTCCTTCCTCGTGTCGTCGCTGGTCGACTCGGCGTTCTGCTGCAGCTCTTCTGCAGTCTTGATGATAATCGTCGAGGCCACTGCGGCCACTAGAATCAGGGCGATGAAAACTATCATCGCACCGATACCTATCGAGCCTGCCTCTCTGTCTCTGTTCATTAGTTGGTATTCTTCGCTCATACGCGTGTCACCTGTAGGGCCCTGTGGGCGCTAATCACTTATGAGAGTAGTGGAGTTCGTGCAGCAATTACGCGTTCGGTGAAAAAATCATCCCTGAATACCGATGCTCTGCTTGATGTTCAGGACCTCGATGGGGACGTGGACCACCTGGCCCGGGCCGAGGTTCTCGACCAGAGGCAGCCTCATCGTCTCGTAGCCCTCGGGCATCCACGGGTCGAGGAGGAGGCCCTCCATCGATTTCGGGGTCCTGTTCTCCACCCTTATCTGGACCTCGACATCGCCGTAATTGACCATGTAGCCCGTGGTCACCGAGACGCTGGTCCCGAGGAGGGAGGTCTGGGGGAACGCGCCGGAGGGTCGGATCTCGATTCCGATTTCGATGAACCCCTCGGGGGGGATCTCGGGGATCTCGGTCATCCTCGGCGAGGCGGACCACCCGAACGGGACGGGGGGGTCCAGCCTCATCGCAGCGATGTTGTTGTCACCGAGGTTCTCGAGGGTCACTACCATCAGCCCGTGCCCGAGGCCCTCGGGCCACTTGGTGCCGATGGAGAGGAAGAAGCGATTGACGAGGAAGGGGCTGGCGGCCTCCTTCACAGCGACCGGGCCGAGGGCGGTTATCGCCTTCTCGAAGGACTCGGCGGCGGATTGCAGGTCGTCCCCCTGCAGGCTCTTCCTACCCTGCCTGACTAGGGTGAGCGCGATGTCCTCCGTGTCACTGAGGTCCCCCAGCTCGTTGAGGTGGCGGTTCAGGGTGGCGAGCGAGCGTCCCAGGCCCTCGGGCCCGAGGGCGGCCACGGCCCCCTCCAACGTGTCGGACGCAGCCCCCCAATTCCCCTCTCTGAGGAACTGTAGTCCCAAGTTGGTGAGGTCCCATGACGTTTGGTCCCCCTCGCTCATCTCCTCCAGCTCCTCCAGCGACCTCTCGAGAGACGACAGGGCTCTGTAGAGGCCGAGGACCTGCTCCTCGAGGAAATCAGTCTCCTTGCTGAGCTTTTTGAGCTGCCTGACGGCCCGCATGGGCCGGTTGCGCCAGATTGAGTTCTGAATGACGAGGGCCTCGTCCTCGATGTAGTCGAGGACCTTGAGGGTGGCTTCAGCCCCTCCCACCCCGCTAGCTCGGGAAGCGGCGCCTTTCGCCATCTCAGTCTCCTCCCGTCCGGTATTCCCGCTCCGAGGCCCCGGCTCCCGACCTCGCGCCGACGCTCCCTAGGATTCTCTTAATCTTGATAGCCCTGAGCTCTATCTCGGCCAGTTCCCCGTATAGCCTGTCATACGACTTGTCGAGGAATCTCAGTATCAGGTGAACCAGGATCGGGGAGGCGATGAGGAACAGCACCAGCGCCACCAGTGAGATGGGGTCTGTGTCTGTGGCCAGCGCGGGCGAGATGAGGACGAAGGGGAGGAATGCGTAAGGGGCGCAGGAGACGATGGCTCGGAGTTCCTTTCGGGTGTTGGCCTGCTCCTTGTCGTGGTCTTCCAAGACGGAGCGAGCCCCGATTCGTGCCTTTTTCCTGTCGTCGTGAATGGTCTGTAACTCAGCCGAGCTTATCCATGCCACGACACCAGAGAAGGCGATAGATGCCCCTGCTCCTGCCGCGATTGACCACGAAGCCATGTTGCTGAGAGATATGGTTCCGAAAGACGCTGCGGCGATGTATGCCGACATGTGCAGATGGCTCGGCTGCTCGTCCATGCCCTTCCGCAGGAACGAGAAGGCGAAGAAAAGCAGGAGTAGGCCGAGTATGATGGTTATTGGCAGGCCGATTATGACTCCGCTGAGATTCACATCCAGGTCGGGTGGCCCCCAGGAGGATATTTCCAAGGCTACCTCTGAGTTGTCATTGGAGGCGTTGTTCCCACCTACGGTCGAAATCGAGCCCGACAATGAGGCTTCGCAGTCGAAGGGCTCGGAGGTGCTCCACCATGGTAGGGGTTCGGTGGTCACAGACCACGTGGCGCTGAAATTGCCGCCGGCGGACAATGCAGGGATGCTCATCGACGGGGCGGAAGTCACTCTTGCGTAGTCCCCTTGGCATAGCAGGGTCACGAGCGTGTCGGTTGGCATGATCGCGTTGCCGGCATTGATTATCACCACGTTGACCGAGGTCTGCGATCCCTCGACGCTGGTCCCATTGAACGAAATGCTCTCTATCAGCGGGTCGGACGATTCGGACATTCTCAGTTTCACGGTGAATTCCGTCCAGAAATCATCACAATCGCATTGGTCGTCCTCTACGGGATTCTTCAGCAGGAGGCTGATGTCCCATCCGTCCTTGGGCGCGAGCTTCTTCTTGTCCGGGATGATCACTTGTAGGACTATGGTGCCCGTCCCGTAGGGGGTCACTGTGTCCAAGTCGAAGCCCGAGTCGCAGGACGAGCCCTCTTGCTGCGCGATGCCGGGAGGTTGCTCGGAGGAAACCATGAGGCAATGTCCGTCGATGTCGAAGGCCCAAATCGTATCGGGGTACTGCCCATAGTTGATGGGCCCCTCCTCTCCTCGTCTTTCAGGTACTTCAGCCAAGGAGAGGTTGAAGGCCACGGACGATGGGTTCGGGATGCCCGTGGGCACGTACTGCCATGGAATCGCGATCTCGACGCAGGACGCGCCGCAGGTGAAAGGCCCGTCGGCGTCCAGTTCGTACACGTCATCAGTTTGGACCCGGACGACCTGAATGGGTGTCGTTAACACAATTGGATCCAATTCCACCCCCATCGGAGAGAAGATGATGGATAGCGCGGCATCCTCGTTCTGGTAGTGATCGTCCTTCAATGGGGATACGTCCACTCGAAGAGCTACAGTGTCTCCGATATTCAGGTTGACAATGTTATTCGGTGCTGTCAGAGAGATGTCGAATCTTCCCGGCTCGTCCTCATCGAGTTCCCATTGGAAGGAGATCGTCATTGGAGCGTTGCCGACGTTCTGAATCTCGTACTGCACCGACCTGTCACTGTTAGGCAGGACAGCAATCCTATCTGGTTGAGCGAGGACGTTCAACGCGAAGACTGGGAGGATTGTGACGGTTATGTTCGAACTGCCAATCACGATGTTGTCGGAGATGTTCAGCACTTGTATGGGAATCTCGAAGACCTTGTCCGCAGCGAGGCTCTCGCCTGCTTCGAGAGGTGGCAGGGTGATGCTCAGTTTCACCCATGCGCCCTCAGCACCCGGCTCGATTGCTATGGCAGAGTCGTTCGCAGACTGGTTCCAGCCCACCGGAGCGAGTGCTGAGACGTTGACCACCTCCAGGAGGTTCCCACTATTTTCCAACAAGATAGGGACTTGGATGGTGCCCCCGGGAATCGCATTGTACTCCTCGTTCATCTTGAAGATGATGAAATGGAATGGGTTCACTTGGACGTTGATGCCGCTACGGTCCAACTCGGTCCCATTGCTCGACACCACGACTTCGAACTTGTTCACATCATCGGCCCTCGCCGTGGTCCCGGCGAGGGCATATACGCGGACGATGGCCTGGCTAGCCGGGGCGACGGTTTGTGTCTTGGAGAGGACGACGGTTCCGTCGTCGGCGAAGGAAAGTCGGATATTGAGGGGATTGTGATTGTCGAGCGTCAAGTCGAAGGTCTTGTTCGAGTTTCCGCTGTTGTTGAGCAAGATCATGATGGTAGTTTGGCCGAGCCTGTCGAGGACGGCCGTGGCGTTTGCCGGGCTTAGCTCCGCTGAAACGAGCTCGGTAAGTTGGAAGTACGCAGGGGCGTATGATAGCAACTCGCCGGTATCAGTCGAGTTGGCATAGACCCAAATCTCGTGCGTTTCGTCAGCGCTGGCAGTTGATGGGGGGGTGGCCGTGATAGTGAACGACGTCACATCCGAGTCATCATGGCCCTCTACGAAGGGATAGAGGTTGGTCCTCGACTTCAGGGCGTTCACAGCGGGCTTGCTGACTTGAATGTCCCAGCCCTCGATTGGCAAGAAGCCGATGGAGAAGTTGTCCGCGTCGTTGCCGGTGTTCTTCAGGGACATCGTGGCGGGTATGGCGGTGCCGGGGTCTCCCGTGAAGATGCCGCCTGATGCAAGTTCGGCCGCCCTGAACTTCTCGACCCTGTAGGTTATCTCCGCTGAGTCGTCCTGTGAAAGGGTGCCATTGAAGTCCCCCCAATCAGAGGTCGTCGTGAAGTCGAAGGTGAACCTACCCGCGGCAGGATAGGGGTGGCTTTGGCTGCTTTTGTGCTGATGCGTGATCGATACAACGCCGTACCCAATCTCCCCGGGAGACAGGTCCATGGTGCTCGGGGTAATTGATGCGTAGAACCTCTCATTCTCCTTGCCACTCACGTCTGGGGTGAATGTGATTCCAGTCGTATCGCCGGAGGCTACCGTCGGCGCCAAAGTCACTTGGGCCTGGCTGTTGTTGGAGCCGAGGTTGTGCACCATCTGCACTTGGAAATCGACGTATCTGTCCGAAGACCCGGACAATAGCTCATCGACGGAGACATCGTGAGGCTGTCCCAAGATCTCGAGATCCATCTCCACCATGCCATCGACGATAATCATCGTCAGGTTGGACGAGGGCAGGCCCCCCTCGACGGGAATGGCTTGGATGCCGATCTGTATCTGGAGGCCGGCTTCGATATTCCAAGCGGGGTTCAATGGCATCTGCAGGGTGGGAGTGGTGATGGTGACGGGGATCGTCCTGGTTTCATTGGCTATCATCACGTCGGTCAATGTCACTGGTGAGTGGATTGTCCAGTAGGGGACTGACTGGGTGGAGGCCACGAAAATTTGGAACTGGGCGGGGGCGGTCCCGGTGTTCTTCAGGGTGTAGTCAAGTGTCAAGGGGTCTCCAGGGGTGATATTCGCGTACTCAGCGCCAAGATCGTGGCTGTGATTCTGAGTTATCTCGGACTGGTACAAGCCTCCTGCCATGACTATAGAGGAAGCATCGAGCACGTAGCCGGCGGCGAGGCTCTGCACGGTGATGGTGATTCGCACGGATTCGGACATTGCTGCGGTTGATGGAATCTCGACGGGGACCTGGATAGCCACGGTTTCTCCTGAGTCGACGAACAGCGGGTCGTCTTCGGTATGGATGCCCGCCGAGATGTTGGCCCAATACTCACCGGGGGAGGAGGTGTTGCTCTGGGTGACGGTGAAGTTGTCCCCCTCGTCACCGGAGTTCTGCAGAATGAAATTGAGAGTCGTCACGCCGCCGGGATCTATGTTCCTGTTGCTCGCGGCTATCAGCGTGGCCCTCAGCGCGATGAACGAGACAGTTCGTGACTCGATGGTCACTGTGCTCGGAGTCCCGGAGGGACCTGTGATCAGTAGGCTTCCCGCTAAGGTGTAAGTCCCCTCTAGGCTCGTGCCGTCGAAGCTGAGGGAGATGTTCTGAGGATCCGGTGGGTTGGCGAGGCTGCCGGATGGTGCGGTAGCTGTGGTCGATATGACCTGCGTCTGAGCCGCCGTTGATGTCGAGGTCAGGGTCAGCTGGGCAGTCACGTTGACCGGTTGGTTGCCGGTGTTGACCACGGTAATCCCGCCCACCCACTGCGCTCTGGCCAGCGTATCCCCATTGTCTGGTAAGGAATCCGCGATGGGTGCTGCATCCTCGACCGCCATGACACTGATACCAGTTATGGCCATCTCGTCATTGCCCGAGTCGGAATCGGTCGAGGTCGACAAGTTGACGTCCCAGACTGCCTTCAATCCGAATCCGGTGCCCACCGTGGTAGCGTCCCAGTAGAGCAGGTGAACCTCTTGCTGCCCTGAGTTGATGCTCACCGTCCTTACATCTACCTCCGCATAACCAGAGCCGGTATTGGCCTCTAGGGTTAGATTCCCGTCTGCTGAAGAGCCGCCGAGGTTCAGTATGTTAACACGAATGATGTGAGTCTGTGGTGCGAGAGTGGGGGTCCCACCGACCATGACCGATGGTGTCGTGATGTTGATGCCAGTCACTGCGACATCGGCTTCCAAGGACCTTCCCGAAGTTGACTGAGCGCGTGAATCCACTGAGTAGGCCGGGGTGTGTGCGAGTAGCGGCAGGATGAACAGCATGGCGATTAGGACCGCTGCTCTCCTCACGAATCTACCTCCGAATTAATGAGGGACGCCTGCTGGTCGGAAATCAAGAGTGTTAGCATCGCTTCCGCTCCCCTCCTCGTAGAGGAGAGTTACTATGATTATGAAACAACCGGCGCTTGTGTCTGTTTTGGGCTGAGCAACGTGTCTGTACGACCGATGTTATCAAAAGAAAGCTCTCACGTTCGGTGGCGTGGCCTTCGACCCTGTGTCCATTGTCATCATCGTCCTTGTCCTTGCCTTTACTCTTCATGGAATCTACAGAATTGCCCGTTCCGGTAAGCGTAGAACAATCCTACCGTCCACTCGAACCAACCTGACTGAGCACACCTCTGAGGGAGCTAAGGCCAGACGTTCTAGGGGCAGGGGCTCAAGAAGAGACCGGTCTCTAATTTCGGCCACTACAGAGTCACTAGGTGAAGGATCGACAATCGGGGCGGGGGTTCAGGAGACTGAAGTCAGTAGTCGAGAGATCTCTGTGCTCGAAAAGCGGCTTGAGAGGGAAGGGGCGAAGAGGGGGGCTGTCCAAATTAGCCTGATGTGGAACAACTGGAACGACCTTGATCTCCACGTCATCACTCCTTCTGGAGAGCATATCTACCACGATCACAGGAAGTCGACTTGCGAAGGGGAATTGGACGTGGATATGAACTTCAAGCCGACTTCCAAGACGCCTGTGGAGAACATAGTCTGGACTCGGACCCCGCCCGCAGGGGTCTACCGAATTGGCATTCGCCACTATAAGATACACAAGCGCGGACTGTTCGCATGGGCACCGGTGCTCTCCAAGATACACATGAAGAATGCAACTGACTACACCGTAAGCGTCTCGATTGGAGAGAGCAAGCGGTTCTACGAGGGAACGGTGGAGAAGAGTAACGAGTTGCAGTTTGTAGCGAAGTTTGCCATCGCTGAACCCGGACAGAGCGACGTTATTGAGAAACCCCAAGAGGCCGAAGAGCCCCAAGAGGCCGAGGAATTCTCCGAGGCCAGGGAAGTCGATGCCCTGCGACGTAGGGTAGGCACCGTGCATGACGGGGTTTCCGTCACTCTGAACTGGGATTCGTCCAGTGATTTGGGGCTGTCTGTAATCACTCCGGACGGGAGTGCGGTCTCGTTCTTCGACCCAGAGGAGTCGAAAGGTGGGTCGTTCGACATCGAAAGTTTCAATCCGAACGAGGGCAGACAGGTTGTGTCTTGGTCCGAGAATCCCCCTGCTGGAGACTATTCAATCATAGTCCAGCACTTCGAAACAGAAGGTGAGGGGGAGGATTCGGAATTCACGGTCTCGATTGACAATCGTGGAGACGAAGAGGAGATTTCTGGCACCATTAGCAGTGATGGATCTCAAGTCGAAGCCGGGACCTTCGTAGTGAGTTGATTACAACTCGATTCCTAGAATGTCCAGGAATCTAGCCATCCATCTCAGTTTCTGGAGTTTGGTTTGCTCTTGGGTGAACCCCGACCAACGGCCGACATAATCAGTCCTCGTCCCCATCACCAAAATTCGATCCATTCTGACACCGAGCGCCCTGAGGAAACAAACTGCCCTGTCACCATCGGTAAATCCACCCGGGTTGTACATCCCCTCTATGCCCGTGGGAGTCTGATGAGTTAGTATGAGACTGGGTGGATTTGCTGAGATTTCGGCGATATCCAATAATGCACTCCACTCTTGCTCGTTATCACCATGGGCGTGGAGAATGAAGGGGACGGATCGCCTGACTGCCTGTTCGGTTCCATCACCACCGTCAGCATCGCTTACGACACATACTAGTCGGGACCATGCCTTCTCTGACAGCGAATCCGGCAACTCTGACAGCACAGCTGAAGCACCATCAGCTGCAACGAGAAGCACCGGACGCTCGAGGATAGGAGTCAGATCTTCGGGTTCGATTGCCGAACCGAGAACCGCTACTTCGGGTTCTCTGATAACCAGCCTTCGGAAGAGGTGTGCAATTGTGGCAAGACGATTGTGCCTAGCCCACGACTCAATTTCTGATTCCTCGACTCTCGCAATCAGCAGTTGCGCGCTATCCACGTCATCCCTCAGATCCCAGTCAAAGAACTCACGCACTTCATCCTGCAGATCAATCAATACTGGATCAACAGGAGCTAGGTCTGTGGGTCCATCACTGTCTGACATGCTCCAGTGGAAGGGCTCGGTGAGTATTGAAGAACCCTCGCGGAGAATTACCATCTATGCCCATGCCGCTAATCCTTCCGCGAATCGAGGACAGGGGGATGCTTGCTCGTTATCCCTTTCTTCCCCAGGGCAGTGAATTCATCAAGGGTATACTGGAGGAGAACGGAATCTCAATCGAGGAGTTGATCGATGCTCCGTGGCTCGAGGATGTAAGGATTAGAGGGAGGGTCAGATTAGTGGATTCGGTGCTTCAGGACGGTGGAATCGAAGAGGCGTCAACCATTGACATATCTACCGAAATCGGGAGGATGACGGAGGCCCTCTCGTTCCTCCACGCGATGCTGGTTGTTTGTGCCTCGTTCGACGAAAGGCTGCTTGCGAGATGGATTGAGGGGGAGGCAAGCAGGGCCGATCGACTCCTAGGAATCGACAGCGAGAGTTTTCCTGAAATCTCTGGTTCCTACCTCTCTGACATAAGAGCAGATGGCAATGGTACCAGAGACGTTGAGTTCTGGGTCCCACTAGCTGATTTCATAGAGTTGTGCCCGCGAATATCGGGCAACTACTGGAGGCTGGTAAATAGACCAGTGCGAGATGGATGGGTATGCTTGGATGCTGGAGTTGGAGAATCAAGCAGAGAGAGGACTGCGCGGCTGATTAAGGAAAGGATTCGCGAGCATCTCCATCGGAGTTGCCTAGACCGGATGGAAAGGATGGACGATGAGTTCGCAGCTAGGTTCTCTGAGCCCGTTGAGCGTATCACGGGTCTTCTTTCGGAACGTGTCGAGGCCGAGATGCCCATGACCGCTGCTATTCGTGAGGATTGGCCACCGTGCTTCGAATCGGCAGTGTCCGAGTTGAACCAAGGGGTAAACGTCAACCACGTGGGGAGAGTGTTCATAGCGGCATTCTCGAGTGCCCTCGGACTCGCTCGTGAACAGGCCTGCAACTTCTTTGCCAATGCCCCTGACTACGAGGTTGAGACCACTTCCTATCAGGTTAGTCAGATATACGAACGTGGTTATACCCCCCACGGGTGCTCGGCGCTGAAGACGAATGCCAGATGCCCTGTTCAGCTGGGTGACGATTCGCTATGCGACCAAGAATGGATGACGCACCCTCTGAAATACATCAGGGCCAAACAGAGGCGCCGATTTCAAGACTCGTCAAATCCCGAGGCCCGGGTAGTCGAGGGAGAGGGGAGCGATTCGGCCAATTCCTCATAAGTAGAGGTAGCCCAAGTGCGAGCAAACGGAGGGGAACATGGTTCGCACGCTCGTCCTCACGATCGATAGGGACAACGATCTCGGTGTCAAGGCCGGAATCAGGGGGCCGGTGGTAGGACGCAAATCCACTTTAACGGCTGCCTTGAGGCTGGGTATCGCCGATCCAGAAGAGTCCGACACCAACGCGATACTCGGTGCGCTCCACCACCACGACCGGATTGTGGAGCGTGCGGGGGCCGGTGATGAGGTCGAAATCGCCATTCTGACTGGCGATGTGAGGGTCGGTCCGAGGAGCGACCGAGCGATTGCCAGCCAATTGGATGAGGTGATTCAAGAATTCCAACCTGACAGCGCACTGCTGGTCACGGATGGAGCGGACGATGAGGCGTCTCTGCCAATCGTCACTTCCAGAATAAGGGTCGACACCGTTGAGAAGGTTATCGTCAGGCAGTCCAAGGGTATCGAGGGGACATACTACTACATCATCAAAGCCGTAGAGGACCCTAGGTTCAGGGCACGTCTCCTAGTTCCCCTGGCAATCTTCCTGATGATTCTGGGTCTCGGGCTAATATTGCCCAATGGCATCGTGCTCATTGGGGCTCTACCACTCATCATGGGAGTTTGGCTTCTCGGCAAGGGACTTGGGTGGGAGCAGCAGATGGAACGCCTGATGATGGACATGAGGGAGAGCGCCTCGGGGGGTCTGTTCTCATCCTTGCTCTGGGGGCTCTCGATTGTTTCTATACTACTAGCTGTGCTCCTCTCATACCAGAAAATGACGGGTCCCCTCCCCGATCAGGGGCTCTTGTGGCTGATCACGAAAACGCTCGATGAGGTTCTTCCGTGGATACTAATCTCACTCTTCTCGTTCGCACTCTCACTAGGCGTCTTACGCTGGAAGGAGGGCAGCTTCACGGGACGGAGTGTGCTTCTCCTCGGTCTGAGCGGCGTGGTCTACACCTTCGCTGATGCGATTCTCAAAGTCACGCTACAAGTCATTACCGAAGGAGACTATGTCCTCGTAGTGTCGCAGGTCTCCGAAGACTGGGGGCTCCCTGTGTTCTCCGTGATTCTCTACTATCTGCTCAGGACCGTTGTTCAATCGTTCTCGGAAGGTGATGACCTTGGTTCTGGGAACAGGTTCTGGGGAGTCTGAGACGCATCGACAGAGCGAGGATGACAGAGGATAGGCATAGGTCGTCGCAGCATGGGAGTCGCCGAGGCTGAAATCATCTGGACAGGAGATAGAGCACGTGCAGAGGCCCTGATGGCATCCATTATCCCTGATGACCCGAGTGATTTCGAGGCATCGTTATCAGAAGGAGAGGAGGGGGTCGAACTACGAATCGTCGTGCGGTCCGGTAGTCTCAGTAGAACGAGATTGACGGTGGATGACATCCTTGCCTGCCTTGCTGCGGTGGAGTCGGGTCTAGATGCAGTCGATTGATGGCTCGAAGACCCGATGCGATGTTCGCACCCTTCAATACATGGCATCGTCACGTAATCCCGTGAAAACAATCCCACATGACCGGTCCTCCCTGCTCTGGTCGGGTAACTTGGAGACCGGAGAGGCCACCGACCTCTTCCTAAATTCAATAGATGGTTGGGTGGATGCGATGGTCTCAGATGAGCAAGGAGGGGGAGGGGGTCCTGAGGGAGAGGTCGTGGCGAGGGTTGTCTCCCGGCAGCCGGGGAGAATCTGTGGCATTCCCGTAATCGAACGATTATTGGAACGTCATTTTGATGAATGCGAAATCGAGTGGCATGTCACAGAGGGAAGGGGAGTATTCGAAAACAGCGTAATTCTAGAGCTTCTTGGTAGTTCCATCCAAGCCCTGCAGGCCGAACGTATACTACTGAACATACTGGGCGGCCTTTCGGGAATAGCGACTAATGTGGCACTTTGGTCAGAGGTTGCTGGAGAAATCGGTGTTGCAGCCACGAGAAAATCTGATTGGGGGCTTCTGGATAAATGGGCCGTCCATGTCGGTGGTGGTCTAACGCATAGACTGAGTAGAGGTGATGCTCTGATGATCAAGGAGAACGACCTCGTTGCAATGAAAAGGGGTGGGGAAAGTGATGCAGATGCGTTGACTAGGGTTGTGACCTCGATGGACATGGACGAACACGCGAGATTCACTGTGTTTGAGGTGCGAGAGGCCGAGCAGGCGTTGGTCGTAGCCTCGGCTTGGAGCCGTGTGCAGAAAATTCGTAATGCTGGAGAAAGGGTCGTACTACTGCTGGACAATATGGGGCCCGAGGAGGCTCTGCAGGTTGACGAGATTCTATCCAAAAGAGATCTGCGGCAGTGGTGTGTGCTCGAGGGTTCAGGTGGGGTGGAGTTGGACTCTTTGTCGGAGTGGAGCGGGAGCGGGGTCGATGTCATCTCTTCAAGCGCACTCAATAGAGGGGTCGCCCCTCTTGATCTCTCGATGCTATTCGAAGGAGGGGGTTGAATGGCAAAGATTTCGGAGAGTCATCCTCGGAGGGACTCCCTATTGGCTAGGCAGAAGCTCGTCGATGCCGCTGAAAGGGGTCTGCTTGCCGAATCTGCAATGATAGCACACGGCCGTGGCGAGGCCTACGACTACCTCCTCGGAGAGCAGACCACCGAGTCCTCGCTCCTCGCCATTCGGGAAGTGGTTGCGCGGCTTCGGGCGGCTGCGCGGCCCGTAATCTCAGTGAATGGCAACACCGTGGTGCTCGCAGGCGAGAATCTGATTCGTGTGGCTGCGGTAATCCAATGTCCCATAGAGGTCAATCTATACTATCGCAGCCCGGAGAGGGTCGCTGGTTTGCTATCTCTCCTCTCAAAGCAAAGGGAGGAGGTGAGGAACAAGGGGGCTCCCGAGGGATACACGGGAGACTGGTTCGACGCGGTCGGTTCAGTACGGCTGATGGGCGCTGAGGAGGACGGTCGGATAGAGGGATTGCTAGGACCCCGGTCCATTTGCAGTGCTGAGGGCATTGGAAGCGCAGATACGGTGCTCATTCCACTCGAAGACGGTGATCGTTGCGAGGCCCTGATAGATCTGGGCAAGGAGGTCTTGGTAATCGATCTGAATCCACTCTCTAGAACTTCGATGATGGCTTCGGTTACAATTGTAGATGAGGTGGCCAGGGCCTCCGAGGCCCTAGTTAGGGAGACCATCACCGGCCAGAGTGGGCCCACTCAGTGGGACAACCAACGAGTTCTTCGTGATGCGTTGGATACCATGGCCGGAGCACTTGAGCGCGTCTAGGCATACTGTTTCTTGAGCAGATCTTCACAGCGCTTGGCTATGGCCTCACCGACTTCAGTAGTAGATGCCTTGCCTCCGATATCATATGTCACGGGGCCACCTGACGCGAGGTGCCCAGTGATTGCCTGCTCTAATACGTTTGAGCAGGTCGCGGCGTCGGGATCGTCATGACGCGAGCCGAGGTATTCGAACATCAGTTGGACTGAGGAGATGGCAGCGATGGGGTTGACCTTGTTTTGTCCAGCATGCTTTGGCGAGGAGCCGTGAACTGGTTCAAACAGCATGTGCTTATCCCCAATATTGGCACTTGCTGCCATTCCCATACCACCTTGCAAGACTGAAGCGAGATCGGTAGCAATGTCACCAAACATATTTGGAAGCACGACGACGTTCAATTCCTCCGGATTTCGGACCAGCCACATCGTGAACGCGTCGATATAGGCCTCGTTGGATTCGACGCCTTCGTGCTCTCTCGCGACCTCCCTGAAGACCTCCCTGAAAAGGCGGCACCCCCTGGTAACGTTGCTCTTGTCAACACATGTCACCTTCTGGGGCATCCCAATGCGAGACTCGCGGCGCTCTGCAAGATTGAAGGCGAACCTGATGACTCGCTCGCTGCCCTTACGAGAAATTGGCCTAGCGTCCCACGCAACGTGCCCGTTCAGTCCGGGAAAATGATCGATGGTGATGGGTTCGTCCTTCTCACCTCCCTGAGCAGCCCGGCCGGATCGGCGAAGCAGAGAATGATAGAGTCCTTCGGTGTTCTCTCGAACTAGGGCCATATCAACCAGATTGGGGTCCCAGACGTCTTTGAACACTCCGTGCACCTTGTGGTGGACCCCGTGGAATAACTTGACAGGTCTCACGTTGGCATAGAGGTCGAGGGCGGATCTCAAGCCGAGGAGAACCTGAGCCCCCGCTACATCGCCATTGGGCAAGTGGGAGTCCGGCCAGCCCACGGCTCCAACTAGAATGGCATCGGAATTGTCTCGGCAATGCTTGAACGAGCCGTCAGGCCACTCCTTCCCTGTTTCCAGATAGTATTGACCGCCGCAAGGTATCTCGGTGATGTCGAACGAGAGTGGGCCAAACTGCTCGAATGCATCAATGACTCGCCTGGCCTCTACAATTACCTCTCGGCCCGTGCCGTCACCGGGCAAGATGGTCAATCGATAGGGTGCCATTGGTTGTGGCACCTGCTTTTCATTCATCAATACGACCCATGAATAATCTGGAATTGGAGTGCGATAATTCATAGACGGTCGAGAGGCAGACTCAGCACATGGACCGGGCTCCTGGAGAAGGGAAGGAGGGACCAAGAATTGACGTCAGAACACTCCCAGATTCAGTTGCACAACTCTGGGAGACGATGCTGCGACTCGACCCCCAATGGAATCTGTCCAAGTGGCTTGACGAGAGGGCGACGGAAGAGCTTGAACTGGTCGAGGTTCACTTGGGGAGAGAACGACTCAGGCTTGAACAACGACTTCACAGAATAGAGGCTCTAGTGAAGAGATTAAAGAGGAAGCGAGAGGCTGCACAAGGAGCCTCTTGGACCGATCCGCACCAAAGAAACCTCTTCGACGTGTATGGGCCGATTCCCCGTAAAACTAGTTTTGAGAACCAAGAGCCGGAAGAGTCCATCCCAATGGTTGATTTGGGCGCACTGGGAACAGATGACGACCCTCTTCTCACCATCATCTCAGAGCACATCATGAATACGATCGAAGAGGTGGACGCGAACAACACTGGCTTGCATTTTGACGAAATCAGTGATGCTCTGGAACCCATGGGCATTAGGGTGGATGAGATCGACGAGGCTTTGGCATGGCTGCTACAGAGAAGACTAGTGGCCGAGATAGACCAAGACATCTTCGGGATTGATGGTTGACACACAACCATTTCTGCCATACAACCTTTGAAAATAGATGGGGTTTTGGGCGATGTGCGTACCATGACGAGCGAGACTTCAGGCTGGTATGCAAGGCTCGATCACGAATGCCCTGACAGGGTCGAGCAAATCGAGAGCTGGCTAGACGCTTGGCTTCTAGCGACCAATCAGGGGCAACCCGTTGCCGCTACTCTCCCTAGGGGGTGGCCCACCTTACCGGCGGGGTTGCTGAGCGATCCTGGTTCCGTACTTGATCATCTTCTAGCAAGGTACGAAGCCGAGAGTGACGGGCGTTCGCCTCGTGGCGTCTATGCCACGCCGGTGAGGTTCGTCGATGCCATACTATGCGACGAGTTGCACCACGGCAGAAGCCGAAAGAAAGAGCCCCCGGCTACGCTATCGCTCACTGCACTGCCGCCAAGTTTCAGAGTCTTCGCTGAGCAGTTCAATGAAAGCATCAGAGGGCAATCATTCGAAGATGATTACAGTCAAGAATCGGACGAGTCTCACACCCTGTCTGGAATTCCCCTTCCTTTCGCTGACCCCTCTGTGGGAGCGGGCCTATTCGCTGATCGCATCATTAGGATGCACGCGGACAGATGCAGTGGGATGGATGCCCAGCAGCGGAAGGAGGACACGCTCAGACTTCTAGAAGGGTTCCAACTGGTGGATGTCTCGGATATCGCCGTGGAGAGCGCTCGCAAGCGACTTCTCATCGTACTCGCACGCCTGAGACTGGTTGATCTAGAAGGAGAGGGGAGCGAATCACTCATTGGAAGATCCGAAGCCAATCTCATTATCGAGAGCAACGTTAGATGCGCTGATCCCCTACGGGGAGAGTGGCCGTGGAACGAAAGTCCGAGGCTCCTTGTTTCAAGGCCTCCATGGCTTCGAATCAAGGACCGGTTTCGAGGTCATCCCGAAGGTAGCCAGTTGCGCAAAAGCTTGTCCAAGGAACTCCGTCAGATCAAAGGTCCTGACGGTAGTCTCCGCTTCTCTGCAATCAAGGGCAATGTCAACCTGTACAGGCTGTACATCGAGCGATCCCTACAACTGAGCCAGAAGGGAGGGAGGGTCAGAATGGTTGTCCCTGAGTCTGTCCTTCGTGAGAAAAGCAGCGCGCCATTGAGGAAACTGATAGTCTTGCAGAACGAGTGGGATAGCGTGTGGTCATTCCCCGATAATCAACAACTCCCGCTTGTTGGAGCACAGGGTGTTTCCGTACTGGGTATTACTGTCGCCGGTACTACTGAGGTCCTCACGAGTTTTGGCCCGCTACATTCGAGGGACATTTCTGCTCGAAAGGGGCTCGACAAAGGCGCGCCCTTCCTTGAGCTGGAGCGTGGTCCGTGGTCGGTTTGGACTGATGCCTCTTGGGCTGTGCCAAAAATGCCCAAGTCCTTGCACGAACGGAATAAGACGCTGAGAGCTATCGGCACCTTGGCAGATCAACCACGTCTTACCGAAGAGGGCACTTGGCTGAATCCTAGTGGCAAAGCTATTCGCGTGAGGGCGGGTGAAGTGGATCGTGGAAGTTGGTCAAGCCACATTTCAGATTGGGGCACCGGTTCGAGTGGGTCTCCTTTCGTTCGCGGTACGCACATAGAGCTGAATGATGGCGAAGTGAGTCTTCGACACCCCGCCTTCGCGGATGTTCCGGAGGGCGTCCAGTGGAGTCATGCAGTGTGGAATGGCCCCTCAGACATGCTGGGGCCACCGAGAATAATCTGCCGGGCGATGATAAACCCCCAAATGGAGAGGCGTCTCCTCTGGGTAGTCATACCCTCCGGGTGCGTACTCGGAAACTCTGTGAGTTTCCTCGATCTGCCAAATCAGGTCGTCGAAAGACTGGTTGCTGAGTTTGGAAATCTTGAGGGGGGTTTAGCAGCCCTCGCATCGCATCTAAACTCCGAGGGTTTGAATCTCTGGTCCAAAGCATGGGCGGCAAACAACAATGTCAACAACTACGAAATTGAGATGCTGCCCTTCCCACCTCTTGAGGGAGTAGGGCCGGTTTCACTAATGGGGAACGATAGTGAAATCTGATTTACTAAGTTCGGATTTTCGTTTCCTCGTTCCGGAAATACGCTGCCCCTCTAATCCAAATGAATTAATATCGGTGCTTCGCATACGCTAGGCGTTCCTGTCGCGGGAGTGAACATTCAGAGGAGAGTAAATATGGGAATTAATCCTAAAATCGGCATCACTGGCCTTCCTAGATCTGGTAAGTCCGCAGTACTGCAGAAGGTCATCGATATGATTTCGGCGGATGGGGGGGGATACGGTCGATCGCGTGGTCATATTTCTCCTGAGCACATCATTGGAGGGATGAGGTGCGAGGCCGTCGTAGAGGATGGAGAGAGAGTCGGATATGCTTGCGTCAACATACTAACTGGCGAGAAGGGCGTTATGGCGCACAAGAAAATAGACTCCCGAAACCGAATTCTGGGCTTTGGAATTGATCCCAGTGAAATTGATCGAGTCGGTGTCCCGGCGATACTAGACAGCATTGGAAATTGTGAAATCATGGTAATTGATGAAGTTGGGAAGTTCACTGTCGAGAGCGAGGGCTTCGTGAATGCGGTTAGGATGGCACTGAATAGTGACCTTCCGACCTTGATGACACTTCACAAAAAGAGCCGCCACCCCCTTCTGCAGGACATCAGAAGGCGGGACGATGCGAGGATTCTCGAAGTGACCCCTGTGAACAGATCCCTCCTTCCGTACAAAATCCACAAACTGATACAAGAGTTGGGATGACGCTCTGCTCGGTCAACTTGATGCGAGTGATACCCGGCAGGGAATCGTGGAATCTCCAGGGGGACGGCTCGGGAGGTTGTTGGTTGGCGTCTCACTCGCCCTGTTCCTCATTTCAGCACTGGCGATGCTGGACGGTCGACTAATTGCCTCTGGGGATGATATTGATGCGAGCATGGACAATCCTCTGGCATTGATTGTGGTTGTACTCGCCATCGTCACTGCCGCATTTGCGCTGTTGCTAAATCTCGCCAAGGACTGGCCTCACGACTCTATGCCGCTTGACAAGTGGTTCAGCAGAGAAGAAGAAGGGATTATGCGCCTACGCCTCGAAGAAGAGTTGGAGGATGCGAGTATCGCTAACCTAGGCACGGGCTGGGCTAGGATGGAGATGGAACACCTAGAGTCGAAGCACGAAGAAGAGGAATAAGGAGCGAAACCTTGACCCACGTTCAGCCTTCGCCGAAGGGCGGAGCGAGGGTATGGGCGAGATTCCAGAAGACCTCAGATACACTCAGGAACATGAGTGGGTTCGTAGGGATGGGGGCGAGGTGGTGGTCGGAATCACCGACTTTGCCCAAAGTATGCTAACTGCAGTGGTCTGGGTGGAGCTCCCTGAAGTCGGTACCGAGGTCCCGGCAATGGAAGGCTTCGCAAGTCTGGAGTCAGTCAAGTCTGTCAGCGCGATCCACGCCCCGGTGTCTGGAGAGGTAGTTGCCGTGAATGAGAGCCTAGAGGATTCTCCTGAGAAGATAAACGAAGACCCTTATGGAGAGGGATGGATTTGCAGAATGGCTGTATCTCATAACTCCGAACTAGATGGTCTCCTGGATGCTGCAGGATATGCTGCATTGATTGGAGAGTGAGCATGCATCAGTCGCGCAAGCTTCACATCTATGTGGATGGCTCCTGTTCGGAGAATCGTAACGTCACCGCGACTACTGAGGCGGGATGGGGCTTCTGCGTCATAGAAGGAGACAGCGGCACTGGCAATGGAAAGGGCGTTCTCTTCGATGAAATGTATGGAGAGGTGGTCACAAATCCTGAGGCAGAGGATTTTCTCGGTGCTGAGGTTGGTTCAAACAACACCGCCGAGCTCTCCGCCATTGCTCATGCACTAAGGTGGCTGCTCACTCATGAGGGAGTGTTTGCAGCAACGATACGAGGTGACTCTGAATATGCCCTCAACATTTCGTCGGGGGCTTGGAGGGCTAAGGCCAACCGCGATCTCGCTAAGAGGCTGCAGAGCCTGTGGCATGAGGTTTCACTGCACATGGAGTTGAGCGGAGAACACGTTGCCGCGCATAGGGGGCATCGCTGGAACGAGCGGGCGGATCATTTGGCCTTCCGTGCAATGCAGGGGGAGAAGCCTCTGCCACTACAGTTCTGGAAGCCCGGTGTGAGGTAGTTTCAATCCTCCCTGAGAGGACCAATGCTGAGCATGACATAGGCCGATTGGAGGGCAATCAGAAGCCCGACCAGAGCAAGTAGCAAGCCAGTTGGATCTGGAAGATAGGGCTGCAGTGGGTTACCGGCCACCCATGCAATGGCCAGAACAAGGGCTGCTACCATCATCTCGACCTTGGCCGTTCTCTTTGGGTCCTCCCATTGGTCCAGCCATGGAATCAGCCCCCTTCTCTTGAAGGTCACCCGGTACCATGCGACGTATGCAAGTGACATCCCCACTAGTCCAATCACTCCCCTGGAGAAGCCTGAGTCGTCCCACGGCCCGCTAGGGGCTATTCCGATTACTACTGAGTCAAGAACGAGTATTGCTGCAATTGCAGTGTGGATTCTCCACTCGGGCTCGCTCCCCTCAGACACGGATTGTCGAGGAGGGGGTGGTGCTTCAAGACGCCGCAGAAATGATGAGTCGCGGTTTCCTCGGAGGCTTGGTAGTGCAATGCAGTATGCGATATCTTTCAGTGATGTCGAGAGCGCTGCAACAAGGCAAGAGGGCGTTGTCATTAGGACTCCAGTACTAAGTTCGCCCGATATCAATGGGCTAGCAGGCCGCGAGGTGCTCATGAAATGTGAGAACCTCCAGCATGTGGGTGCATTCAAGTTTCGAGGAGCAAGCAATGCAGTAGGGCTATTGGGAGATGCCGCCGAACCGGGCGTATGCACACATAGCAGTGGAAACCATGCTCAAGCAGTCGCTCTAGCAGCAAAGCGACGGGGTGTGCCTGCGTACATCGTGATGCCGGACAACGCACCGAGAATAAAGGTGCAAGGGGTAATCGGCCACGGTGCAGAGATAACATTCTGCGAGCCTACTCTCAGAGCAAGAATCGCGACGGCCGAATCAGTATTGGAAAGGACTGGTGCGACTTTTATCCACCCCTTCGATAACCCTCATGTTATTGCTGGACAGGGGACAGCGGCCCTTGAGTTGATTCAAGAAGTCGGGAGTCTGGATGCTGTGATGGCACCAATTGGCGGGGGTGGTCTGCTCTCTGGCACTTCCATCACGATACGGAGGCTTGTCCCTAATGCACTGATATTCGGAGTTGAGCCAACCGGTGCCGATGATGCCGCTCGCTCGCTGGCAGCAGGCGAGCTGATTCCACAGACCAACCCTGACACCATTTGCGATGGCCTCCTCACTAGCCTTGGTGAAACTACCTGGCCCATCCTGAGGGATCACCTCGAGGATATCGTTACCGTTAGCGATGAAGAGGTTCTACAAGCCATGAGACTGCTGCATGATCACCTGGGGATGGTTATAGAACCCAGTGGAGCGACCTGCCTTGCTGCTGTGCTAAAGCCGGAGTTCAAGGAACTCGAAGGAATTGGTAGAATCGGAATCATTCTTTCTGGTGGAAACGTTGACCCAGAGAGCCTTCCCTTCTAGCTCGCGCACAGGGAGTCGGTTGGAGCACGAGCCGGGATTTGCACCCGGGTACATGGATCTGCAGTCCATTGCATAGCTGCTCTGCCACTCGTGCTTGTCCTACCGACCCTCCTTCCTCTCTTGAAGGCTCTCCGAGCACCCTGCATACCTTCATTGAGTGCATGTGTCACGTACTGATATGCCCCGGGTATCCTCTCGCTACGAAGGACTGGGTGTGGGGTTCGCACCCTATCTCCAACCCCCTGGTCCGGGTGTTGTGAGGTGGACGGTTGGCGAACCCGGTTTCGACACACCTAACGAAATCATCGAAGCAGCGATCAAAAGCCTGCAGGAAGGGCGGACCAAGTATACGCGCGGAGCGGGAACTATAGAACTCTGCCAAGCGGTTGCCGACTACCTCCAAAGGCACCACGGCATCGAGGCGTCTGCTGAGGACATCGTTGTTACGCCGGGTGCGAAGCAAGCAGTCCTATACTCATTCCTAATCACTACGATGCCGGGCGACGAGGCCATCCTCCTTGCCCCATCGTGGGCCTCTTACGAACCCATGCTCGAATTCATCGGCGCCGTGCCTGTGCATGTGCGTGTCAAATTCGACAACTTCCATCCGGATATCGAAGCCATTAGGGCGGCTGTCACGGACAAGACTAGGATGATTCTAATCAATTCGCCCTGCAACCCTACCGGGGCTGTGTTCACCCCAGAGGAAATCCAGTCGATTCTCGACATAGCTATAGAGCACGACTTATGGATCGTCTCAGACGAGATTTATGCCCGTATGGTCTGGGCAGATTGGCCTCATGTCTCGCCGGCAACCCTCCCGGGTGGCAAGGAGCGGACAATCGTCGTAAATGGGTGGTCTAAGTCATGGGCGATGACTGGAATGAGGCTTGGTTTCCTCACCGGCCCGCCCGAGGTCGTCAAGGCCGCTGTCAAGAGCCAGGCTAACTCTGCCTCTCATGTCCCGACCTTCGTGATGGAGGCCGCGAGGGTGGCACTGGAGTGCGATGAATCCGTGGAGGGTTTCAATCGGGAATACCTGAAGCGTCGAGAGTTGATGCTTGAGGGGCTGTCTTCACTCCCGGGATTGAGAGTGCCCGAGCCAGAGGGCGCCTTCTACATCTTCGCTGAGGTTACTGAGACGGGAATGAGCGATATCGAATTCGCCGATGGTGCCCTAGAGGTCGGGGTCCAATTGATTCCCGCCTCGCTAATCTCGGGAGGAGAGGGCTTCATTCGAGTCTCCTACGCCACTGACGAGGAAGCGATACGCGAAGGATTGCGTCGCCTACGGACTTGGCTAATCGAAGAGTGACTTTGAAATCATTTCAGTTGGACAGTCCTGTATGGGTGGGACCGAGTCGCTGGGCATGCATGTCCTTCTCGACTACGTTGGCTACTCGCCGCCGGTAGAGGATGACGGGGCTTGGACGCTCCAAGTCTTGAGAGAAAGCGTACATGAGGCGGGTGTCAGGGAGGTCCACTCTCACGTCGAGGCTTTTGATGGAGGAGTCAGCCCCCCCGGCTTCGCCGCTGTAGTCCTGATTGACGAGAGTCATGTCAGCGCGCACTGCTATTCGGAAAGGGGATTGCTTGCAATTGACGTCTTCACCTGCGGTGAGCACGACCCGGGGCCCATCGCTGATTCAATCCACGCATCTTTGAGCACCGAAATACCGAGGCTTCGGCTGATACAACGTAAGCGCATTGAGAGATTCTTAGAGGGCTGACAGGATGGACATTAGGAAATTCGTCTATGAGCACTACAAGCACTTCAACGCGGGCGAGCTCGCTCGCTGTGCGGAGTCATTGCAAGGGTTCCTCGGGCAAGGCGGGAGACTGATGGTCACTCTGGCAGGAGCCATGTCAACCGCTGAAATAGGACGCAGCTTAGCTCCAGCAATCCGGGAACAGAGGGTTCACGCTATCTGCTGCACAGGGGCCAACCTTGAGGAGGATCTGTTCAGCCTGATTGGTCGCCCCGACTACGAAGCCGTGCACGAGTGGAGGGAAATGAGCGCTGACGACGACGCTGTGCTTAGGGATAAGGGAATGAATAGGGTTACCGATGTGGCCATTCCAGAAGCGACTGTCCGTGCTGTCGAGAAGTCTTTGATGGAACTGTGGGAGGAGGCTGAAGCTGTTGGAGACAGTCGATTCCCGCACGAGTACCTCTATGATTTGCTGCTGCACGATGAGATGGAGTTTGGCTCAAATCCTGAATTCTCGTGGCTGATGGCGGCTGCGGACGCCAACCTTCCCATCTTTACCCCGGGATGGGAGGATTCCACCTTGGGCAGCCTACTAGCCGCCCGTGTTCTTGACTGCACTCTCAAAGGCTCTGGCATCGTCAAGAGCGGTTTGCAAGCGATGCAAGCGTTGGCCGACTGGTACCGTGAGGATGACTCTCCGACGGGAATTCTCCAGGTTGGCGGGGGCATCGCCGGCGATTTTGCCATCTCGGTTGTTCCGATGCTTAGACAAGACGCGAAAATGGATGTCCCATTTTGGTCGTGGTTTGCCCAAATCAGCGAGTCCCGTCCTTCCTACGGGGGTTACTCGGGTGCCCCACCGAACGAGAAGATAAGTTGGGGCAAATTGGATGTCGACACGCCACGCTTCGTTATCGAGTCGGATGCGACCATCGTGCTTCCTCTGCTTCTATCTGCACTAGAATAGGTCGGCATAGTCATTGATCTGCTCGGCTATGCGGAGCAGTTGGTTGTACTTGGACGTCCTATCGCTCCTAGCAGGTGCTCCGGTCTTGATTTGCCCCGCATTGGTTCCCACGGCCATGTCCGCTATCACATCATCAGAAGTCTCTCCCGATCGGTGGCTTATGACGGTGGAAAAGCCTGCTTCTCTAGCTATGCGAATGACGTCGATTGTTTCGGTCACAGTGCCGATCTGGTTTAGTTTGACGAGGATCGAATTGGTTGCTCCCAAATTGATCCCCATCATCAGGCGCTCGGGGTTGGTAACATACAGGTCATCCCCCACAATCTGCACTCGTCGGCCCTCACGCTCAGTGAACTCAGTCCAAGACTCCCAATCATCCTCACCGAATGGATCCTCGATTGAGACTATGGGGTAGGAGTCTAGCCACTTCGAGTAAAGGCGTCCTAGCTCTGCACCTGAGATTACTTGTCCGTCGATGTGGTATCCATCTCCTTGGCAGAATTCCTGCGCCGCAACATCAAGAGCGATTGAAATCTGTTCTCCCGGAGAATAGCCGGCACGTTCTATGGCACCGAGTACGTATCGGAGGCCATCCTCATTGCGCGGGAGGTTGGGTGCGAAGCCACCCTCATCGCCCACACCACCGAGTAGCCCCTCCTCTCCGAGTACCGATTTCAGCGCGTGGTAGGTCTCCACACCGGAGCGCAGAGCCTCCGGGTAGTTATCGAATCCATGGGGCACGACCATGAACTCCTGAACATCGACGTTCGAAGACGCGTGGGCTCCGCCGTTGAGGATGTTCATTTGAGGCACTGGCAGACTCCGGGGGCCGCTACCCGCGATGTGAAGCCACAGGGGGCCCTCTGCCGCTGCCTTTAGGCATGCCATGGAGGCACCTAGAATCGCGTTAGCGCCGAGGCGTGCCTTGTTGGGAGTCCCATCCAGTTCGATCAGAGCAGCGTCAATAGCACTCTGATTGGATACGTCGATACCAATCAGGGCGTTGCGGATTTCGCCGTTGGCATGGGATACGGCTCCATCGACCCCCTTTCCGGACCAATCAGTGCCGCCATCTCTCAGTTCCGTTGCTTCGTGGGTGCCAGTACTGGCACCGGATGGAACTGCTGCGCGACCTTGCAATGTCCCATTCACATAGCAATCGACCTCAATGGTCGGGTTGCCGCGCGAGTCTAGAATCATCCTCGCGGAGAGGTCGCTGATAGCGCCACTCATTGATGCGGCGACCGGCACGGGGCTTCTCAAGGTAGCGCAATGCTGCACTAAGTGTTGAGCCAACTCAGCCAGCGGGCTACTCTGCTCTGGGCCTCTGGCACCTCTAATTCGGATCTGCAGCAGCACTCCCAACATAGCTGCTCCTCTGTAGGCGAGATGGAGAACAGCTCAGCGCGCAGGAGAATTCCGTCCGCCTCTTGGAAGTTGGCACGGTTGTCATCGACAAAGCAGTGGAGAAGGTGTTTGGGATAGTGGTGGATCCTGCCTGATTCCGGACAACACAGCATCGCGCTTCGCTGTAGGAAAATCAGGGAGGCTCCGGAGTCGTGATCAATCTCATGGCCTAGGATTTTAGATCCATTCAGGAGTGCGGCGACATCGACGTTGTACCACTGTGCGTATGAGTGGGGAATGTCGAGGCCGGATACGTCGTCTAGGTACTCTTGAATCCGGAGGTGGGAGATTGCCTCCTCCTGACTCATGCACGGCCAATAAAGGCCGTCCCATTTGAATACAACCAGAGAAAACCGAGAAGGGTATTGGTTGAAAAGCGGAAGGGTTTGGCCAGAGGAATTCTCAATAACGCCGGAAAGATAGATAAATTATCCGTTTTTCGGTGGAATTCATGATGAGCGTTGACACATTAGATAGGGCGATTCTCGCTGTACTAAGGGATTCTGCAAGGGCCGCCTACGTTGAAATCGCAAAGAATGTCGGTGTCACGGAAAGGACCGTTAGAACTCGAATGCGCCGAATGGAGGAGGACGGGGTGATTCGCGGATACACAGTGCGTGAAGCTGGGATTGGGCTCAGCGCGCTCATCCGATTGAAGGTGGGGTCGGGCACCGAGATTGGGACACTCGCTGGGGAGTTCGCCGGCTGGCCTGGTGTCGAATGCGTTTTCGAGATCAGTGGTGATGCTGATCTTGTGGCTGTCGTTCATGTGGATGACACCGTCGCGCTCCGAGATCTGCTTGACAAGATGTGGTTGGCTGCTCCGGGCGACATCAGTTCGACGCAGACCGAACTAGTCCTCGAGCAGTACTGAAGTGAATGGGTACCTACGTCTTCCACTTCACCGAGCATCCGATGCTATCTGTCCTAGGGACCGTGATCCCAGCTCCCGAAAGCATCTCGTCAACTGCATCGATGAGTTCCGAGGTCGTCGCATGGGAGGGATCCCTAGGTGAGTCATCCATCCTGCCGCGATACGATACTAGGCCAGTCAGGTCGATTAGGTAGAACTCAGGGGTCCTCTCAGCACCGTATGCGTTCGCTACATCTTGTGAAGCGTCATGCAGGTATGGATATGTCATTCCCCTTCCGGCACGCTTGACCATGTTGTCCCAGGAGTCAGATTCGTAATTCACTGGATCGTTTGAGTTGATTCCAACAAACCCCAGCCTGTCCTGTCGTGCTCGCTCTGCGATGGTCTCGATTCGTGGCTCGGAACCGACGACGTAGGGGCAGTGGTTGCAGGTGAAGACGATGATGGCGCCGTTCTCGCCCATGATATCAGATAGAGTCATGCTTCCCCCGCCAATCTTGGCATTTGCATTAGGAAGCTCGAAGTCTGCTGCGTTATCGCCGGGTTCGATTCCCATAGACGTGGCCATACCACCGGGGTTCTGTGAGTGCTGTTCAATCCTTTGGAAGGAGGGAAGCCTGCCTTGATGCCATCAGGTCACGACTCTCAATTAACCGTCGTCGGGCCAATTGGTGCTGGGGCTCGATATCTAGGACCTGCCTCCATGCAAATATCGCCTTATCGAGATCGTCCCCCTCATGCAGAATCGCGGCAATCCTCAGTTTGGCGTCGATATGATGGGGGTCGGACCTTGTCGCTTCCTCGAAGTCCGACATTGCCTCGGCAACGCGTCCGAAGTCCAAGTATAGGAGACCGCGCTGGTACCATGCTTCCGAGAGGCTCGGATCGATTTCTATCGCTTTGTTCAGCGGACGTTCTGCCTGCTCGGACTTATCGGCTGCAATCATGCAGGTTCCAAGGTGCACAAGGGCCATGGTGTGCTTCGAGTTCTGCTTGAGGAGGTTCCTGAGTTCGGTTTCCGCTTCTGCCCAGTCGCCGTGATTCATCAGAATCTCCGAACGCCTCAATCGTGCTAATTCATGCTCAGGGCGGGCATTCACCAAGTGGTCCGCATCATCAAGTGCCTGAGCGAGGTCTTCGCTAAGTAGGGCTGCCGAGCAGCGGTTCAGCCTAGCACGAACGTGGTCTGGATCGATATCCAAGGTGCTTGAAAAGAAGTTTCGTGCTTCTTCTAGGCGACCCTGTCGAGCTGCGATGATACCACGGATGAAAGGTACATTGGAGTTGTTCTTGAGACGCGTTGTCGCCTCAATTGCAAGAGCGTTTGCCCGTTCTAGATTATTGGCATCGAGAGAGAGATGGGCCTCTTCGAGAGGGATCGAGGTATGATCGGGGATGAGTCTGCGAGCGCGAACGAGAGCGACCTCAGCCTCGTTATAGGTGCCTTGGTATCTGAGAGCGCGGGCGCGGCCGAGCCAAGCGAGGCCTGATTCACGGTCGTGCTCTATCGCCTTGTCGAAAGCGACGAGGGCATCGATCAGCAGCATCTGCTCATGCTTTCCAGTATTGTCCCTGTGTTCATCGGAATCCTCCAGATACAGCCTACCCCTCATGATGTGGAGAGTAGCGCTTTCCCACGATTCGTCGGGGGCCTCATCGAGGACCCTGCGAGAAGAGTCATTAGAGCCGTTACTCAGCCATAGAAGGCTTAGCTTGCCTCGGGCCTCAGGATCAGTAGGGGCTTTCTTCAGGTGTTCTTCCAGAACCTGAATGGCGGCGTCGGTCCGACTGTCATTCTCGAGGATTTCGGACTCCATCACCACTGTGTATTCACCGAGGGCGTTAGCCCGACGTATGCTTTTCAGGGCGGCTTTGGTATTGCCTTTTCCGGCAGCAAGCAGACGCGCCTGCAGTAGCCAGGCCGGTCCGTTATTAGCATCCATATCCAGAGCCATCTCGACGGATTCGAGGGCGCCTCGAACCTCCCCCAGAAGAATCTGCTTGGCTGCGCGTTCAACTAAGTCGGCAGCGCTCTCAGACTGGGAAAGGGCGGACTCGATACCTTGGTGGGCATCTCGGGCGCGCTTCGCGATATCGGTGATCTCTGATTCCTCCTCTGAGAGAGATTGAGAGGCTCCCAAGCCCTCAAGCCGCTTGCGATTCCTAGTCACCCTAGTTGGGTCATTACCATCCAGAAGGAGTGCTTGTTCCTTGAGCACCTCCATATCGTCAGGAGAGATGGCAAGAAGTCTCTCGAGGCTCCTGTCGAGATCTTCTAAGTCTCCCTTCTGACGTTGGATTTCCGAGAGGGACCTGAGGGCAAACTCGTCTTCGGGATCGAGTTCGTTGGCCCTGTGAAAGCAGTCAGCGGCCCAGTCATTCCTTTCGACCGAGTGAAACAAATCGCCCAGCCTCCTATGCTCACCAGCGGAGAGTTCGATGTCCTCTGCCTTCATCTCGGCCTCGCTCAACATTGCGGCTAGCCTCTCTGAGAGGGGTTGGAGGCCAGGGGTTATCGTCGCATCGATTTCGGGATCCCGCTCTGGGTGGTGTTTGAGGACAGCCTTGGCAGCATGGCTTGCTATAGCGCAAGACTCGCTGTTACTGATGGGGATGCCCTGATTGAAGAGGAGAGACTCCGCGGATTCCAGAGAACGGTGGACTCCAAGGAGACCGTGGACCTGAGGGGTGCCGGAGAGAATCGTATCAACTCCTCTGGAGAGGAGGTCCAACCTCTGTGAGGTCTCAGTCAAGTTTCCTTCCACGGAACCCAGTTTGTCCCTCATCCTCTCCTTCTGCCTAATTACAGACTTGTGCTTGAGCCACAGTGCGAACAAGGCCACGCCCAATACTCCGTACAGAGTGAGGATGGCCATCGTTGTGCTTTGCATCGGTCTCAGCGGGCATGAGGGACTTTTGATGGCTTCTGCTAACACCCACCAGAAGGGGTCGATTATTGGCAGGGCTATGCCCTGCCAGCAAATGGGGCAATATTACTCAATTGAGGTCGCTTGCCGAGTATGCTTGAACTCCAAGTTTCAAGGACTCCGGACCAATGGTCTTGCCGACAACCGTCACAATGCCAGCACCGGCGGCCAACTCGAATATCCTATCCGAAACCTTTCCTGCGAACACAAGACCCTGGGCACCCTCAGTGCTTGAGAGAGCCTCTCCGATGTTCTTTGCGCTAATGGGTTCCGAGCCCGAGCCATCTTCGAGAACGATGATGGCTTGATTTCGCTTGAGTCCATCGAAGAATGGGGACCAGTTCTTCACCTCATCCGGTGCTTCTAGGGAGGGTCTTCCCTTCCCGACTGAAGCATCGTCGGCCTTCTGTTCCTGGGTTCGAATCCTAGAGACGGTCTTGGAGGCGGTCTCCTTCTGGGTCAGGCACTTCGTGATCACCTTGCCCTCGAGATGCTCGACCTCGCGACTTCGTGGTGCAAGGGCGACGTGGGTAAGGGATTTGCCGAGTTTGCCGTCAATCTCCAGAAGAAGGAGCCTGCCTCCTCTGTCACCATCCATGAATGCGGTTACCATCTTCTTTGTAGCGGCTAGCTTGACCAGTTCGGGCTTGATTCCCGAGCCCATGGTCGCAATCGCGTTCTTGAATCCGAACTTCAGTAGGTTTCGAACGTCGTTGCGTCCTTCGACGATGATCAAGGCATCGGACTCCTCGACATTTGGGCCCGCCGTCATCTCAGCAAAATCGATCTCTGTGTCCAAGGTAAGCACTGACTTGACCTCATCGAGGATGTTCTTAGATTCGCCAGCGCCCGTACTCACAATTTCGAGGAGCAGTACCTTGGCGCGGTCGATGATGTGGTCCCTCTTGGCAGATTGGATGTTCTCGATCTCCTTGACTCGAATTGAGGCCTTGCCCGGCCCTACCCGGTCGATGGTCTCGAGAGCGGCGCCGATGACGGCGGCACTCACTTGGTCCAATGACGTTGAGAGTTCGATTTGCCCCTGGGTCCGGCCCTTGTTTTTGTTCAGATTGACATCGACGTGGCTGATGCGCCCAGTACTTTGCAACTTCCTGAGTTGCAGGCCCTCTCCCAGGAGTCCCTCGGTCTGACCGAAGATGGCTCCTATGACGTCCTTTCTTTGTATGTCGGTATCTACCCGGATTGTTGCGCGTATAACGTATTTTGATTCACTTGACATGTTTTCTTTTCTCCTTGCTGCTCGGCCCCAGACCGGGGCCTTGCCCCCGTTTTTCGCCAGTCTGGCGAGGGGGTTCGGATGGGCGCTAAGCGCCCGGGAATAAAGCTGAGAAGCAAACCTGCGGAGGTGAGGGGGCTTCATGAAGCCTCCTATCACGAAATTGGCCGGATTTTCGAGGCTCTCATCGACCCAGTCGTTAAGTCATGTGCCCTTCATCGGACCCTGTGGGCGGAGTCGAGCACAACCGAAGAAAAGTCTTCTGGAGCGCTACTAGGCTTGCACTCCGGGATGGGCAGTTGTCCAATGGGGAGAAGAGGGTGCTTGTCAAACTGGCCCATGCCATGGATCTGGAGGATGACGAGCCGAAAATAATCTATGATGCCGTGGTCGAAGGAAAGGAAGCCGGGGGTGGTACGCTTCTGGACAAGAGAGAGATGAGGCTTGTTTACGGACAGGTGCTTGAAGCCATGCTGATCCACACTGACAGGTCTGACGACGTTCTAGCCCAGATTGCTAACCTGAGGAGCATGTTCCGCATCGACGAGTCCGAGCACAGAGCAATAGCTCGGAGCCTAGACCGCCAACTCGACGACATTGTTCATCGCACATTCGCTGAGGAGTTCCGCATGAGGTTGAAGGATTCAGTTGAAAGGATGGGGGAGATCTTCGACAGCGTCAATCTGCTCCCAAGGAAGGAGTAGGGGATGAGTGGCTCGGCTACTCCCCACCAAGTAGGAAACAGGGCTGGGATGTGGTAGGGGAGCCGCAGGACTGATGCGTCACCGACCTCTCACGGAGTCATGACCGAGCGTCTTCTACCATCAGATGACCCGATCTCAGAGGAGGTCCTAGAGTGGACGGTCAAGCGTGATGCACAGGATATCTCCCAACTGATGGGGTGGCTTGGAGAGACTTCGGCACGCAAGGATAGGCAGATTCTGATACACCGGGCACTTGATCTCATGGAGGAGATTCAGCACGCGCTTAGACGGTTGGACGAACTGAGGTGACTCAGTGCGCTCTCTGCTATTCGCCGGGGGACGCTCCTCGCGCATGGGTGAGGACAAGGCCCTAGTCGAGGTCGACGGGGAGGCCATGATCGCAAGGGTGTCTAGGGCACTCTCTGAAGCTGGCCTTGAGCCAATTAGAATAGCAGTTGCACGGCCAGAGGACGTGGATAGGTACGGAAGCGTGATCGATGAGAGTCTGCAGATCGAATGGGTCTTGGATGGCAGCATGTACGCTGGTCCGATCGAGGCTTTGACTGAGGCCTTGGAGGATCCTCAGTGTGAGGAGGTGCAGACCCTCCAACTAGCACCAGTAGACGTGCCTTGGGTCTCAGCAGAGCTATTCTGTTCGCTGGAGGAAGGGTTGGGGGAGGGGGATGCTCTCATGATTCCTCATGATGGTGAGAGATCGCACCCACTATTGGCCCTGATTCGTCCTCACATCGTCCTAGAAATGATTGAGGGTGGCGATAGGAGGCCGCTTCACGAACAGTTCTCTGAGTTGCAGCACTCCGTGTTGTTGGAAGATCCGGAAATGCTCCGAAACATCAACAGTCCGGGGGACCTAGGGTGAAATCTGCCCTGAGCAATACCTGTCTAGAGTCTCCGGGTATAGGATGTGCTCGATCTTCTTGACTCGTTCTTGTAGGGTGCTCTCATCATCATCTGGCTTGACCTCAACCTGCCTCTGTGCTAGTATGGGGCCAGAGTCAACCCTCTCATCAACCAGGTGGACGGTGCATCCGGTTAGGCCGACACCGGCGGCCAGAACGTCTCGGTGCGCATGCGCTCCGGGGAAATCCGGCAGCAAGGATGGGTGGATGTTGAGCAGTCGGCCCTTCCAAAGGCCAACAAACCACGGAGTCAGAATTCGCATGTACCCACTCAGAACCACCATCTCCACATCTGCTGATACCAGTTCATCGTGAACCAGCCTCTCGTGTGCCAGCCTCTGCTCAGACTTGTCCTTCTCAATTGGAAGGGGAATTCCCAAGGATCTGATCCCGTTGCTTCTGCCGTGCTCTAACCCTCCGGCAAGAGTGCTATCGGCCAGTACTAGCACTGTTCGGTGGCAGCGCTTCTCGGAGAGTTGGTACTCGAGCAGGGCTGCGAGACCGGAGCCCCCACCGGAGATCATAACGGCAAGACGTGTCGGATTATCGATAGTGGATGCGCGGGGGAGTCCGGACTCCATTCCCATGGCTCGTTGGAGCGGAGGTAGCGCTTGAGGCTTGGCAGGACATTTCCTTAAACGCCGGTTGCTGTCGGCTTTATTCGGAGTGAGTTATGGAGAGGCTGCAGACGATTGACGAGGTCGTCGAGCACTATTGCGTGTCTAGCAGTCCTGCCAAGAGCAAGTTGTACATTGGGCTCGGATCGCTCTTTCTCGTGTTCGCGGTCATTGGAATCTGGATTCCCGGATGGCCGACCGTCTCTTGGGCTGTACCGGCCGCATTCCTGTTCTCACTCTCCAGCGAGAGGATGTTTCGCATGACTCTGGCCAATCGGTACTTCGGTCCGGCCATGTTCGAGTACTACGCGACCGGGAAGACCCTGCCTCGGCATGTGAAATTCTCGATAGCAGTGATGATTGGGGTCATGACAAGTGTTTCCGCGTACTTCGTCTGGTATGTCTCGACCCGAGGAGATGGCTTTCTGTGGAATCCCTCTACATGGAACGGACCCGACCCGGGATTTGGGGCGGGTGCGATAATCCTAGTCGGTTTGATAGGTATTTGGTACGTTCAAGCCCAAGTCAATTCTCGTGATTGACGAGATTTGGACGGGCATTTTCAGTGAAACGCTTTTGCTAGATTACCTAGCGCGTCGGACGGGGAGTTGCATGGAATTCGACACTACGATTGTTAGAGGACGCAGTAAGCCGGACCCCACAACGGGAGCAATCATTCCACCACTGTACCAGACTGCGACCTACGTGCTTGAAGAGGTAGGGCGAGACAAAGGGTTCGATTACACCCGATCCTCGAATCCGACAAGGCAGGAGCTGGAGAGTCATCTAGCAGCCATTGAGGGGGGAAGTTATGCGGTCGCGTTCGCCAGCGGGATGGCGGGCGCTGACAGTTGCATGAAACTGCTAGAGCAGGGCGACCACGTGGTATGCTGTGATGATGTATATGGTGGAACTTCCCGCCTCTTCAACAAGCTGATGTCGAACTATGGCGTCCACTTCTCGTATGTGGATTCCCAGGATGCGACGAACGTGGAGGCTGCAATCAGACCCGAGACCAAGATGGTCTGGATAGAGACGCCCACCAACCCATTGCTCAAGATCACCGATCTCGATGCTGTCGGAAAGATTGCGAAGAAGCACGACTTGTTGTACGTCGTCGACTCGACCTTCGCGACACCGGTCTTCCTGAAGCCCTTGGAGTACGGTGCTGACATTGTCCTCCATAGTACTACGAAGTACCTCAGCGGACACAACCAACTTATCGGCGGGGCGGTCATCACCAACAGCGAGGGTCTTTTCGAGAAGCTGAAGTTCATCCAAAAGAGTGTGGGAGCGGTCCCCGGTCCGTTCGACTGCTGGCTGACGATATTGGGTCTGAAGACGCTGCATCTGAGGATGCAGAGGCACTGGGAGAATGCTGAGAAGGTGGCTGCGTACCTAGACGAGCATCCCAAGGTTGCCAAGGTGACATACCCCGGGCTGGCCTCGCATCCAATGCACGAGATTGCTGTAGAGCAGATGAGCGGCTACAGCGGGATGATCTCGTTCGAGTTGAATGGTGGTTTGGAGGCTGGCAAGACTCTGATGAACTCCGTGGACCTGTGCCTGCTGGCAGAGAGCCTGGGTTCGGTGGAGACGATGATAACACATCCCGCGACCATGACTCACGCGGAGGTCCCACGGGAAGACCGGCTCGCTCGTGGTTTCGGGGACGGTTTGGTGCGTCTCTCCGTTGGGGTGGAGGATGCGAACGACATCATCGCTGACTTGGAGCAAGCCCTCGAGAGGGCCTGAGAGTTATCACTCCCAGTCCTTGGGGTCCCAGCCATTATCCAATAGCCAATCGTCACTGTAGAACTTGGATAGGTAGGGGTTCCCAGCATCCGGCAGTATGGCTACGACCATTGCTACCTCGCCAGCGGCCTCCGCTGTCTCGGCAATCTCGAGGGCCACCTTGATTGCGCCACCGCAGGAACCGCCGCAGAACATTCCCTCTTGCCTCGCAAGTGCCCTGGCCCAGCGGAAGCACGTCCCGTCGTCGACCCGGTGGACCTCGTCAATTAGTGAGAAGTCGGTGGCCGAGGGAATGAAGTCCTCTCCGAAGCCCTCGACCTTGTAGGTACTGGGCTCCCCAATCGTGCCCTCCTCGAACCATTGCTTCAGAATGGAGCCCACCGCATCCACACCGACAATCTTCGGCACAGCACGGTCATTGGACTCGGCTAGTTCCTTGAGAGCCCTAGCCGTTCCAGAAATCGTTCCTCCAGTCCCCATGGTGGCAACGAAATGGGTCAGTTTGCCCTGTGTCTGCTCCCAGATCTCGGGCCCGGTCGAAAGCATGTGAGCTAGTGGGTTGGCTTGGTGTGAGTACTGGTCTGGGTACCACGCCCCGGGTATCTCCTTGGCTAGGCGTGATGCCACCTCGTAGTAGGAGCGTGGGTCCTCCTTCTCGACCGCGGTAGGGCAGACGTGCACCTCGGCTCCTATGGCCCGCAGCAACGTGATCTTCTCCTCACTCATCTTATCGGGAATGGTGAAGACGCATCGATACCCCCTCTGCGCTGCGACCATAGCCAGACCGATTCCGGTATTGCCGGAGGTCGCTTCGACAATCGTCCCCCCGGGTTTCAGTATTCCCTCCGACTCGGCTTCGAGCACCATCTGCAGTGCTATCCTGTCTTTGATCGAGCCGCCGGGGTTGCAACGCTCCAACTTGACCCAAACAGAAGAGGTCTTCAGCCCTTCAGTAAGGCGGTTGAGTCGGATTAGGGGGGTATTTCCTATCGCTGAGACGATGTCGTCGTAGGTATTGGGCGGGCCCGAGGAACCGGATGCCATGCATCGACATCAGAATCCGGGGTATGATGATGTCGCCCAAACGAGGCAAAGGCCACTAGTGGAGGAAGAGTCTGGTTCCCGTGAGGACCATGGCCATGCCATGTTCGTCGGCGGCCTCAATCACCTCGTGATCGCGGACAGATCCCCCTGGTTGGACGATGGTCGAGACTCCAATCTCATTGGCAACGTCGATTCCGTCGCGGAACGGGAAGAAGGCATCTGAGACCATCATCGAGCCCTCGGCCCGCTCACCCGCCCTGCGAGCCGCTATCCTAACCGCCTCCACCCTGCTGGTCTGGCCGGGGCCGACGCCCACGGTGGCGCAACCCGCCTCCGTTCCAGCAACGAGGATTATTGCGTTGGACTTGACCTCGGCCAGCACGGTCGAGCCAAAGCGGGCGAGCGTCATTCCAGAAGTGTCCACCTGTTTGTCAGTGACGCATTTAACCCCGTCCCAGTCAATTCTGGGCGGGCCCTGAATCTGGGCAAGCCATCCCCCCTCGACCTGCCGCATTCTGACCTCATCAACTCGCTGCTCCATTGGATCGAGGGTCATCATCCTGCGGTTTTTCTTCGCAGACAGTGCCTCAAGAGCCTCGGGCTCGTAGCCGGGAGCAATCATGCACTCGAAGAAGTGGTCACCGATGGCATCGGCAGTCTCCTTCTCGACGGTTCTGGTAAATGCGATGACGCATCCGAAGGCGCTCTCGGGATCGCTGGCTAGTGCGTTCTCCCACGCCCCGACCTGGGTCTGGTCAACAGCAGCGCCGCATGGGTTTGTGTGCTTGATGATCACGCAGGCATGAGGTTCGCCAGCGCATGTCAGGTCCAGGGAGCGAGCGAGCCTGAGCGCTCCGTCCAGATCGAGGTAGTTGTTGTACGATAGCGGCTTGCCTCCGTGCTGAACCGCGGCAGCAAGGCCGGACGGGGGTCCGGCAGCGGGGTAGAAGGCGGCCGGCTGGTGAGGGTTCTCCCCGTAGCGCAGCTCCGTGAATCTGCCGGATGCGACATGCAGCCTAGAGGGGACTATGCCTTGAGCGAACCTATGATCGAGTTCGCTGGAGATAGCGGAGTCGTAGGATGCCGTGCTCTGGTATGCCTCCAAGGCAAGGGTTCGCCTCGTGCTGAGATCGACCCCCGACGGTTCGCCGTCGGATTTCGATAGGGAGGAGAGGGTGCTCCGATACTGGTCGGGATGGGTCAGCACGATTACATCGACGTGGTTCTTGGCAGCCGAGCGTATCATGGTCGGACCACCGATGTCAATCATCTCGATCAGCTCGGCATCGCTAGCCGGGGGGTTGCGCGCCGCGGTTGCCTCGAAGGGGTAGAGGTTGACGCAAACGAGGTCTATTGTCCCGTAGCCTAGTTCTGAGAGGGTGGCCATGTCATCCTCATGATCCCTACGAGCGAGAATGCCCCCGTGGACAGCTGGGTGAAGCGTCTTGAGGCGCCCATCGAAGACCTCCTGGTGGCCGGTGTCCTCGCTCACTTCCACGACTTCCAATCCCGACTCCCTGAGTGCGCTTGCAGTTCCTCCTGTGGAAAGTAACTCCCAGCCCATTCCGTCGAGGGCCTTTCCTAGGTCCTCGATTCCAGACTTGTCCCAGACGCTCAGCAGAGCTCGCGGCGACACCATGTCGATGCGTGAGTGCGGCGGACTTGAATGGTTCGTGTCTACTGCCCTAGTCGCCTCGGGCTGAGATGACCTGATCGATTCTGAGCATGCTCATAGCTGTCTCAGAAGCGGACACGAGCGAGTTCTCGATGACAGAACGGGGATGCCAGACTCCATCGACTTGCCAAGTCTTACCGTCCGGGGAAATTCCCACGGGAGCTTCTCCCCCCCTTGCAGCGGCTCGGAGCTCCAACACGCAATCCAGAGGGTCGTTACCTCCGTTTTCCGCCAAAGTCGCTGGAACCGTCTCGAGAGCCCTAGCAAAGGCCTCCATGGCGAGCCTCTCTCGGCCGCCCTGGGCCTCCGATGCACTTCTGACCGAGTGTGCCATCCTAGCGTGGATTGAGCCCGCCCCAGGAAGCAGCTCCTCATCGAGTGCCAATGAGGTTGCCCTTAGGGAGTCATGCAGCCCTCTGATGGCCTCCTCGGTTCCAGTCTCACCGGCCCCACCGACCTCTATGGTAACGATGGCCGGATTCGGGCAGCCCTCAATGCGAATCACGTCCTCTACGCCGTCCGAAGCCTCGCGCCGCTCCCATGTGAGATGGCCACAGCGACCGAGGTCTGATTCCTCCAATTCCAATGGCGAGTCGACGATCCTTGCACCTAGGGCATCGGATGCATTTCGTATCTCTCTAGAATCCAACTCGCCAACTGCGAGTATGCTCGAGTCCGCTAGGTGGTGAAGGATGTCCCTGTCAATCTCCCCGGAGCAGAGAATCGCCCCTGCACCGCTATCGATGATGCTCCGGGCTATTTCCCCCCTGCGCTCCTGCTCAGCCTCGATGAATGAGTCGAGTTCGCCGGCATTGGTGATCTTGATCTCGACGTCCCTGGTGAGTTCCCTGATCTTGAGATCCCCATCGAGGCATGCGATCTTGGCATCGCTCAAGTCGTTGGGGAGGTCGTCCATGATAACCCGCCTGTTGACGATGATGCCCCTAACCAAACGCGAGTCGCGCAGGCCCCCTGTACCCGTCTTGTGCATGGCGACATGCTCCGCGGCTGCGCCCTCGCGATTCTCCGAGACAATGGAAAGCGCCTCGACGATCATCGGGGAGAAGTGGTCCAGCGCGGCCTCGGCGCCCTTGCCGCGCAGCGCGGTCTCGGCAACGGCCACCAGCGAAGTCTCATCCGGCTCTCGGGAATCGTCATCCATCTGTTCACGTGCCGCCTCGAGGGCTAGGGCGTAGCCGTCAATGAGGGTAAGCGGGTGGAGCCCCTTGCGAAGCAGGGTGTTGGCCTCAATAAGCAGTGAGCCGCAGATCAGCATGGTGGTGGTGACTCCGTCGCCGCAGTCCTCCTCCTGGGAGTTGGCCATCGAGACCATCATCTTGGCCGCTGGGTGCCTGACGAGGAGCTCTGCGACTATCTTGGCACCGTCGTTCGTGACCGCGGTCGTACCGTCGGTCTTGTACAGCATCTTGTCGAGTCCCCTTGGCCCGAAGGTCGGCTTGAGCAGATCGGAGAACACACGCGCGGCTACGATCAGCTTCTCCTGGACCTCGGTCCCGGAGGTGACTTTGGTGTGCTCTGGGGTGATGGTGACCTTCGGTCGGTCTGGCCCCTCGCTCATGGGCCGTTCGCGGCGAGGAGTCGCCATGAATGCTTTGAGCGACGAATTCGTCAGGTGCTCGAGCCAGATGTGCGAATATCTATGGCAGAGCGGAGTGGCGAATCACACATGCGAAGGTGGCTGTCAGGGGCTCTGGGGGCGGCCTTTCTACTAGCAGCGAGCCTAGTCGCACCACTGGCTTCGGCACAGGAGCAGATATTCCCCTCCATCAACCTGGACTGCCTCGAGGCGGAGATTGAGTTCCAGTTCTCCTCGACCACGGACAGTGCCGTGGTCCACTGCACCGTGGAGAATCCGACCGCGTATTCAGAAGACGTCTCGATTGGGTACGATACCGCTTCTATCGACTCCGATGGCCCGAGTTCAATTACCGTGGAGGCGGGGGGAGAGGAGGATTTCGAAGTAATCCTGGTCGCGGACAAGAGTGCCGAAGTCGGCACTTACGAATTGGTCGTCTCCGCGCAGGTAACGGGTGCGGCGGGAGGGATTCCAGTCGGTTTCATCACCAATAACGAGACGTACTCTCTGGACGCCATCGTACCTGAGTTCATCGATTGCGGGGTTTCGTACAGCCCGGGGTCATTGACGGTGGATGCTGGGGAGGAGGCGTCCTTCAGCGCCTCGTACTCCTGCGAGAGCAACAGGGACCAGAGTCTCAAGGTGGAGTTGCACCTAGTGAGCGGGGGGGCGAGTCAGGAGGGGATGTGGGCCTCTGGGTTCAATGACATTAGCGAGGGGGCTTGCGAGGTCCAAATCTCCAACGGCAACGGAATGAGGAATTGCCAGTTCCTACTGACGACCCCCGAGAACCTCGCAGACGAGTGGGTAGGATGCCTCGTAGTCATCGATGAGCGAACGGTTACCGCGCAATCGTGCCAGCAGGAGGATTCGTTGACGTTGACGGTGAACCCCAAGGAGGCAAGCGTGACCGACGTCGGCTTCGGTCAGAATGGCACCCTCCTCGAGGACCTCGGTATCTCAGAGGACGAAGAGGCTTACGTGATTGGGGGGTCGGCGGCTCTGGTTCTGCTGATCGTGGTGGTCACAGTCGTCCTCAGGAGAAGGGGCTAGGCTATCCCAGGACATTGACCATCCAGCGGACGCTGATGGCTGAAACAGCAGCCAGTGCTACGGATGGGGCTGATTCGAAGCCGAAGGCGGAGGTGAATGCCAGATACAGCACCAGCGTCAGGACGACAAGCAACGAGGCGTCCCAAACGGTGGTGCGATCGAAACCGGATTGGTCGAGGATGTGGTCTCGCTCGCGAATCGCCATGACCGCCAGGGTGAGGGTGCCGAGTATGATGAGGTGGCCGACCAGCCAACCGGCGGTTTCGCCGAAAGTCGAGATTATGTCGTCTTGGAATCCCCTCAGCACTATGGACGCTAGGTCAATCACAAAACGAGCGGGGAGCGCGCGATTCTTGAATTTCGCGTAGGGGAGGTCAGCGTTAGTTTCCGTACGAATCTCAAGGCAACGAAGATAGCACTTCGATTGTCTCCCTCACCATCCTTTCCTTGTCGAATCTCCTTTCGGTCGTTTCCCTAGCGGCCTTGGACATCGAGCTTCTGAGAGCGGGGTCGGTTCCCAAGCGACGGATTGCGGTTACCAGCTCGTCGAGTCTTCCGGGGCTGATGAAGATGCCATCGTGGTCATTCGTGATCACATCCGTGTTCCCCCCTATGTGCGATGCGACGGTCGGAAGGCCGTGAGCCATGGCTTCCAAGAGAGCCAGGGGCAGGCCCTCGTATCGGATTGTGGGAATGAGATAGATGTCGGCGGAGGAGTAGATTCTGGAAAGCTCCTGGTCATCCACCCTGCCATGAAAGGTTACTCTATCGTTGAGTTCGAGATTGTCAACGAGGAGGCGCATTTCATCGAGATAGGCGCCGGTCCCAACCAAATCCAAGTGAAGGTCGAGTTCAGAAATCTCGGCGACCGCCTTGATGGCTAGGTGGAATCCCTTTTCCCTCTCCGCTCTGCCTGTGCAGAGGAGGCGCAGGTTCCCATTTCCGGTTGTTGGCTCACGACGTTCGGGAAGGGTGATTCCATTTTCTATTACTCTGACCTTGTTGTGGGAAAAGAGGCGGAAGTCCCCCTCTAGGGTTGGGGAAACCAGTATGATGTTGGATGAGTTTCTCCTCATCGGCATCTCCCACATGAGTGTCCTCCGAATCATAAACATGGGAGTCAGAAGCAGCCAGTGCCAGTATCTCGGTCTCCTGTCTGCAGAAGACAGGAAGGAAAGCAGCCCCGTTCTGAAAGAACCATGGCAAACGACGGTTATTGGGATGTTTCTCCGCTTGGCCCATGAAATCACACCCAATGCCGCGAATTCGTTGCTATGAATCACATCAATAGGGTCTTCACGATGGATCTCTTCTATGATCTTCTTGGATGCCTTGAACCAGGATCTCGACAGCCTCCTGGGTCTGGAAGGCGTCAGGAAATGTACGATGAACCCGGATTGCTCCTCCTTGAGAATCCCGTCGGGGTGTGCGGTGGTGAGAACGGTCACTTTGTGGCCGAGTCGCACGAATCCCTCGCATAGGTCGATGCATTGCCTCTGAAAGCCCCCGAATCCATGAGATAGGGTGGAACGGGTCATTACGAGGATGTGCATATCAACAGTCAAAGTGAGAGGATTGAGAGTTATAGGCATATGCGTAATGCGTCATCCGATGTGTGAAAGATGATTCATGGCAGAGGACTTGGCTCCATTACGAACTGGGAAAGTGAAATGAGATGGTCACTCTCGCCCCATCAGGGCTGCGACTGATGGTAGAGGTTGATGCGTTCCTAATCGGTGCTCCGAAGGCTGGAACCACGTGGCTTGGCCATGCACTGGATCAGCATCCCGGAATCTCCCTTTCAAACCCGAAGGAGCCTAACATTGTCGCCTCCCACAAGGGTACCTTTCTCCGCGTGGAGGACGAGCCTGATTGGTCGAAATACGAGGGGTGCTTCAGCAACGAGGGTTTGAGGCTGGATGGCTCTGTCCACACCTTCGCATGCCCCATGGCCCCTCAGAGGATACGCGACAGGTTTCCCGATGCTCGCTTCATACTGTGCCTACGGGAGCCGGTATCCAGGACTGTGAGTCATTGGAATATGGTAAGGAACAATGGGGCAGACCTAGAGAATAACGCAGACTGGGCTGATTTCCAAATTGCATGGGCTGACGAGCGCCTGAGGGCGGACTCGATGTACGGCACCTCGATGCAGAGGTGGTTGGAACACTTCGATTTGGATCGGTTTCTCTTTGTCGACAGTTCTCGTCTAAGGGGAGAGCCGCTGGATGTTCTGCGAGAGACAGAGGGTTTTCTGCGGCTGGACGTGGCAGAGTACGACCTCGACTCATCTAGGCATTCCAACAGCGCTGCGACCAGGAGGCCAATGACGGGGTTCGGCAACTTCGTCGGTGGTGCATTCTCCCTCATTCCCAACGCGGTCAAATCACCCCTCGTGAGATACCTGCAGAAGAGGGACCTGAATATCTACAAATTACCCATGCTAAGCAAAAAGGGGGCTGTTTTTCCATTGGATGACAGTCACTACCTGACTTGTGGGGGGGAGTTGAGTGATGAGCTCGATCTGTTCGAGTCCCTGACCGGATTCAAGACCGTGGTGTGGAGAGACGAGATTAGTCGTCGAATAGATGGACAATCCGCAGTCTCTGAACACTAGGCAACATTACGCGGTGTTCGAAATCACCCTTGGTGCCTTCACTGGGATTTGACTCATGGCCCATAACCGAACTTCCCCAGAGTCTCTGAATTTCGTTCGGCAAAGGCCCTCAGGTCTTGGTCTTCCTTGTAGGCGAATGCCCGACTCGGGTCCATTGACTCCGTGAGGATAGAGAGGAGGTTTGGATCCTCGGGAGCGGAGATATACTCGAGGATATTACCCAGACTGGCTTCGGGTTCAGTGAGGAGTTCCTCGTAACGGATCTCCAATATGCCATCCCTCCCTTCGAGGGCGGCTCGCTCGACAGACATCTGCTCAGCCCAGAACTCGAATGCGTTGCTAAGGGTAGCAGCCCGTTGCCCCCTCCTAATGGGTGATTTGCTCGATCTCCATCGGTACTGCGGCAGCCACTTCTCGAACCTGCTGCTGGCGTGGGCCCAATGTCGGCTGCTCCGATTCTTGAGGCTGGCTGCGACATCGACACCGTGTCGCACCACTCGAATAATCTTCATCTCAGGCCAGATAGACTGCCAAAAGGACAGTGCGGGCCCATTTCTTGGATCCTTCCATCCCCAGGGGCAATCGAGGTCGAGAAGCCCGTTTCTGAGGGTGCGTCCAGAGAATTTCCGACTGGACCTACTGGATACTCGGACCCTCAGGTACTGCTCGACGTTCTCCCGGGCTGGCTCGAAGTCAACTAGTTCGGCAACCGCGCTCGGTCGAGCCCAATCGGCCCCTGCATTGGAGTAGATCCACTTGTTCAATCCTATGAAGAACTTCGACTCATGGTCCGATTGGAGGTCTTTTCCCATTAGCACTCCTGACTGGTCCAATAGACGCGATACTAGGCTCGTACCGCTGCGATGCATGCCAATAACCACGATTGGATTGGTCCCCTGAGGCCCGTCGGCCTGCCCAATAGTGGTCACACGCCTCCGCAGCGGTGGGTATGTTAAGTCCTAACTGGAGAGAAGAAGCAATAGGGTTCTGAGTTAGCGTTAGTGCATGGCATTCAGCATCGGCGAGGCGGACGCGGCCTGGCTGCTATCCCTCACCGATTTGCCCGAACTGAGCTCTATGGCCGCTCTGGAGGGTGGTTGGGCTAACACAAACTCGCTGCTGACTCTCGGTGATGGCTCCAAGGTCGTGCTGAAGGCCTGGAATGCCAACACGGTGGATGATGTGGCTCTTGTCGTTGGGCGCCACTGCCACCTGGATTCGCACGGAATTCCGACGCCCGTGCCGATCGAGCTCGGTGGTGGGGGCATGCACGCCGAACGGAGAGGTGTGGCTTGGACGCTGCTGCCCTACTTCGAAGGCGGTCTGCTCGGCTCGGATGCGGATTCCCTCAGAAGCCTCGGCGAGGTGCAGGCGAGGATGCACCAAATCCCCGCCATTGACTGCTTTCCAGAGATCTACACGATGGGCTTCGAGTTCTTCGACGAGGTCTTCGCGCTAGCAGGGGACCGTGATGATTGGTCGCCATTCCTAGACCTGCTCAGGGACGAGTCGGCTTCGCTCAAGATGCGGTTTCCAGAGGGCCTTCCCAAGGGGGTCCTCCATGGAGACCTCTTCCCTGACAACGTGATTGGGAGCGGCGGCTCGGTCGCTGCAATACTGGATCTCGAGGAGGGTTGGGTTGGCCCGTGCATCTTCGACCTCGTGATGTCGTTCGTCGGATTCGGATGGGAGGAGGGGGAGCCGCGCGAGGAGCGTTGGCGAGCTTTGGTCGAAGGGTATGAATCGGTGAGGGGGATTTCCGAGGAGGAGCGTGTTGCATTGCCAGCCATGCACCGGTACGCCACACTAGCGATCGCGGGCTGGCGTTATTGGAAGCACAACCTGAGCCAGCCCGACCCCTCCCTGTCTGGCCGTCATTCCGAGATGGTTGATAGACTCGATGTTGAGTTCGACTTCATGGGGGCCTTCGACTGACTGGCGTCGTTCACTCGGTTAACGTGCGTGCAGAGGGCGGGGTGCCCAAGATTCCCGCGGGTGCGGCAAGGCTGGGAGCGGAGGGGGTCGAAGGCGACAAGCAGAACGACCTGCGCCACCACGGAGGACCCCTGCGCGCAGTGTGCATATACTCGCTTGAGATCATCGAGGCACTGCAGGAAGAGGGGCATCCCATAGGCCCGGGAACAACGGGCGAGAACCTCACGATCAGCGGGCTTGACTGGGATAGCCTGCGAGTGGGGGATGAGATGCGGGTAGGCGGGGCCCTGATTCGTCTCACTGCCACCGCACCGCCTTGCAATACCATAGCGGAGTCATTCGCCGGGGGCGAGATCGGGAGGATCCTCGAGGAGAGTCGCCCTGGGTGGTCTAGGTGGTACGCCTCGGTCATTGAGGAGGCAATCGTTTCCGCCGGGAATTCCGTGAACACAGTTATTACATCAGATAATTAGGACATTTCGTGATGATGAGCACGCCTGGAAGCAGAATCGGCTTCTTCCAAAGGATTGGAAGGGGCTGGAAGATGACTAAGCTTGGAATGGCCGTGGTGAGGGCAGACCCGGAACTGATGGTCTACACCCTCCTTTCGGCGGTCTTCTCGATGGTGGCTGCGGTGGCGGTCATTTCGGGATCCATTGGGCTCGAGGCAGTAACCGATTCCGAAGCCGCAACGGCCCAGGAAGAGGACCTAGTCACCGCCGCGCATCTGGGTATGGCGTTCGTGGGCTATCTCGTCATATCCGTAATCACTGTTTTCTGGAACGCCGCGATTATCGCGAGCGCGTACGAGCGCCTCACTGCCGGGACCAATCCGAGCTTCTCCTACGGAATCAAGCAGGCAACGAAGTGCCTCCCGCAGATACTTGTCTGGGGGGTGATCTCCGGTACGGTCGGTATGTTGCTGAAAGTCCTAGAGGGGGTTGCGCGCGATGGCGATTCGCCCAATCCGCTTCGAATCGTGGCCGGTCTGGCCACGTTCGTTATCGGAGTGGCCTGGTGGATGGCGACCTTCTTCATCGTCCCAATTCTAGTCCTAGAGAGGGCCGGGGTCCTCGACGGGATGAAAGAGAGCCCCAAACTGTTCAAGGAGACCTGGGGGGAGGACGTTGGCTCCCACATGGGAACTGGTATTCTCCAGGGCATTGTCATCTTGCTATTTGTGTTGATAGCTCTCCCCCTTATGCTCCTCGGCGAAGCCGGAGGTGTGTTGGCAGTGGTGATAGTCTTGCTCGGAATCGGGCTTTCCGTACTGTTCTTCACCACCGTCGAGTCGGTGAACAGGGCGTCTCTGTTCTACTACGCCAAGACCGGGGAGATTCCCCCGATGGCACAGAAGGTCGGCATCGAGTTCTGACGGGGACCCCCCGAGCATCGAGTTCGCCATCGTGAAATACGAAGGGCGGCACAGAACGGCCCCGAGCAGAGGTACCCGAGCGGTCAAAGGGGCTGGGATGAGGTCCCAGTGCGTAGTGCTTCGCAGGTTCGAATCCTGTCCTCTGCACCAATCTCCGACCCTAGTGGATGACGATCCAGGCTGCGACGGCGAATAGGGAGATCCCCATCGCCCTGTTGAGCTTGGCTGCTGACTCCGGGGTGCTGAAGGCCCTCCTCAGCAGGGTCCCGAATACCGCCCAGGTGATGACTGCGGGCAGACCGAAGACCAGGTTCAGCAGCACTAGCATCGCCTTGGCGGTGAACCCAGCCCCGAACAGGGCTCCGAACGATGTCATCAGAACGAGGAAGTGGATCCAGGCCTTGCCGTTGACCAACTGAAGGGTGAAGCCCGTAATTGCCCCCAGTCGTTCGCTGTCCTGCTCCTCCTCGGCAAGAGGGATCGCGGTCGCCAGCTTGTACGACAAGTAAGCGATGTAGGCAGCTCCGATGTAGGTCAGCAAGTCGAAGTAGGACTCGTTATCCTCGATGAAGACGGTCGCGCCGCCGACGAAGAGGCCGAGGCACGACCAGCCTGTCGCCATCCCAGCGATCAGGGGTAGGGTCCCGCGCAAGCCGTGCTGGGAGCCGTGTGCGGCGCACAGCACGTTATTGGGTCCCGGCGTGAAGCACATGGGGACGATGAAGGCGAGGGTTGCGAGGAGGACGGTGTCCATGGCAAGACCTCAGGGCCTGTTCCCCAGGGGGGCTTCGGCAGCTCCGAGCGCTTGGTCGATATCGGCCCACAGGTCCTCGACATCCTCTATTCCAACGCTCATCCTGACGAAGCCGGGCACCACGCCCGCCTCCATGCGTACCTCCTCGGGAACGAACATGTGGCTCGTGTTGAACGGGCACTCGACCAGGCTCTCCACCCCACCCAGGCTCGTGGCTTCGAAGACCACCTCCAAGGATCTGACGTATGCCATTGCAGCCTCATCGCCCCCCTTGACCACGTAGGAGAGCATGCCGGTCCCCCTCGGAACGATCCTCTGGGCCACTTCGTGGTCAGCGAAGCTGGGCAGCGAGGGATGGTTCACGCTCTCGATCATCGGGTGGCCCTCGAGCCTCCTCGCCAGTTCCGAGGCGTTGGCGGTGTGGATCGGCATCCTGGCGTGGAGGGTTCGCATGCCGCGCTCGAGCAGGTAGCACATGTGGGGGTCAGCCGCGCCTCCGAAGCGGGTCTTGAAATGGAAGGCCTGCTTGATCAGATCCGCCCTTCCCACCACGAATCCAGCAGTCAGATCCGAGTGACCGTTCAGGAACTTGGTCCCGGAGTTGATGACCAGATCGAAGCCCATGGAAATCGGCTTGCACGCCCAGGGGGTGGCGAAGGTGTTGTCCACTATGGAAATCAGGCCGTGCCTCTTGGCCAATGCTGCAAAGGCCTCTAGGTCGCACACCTTGAGGACCGGATTGGTAATCGTCTCGACGTAGAGGATCTTGGTGTTCTCCTTGATAGCGGCCTCGTAGGAAGAGGGGTCCCTGATGTCGGCCATCGTCACCTCGATCCCGTAGCGCGGAAGCTCGGAGGTCATCAGGCCGTAGGTTCCGCCATACACATCGGCAGAGCTGACCATGTGGTCGCCCTGGGACAGTATGGAGAACAGGGTGGAGGATATGGCGGCCATCCCACTGGCGAAGGTCTCGCCGTCCTCCGCACCCTCGAGGGAGGCCACCTTGGCCGAGACGGCCTCGGAGTTCACGCTCGAGTAGCGGCTGTACAGGAGGGTGTGATGGCCGCCTTTGGAGGCCCACTCGCTGTATCTGTCATCAGTCAGCTTGTATGTGGAGGCGAGGAAAGCCGGCGTGGTGACTGAGCCCTCGATATTCTGGGTTCCGGACCAAACCGCCCTCGTGTCGAAGCGCCTATCACCGTATTTGTCCTCCATGGGCCCGGATTGACGGGACAGTCATAACCATGCTCATTGCAGTCCTATTGCAGCCAAAACCGACTCCATATTGGCATCGATCACAATGGGGTTGGCCCTCGCGTTGTCAATGGCGATCTCGGGGTCCTTCAGGCCGTGTCCGGTGACCGTGACCACAACTGTGGAGCCCTCGGGGATGTCACCACCGGCGTAGCTCTTGACGATCCCAGCGATTCCCGCGGCCGAAGCCGGTTCGACGAAGATTCCCTCTGAACGGGCGAGCATCCGTTGCGCGTCGAGGATCTCGTCGTCGCTCACCGTGTCAATCGCTCCTGATGACTGCTCGGCAGCCTTGACTGCTTGCTTCCAACTGGCTGGGTTGCCTATCCGGATGGCTGTGGCGATGGTCTCGGGCACTCGAACCGCCTCCCCTCTCACGATCGGGGCCGCTCCCTTGGCCTGCCAGCCCATCATCCGCGGCAGCTTGGTGGACTCGCCTGCGGCATGATACTCGTTGTAGCCCATCCAGTAGGAGGTGATGTTCCCAGCGTTGCCGACGGGCAGGAAATGCATGTCCGGCGCTTCGCCGAGAGCGTCGCAGACCTCGAATGCGGCTGTCTTCTGACCCTGGATCCTGAAGGGGTTGATGCTGTTGACCACCTCGATGTCATCCCTCTCGCCCAACTCCCTGACCAGTTCGAGGGCATCGTCGAAGTTGCCCCTGACCTCGAGGGTCCTCGCGCCGTGGATTAGCGCCTGTGCCATTTTGCCGTAGGCGATCTTGCCCTCGGGAATGAGCACCACGCAAGTCATCCCCGCGCGGGCTGCGTAGGCCGCAGCCGAAGCGCTTGTGTTCCCGGTGCTGGCGCAGACGATGGCTCGAACGCCCTGCTCGGCCGCCTTGGAGACGGCCATGGTCATGCCCCTGTCCTTGAATGACGCAGTCGGGTTCAGGCCCTCGAACTTCACGAGGAGGCGGAATCCCCCGCCGAGGGCTTGGACGATGCCGGGTGCCTCGATCAGCGGGGTGGTGCCTTCGTTCAGCGAGATGATGGGCGTGGCATCCGTGACGGGGAGGAAGTCGCGATAGCGTTGAATTACGCCACTCCCCGTCATGAGTCACCCTGACAGCATTCCACCAAGAACCTGCCCGATTGAACGTGTGCAGTTATTGCCGAACTCCATCTCGAGGGTCTTGTGGACCCTCAGTTGTACTACGCGGCGGGCATGGGGGCCTATGTCATGGTCGTACTCTTCGCGACCAAGCTTCCCTACGACAAGATGGTCGCCCGAGGCGTGGAGGACATCAGAGCAGTCTACTACAATAGGAAGATCGTTCACATGCTCGCCGGCGGGGTCGGCTCGTTCTGCGTGCCGATCCTGTTCACGGACTACTGGTACCCCCTTGTATGCGGGATACTGCTGACCATCCTCACCTTCGCAGCCCATCAGAGTGGCAGGAGGATGTTCTGGTTCCAGACCGACCAGAACCAGAATGACGTCAAGTTCACCCTCATGTGGTGGGTTTCGATCACGCTAATCTGGATGCTGGTGGGCGACCCCTGGCTCGCAATCATCCCCTCCCTGTTCATGGCCTTCGGCGACGGCATCACCGGGGTGGTTCGCAACCTAGTGATTCGCGAGCGCTCGAAGAGCCCGGTTGGGAACGTGTTCATGTTCATCGTCAGCGCTCCGATGGGATGGTTCGTCGCTGATTTGGGAGACCCGTCTATTCCGGTCTGGGGCCTGATAGCCGCCGCTGTGGCCACATTCGTCGAGCGCTACGAGTTCGGGCCGATAGACGATAACATACTCATCACGGTATTCGCGACGATCGTTCTACTGATCGGCATCGAGGTAGGGCCCATCCTCTGAGCCCAGCCAGCCCGCGACCGACAGGCAGACGGCGACCACCGGGCCTATGGTGAAGGCGAAGAGAACCGTGCCAAGGCCGAATGTGCCACCCAGCAGGTATCCGACCACCAGCACCGAGAGCTCGATGGCGATTCGGACTCTGCCGATCGGGATTCCCGTCACCCTCTGAATGCCCGTCATCCAACCATCCCTGGGCCCGGGACCGAGGTTGGCGGTGAGGTACATGCCACTTCCAATGCCAATCAGCAGGACGCCCAAGGATGCCTGGAGGATTTTGACGGCTTGGCTCTCGGGCGTGGAGAGCAGTGGCACCATCACTTCAATGGCCACAGCTATAATGATGGCATTCAGGATGGTCCCCACGCCCGGCCTCTCCTTGAGCGGGATCCACAGGAAGAGGACTGCGACGCTGACGAGGAAGGTGGCCTGGCCGATAGTCCAGTCTATGTTGACGGCGATTCCCTGAGCGAGCACAGTCCATGGGGTGTTGCCGATCCCAGCTGCGATCAGAACGGCGTCGCCGGTGCCGAAGATCCACTCGCCCAGAATCAGTATAGTGAGCGTCGACAGCCTCGGTTTGGTGGACATCGGGTCATCGGCGCTCCACCAAGCGGTGGGGACCTGCTTCGCGGGGCGCAGGAAGGACAGCGCGCCCATCGGGCAGCGCTAGAGCACTCAGCCTTCAACCCAACCGGCATAGTCGTCGGTGGATTCCGCCTCCCAGATGGCGATCTGAGGCGTCTGATAGGGGTGCTCGCTAAGGATTGCCCCCATCAGATCGTCCTTCTTGGCCTCTGAGGTCTTGATCTGGACCCGCCACTCCTCCGCGCTCTGCGTGGCCCCTTCCCAAGAGTAAACCGAGGTCACTCGGTTCCTCTGCACGCACGCAGCCAGCCCCCCCTCGACCAGAGTGGCGGACCACGCTCCGACATGCGGCTCGAGCCAGTCTCCGGGAAGCGTGGTCTGGACGATCCAGACGGTGCCGGTCATGCGGGCTCGTGGGGCTTGCCACGAATCAACTAGATGCATAGTTTGAATGCTATGGCTGCCATGGCCCGTCCGGTTAGGGCATGGAATCGTGGGAAGGGCCTATCGATACCGGCGATGTGCCCTCGGACGGGTCGGATTTCGATGTGATCGTGGTCGGCGGAGGACCGTGTGGAGCCGCTGCCGCGGCATACAACGCCATGAACGGCTGCAAGGTCCTGCTCTTGGAGAAGGAGGTCTGGCCCCGGGACAAGACCTGCGGAGACGCGGTGGGGGGAAAGTCGCTGACCCACGTGGAGGAGCTCGGGGTGAAGGCGATGATCGAGGCCACGCCCTACTTCCGTGTGGACTCGATAGTCTTCGGCAGCGCCAACGGCAATACGGTTCGGGTAATGCTGCCCAAGGAGGAGTTCGAGAAGAAGATGGCCGGATACGCCTTGCCCCGGGTGCAGTTCGACTACATGATGTTCAAGCGCTCGACCGAACTGGTCCTAGGGGCCGGGGGCGCGGTGATTCAGGGCTTCGGTGTGACCGAGGTCGGCGTCGAAGACGGGCGCGTCACGGGCGTGACCGGGCGATTCGGGGGGAGGAACTCGACCGAGCCCGAGATCTCGTTCCGGGCCCCCCTGACCATCGGGGCTGGGGGCTACAACTGCCCGGTGGCAAAGACGGTCACCGAGGTAATCCACGGCGAGCCGATGCGTGACGATGACCACTACTGCGGCGCTTACCGGGAGTACTGGGAGGGCGTCGGGGGCTTCGAGGGCAGCGAGGGGCCCATAGAGATCCACTTCATCGATGAGGTGATTCCCGGCTACTTCTGGATCTTCCCGGTGAGGGAGGGGCTGGTCAACGTCGGCATAGGCATGGTGATCTCCGAGCAGCGCAAGCAGAAGGGAATCAAGAAGTCGCTCAAGCAACTGCAGAAGTGGGTCATAGAGGAGCATCCGAAGTTCAAGGTCCGGTTCGAAGGCGCCCGGGTCGTCCCGGGCTCCCAGAAGGGCTGGCAGCTGCCTTTCGGCTCACCGAGGAAGAACCCCCCGTCCTTCCAGCCCAGGCGTTCGGCGACCGCGGGGGCGATGTGCGTGGGAGACGCAGCGAGCCTGGTCGACCCGTTCACCGGCGAGGGGATAGGCAACGGCCTCGTTTCCTCGAAACTGGCCTCCGAGCACTTCGACAAGGACGCCCACTCGAGGGGCTTTCCCGAAGAGGCCGCAATCGCCTACATGGAGGAGATCTGGGGGACGCTCGGCAAGGAGCTCAGCAACTCATACAGGCTGCAGAAGTGGGTAAAGAGGAAGTGGCTCATGAACTGGTTCTTCGGAAAGGCCTCGCGCAAGGAGGAGCTAGCAGACATGTTAACGGGCATGATAGCAGACAAGGAGGCGTCCAAGGCGCTATGGAGCCCGTGGTTCCTCGCCAAGACGCTGCTCCTTCCCTGAGGTGAATCGATGACCGGCCCGCTAGACGAGTCCCTAGATGGCATGGAGGCCGTCTTCCTCGACCTCGATGGGACCCTGTACCTGGGTGATGAGCTCGTCGATGGGGCGCTGGGTTTCCTCTCGAGGCTGGAATCGCGGGGAATTCGCAGGTTCTTCCTCTCCAACAACTCGAGCAGGTCGGTCACCCAGTACCTCGAGAAGCTGAGTGGGCTCGGCATCATGGCCTCGGAAGACGAGGTCCTGCTCTCCACCCACGACCTGCTGGCCTGGCTGGCCGGAGAGGGCGTCACGCAAGCCTACCTTGTTGGTACCGAGGGCATGCGGGGGATGCTGGAGGAAGCGGGCGTCGAGACCCGTTCCGAATCGCCCCAGTACGTCATTCTCGGTTATGACACCGAGGTCACCTACGAGAAGCTCGCTACCGCCTCAGCGCACCTGCACGACGGAGTCCCCCTAGTGGCCAGCCACCCGGACATGGTCTGCCCATCGCCCGATGGGGGCCTGCCTGACTCGGGGGCGTTCATGGCCCTGTTCGAGGCTTCGACGGGGGTCGGGCCCGCCCACGTCTGCGGCAAGCCCAACGCCGGCATGATCCTGCACAAGGTCGAGGAGTTGGGGCTCGCTGCCAACCAGTGCGCCATGGTCGGTGACCGGCTGTACACCGACATGGAGATGGCGGAGCGAGCGGGGGTCCACGGGATCCTGGTCCTGAGCGGCGAGGCGACGCCGGAGGACGCTGCTTCGGCCGACCAAAGCCCATCCCTGATCGTAGGCTCGGTGGCAGAACTGTGCTGATGACTGAAATCGAGTTAAATGGGGCAAGTATGCCCCGCGGCCGTGGCTGACGGCTCGCTTCTGCACCGCTTCGGCGAGATGCTGTACGACGGCCAGCGGGCGGTGCTCTCCCTGGGGGTGCTGTCGGTGCTGCTGTCAGGCATCCTCATTTCCGGCGGCAGCGCCTTCATCGACGGCAACAACCCACCGCCCAACTCCGAGGCCGGGCGGGCCCTCATGCTGGTCTCGGAGGAGCTCCCCGTGGTCGACTCGAACGTCGTCACCTACGTGTTCACGCACGATACCATGGTCTGGAGCGACCCGGAGTACGAGCAGGCCGTCGAATCGGCTCTGCGACCGCTGCTCGACGGCCCGATCGGGATAATGGGACACAGCTCGGCCTACCAGAGCCCCCAGGACCCCTACTCGGTCTCCCAGCACGTATCCTCGGACGGGCGCTCCACAGCGGTCTTCGTCACCATCGACGGCACCGAGGACGAGGTGAGGGGGCAGGTCGGGGAGCTGCGGGCCATAGTGGACAGCGAGGTGCTCGAGGTCATGGTCACAGGGAGCCTGATCATCAACGAGGACTTCGACGTGCTGCTCAAGGAGGACACCGTGAGGGCGGAGGTCTTCGGGATCCCCCTCTCGCTCGTCATCCTCCTCTTCGTGTTCGCCACCCTGGTCGCAGCCTCGCTTCCGATGCTGACGGCCGGAATGATGTTCGTGTCCTCCGTGGGCATCTCCTACTGGATCTCGGACAAGGGGGTCATCGGCCTCACCCAGTGGACGGTCAGCATGGTGTCCCTGGTCGGGATCGCCGTCTCGATCGACTACAGCCTGTTCATCGTCAGCCGCTTCAAGGAGGAGCTGTCCAAGGGCTCGAGCGAGCGAGAGGCCGTCGCCAAGACGATGGACACGGCCGGGAGGGCCGTGCTCTACTCGGGAGCGACGGTGGCCGTAGGGCTGTGCAGCCTGTTCTACTTCGATGCCACCCACATGCCCTCGATGGGCTTCGGCGGGGCCGTGGCCGTCGCCTTCGCCCTGATCTACTCGCTCACGGTCCTCCCGGTGATCCTCTGCATGCTCGGCGACCGGATCAACGACCTGCGGATCCCGGTGCCCGAGGCATGGAGCCGGGAGGGCTTCTGGAGGGACTTCGCGACCAAGGTCATGGACAAGCCGTGGAGGTGGCTCGCCCCCTCCGTGGCGCTCCTACTGCTCCTAGGCTCGCCGAGCCTCGGCGCGGAGTTCAACGCCGGGGGCATCGGGACCCTGCCGCCCGACCTCGAGTCACGAGTGGCCTACGAGGAGCTGGAGCGGGACTTCCCGGCCTTCCAGGCAAGCAGGATCCCGGTCGTGGTGGTCCTCGCGGAGGGGCAGGACCCGTTCGATGCCGGTCTGGTGGCCGGCATCTCGGGATTCTGCGCCGAGGTCGGGGCCCTCGATGGGGTCATCTCGACCGATTCACCCTATTGCACGCCGGAGCTGTTCGCAGCCCCCCTCAGCGACTGGCCGGCAGAGGCGCAGGAGGCCTGGGCCAGCACCAGGTCGGACAGCCTGGCCATGATCTCCGTGGCCACCCATTACAACTCGAGCTCGGACGGCTCGGAGGGGCTGGTCCGCTCGATGAGGGAGATCGCCAGCGGAAGCGAGCAGGAGATCCTCGTCGGGGGCTGGTCCGCCTACGAGGTCGACATGCGGGACCACCTGGTGGAGCGCGTCCCGACCGTGGTCACGCTGGTCCTCGGGCTGACCATGCTGCTGATCTGGTTCCAGGTCCGCTCGATACTGGTCCCGATCAAGGCCGTCGTGATGAACGTCTTCTCGATAGCAGCCTCCTACGGGCTGGTCGTACTCGTCTTCCAGGAGGGCTTCATGGGTCTGGACGAGGTCATGAACTTCACAGCCCAGCCCATCGACTACATGGTCCCGCCACTGCTGTTCGGCATCGCCTTCGGCCTGTCCATGGACTACGAGGTGCTGATGCTGTCCCGGATCCACGAGTCCTGGATCGAGACCGGGGACAACACGGTGGCGGTCTCCGAGGGCCTGCAGGCGAGCGGTGGGCTGATCACGGGGGCTGCGGCTATCATGGTGGCAGTGTTCTCGGGCTTCATACTGGCCGATGTCATGATCATCAAGTCGCTCGGCTTCGCCCTGGCGGTGGCCGTGCTGATAGACGCCACCATAGTCAGGGCGATAGTGGTCCCCTCGGCGATGAGGCTGATGGGCGATGCGAACTGGTGGTCTCCGAGCCTGTCCCTCACCGGCAAAGACAAAGGGGACGCGGAGACAGCCCCGTAGGCATGGCCGTGGTGAGGGCGTGAGCTCGGGAGCCGTCGTCGTCACAGGCGCCAGCGGCTACATCGGCAGCCACGTGGTCTCCAACCTGCTCGCTAGGGGCAGGGAGGTCAGGGCCACGGTCAGGGACGCCTCCGACCCCGACAGGGTCGACCACCTGCTGGCCCTGCCGGTCTCGGACGGGGGCAGCCTCGAGATAGTCGAGATGGACCTGATGGACGCCGGGGCAGTGGCCCGGGCCATCGAGGGCTGCTGCGAAGTCATCCACACGGCCGCAGCGGTCAGGATCACGGCCAAGAAGCCGCAGAGCCAGATCGTCGACCCCAGTGTGATAGGTACGCAGAACGTGCTCGATGCCATCGATGCTGCTGGGTGCGTGGAGCGGCTCGTCCACACCTCCTCGACGGCCGCGATCCGCCCGATGAAGTGGCAGGACGGCCAGACGCTCACCACGGAGACCTGGGCGGAGGACGCGACACTGGAGGGCAACCCGTACGGGCTGGCCAAGTTCACCGCGGAGCGGCTGGTCAGGGAGTGGCACACGGCCAAGGACGCGGATAGCCGGCCGCGGATGGTGACGATCAACCCGTGCGTGGTCTTCGGGCCGCCCCTGAGCAAGAAGCACCTGAGGGGGAGCGTGTCGTTCATCATGACCCTGCTGAGGCGGGAGATCCCCTTCGTCATCCCGATGCACATGAGCATAGTGGACGTGCGGGACGTGGCCGAGGCCCACGTGCGGGCCCTGACGATGGGCGAGGACAGCGGCCGCTACCTGGTGGTCTCGGGGCAGATGTGGTTCCGGGACATCGCGAGGGCTCTGAAGGACGGGCACCCCGACCTGGGGGTGCCGACCCGCCAGATACCCTACTCGCTATCCCTGATCGTCTCCCTGTTCCACCCCAGAATCAGCCTCTCCTGGGCCAGGGCGCATCTGAACAAGCGGCTGTTCTGGGACGCCACCCCTGCGGAGAGGGACCTGGGGATGGAGTGGAGGCCCCCGGAGGAGGCTGTGCTCGGAAGCGTGCCGCCGATTGTCGAAAACGGTTGGATTTAGAACGAAGGCGGTTACCGGTGAGCGTGCCCAAGGTCGCTCAGTTGGTCTCCCTGCTGATGTTGAGCTCGATGGTCACCGGGTGCATGTGGTGGGAGGACGAGGAGGTCGTCGTCGAGCAGGGGGGGCCCTTCGGGTTCGACCAGCAGGTCCCGATCACTACCTGGTACCACTACCCCGGGACGGTCGGCGAGCCGTGGGCTGTGGACGCGACCGACGCGGGGGCGGTCTCGGCTGCCAACATCACTGCCGACCTTTCGGGCAACAGCACGCCCTTCTTCGCCAACGCCACCTACTACGGCACCGGCTTCGACACCTTCGAGCCTACCATCGGGGTCACCTCGTCGGGTGCGATCTTCTTCACCCAGTGGAACGGGCTGGGCGACGGCACGCACATCATCCGCTCGATGGACAGGGGGCAGACCTGGGTGGACGTAGGCCCCTTCGGCCAGATCGACGAGGACTCGGGGCAGACCCCCAACTCCAACGACCCCTACATCTACGTGGACAAGTTCACGGACAGGCTGGTCAAGTTCGACATGCACGCGCTGGCCGCCATGTTCGTCGAGTACTCGGACGACGACGGGGAGTCGTGGAGCATCCCCTACCCCGTCGAGGGCTACTACGTCACCCAGGACCACCAGAGCATCGCCTCGATGCCCCCACCTCCGGGGGTCACGGCGTTCCACGAGGTCATCTACGTCTACTGCATCAACACCGGCTCCCCGGCGCTGGGCGCCCAGTGCTCGCGCTCGCTCAACGGCGGGCTGTCGTGGGACATCCAGAGGCTCGGCTACCCCAGCAGCAGCTTCCCGCAGTGCTCGGGGCTGCACGGCCACGTGGCAGGGGGCATCGACGGGGCGGTCTACCGCGGCAACCCATCGTGCGAGGGCCCTGCGGTCTACCGCTCGCTGGACGGGGGCTACTCCTGGACCGAGCACACCATCACCACCGAGGTCGGCATGCAGGACGGGTGGCACTCGCACGAGGTCGCAACCGCGGTTGACGACGGCGGCAACGTCCACGCGACCTGGATCGGCGACGACCTGATGCCGTGGTACGCCAACTCCCGCGACCAGGGCGAGACCTGGGGCGCCCCGATCATGGTGGCAGCCCCCGGCGTCAACGAGACTGGCTTCCCGACCATATTCGCGGGCGCGGAGGGCAGGGTCGTCGTCGGCTACATCGGCGAGGCGAGCAACTACGACGAGAACGCGAGCACGGGCGGCTGGTCGGGCTACATGGCCATCATGACCGACGCCTTCGCCGAGCGCCCGCTGGTCACCAGCGTGGCCGTCAACCACCCCGACGACCCGCTGGACACCGGGCCGGACTGCGGCAACATACGATGCGGCGGCTTCGGGGACTTCATCGACGTCGAGCTGGACGACGAGGGCAGGCCCTGGATCGCGCTGGCGCACAACGCGGCGGGCTTCGAGGAGGCGGTGATCGGGACATTGACGGAGGGGCCGGCGCTATACGGCGACCTGGCCTACCTCGAGCCGCTTCCGGCAGGCGGGAACTCGACGCTCATCATGGGCTGACGGGGCTCCGCTGGACTGATGTAGGCAGGGCTCGGCCGAGATTACGTGCGAGTCGCAGCCTTCGGCATGGTCTGCCTGCTCCTAGCCGCCTCCCTCTCGGGCTGCTTCGGGGAGGATGAGGCCCCCGTCGAGGAGGCCGGCGCCTTCGATGCCCTGTGCGAGGGCTCGGGCGGCGGGATCAGCAACACGACCTGGTACCACTACTCCAACGCGACCGACGCCACCAAGGCCTCAGACGTGTTCAACGGGAGCTCGGTCCTGGTCGGGGACAACACTCCGGTCTGCGCTGTCGGCACCTACTTCGGCATCGGCATGACGACCTTCGAGCCGACCATAGGGGTCACCTCGTCGGACAACCTCTACATGACCAGCTGGGGCAACGGGGCGGCTGGTGCCACGGCGATCGTACGGTGCACGGGCTTGATCGGGATGGTCGATGCCAGCGAGTACTCCTGCGAGGACGTCTACAGCGCGCTGCTGCCCGTGGCCAACTCGAACGACCCCTACGTGTACGTCGACCCGTGGACGGACCGCATCATGAAGTTCGACATGCACGCACTGCTGGGGATGACCGTCGAGTGGTCGGACAACGAGGGGCAGAGCTGGGTGGGCCCGTCGGTGGCCACCGGCTGGTCGGTCCAGGACCACCAGACCATCGCCTCCTCGCCCTACCCCGCCGCCTTCCACCAGACCACCTGGGTGTTCTGCGTCAACGGCAACTACCCCTACCCGGTCTGCTCCGCGAGCAACGACGGCGGGCTGACCTGGGGCCCCGAGCTGCCAGGCACGCCGACGGACTGCGAGAGCGGCGGGCTGACAGGTCACATCATGGGCAGCGAGAACGGCAACTTCTACCGCGGCAATAGGGGCTGCGACGGGGGCGAGGGCTACTCGATCTACCGCAGCACCAACGGCGGGATCACCTGGACCGAGCACCCGCTTCCGACCGAGACCACGGGGACCGCGGAGACCTGGAACTTCGAGGAGGCCCAGGTCTACCCGGACTCGGAGGACAACGTCCACGCGATGTGGATCGGCTTCGACAACATGCCCTACTACGCGTACTCGAGGGACGAGGGCGAGACCTGGAGCGACCCGATGATGGTCGCCCCGCCGATCGGGCTGAACGGCACCGGCTTCCCGGTGCTGACCGCAGGCGGGCCGGGCAAGGTGGCCCTGGGCTACCTCGGGGACTCGGGCGGGGACACCTGGAACGGCTACCTGACAGTCATCACCGACGCCTTCGGCCCGATGCCGCTGATGACAACGGTGCAGGTGAACGCTTGGGGCGACCCGCTGGACACCTCAGCTGACTGCGGCTTCAACCGGTGCGGCGGCTTCGGCGACTTCAACGACATCATCATCGACCAGCACGGCAGGGCCTGGTTCGGCCTCGCGCACAACGTCGGGGGCGAGATCGGCATCTTCGGAACCCTGGCCATCGGGCCGACGCTGCGGGACACGCCGCTGGCCCCGTTGCCAATGGGTGGGCCTAGCACGTTGTAGCGTAGCAGACCCTAGGCCCTGCGTCGGGGTGTCGGCTCGTTCCTCCAGATGCACTCGACATGGCAATGTCAGGCCGATGTCGGGAAAATGTCACGAAAATGTCGTTGCACTGCTCCAAGACATGGAGAATGTCGACAGTTTTACGACAAAGTCACAAGGGGCTGTTCCCAATATTGGGGCTCAGGAAAGATGCTCCCTCAGGATCTCGGCCACCCACCAGAGCTCGTGGAAGCTGTTGTAGAGGGGAGCTGGCGCGATTCGGATCACGTCCGGGTTGCGGAAGTCGCAAGCCACGCCGGCAGCCTCCAGGGCCTGGTGGAGGCCGGGCCCGTCCCCGTGGACCCGCAGGCTGATCTGGGATCCCCGGCGGTCGGCCTGCCGGGGGCTGATGACGGTGATGCGGCCCTCCGGGAGCCCGTCGAGCAGGGACAGGAGGAAGTCGGTCATGGCCAGGCTCTTCTGCCTGATTGCGGCCATGCCCGCCTCGTCGTGGATGGCAAGGGCGGTCCGATGGCAGGCCATGGCCATCACCGGGGAGTTGGAGACCTGCCAGGCGCCAGCGCCTCGCTGGGCCTCGAAGCCCGCCATCTGGAAGCGGGTCTCGGGGTCAGTGCCCCACCAGCCGTTGAAGCGGGGCAGGTCGCTGCCGGCATGCCGGTCATGGACGAATAGGCCGGCGACGCCGCCGGGCCCCGAGTTGAGGTACTTGTAGGAGCACCAGGCAGCGAAGTCCGCGCCCCAGTCGTGCAGGCTCAGCGGCACGTTGCCGACGGCGTGGGCGAGATCGAATCCCACCATCGCCCCTGCACGGTGCGCGGCCCTGGTGATTCGCCCCATGTCGAAGAGCTGCCCGGTGTAGTAGTGGACGCCGCCGACCATCACCAGAGCGACGCGCTGGCCCTCGGCCTCGAGGTAGGCTTCGATCACGTCCTCATCGAGCAGGGCACCCTCCTCGCCGAGGGTGACCACAGCCTCGGAGGGCTGGAGGCCGTGGAAGCGGGCCTGGCTGTCGACTGCGTAGCGGTCCGAGGGGAAGGCGCCGGCCTCGGTGAGGATCTGGTAGCGCTCCCGGGTCGGGCGGTAGAAGGAGACCATGGCCAGATGCAGGTTGCTGGTCAGCGCGCCCATGGGGACGACCTCGTGGGCCTGGGCGCCGACGAGGCGCCCGAGGGGCTCGCAGAGCTCCTCGTGGCAGCCGCACCACGGGCGCTCGCCCTCGAAGTGGCCGGCCACAGCAAGGCGGGCCCATCTCCCCATCTCCTGGTCCAGAGCGGCCCGGGTGCTGAGGGGCTGGAGGCCGAGGGAGTGGCCGCAGAGGTAGATGGCCTCCTCCCCGGATTCGGTATGGGGGATGGAGAAGCGCTGGCGGAAGTCGGCCAGAGGGTCCTGGCCGTCCAGTTCCAGAGCCCGGGCCTCGCTCATCATGCTATGCGGAGGGGGCCATCGATACCCGTTATTTTCGGTCGCAGCGCATCTCCTAACGCCTCGCGGCCAGCTTCGCCAGAAGCTTGAGGATCTCGAGGTAGAGCCAGACCAGCGTGACCATCAGGCCGAAGGCCGCGCGCCACTCGAGCTGTTTGGGCGCGCCCCTCTCCACCCCCTTCTCGATGAAGTCGAAGTCGGCGACCAGGCAGAGCGCGCCTATGCCGATCACGAAGAGGGAGAAGGCTATGCCGACCGGGCCCGACCCGTGGATGAGCGGGACCTCGAAGCCGACGAACACCCCGACGAAGGAGATGAGGTAGATCAGAACGACCGCGCCCAGGGCGGAGTAGACCGCGATGGCCATGTTCCTGTCCCAGTGGATCAGCCCGGCCCTGTATATCGCGATCATCACCCCGAGGATGAGGAAGGTCAGGAGGGCTGCGAGCACCCCGATCCCCTCGAAGCCCAAGCCCACTTCGAACATCCAGGTGAAGCCCCCCAGGAAGAGGCCCTCGAATGCGGCGTAGGCGCAGATGAGCATCGGGTTCATCGAGCCGGAGAATATCACCATCATCGCGACGACGAAGCCGCCGATGGCGCCCAGCAGCATCAGGGGCATGGACCCGGGCATCGAGAACGCCGTCGCGAGCGCTGTGGTCGCGGTGATCAGGAGCAGGATGCCGGTCTTCTCGGCGGTCCCCTCGATGGTCATCATGTTGGACTCGTGGTCGTCCCACCAGTTGGCGCCCTGGTAGGAGCGCTTCTCGAAGGTCGAGTCGGAGAGGGCCGGGTTGCCGGAGCGGTACATCGACCACCCTCATGCGGTGCGCCTTCTCAAGGCTTGGCCCGTCGCCTGGCTCACACGAAGCCAGCGAGGTGCTGGCCGGTGTGGCTACCGGGTGCCTCGGCGACCAGGTCGGGTGGGCCCTCGGCGACCACGAGCCCGCCACGCTCGCCGCCCCCGGGGCCGAGGTCGATGATCCAGTCGGCGCACTTGATGACGTCCATGTGGTGCTCGATCACGATGACGGTGTGGCCGTTGCGCCTCAGGCGCAGCAGCACGTCGATCAGCTGGTGGACGTCAGCGAGGGCGAGTCCCGTGGTCGGCTCGTCGAGGATGTAGACGGTGTGGTTGCGCGGCGGGCGGTGCAGCTCGGCGGCCAGCTTGACCCTCTGCGCCTCGCCGCCGGACAGCGTCGTGGCCGGCTGGCCCAGCCGGATGTAGCCCAGGCCGACGTCCTCGACGGTGGACAGGATGCGGTGTATCGAGCGCTGGTTGGCGAAGAAGGCGCATGCCTCCTCGACGCTCATCTCGAGGATGTCGTGGATGGTCTTGCCGCGCCACTTGACCTCCAGAGTCTCCCTGGTGTACCTCTTGCCCTTGCAGACCTCGCAGGTCACCCAGACGTCGGGCAGGAAGTTCATCTCGAGCTTCTTCGAGCCGGCCCCGCTGCAGGCCTCGCATCGCCCGCCCCTGACGTTGAAGGAGAACTGCCCGGGCAGGTAGCCGCGCTCCTTGGCCAGCTTGGTCTGGGAGAACAGCTCGCGGACGTGGGTGAAGGCGCCGGTGTATGTGGCTGGGTTCGAGCGCGGGGTCCGGCCTATCGGGGACTGGTCGATGACGATGGCCTTGTCGACCATGCCGATGCCGGAGATCGAGTCCATCCTGCCCGGGGTCGCATCGGAGCCGTGGAGCTCGCGGAGCAGGGAGGGGGCCAGGGTCTCGGTCACAAGGGAGGACTTGCCCGACCCGGAGACGCCGGTCACGGCGATCATGCAGCCGAGGGGGATCCTGACCTCGAGGTCCTGGAGGTTGTTCTGGCGGGCTCCGCTGATGGTGATCCATCGCTCCCCCTCGGGCGATGCGCGGTCCTCGGGGATCGGGATCTGCTCCCTGCCGGTGAGGTAGGCCGCAGTCAGGCTTTCCTCGCTGCCCATGAGCTCCTCGAAGGTCCCGTTGACGATGATCTGGCCGCCCTCCTTGCCCGCGCCGGGCCCGAGGTCGACCAGCCAGTCGGCCTGCCTGAGGGTGGCCTCGTCGTGCTCGACGACGAGCAGGGTGTTGCCCAGATCGGTCAGCTCGCGGAGGGTCTCGAGCAATCGGCCGTTGTCACGGGGGTGGAGGCCGATGCTGGGCTCGTCGAGGACGTACATGACGCCGGTCAGCCTCGTCCCGATCTGGGTGGCGAGCCGTATCCTCTGGGACTCCCCGCCCGAGAGCGTGTTGGCCCGGCGGTCGAGCGTGAGGTAGTCGAGGCCGACCAGCGCGAGGAAGCGCAGCCGCGACTCGATCTCCTTGATGATCTCCCTGGCAATGTACAGCGAGCGCTCGTCGAGCTGCGCTGTGGCTCGGACGGTGTCGCTGTCGGGCACGTCCCGGTCTAGCTTGTCCCAGGTGTCGTCCAGGCCGCCGATCCTCCAGTGCTGGACCGCTGCGAGCGCCTCGAGCACGCTGCAGCGGGAGATGCCGGGCAGGGAGATGCCGCCGACCGTGACCTTGCTGACCGCCTCGTTGAGCTTGTCGCCATTGCACTGGGTGCACGGCTCGTCGGTCATGAAGGAGGTCAGTCTGGAGCGGGTCCGGTCGGAGCTCGTGTCGGTGTAGGTGCGGCGCAGGCGGGCGAACACCCCCTCCCAGGGCTTGGTCATCCGGTAGGACGAGCCCTTCTCGGAGTTGAACTCGAAGTCGATGGCCGTGCTGCCCGACCCGTGCAGCAGGACGTCCCTGTCGTCCTCGCCCATCTCGCCGAAGGGGACGTCGGTGGCTATGCCGTAGTGGTCGCATGTCTGGGTCATCTGGCTGCGGTACCACCCGGACATCATCGAGCGGCGGAACGGCTTGATGCAGCCCTCTGCGACCGTGGCCGTCCTGTCGATGATGAGGTCGGGGGAGAAGGTGCGCTGGACTCCGAGGCCCTGGCAGGAGGGGCAGGCCCCAAGCGGGTTGTTGAACGAGAATACCCTGGGGCTCATCTCCGGCATGAAGGAGCCGTGCTCGGGGCAGGCGAACTCCTCGGAGTAGGCAATCACCTCGCCCTCCTGGGTCCTGAAGCGCTGCTCGTCCGAGTTGTCATCCCCTGGCTTGGGCGCGCTCAGGCTCTCGACGGCAACCGAGCCCGCTCCGAGCCTCAGCCCGGACTCGACTGCCTCCGTCAGGCGCTGGCGGTTGGAGACGTGGAGTAGCAGCCGGTCGATCCTGACATCGATGTCGTGGCGCAGGTTCTTCTCGAGCTCGGGGGGCTGCTCGAAGGCTGCCTCCCTGCCGTTGACCTTGCCCTCGAGGAAGCCCTGCTCCACCAGAGCGGAGAACAGGTCGGCATGGGTGCCCTTGCGGTTCCTGACCGCTGGGCTCCAGATCGCGATGCCGTGCCCCTCGAAGCGCCAGAGGACGTCATCCACTATCTCCTGGACTGTCCTCCTAGTGACCTCGCGCTCGCAGACCGGGCAGTGGGGCAGGCCGACGCGGGCCCACAGCAGCCTGAGGTAGTCCATCATCTCGGTGACCGTGGCCACCGTTGACCGGGGGTTGTGGCTGCCCTGCTTCTGGTCGATGCTGATGGCGGGGGAGAGCCCGTCTATCGAGTCGCAGTCGGGCTTCTTCATCTGGCCGAGGAACTGCCTTGCGTAGGAGCTGAGGCTCTCCACGTACCTGCGCTGGCCCTCGGCGTACAGGGTGTCGAATGCGAGGCTTGACTTGCCCGAGCCGGAGACCCCCGAGATGACGACGAACTTGCCCCGGGGGATGCTGACGTCGATGTCCTGGAGATTGTGGGTGCGGGCCCCCCTGATCTCGATCCATCCTTCCCTCGCGAAGCCGTTCTTCTTCCAATCTGGCATGGCATCACCCCTTGCTGCGGTCTAGCGCGACTGTCGACATCCTTGAATTCATTCACTCCATTGCGGGCCTCGCATCGAAGAAGGAGTCCAGGCGAGTCTGCTTTCCCCTGGTGGCGAACCAAGAGCGGCGGAGGTCGTTGGGTGCTGAAACCCTGGGCGCGACGTAGCCTATGGCCTCCCTGAGAGAGTCGAACCGCCTCGGCCTGGCCCTCATCGCCTCCCTCATGGTCTCGCGAATCAGCCAGACGCCGACCGGGGCCCAGTACCCCGGCCCGATGTCCCTCCAGACGAGGCAGGCCCCAGAGCGGCGGATGGAGTCCATGTGCTCCAGCACCGCCAGTCGTGCCGAGTAGTAGGCCCCGGTGACCCTGTGGGCGTACTCCGATCGGGGCTCGAGGTCCTCCCAGTCCCCCAGCACCCTGCCGGACTCGGTCCACACCGAGCCGCGCGTCCATGCCTCGAGCATGTGGAAGGCCCAGAGGCCGGGGGTCAGGATGACGTGGAACCTGTTGTCCAGGTATGTGGCCTCGAACACCAGCACCTTGTCGAGCGGCGGGTGGTCCCTGACGGACCTCCAGAGCCGCTTCGAGAGCATGTCGTCGGTGGCCGTGATCCCCCATCGGGTCGGCACCAGCCTCCTGCTCCCCTCCCTGCCGAGAAGCCCCGAGGAGAGCAGGCGCGAAATCTGGGCCTCGCCTATGCCTGATCCAGACAGCTCGCCCACGGCCTCGGTGGCCAGCAAGTCAGACTCCCCGGCCACGGAGTCGACCTTGCGCGGGATGCTGGCATGGCCGACGACCTCTGCCCTGCGGACCTCTCCGGAGGGGCCCAGCGGCGTGCTCATGCTATCGAAGGTAGGGCTTCCCCCTATCGGGATGGGTCGCTCGAAGTCCATCTCCACGTCCACGCTCCCAGATGACATGGCAATGACCTGGGTGGCCTCGAGGACCTCGTTCGGGGAGGCGGGGCTCCTCACAGGCATCCTGCGACCCCCGGTGATCAGGTTCGCGTGCCTCGCGGCGACCTCCTCGATGGGCCTGCCGAAGAGGGCGGCGGGGTCGCCATCGGTTGTGTCTCGGACGACGGCATCTTCGGGCAGCCAGGAAGCGCTGGGCCCTGCCCTGACCTCCGGGTATCCGTAGCGCCCGACGAAGAGGGAGGGGGGACTTGGGCCTGATATCTCCCCCACTGAGGTTGGCTCCAGCCTCGGCAGCATGCCGCGGACCTCCGCGAGCAGGGGGCAGGGCTGGATATTGCACATTCCCTTGGTTCCCCTGCACTCTATGCATTCGGGGTACATCGGTGATGAATCGAAATCGGGCGCTCTTAGGGATACTGGCTCATCTCAGCCACAGGGCGTCAATCACGTCGCCCTCGTTGGCATCGGCATCCGGAGGCAGGAGGGACAGGCCGTTGTGCGCGACCATGCTGTGGATGTTCCCGCTGCCCTGGTGCGTGTGAGTGGATGCCAGGAGGGCATCGCCCTCGGAGCGGATGGAGATCCTGCGCAGGCAGAGCTTGCCCGGCGCCCCCTTGAGGGGGCTCTCCAATACCACCCTCACGGGGGAGGCGATGCGAGGGCCCAGATCCTCGTGCGCACCCATGCACCTGGACATCCAAGGGGCGACGAGGAGTGTGAAGACCACGTGGCTGCTAACGGGGTTGCCCGGCATCCCGAAGATCGGCGTTCCCTTCCAGAGGCCGAAGAGGGGCGGGCCCCCGGGCCTCATCAGAATCCGCCAGAAGTGGACGTCACCCTCCTCCTCCATGATTCTCCGGACGAAATCCCATTGCCCCATGCTCACCCCCCCGCTGGTTAGGATGGCGTCGCAGGTCTCCGCTGCCTCGTCCAGTGCCTCGCGCAATCCGTCCAAATCGTCCTGCACGGTCTCGAAGCGCTGGGCCCGACCTCCCATCTGCTCGACCAAGGAGGCGATTCCGTAGGTGTTGGACTCGTAGATCGCCCCGTCCCTCAGTGGCTGGCCGGGCGGGACCAGCTCGTCGCCGACGCTGATGACTGCGATGTTCGGCCTCACGACGATCTCGAGCTCGTCGTGCCCCATGGTTGCGGCTAGGGAGAGCGCTGCGGGGGTGAGTTGGGCGCCTGAGACGAGCGAGGCTTCGCCCTTGCGGAGGTTCTCGCCCCTCTTCCGGATGAAGCCGGGCCGGGCCGGGCCGTTGATGGTCACGCTCGCATCGTCGGTGTCCGAGTCCTCGATCATCACGATCGCGTCTGCTCCCTCGGGAACCGGTGCGCCTGTCATGATCCTGCAGGCCTCGCCCTTTCCGACCATGGGGGGAGGGGATGCGCCAGCTTGGCTGGTGCCGATTATACGCAGGCAGGCTCCGGGGATTGCGCAGTCATCCGCCCTGACCGCCCATCCATCCATGGCCGAGTTGTCGAAGCGGGGGTCGTCGACCTTGGAGGCCAGGTCCGTGGCCAGAACCCTGCCAGCGGCATCGGACAGTGATGCCCTCTCCGTATCCCTAGCGAGAGGGGAGGCGCATGCCAGCTCGACGGCACGCTCGAGGGTGACGTTCGTCTCCATGGCACCTGAGCACCGGTTGAGTTGAAGTGTTATTCGTTCTGGGCAAGTCGTGGTTTCCATGGAATTGGCGCTGGTTCTGATCGGCTTGTTCCTAGTCGCGATGCTGTACTCGTCAGTGGGCCATGGGGGTGGCTCTGGATACCTAGCGGTGCTCTCCCTGACCTCATACGGCGTGGCTCAGGCCTTCTGGCTGAAGCAGTACGCATGGTCGCTGAACCTCATCGTTGCGGGCTTGGCATTCTGGCACTACCACCGAGCAGGCCATCACGATGCGAGGCTGACCCTGCCCTTCGTCGCGGCTAGCGTTCCACTAGCGGCCCTCGGGGGATACATGCGGGTGGAGGGCGATGTGTACGACATCCTGCTGACTCTCGCGCTGCTGGCTGCCGCCTGGCGCCTGCTGGCTGGGAGATGGGGGGAGGGGGAGATCGAGTCCCCCGATCTGCCGAAGGCTGCCGCTGTGGGCGGGGGGATCGGGCTTGCAAGCGGGGTAATCGGCATTGGCGGGGGGATCTTCCTCTCCCCGGTAATAATGCTCAACAGGTGGGCTACGGCCAAGCAGACCGCTGCGACAGCAGCGCTGTTCATCTGGCTTAACTCCCTGGCTGGGCTCACCGGAGCGGGTCTGTCCGGTCAGATCGACATGGACCTCGGGCTGCTCGGGCCGTTCGCGGCTGTGGTCCTACTGGGCGGCCTCGTGGGCTCGAGGTACGGCTCTGAGGTATCCTCGCAGGACAGCATCAGGAGGCTGCTGGTCGTGGTGCTGTGCGTGGCTGCGGTCAGACGTATCCTCGGTGTCATGGGCCTCTGGCCATGAGTCGCTGTCTCAGAGGACTGCTGTGGACAGTGTGACGAATTCAATATCGATGAGCAATCCGAGGTGCTGAGATGTGGTCCCTGTTCGGCATATGGTTACCGATTGGCTCGGCGGCGCTACAGAGTGAGCTGCCACATGTCCAACCCGTCCAGGAAGTACTGGACTGCGGTTGTGACGATTAACAGGCCCATTACGCGAGTGATGGCCCTCGTGCTGTTCTCCCCCACCGCATTCTTCATGTTCGAAGCAACGAAAAACAGTGTCAGTGAAATCGACAGCACCACGAGAATTGCCATGGCGACGGTTCTGAAGCCATATGTGGTGCCCATCAGGATGACGAGTGTGATCGACCCGGGTCCAGCAATCATCGGCATTCCAAGGGGGACTAGGCTGAAATCGACGGAGCCGTCCACTGCAATCTCCCCGCCCGAAGCCACGGGGATGACCTTCCTAGAGAGCTTCTGCCCCTCCTTGAGCATGTTCATCCCCACAGTACCCAGCATCAGCCCACCGGCTATTCGAAGGCTGTACATCTCCACCCCGATGTGATCTAGCAGGCCCTCGCCCACAATGAGGAAGGTCAGCAGAACCATGGCAGCGAAGGCACAGGCACGAATGGCGACCAACTGCAAATCCCTCTTATCCAGATCGCTTCCCATGGCTAGGAATAGGGCCATCGACGCGGGCGGGTCGACTATCACAATCAGGGGCATGATGACTAGGGAGAGGGCGATCAAATCCACGAGCGCCGCCCGACTGCAGCACCTATTTGAACATTATACAAAGAAGCGCCGAACGCAGGAGCCCGATTGGCTGCTCGGTGATTGATTCCTAGGCCTACGAGACTGGGGGAGTTCTACTCCCCGACCACCGAGAAGACCCCTGACCTGCCATTCTCAGTCTCGCCACAGAAGACTGTGCAGTCTACCTCGACCACCCCCGCCCCAGGGATGTCTATTCTGCACAGCCCGGTGCTCCAGTAGGAATATTCACCGGGGCGATCGGCAAGGAAATCCACTGTTTCGACCTCCTCGAGGGAGAGCTCTTCTGAGATGCCGTATCCTTCCAAGTGGAAGCTGTCGGGGATGTAATGGCCGAACGAGTTCGAATCGAAAACCAACCTCACAAGGTCGCCCTCTCTGACTTCAAATCTGTCGTGGGACAGGAAGTCAATGGGAATCACGACCCAGTACCCGGTTACACACTCGCCCTCCAACAGCACGGTTCCCTCTTCGCAAGTGGCCGCTTGGGGTGGGTAGAGGCAGCCGGCTGCTGATGGGAGCAGGAATACCCCGACCAGCAGCCAAACTGCGACTCTCATGTTTCGTTACTCCTGTTCAGGCGTCATCATTGATTATTTCTGGATCGTCTGCCCCAGACACAGCGATGATTCCGACAGCCCCCTTGTGGAAGGCCCTGGTCAGTGCGTGGTCAACCAGAATGTAGTTGGCGGGCACGTCGAATGTGACGTCGACCACTACTGCCCCCCCGGGAACCACCGCTATGGTCTGAACACTCTTCATCGGCTCGCTGACCAAATCACCCATATTGTACACGTTATCGAATATCTCTCCAATCAGGTGGAAAGAAGAGATGGTATTCGGCCCGCCTACTCCGAAGTATATTCGCATAGTCTCACCGACCTCTGCCTGGATCGTGCCCTCGCCAGTGAAGGTCGCGAACTTTCCGTTGAAGACGACGTAGGTGGGGTTCTCCTCGAACATAGCGTTGTCATCGAACTCCTGGTGCCCATCGGTCCCGGGCCTCCACTTGGTGTAGATGTCACCTTGCATGATGTAGACCTCCTTGTCCACGGGAGGTAGGGCGACCTCGGGCTCGATCAGGATCATGCCATACATCCCCTTGCTGATGTGAGTTGGGATGTCAGGTGTGGCGCAGTGGTAGACAAACAGACCGGGGTGCATCGCCTTGAACGAGAATACTGAGGTGGTTCCAGGTGCGGCTTCCGTAGCTGCGGCGCCTCCCCCCTGCCCTGTTACTGCGTGGAAATCGACATTGTGGTGCATTGTGTTCCCCTCAAGGTTTGTGAAGTGAACGAAGACTGTGTCACCCACTCTTGCACGGAACATAGGACCGGGGACAGTGCCATTGTAAGTCCAGTAAGTGAAGGTAGTTCCATCCTGAATCTCAGCCACGAGTTCGACTGCCTCCATGTAGACGTGTACATCAGCGGCCTCTGTCCTTCCAGTAGGTGCTGGGACATCCAATGGATCGCGGGCGATGTTGTCAGTTTCAACATCCAAAGCAGCCCCGATCTGGGGCTCGACGTATTTGCTTGGACCCTGTCCCGTTCCGATGATGAGGCTCCCTACCATTCCACCAGCTCGATGGCCTGGCACACTGCAGTAGTAGGCGAATGTCCCCTCGGCAGAGGCAATGAATGTGAGGGAGTCCTTCGCTCCTTCATCGACCAACAGCGCAGTGGCCACATTGTAGTACTCGACTGTGATGTCGTGCAGGTTCGTTTCACCCATGATCATGGTGATAGTGACCCTGTCCCCGACTTCGACGGGCAGGTCAGGGTTGGTGATCCCATCAATAGGACCGCCTACTCCTACGAAGGCCATGTTCTCGGCCTTCAAGGTGTACGACACGTCGTTGTAGCCAATGCACTCCTTGCCTACCAGAGTCGTTCCCTCTCCACAAGAGGTGCCTGACATTCCTCCCGTACACCCGGCAAGAATCGGGGCGCCGATCATCAAGGCGGCCATCAATATTGCAGTTTTCGTTCCGTTTGTTCCTTTGGGCTTCATATTCTCATATTGCCGTAATGGTATTGTCAGTAATAACCAACTGACGAACATATCCATCAAGGTAATTGTGGTAGTAACCGGTAGTTATCAATAAAACTGGGTTTGGGAGTTTCTCAGGTCAGCCCCCCATCAGGTGTTCGACTGCGTTGTGGAAGATTGCCATGCCCTCGCCCTCGCCGTGCTCTGAGTCCTCTCGCGTCCACGTGGCCCCCAGCCATGTCGAGTGGTTGGCCTCCGGATGGGGCATGAGCCCGAAGACCATGCCAGTGGGGTCGCACACGCCCGCGATGTTGCGCCAGCTCTGGTTGGGTGAGGTGGGGTATGGCAGGGTCTCGTCAGATATCGAGGGGTATGGTGTGATGGGGTCGACGTAGCGTACGGCCAGCTGGCCCGAAGCAGACCACTTGTCGAGCAGTGCGCGATCGTCGGTGACGAACTTTCCCTCCCCATGGCGCACCGGCACTCGGATGCGCTTCATCCCCCTCGTCCAGATGCAGGGGCTGCTGGGGTCGAACTCTAGGGTCACCCAACGGTTCTCGTAGTGTCCGCTGTCGTTGAGCGCGAGCGAGGCCGTCTGGGTCAGGCTGACCTCGTCATCACCAGGCAGCAGACCCATCTTCACCAGAACCTGGAAGCCGTTGCAGATCCCGATTACCGGCTTGCCGGCCTTGACGAAGCCGCGCACCTGCTCGCGCAGTCCGAAGCGCAACCGATTGCCCAGTAGGCGCCCGCTGCCGAGGTGGTCGCCGAAGGAGAAGCCGCCGGGTATGGCCATGATCTGGTAGTCAGACAGGTCTGCTGCTCCGGTGACCAGTTGGTTGACGTGAATCCTGTCGGCGGTCGCACCGGCCATCTCGAAGACTGCCATCGTCTCAGTCTCGCAATTGATGCCGAAACCAGAGAGCACGGCGGCCCGCGGTCTGCCTGCCATCAGCCCACACCCCCGTCCAACGTCCCCTTCCAAGCATTCCGCAGGGATCCCATGGAGGCCACGAGGACGTCCTCGCCATCACGGGAGAACGTGATTGCGTCCCCTTGCACGACCGTACCCAGAAAGTGGCATGGGTTGCCTTCCATCGCCTCCTCGAACGCCTCGCGATCACCCGGCCTGATGCTCACTATGATTCGCCCCAGGCTCTCGCCGAACAGAGCGCCCCACGCATCCAAGTGCTCGCAGTCCGACAGCAGGCCGTCGATGGAGGCCGAAGCCCCGGCATCCGCCCCAAAGCAGCACTCCGAGAGTGCGACGGCAAGGCCGCCTTCGCTGCAGTCGTGGGCGCTTGCGACTAGGCCATCACTCATCGCGGAGCATAGGGCTCGGTACGCAGCCAGATTGCGCTCAGCATCGATATCGGGGGTTGCCCCGCCAATGCCGCCCCGGCCCTCCTCGCGCATCATGTAGGATATCTCGCTCGCCCCTAGTTCCTGGTGGGTTTGGCCGAGCAGGTAGATTGCGTCGCCGGGGTTCTTGAAATCCGAGGACACGGCCTTGCGGACATCAGGGTGGTTGCCAATCAGGCTGAACAGGATGGTCGGTGGTACGCTGATTTTCTCGCCATCCAGCATGGCGTCGTTCTTCATCGAGTCCTTGCCACTGATGCACGGAAGGCGATAGGCCCTGCAGACATCGTCGATGGCTCGGTTGGCCCTTACCAGTTGTGCGAGCTTGAAGCGGCCGTCGGGCGTCTTGGGGGATTCCACTGGGTCGGGCCAGCAGAAGTTGTCGAGGCCGGCTATCATGTCGAGGTCGACGCCTACGCAGACCGCATTGCGCAACGCCTCGTCCACGGCAGCTGCTGCCATGGCGTATGCATCTATGTCCGAGTATCGGGGCGCAATCCCGTTGGAGATGACTGCCCCCTGGGTGCCGCCTTGTATGGGGGCGATCACGGCCGCGTCGCCCGGGGAGTCGTGATTGGCCCCGCAGAACGGCTTGATCACGGTCTGAGCGATGACCTCGTGGTCGTAGGAGCGCACCCACCACTCCTTGCTGGCGATGTTCGGCCTGGCCATGAGGCGGCAGAGGGCCTCGCCCATTCCAATCGCGTCCAAGTCCGGGGCCTCGAAGGGCATGTGGAGCGGGGGCACCCACTCGGATTCGAGGTGCAATTGCGGGCACCCCCCATAGAGGAAGGCGATTGGCAGATGCGCGACCGGTTTCTCGCCGTGGCGAACCACGAAGGCTCCCGAATCGGTGAAGGTGCCGACGACTGACGCCTCCACTTCATGGAGGACAGCCAAGGCCTCGAATGCATTGCAGTCCTCGGGCCTTACTCCCACGGTCATGCGCTCTTGGGACTCTGAGACGAGAATCTCCCATGAGGAGAGGCCTGCCTGTTTGAGGGGGACTGCTCCCAGGTCGAGTTCGGCCCCACCGGTCAGCTCGGCCATCTCCCCCACGCTGCTGGACAGGCCTCCCGCACCATTGTCCGTAATTACCTGAATCAGGCCGGAGTCGCGAGCCTCGAGGATCATGTCCAGCATCTTCTTCTGCGTAATCGGGTCACCGATCTGAACAGCCGAACTGGGGCTCTCCTCGGTCAGCTCGAGGCTGGAGAAGGTGGCTCCGTGGATTCCGTCACTGCCCACGCGCCCGCCTACCATGTACACGACATCGCCGGGCTCGGGAGTCTTGACGTGGCTCTCTCGCCCATCGGTGAGGCGTCGTGGCATCAGGCCCACTGTTCCGCAGAAGACCAGCGGCTTGCCGATGTAGCGCTCGTCGAATACCATGGCTCCGTTGATCGTTGGGATGCCCGATTCGTTCCCGCCCGAGCGCACGCCCGCATGTACCCCACGGAATACCCGAGAGGGGTGGAACAGCCCCCCCGGGAGAGGGCCGTCATAGTCCGGTGGCCCGAAGCAGAAAACATCGGTGTTGGCGATGGGTCGGGCGCCTAGGCCCGTGCCTAGTATGTCTCGGTTGACCCCGACTATCCCCGTTATGGCTCCGCCATATGGGTCGAGCGCGCTTGGGGAATTGTGCGTCTCGGCCTTGATGCACAGGCTCCAGTCCTCGTTCCAGGAGATGACCCCTGAGTTATCGTGGAAGATGCTTAGCAGCCAGTCGACCTCTTTCTGGATGTCGAGCGTCGGCTGCATGATGTGAGTCTTGAACAGCGAGTCGATCACGCTGTCCTCGCCGGTCTCGGTGTCCACGTGATGGATGCTGGCTGAGAATATCTTGTGCGAGCAGTGCTCGGACCAGGTTTGTGCTAGGCACTCCAGCTCCACGTCAGTGGGTGCGTTGGGGCTGAGGCCCAGCCTCTCCCTGACCAATCTGGTATTCGGGTCCCTGTAGTGATCTTGTATCGCCCTCATCTCCCCGAGATTCAGTGCGAGCAGCCCCGTCTCGCTGATTCCCATCAATTCCTCGTCGCTGACCTCCAAATCGATGGCTGCGGGCTCTGAATAGGGTGCTGGTGGGTTTAGTGGAAATCCTAGGGCCGGCCACTTGCCCTCAGAGCACTCCGCTGGGCCCGCGACGGATGCTCGCTCAATCATAGGGTTGTGCAGGGTGGATGCCAATGCCCCGGGTTCGACGTTCTCGGGCACGCCCCAGAAGGCGTATGTCCTGTTGGTCGCTACCTTCGCCTCGGAGTGGTGGGGGAATAGTGTCAGAAGGCCATCGAGGCCTGCTTGGCCGGGGTTGTCCGTAACGCCCGGCTTGTAGCCGACCTGGATGGCGATCTCGGGTGCCTCTGGGAAGTCATCGAGCAGGCGTGTGAGCCTTGAGCCGCACTCGATTATGGGGTCGGCGAACAAGTCATGAACCAGGCTATCGGCTTCCTCATCGGCTAGATCCGCTTGCACTTGGTAACCGAGAATGACCCTCACTGCCGCGACCTCGATCCCGTGATCGGCTGCTAGCATCGCACGCACGCTCTCGCCGCGGGCGTCGGGCAGACCCTCGAGGTCTCTGGTGGCTACTTCGAAGAGATGGGGCTCCGTTTGGACGGACATGAGATTGCCCCTCATGCAGGGGTGCAGTTCTCCGTCCATGAACAATCCGGCTCCATCGAAATGCTTGAAGGGGGTCCGAGGCCGGGGTTAGGTGATGCAACCAGAGGAGGCGTGGGGCGCGCGTTGGCGCGCATGCGCTCATCCGCTGGCCCACCAGTACATGGGGTCGGCCGTCCAGAAGCAGTCTCTGGTTGTGCTGGCCGCGGATCTTCCGAGGGTGGACGATCTGGTAGATCTGATTGCCCGGGTGGGCTCCCACGTGACCGCTCTCAAGACCCATGTCGACATGGTAGATGATTTCACCATGGATGAGTGGGGCAGGGTGATCGAGGCGGCTCGAGCGCACGATCTCATGCTTTTCGAGGATCGGAAGTTCGCCGACATCGGAAGGGTCGCTCAAACCCAGATGGGTGGCTTGTATGACATCCGCTCCTGGGCTGATGCGGTCACCGCACACAGCGTCAGTGGGCCTGATGTCTTAGATGGGATTGCAGCGGCTTGGGACGGTGTGCAGCGCATCGGTGGCATTCTCCTGCTTGCACAGATGTCCAGCAGGGACAACCTGCTTTCGGAGGAATATGGAAACCGCACGGTTGAGTTCGGGACAGCGTCACCCCATGTTATTGGCTACATTGGGAATGGTAGCTCTCCCGCAGAGATCGAGAGCCTGCGAGCCAAGGCGGGTGATGGGAGGATGATTTGGACTCCGGGTGTGAACCTGTCCGCAGCCGAAGGCGTCCTCGGGCAGCGATACGGGCATCCTAGTGATGCTGTCCGCGCTGGCTCGGATGCGGTTATCGTCGGCTCTGGGATACACGGGGATGAGAACCCCGAAGAGGCTGCTCGGTCTTATGCGGAGGCCTCGTGGAAGGCCTTGTTGGAGAGATAGGGCATGGTGGCCCAGAGCCTCATCGCTTGGATCTGCTCGGCTGTGACCCTCTTCGTGCTCCTTGCAATGGTGGTTTTTGAAATCCTCAAACGATGGAGGGTGGGCCTGCGGTTGGCATCGCTGGATGAGAGTCTGCTGGAGGATGACGGAGTGTCGATAGACACCATCACCGACGCCCCGAAGGGCAGCCAAGTCATTGCCGGCCATGTTCCCGCTATCCTGATCGGCGATTACGAGCGGCGCTAGGGCGAAGGGCCCTGCTAAATGGCTCCGAGGAAATACGCGGCAGCGACTCCCACGGCCGAGAGAGCGAGGACGGCCACTACGAGGATTCTCCTCCTCCCGGAACGAGCGGTCGGGCCGGCAAGGGGCGGCATGGGGATGGGGGGCATCCCCTCTGCCTCACCCAATGGGGGCAGTCCGGGGGGTGGTGGTGTGTCGGAAGGGGGGTTTTCGAGGAGGTCGGGGTATAGCTCGTCTAGGTCGGCCAGCCCGGGAGCATCGGGGATGGGTCCGTTGATGGCATCCCAATTCTTATCGAAATCCGCTTGGGTAAGGGGTGAAGTCAACACCGCCACAGCACCAGCGGAAAAGGCTGCATCCTCTGCCTTAGCGAGGCGTGTTCGGCTGGTAACGAAAACGATTCTGGCTATTGGATCGCTCTCCCTCATCTCCAGAGCCGCGACATGGCCATCCAAAGTCGGTATGTCCAGACCGATGAAGACCAGTCCTGGCTTGATTTTGACGTACCTGTCAACGGCTTTGTCGCCATCACCGCATATCTCCGAGCCCCACCCCCTGTGGCTAAGGATGGATTGGATCCGCCCAGCGGAAATCCGATTCCCCAGCACGATGAGTGCTATCGGCTTGCCGTCCGATGTCATCCCAGCAACGCACATGGGCTATGGCTCATGAACGGCGTGGTCAGTGACATCACGCTAGGATGGTGTCCAGGAGCCATTCGGGGTCGAACGGCTCGAGGTCGTCGTAGCCCTGGCCCAAGCCAGCGAGTACTATCGGCCTGCCCGTGGCATGTGATATCGAGAGCGCAGCGCCCCCCCTCGCATCAGTGTCGAGTTTGCACAGGGCCGCACCATCGAAGGTAAGCATTCTTTGGAATTCCAATGCTTGGGTCACTGCGTCGTTACCCGCCAGTGCGTCTGCGACGAAAATCACCAGATGGGGGGCCGTGACCCTGTGGACCTTGCGCAACTCCTCCATGAGGTTGGACTTGTTCTGCATTCTGCCGGCCGTGTCGATGATCACGACATCCTCCCCCCTGGCGGATGCGCTCTCTATGGCGTCCCTGGCTATCGCCGCGGAGTCCCCGCCTCTCTGGCTGCTGATGCACCTGACTCCGAGGCGTTCGGCATGGGTCGATAGTTGGTCTATAGCGCCGGCGCGGAACGTGTCGGCAGCGGCGAGGACGACTTCGTATCCCTGATCCTTCAGTCGCTTGGCGATTTTCGCGGTCGTGGTCGTCTTGCCGGTACCGTTGACGCCGACCATCATGATCGATACTGGCGTCTCCTCGGCTACGAAGGCCTGCACCGTCCTATCAAAGTCCCAGTAGCCGGACTCCAAGAGGTTTCTCAGCGCACCCCTCAGCGCCCTTTCCACCACCTCGCCAAGATTGGCCTTCCTAGTGAGGCGTGCGCCAATGAGGTGAGCGCGTAGGCTGGAGGTGAGGTCGGTTGCCGCGGCATGGCCCATATCCGCCGAGAGCAGGTCGGTCTCCAACTCCTCGAGAATCTCTTCCAATGGCTGCCCCCCCTTCAGGACGCGTCCGCCCCTGGTTGTCGTATCGCCAGCTAGGTCAATTGCGAAGGTGGTGGTGGCTTCCACCAGGTTCCTCCCTGTGGTGGTCTCCATCGGCCCCCTAGGGGCCTCTTCAGTGGCTCTCTTCCGCTCCTTGGCTGACCTTTGCCTAGTGGCTCTCTTCCGCTCCTTGGCTGATGGGGGGGATGAGAATGGGTCGGCCAGTTCCTCGTCAATATCGTCCCACTCACTATTCCCCTTGGTAGGTGGAGGTGCACCGGTTGGCTCTGGCCTTGCTTCGCGCTTCTGCAGTCGGTCACGTTCTGCGAGAGCCTCGAGTGCTTCGGCGGTGCCCTCCTCGGCGGTGATTCCGTGGGCTTCTTCGGTTTCCCCCACCCGCTTCTTGAAACGGTCGAACAAACCCATGTCGAGTCCTCAGTCATCGAGTGTGAGTTCGGTCCCTCGTTTTCTTCGCCTTCGCGCCTTCGGGGGCGTGGGTTGTTTCTCGGGGTCTGTGTTGCGCTCTGGCTCTTCCTCTTCGTCGTTCTGGAGGTGCTCGACGGTGTCGTTGAATTGGTTTGCTAGGGTGATGATGTGGTTCTCCAGATCGTCGTACTCCTTCTTCACCATCTCCATGAGGGTCATGAGTTCCTCATTCCTAGTCCTGAGGATGGTGGTTGCCTCCCCCCTTGTTTTCTCCGCCTGGACTCTGCTGCCGATGTCGATGACCGCCCCGGCATCGGCGGGTATGTCGGCGATTATCTGGACCCCGGCTCCCAGTGGAACCATCACCCCCTCGGCGCCATCCTCCGAGATGCCATCAAGGGCTTCAATCGCGTGGGTCTGCTCTACTCTCAGGCTCTCGAGGTTTCGAATCTGCTGTTCGATGGCCTGCAAGCGCTCACGGTTGGCTTCGACCAGCCTAGCTAGGCGCTGCAACTCGGCCCCATCACCCATTGTCATGGGTGCTTCGACAGTGCCGAGTGTCAAGAAGCCGTCGCAGACTGTTTTGTCTACCCGTGCACTGTTGGCTATGCTTTTGGCTACTCGCCGTCCCATATGCCTTCTTGAATCATGAACTCCATGACCTTGGCGGAGACATTCGCGCGATTGCCGCCTCGGACCCCGGTAGCAGAGACCTCGAAGACCTCAGGTGGGATGTCCTCGGCCTCGCGGACCTCGTATCCGACCTTGCGCCCGTAGGAGACGGCCTCGATGTCGGGCATCACCCATGCTTCGACGTCCTCCCCCTCGTATCGGTGCTCTATCATACGCTTGCGCGTGTCTGTGGAGTAGGGGTCTGAGTCTGACACAGGGGTATTCCTGATTCCTACGACGACCCTCTTGCCTTGGTCTAGCTCCCTTTGTATCATCCACTCGTGACCTACGTGCAGCGGCTGCCAGCGTCCGGGCAGGAGAACTGCCTTGGGCTTCTCGAAGAGGTGCGCGAGTTCGTCCACTAGATCCTCGACGGTGTGGCCGGGCTCGCCACTCGAGTCTAGGGTTAGATGTGTGCATTTCGGCTCGTCGAAGGGATCGGAGATGCCTGTAAAGCTGGCAATCTCCCCGGTGCGTGCCTTTGCATAGAGTCCCTTTACGTCACGCTCCTCGCAGACCTCCAGAGAGGTTGAGATGTGGATCATCACCGCGTCTTCGGGCAGAATTTCCAGAATCTTCTCCCGAACGTCCTCGTAGGGAGTGATGAAGGAGCACAGCACATCGGTGTGCTTGGAAATCATCGCAGCCATCCTAGCGATGCCGAGCAGGTGCCTCTCGCGGCCCTCGCGAGAGAAGTCGTGGTTGGAGAAGAAGTCGCGGATGGTGTCGCCGTCGAGGAGTTCGACCCCGTAGCGCTCGGCCGCTGCCTCTGCAATCGTCGTCTTTCCTGCTCCAGAGAGTCCTATTAGCCACACTACCTTGTTTCCCATATTTTGCACCCCTACTTGGAAGTCGCCGGCTCGCGAGTTTCTATTAATCCTGATTGCTCTCCCATGTCGCATTCCATCGGGTGCTGCATGCCACGAGGAAGTAGGGATTGAGTATCTCATCGACGATGTCGTAGTCGAGGGTGTTGCCTGTGGGGTCGACCACGATGCCTCCTGCGGCTTCGACGACTGCGTGGGCTGCGGCTATGTCCCAGCAGCTAGTCGGCCCGAAGCGCGGGTAGAGGTCAGCGCTGCCCTCGGCGACGATGCAGGCTTTGATGGAAGAGCCCATCCGAACGAGGTCGTGGGGCCCTAAGGCCGATGCGAAGGTCTCATCCTTCTCACCCCTGTGGCTACCGCTGGCCACCAAGCGCACAGGAGTGCCGATCTCATTGTTTACCTCAATCCGCCTGGTTCGGTCGCCGTCCCTGCGTTCGGATGGGAGGGTCAAACCGCCAACCCAGGTAGTGTCGGTAACAGGCGCATACACGACCCCGAAAACCGGCCTCCACCTAGGACCATGGAGGCGCATCAACGCGATGTTAACAGTGAACATCCCATTTCTCTTGATGAATTCCTTGGTGCCGTCAAGCGGGTCTACGAGCCATGCATAGTCGGATGCCTTCGGGTCCCCTTCTCGACCCTCCTCTGATACGAGGGGGATTGCTGGGTCTAGGTTTCGCAGTCCTTCTTCGATAGTGGCATGGGCGGCGAGGTCGGCTTTGGTCAGGGGGGAGGAGTCCGTCTTGGAGGTGATTTCGAAGTCATCTGAGTCTTCGTAGATCCTGAGAATCTCCGAGCCAGCCTCGTGAGCGATTCGTATGATTCGTTCGTGGTCGTGCTGCATGTCGATAGCCGTTCAGAAATCCTCGAGGTCGGCAGCGGCATCATCGAGCCTCTGCCTAGATTCCTCGGTTAAGTGGAATAGGAATGGGTCCTCATCATGCAGTATCCCCTTCCAAGAGGACATCGAGCGAGCCCAGATTTCCTCCTTGGCGTTCCATTCGAGCATTCTGTCGATGAACCTGCAGTGACGTTGGACCTCTTCGTCATCGGCGGCGAGCCTGCGGAGAATCTCATTGGTCTGAGCGATGAGGATGCCCCAAGTCGGGTTCAGCTTGTAGGTGTTGAAGGGATTTCGTTCCTGAATTACTGTGATGTGGTCCCTCCAGAGCCCGAGGGAGACGTCATAGGTCAGGCCCACCAGTAGCACCATGGCAACTACGCTAGTGGCAATACCCACAAGCCCGAAGTAGGTGGTCGGGAGGAACAGGATGGTTTCGGACGTGTCGAACCTCCATGAGATGTAGGGCCAAATCAATAGGGTGAGGGTGGAGGTCCAGAAGATGAGGCTGATGAGGGACTGGCTCTGCTGGATGCGCCAATACTGGAGCATGAACCACTTCTTCACGGTGTGCGCCTCCTAGCGACCGGGCTTTCAGAATTGTCCACTCGGATCATGAAATCGGCCTATTGGTCTCTCAAATGAGCGATGACGACGGGTGAGTTAGAATCGGTAGGGTCAATCTCCTCTAAGGATTGGATGTTGACGAAGCGTCGTGGGACACGATGGCGGCTGCCGAAGTTGGAGAGGACCCTGTGTCTAGCGTCTTCCTCGTCTAGCGCAACTAGGTCGATGGTGAAGGGTTGGTCATTCTTGCCGGCACGGAAGGTGCCTTGGGCTCTGTAAGCCTTCATGGGGTCGGCGACCTAGGGTCTCGGTATAAACGCGACTAGTTCCGAGGAAGTGGTTTTGGTGAAAGAACGAAACGGGGGTTTGCATCGCTCCCTCAAGGTTCAAGTGGGAACCGCGTGGAATGGGGGGGGACTGTCGATGACCGTGAACAACCCCCACCAGGATGATGTGTCGGGTTTGGAGGGGCGGCTTGCGGATATTCCCAGGAACCGCCTAGTTGAGGAGGTCATCTCGAGGTGGAACGACATCATTCGCCTAGAAGGTGACGTGGCTGCCCTCCGGAGGCGTTTGAGGGAGGCGGAGTTGTTGGCTCAGAGTGCTGATAGCCCGGAACGCCCCCTACGGGAGGAGTTGGAGGAGAGGGTGCGGGTCGCTGGGTCAAGGGTTGCGCATCTCGAGCGGCAGTTGGAGAACGAGCGTGTGCGGCGCGAAGCCGATGAGGTCGATGCTGGGAGGGTCGCGGAGTTGCAAGAGGAGAATGCGAGGCTCATGAGGAATGAGGAGGAGTTGCTTCTTTTGGTGCTGGACATGGAGGCACAGATTGACCGGCTCTCAAAATTGGAGTGAAATTTCATCCCTCTGAGTCGTCCCTTTTTCTTTTAGTGATCGAGGAAATTGCTCCGAAAAGGTCTGCAACCACCAGTTTCGCGACATGGAGGCTGGCCGAGATTTCCGGAAAAAGGGGGTCATTGTCCGGAAGGTTTGCTAATTCCCTAATCTCTGGGATAAATGGCTCAATTTCCCTGTTATCGAACCACAGCGAGCCGCACTTCAGGCAGCCATCGACCTCTATGGGGGCCCGGCTGGTCGGTACTGGTCCTTTCACCATCTCCCCTTCGCATGTGGGACAGCTGTAGCCGGCATCCAGACCATTGAAGACGGCGGTCTTCATTCTCCTCAGAACTTGGGCGTCCATGTTGGTGTCTAGCCAGCGATTGGTGGTTAGCATCCCATAGCAATGGGCGCAGTAGTGCAGATGCCCGCCGACTGCGTCCCCGTGCATCTCCATCGTGGAGTTGCAGCAGGGGCAACCGGGGTCGGAGGCCATGATTCGCAATATGCGAGTGTGGTTTCAAGGATGCGTATTCATGATTGGGGGTTCATCGCCTCAATCAAGGCAGCGAGCGATCGCTGGAGCTCGTCTGCATCGTCGAACTCCTCGGCGATATTTCCCGTGATAATCCAGTCCGCCCCTGCTTCAGCAGCCGCTCTTGCCGCCTTTCCATCTCTAATCCCCCCACCCACCAACAGTGTAAGCTCGCACGAGGCTCGGGCGGTACGAATGAGCTGGGAGTCTACGGGTTTGGCAGCACCGCTTCCCGCCTCGAGGTAGAAGAGGTTGAATCCAAAGCATTCTGCCGCCATGGCTAGGGCGGCCACTCGATCGGTTTCATTGCTGAGAATGAGATCGGCTTTACCGACCTCCCCCGCCTTCCCACCTGGCGCGCAGATGGCGTACCCCATGGGGATTGGTTCGATGTTCGCCTTCTTCACGAAGGGTGCACCGAGTGTCTGCTCCCCTATGAGGAAACGGGGGTCGGTGCTGTTCATCAGCATCATGAATGTGATTGCGTCGGCGGAGGGTGAAAGCGCCGAGGAGCCCTGGGGGAAGAGGACGACCGGGGTCTTCGAATTCAGATTGTCCGTGTCGGAGTCCTGACTAGAGGCCCATGAGACTAGTTCCAATCCCTCTTTGATGGCTAGCACGGTGGCGTCGACGTTTGCTCCGTCCGTGTCGGAGGATCCTCCCACGAGGATCATCTTGCTTCCGGCGGTGGCCGCGGCAATCGCCCTCTTGGCCGCGACCTCGGGGCTTTGGTCGGCCGGATCGATGAGGATGGCGTGCCTAGTCGGTTGGGCCCTGTCACAGACGTAATCCGCCACGAGACCCGCAGCGCCCGTCATGAGTCCACCACCTCTTGTCGGAGGTCATGGCTGTATAATTGTATCAATGAGGTTTTTCCCGGCATCGATGCCGGCGTTGATATCAGCCATCAGAGAGGAGGTTGGGTCGTCTCCTACCCATCGCATTCTGTGAACCCACTTGCCGTGGTCGGGTTCCTGGCCCCGCCACCAGACTTCGGTGGTGCCATCTGGTCTTTCCCCCTTAATCCCAAAAGAGGGAGCGTGGCATTGGATGCACACACCGCCCTGCCACTCCTTGCCAGGGTGCGTTGGTGTCCTCATATCCAGCACAATACCGAATGAGGTCTTACCAGAGCCCAGTATCCCGGCTCCGACGAAAGTGACCTCGTTCTCCTGACTGATGTCCTCCACCCTTGTTCGGAGGTGGAAGGTGCAACCCCGTGAGGCTAGGGAGGTTGCCATGGCCTTCACAAGCCACGACCTCCTAATCGCACCTGACAATGAGTTGGGTTCTTGGGTACCCAGTTCGGATAACCAGTGTGCTGGTACTATCGGCCAGAGGGAGATGATTCCGGGAGCCTCGGCAGACAAGCCGATCTCGGCCGTCTCCTCGACGATATGGACTTCGGCATCTGGTTGGGAATCGAGGATTGTGTGGACTGTGGAAAGGGCCCTTAGGTTACCTCCCAAAATAGCGATGGTTTGTGTCATTGGGTGGCCACCGGAATGAGGGAGAGGGCATGGACGGGGCACGCGGGAATGCATAGACTGCAGTGTGTGCAAATGGGTTCGTCTACTATTGCGAGGAGGTTGTCGAGGCGGAGGGCGTCGACGGGGCAGAGAGCTACGCAGGCAGCACAACCGAAGCACCGGTCATCGTGGATCTTGAAGATGCGTTCAGGGTCCCTGGCCATGGGGCGGGATGGTCGAGGTTCCCTCAATCATTCCCCCCCTACCCCCTAATTTCGCATGGACAATGAAGAACTACGCAAGATTGAATAGAATTTTTATTTATTTTAATCAATTAACGATAATCATTGAAGTTCTGTAACCCCCGGCAAATAATGGTTGGTAAGATGCCGCCACCAATCCAAATAACAATCCTATTCTCCAGTGGAAAAAAACGGGTAGGAGGGTCGCCTTGATGACACCACACCCCATCCCCCCTCCATGGTACTCTACTCTGCCGGGCGCACTTCGACTCAGCCAACAGATCCACCCCCCAGTGGGATCAGGATGAATTTTCTGGGAGGGGCCAACGAAGTCGGCAATGTAGGATGCATCATCGAGGACAACACTGGAACGAGACTACTCGTGGATTACGGCCTCGCTCCAACTAGGCCGCCCAAGTACCCCTCCGAGGCCCCTAGGGTCGAGGAGGCGATAATGACTCACGCGCACATAGACCACATCGGCATGGCTCCTTGGCTGGTAGCTGCCTATGACACCACTCTGCACAGCACGGAAATGACAGCCGCTGTCTCCGAGATTATGTGGAAAGACACTTACAAGGTCTCTGACATAGAGGGATATCCCCTTGGGTGGGATAAGCGCGATATGGATCTGGCACTAGGGGCGTGGAACACTCACGATTTCGGCGAGTGGTTCCCAATAGGCCAATGGAGGTGCAGGCTCCACCGCGCAGGCCATATTCCCGGTGCTGCGATGGTGGAGATAGAGACACCAGAAGCACGCATCCTATGGTCTGGTGACATGGACACCAGAGACAGCCCGAACGCCGTGGGCGCATCTCCTGTGGAATGCGATATCCTATGTCTCGAAGGCACGTATGGAGGGAGGAGCCACCGTCCAAGGGAGGAGGAGGAGGCCCGCTTCGTTGCCAAGGTGCTTGAAGTCGTATCCAGGGGCGGCATAGCCCTCGTGCCATCCTTCGCCTCCGGGAGGGGGCAGGACATCCTCAGGATCCTCCACAGGGAAGCGCCCCATCTCGACGTCCACTACGATGGAATGGGTACTAGAGTTACAAGGGAGTGGATGGGGTGTCCGGAGCTCATTCGCGATGCTGATGGGATGAAGAGGGCCTTCAGATGGTCCAAGAGGGTCTCGGGCAAGTCCGATAGGAAGAAGGCGCTGGGGGCCAACGTGATAGTCACGACTAGTGGCATGCTCGACGGCGGTCCGGCCCTCTGGTACCTCAATCGCCTCAGGCATCATACTGCCAACGCCATCCTCCTGACAGGCTACCAAGCCGAGGGCTCGGGGGGTCGGAGACTGATCGAGGACGGAAAGATCCCGATATTCGGCAGACTCACCCCAATCGCCCTCGAGATCGACAAGTTCGACCTGTCCAACCATGGGGATCACTCGGCACTCACCTCCTTCGCCCGTGCGTGTTCCCCAACCGACCTCGTGATCTTCCACGCAACCGAGGAAGGCAGGCAGGCCCTTCACGAGGAGTTTGCAGGGGAAATGAGGGTCCACCTCCCCACAAATAACACCCCCATCTTGATTGGCTCCTGAGTTGAGAATAGCGCCCTCACGGCGCACCCTTGATATGCTGTCCACTCACTCGTTGCCAACAGTGAGTGGTGACTCACGTGTTTAAGGAAAGAAAGGTGAAAAAATGGAAGTACAAGAATTAGATGACTACTTTGGATACACAGAGAAGGGAAGCTCTCTGGATGCTGAGCTGCGTGCGGGACTGACGACGTTCCTCACGATGGCTTACATCTTGATTGTGAACCCCTCTATGTTGAGCAACTTTGGTGCAACAGGCATACCATTCGACGACGCCCTGTTCGCGACCGCCATAGCGGCGTTCGTGGGCTGCGTGGTCATGGGCCTGTGGGCGAACCTACCGTTCGCACTAGCACCTGGAATGGGACTGAATGCGTACTTTACGTTCGCTGTGGTTCTTGGTATGGGAATACCATGGGACGTCGCTCTCGCAGCCGTCTTCGTTGAGGGGATAATCTTCCTCATAATCTCCCTGCCTGCAGTTGGCTGGAGGACGCAGATGATCAACTCGATTCCGACCGACCTCAAGATTGCGACAGGGGCCGGAATCGGCATGTTTCTGGCAATCATCGGTCTGCGCGAAATGGGTTGGATCCGAGACGATGGCGCCACACTGGTCAACATCGCCGAGACAGAGAAATTCGGCCTCGACCATGGTGCGCTCATCGCGATGATCTGCCTACTGCTGACCGTCGTCCTGATGGCACGAGGCCAGAAGGGAGCGATTATCATCGGCATCGCCATTGCCTCGTTATGGGGCTGGGTAACAGAGGCCTATGACCCGTACAACGACTTCGCCGCAGGCGGGGCAGGCTGGGCGTCGACGAACGCTGATTGGCCCTCGGCTGCATTCGGATTTGTCGGTCTGCCCGACGAAACCCTGTTCGCCGCTACATCTGCCCTCGGTGACGTCGGTGGTGATGGCGTTACCGTTGGTGCATTCCTGATGGTGATGATCACCTTCCTGTTCGTCGATATCTTCGACACAGCAGGTACCCTGTACTCGGTCGGCCGTCAGGCAGGCTATGTCGACGAGAACGACGAGTTACACAACTCCGACGAGGCGTTCATGTCGGACGCCGCGGCCACGATCGTCGGTGCGATATGCGGCACCAGCACGACCACCACCTACATCGAGTCAGTAGCCGGTGTCGAGGATGGCGGCAAGACCGGACTAGTGGCGGTCACCGTAGGCGTGCTGATGCTATCCGGACTCTTCTTTTCGGACCTCTTCCAAGCCATACCCACCTTCGCAGCCGCCCTGGCTCTGGTGGTCATCGGCGCGATGATGATGCGACAGGCAGCGGACATCGATTGGGGCGATGCCGAGATGGCGGTCCCCGCCTTCCTCACCATGGTTCTGATGCCCTTCACCTACTCCATCGCAGATGGAATCGCGTGGGGCGTGATATCCTACTGCGCCATCAAGATTGGCATGCAGAAGTGGGACGAGCTGAACCCAGTCATGTGGGCGCTCTTCGTCTTAATGACCATGTTCTACCTAGGCCCGGGCGATACAAACACCTTCGACTGGATCTTCGATCTAATCGGCCTCAGCTGAACAGGAGATACGTAACGGGTAACCGGGCCTGACGGCATAGCCTGAAGGCCCGGCCCCCCTACCCGCAGAGTGGAGACCATGGGCGACGAGATGCTCGACCGGCTAAGGAGCTCCATACGCACGGTACCCGACTTCCCGATAGAGGGAATCATGTTCAGGGACATCACCCCCCTCCTCGGTGAACCCGGGCTGCTCTCTGAGGTCACGCAGCGGCTAGTCGAGGATATAGCCAGATTGGGATGGGAACCGGATCTCATCATCGGCCCCGAGGCTCGGGGCTTCATCTTCGGACCGCTGTTGGCAGACCGCTTGGGGTGCGGCTTCGTCCCCGTCCGCAAGCCTGGAAAACTCCCCTCCTCCACCAGGCGGGTGGAGTACTCGCTCGAGTACGGCTCCAATGTCTTGGAGATGCACGAGGATGCGATCCAACCCGGGCAGGAAGTCCTGATTATCGATGATCTACTAGCCACCGGGGGCACCATATCTGCGTGTGTGAGACTTTGCGAGGAAGCAGGTGCGAAAGTCCTTGGAGCTCTTTTCCTGATCGAGTTGGTGGGCCTAGGTGCCAGGGAGGCCATCTCCCCCATCCAAGCCCATGCGCTGCTCGAATACCCCGCATGAGGCCGCCGACCGAACTCCCGATTTCTTCAAAGGGACTGGGCCTCTCCTGAAGTCGATATCTGTGGCAGACAACCCCCCTCCCCCACCACCAAAGGCCCCCCCACCTCAAAACCCCGAACCGAAACCACCCCCCAAGAGGAAGGGCAAGCGCCCGCCCAAGGGAAAGAAGCCCCAGCAACCGAGGAAGGGCAAGCGCCCGCCCAAGGGAAAGAAGCCCCAGCAACCGAGGAAGGGCAAGCCCGGCCAACCCCCTATCGGCCAAAGGAAGAAGGGCCGCAGAATCAAGATCAAGCTCGGCCTTAGAGCGAGAGGCCTTTCTCAGGAGGCTGATACCTACACCGACCAGATAGGCTGGACCTCCTCAGAGAGGATCTTGGAGGATATCGGGGATGTCGGGGGTCTCGAGGACGACGTCAAGCATGAGCCAGAGACAACCATCCACCAGTGCTCCATGTGTGGTGTGAGGATGGAGATTCCCATGCCTAAGCGAGACCGGTACAAGGTGATATGCGCTTATCCTGAGTGCGGCCACGAGGACATGATCGGCATTGAGTGAACCCATACTGAAGAATCAACATCAGCACGCTCTGACGAAACCATCCTTCGGGAGCATTCATCTCCCCAACACCAATCGTCGGCCCATCCATGTCACTGCCGAGACGAGCAATGGAGCAGATGGGCTTCGCAGTCTGCTGCTTGGCCTGCGATGCACCCGATGCGGCAGGCTCTGAGCGCTGCCGCTTCTGCATCGATGGCCACTCTAGATCTAGGGACCACCTGACCAGCGGCAAGGCCACTTCGAAGGCGCAACGCCTAGCTAGGGAACTCATCACCATGCTCGTGGACCCGGCCAACCACATCGATGATGACGCCCATGGGGACTGGATGGTCCGATACCTTGCCTTGGTCAACGAACACCAGGGAGTAGCCAAGGCAAAGACCCACAAGGAGGTTGTCGCACGCTTCGAAGCGGAGAGGAAGAAGCGGAAGAGGTCCATAATCCGTGACGTGGCGAACCAGAACAAGTGGCTCGACCAACCACCCGATGCATCCGAGCGAGAGGACCTCCTCTCCGCCTTCGGCGCCGACCCCGAGCACCGTCCGAAGACATGGGAGGAACTCCTCGAGGAAATCGAGGGACTGTTGGATGATTGATGGGCCTGCGAGCCTTGATAGGTGAGGGATGGGGAATGTGGGGCAGTGACTGAGAGGACCTTGGAACTGTTCCGCGATGATGCCTACATGAGGAACTGCGAGGCCGAGGTCATCGAAGTCAATGAACGGGGCGGCATAGTTCTCGACAAGACGGTATTCTATGCCACCGGTGGAGGCCAGCCCGGTGATGTTGGATCGGTGGGCCTAGCCAGCGGTGAGATTTCAATCGGGGCTACCATCCGCGTTGGGGGGGATATCGTCCACGTGCCCTTTGAGAATCAGCCCGCCCCCACCCCCGGCGGCGAGGTCACCGCCACAATCGACTGGGAAAATCGCCACCTGTTGATGCGGATGCACACTGCTACCCACCTGCTTTGCTCCGTAGTGCCTTGTGGTGTTACCGGGGGCTCGGTGGGCCCGACCAAGAGCCGCATCGACTTCGATCTCGCAGACCACATCCTCGACAAGAAGCACCTGAACGAAGAGATCAACCGACTGATCGACGAGAATCACAATGTCGAGACGATTTGGATTAGCAGAGAGGAATTCGATGCCCAGCCCCAACTGGCACGCACGATGACAGTGAAGCCACCCGCCGATGCCCAGAGAATCCGACTCGTCAAGATTGGTGAGGATGTAGACATACAGTCCTGCGGTGGCACCCATGTACTGAGTACCGGCGAGATTGGTAGACTCAGGGTGGGTAAGATTGAGAACAAAGGGGCCCGCAACCGGCGCGTCAATATCCATTTGGAGGAGTAAGCGTGTCAGCCGAGAGAGACCCCAGGGCGTGGCGTATAGACGACGATCCGTTTGACAAACGTGAGCGGGCAGGCGGGCACTCTGCGGCCAGAGACGACGGGTCTTGGAGGCAGCCAAACGTCCGTGTAGTGCGGATCGACCATCAAGGCCGTCCCTTGGTCAGCGTCTTCGGGACTCCCCAAGTCACCCAGAGCATCCCTATTCACAGGGGCTCGATCTGGCACTTCTCCAAGACCGAGATCCAGCATCTCCTCCTAGCCACAGTCGCCTTCACGGCAGCGCTGGCCCTCATGTTCAGCGGGGGAATATTTGGAGCACTCAGCCTCGGACCGGTCTCTTTCCTCTTATTCTGCATGCTTTCGCTCATCTCGCTCGCACCTGCCTTCCTGCTGCACGAGATTGCCCACAAGGTCGTTGCACGGCAGTATGGGTGCTGGGCCGAATTCCGCGCGGACCCGGCCGGCCTCAGGTTCGGTTTGCTCCTCGCCGCAGTATTCGGCATCGTCTTCATGGCTCCCGGGGCGGTCATGGTGGCCGGCAATACCACAAGGACCCAATTCGGACGAATCGCTCTTGCTGGCCCAGTGACCAATATCGTGCTGTGGTGCTTGGGTTACGTCGCCTTCTATCTCGTGGGGGGCCACGTGGGGCTGTTCGACATTGTGATTGAGACTTGGATGTGGGGCAATGCCATCCTCGCAGCGTTCAACATGCTTCCGTTCGGACCCCTAGACGGCAGGAAGATCAAGACGTGGTCCGAACCCATCTACTACACCTGCCTGTCCATAGCCATCGGCGTGGTATATCTGACGTATACGGGGTCCACTCTCTTCGGCTAGAGGTATGTGTTCAGAACAGGCTTCTCATCACAGTGGAAGAAGGTCATCAGAGCCCACCAGGTAATCATATCGAGACTATTGACTAGATTCGCGACCCCCGAGCTCTCCTCTCCGTACCCCTTGCCGGTGGTGTCCATCCAGTCCTCCATCTCCTCCAGCGTGTCACAAGTCTGGTGGTAGCACCAGTATCCATCGACCAGCCCCCCGAAGCCCACGGTGACCGTGCCGAGGTTGTCTTGGAAGCTGGCGTGATCACTCCTAGCAGTGGTGTCCTCGTAGACGATGACCTCGGGCCTATCCATATCCAGCCAGACATCCGTCTTCCACGTGTCCGCCGAGTAGTTCACACCCACCAGCGTTCCTATTTGCTGCTCGAGGCCCAGCGCATCCGCGCCGATCCACTCCGACAGACGCACGATTTCTGGTTGGTTGATCACATCGTGATCTATGCTGGGCCCAATGTAGACGCGCATCGGCCAGACTTCCGAGTCCTTGGGATAACCATCCTCGTCGATCTGCGGATTAGGATCCCCGTGCGGCGCCCCGCCACCACCAGGCCAATTCACACCGGCCATGTCCAGATTGATGTAATTCGTCACGGTCACCTCTGGGTGATCCTCCTTGACGTAGTACTCCGTCCAGTAGTCGCTGCCGCGCTTACCTCCTTCCTCACCCGACCACAGGCAGAAAACCATGGTGCGTCGGGAGTCGAAGTCAGCCAGCACTCGCGCGGTCTCGAGCACCATCGAGGTTCCGGCAGTATTGTCGTACGCGCCTACTCGGGTGCCGTAGGTCCGCGATCCGGTGGTATGCGGGTCGAGAATGACGGCATTAGCCGGAGGCGCGATGTCGAAGTGGGCACCGAAGACCAGCCAATCGTTGCGGGTCTCCGTGCCCCACTTGTATGCGCAGATGTTGTACGCCTCCGGGTTCTGTATGCTGAATATGTCCGTGAACTCGAAGCGATGTGTCATCACCTCCAGACCGAAGGATTCCAACTCTCCTATGAGGTACTGGGCCGCATCCTCGTAGGCCGGGTTACCCTGACCCGCCCATCTGTCCCAGTACCCAGCACGTCCATCGACGTCGAAGGCCAGCCCCGGATCGGTAATCTCGAAGAGCCGTTCGTAGACCGTCCTGCCGTGCAGCAGCCCGCTGGAGTGGGCCCCGCCCTGATCAAGCCCGATGGACTGAGGACGCATCGATGCAATCATCTTCACCGAGACACGTCCGCCCTGCTCGGAGCTGTGGTTTACGGTGTCCAGGGACGAGTTCTCGTTATGCGCCACTCGCACGATGCCGTTGCCCGCGTCTCCCTTGTCGCCGTTATGCATCTTCCAGGCCATCCACGACTCATTGGAAACGCGGATAGGCCAGTGCTCACGCCCCTTCGCGCCAACCATGAGCACCATCGCGTCCGTCCTAGGCGGTGCTAGAATCTCTAGTGAAACACTGGACCCGGAGGACAGATCTATGACGGTGGAATTCTGCACGAAGCCTGTCGAGGGATCGATGACGAGATAGGGCACGAAGATAGACATCCCCACCTTGGCACTCAACTCAATTTGCTGGAACACGCCCGCTTCTAGGACTTCCGGCGTCACGTTCAGGCTAGCGGCGCTGGCCTCGACATCAACCTCTCCAAAGCAGCCGCTGAGGGGTGCTGAGACCATCACGGCGACCATCAGGAGGGCGATTCCGATTCGGGAGAGCACGTCCATGCGAGTGACAGCTTCGTGTTCAATGCCTCGGTAGACCACATCCCCGGTCTCAGCCCACGGCCAGCCTTCTCTTGATGACGATACCGTTGTCGGCAACCTTCAGAACCTCCATAGTTGGTGCCGGTGGGACGTATACCCGACCGACGTTCTCTGCGGCCTCTGTCATGAGTTCAATCTCCCCCTGTCTCCGCCTCCGCCTCCGTTTGACGTGACGCGATCTCATCCTCCAAACAAAGAACAGCAGAATGCCCCCAATGTAGTAGAGTAGTTGGGCGATTATCCAATTCCAACCAACCATCAGATTGAACGTAAGACCATCCTCCCCGTCCTGGGCCCCAGGCATCAACTTGTATGTGATGACTTGACGACCAGCACCACCATCCTCCCTGTATTGACTAACCTGATCGCTCTCCGACGTGAGGTTCTGAAGCACTATTCCCAATGGAAGTTTTAGGCGGATCTCCCCGGTCAAGGAGAGCCCCATCTCCTCGTTCAGAGTAATGTTGCTGAGCCCACCAGTAGAGGAGCTCATTGATGGCGCCTCGATACCTTCCGCACTTACTAGGCTAGCCGACAGAGCGCCTGTCAACCCACCCATCGCGCTGATCATTGGATTCAGGAAGGGGGCGACAAGCAAGTTGCTGGTGGCCACCCCGAGCTTGGGACTGACGCTTTCATCCCCCTGCAACATGGAGATGACCTCCATCCACGTGTTGTCAAGGCCAGCGGCAACCTTGACCTTGGGAATTCGGACGGACAGGGTGATTGCCTCTTCGTCCCCAATCACATCGTCAGAGTCACTCAGCCCAATAAGCGCAGTTTCTATGCTGAAGGCAGAGAGGTCCACATCACCTATACCCAAGCCTTCGGTCTCCATTGAGGCAACCGAGTCTTGAATCAGGGCCGTGACATCACTACCGAAGCCTTCGGCGAAACCCTCAAGCCCGGTGGCGCTGAATTCGATACTCTGGTCACAGTAGCGTTCGCCGGTATCGCACATCGAGAACTCGTGTTCCAGAGGATTATCCCCCCTTCCAGCGACATCAATTATCAATTTGAGGAGGTCTGAGGGAAGCACTTCCAGTGAGATGTTGGTGGAGTCCGTATTGAGGGACTCCAACATCGAAGGAGGCAGCCCTATTCTGTGGATGGACATGTTGATTGATAGTGCGAACTCCACAGTGATGCCCTTGCTAAGCAGCACGTTCGCGGCGCTGAACTCCGAGATGTCCAAGTCGACGACGGTCCTAGCACAGGATCTCATCGTCGAGGTGCAGAACGCATCCTGGCTCGCATCGCTGCAGGCAGCGGGGTCGTCCGAGCATAGCGCATGCTCCCAGTCAAACGAGTCAGCTCCTGTCAGACTGACATTGCCAACGTGGTTGCCCGACATACGGTAACCTAGCAGGATACTGCCCCCACCGTCCTCGGTACTGGCCCATTCTGGGAGTCTGATCTCAAATGACAGGTCAGCGGCAATTCCCTCGGGCATCATGCTACCGACGAAACTTTCCATGACCTCGTCGCTCAGTACGGTGGAGAACTCTACCCCAGAGTTCAGGAGCATGCTGAGATCATCTCCCGTGACATCATTGATGAAGCCGGCATCCTCACCGAGGTTCCCGCCGAACAGCTCTGCAAGGCTCAGTGGGAAGGTGTGGCTGGTGGAACGCAGGTATACTGGATAACTGTCGTCCATTGCCACTGCACCCTCGGTGCAGAAGTTGACACCCTTCAGGCATGGAGAGACGTGGGTGTAGTTCAGACCCCCTGTGAGAAGGGGGCTTTGGGCGACTGAGACCCATTGGAATGATCCCATGGTGATTGATAGCCCCGGGCTGGAACTCTCCAGAGCATCACCAACCCCCCCGATAGGCAACGCGTCGGCTAGATCACCAACATCGAGCAGTCCGGTGTGGTAGGCCATTCGAATTCCATCAGAGGTGATGACGGGAATGTCAGCAATCTGGGGGTTCATCAGACTGATTCCCCATTGGCTCAATGCGCTTGCCTGAACTTGGTAGATTCCAGCAGTCACCTCGATGGTGACGGATTGCTCGTCGGTCATATCGAGAACCACGGCGAGGTCAAGACTCCTCTCTTCCGAGTCGATATCGACAGCGCTGGTGAAACTGGTCTCTCGGAAGGCCATCTCCATCACCAGATTCCCAGCTTGGGGCCCGGCCCCGCCTCCGGCCGGGTTCAAGTTGTCATTGACCCAGAGGCCGGAGTGGTACGGGACGTTGCCATCATGCAGGACCCTCTGGGCGAACGTCCCCCGAGCGTCGGCGATGGTGGCGTAGGAGGGGGGCTGGATTGCGTAAGTGCCCTTGAAACCGGGATCCGCTGAGACGGTGAAACTAGTGGTGACCCTCGCACCCATCACCAGCATGGCCTCGTACGCACTCTCGAGGTTGGCAGCGCTAACCCCAGAGAGAGTGTCGCCATAGGTGGATATGGGAAGTGTGATGGTGACGACAGTGCGGATGCAGATGGGCGGTTCGAAGGAGTTTCCGTTCTGCGACTCATTGTGATCGGTGGTGCAGTCGACTTGGGTACTGCCTCCGAACCCATCGGGCAGCGTAATTTGACTCGTCCAGTTGGTCTCGGGTGTGGTTGCTGAACCCCAGGATGTCAACATGCCCGAGACACTGCCGTCTATCTCATCCAGCAGGGCTTCCTCGACTGTAGACGAGTTCGGGTCGGCCGGGTCTGTGTTGTTGTCGAAGGCGGCCCTCAGCACGTCCGCTGGCAAACCATCGTCAATTCCGATATTGTCGAGTTGGAGGGCAGTGGTCATGGCTGAGGAGGAGAACATCCCGAGCGCGCTCTTGTCCCACTCCCTAATTGCCCACGACGCCTCGAACTGCAGGGTTGTCGTGCTTGTCATGTTGAAGTAGTACATTCCCTCGACCCATGTATCGCCCTCGGTGCCGTCATCGGCATCCGTCCTATCATCGCAAATCCCACCTAGGCCAAGGGGGCTGCTGCACAGGGTCATGTCGTCTAACTCGTCATTGCTGGCAGAGGCCAGTGGAGCGGCCGCCTGGAGTAGGAAGAAGAGAGCCAAGAGGACGGGGAGAGAGACTCTCGTGGGAGCAGGGTAATCCTTAGCGTGCCGCTCAGCCATTGTTTGATGACTCACCGAGTCATTGTTATAGAATTCGGTGCCGAGCCTCGGAAAGACTAGGCCGAGCCCTCGGTTTAGCCATCTGTCTGGGCGTACCAATCATCGACGTTAGGGGGGGCATCACCAGCATCCTGCGCTGGCTGCTGGGCCGCTCCGGGCTGCTGCACGATCACCTTGCCATCCTCGCCGTAAGTGATGGTGGTCGCGGGCTGGTCGTCATCCTCGACGACGAGGGCCAGAATCAGGCCGAAGAGCATGATTACTATACCGCAGCACAGGCAACCCCCCCCTCCCAGCCCAGCGAAGAGACCACCGAGGAAATCTCCGAGGGCCACGTCGACGTAGACGACCCACACCGGCTGGTTGGACTCGAACTCGAAGTCCCCCCCATAGCAGGCAAAGCAGGCCATGCCGAGCTTGGCGAAACCAGGTCTGTTCAGATCCTTCCCTTCTTCCACATCGCAGGAGTGCCCTTTGTCCTCCGACGCCTGGAAGTAGAACTCCCCCCTCTCCCCATTGCCCCCTTCTTCCTCAATATCATCCCAATCTGTGTTGACAGCAGGCTTCTGCTTGACTGTGATCTCTACTCCAGAGCAGTGGTCCCACTCCCCGTCACCATCGTCATCGGCGTACTCCCCCTTGACGAAGAAGGCGAAGCCGAGGTCCCCATTGCCATCCTCATCGACGATCTTCAGCGTGCCTCCCGTGGTCTCCTCCGCAGCCCAATCTGAGCCCGCGTCACCGATTGAAGAGCCTGCCAGAACCAGCATCGCTATTCCGGCGAGTAGAAGCAGCGCCCCCGCTCCAATCGTGATTTTGGATGCTATGTGCACGCCTGAACCAGACCCGAACCGCACTTTAATCAATGGGGGGGATGTGCAGAACCCACCTGCTCATCCGATGAAGACCGAGAGGCAGGTCAGGCTGGCATCGACCTCCCTGAACTCGGTCATGTCCACGGTGGTTATCGAGAAGCCCGCGTCGAGCATCAGGCGCCTGGCCTTGGGATAGCCGTCGGCAATGATGATGCGGTCGCCATACGCGATGGTGTTGGCCGCGTAACCCTCCTCATTGGGCACCCAGATGACCTCCTCGGCGAAGGCCAGGTCCTCGGGCTTGAGGTGCCCCTGCGCTGCGACCATAGTTCCGGGCCTCGGGCTTGAGCAGACCGTGGTCAGGTGCAGCGTTGTATCGGGCACCTCGAAGATCTGGGTGCCGATGCCAGCCTGCTTGGCATGGCCGGCGAGGAAATCAGCCCCCCCCCTATTGGTGCGAGTGGATACACCGACTAGGAACCGGTCGTCGTAGAAGACGACGTCCCCCCCATCTAGAGTCGCCCCGGCGGGCATTCTGTGGATTTCGAAATCATCGGCTAGGAATTCGGCTATCGTATCCTGCTCGCCGTCCCTGCTAGGGTGCCCGAGGTTCGGTATCACAGCCTTGTCATCGATGATGACCGCTACGTCCTCGGTGAAGCTGCAGTCGGGGTGGCCGGACAGAGCCGGGAGGGTGACAACATCGGTGCCATGGGCTCTCAATGCAGCGAAGTACGCCTCCTGCGCCCCTCTGGCAGCATCGTAATCGGGAGCTCTTGTGTTGAAGAAGTCGGAGACCGCCTCCACAAACTCTGGGGAGACCTCTCGAGTCAGCGCTCTCCCCCTGGTTCGGTCGAAGGTCCCGGGCACGAACCTCGCCCCTACTACCCGTTCATAACGATTCGGAGCACGGAACGAGATTGCTGGATTCCGGAAGTCTGCGACCCATCCATTATGGACGGCCCGGGCGCGCCCGCCAGCGTGGAGGACATGGAGGACGCCTTCGACGAGCAGGGCCGTAGGGTCAGCCCGGTCCTCCCCTCCACCACCAAGAACTACCTCATCGACATCGATGGGACGGTGGGCGAGGACGTACCGAACGAGGAGCCGGAGAGGATGGCGAACGCCACTGCCTACCCCGACGCCTTGGAGACGATCAACAAGTGGCACTCGCAGGGGCACGTCATCACCTTCTTCACGGCGAGGACCGAGCAGCATCGGGAAGTCACGGAGAAGTGGCTCGAAGCCCATGGGTTTCGCTACCACGGACTGCTGATGGGCAAGCCTCGTGGGGGGAACTACCACTGGATAGACAACCACATCGTCAGGGCGACTAGGTTCAACACCCGGTTCACAGACCTGATTCGGCGTACCGTCGAGATCGAGGTCTTCGACGATGACTGAGCTGGACGAGCTCCTCTCATGATGCCAAACGGGCTAGCGAGTCCTAGAGACACGACCATTTGCGGGTTTTTGCATCGTTTGTCGAGCATTTGGGCCGCATGGTGATATGGTTTTGCAAGCAGTGGAGGGAATAGGTGACTAGGAATGGAGCCAAAGATGAATGAAACAACCGACCCGAAGAGAAAGCCCCTCACAGCGGGCGTTGTCGCTCTCGCGGTGATCTCACTACTGGCAGGAGCGTCAGTGAGTGCGACTCTGGAGGAGTTCGCAGCCCCGGTGTACGCGGAGGAAGACCCCTACGCCGGAGCCGTCGACGACACTACTGGCGAGGGCACATGGAGCGAGATAAATGCCGACAAGCGCGACAAGGGAATCAGGGGGCTCATTGGACAGGTGATGAAGAACCGCATGGACGACAGGATGGAAGACAGGACCGAGCACCTCGAGAAGAGGATTCAGATCGACTCCAACCTGATTGTAGTATTCCAGCACTGCATCGACAGTGCGGACTGCACCGCCGACTCCGAGCCCCTGTCTGAGATGGTCGCGAGACTCACCGCTACGACCGAGGACATCCAGGCAAAGCTCGACGCCGTCGAGGCCACCGACCACGACTGGGTGATGACTCAGGAGATTTGCGAGGAGAAAGGCGGCATCTGGACTGAGTCCCCGGACCGTGGCGACGACGTCTACTACTGCGATTGGGGAGAGAAGGACTGGGACGAGAGGAAGAACTGGCCAGAAGAGGAAAAGATAGAATTTGCCGAGGACAAGATGGAGCAGATCGAGGCAGCCAGGATTGCAATCGCCTTCTGCATGGACAGCGATGCCTGCGAGGCAGATGCCGAGACCCTCCGGATAATCATCACCCACATGAACCACCGAGTCGAACACCACAGAGAGTGTGCCGACGACAGGAGGTGCGATCGAGACCACGACGACAGACGAGGCATCGCTGAGAGGACGCGCCGAGCATTCTGCGAGAGGACCGACCGGTGCGACAGGGACGACATCAACCACGACTGGGTGATGAATCAGGAAATCTGCGAGGAGAGAGGCGGCACTTGGACCGAAGCCCCCGATCGGGGTGAGGGATACTACTACTGCGACTGGGCCGAGAATGACTCCGGAAACGACGAGGACCGCGAATCGGACGAAGAGCCCGGTCAGTGAGGAGGACTACGCAAGCGACTCGGTGCGCAGATGCGCACCGAGTCGCCCAACATTCACAACGATGGAGCATGGCGGCAATCCATGGAACCGAGTGCAGACGATTCGCCGGCAGGACCTATGGATAGCGTCGCCCGCACGACCCTAGCACTGGCCGGATTCATGCTTTTTCTGCTGATCTCCCTCCCATTCGCCCTCACCCTTGACGGCCCAACGGGATACATCGCCCCATACCTGATTTACTCGCTCTTCCTCACTAGCGTCGGCATCATCATCGGGATCTCGCTCACCTGGCTCAACGACCCGAGGAGGCAGGCAAGGCCTGAGGGCAAAGCACCCGAACCGAAGAAGCCCACGAAATCTCCGATGCTATCCGATGACCAGAGAAGAGTTGTGGATCTGCTGGCTGCCAGTTTCGGGTCGATGTGGCAGGCCGAGCTGGTTCGCGAAAGCGGCTTCACGGACTCCAAGGCTAGTCGGCTATTGTCGCGCATGGAGCACGAGGGACTAATCAGGAGGGTGCGTGACGGAATGGGCAAGCGAGTCGAACTAATGGAGAATGGTGGTTAGAATGAGCGATGATGTCCAAGACAAACGCCGACTGGTTGCCATTGCAGTCATTGGGCTGCTGCTAATCGTGCTCACCGCCAGACTACTGCTCACAATGGAGACCTCGTTGAACGAGGGCAGGGGGCCGGGACTGGAGGGCGAGAGATCCCTAGCGACACTCCCACTGTTGATTCTGATTGCTGCCCTCATGGGAGCTTTGTTCCTGCAATTGAGAGGGGGGTCTCTGAGACTATCTTCTCAAGACACAAGAATCGCTCCCCTACTGGCTGCTATGTTCCTGATCGGGATGCTGATAGAACCGATGCTAACAGTCCCTAATGGCTTACTGGAGACGGACGCGGTAGGCATCCTCCTTGTCCTAGTGCCAATAGTACTGATTGCAGCCCTGCTCCAATCTCACAAGCAAAGCCCGAGCACACCCTCTAAGGCTCCAGAAGAAGAATGAGGCATCACTGCTGATACTTCCAAAATGTGTTTTTTCGCTCTTTTCCCTACAGCGAACCGATTTTCAAGCAGTACCCCCTGTGTCATCGAGGAGTTGTGCAGATGTGGGATGTATTGAGGCAAATCTCGGGGCTGGATTTCGATGAGAAGATTGGATTCGCCGCCGCCGTCCTGATCTTCATTCTCGGCTTTGAGATCTACGTGGTCATGAGGGTCTTTGAGAAAGTCACGGACAAACACCACGCCGAGTGGTCCGAACCTCTGTTCAGACCCTTGCGAAATAGGTTCTACATTCTCACTTTGCTAGTCTTCCTGAACCTCACACGTTGGTGGGTCAAACCAGAAGATATGTTCGAGAGCATCACCGATCATTCTGGACCATCGGTCCAGGACTACTTCTACACAGCCTACATCCTGCTCGCTACGAGCATCGTCAGCGTCTCCATCAAACACGTCCTCCCTTCAACCTTGAAGACCCTCGACACCGAGGAATCGGTGGTTCTGTCGGGAGGCCATCATCTAGCCGTCTTGACTTCGCGCCTGCTTGTCTGGGTCGCCGGCGTCAACCTCGCACTCCAGGAGATCCATATCGAGATGCTCGGGATGCTTGCCTCCCTCGCCGTGTTCTCTATTTTCCTCGGGCTCGCAGTCCAGCAGACTATGGGTAACATCCTCAATTCCTTCTTGCTTGACATCGACCACCCCTTCGAAGAGGGCGACAGGGTCCAGGTCGGCGAGCACAGAGGAACCGTCGTCTCCATGGGAGTGCTCTCGACCAAACTACTGACCCTCGAGGAGGAACTAGTGGTGATTCCCAACAATACCCTGGTCAACTCAACACTGATCAATTCCGCGCGCGGCGGCGGTGGTGGGGTGGCTGGACGAGTCGCATTGCGTCAGGAGGTCGGGGTCGCATTCGACGAGGACCCCAATCACATCAAAGCGATTCTGCTCATCGTTGCCCAAGGATGTGAGTACGTCCTCGAATCACCGAGGCCACGAGTCCTGATGACCGAGTTCGACGACTACTCGAAGAATTTCATGCTCTACGCATGGATCGACGACTACAACAACGAGCGATTCGCACGTGATCTGCTCCTGATGGACATAGATGCGGCCTTCTCTCGCGAGGGCATACAGATTCCGTACCCGACCACCCACGAAATGCGAGACCTCCCAACAATACCCCCCGAAGTCTTGGCTGTGAAGGCAAAGGCTAGGAGGTCAGCGGTCGCCTTCATGAAGAATGAGGGTATGATGCTTGACATCGAGGAAGAGCGGAGACAGCGTGCCGAGGAGGTTCGGGCGAACCTCCTCCAATCCCTTGAGAAGTGGGAGGATGACGAGGCTCTCGTGGACGATTTCTTAACCGAGGAAGAATGAGAAAACACCCTGACCAACAGATGACCCTATGTTGTGAGCGATATGGTCGCCGAGGCTTTCTATACGGACATTGCCGAGTTCAGCAAGGCTGCCTTCTATTTCGTGCTCTTCGCGGTCGTAGGCCGCGCTTGGATCCGTTCCCGCTCTAGGGGCGACGAGACTTGGATTCCCTGGTTGCACGGCACCATCATGTTCCACTGGATCGTAGGCGGGCTCTACTCGGGAATCCGCATGCTGACCACCGACCCAATAACCGAGATGGAGGTTCGTCGGATGTTCGCAATGGAGGCCTTCATTTGCTTTGGAATCGTCACCTTCCACATCCTGTGGCTGCTCGATCACAAGGAGGAGTAGCATGGGAGACACTCACAGGGACGCCGAGCTGGAGGCAAGGCTGCAGGGGGCCCTAGATGATGGGAGAGCGGTTTGGGTGGTCGGTGATATCCATGGGTGCAGGCAGACCTTCGAGGCCCTGCTCGACAAGCTAGATCTGACCGATGGTGATTTTGTGTTATGCGTCGGCGATCTCGTCGATAGGGGCCCCGACAGCCACGGAGTGCTCACCATCGTCCACGATCGCGACGATATCAACTCTTTATTGGGCAATCACGAACTGATTATGACCGATGCCTTGCGGGGCAACTCCACCAACTTGACGACCTTCTGGCAGGACCGTATCGGAGGGGGTCAGACACTAGCCTCCATGCCTGGCGATGCCGAGCAGCAGCGCAAACGCGCAATCGAGTGGTTGGAGTTCACAGACACTCTGCCCACGGAGGTGATACTCGATCGCTTCCGCATCGTCCACGCTGGCTACAAAACCCACATCCCTCTGGAGGAGCAGACCGACGGGGATCGGCTCAAGTCCCGCACGGTCTTCCTCGCCGACAGGCCTCTGGACGATCGGCGGCAGATCATCGCCGGCCACACCCCGGTCCAAAAGCTAGGCACGTTCGGTATAGAGCCGCCCGTAGACGGCATCTGGACCAGTGCGGTGGAGACTGCAGACGGCCGCTCCGCAGCCCTTCTCATCGATACCGGAGTGGTGGTAGAGAGATCTTTGCGGCCGAGGCTATCCGCTGTCGACTTGCAGACCGGCAGAATCGAGGAGGCCGAGCGCATCGAGACCTTCAACGAAGATACTGGTTGATTGCAGGGCGATGGGTTTGTTATCCCCAATGAAATGGTACATAAATTGGAAGGAACGCTACATAATGCCGATTAGTTTGCTTGCGCCTTGATCCAAGTCACACTCCCAGATGGTGTGTACTTCCCACCCCATACCCAGAAGCATCTGCTCCTTCCTTCGGTCGCGCTCGACGTTGCGCTCGAACTTCTCGGACCAGTATTCCTTGTTCGTCTTTGGCAATTCAAGGGCGCAGCGAGGGCAACGGTGCCAGAAGCAGCCGTGCACGAAAATCGCAATTTCCCGCCCGGGGTAGGTGATGTCCGGCCGGCAGACGTAGCGCCCATTCTCATCATCGATCCGCCAATGCAGGCGATATCCAGGATGCCCTCCCTCTCTGAGCATGCGCCTCACCACCTGCTCGGGGCCGGTGTTGGTCGAGCGGTTGGCAATCATCACATTGTGGACTGCAGGCGAAGATGCTGTTGGGACCTCAAGGGCCATGACACTCAATCGCTACTCATTTTCCTGCATACCAAGATAGACTAGTGCGCCACCAATCACATAGTTCATGGCGAGGCTGAAGTAAGTCTGGCCGTTCTGTACAGCAATCTCAGCGACGAATACGTCATTGATCTGAAGCAGACCACCAATCATCCATAGAGCTCCTGATGCCATGGCCCACTTGCCTAGGTTATCAGCCTCCCAGATTGTCAGGAGGATGTGAATACCTCCTATGCACATGAAGGCAAAGCCGACCTGTCGCATAGCACTTTCACTTGCTTCGTTAATCAAGGCCGGGTCGGCTAGCCAGCCTTCCATAGCACCGCTCGGGTCGACTAGGAAATAGACCGCCCACAATATGCTGAAAGCGCCAGCACCCCTCATTGCGAGTACGAGCCTACTCATTTTTCACTCCTCCCCTAAGTGTAGATATCCTGACAAGAAAAGACCCACCGCTGCTATCATACCCGGCGCAGCACTAGCAGGTTCCAAGTAGCCATAACCCAGATCACCGTTTGCAAGGTTCTGGAGCAGGAAACTAATGACAAATCCTCCTGAAATCGCCATTGCGACAATTGAAAGACCCCTTCCTTCGATTAAGAGACCTGAAGCCAAAGCAATAATGGCGACCCAGAGTACGTTAGAGGCCCACGCTTTCTCGTAGAAAACATCGTAATCAGTGTAATCAGCACCCCATGCAGTTTCTGCTGCCCCTGCTCCATCAGTGTAAGTCAACAATCCAAGGATTGTGAATATGGCACCCACGCCTATCAACCACCACTTTGGTTTCATGTATTGTTTGATTGCGTCCATAATTACAACCCCCTGAATCACCCATCCTCATATGTGATACAGGTAGGCAGTGCAATCATGCCGACAAGGGATATAATGAACGGTATTTCCATGAAATCGAAGGCTGGCCCTCCATCTGCCACTAACCAAAGATACTGTCCGATCGCCAAAGCACCCGCTGCCATTGCACCACCGTGCCAGGGCAGCATCTTCCAATTTCCCATGATTACCCTATCGTCGTATGTGCGAATACCCACTACAGCCGTTAGTAGGAACACCATAACCCCGATTACGCCCACTGCCAGTCCAACCTGAGCGATTGTCTGCTGGGTAGAGTCGATTGACATGGCATATTCGACCTCATCAAAATCCTGTTCTGTGAATTCGCCATCCATAGCAAAAGGAACAAGAGAGGACATCATGAACATCATTAACAGAGTGAAGGCCAGCCAAACAATACCTAGTCTCATCATCCTATCATCATCTTCTAGACCCAGTGTCGAATCACCGGTCGCCATTGCTGGCATGTAGGCAATTGGCCCGAACATGGCCAACATGAAAACAGCCCAGAACACCATATCATTCTCCTTCGTAGCCAATCCCATCACGACCATTAACGCTGGAACTCCCAAGGTTACCCCCATCCTCGCGTTTGGGACTGAAAGGAAGAGAGCCAAACCGGAAACCGCCATCAACCCTGGAAAGATGTAGTCACTATTGCTCTCTGCTCCTTGGCTGAACCAGTAAGTGAAACAAACAAAAAATCCCAACTGGGATAGTGTCATCAGAGATCTAGCAGACAGGTCGATTGTTGGCATTTTGTAAAGAGCATCATCACTCATGACAAACCAATTGAGAATTACGGCATATAGTCCTTTCATCCCAAACATGTTCGTGTTGTTGTGGAAATGTAGGCGAACATGTTTGGGCAGATGGGATGGTGGACGTGACGGGATTTGAACCCGTGGCCTCCTCGTTGCGAACGAGGCGATCTTCCAGGCTGATCTACACGCCCTCGCGCCCGAGCCGGGCCCACCCCCGATATAGGCATTCACCTTATGGCCGATTCCCGCGCCCGCTGGCCTCAGGGCCCGTGGGTTAGCTTGGCCTATACTTGGCGCTTCGGGGGCGTTAGACCCCAGTTCAAATCTGGGCGGGCCCACCACCTGCCGGGACCGTGCTACGGAAGGGGGCCAGAGCCGCTGACCTCGGCCAACCATCCCATGGCCGCCCCATAGTCCTCCACTGCCTCGATATTGTCTTTGAGCAGAAGCGCGTCTGCTGCGTCCCACAGCGCCTGCAGCGCTGGAACCCAGTCACCCCCCTTGTCACGACTGTCCTCATCGAACCTCCAAGCATCAGACTCCGTACGCTCGTGGACCACCAGCCACGCCCAACCCATCGCCGCCTCGAGCCCCTTGCCCTTCCTGGCCAACGACACCGTTGCCGCAATGCCGTCGTCTGCAGCCCTGCGCACCAACCGGTCGGCGAAGTCTAGGGGGGTTGGCAACGAAGAGGTCTGCCAGGGCAGCCGGTCCAAGCGCTGTGCTGTGTTGAGCGACTCATTGAGCTCACGCAGGAAGGCTCCGAAGCCCTGCTTGCGCTTGGCCTGACGGTCGTGTACCCTCTCGCCCTCCTCCCCCGAGAGTCCGAAAAGCTCCTCCAGAACTGTCATCCCGTGTTGTGGCCATAGTGCGACAAGCACGGGATGGCAAGAGGAGTCCTCCAGACGAACCACCCGCTCATCGAGACTCAGCACGACTCCGTCGGATCTGACCTGTATTCCACCTTCGAGCGAGTCTAGAATGCAGGCGATGGCACGGCGCTCCTCGCTGGTCCCGCTCATGTGCCCGAGGAACCCATCCCGATCCTCATCTGCGAACCAACTGCTGCCGGTCACGTATCCGTCGGTAATCGAGTTGAGGATGCTGTTCCTGCAGTTACGTGCCAGCGAATCGTCCTCCAACGACATCTTGAGCCACGCCTGAAGAGCCTCCCCGAGGAGTTCTCTGCCCTCCTCGGGCAGCGGGCGGTCCTCGGGCCATCCCTCGGGCCTCCACATCCACGATGCATCACAGATATCCCCGAGTTTGTTGGGAGGCATCATCGTTATCGCGATGCTCTGTGCCAGCGGCTCAGCGGTCTTGGTCAGCGAGGCTTGGGAGAACCCCACTGTCATGTCGTCGCTGAATCTCAGCCTGAGCCAGCCCTGCTCTGTCATCCGACCATCCCGAACGATGTCCTCGTCGAGCCCGACTGACCATCGCACATCCTCTCCTGAGAGGGTGGCTGAGGCATTGTCAAGAGCCCAGTCAACCCACTCGGAGGGGGCGGAGGGGTCGGTGCCTGTGCAGATGAAGCCACCGTCCCAGGAGAAGAAGAACTGGCCCGATTTGGCATGATCGTCCCATACCAGCAGCCTCAGCCTAGTGTGGGTGAAGTTCTGGATTCCGACCTGATGACTCTGCTTGCCGTTCCCCCGCCTCAGGAAACTGGCATTGCCGTAGAGCGCGTGCTTGAACACGGAGACGGTAGACAGGTCATCCTCTGAGGATGCTAGGAGACAGCCGGCCAACGCTCTGCAGACAGTGTCTCCCCCCTTCTTCACCATCCTCTTGCGCAACCACTTGGAGTCATGCCGTTTGGAAGCGACAACCCCAATCTCCCTCAGAGTCAGTGCCATGCGGTCCTTCGGGCCGAAAAGTGAGATTTTCCCCAACTCCCCCGTTATCTCTGGCACGAAGACCTCCGGGTCGTCAATGAGCGCTTCGAGATTCGCCTCTAAGCGCCTTTGAATCTCCTTCGAGGCTTGCTTGATGCCACGGACACGAACCCTCCTTCTGCGATTCTTGTCACCAGGGAAGCGGACTTCAGCCGGGGGTTTGGCCATGGAGAACGCATCGGCGACGGGACGTCCTATTTTGAGACCCTCGCATAGAGCCTAGCCAACGACTCGGCGTTCGAAAGCCTCACGCTCATTGACCCCCATCTCCGCTGGCAGTATCAGGGTGTGGATGAAACCCCCTTGCACCTCGGACAAATCACCCAAGTGGCCAGCAATCACACGTTGGTCAACGGTTCCGATATCGCTGAGCAGAATACCGTCCCATTCTCCCACAGGGACTGCGAGACTTTCCCTCTCACCCTGTTCTTCGACCAAACGCGATACCATTCGTTCCAGCATCGCAACCGCTTCGGCAGGCTGCATGGGCTGGGGAGGGTCGATGCCCATTCCAGTTGGATCTAGATCCAGCAGCACGATGGAGTGGAGGCCGCTGACGTAGTTTGCGTCAATCAACTCGAGCGGAGAGGTAACTAAGCAATCGCCGTAGGCATAGGGCAGTGTGACCTGACGTCCGAAGCGGTAGGACTGCAGCCCCGAGAGTGAGACCGCCAGTGAGGTTGCGGACATCCCGGGCACGACCTCGAAACCGACTCCCCGCTCGGCGCACCGCGCCTCGAGGTCTATGTGAGTGGTAGCCTGCATCGGATCGCCGACCACGAGCAGGGCGATTGAGCCCTCTCTAGCCTCTTCCAACAGGTCTTCTGGATTTTCGACTGAGGGACGCATTAGCCTCTTCCACGGGCCGACCAACTCTTCCAGCCTCTCCTCCTGGTCTTTGGGAAGGAGGGCCGTGTAGCCCTCTAGGTAACGCTTCTTGCATCTTCTTGCCACGCTCATGGCCCGCTCTGTCATATGCCCCAAGTCACCTGGTCCCAGACCAATCAGCCACAGACCCGGTGTCGGAAACTCTGCCGTCATGGTGAAGCGCTCTGGCCTGCCCCTAGCCATGAACGTGATGCGACACCTCAGAGTTCCTAATCGGCTGGTCGAAGAGGCCCTAGGCCACCTGCGCAGCAACGACTGGGTCTCATCGGGAATGCGAATCCTCCCTTCTGAGGATAACGAGTACAGGCTAATCCCTCTCGATGTCGGCGCACCCATCGAACTCCCCTCCCCCCTAGATGACTTCGAAGCCATCGAGCTCGAGGGAGCGGCCGAGGAGAGAGTCGACTCCGACTGGTGGGCGCACCTAGCTCGGATGGTCGGAGAGGACGAAGTCGAGAAGCATCGAGAGGCATGGCCCTCATCCCACGAGTTCATCGGTGACATGATGGTGGTACGTATCGATGACGAGGTTGCGGAGCACACCTCTGCCATAGCTGAGGCCAAGTTGCGTTCACACCCGCATATCCGCTTGGCCCTCCGCGACAACGGTGTGCAGGGCGAGTTTCGAATCAGGGAACTCAGCCCGATAGGAGCTCGTATGGGCGATGAGGTACTAGTGGGGGGGATACCCACCGAGCTATGCGAAACCCAGGTGCTGGTAAGGGAGTCCGGGCGCAGCATATTGTGCGATCCCACCCGTGCGTACTTCTCCACCAAACTCCAGACCGAGAGACTCGAGACGCTAGAACTCGCCAAGCAACTGCGCCAGATGCTCGGGCGCCCTTTGCGCATTTGCGACCCGTTCTGCGGTGTTGGGCCGGCCCTAGCCACCCTACTTGGTGAACCCGGCCTCTCCAGCGACGTCCTAGCAGCCGACCTCAACCCCCACGCCGTCGAGATGCTGCTCGACAACCTTCGTCGCTGGGACAATCGCCCCTATCCCATCGAGCCGCTCCCGCTGTCCCGCCTTCACGAGGACAGGATGGTCGGTTACGCTGATGCCACAACTCTCAGCAAGGAAGCTGCAATCGAAGGCAAGTGGGACCTGCTGATAGTGAACCTCCCGCACCGCACAATAGAGATGATGCCTTCGCTCATTCCCCTGCTTGACAGAGCCAGCCCATCCATGGTCCGAGGCCGTGCCATTGTCGCGGAAAGCGAGATCGAGAGTGCTAATCTGGCTATTCGAGAGTCTCTGCCTTCCCTACTGGAGGAAAGCCCAGAACCATCACTCAGGGTAAAGCGAGATTACAGTGCGACTCTGAGACTTTGCTCCTTTGAGGCATGGATTGCCCCCACAGTTTCGTAGGCAGGGTTAACGCCACCTGATACTGTGCCATCCCATGGTACTCCAGATTCTGGAGTTATTCTGCTGTCTATTGGAAGTGTTCGCTGGGTTGGGATCAGTCAATGCAGCAACGGGTGGTATGGCCCGGGGCACTGGAAATACCAAGCTTGAACCACGACCAAGCCACTCCATCGACGGAACACCGGTTGTCGGGGGTATTTGTGTAGAAGAAGGCTGCTCTAGACAGAATATGTACGGGAGCCACTTCTGCTACCGCCACAAGGAAGAATCGCCCACTGGGGAAGGCTGGTGGGAGTAATTAATGGCGCCCCGACCGGGATTTGAACCCGGGTCGCAGCCTCGACAGGGCTGCATGATAGGCCACTACACCATCGGGGCTGGCCCTCCACCGAGATTGCCTCTCTTTTTCAATCTTTGAGAGGGTATCATTCATCGCCCTTCGCTGCTCCGCTCTGTCATGGACGATGGCAGCATCGTCATCGACGTCATAGACAATGGGGGGCAGTGGACCCACCGAGAGTGGAGGATGCTCAGGTACCTCGGGATCGAAACCCAGATTTTACCCAACTCAACGCCACTCGACAATCTCAGGAATCTCGACGGCCTAGTTCTCTCGGGAGGTGCCACTAGGGTTGGGATTACGGGGGAACTAGGTAACTGTGGGGAATACCTAGCCCTGGACGTCCCAATCTTGGGTATCTGCGCGGGTCACCAGTTCATGGCTCGCTTCTACGGTGGCGATGCTGGCGAGGCCCCTAGGCCCGAGTTTGGCCCCGCCTCCATCAGCCTAGTCGATGGAGGCGGCCCCCTGTTCGAAGGCACCCCTCCCGAGCAGACCGTATGGGAGAGCCATAACGACGAGGTTACCGTTATGCCACATGGGTTCAAGATCGTCGCCCATAGCGAATCCTGCGAGGTTCAGGGCATGGAGAACGAATCGCTGGACCGCTTCGGACTCCAATTCCACCCGGAGGTCAACGACACGGAGTATGGCACGAGGATCTTCGAGAACTTCGTGGAGATTTGTAAACGTGCCCGCAAGACTGCTTGACGGATAGGACAGGTTGAAGAAGGCTCGGCAATTCGCCGGCCCGATGGCAACGAAGGTCGACCAGACTATTCTTCACAAGTGCAGGAACTGCAATCGCACCGACAGGAGGGCCCACAGCCCCTCTGGCGACGAACAGTGCAGCCATTGCAACTCGCCCATGGACCCACTCGAGATTCGATACAAGTGTGTGAACTGCGGCCACCACACTTGGGCCGAGGCAGGCTCCACGGGCAGATCATGCCACAAGTGCGGCTACCGCATCTTCGTCAAGCCCCGCAAGGACGGGATGGCAAAAATCCTGAAGGCAGAGTGACCATCGCGGAGTTCAAGTCCCGCCACTTCGCCCTACCCTCGTGGCGAGTTGGCTTGAAACGGAAAGGCCCAGGACCTTTGCGCAACTCGCGATTCCCGAAGGACCCCAGCAGGCACTTAGGGCAGCCAGCCTATCCCCAGATCCACCTCATTTGCTAATCACCGGACCGGCTGGGGTAGGCAAGACTGCCTCGTGGCGCTTGGTAGCCAGACAGATACTAGGTCCTAGTTGGAGGTCAACCACCCATGTTCTACAGGCGAGGAACCTCCTCAGGCAGAGGGGCGCTATGTCCACCTTCGAGGAGTTCCTGAGACCTGAAGGCTCTGACGCAGATACCCTTGCAGGCCGCCTTAGTCTGGACGCCTTTGACAGGGGTATGGCGAAAACCTCCGATGATGACACCGCACCATCGGGCTCGGAACTAAGCCTGCAACATGGGCAGATTCCCATCAGCCGACTCATTGTCATCGAGGACGCCGATTACCTAGGCCACATCCGTCAGGCCTATCTGCGACGGATGATGGAGACCATCGGCTCTGCCTCACGATTCATACTGGTCGCTAGGGCGCCTTCCAGAATCATTGAGGCGCTTAGATCGAGGAGCCAAATGATTAGAATCCCCTGCACAGATAGGGGGGTTGTCATAGCAACCCTCTCTTCAATCGCCTCAAAGCATGGTTGCGAGCCTGCGGAGGGGGTGTTGGAGGACATCGCCTACATCTCTGAGGGCAACCTCAAGAAAGCCGTCTTCACGCTCGAACTACTCGAGTTGCGAGGACTGACCTCCAACCGCTCGTCCGTCCACGGGCTCGTCCAGGCTTCGACCCTGCAGGCAGGCAGGCATCTGCTTGAACTTGCACTGAGGGGCAGGGTGGTCGAATGGCGATGGGAGAACCAAGGAGGCAGAAAGAGGAAGCTGCTTTCTGGGGCAATGGCCGAGATTGATGACCTCATGACGAACCACGGAATGGATGCCAGTGATATCGTCTCCCAGATTCACGGTGTCATTGTGGGACGACGTCTGACCCTCCCTCCTCCCTTGCAAGCCGAGTTACTCGACGCTCTCGCAGACTGCGATACCGGCCTTCAACGCTCGACGTACCCCCGTATACACTTCGAGCAATTCCTCCACCGTACCGCTACAGCAGGCCGCTTCCACGGCCTCGCTGTAAGATGATGGCGGGCGCGGCAGGATTCGAACCCGCGGTCCCCGGCTTAGGAGGCCGGTGCATTATCCAGGCTATGCTACACGCCCGTACTCGCGAGCACTCACCCCTCAAGAAATGTGATGCTGCACAATCGGTGCCTCTCGCTTCGTTCGTCCGATGCCATGAAGCAGAAGGACCCACCCCAATTATTCATGGATAAGGGGGATACCGATCTACCCAACCCCTATGGGAAGGAGAGCACTTTTGGTCGGGTGAGTGAATCCGCGCTTTCTCGCAGGGTGAGAACCCGAGATTCACAAAGGAGGTTCTGGACTCGAGCATCGATCCTAAACGGAATGCCGAATTTACGACTTCTTCTAGCCACTGCCGCTGCTCCATACGCAATCCTATTGTTGGCTGGTTGGAAATACGCATTCGACGAAGCAGGCGTCGCTGTGCTCGTGATGCTCTCCGTGCTCTGCGTACCGACCCTGCTGGCATCGACGTTCGCTCAGATGTCGGCTAGGGACCGACTCCAACTCAAGGCAGGCGGCAAACGCTCGATGGAGGCATATCCCGGGGTTGAAAGAATCCTGAATACCCTGCATGAGCGAGTACTGCGCGAGCGAACGCGGCTACTCTGCACGCTGGTCGCCGCCTTCGCAATCAATTCCGTCGGCAATTTCGATACTGGGACAACCCTCGCCTCGCTCCTCTATGGCCTTGCGGTCTTCCTCTGTGCAATCGCCTTGCTAAACACGTTGAAACTAGAACAGAGCATTCCGATGAGGAACGATGACTTCCCGCTTCTGTCACTACATGCACCCACTCTCCATCAGAGTACGCTTGACCGGGTACTCTCCGATTTACTGGTCGCCCACCTCGACCCCGAGACGGCAGGCGCTTGGGACGACTGGGTGCGTCGATTGGAAGACAAGGTCAGGTCTAACCAGACACCAGATTCGGCAGTCGAGCACTTGCTGAGGGTTCTGCACCTCAATTATCTGGGGTTGCTCGATGACGATAGACTGCTCTCGGAGGCCAAGCGAGTATTCCGGGTTGCTGCAATAGACGGTCTGACCAGTGACGACTCGAAGTTCAGCATCGAGTCCCTACGCATCCTGATGGAGCACACTAGGCATTGGCAACCTGGCCTGTTTCGCCTGATTGACAGGCTCCAGGACTCAGCAATGAGGGGGCACGCATCACTAATCGAAAATAGATGGCGAATGGATTTGGACCTCCCTCCACGGTGCACTCAAGGTCAGGGAGACCTATTCGTAATGGTCCACAACCACTCTCGTGAGTCCTCTCAGGTGGAAATCGAGATTATCGCGGCTGATGGCGAGCCTCACTTGCAGACGCTCCGAGTCAATCCCCCTCTGTCTAGGCAGCCCAAGAGACCGGCAATACTTGGGGAGGAGGGAAACGACTTGGTCGACGTGCTGGGCAGGTTAATCGACAATTGCATCGTGTTGTGGATAGGCCTCGCTTGGCCCGTGTCGACAACCGGATCACGCCCCGTCCAAGTCAATCTGCGAGGCCCCAAAGGCGAGACCCTTTCTTCAATCGTGGTCACGACGTCACTCTCCTCCGGCTTCAACCCGGAAGGAGCAGCCGAGAAGATGCTTGAAGCCGCGGTGGCCGTCAGAAGGCTTGCAATATCGGTCGCTGAGTGAATTCCGCAGAGACCGGGCCCGAGCGTCACGTTCATGAGATTACGTCCGTTGGGCCGGTTCGATTGTATTGGAGTCGTGGGATGTTATCGTTCTGGGTGCCGGTCCGGCCGCTCTGCGCGCAGCCATAGCGTGCGCCGACTCGGGTACGGTCCCACTGATGATAGACGAATCCGGCATCGGCTCGGCATCGGGTGCATCCCCATTAGCAGGCTTGGCTGCATCAATCGACGAGTTGGACTCCTCAGCGCACTTCGACGACACAATCGCAGCTGGAGGTGAGACGACAGATAGTGAGGCGGCCGCTAGGACTTGTGGAGAGGGTGTTTCCACACTCGCAGAGCTTGAGCGCTGGGGACTCGTCTTGCGGAGGAGGCAAGGAGGACTCCCCCATGCATCCACAGCCCCCGGACACAGTGTCGCGAGACTAACAGGCTGCGGGGACTCCACAGTTCGTGAGGTTACTAGGGTCCTAGAGGAGCAGGCCATCAAGCGAGGTGTGCACAGGCGTTCTGATACACTCCCCCTGCAACTGGTATCCGACAACCAGCAAGTTCGAGGGGTCATCACGCTAGACATCCTGACAGGGGAGGTCAAACCAATCCAGGCCAAAGCGGTCATCCTCGCCACAGAGGGACACCAAGGCCTCTGGTCTTCATCCACAAATGGCCACGGCACGGGATCAGCACTCGCTCTCGCCGCCGGGATCCAACTGAGGGGGTTGGGTAGCATACCCAGACACCCTCTCACCATTAGGGACTGCGAAGTCCACATCCCCCTTGAGGTACTGGGATCTGGTGGCCGGATTCGCAGGGAGGATGGGGAGGATGTGGGACCGGAAGAGGTCTTGGCGGGGGAATCCTGCGTCCTCGACTTGCGAGGAATGGATCCAGGCTCCAAACTGTGGTTTTCCCAGACCGCTTCTAGGGTCAAGGATCGTATAGGAATCGACCTATCTCGAGACGTCATCCCAATCTCCGCAGGCGTCGCTGCTACGACAGGAGGAGCCCCATCGGACGAATTCGGACGGGTCACTTTCGAGGGTTTCACTCCCGAGGGTTTGCCCGGCAAGATGTGGTTCACGGGCCTATACGCTGCTGGCAGAAGCTCACATAACGGCATGCACGGTGAAGGGATGCTATCCGGCAATCTGCTGCTTGATGACTTGGTCTCAGGCAAGGCAACTGGCACCCACGCCGCGGGCTGGTCCCGGGAAATCCAGTTCGGCGGGTCATCCCAAATCGGTGAATCCGGGGAATTGGCCTCAAAGCGCATCGAATCCCTCCAATCACCCAATGGCATGCCCGTCGGACAGTCCTCCTCTAGCCTAGCCTCAGTTATGTGCTCGGTGAACGGTGCGAATGACGCCGCCGCCCGGGATAGCATCAGAGAAATCCGGGCGGCGGGCATCAGGGTAACGGACAATTCACCTGTGATGAATACAGAGTTGGTTTCAGCCCTGCAATTGGAAGGAATGATTTCGATAGCAGAGGCAATAGTCGATACGGGGTGATTGGGTGGGAGGGGTTGAACCAAGCATCTTCAGCCTAATCATCAACGGCGAGATGCCCTGTCACAAGGTGTACGAGGACGAGCACGTATTCTCCTTCCTCGATGTCAACCCATTCAGCCCCGGACACACTCTTGTTGTCCCCAAGGAGGCAGCGAAGACTCTGGACGCTCTCTCTGAAGAGTCGGCGCAGGCCATAGGACGGGTCCTCCCCCGCGTCTCCCGCGCTGTCCTCGAAGTCAGCGGCGCCTCGGAGTTCAACATCCTGCAGAACAATGGTCCAAATGCCTTCCAGAGTGTATTCCACGTACACTTCCACATAATACCCAAGTTCCAAGATGGTCGCGGTCTGGCCTGGCCCTTCAAATCCAACCCCATAGACCACGAGGACGGGGCTAGGATGGCAGCGGCAATGCGGGACCTTCTGAGCTGAAAACACTCTGAATTCTCAAGACCCCTGACCCCTTGGGCCCTTCGTGTCGAGAATCCAACAGGCACCAGACGTCGACCCCGTGCTCTCTAGCGGGGCGATGAAACTCAGGAAGATGAAACTCGACAATTTGCCTTGGGACCATTCAGGAAGGCATCCTGGAAGCCCCTTGTTCTGGCAAGTCATCCTGATTATGATCGGAACTGTGTGGGCCTACATCTTTCGGAGAAAGCAGGCAGATCACCTGCCCCCTCTCGAGGGAGGTAGGGTATTCACTCCTATCCACATCAACGGACTGGTCGACCCCCTCGTTATTTTTCACAACCAGGATCGTCGGATTATCACCATGGGGCGTCACGACCTAATGACCATGCCACTAATCGGATGGATTACCCGCAGGATGGGCTCCCAACCAGTGATTCGTAGACCTGAGATTGAGGGAGGGGTCTCAGATGAGGCATATGCCCGGTCTATCAACCATCGAACCCTGCTAACAATGACCAATTGCATCGCTGCCGGACACAACGCAGTGGTGATGCCCGAGGGCAAGTCACATCAGGACTCAAGGCTGCACAGATTCAAGACGGGAACAATGCGATTCGCCCTCAATGCTGCTGCAATCGCCGCGCAGAAAGGCCTGCCACTCCCTGCCTTTCAGCCCGTTGGTCTGCACTATCGATGCCATTATTGGTTTAGAACCGACTTTTTCCTTGAGTTCCCCGAGCCGATTTCCATAGAACCGCCCCCCTCCCCAGAACTGGGACAGCACCTGATTGGGGGCGAATGGGTCGAGCCACCCTCCGATGAGGTGAACCGATTGAGAGACGAACTATTCGACGAACTCTCCACAGTAACTCCCGATGCCCCGGACTGGGAGACCTATCGAGCATGGCATCTCATCGGGCACATTCGCGCCAATGACGACGACTCTAGACTCACGACGTTCCGCGACGAGGTTCTTGCCGCGCGCGAGGTGCGTGATGCACTCGTATCGAACGAACGGTCCGAGGAAATCGTCGAACCAGCAAGGATTGCAGCTGAAATCCTGCATGCGAATGATTTGGATGGACGGTCGCTTGATAACGGTGGTCTGCGAACCCGAATCTCCTGGACAAGTTGCATCACCGGGCTTCTCGTGATGCTAATCACGGCCCCTGTCGTCCTCCCATCCACTGGAGTCCAGGCCTTCTTCGCTTGGTATCTGGGGAATCGCACCGATGAGGGGGTTGACGCGAGGACGACCTACCACATGATTGCAGCCATGTTCTCTCCTGTACTTCTGTGGCCCCCCATCGCACTCACCTTCGCATTTCTGACATTGGGCCCGACTTGGCTAATGCTACCTGTCACCCTTGCAATCATGCTAGTGTTTCACATTTCCAACCTAATCTTCCTTTGTGGCTATGATATGTGGAGTGATTATTCCGCTTCTAAGAGGAGCGCTAAACTATCCTCCTCCGCCGACGGTGAGCGCATCATCGAGTTGCTGGCGAGGACACGTTCCAAACTCAACGTGCTCAAATAGGACGGTCTTCTGCACAGACCGTGGAACCGCGGGAAGCCAGCAAGGACATCAAGGCGTGGTTAGACAGTGAGCGACTGGATGCACGCGAGGTCAAGGACCCACAGGCAATCCTTCACCTCCACGTCAGGTATCCACCAACCAAGCAAGGTCACCTGTTCAACGTGGTAATTCCGAAAAAGAGGAATTTGGCACTCGTCTACTCCATCACCCGAGTCGACGAGGGGCAACAGAAGTCTATGAGGGAACTTGCCTCTGAGGACTCCGACGGATGGGAGGAGTGGCTGCATGACACCCGAATTCATCTGACTTCATCTGACCTTGATTGGGTACTCCACCTTGGCCATAGCACTAACGGGGTTGCAGGCCCCCTTCAGGCCTTCAACCTCTCAAGGCCAATATGGTTCGACGGCCTGACCCAAAACGAATTTATGCACACGATGAGAAAAGTCTGGCTGACTAAACTCTCCCTCATACACCAGATCAAATATGGTTTTGGTAAGGGGTCCGGCAAGCCCGGACCCGTCGACGACTGGGCAGCAAAAAGCTCCACGAAAAGAAAGTCCCAATCCCAATCTAGGTCTTCTGAGATCGACACCGACGAGACCGGCGGTTTTGGCAAGGACTTCGATCCCCTCGAGTGGGCCTAGAAGAACCGAGTAGGGAAACAGGATTTCTCCACTAGTGACCGCAAAGGGGTTAGGTTAAGTATTCGGTGAAACCGACTTTGGCCAATGCAGCAGCCTTGCTCTGATTTGGTTGAATGTCAAGGGACGAAGAGAAGCAGCATCGTGCTCGTCTCGCTTATGCTGGTCAGCCTTCTCTCTGCCTTCGCTCCGACGGCTTCGGCTACCGATATCGTACTCACCGATGCAATCCAAGTCGTCGACAGCGGTGCCCACAGTGACAGGATGATCGCGCTTGACGCCGACTCCGAAGGCAACATACACGTCGTTTGGAGTCGCAACACCAACCACCTGTACTACAAGATGCTCGACCCCAGGGGGGAGGCCCTAATCGAGCAGACCCAGATCTCTGATCCGGGCCAGCAACGTGCATGGCATCCCGACATCAAAGTCGATAGTGACGATATGGTCCACATCGTCTGGACCGACAAGTCTGGCCAGTACACAATCATGTACACGCTTCTGGACCCGTCTCTCGACGACCAGAACGGGGACGCGTCACTAGACTCGGTGCTCTCTATCTTGCCCGACGACTACGAGGTCACCAATAACCCCCAGAACCGCGATTGGCCCGCAGTCGCCGTCGATTCCAATAACAACCCCCACATCGTTTGGGAGGACCACTTCGAGCCTCTGGAGAAGTTCTACCAGCAGCCACAGATATACTACAAGATGCTCTCAATAGACCACATCGCTAGAATAGCTATTATCGAGATTGATGACTCACTATTGACGCCGATTCTTGGTCATAAGGGCCATCCTGACATCGCCATTGATGTCAACGACTACGTCCAGATAGTGTGGGACGACACCAGAGGTGGAAAGGTCGAGATGGCCGTTCCCATCGACACCTCGGGATCAATGAATACCGAATGGGCCGACATGTGCGTCGTGTTCTATGGTGGTAACTTTGCTAGTGGTGGATTCTTCCCTGGTCTCAAGCCCCTTCTAGTGAGCGCTAACATGACAGTGTACGAGACCCTGTACGCACTCAGCGGCAATTGGCCGGCAGCGGCAACCAGCGGGGCCTGCTCCGAGGCCTATCAGACCGGTGGCTCGGGGAGCCAAGGACCGAGGAACTCTCCTCTGGGAATCAATCCCGGAGACGATTCGGGAGGTATCAGGGAACTGACACAGGTGGTCTACAACAACCAAGCAGTTGACCTTCCCGCCGATGGCGGCTACTACAGCGAGTTCTGGGGACCAGCCACAACTTGGGCCTGCTTGTCTTGGCGAGACATCGGTGGTAATGTTCCTGGCAACCCCCCCACTTCGGCAGACCATCACTGGAATCCCAATGCTACTAGGGTGGTAATCCCAATTTCGGACGAGGGCCCATACGGAGGTACGCCAATGGACAATGATGACACCCAGAGCATCAATCAAGCCCACGACGCCTGCATAATCGCAGACATCGTCCCAGTCCCCCTATGGGCCGGCTCGGACACAAGCGTCGGCTCCTACATGCAGGATCTCGCCCAGTGTCCGAACGGTGCGGGTCTGAACACCAGAACCTGCCCGGGCACGACGACCCGACTCACCAATGCGGGGGGCCAGATGTACAGCTTCCCAACCTCCTCCTCCTCGTCCACCGAGCTGGAGATCATGGTCGAGGCGATGGTATACCTCGCGACCAACAACTCCCGTGAAATCTACCTGACCGTTCTCGACCCACTTTCTCTCCTAGAAAATCCATGGCCCGGGTGGGTGCCGGGCGACCCGGGAACAGAGGTGAATACCCAATACCAATACTATTCCGAGGATCTGGGCCCCTCTTCGGATGACCAGGGATACGGCCATCTCGTGGTCGTGAACGACACTAGGATTACAATCGATGACGCCTACAGCCTCCATCCCGCAATTTCCATCGACACTTCTGGAAACACCCATCTCGTTTGGCAGGACGGACGCGTCTACGGATTCGAGATTGATGTCAACTACGAGATCTACTACACTAAATTGAGATTGCAAGGTTCAGCAGCCTGGAACGGTGCCCCAGGGGGCTTGCCAACCTTCGGAATCAAGCAGATTGCTGATGCTGCGATTTCCGATGTAGAGGGCCCCGCGGGAATTCCAGCTGAAAGGCCGTTCGCTGCCAATTCCCACTTTCCGGCGATAATCACCGACTCCTTCGATAACGTGCACATCGCGTGGCTCGACAACTACAATGAGTCCCAAGGCGAGACCGTGATGTACACTAGGCTAAACCATACTAACGATGCCTACCCGGACGGCTTCCCACTGAATTCCATCGCCTCGTCAATCTTCGATCCTTGGCAAAAGGTCGAAGTTTCGGCATGGCAGTCAGACAAGTTAGGACCGAACACCCCCTTCTCCCCTGACTTTGGCATGCCCCCTGCCTTCGCTAACGATCTTGGAAGCGGTGCCCATCTGGGCTGGTCCGATACCAACAAGTGCAGTGAAGATCACAACTCAAACAGATACACTCTATGCTACGTTCACATTCTCACCGGATTGGTCGATGTCTCCCTTGCCTGCGACGACAAAGTTCAGGCAAACTCCAATCTTGAGGGCTACCCCTACGACTGCCCCGCTGAGGCCGAGACGTTCTACCACACCATCCACCCGGGCGATCTCACTACCTTCAACATGACAATCGCCAATCCGACACCAGGTCCTGCTGATCTCGTCAAGGACACCTTCACAGTCACCGTCGATGGCGTCCCGAACAACTGGACCGCCACACTGTTCTTCGCCACCAACAACACCCCGGTCTTCGACTCTACTCCAGTTTTCCTAGAGGGTGGGGAGATAGTACCGCTTTACATCAGAATCAGAGCCCCCACCATATATCAGGCCAAACAGGACGAATTGGCCCAGATTACGGTGTTGGCTATATCCCACAAGGATCCAGCGATACGCAACCAGCAACTGCTGCTGACTCTGATGGACGTAGTCCACGGCATAGAATTGGACACTAGTCACTTTCAGGTGGACGTGGAGCAGGGTAAGTCAGCTATCTTCTCCATCACCATCAAGAACACTGGAAATGTCTACGACACCTTCGCCTTCTACGACCCCTCCACCCTTGAGGGGCAGAACGAGTGGGCTCTGCCGTTCGGTTGGGGCTTGGACTTCCCGACCCTCCTCTCCCTCGATCCAGGCCAATCGATAACCAAGAATCTCAAGGTCAGCGTTCCAGAATCGCAGGATCCCGGAACCTTCGTTATTTATCTCAAAGGATGGTCGATGGGAGAGCCGGTTCTGTCTATTGATAGGGGAACATTCGATGTCTTGGAGTTGTGGATCAACGTCTCGATACGTACTACGGGTAATATTGTCTTCCATATTGGTGACACCAAGCAGTACGTCTTACCCGGAGAGTGCGCCTACTTCGCTATCGAGGTAACCAAGCACTTCACACCCGGGCACATCGTCTTCACCACTCCCGGCGCCCCCATACAGAAGCCGGACTCCTTCGACCTTCTGACTTGGCAGTTCGACCACTGGACCGTGGACCTCGACTTCTCCGAGGCGCCCGGTGGCAATTCTCCACCTGATAACGAACCGAGGTACTGGGCACAGATTGACACCCCGCATACCGTCACAGCCGAGATGTGTGCTCCATACAACGCCACGGCCGGCATAGGGAAATCCATCACCGTGCGCGCGAACCTCGATGGTTCTCCTAAAGTCCGCGATTCCGTGGTCATCCTCACGAATGTCATGCAGAGGTACGAGCTCGAGGCCGAGGTCCCCAACACCATCCTTGATCTCCACCCCGGCCAGTCGTACCAGTTGGATACGACCGTCGATAACCTTGGCAATGGACCCGACCGATACGACATCTCGATAGCCTCCATCATCGATGCGAGCGGTGGCTCGCACGTATGGGACATGAATATCCCCCGAATCCTCTTTCAAGAGTTGGACAGGGATGAGTCTCAGACCGTGACAATCCTAGTGAACGTCCCCGATCAGACGCTTGCCGGTGATTACACCGTCACCTTCTACCTACTAAGCGAGGAAACGTTCGAGGGGACGAGAATTCAGGATGTGATTGTTCTGCGCATAAATATCGTGGAATTCCACGATATGAGAATTTCTCTAGACCCATCAGTTGAGAGCAAGATTAAGACCACTGCGCCGAGCAGGATTGTCAGATTCACCCTTAACGTCACCAACTACGGCAACGTACCCGACCAACCCACACTCCACAACCACACTATCGATATCGCGGGCGTTTGGGGAGTTTCCCCAGGACTGTATGCACTGAGCACATGGCACATTGACTTCGCACTGCTTGAAGGATTCAGGACTGAATATCCCCTAGAGAACCCCTGTATCGAGATGATTGTGGGAGAGACGCCCCCGGATGGAGAATGCTTTGTCACACCTGATTTGACAGTAACATTGCCCCTAATGGAGCCCTACACGACATTTCAGGTAGTTGTAATCGTCACCATAGCCCCCGACGCCGCCCTCCAGGACCGGTATATCGGCATCAAGACGCTATCGATGTTCGGATCCTCTGAGTTCGGTGGTGACCACGACGAGACACCGATTTGGGACGACTCGTGCACTCTTGATACGAATAATGACGGTCTTCCGGACAACTATCCTCCGAATTGTGACTCCAATGAGCAGATTCTCGAACTGCGGCTAAGGGCCCCGGACCTACAGATCTTGGAAGTTCGTGCGGACCGTACAAAGGGAGAGATTGGCGAGATGCTATCTGTTAGCGTGAAGGTTGTCAACCGCGGCAATGCTCACGCGACAGACGTCAACATCATTCTTTGCAAGGACCAGTCGATGACTGACATTAAACGGAAAGGTTGCGATGAGGCCAATATAGTCTACAGGCAAATCGTCAAGGCGATAATGCCGATAGCCGAATCCGATACGGAGCAACCGAATTCGATAACCCTCCTGTACATGGTTCTAGCCGGTAATCACGACATCGTAGTTGTAGTCGATCCTGATAACGTCATTGTAGAGACTGACGAGTCCATTGATAGCAACATGCGAAAAATACCCGGTGGAAAGATGAGCTCGACGCTCGGGGTAGTCGATGTTGGCGTCGATGTGATTGCAATATACTCCGTCCCAGTGATTATCCTCGGGGCGACGTTCTCCCTAGTTGGCGTCGCCGGATACGTCATTTACGGAAGGAGAATAGCCGCTATCAGTAGGTTTGCCGAGATGAGCAGCCTGCTCCCGGGAATGGAAGACGAGGGCCTGCGCTTCTGACTATCGTGCCATCCACCAAGGCAGAGGCGTACTCTCATTGGCAGCGACGAAGGCTCCCCGGGTAGTTGCGAAATCCCTCATGAGTCGATCGCGCAGGCTGCTCATCATCCTCTCAGCGTGCACGGACTGGATTCGCAGCCCATGGGAGAACGCATCGAGATCGAGGGGCCTCCTTGGATGGCTCATCATCGCATGTGCGAGCTGCCTTTCCTCATAGGATTCGGAATGCTCCTCAACGCTGGGCGAGACCTTGTGCATTACTTGCTGATGGAGCGCAATAATGGCATCCCGCTGCTCATCGACTCGCTCCAGAGCCGCATCCAATTCTGATAGGATGCTCATCGCATCGACCATAGGCAGCCTCCTGCGTGTTCCAATCCTTTCGACTACATCGCCTAAATCACCAGGGAGCTTGCCCGAGAGCCTTATCGCCCCTCCTTTCGGCATCTTCCTGTGTTCGGCTCGAAACATATCTGGCCCTAGGTCAAGGCGAATCGAGAACGACTGGTTGACCCTGTAGACATTCTTCGGAGGCCCGCCTTTGTTGGATTTCATCATCTCAGAGTCAACGAACCCGGCCCCCTCAAGCACCTTGAGGTGCTTTACGATGGCTTGCTGACTCACGTCTAGAAGCTCGGAGAGTTGCAAGGGGTAGTGAGGCTCCTTGACGAGACACTGCAGTATCTCCCTTCTGGTCGTATTCTCGAGTATGCTCAGAGACTCATCGAACCCGACCACCGACTTCCCAACCCGAGGTTGGGTAGTCAGAGTCCTCTAAAAACCCAATTGATTCGATTGCATATCGCCTACGATATGGCTTTCAGCCCTCGTCCCACTTCTTCCATCCATGTTCATTTCCCTCAGCCTCAGCCTCTTGGGCCGGTGCCCCGACGTCGACGAAGGGGCCCGGAACGCCATCGAAGACCCCCGTCTCGAGTATCCCCCCGTCTCGAGCTTGCATTGTCTGAATGCTGTCCACATCGGTCAGGATGACACTACCGTCCTGGATTACCACGTACTGGTCGGGAGCCTTACGCTTGTCGCTCCACACCATCACGGCGAGGACTAGCCCTACTAGGCCCAGTGGGAGGCCCACGCAGCATCCTATGTAGAACATGTATAACCATGGATTGCCATCGATCTGGGCTGCAAGGTCACCATCGTCCACCAGCCATAGTTGCAATGTCTCGGCATCGTTGTGCAGGGTGTAAGTACCCGGCCCCACTCCGGCGAAGATCCTGACCGGGGCATAGAAGGTCTTACTGTCGGAACCCGGGCGATCGGAGTCCAGAATTCCTGGAGCCCTGCCTCCAATTTCGCTTCCGCTCTGGTCAGACAATCTGAGATCAGCTTCTGGTGCCTCACCATCGCTCACTCGGAGAGCGGTTAGCACCGTGGCTTCGTCAACGGTGAATACTCCCTCTCCGCCCGGCCCCATCTTGACCACGTAGTTGGATTCCGGGTCGAAGGTATTGATTAGGGTTGGATATACTTGGAATAGCGAAACAACGGCCACAACGAGCAGCAGAAATGAGGAGCCTGTGGCCCATCTAGCCCAGCGCCTCCTCTTTCCTGTCACGGACCCGCCTGAAGCCAGCCATCTATCAGGCTTCGGAATCAGTACCCCAGTCCCATAGCGGAGAGTTTCTCAGGAAGGTAGGTATCAGTCACGAAATCGAGGCCGTACTTGGCCAATGACTGCTGTTCGGCCTTCTTGCCGATTTCCTGCATCAGTTGAATCTGCTCCTGCCACCAACCCGTCGAGAAGCGGGGGTCGCTGAGTTCTGCGACCAGCGCGTTCGAGTCTTGCTTGGATAGGTCATCGCTAGGAAGGTCATAGGCCAGGATGTCGTCTGCGGTAATCCCCAGATAGGTCGCCTCCTTGGTGGCGAGGTACTCCGAGATGTGAGCGGTCTTGATGGCACCGTAAGCAATGCTGGCAAATATCCTGAAGGACCAAGGGTCACAGTCGGTGAACACCAGGATGGGCTTGTTCCACTGCTCGCTCATGCGCCTCATGATTCGTCGTGTGGAACGGGCTGGCTGGCCTTTGAGATGCACAAGAGCGCACCGTGCTTCCTCATCGAAACCGTTCTCGACCAACCTATCGAACATTCCACCGGTCTCTATTGCCATCACAAAGTCAACATCCTCTTCGATGAGGCTCAACTTCTCCGACTCGACGTTGTAGGGCACGCCGTAGCCCGAGTCGCCGACGTCATCACGGCAGTTAATGCGCATCCAGTCACCCTTTCGATTCCGCTCTTCGAAAGTAACATTCCCGATAATTCGCGCACCGTCCTCCTCGGGCCTAAGCCCGAAGTCCTCACGCAGGCACTTGGTTACGATTTCTAGGTCCTCGGCAAGGTTGTTGCTCTCGTTCTGGGTCGAGAACTTGCCGTGGCCCCAACCCTCCGAGATGTAGTACATCTCCCTCAAGGTGGAGGTCTTTCCGTCGGTTATCATCCCCTCTACGAACTCGGTAATGTGAAGTGCCCTGAGTAATTGTCTTGCGGAACCCAGGGCGGTGGCATCCCTAACAGTCTTCTTCTTTCCGTACTTGTAGACTCCGAGCCTCTTGTCGAAGCCGATGTTGCTCTTTGACCTGACAGGGAGCGTCATCGTCGGGGGAACGCCCTTGGCCATCCTGTCGTGCATCTCAGAGGCCACCCCATGCAAGGCCTCAATCACCTCATCCTTCGATTTCTGCCTGTTGATCGTCATTCTTCCGCCTCGTAGTTATCGAATAGTGTAGGCTGCACCTGCTCCGTGGGTTCTGTTGCGGGGTCGGGGGAATTATGCTCGGCCCGGTCGCTTAGGTGACCCATCGTTTCTGTCTGCTGCTCCAACTCCAATTCAGCAGCAGCCAGAGCCTCAGTCTTGCGCAGCTCATCTAGCAGCTTCTCGTCAATCTTCGTCGCACCAATAACCTCGCCATTACCCCTGTAGAAAACGTCGACCTCGGACCATTCGCCCTTGGTTAGGCCAGAAACAGTGAAGAAAATGGTCGTAGATGAACCAGGATTCAAGGTGTCTAACCTCCACGCCCACAGGCCCTTGGCCTCCTTCCTGCCCCCCAATGCGTTCTCATCAATCCTAACGCCATCTTCCTCAGGCCACTTAGCGAGAATCGTGTAAGCACGCGCTCTGGCGGTGTAGTTGTACACCGTGATTGAGCATATTGCAAGCTTTCGCTCATCGTCCCAATCAAGCTCCTCCTCGCAGAATACCGCATCCATGATCTTCGTGATCACTGGGGCGAGATCGGGCTCTTCCCTTGACAGCAACTGCGATGACTTCCTGGAAATCTCAGGAAGAATGATGTTGATCAGCTCGAACTTCTCCCGAGCCTTCTTCCTCTGTGAGTTCTTCTTCAGGTGATTCTTGAGACCCCTGCCTACCTCCAGCATCGCCAAGCGAATCTCCTCGAACACCTCCTCATTGTCGGCCACTGCCTCCTTTGCTTCGCTAGTGAACTGTACATTCGTGGAGGCAAGGTGGACGAGTACTGCAGCAGGCCCCTTTGGAATCCCACGACCGCCTGGGTGTTCCAACCCATACCGCTTCCAATCGACCGCTTCCAGAGCTTTGGTGAGTAGGCAACCGCCCTGTTGGTACATCAGTGGGACACGATTGGCGAACCGTAGGACCTCGATTGGTCCCTCGGCACTGAGGTTCCCACCAAACACTAGGCCGACTTCAATCTGGAACGGGTTGCCATTGCTCACCTTGGGATTACGTGTGATAGTGGAGGCAAACCGGGAATCGATGGCCTTTGAGAGCCCCTTCTTGATTAGCAGATCTTCGATGGGAGACAGGCAGTCGGTGGGAGGTGCGAGCAGTTTGACCTTCTGGAAGGCGGAGACCATCTCCTGGGCCTCTTCTGCCCTAATTCGTCTGGGCGTTCTACCCTCATCTATGCCCGCTGCGGCTAGGATATCACGTGCTGCGCGCATGCTCACACCCGAGAAATTGTGTCGTAGGAAAGACGTCATCTTCCGCTCCTCTGCCTCACGGAGCAGCCTTTGGAGTGAACCGAGGTGAATTCCATGAGGATGAGGCTTGATCTCACTGACCTCCCGCGGGAGCTTCTCGGTGGTCCTCGCCCAGTTCCCCTCCTCAATCATCTCGCCATTCCTGTCGCGGACCACTAGGGAGATGCTAGCGTGTGGATTCACTATGGATGTCATTCTGAGATACTGGTGCACGGACTGGCGCCCACGCTGGTACTTAGCCCTCATCACAGTCCTTATTCTCAGACCGTGCAACACAGGATCGCCTGTGAGGTCGTCAAGCCATATTTCACGGCGCTCCCCCGACTTAGTGGCCCTATTCTTCCTTGTGTCTATTCCTAGTTCAACATATACGGCAGAGGAGTCGCTGCCAATCTTCGAGATCACTTGAGTCTTCGATCCGGCGGTTAATTGGCTGTACATCACGACACCAGTGATGCCTATGCCCTGCTGCCCTCTAGTCTGTCGGATTGCGTGGAAGCGCGAGCCGAGTAGGAACTTTCCGAAAACATTCTCGATGTCATTCCGAGGGATTCCTGGCCCGTTGTCCTGAGTGATGAGTTCGATCCGGTCGCCTTTCAGACGATTTATCTCGACTCTGATTTCGGGAAGAATACGAGTCTCCTCGCAGGCATCCAGAGAGTTGTCCACAGCCTCTTTCACGGCCGTGATAATGGATCTCTGTAGCGTGTCGAAGCCTAGAAAGTGCTTGTTCTTCTCGAAGAACTCGCTTATGGAAATCTGTTTCTGCTTGTTCGAAAACTGTTCTGAGGTCTCCACGCGCATCCCTCCATCAAGTCCTCCAATGTCCTGATGACAAAGGGCTTGCTTTGGTAGCCCCACTCGGCTCGCCGACCGCTCTTGAACAATCCCCCAATCAATGGCTTGGAGAAGCAGAATCAGGAGAATACTTCTGGATGCCACGCGGTAATCTTGCCCACGAATGCACTGGTCATCACGGTCAGTGGACTAGCGAGATAGAGTCTGCCTGGCCCCGAGCGTCCCTGGAAGTTGCGATTGATCGCAGAGATACTGACCTGACCGGGCTCATCACTAATTCCCGGCCCAGCACCGATGCACGCCCCACAACCGGGGTCGATCAGCATCACGCCAGCGCGCTCAAACAAATCGATCCACCCCATCCGGGCTGAGAGGTCCTTGACTGACTTGGAGCCAAACTGGATGTAACAGTCAACATCTGAGGGTATTGTCAATCCCGCGTCTAGGGCCGCCTTGGTCACCATGGCATAGTAGGAGAAGTCATCTTCCTTTCCTGCAGTGCATGAGCCGGCGTAGGCGATGTCGATGACCACTTCACCGATCTCGTCGATGTACGCTCCGTTGGTCGGGTCGGAGGGGATTCCCTTGTCGGGTTCACCCGGGTGAGCGACCATCGGACGAATCTCTGTTAGGTCGATTGTGTGAACACCCCCACCATACGCTGCGCCTTCGTCAGGCAGTACGAATTGCGCCCTGATAGATTCCTCGTCGAGGTCGTTGCGACGTGCCAGCAACCACTCGACAGTTAGGTCGTCTGGCTCGCAGATACCCGTCTTAGCACTGCATTCCGTTGCCATGTTGCACAGTGTCGCCCGCTCGTCCATTGACAGGCTGGCTAGGCCGGGTCCACCGAACTCCATGCTACAATCCAGCGTCTTGGACCTAGCCGCATAGATCCAGAGGATATGCAGAATGACGTCCTTGGCCGTGCAACCAGGCCCCAGTTCACCGACCAAATCGAAGCGTATGCTCTCAGGCACACTGACGAAAGCGAACTGGTTGTGGACTAGGTTGGCATACTCGGTGGAACCGACGCCATAGGCTAGGGCATTGGACGCCCCGCCCATGCAGGTATGAGAGTCAGTGGCTTGAATGAAGTCACCAACGTCGATGAACTCCTCACGTGCCACTTGGTGGCAAATTCCAGGGCTGATGCTGTCGATCGCCGAGTAGTCGCGCACGCCGGTACGTTCTTGGAATTCTCTCTGCATATCCCGCAGAGTCTGGATTTTCTCAACGAAGCGTCCGAAGCGAGGAACCTCGGTCGCGTACAGAAGATGATCCTCGAACACAGCGAACTTCGACGGGTTAGGCAAGGAGTAGTCCTCGCCATATTCCTGTAGGAGGAAGGTGTGGACTTGCGCGGTCGTGAACTCGTGGGTGTAGCCACCATCGACTTGAGCCAGTACCGCATCACCCGGTTTGACGCAACCGCTCCCACCATTGGCTCCCAGCAGCTTGTTGGAAATCAACTTCTCGACCATTGTCATCGCCCTTCCCCCCGTCTCCACTCGTGGCAGATCGATGTCTCCCTCCTGGAGTCGTTTGGCAAACGGCAGGATCCCTCCGCTCTCAAGGATTAATCGGCTAATCGAATCGTATTTCGAGGTGAACTCCGACAATCTGATGCTCTCTCCGTCCTGCAGCCTTCGCAGAACAGAATGATCTGCCATCAATTGGCCGAGATTCAGATTATTACGCTCGTGTATTGGTGCGAAGGATGACGCTATCACAATGCGTATCCCAGACCACCGCTCGCACTGTGGAGCCGTCTCACGGCTCGAGCCGGTGCCCTTCCGGTGTCCGGAGACAATGACCTCAAAGCCCCCGTCCAAAAGTGCCCGCGGCTCGAAGACACGCCGCCCTTCGTGAACTAGACCCGCGTAGGCATTCTCTGCGATGGCAGCCGGATTATGGTCGAAGCATACCCAAGCTGGCGTCATTACGTCGGTGTTGATGTCATCGAGCAAGTCATCTACCGATAGGTCCCCCATCTGGAGATCTAAACCGTCATACAGTTGCTTGCGAATCAAGTCGAGATCCTTGGTCAGGAAGAGGACGCGTTTGCCCGGTGACAGAGCCACGCGTTCGGGGGGCCAACCAACATCCTCCATAGTACACTTCCCCATTCTGTGCTACGGTCGCACCGTATATCACGATTCTCGCATTGGCTTGATGCACAATAGCCGAATTATTGGGAGAAATTCCTCTGACCTATTAGACTTAAATAGGTAGTCATTTGGGAATTCAATGCCTTTCATGCGAAAGGGGGGGAGGATGTATGTCATATCTCGTTGAAGACACAGTGAAGTGCGATGAGTGCGGAAGCCGAAATCTGAGCAAGGATGAATCAAGGGGTGAGGTCGTTTGCGACGATTGCGGCCTAGTTCTCGAGGAGAAAGTAATCGACCAAGGAGCAGAGTGGCGGGTCTTCAGCCCAGAGCAGGGCGATCAGCGTGCACGTACAGGTGCTCCCATGACAGTGATGCTCCATGACAAGGGACTATCCACTGATATTGATTGGCAGAACAAGGACTACTCCGGGAAATCGATTTCCAGCCGGTACCGCAGCCAGTTCTACAGGATGAGGAAGTGGCAGAAGCGCTCCCGAGTCAGCAACGCAACGGAACGCAACAAGGCAATGGCGCTCGCCGAGCTGGACAGGATGGCCAGCCGTCTCGAGCTGCCCAAGACGATCAGAGAGACCGCTGCAGTGACCTACGGCAAAGCCGTGGACGCTAGGTTGATTCGCGGCCGCTCCATCGAGGGCGTGGCTGCTGCCAGCCTATACGCCGCGTGCAGAATCTGCGAGAACCCGAGGACTCTCGACGAGATTGGCGAGGCGAGCAGGACTGGCCGCAAGGAAATCGGTCGCACCTATCGCTTCATGGTCCGCGAGTTGAGGATGAAGATACCACCAACCAAGCCCGAGGACTACATCCCCCGCTTCTGCTCCGGCCTCGACCTCGACGCGGAGGTCCAAGCCAAGGCATACGAGCTGATAGCCGCCGCTCAGGAGAAGGAACTCACCAGTGGGCGTGGTCCGACTGGTATCGCCGCCTCAATCATCTACATCGCGAGCGTTCTCTGCGGCAAGCGCAGAACCCAGCGAGAGGTCGCTGAAGTTGCTGGTGTGACCGAAGTCACCATCAGGAACCGGTACAAGGAACTGATTCAGAACCTGAACATCGAACTCGAGATTTGAGATTCGAATCAGGAGCACCCAGTAGTTGCACCGCACTCGTTGCATTTCAGGCAGGTTCCGTTTCGAACCATTTGGCTGCCACCGCAGTCATCGCAGATGTCACCGGTGAAACCACGCTCTTTGGCGGCTAGGCGTGCTCGCGTCTCTAGACTTCCCAGAGGGGTGACGGAAGCTTCTAGAGTCATCTGAACATCCCTCTTCTCGCCTTGGCTTCGGACCAGACCGATATCGGAAATCTCAGGCTTGCTGATGGAGAACTGGTCGAGGTCCTCCACTGCTACATGAGCTAGGTCGTCCCTGCCTGCGTATTCTATGGCCAGCTCTCGGAATACCCAGTCAACAATGCTCGAGGACATCTTGACCCGGCCGCTACCGCCTTCGATCATCCCGCTCGGCTCGAACTTGGAGAATATGAACGACTTCACGAAGGCATCTATTGGCACCCCGTGTTGCAGTCCTATGGATACGGCTATGGCGAACTGGGACAGCATGGCCCTCCAAGCTGCCCCTTCCTTCGATGTTAGGAGAAATATCTCCCCGACCTTGCCATCCGGGTACTCCCCGGTAATCAGACGAACGCTGTGCCCACCGACTTTGGCCTTGATGTTCTCTGACTTCTTCCTATTCGGGAGGGGACGCCTGATTGCGATGTAATCCTTGACGAAGGCCTCGGCCACCGGTTTGGCCATCGGTTCGGGGAGGGGCAATGCCTCGACGGTCTCTTCGATCATTCTTCCTACAACCGCCCCTTCGTCTTCTTCCGTGAGTTCTGGGGTATCCACGAGTTGGTTCATCAGAGGCTGAGACAGCTTGCTTCCATCCCGGTAAACCGCGCAGGCCTTGTTCATCGTCGTGTGACTCAGGTTGTAGGCATCCCTGACGTCCTCAACAGTTGAGTTGGATGGCATGTTGATGGTCTTGGATATCGCTCCCGAGATGAACGGTTGCGCTGCAGCCATCATCTTCACGTGAGCCGGCCAAGCAATCGATCTCTTCCCATACTTGCCGCAGGGTGTGGCGCAGTCAAAGACTGCCAGATGCTCATCCTTCAGTCCGGGCGCACCCTCAATAGTGTTGTAACCGAAGATGTGGACGTTGGCCGCATCAATCTCTTCGGAAGTGAAACCGAGGGAGCCCAAGGTGTCGAAGAACGGATCCTCAAACTGTGATTCCGACATTCCGAGGGATTCAGTGCAGAGTTCCTTTCCGATAATCGAGGGAGAGAAAGCGGAGCGGAGATCGAACACGTCACTCAACTTGCTGTCTATTGTCTTCAGGCTCTTTGAGGTGAAACCGACATCCTTCAGGCGCTCTACGGAGAGAGTTGGACAGCCACTCAGGTGACCGGATCCCATGATGTATTCCTCAATCGCATTGGTCTGGCTATCTGAGTAACCGAGCCGACGCAGTGCATTCGGCACGCCCTTGTTGATGATTCTCAGAGAACCGCCACCGGCTAGGGTCTTGAACTGGACCAACGAGTACTGGGGCTCCACCCCCGTGGTGTCCGCACCCATCACTAGGCCGATGGTTCCCGTTGGAGCGATGACCGTGGTCTGCGCGTTGCGGTAGCCGTGCTCCTCCCCCTCCCTAACCGCACGGTCCCAGGAGCCGCGGGCTGCATCGAGTAGATCCTGGGGGCACTTCTTGGCATTGATTCCCATGGGGGGAACGGTTAGCCCCTCGTATTCCTCTACCGAGGATTCGTAGGCCGCGCGCCGGTGGTTGCGCATCACCCTCAGCATGTCCTGGGCATTCCTCTCGTAGTCGGGGAACGCTCCCAGGACGGAAGCCATCTCTGCACTGGTGGCATAGCTTTCTCCACACATGATGGAGGTGATGGCTCCGCATATGGCGTAGGCCCTCTCGTCATCATAGGGGATTCCCATGTGCATCAGCAGCGAGCCTATGTTGCAATATCCGAGCCCGAGGGTCCTGTACTCGTATGACTTCCGAGTGATTGACTCAGAAGGGAACTGTGCCATGAGTACGCTGATCTCCAGTGTTGTGGTCCACAGGCGAACGCTATGACGGAAATCCTCGATTCGGAAGGTGTGTGCATCGAGATCGTAGTAGTGGAGGAGATTGATGCTCGCAAGATTGCACGCGGTATCATCGAGGAACATATATTCCGAACATGGATTAGAACCGTTGATTCGGCCCGCGGTCGGGCATGTGTGCCACTCGTTGATCGTGGTGTCGAACTGAACCCCGGGATCGGCACACGCCCAAGCTGTGTAGGCAATCTTGTCCCAGAGCGCATTTGCATCGAGGGTTCTGCAAGGCACGGGCCCCCTATTCTCTGCCCCTGCTGCCTCCTTCTCGGTTCGCCAGAACAGATCCCACTCCCCGTTTGCTTTGACAGCGTCCATGAAGGTGTTGGGAACGCGTACGGAGTTGTTGCTGTTCTGACCCGAGACCGTCATGTAGGCCTCTCCTTGCCAATCGGTGTCGAGCACTTCGAATTCGACGCCCTTCCACCCCTGCTTTGCGAGGTCGACAATCCTCTGGATATGCGCTTGGGGAACGCTGTCTTTAATTGCCCCCACCATCGCTCTGCGAAGCCCTAGATTGGTTCGTTGGTCAAACCTCCCCCCATCGTCGCCGTGCCCCCAAATCGCATCCATTAGAGAGTTAGCATGCTTCTGCAGAATCGTACTCCCAATCACCAACGCAGATACCTTCTCCTCCTCGCTCGGCTTCCAGTCGATGTACTCCTCGATGTCGGGATGGTCCAAATCCAGTGTGACCATCTTCGCAGCGCGCCTCGTAGTCCCACCAGATTTGATTGCTCCGGCTGCCCGATCCCCTATTTTGAGGAAGGACAGCAGACCGCTTGATGACCCACCACCCGAAAGGGGCTCCCCAGCGCCCCTGATATTGGAGAAGTTCGAACCTGTGCCCGACCCGTACTTGAATAGCAGAGCCTCACGGCTCCACAGTCCCATTATGGAGTCCGAACCACCAACGAGTGAGTCCGAAACCGACTGGATGAAGCAGGCATGGGGCTGGGGGCGCTCGTAAGCATTGGCCGAGTAGCCCAACTCCTCGGTAACGGGGTCGACGTAGCTGTGACCTTGGGCCGGCCCCTCTATGCCATAGGCCCAGTGGAGGCCTGTGTTGAACCACTGGGGGCTGTTGGGTGCTGAGCGCTGGCTCGCAATCAGGTAGCACATCTCATCGAAGTAGGCGCGAGCATCGGCCTCGCTTGCGAAGTAGCCGTACTTCCAGCCCCAGTAGGTCCAGGTTCCTGCAAGTCGACGGAAGAGTTGTCTTCCATCTGCCTCACCACCCATTCTTTGTTCGGCATCAACTGTCTGAAGCCTCTCGTGGTCTGCCTCACTTCGCTGTAGCCAGACGGGCACCCCTTCTTCAGGCACCTTCCGAAGTACCTTCGGAACGCCCGCCTTGCGTAGATACTTCTGGGCGCATACCTTTCCTGGTATTCCTGAGAATCCGGAAGGTAGTTTCACGCCCTCGATCGAGTCAGCCATTGACCCGTCCGGATTACGGATCTCGACATCCATCTCAATCCACTCGAATGAATCGAACGGATCCTCACCGACCGATGTAAAGCGCCGCTCAATGACAAGCCCGCTCTCTGCTTCGGTGACGCTGTCGGAAGCACTCACCTTTGTCTGCATCTTACTCTCTCCCGCCACTCGGAGTCAGGATTGGCCCCGCCTCGTGCAAGGGATTCGCCTTTCCGAATGGGGGGTGTTTAATGATTGAGGAAGAAGGGTCGTGGGCAGAGTTGAAAATTACAAAATTGGGAACCAATCCATTTGTCCAAAAGCAGCCATTTCATTCGCGTATGTCAAGGGACCAATTCAGAGTCGCTCCCGAACCGGTGATCATCGCGCCGACGGAGCAGAGCTTCTCATGGCTCTGCTCGATTATTCGAGTGACTAGCTTATTGGGAACATCTCCTTCAATGACGTATTTCATTCGTATGGCAGTGAAGACGCGGGGTTTCTCCTCCGCCCTATCCGCATCCACCTCGACCCACGCAGAGCGCACGTTGCTAATCCGCTCCTTCAGGCCGGCGATAACGTCGATGAACGAGCAAGCAGCGTGGGATATTAGCACCATTTGCATCGGTCCGGCATGCTCGTCGCTGTGTATCCCAAAGCTCTTGCCACCGATTTCGCCCTCCATCTCTTCTCCCCCGATCCAACGCACCACGCCGTCCATATTGCCTCACAATGGTCGCAGAACATGAGGGTGTTGGCTTCTTGAGTGAGGCATTGGTCCGCGACCTGACCAAGATGTCCCGGAATGCCCCCATAACCAAGTCTGAGGACCACCTCAGCGTGCCCGACCATCCCATCATTCACTACATCGAGGGTGATGGTATCGGCATCGACATCACACCAGTGATGATGGCTGTGGTCGACGCCGCGGTCGAGCGGGCGTACGACGCTGAGCGAGCCATCACCTGGATCGAGGTACTCGCCGGAGAGAAGGCATTCGATGCGACAGGCGAATGGCTTCCCGATGAAACCAAGCTAGCGATGCGGGAGGGCTTGGTTTCAATCAAGGGACCGCTAACTACCCCCGTCGGAGGTGGTATACGCAGTCTCAACGTCGCACTTCGCCAGCAACTGGATCTCTATGCTTGCCTCCGCCCCCTGCGCTGGTTCAAGGGAACCCCCAGCCCCGTCAAGGACCCAGGAGCTGTCAACATGACCATCTTCCGCGAGAATAGCGAGGACGTCTATGCGGGCATTGAGTGGGAGGCAGGAAGTGATGAGGTGCAAAAGGTAGTTGAGTTCCTCCAAGAGGAAATGGGTGTGGTTGAAATCCGCTTTCCCGACACAGTCGGCATCGGAATCAAACCGATCAGTGAGGAGGGAACGGCTCGAATCGTTCGCGCCGCCATCCAGTACGCAATTGATCGCGACAAGGATAGCGTGACGCTGGTCCACAAGGGCAATATCATGAAGTTCACGGAAGGTGGATTTCGCGATTGGGGATACCAATTAGCCAAAGATGAATTCGGTGCTACCGAGGTGGATGGCGGGCCATGGTGCACGTTGACAAACCCGAGGACGGGCAAGGAGGTCCTGATCAAGGATGTCATCGCCGACGCGATGCTCCAGCAACTCCTAACCCGTCCGCGCGAGTACAGTGTGCTGGCCACGACGAACCTCAACGGTGACTACATCTCGGATGCTCTGGCCGCCCAGGTCGGTGGCATTGGCTTAGCGCCCGGTGCCAACATCAACTACGACACCGGGATCGCCATCTTCGAAGCCACACACGGCACCGCTCCCAAGTATGCCGGACAGGACAAGGTCAACCCAGGCTCTTTGATTCTGTCAGCTGTGATGATGCTCCGCTACATGGGCTGGGGAGAGGCTGCCAGACTCATAGTGTCGGGAATGGAGGGTGCGATTAGTGCTGGCACGGTGACTTATGACCTAGAGCGCCTGATGGATGGTGCTACACTGCTCAAGTGCAGTGAGTTCGGCAAGGCCGTGATAGCCCATATGGGCTAAAGTCTGGCTATCCGATTCGGATGACCCTGTCACTCGGGCGCACCCTCTCCGGGACTTTGATTCCCACATCATCCCCTGCACCCGCATGTCCAACGGATTCCAGCTCAATCTGTATGGACTCCACCACGATCTCGAAGTCAGTAGTCGCTCCGACAATCTTGATTCTATCGCCTACGGAGAGGTCTCCATCGAGCTCTAAGGCGGCGACACCGACCTTCCGGAAATAACGATCGACACGGCCGATTTCTTGCTCTGACGTCTTCTCACCTCGATAGTCCAGAGTGGCAGGAGACCATCAAATTACTCTTGATTTGATTAGATGTGCAATTTCACACTCAATGTGTGTGTTGTTACGTGTTGTATCCCGAGATACTCGATGTTTTAATTAAGTCACAATTTTCGGACTGTTGTGGTAGCACTAATTGTGGGATTCGCACGCTCCCCATTCACGAGAGCGGGGAAAGGGACCCTTTCAAAAACACGCCCAGACGATGTCGCTGCGACAGTAGTAAACACCCTCCTGAAAAACCTCAATCTAGATCCTTCCCTAGTCGAGGATCTCATAGTTGGAACGGCATTCCCCGAGGGCGAGCAGGGGTTCAATCTAGCTAGGATGATAACTTTCCTCACAGACCTCCCCGAGACAGTCCCAGGAGTGACAATAAATCGCTTCTGCGGCTCGTCCATGCAGGCGATTCATGACGCCGCTGGGCGCGTCGCCATGGGAGCTGGAGACGCATTCATCGCTGGTGGCGTCGAATCGATGACCCGAATCCCGATGACTGGATTCAACCCGATGCCTAACCCTAGGCTCAGCGAGGATTATCCTGAGGCCTTCACCTCAATGGGAATCACAGCGGAGAACCTCGCTAGTAAGCACGGCATCGACCGAGAGACTCAGGAGGCATTCGCAATCGAGAGCCATGCACGAGCATCGAAGGCCCGGGAATCTGGGGCATTCGTGGATGAGATCGTTCCGATTGAGACTGTGGACGGCATAGTCGACACCGACGGTTGCATCCGTCCCGATACCAACGCCCAAGCCCTGTCCGGGCTGCGACCCGCCTTCGACGCCGATGGCACAGTGACAGCAGGGACTTCGTCCCCACTAACGGATGGTGCCGCCTTCGTTCTAGTTTGCTCTGAGGCATTTGCCGCAGCCCAAGGACTGACACCACTCGCACGCATCGTCAGTACAGCGGTTTCAGGCTGCGCACCTGAGATCATGGGCATCGGACCCGTCGAGGCGACGAAAAAGGCCCTTGATCGGGCAGGCCTCTCTCTCGATGACATCGATGTCGTCGAGTTAAACGAGGCATTCGCCGCCCAATCACTCGCAGTCATAGGTGATCTCGATCTCGACCCCTCGAAGGTCAATATCGAGGGCGGGGCCATCGCCATCGGCCACCCCCTCGGTGCCAGCGGCGCACGCATCACCGGGAAGGCAGCCCAGTTATTGCATCGCAATGGCGCCGAGCGGGCTCTCGCGACCATGTGCGTGGGAGGAGGTCAGGGCATTGCGACCATCCTCGAGAAGATATAGGTGGGCGACCGAATGGCTCCGAAGACAATGAGCATCGAGGTCGACGCGGAGAGTGCCGCTTCGCCCCAAACATCTATCCAAAAGGTCGCTGTCATCGGAAGCGGTGTGATGGGCGCGGGAATCGCGGCACATTGCGCTAACGCCGGGTGTGAGGTTCTCCTACTGGACGTCTTACCCAAGGACGCCGATGACAGGAGTGCCATTGCAAGGGGGGCCATCGGGCGGATGCCGAAGTCTAATCCTGAGATGCTGATGCACAAGAGCAACGCAGGGCGAATCACTCCGGGAAACATCGAAGACGATCTCCCGAAGCTAAAGGAGATCGATTGGGTAATAGAGGTTGTAATCGAGAATCTAGACATCAAGCGCAACCTGTACGACAGCCTAGTTGAGCACCTCGGCCACCGTACGATTCTCTCATCCAACACATCGACCCTGCCTCGCTCCGAACTCACACATGGGATGCCCCATGACGTAGCCTCTAGGTTCCTGATTACCCACTTCTTCAACCCTCCACGATACATGCCTCTTCTGGAGGTTGTCGCAGGAGGAGAGGTGGACGAATCCGTCATCGAGCGCTTCTGCGACTTCGCCGACGAACGGCTCGGCAAGCGCGTCACTATGTGCAACGACACTCCGGGATTCATCGGGAACAGGCTTGGCGTCTTCTTCGGCCAACGCGCCTTCAAGGCCACACTCGACCACGGCTTCACCGTTGAGCAAGCCGACGCCATGGCGGGCCGCCCAATCGGGATGCCAAAGACCGCCGTATTCGGGCTCATGGACCTCGTCGGCGTCGATTTGGTACCTCACGTGATGGAGAGCATGCTTGCCCACCTGCCCCCTGACGACCCCTTCCACGAGATTGCTGGCACGGGAACCGAGATCGTCTCCTCTATGATTGAGGAAGGTTATACCGGCCGCAAGGGCAAGGGCGGGTTCTATCGTCTCAACAAGGTCGATGGGAAGCGAGTCAAAGAGGCAAGATCCCTTTCAACGGGCGAGTACGCCCCTGCGAATCGTAGGGCAGCATTCCCATCAGCAAAAATGGGCAAACAGGGCCTCGAAGCCTTGCTGGACTACCCGGACGAGGGCGCGGCCTTCATCTCCGATGTGCTGCTGGACACGCTGTCCTACGCAGCTTACATGGTTCCCGAGGCAAGCGACGACATTTATGCCATCGATGGTGCGATGAGAGTCGGCTACAACTGGAAGCGCGGCCCCTTTGAGATGATGGATGAAATAGGTGCGAGCTCCATGGTAGAGCGACTCGTTTCATCGGGTCGCGTAGTGCCACAGTTCCTCAACTTGGCTGCAGATAAAGGCGGCTTCTACGCTGTGAAGGATGGTGAGATTCAGCGACTATCACCCAACGGGAAGATGCTGAAAGTCGAACGCCCCGACTCTACCCTATCGGTGGCGGACCTCAAGCGTCGAGGGAAGCCGCTGACTCGCAACGGGTCTGCGAGTGTTTGGGACATGGGCGATGAGGTACTGCTCGTCGAGTATCACACCAAGATGAACGCCATGGATCCAATGAACATGGAAATGTTGCTCAATGCCATCGACATGGCAGAGTCAGATGGATGGAAGGGGGTGGTGATCGGAAACGACGCCTCGAACTTCTGCGCCGGCGCGAACCTCGGCCTAGCGCTCTTTGCAGCCAACCTCGCTGCTTGGAAGGAGCTGGAGGACTTCATCAGCCTCGGTCAGGATACCTATCAGGCGGTCAAGTACTCCGAGGTCCCGGTCGTCGCTGCCTCCGCAGGAATGTGCTTGGGCGGTGGAACCGAGATTCTGATGCACTGCGACGCCGTTCAGGCACACGCCGAGTCTTATGTCGGACTGGTCGAGGTCGGCGTCGGCATCGTGCCCGCATGGGGTGGCTGCAAGGAGCTGCTCGGCCGTCTGCGTGATTTCGAAATATCCAGTGGTGGGCCAATGGGGCCCGTCATGCAGGCATTCGAGACGATTGGAACCGCACAGGTCGCCAAGTCCGCCGAGCAGGCTCGTTCCAGGGGCTTCCTCGGTCCGAAGGATAGGATTACCATGAATCGGGATAGGCTGCTCTCTGACGCAAAGGCACGTGTGCTTGAGATATCCCAGGACTACACCCCACCCGAACCGCACTCATACCACTTGCCCGGACCATCTGGCAGAGCAGCACTCCAACTTGCGGTCAACGACCTCGCCTTATCGGGTAGGGCTACCCCGCACGATGTCGTCGTCGCTAGCGAGCTCGCTATAATTCTCTCCGGAGGGGATACCGACGTCACCGAGACATTGGGAGAGGACGAGATACTCGCTTTGGAGAGAGAGGCAATCGGTAGGCTCGGACGGGACACAGCGACCCTGGATCGAATGCAGCACATGCTTGAGACTGGCAAGCCCCTGAGGAACTGAGGTGAGTGAATGGTGGAATACAACGCACCTATACGGGACTACGAATTCCTGTACAACGAGGTCTTAGATGCGATTCCAACCGCACAGAGGCTGGGCTTCGTTGACTTCGATGCAGAATTTTTGTCCATGTTGATGGAGGGATGGGCCGAGCACACTACTGAAGTCTGGTTACCAATCAACCAATTGGGAGACATTGAGGGCCTCAAGTTCGAGGATGGAACCATCAAGATGCCTCAGGAGTTCAAGGATGCCTATCGAGAGGGCATCGAAGGTGGTTGGATGTCCACCTCATGCAAGCCTGAGCATGGTGGTATGGGTGTCCCAGTTTTCTTCCAATCTGTTACCTGGGCGGAGTTCGGGACTGCTGCAAACATGGCAATGAGCGTACTTCCTGCTCTTTCAGTAGGAGTCTATGAGGTACTGACAGAGCACGGAGATCAGGAGTTAATTGATTACTTCGCAACCAACCTAGCTTCCGGTGAGTGGTCGGGTACGATGTGCCTGACTGAACCGCACGCAGGCACGGATCTAGGCATTATCACAACTAAGGCCGAGCCGCAGGAGGACGGAACCTACAGAGTTTCAGGGACGAAGACCTTCATCACTTACGGCGAGCATGACATGACCGACAATATCGTTCACCTTGTTCTCGCAAAGACTCCCGGGGCCCCAGAGAGCACTAAGGGAATCACGCTCTTCTTGGTCCCGAAGTTCTTGCCTGCAGAGTGGGAGTCCGGCGGGGTTGAGGCCCTGTCTCAAGAACTCATGGCGTCTCACAATGGGGTCACTTGCTCGGGCAGCGAGGAGAAGATGGGACTGCATGCCTCACCGACCTGTGTCATGAACTTCGATGAAAGCATCGGATGGAGGGTTGGCGAACTCCATGAAGGAATGTCCCTGATGTTCCAGATGATGAATAGGGAGAGGGTTGCAACGGGTATGATGGGAATCGGCCTCGCAGAAATAGCATATCAGAACGCACTAGCGTGGGCCCGCGAAAGAAGGCAAGGCAGAGACCTCAAGGGAATGCAGGATCCCAATGAGAGGGCAGACAACATCCTAGTTCATCCGGATGTGCGCAGAATGCTGCTTGAGGCCAAGGTCAACAACGAGGGCTGCAGAGCCTTAGCGGCATGGACGGGGCTGCTGCTCGATCAGATGAGTAGCGAGGATCCGGAGGAAGCAGAGTACGCGAATGCTCTGATATCATTGTTCACCCCGATAGTCAAGGCACACTTCACCGATTTGGGCTGCGAGACTGCAAGCACCTGCATGCAGGTGATGGGTGGGGCGGGATACTGTTCCGAGTTTGGCGTCGAGCAATTCTATCGCGATGTCAGGATTTCCAGAATCTGGGAAGGCACCAATGGTATCCAAGCATTGGATCTAACCGGGCGCAAAATCACCCAAAACATGGGTAAGAACCTACGCCACCTGATGTGGCCACTCACCGAGTTCATCGAGGAGAACCGGGACATTCCTGAGATGTCCGAATTCAACAAACCACTTCACCAAGGGGTTCGAGGCCTCCAACATCTCACCCTTCTACTGATTGCCGAGGGTCAGGCCAATCCCCACTTCCTAGCCGCTGGAGCCACTGACTACTGTCGCTATTTCGGCAACATATTGCTCGCCTACATGTGGGCAAGGATGGCCAGAGTCGCGCTTGAGAGTGTCGGGGATCCGTTCTATGATGCCAAGATCGCTAGTGCCCGCTTCTTCTTCAAGAGAATCTTTCCTGAGACGGTAGGGCTTGCAGCCAAGATTCAAGCTGGGCACAAGCCCATGATGGAATACCCGGAGGCGATGATGTGACCATGGCTGAAGAACGGACAAAAAGAAGCCTCAGACGAGGCCGGGCAGCAGCCTATGAAAAGACCCCAGTCAACTGGGCCCCGACCATACCGGGCGTGCTGATGATAGTGATTCCTATGGAACTACTCGCCCTAGCAGCATTGCCCGAGTGGCGCGCAAATCAAACCTCATGGCTATTGTTTGGCATCACTATCCCATTCGCAGCCTGGCTCTTTGTTTACTGGAAGATTTACCTCTCTGTATTCGTCACCACCAGTGGCGTTCCCGCCGAACCAATCAATCCCAGATGGAACCCATTCACATTCATGGGGTGGGGTGGAGAGACGCTCAAGGCAAATCTTCTCGAGTCCGACGAGAAGAGCGAGGACCTGCTCCTATTCCTCCACGGCTACGGGTCCTGCCTGTCTTGGGGGGAGTCGAGACCCTTGCATATCCATAGCATGGGGGTCAACGTAATCAGCCTTGACTTGAGGGGCTTTGGTAAACAAAAGGGCAGGTTGGACTGGACCCTCCTAAAGGTCATAGCCGACATTGAAGGGCTGTTGGAAGGGACCCCTTCAATTCTGGGATTCAAGCCGCAGAGACTGTGGATCTATGGGCACTCCATGGGCGGTTTCATTACCATCAGGCTAGCTTCCCACCACTCTGGTTGGTGGGGGGATGCACTACAGGGAATCATACTGGAGTCCCCCGCAGCGTCCTTCCCTATGATCATCGATAACAACTTACCCGGCAGGATGGTCATGGCAAGACCATGGGTCAGACAAGTGTTGAGGAGGGAGCACGAGCGAATACATCCCGACTTGAATGTCAGATATGCCAACTCGGAACTCCCCTACTGTGGCATTCCCGAGGTACCCGCACTCGTCGTGCAAGCAGAGCACGATGAGACTCTCGGGACGGAGCACTTCGCGCTAATTCAGGAGCACATGGCTGAGAACTCCGAAATCCACGTCCTCGACATGCCTCACACATCCACGGTGGATACCGATGAGCGACGCTCGACGGTCGAGGTGTGGATGGAAGAGCAACTCGGCTACAATAGGAACGTGAGTGGATGAGCTTGAGGAGTAGGTTCGAGCGGGCCCAGAAGAAGGTGTGGAGGCTTCCGCTCAGGCCCTCAGACGAGAAACTGCTACAACTCTACGCTCTCTTCAAACAAGGATCTGTGGGGGATTGCTCCGGGAGAGCAAGAGGCGACGTCAAGCAACGCTGGAAGTGGAAGTTCTGGAAGCGTTTGGAAGGCACGCCGAAGGAGGAGGCCATGTTGCGATATTGTGACATGGTGGATGCTTTGATGAGCGCAGGCGGGTGACACGGACCGGGAGCCCGTGGGATGCCAATCGATGATACCAAGCTCGAATCAGAGCTCAAAGGCCTAAGGCGACGCATGAGGTTCCGGCTTTTCACCGCCCTGTCCATGCCCGCAGCCGCCTTCGTTGGACTCGGGATCAATCGAATCGACAAAACCACCTGCGTTACCTCCCTTCCCGGTGGATGGCGGACCCAGAACCCCTTTCGAACGATGTATTGGGCGGTCCAGGGAATGGGGGCAGAGCTCTCTACTGGGGCTGCCCCCTTCGCTTTGTCCAGGTCGATGCCGGAAAAGTTGAGGATGTTTGTCGTCGGCGTTGAGAGTACATTCACCAAGCGTGCAAAGGGAAAAGTCACTTTCATCTGCGAGGACGTCGAAAAGACCCGCAAAGCAATCGAGGAGAGCCTCGCTACGGGGGAATCGGTCAATTGTAACCTCAAGTCGATAGGCCACGACTCGTCGGGGGACGTTGTGTCAGAGTGGGTATTCAAGTGGAACTTCCGAGTATTACAGGATAGGTGACTCCATGGAAACCCATTCCCGACTCACCGAGCATGCTGGGGTCGAGTACCCAATCATCTGCGGTGCAATGTACCCTTGTTCAAATCCCGAGCTTGTGGCAGCTGCCTCCGAGGGAGGAGGAATTGCCATCGTCCAGCCCCTTTCCCTCACCGAAGTTCACGGATTCAACAAGCCCGACAGGATTGAGGGACTCAGGATCGCAATCCGTCACATCAGAACCCTCACTGACAAGCCGATAGGATTCAACGCACTAATCGAGAAGGGCAGTGAGAAGTACCTCCAGAAAATGTCTGAGTGGATAGACGTAGCACTGGAAGAGGGCATTCGGTTCTTCGTCACCTCCCTTGGTAAACCAGATTGGGTATGCGAGAAGGTTCACGCCTATGGCGGTGCAGTCTACCATGACGTTACCAATCGCAAGTGGGCTGAGAAGGGCAAGGAATGCGGTGTCGACGGTCTGATCTGCGTCAATAACCGTGCAGGGGGCCATCTTGGCGACATGACGATGGAGGAGATGTACGAGGAGCTCTGCGACATGGGCCTATCCTTGGTATGCGCTGGGGGGATTGGCAGCGAGGTCGAGCTCAACAGGGCTCTGGAGATTGGCTACGACGGCGTCCAGATGGGGACTCGCTTCATCGCCACGACGGAGTGCTCCACCCCCCAGGATTACAAGGATGCCATCGTAGAGGCCGGTGAGGGCGACATCACATGGACCACCAAGCATACCGGTGTCCCAGTTGCGGTATTCAAGACTAGGGGTTTCAAACAGCACAATTCGTGGCTGGTCCGCAAGCTATTGTCCGGTCGCTTCAAGCACAGGGTCAGAGCAACGCTGTCCGCATACAGCGTCCTCCGGTGGAAGGCATTCGGCAAAGGCAAGAAGAAGTCCTCCAAGGATCTCTGGTCGGCGGGTAAGAGCGTTGAGACCGTGCGCAGCATCGAGTCCGCTACCACTATAATGCACCGTCTCGGAGAGTCGACCTCAACCGAATCCGAATAACTGTCACAGGGCGATTACTAAGTCAGGCTGACCCCTCCATGAAGCGTGGACCCAGTTCGCGCCACCATCATCCTAGTCCATCCTCTAGCTGCCCTCTCTCTCATCTGGCTGTTCTACGGGCAGAGGCGATGGCGCCGCGACTCCCACGTTCTCGACAAAGACGGCTTGAGGGCGTCGGTAGAGCGCCACGAATCGATGGGTGTCAGAATCACAGTTGCAACTCTTTGCATCGTCGTACTGGCCTTCGGCTCGAATGCAATCAGAGGATTAATCGATGCCAACGATGCAACCTCTTACTTGCTACCCGGGCACTTCCACGGCTGGACTGGCCTCCTAGGACTGATGCTGATGCTCGTTCTCTGGATGCTTGGACGGAAGACCCAGGATGCGAAGACCGCTGGTGAGTCCTTCGCTAAGGAGATGCAGATGCACGGCAGGCTCAGCGAATTGATGGCAGTGCTTGCCGTGATTCATGCATTCCTAGGCTTCCTCTACTTGCTGACCATCCTGTGAGTGCCGATTCGCCCAAATGTCAAGCCAAGCAGCAAGATTTGCCTTGATGTCAGAGTCGACCACCCTCCTCGCTCCCCCCTCACCGTCCTTCAATGGCCGGATTCTACAACCGCAGGCATTGGCGTGACCCCCTCCATCTGGGTCGAAGCGGGTAGCCAAGCGGGTGAGATCGAAAACCCCTCCCTCAGGGTGGAGGAAGGAATTGGTGTAGAACGAGGCCGAAACAGGGTATCGCCCTTCCTCTCCGAAAGCCGCTCCGACGTTGCCGTGAACGATTACACAGGCATCACAGGCATCGCCCACAAGCGCAGTAACGTGGTAGCCGTTCGAGCGCATGCCAAGATCCTCAAGACGAGCGATAGCCAGCCTATCGTCCACGTACACACACTCCAGTATCGCTTGTGTGAGAGCCACTCGTTGGTCCCTGCGCTCTGCGACCCTAGAAGCGATATCAGACTCAGAGAGAATCGCCTTGATGCTCTCCCCCTCTTGCAGTGACTCGAGCACGCTCATTGCCGTCCCTTCTCCAACATCTATTACACGACCCAGCCAGACTGCTGGATGGTCCGAGAGGTACTCCTCTCTCGTGACTCCGCCACCATCTAGCTTGTCCACCCACGTCAAGAGATCTTCTAGGTCGGACAGATCCACTCTCTCGGACACCAATTCGTAGGCGATTCTTGCAGCCGAGGGAGTGTTCCGCCAGACGATGACGGAATCGGACCCATCATCCTTGGAGGGCTCGTTAGTCTGATGGTGATCGATGCTCAGACCGCAGTCGGGATGTCGTGGAAGATCACAGACTGCGGTGTTCCTGTCCATCTGTCCGTCGAGAAGACCAGCCCGCAACTCTCCTGGGTGACCGAAGACCACTTCAGCTTCTGGCCACCATCGCCGCAGAATCGCCGCAGTGACAACTCCATCTAGGTCGCTGTCGGTGACAATGCGACGTATGTCTAGGTCTAGCGGGGCGGCGGCCATCCCAATGTAGCCAAAGCATCCCCCCAATGGTGGTTTCGCAACGAGCCCCTCTGCCCACGCAAGGTTTTCATCCGGGGGCAAGGCTCAGTTAGGATGTGCGCGACTCGGTCGAAGGGAGTATGGAGACGTCCTGCGGGTTCATCCTATTCAACTTCGACAGCATCCTGCTTCTGCAGTACCCCCAAGGTCACTGGAGCTATCCAAAGGGCCATGTCGAAGAGGGAGATCCCAATCACCATTCAACTGCAGCTAGGGAGTTGACCGAGGAAACGGGAATATCCCGGATAACAATATTCGAGGGCTGGAGCCAGAGGACGCAGTACACCTTCCGGAAGAAGGGCAAGCAGACTACCAAGCAAGTGTTCTGGTATCTCGCGGAGACTGATCAACTCGATGTATCCCTATCCCACGAGCACACGAACTACCTATGGCTCGATTTCGAGCAAGCCGAGCAGCAAATCACCTTCGTGCAGGAGAAGGAACTCCTCCGCTCTGCCTGTGAGCACCTGAGGAGCGCTGGACACATAGTCTGACTCAGGACTCGCGCTCGCCCAGTGGGGTCCACAGGACCTCATTCTCACTGGTACAATGCGCAATCCATCTTGCGAGGACGAATAGCCAATCCGACAGTCGGTTGAGATATGCCATCACTTCGGGTCGCACGGCATCCTCTCCCTCCTTGTCACGCAGTGAGCAGGCTCCCCTCTCCGCTCTTCTCGCCACAGTCCTAGCAACATGCATAGTTGCCACCGGTGCTGAACCTGTTGGCAGAATGAATGACTCCAGAGGCTCAAGATCTTCCAGCCATCCATCCATCTCGGAGACGAGGCGGTCAGGCTGCCCACTCCCCACGAGAGTTACTTTCTCGGGAATCGACCCAGGTGGGCACGAGCACTCCCCGCCGATATCGAATAACTCCTGTTGCACCCGATCCAGAGATTCATCGGCAATATTGGCATGGACAGACTGTAGTGATTCAGACCGGGAGATTTCCATTCTGACGACCCCAATATGCGAGTTCAACTCGTCAATAGTACCGAACAGTCCGACCCTGCCATCCTGCTTGCCGACTCTAGACCCATCCAACAACGAAGTTTCCCCTCCGTCACCGGTCCCGGTATGGACTCTGTTGATTCGAACCATCGGTGGCTGCGAGGGGTTAGACGCTTTCAACCGTACTCAGGCCATCAAAGGGCGAGTTTGGAGAGGGCCGCCTCGATGGCTTCAGCCCATGATGAATCTACCGAACCCCATCCTCCTTCTTTCTCTAACTCCCTGAGGTGTAACTTCTCCTCATCCGTGTTTCCATGTTTCCCATGAATCAGAACCAATGCGGCGTGACTCATCGAATTAATCCACGGCTCCTCCATATCCCAAGAACGCTCGAAGTGTGAGATGGCACCATTCGGCCCATGAATCAGCCCTCGGTGAATCTGCCTCAGTCCCGATTTCGACCAAGTGATTCCGGGCACCCCAACTACAAGTCCCCGGAATACTAGGTAGATCTCGAGCATCACAAGGGTACTCGCTAGGATGAAAGAGCCGATCTGCTCGGTCTGCCCGGCTTCTTCCCAACGACCTGCTAACAGAGAAATCCCTCCGACGCAGAATAGCACTCCGCCCAAGGGAGCAAGAATCACATCTTCCTTGGTTACTCCCATGTTCCACACACCTAGGACCACTGCCCCTCCTCCGACAACGACTGAGAGAACTTCAGGGAACTGATCAGATCCTTGTCTGGGGCTTGTACTAGAAATCCATAGGATTAGAGCGAGTACGAGGACGAGCCCTGCGAACCTACCGCTTATTTCGGGGAATGGCTGAAGTCTGCCTAGGTAATATGTGACCGATCCCACACCTAGGAAGAGCCCGATCCAGAACAGCATTACCTCACTCCTCCGTATGGTCACTACCCCAACCAGGCTTCCAGAAATCATCATCATCCAACCATCCCAACCATTCCGAGTCATCGGCTCTCAGAAGTCTGAATGCGCGTCTGTCGAGCCCCTGCAGCAGCGCATCGTCGACCTCGCCCTCTGCATGCGCATCCTGCCATTCAACCTGCATCTGCCTGATCCTTCGTTGGCCCTCAGCACGGTTGTCAAAGCACATTTCGCAGATCTCCCGCAGGTCTTGGATCCACAATCTCGATCCACGAATATGGGGCTCGTTGTCGAATGATCCAGACCTGCGCTTGAACGGCCACCAGCCCATGATCCTCAAGTGAACGCCGGAGCCGACCGTCTTGATGGTTTGCGAATCGCTAAGTGGAGCATTAGCCTCGAACCAACATGGGGCGCGTTGTGGTTCATCTGCATAGGGTGCCCAAAGACAAGGCCATCTCGGTAATTGTCAGTGATTACGGAAGAAGACTCAGAAGCAGGGGAGTCAGTTTGGAGACTCACTCGGAGCGCCATGGCTCAGAGAGATACGAGAGCGAACTTTCGAATCTCTCTGGCTCGCTAGTACTGCTCGACGAGTCCGGCGAGACGAAAACTAGTCTTGAGTTCGCCTCGTGGCTGTCTTCTGCGGAACTCGATAGAGATCCGACCAATCTGGCCGTAGGTTCCAGTGAGGGTTTCAGCGACTCCCTGAAAGAACGTGCAGATTACTTGATTGCCCTTTCTTCCATGACCCTATCTCACGAACTGGCCGCAGCAGTTCTTATGGAGCAGTTATACAGGGCATCCGAGATCAATCGTGGCACATCATATCACCGGGATTAGCGATTCCGAACAGAGCCATATTCGAGCAAGATGCCGTCCTTGATACTCTGGAGCCCATGTGATACGATTTAGGCCAAGGGCAGGAATCCATTGATAAGCAGGCCGATTTGGTTGAGGCACTCTCCCCGAGAGAAAGCAGGGATACAATGCCAAAACGATGTACGAGTGACGGAACACAGGGATTACTGCCGGCGATTTTCATGGTCGCTTTGATGATGCTCAGCACTCAACTGCTTGTGCTCATGGGGGGTGATGACGAAAGCACCACAGAGTCTGGTCTTGACACGATTCCCAAGAGAACCGCCTATCAGCAGCTCAACCAACTATCGGGCCCGGTGCAGGGAACCAACCAGAACCAACCTGCGGCGACCAACCCATTCCAAGAGGCGGCCTTCCAGGATCCGTTCTACCATGATCCAGCATCGTATTACGGAAAGATTTCGGACATGTCTGCTCTCGCCCTCGATCCGAGCTACGGATTCTTCCTCGAGGAGACCAACACCGACGACCACGACAACGACGGAATCGACGACCTGAACGACCTTGATGACGACAACGATGGAATCAACGATCTAATTGAGCGGTTCGATGGCTGCTTTGGGACAGACCCCCTGGACCATGACAACGACGGCGTTCTGGATGAGTTCGATTGGGATGACGACAACGACGGCATCCTCGAGGGGCCCATTGACTACACACAGGGGGCCGACCCCAAGAACGTCAGCATGGATCGATACGTCGACCCGTTAACCGTTCACCCATGGACTGGCGATACCGTTGGAGTCGGTTACAGGGTCGACCAGAATCCCATGGACCACGACAACGACGGTGTTACCGATGAAGACGTTGATGGTTCAGGAAGAGGCTCCTACGACGAGGACGATGACAATGACGGACGCATCGACCAATTCACCTGGCCATGTGACTTTGACTCCGATGGCCTGCAGGACTACTTCGACCTAGACGACGACAACGACGGCCTAGCCGATATCGATGATATCCACCCTTGGAGGTTTGACGACCCCGTAATCAGGATGGACAGCGTCGAGGGCATAATGTGGGATGACTGGTCGGTAGTGCAATTATCAGATTACTCGGACTACGTCGATGGCTTGGACTACGTCGCACTCGAGGCTATCAACCATCCCAATAACCAGAGCTTCACCACAATCTACGATGGCGACCTCGATGGCGACGGAATCCCCAACTTCCTAGATCCAGACAACGACGGTGACGGATCCCCCGACTCCTCAGACACGGACGACGACAATGACGGCCTAGCCGATATGTATGACGTCGACGACGACAATGACGGCATTCCAGACACCTGCCACCAGACTGACACCAACAACGACGGCCAAGGTGATTACCCAATCATCTCATTGGAATTCCAAACCCCGGGCACGGACTGCGAGATCGACTATGATGGCGATTTGGACGACGATCAGTTCAGGATGATCGATCAGGACTATGACTTGGTCTGGGACTGGTTGGACACCGATATGGGGGGGTTGGAATATCCAGACAACCCAACTCGTTGGGCAATTGATAACTCCGATGCCCCCTGGGATTCAGATAACGATGGGATCGTGAATGAAGACGACCCTTTCCCCCTGAATTCGACGGCTGAGGTCGTAACCTGGGACTGCCCCAGCATCGAAAACCCAAACCCAACCGACCCGAGCGACAAATGCTTCCTGTGGAGGAAGTCGTACACCGGCTTCAACGACTGGGACGGCGACGGTTTGAACAACTGGGTAGACGTCGACGATGACAACGACGGCATCCTCGATTGGCTGGATATCGACCCTGATTGCGACTTGGACAACGATGCCGATCTGCACGAGTTGAACGGCTCAATGTACCGTGATGACGGTACCAATGACATTGACACGGATATCGACGGGGACGGACTGCCGAATGATGTGGATTGGGACGATGACAACGACGGCATCAATGACTACTATGATCCCGACGACGGCAACTGCGGCTTCGTAGACACGGACAACACCGACCCTTTCGACGGCGGTTGGAACTACCCACAGGACGATGGAGAGGCAATCGATGGCTCCGAGGATGGTAGCCAACTCCGCCCATATCCCAACGACGTTGCTTACACTTACTACTGGAACATGACCTGGGGCTTCAACCCGTTCAACGAGGATAACAACTTCCTGCTGAATTTCAACGGCTACTCGGGAGACACCTCGTTCCCGAGAATCAACGGCAAGATACCCGAGTTCTACTGGTACCTCATCATGAAGTGGAATCCGTACAACGGAAACAACTTCTTCGACATCGACACCGATGGCGACTCGCTCGTCAATGGAATCGACGTCGATCAGGACGGGGACGGTCTGCCCGACTGGTGGGACCAGGACGAGGGCAACGACGGAGTGCTCGATGTCAATGACATCAAGATGGGGGGGACCTTCGATGGAAACTCGTGCGGCACAACCCTGTACAATGCAATCTATTCCGGACAGCTTATCGAACGCGCTTGCGGCTTGGACTACGCTTGGCTGTATGGATATCCCATAATGACCCCCACTTGGGCCAATCAAAATCTCTTCACCACTCCCTACAGCTCCCGCCCCGATTCGGATCACGATGACGGCCCCTACGATGGAAGCAACTCCCAAGGGCAGAATGATTGTGACAGCAACTGCTTCTGGTTTACCTTCGACCCCGGAAGCAACCCCTCCCCATCCGCCGCCGTCACCTACAACGAGATCAAGAACAACCGAGATCTGTGGATCGCCTACGTCGGACTGAATCGTGGCCTATTTAGCTGGAACTCAGATGCCAATGGCAATCTATTCCCCGATGAGGTTGCGGACAGATTAGACGACTCCGAGGACCCGGACATCGACTGCGGACAGCCTATGCCATCCTTCTCCTTCACACCAAGTTGCATGTACAATAACACCAACGATCTCGACGACGATTGGGACATTGTCTACGATCACTTCGACGTCGACGATGACAACGATGGCGTTTGGGACTACTTCGAAGTCGATACCAACGACGATCTCGACGACGATGCGGGCGTCGAGGAGCCCTACTACTTCACCGGCACCAACTGCGAGGACGAAGATGACGACGGCTTGGATACCGATCCCGATGGGGATGGGTGGTACCAAGCCGTCTGGGACAAGGGCGTGCTTGGACAGGGTCTGCTGTTTCCCGAATACTATGACGTCGACAATGACAATGACGGAGTCCCCGATGGAGAGGATTTTGATGACGACAATAATGGCCTCCCAGACTCCGCTCAAGAGGAGTACGAGGAGTGCTTCGTCGGCGAGGAGCAGAGCACTTGGGACCATGACAATGACGGCGTCTTGAACTGGGCCGATGACGACTGGGACGGTGACGGAATCCCCAATAGCCTCGAATTGCAATTCGCGGTACCCATGGTCTCGCCTTGGGACCATGACAATGACGGCATTCGAGACGATATCGACGACGACGACGATGCGGATGGCATGAAGGACGAGGACGAGGTCCTGCTGTGGCCTTCTAGGTTTGATAGCGAATCGACCAACCCCTGGGACCACGACGACTTTGGCGAAGGCTTCGGCATTGCCAATCCAACAAACAACACCACCGGGCCGGATGCCATCGATGTGGACGACGACTCTGACTATAGGCTGGATCTCGATTGGAATGACCCCTCTCCCGGAGACCAACCAAATGCGGACAATAAGCTAGAGGAGTTTGACGGAGGCAGCTCTGACTGGGACTCGGATAACGATGGCATTCCAGATGATGATGACAAGATAGCCACCCGAATCACCTTGACTACCCAACCGGTGCTATGGCTGGACCAGAGCAGACCAGCGATATTCAATGGTACTGTGTACATGGTAGATCTCGATACTTCAACATACGTCCCAGCCCCCCAAGTTCCCGTTCAAGTCCATATCGAATACACTAGGAACATGACGTCTGCTCTTGAGACCATCGATGTGCTCACAGACGATATCGGCAGGTATGTCGTCGGGCAGTTCCTCTTCCCAGAGGACCTGAGCGTTGGCGCGAACACGACCTACAGCGTCTATGCGGAGGTCACTGAGATGTTCCTCCACAACTACAGCGTCACCGAAAAGTACCCGGTCGAGGTCAGAGCCAATACTACCATCGGGTTCGTTGCAGGCCAGAGGTTCAGATCCGACGAACAACCCCTCAAGCTCGATTTCAAGGTCCATTACACTGCTGACTACGATCGCGGGATTTTTGACAACAGACTGATGCACGCTCCCGTATCATTCACTGTCAGCGGAGATCCCTTCGGCAATATCACTCACCCCACCGTCTTTGACGGCTATGGATATGGGTACCGCGCAGATACTGGTGGCTGGGTGTCCCTCTCATTCGTCCAGACCAGTGGCAACCAGGGAATGTGGAAGCAGGTGCAATGGAACTCGCTATTGGACAACGGACCCGGTGCACCGATGGGCGGGTACGAGGAGATAGTCTGGGACAATAACTCGAAGCGTCACACCGTTTTGGGCTCATATAATTACACCAACACCAGCCTCCCTGTAGGAGACTACAGCTTCATCGGATTTTCTAGACCGGATCTCGGTGATGAGTGGCCTTGGCCATATCTGGAGGGCTCCAAGACAGATTCCTTCTTTATCCGCTCGATGCATCGCATGTACGTAGAAGCAGAGCTGATAGTCTCATCCTTCAGACCCGTATACTTCTGGGATGGAACCCAGTTCACGGGCTCCTCCTTCGGAGCATGGCGGGCCCTCTTCCACGCCCCCTCCCTAGTCCTTGCCGACATAGGGTATGCAGAGGCGAGCCTCGGAAAGCCATACCCAATTCTTTGGGACGGCACCCCGCAAGGACTCGCTGACATAGCGGGAGGTAGCCTAATGCCCTTCCTGGACTCGAATGGAACTCATTGGACCATAACCATGCAGAACGGCGCGGATTTCGACTCCCCACCCTGCGGGCCCGTCAATCCGTTGGATCCCAGTAGCGAGGTCAGGTGCGAGATAGTACCTGAGATGTTCACTGGTGAGACCCTCAGGATTGTCGGCTCTGTTTGGAACAGGACGTTATCCCCCTGGGCTCAGGATCCGATGGCCCTGCAAGTGGACCTAGACAAGAACGGAATCTTCGCTGGAACCCTAGAGACGGCTTACTCCCGAATGCCGTCAATGGTCGAAGGCGAGGCGAGATTCGACTACAATTGGACTTGGTACTCGCACTATCCCGCTGGTACATTCGGTGTCAAGGCAGATTTTACCATGACCGACTACTACTTCACGGGCAACCAATCGGCTGTTTTGGCGGCTACTGGCGCCTATGCGAATGTCACTGTTATCGGTACTACGGACTTCCAACTCAATAACGTGCCTCGCCTCTATCGGGGACAAAATACGTCCGTTGAGGCACGTCTGATTGACAATGCATTCCAACCAGTTAGGGAGGTTCCGGTGAACTATAATTGGTCAGCCGATGGTTCAAGCGGCGTTGCCATCACTGACAACAACGGCGTCTTCAGGGTCAATCTGACCATCGACGGCCTTCATGAACTCGGCAACTTCACTCTGGCCTTCTCCTACCTCGGCGATGTCCTCAGGCAGGGCAACTCCGCGGAGATACACTTGTGGGTGGTGTCGCGCACGTACATCAGCCTCGTGAGCACCACTCCGAACATCAGGTCTAGTGGTGACATCTGGGAGTTCACCGCTCAGGTCACCGACGACAATAGAACCGCCTTCGAGAAGGATCTCGGCCAAGCTCTCTCCGGCTGTGGAGAACTCGGGGGCAATGTCTCGATCATCCTCGAGGGCATTGATTTCGAGGACAGGACGTACAGACAGATTGCACAGACCCTGTGTCCGGTTGCGGGTACAATCCATTATGAGAAAATACTAGACCCACAGCTACTCAGAGACGACCCGTTCTCTTTCCTGCCGGATGGCTTCGGTCCCGTCAACGTCATCCTTCGATTCGAGGAAAACCTTCCTCACGAGGGATGCGAGCCTCTGAACAGCGATATGCTGGCCACGTCCGGTGCATGGGACCCCTGCGTGACTATCCAGAACAGCGATCACTTCAGGAAGGTCATGCAGTTCCAGGTTGATGGCTTCAGCCTTATTGGCAGAACCAACCTCAAGGTCGACGATCAGATTGTGTATACCTCGGAGATTGACCCGAACACCGGGCAAGCCATCGAGAAACCAATGATAGTCACAGGGCAACTTCTCGATGAGTTGGGCGGCAATCTCTCTAACAGAAATATTCGAGTGACGTATGAGATGGACACCAGTGATAAGGGAATTTCCGCATGTATCCCTGGAATCACCGATGAAAACGGCTTTTTCGAGATTATCTGCCCACTCTCAGGCGTGGAGGCCGGGCAGGCAAAGGTAAGGATCGAGTTCAACTCCTACGAGAATAACGACAGGTACCGCTACCACAACGCAAGCGTGACGAAGTTCTTCCCTGTGTTCTCTAACTCGACTGTGGCAATCTCCGAGGTCGGTCCTTTCAGGTCGGACTACATCACCTATACCTTCCCGAACGGATCAACCTTCGAAATCCTCTACCTCAAGGAGGCCTTCCACATCAATGCCAAGCTGAGCCAGACCAACGGCAAGCCGATTGGAGGCAAGTGCCTCAACATCTACCTCGATCCCACTACCGACACCCGACCGGTCGCAACTGCAATCACGACCGATGGAACAGGCCAGTTCGAGTGGTACTCCGCTGATCCGGATGATAATCCGAGCAGGAGGGGCGTCGAACCAAGCGGAACCAAGCTCGAGGGTTTCAGGACAGTCAGGGTTGCCTATGAGCCTGATAGGGAGATTCCTGGGGGTTGCAGGGCTGAGGCGAATCCTGTGGTCAATGGGTCTTACTTGGACATCGAGATTCTTGTCAGGAGCAAGGTAGACATTCTCCTGAAAGAGCATTGGTCCAGTCCCACAGGCTATCAGAATGGGGACATCATTGAGGGAGAAGTCGCAATCCTCCGGGACAGGCTAGACCTGACCGTCGAGGGCCAGAGAGTCGACTTTCTCATCCAGTACTGGAACGGCTCTGGCTGGGAGACCTTCAGAGTCGACATCGTAACCACGAACGAGCGAGGCTCTGCCAACTTTACACTGCCCTACACCGCCACCGTGGTTCCCGGCGAGGGAACCGACGTCGAGGCCGTTGAAGGCAAATGGCGCATTCTGGTCCACTTCCAATCCGTCGATGCCAATCGCCCGTACTTCGTTGAGCAGTACCTCAACAGCACCCCGATAATTTTCCTCGGTGACCCGATAGTGGATGCGAGGGAGAACTTCCTGACAACCCAAGTGCTGGTTGTCTCCGGCATAGCGGCATCTGCCATGCTGCTGGTTAGTGCGATAATGTACCAGAACTACCGCGAACGCCGCAAGATCGAGATTCTTAGGGGCATTCTGACTGACTCCCTGATGTCATTGAAGGCCTCAAACGACTATATCGAGACGATATTCAAGTGTTACAAGGACCTGATCAAGTACTTCAGATCGAGAGGGGCCATGAAGAAGGTCTTCGAGACAACTAGGGAATTCGAGGATGTCATTAACATCATGCTCGGAGGCGTTATTCCGCCAGAGGAGCTCGACCTCTTCTTCTCGTTATTCGAAGAGGCCAGGTACTCGGACCATGACATCGGATCCGGCCAACGCGACCGGGCCATCCAAGTCTTCCAGTCAATTATCGGGCGAATGAACAATGCGTTGGGCGACAGTATGCTCTCGAGGGCAGCGACATCCGAATCAAAGCTCTATGCCTCCTCCACGAAGGCAGGTCAGTTTGTGGATTCCGAGGGGCAGGTCAGGTTTGCAGGGATCGATGATTCTGTCGACGATGAAGGGTTTCGAATCTAATTGCCCCCAAGGGCAGGCCATCTCCCCTCGCTGACGAGTCCAGTCGCCCCTCTGGGGCGTCCCGTAGGATTCATAACACCGACTCGGGTGGCCGCGCTACCCACCCTATGGGAGCGATTGCCGTGAGTAAAGCCAGCAAGAAGTCCAATCAGGCTCTGTTGGCACTTATCGATGATTTGAGAGACCATAGCCGGTCGACTGGCTCCGCCCTGTGGCTCGACATCGCACGTAGGCTCGAATCAAGTCGCAAGAACTGGGCAGAGGCGAACCTGAGTCACCTCTCCCGGCACGCCGCCAAGGAGGATACGATACTGGTTCCGGGCAAGGTCCTCGGTAGTGGTGAGATCAACTCGGGGCAGACGGTCGCTGCGTACAGTTTCAGCAACGGAGCCAGAACCAAGATCGAGGACACCGGAGGAAGAACCCTAAGCATTCGTCAACTCATGGAAGAGAATCCCAACGGCAAGGGGGTGCGGATCCTTGTCTGAAGCGACTACTGTCTATGATGCAAAGGACAAGGTCCTAGGGCGTCTGGCTAGCCAAGTCGCCAAGGAGATGATTTCGGCCCGAAAATCTGGCAAGCAGCATCGGGTCATCGTCATCAACGCTGAGGGGGCGATTGTGTCCGGGCCTAGGGCCAAGGTGCTCAGCGACTACAGGGCGAAGTACAATCTCAATCACGCAAGGAAGGGCCCGTTCTTCCCTAGGATGCCTGACAAGATAATCAAGCGGACAGTCCGTGGAATGCTCCCGTATCAGAAGAACAGCAGCGGGCGAGGTGCACTGAGGGACCTACGGGTCATGATTGGCGCACCACCAAACCTCTCCGATGCCAAGCTACCGGACGACCACGAGTGGGGCGACACCAAGAACATAGTCCGAAAGTTCCCCAACAAGTTCGTGCGCTTGGGTGAAATAAGCTCCCACTTAGGGGTCGATGCAACCAGATGGGGCGGTGAGTGAGAATGGCGAAGAAGACACCCAAGGTCGTCAACTCGAGCGGCAAGCGCAAGACCGCCATTGCCCGCGCCACAGTCAAGGCGGGCCAGGGAAGGGTCCGAGTCAACGGAAAGCCAATCCACATAATGGAGCCGACCTTGGCACGAAGGAAGGCCTTGGAACCGATCAAGATCGCCGAGGCAATGAACCGACTTGATCGGGTAGACATAGCCGTTGATGTGAAGGGCGGCGGCCAGATGGGCCAAGTGGACGCGATTAGAACCGCAATCGCCCGAGGCCTGGTCTTTTACAACGACGGCGCCGAGGGAGAGGACGAGGAACTTAGGGATATGTACCTCGACTTCGACCGTACTCTGCTAGTGAATGATCCCCGCCGAAAGGAACCCAAGCATCAAATGGGTCGCGGCGCTCGAAAGAAGTGGCAGAAGTCGTACAGGTAGTGGCATTCATGTTGATTCCAGTCAGGTGTTGGAGTTGTAGCAAGGTCATCGCTCACAAGTATCAGGAGTTCAAGGACGCGGTGGATGCCGGCAACGATCCAGGAAAGACCCTAGACGACCTCGGATTCGAGCGATACTGCTGTAGGAGGATGTTCGTGGGCCACATCGATTTGATTGACGAAGTCGCTCCCTTCAGCATCGAACGCCAGTCCTGAGCCGCCGTCAGGGCTTTGACCCCGAACCCGCTCCCGAGGCAAGCCCAAGGGCCTGTAGGTTAGTTTGGCCTATACTTCGCGGCTGGGGGCCGCGCGACCCAGGTTCAAATCCTGGCAGGCCCACCATTCACCTCTATTCCCGCCCAGAGGTCAGTTTGAAGGGTGTCACCCCGCTGGGAACATCATGGTAGCGGAGCCTTCTCCAAACGATGGCAATCGCACCAGAATTGAATGGCTAGCAGAGCAGGTGGAACGCCATTCAGACCTCTATTACAACAAGGCGAAGCCTGAGATCTCTGACGCCGAGTTCGACGTACTCTGGGATGAATTGACCCGCCTCTCCCCAGACCACCCGCAGTTGGGCAGGGTGGGATCAGACCCCACTCCGGGATCCACCAAGGTGAACCACCTGTTCCCCATGCTTAGCCTCGACAAGGCCAGTGCCGAAGACGAGGTCGCTCATTTCGTTGCCGAGACCACCGCTCAGGGCAGGAGATTCGTGTGCCAACCTAAGCTGGATGGCTCTGCACTGTCACTGGAGTACAGAAGGGGACGGCTGGTAAGGGCGGCCACGAGAGGCAACGGAGTCCGGGGGGAGGACGTCACGGCCAATGTGAGACGCCTGCCGAACCTCCCAGAGGCGATTGATTGGGGGGGTGACTGCCACATCAGGGGCGAAGTAGTGATGCCATTAGCGGTGTTCAGGGACAAGTACTCCGATATTGCCCCAAATCCAAGGAACCTAGCAGCCGGTTCCTTGCGCCAGAAGTACGCCGATACCGGCAAGGGGAGTCCCGAGGACCTCATCTTCCTAGCCTTCGGTGTCGAATTCCCGACTGGCACCGACCGCCATCCCGAGAGTCCTGAACCCCCGCCATTCAAGCTTGACTCCGAAGCTATCTCCTGGCTTCAGGAGATCGGAATAGAGGTCGCTGGCAACACCGTTGTCTCCGGTGAGGACGACGTGGCTACAACCGCGGAGATCCTAACCGTTACGAGACAATGGTACGAATCACGCGACTCAGCCGACTGGGAGATTGACGGCGTGGTGGCCAAGCTCGACCGTTTGGACAAGCGCGACCTCCTCGGAATGACCGCGCACCATCCCAGATGGGCACTGGCATGGAAGTTCCCCCCCGAGGAGGCGGTGACCGTCCTCATGGACGTTAACTGGCAGACTGGGAGGACAGGGAATGTGACTCCGGTGTCCAAAGTGGCCCCGGTCACGGTCTCAGGCGTGACTGTTGAGAGCACTACGCTCCACAACCGTGGGGAGGTTGACCGCTTGGGAGCCAAAATTGGCGACAAGGTAAGGATTGTGCGTCGAGGGGATGTCATTCCCAAAATCATCGAGGTCATCGGACCCGCTGAGGAATCGGACCTGCACGACAGGCTCCATGCAGACGGGACCCCCTTCGCAAGTTCCCTACCCAATCGGGTGGAGATAGCCATACCCACGGTCTGCCCGCGATGCGCAACGGAACTTATCGAGGAGGGGGCCTTCATCCGATGTATCAATCTCAATTGCCCCTCTCGCCTCGAGCGTTCTATTCTGTATTGGTGCAGAAAACTCGGAATGGATGGTATTGGGGAGAAGCTGGTCGAGCAACTTTGCTCGACGGGCCTAGTGGAAAGCCTCGCTGACCTGTACCGTCTCAGCGATAGGGAGCAGGAGTTGATGGCCCTGGAAAGGATGGCGGAGAAGTCGGCAAGCAATGTCCTCGAGGAGTTGGAGGCAAGCCGCTCCATGACCCTCAGCGCCTTCATCTCGGCATTGGGGCTACCCAGGATAGGTCCTGAGATAGCCTCCCTAATCTGTACGGAAGTCAGTACCATGGACGACCTGATGGGAATGATCTCTGATAGAGAGAGGGCAATAGAGAGGCTTGTCGCAATAAACAGAATCGGCGAGACCGTCGCAGACCTTCTGCTCAGTGGGATTTCGGATAGGGAGGAGGAGATCCTCGATCTGTACGATCAGATAGAGGTCATTGAGGAGGAATCCAAGTCGGTCGCCGGGCCGCTCGTGGGATCAAGGTTCTGCATCACTGGCTCACTTAGCCGTCCACGCAAGGAAATAGCCCTCTCCATCAAGGCCGAGGGTGGCAAAGTGGTGGCCTCAGTATCTGGAAACCTCGATTATCTCGTAGCTGGAGAATCCGAGGGCTCCAAGCTCGACAAGGCCAACAGGCTCGGAGTCCGAGTCATTTCCGAGTCCGAGTTAGCCGAACTCCTAGGCGGCAGCATGCTCGAGGACCTCCCCGAGGAGCGGCAGGCGACCTTGGGGGAGTTCTGATTATCCGTACATCCCGCTGGGAGCGCCGCCGCCATCCTGTGGGGGGTTGAGGTGCAATGCCATCATGTCACGAATCTGCCCCTCAATCCTCTGGGCCTCTTCCAACAGTGGTTCGGGATCGAGGTGAACTGCAGGCAGCAAACCGTCCATGCAGCTAATGATCCTCGCCGCCGCGCGCGCATCCGGTATTACACCTTGACCAACCTCCCCCTCCGATTCTGCGAGAATTGCCATCGCGTCGACCCGCCGCCGCCTGCATTCCCCCATCATGACGCCGGTCATGCCGCCGACGATGCCCTGCTTGAGCAAAGGCACGCCAATCTCCTTCAGCAGTTCGTGGCTGATGTCAGTCGAGCCGATACCGAGCATCGACTCCATCCCCTCACCCTCATCGAAGATGTTGTGACTGCTGTCTATACCGTGAGCGAACGAGTCCACCATTATCGTAGAACTGACGCCGGACTCGACAATCCAGTCGATTAGACTTGTCGCAAGGGGCAGGCTGAGCTCTGATGGAACTTGAATCTCGGAGACAATCAGGATGATCTTGTCGCATCGCTCCATATTGCAGATTGGCTCTCCGGTATAGAATCTCAGAGGCGGCAGCGGCTTACCGTCTTGTACTAGGCAGACGGGGGGAAGCTTGTGATGGCGGACCCCTCCAACCAACTCCAATTCCAATTTGTCCACCAAATAGTGGGCTATTATGGCACTCACGAAGCCTACCGAAGGAAAGCAACTTACCAGTAGGGCACCGGAGGCATTGACCCCCTCGTCGACCTCGATAGCCGGCCCCTCTGCCATGGTCGACAATGCTACTCAATGCTGTTAACCGTTGTCACTCCTGCCCATCCCCGAAGTAGTGGGCGTTGGTGGGATGGAAGTCAAAGAAGGGTCCCGAGCACACCAGTTATCACCTTCTTCTTGGAATAGGTTCGAGGAGTGTCCGAGGAAGTACTGGCTCTCCCGCAAGGGGCTTCCCCGCAAGGCCAGCATGCCAGCCTCCTTGGGCACTGCAATCCACAACTCCGTGGAAGATCTATGCAACTTGGATCTGAGCGGCAGGAACGATGACGAGGCGGGTTGGTTCCCACCGACCGCCAAGACAGTACTCGACCGGCACTGGCAAGTTGAACGTGATATCTTCCTCGAGACCCCAAGGCACCCGAGGTGGAAGTCGGAACTAATCACAAAGGCACACGATGGACTGGTCGGCGCTCTCAACATCCTCTTCTCGAAGGCCCACATCCCTCCCACCCAACCCCCCCAAGTCTCTATCGGCACTTGGAGGAAAATGCAGAAGATTATCCTAGCAAACGAGAGGACCCTCGTCTCCGAATGCGGTCGCCTGATGGGGCGCCTCGATCTCCTAATCTCAGACATTCAGGATGGCAAGTCGGTGGGATGGATAGTAGCCGACCTGAAGACCGGGAACCCACCGAAGGTCCAACTAAATGAGAAGGTCAGCAGACAGTTGAGATTCTATCGTGACCTGCTCAAGCAGAATAATCCCGATCACCCTCCAGTGCATGCCGAAGGCTGGTACTCGGCGAACCAGACCATCCACCGTGCCGACGGACCCCCAATCTTGGATGAGGCACTAGAGGCTTGGGAGGGAATGAGGCCGACTGAGGAGCCCTTGCAGGGCACACCAAGCGCCTCCGCTTGCGCCTTCTGTGAGTGGAAGGCTTGGTGCCCGACTTGGTGGGCAGCGCGCAGGGACGGCGAGCTAGCACCAGGAAGCAGGTTTCGAGACGAGGTCGTCCGCCTAGTGAGATTCGACGAAGAGTCCGGGGCCACGCTGTTCGAGCGAACCCCGCCGGTGGGTGACGACGGTGAACTCGCCGGCTCCGATCACCGCTTCGGAGCAATCCTCCGTGACCAGGCGCTTGAACAAATGAGGGCAAACGCCTCTTCGGATTACGATGGCCCATTATTCCTCGGCAGTGCACGGGTCGATGGCAAGATCATGCACCTAGGAGACTGGTCCGAGGTCCTGCCGTGGTCTCCGATGGTGGGATCAGCGGGTCAGTGAATCGACGAATTCGTCCACCGTCCCTCTAAACTTTCTAGGATAAGTCTGCATCATCTTCCATAGTAGAAGCAACGTTGCCCCTGCATCGGTGTCAGCCCTGTGAGACCTGTCTAGTCGGATGTTGAAACGATTGCACAGCCTTCCTAGCCTATGGCTGCCCGGAATAGCAAATCTCCTCGCGATTAGCAGCGTGTCTATAATCGCGTGGGGCCGTGGGACCTCGACCCCGATTCTCATGCACTCCATATTCACGAACCTCCAGTCGAAATTGATGATGTTGTGCCCCACGATGATGGACCCCTCCATCAAGGAAGCCATCTCAGCGATGTGATCCCCAAATCCACCTTGGCCCCTGACGTCATCGTTCGTGATTCCATGCACCCTGACCGTCTCCTCGGGAATGCTAATCCCTGGATTCACTAATGACTGCAGGTTGATGTGCGACCCATCCACATCACTGCCCACAAGTGCAAACTGAACCACCCTGTCCGACCTCGGATTGAAGCCTGTGGTCTCAAGGTCGAAGCCCAAGACGCGATATCCGGACAGCATTCCCACAGCCATGCCCCTCCCCACACGACATCGTCCATCAACTATCTCAACGTGAGCATGACGCCACCCCGCACCCAACATGCCTATGAGGGACCGTTTCGTACTGATAGCGATGAACATCGGCCCTCGGAGTGCTGCTGCTGTTATCGCAACCCTGCTACTGTGCCAGATGCTCACGGGGTGCAGCGGGCTTGGACCCGGTAATCCGAGTGCCAGCATCTCAGCGGACACTGCCAGCATAAACGTCGGTGAGACGGTGAACTTCGATGCTAGGGACTCCACAAGTCCCGAGCCCACCATCATCGACGAGTTCCGTTGGCACTTCGGCGATGGAGAGTCGAAGACGACCCATCAGGGCATCGTCAGCCACATGTTCAACCACGCAGGGAACTACGAGATCCAAGTCATCGTTGTGAACGACGAGGGCTCCACGGACTCGGCGACCCTGAGCGTCTTTGTCAACGCCCCTCCCACAATCGTGCTCGAAATCCCCGACTTCATCAGAACTGGCGAAATGGCGACTCTCGATGCCGGCGACTCCACCGATCTCGAAGGCGGTGCATTGGAGTTCATGTGGGATTTCGATGCCGTCATCGATTCAAACGGCGATAGCGACCCCACCAACGACGCCGATTACATCGGGGCCATCGCCGAGTTGATGCTCACGGAGGCGGGGAACCACACCGGCGCGATCACCGTAGTAGATGACAACGGCGCGACTGCGACTGCTCTCTGGACGCTGCGTGTAATCTCTCGTAATTTCAAGGTGGTATGGGAGGAGGCGCACGTCGACTACGAGTGGTCCGGGTATCTCGAGCAGGACTCCTCGCACGAGATTGAGCATATTCCCGGGGAGGGAGCTCGGATTATCCGAGTAATCGCAACCCTAACCCTCGCAAGGGACCTGTTACCGATACAATGGCCAGAGGACAACTTCACGCTGGAACTGGACGTCCCTCTATCCGGTTGGAGGACCACGGTCATCACCATTCACGACAACATTACCGAGAACGCTTCAGCGACCATCGAGATGGATGAGTTGAACGACTACCCGGAGTCGGGATATACGACGAACGCCGGATCCTCCGAGGCGCTCGCCTCCTCCCTGCTCGACCAGCCCGGGCAACGGTTCGGTCAAGGTGTCTGGGAGTGGACCATAACTGCTCTCGAATGTGACCCGGACCTACCGATTGACGACATCGACCCGGACGAGGGTAACGATTGGAGACTGGAGGTCGAGTTCGTTGTGTTAATCCTCAGGATTAGTGAGATCGGAGTCTGAGTCCTCACATCCGGGTGCGAAGGCCTTTCAACCACCTGATAGTGGCGATGGCGTGGTCAAGTCGTTCGAGATTACCAAGGTATACATCCGCGACCGCTTAGTGGTGGATGCCAACGTGTGCATGTACAGTCCTCAGGACTTTGACTTCTCGCCTAGGGTGAACTTGGAGGGAAATACCCTGAGCCTGTCCAATGAGGGTGACGCCGACTCTTCGTCCTTCGACCTCGACTCGGAGCAGATGGCCACCGTCGAGAAGGACAGGATGATGGAGCTCCGAGTCAAGCTCACCGTGCAGGGAATGCACGGGACCCTCATCCACAAGACGCCCAAGCCCCGTTCTGGGCCCAATGCGAAGAAGCTGGCAGAACCCAGGTGGAAGACACTCCTCCCAATAGTTCCCTGAATATCGAAAACCGTCGGGATTAAGCACATGGCTCCGGTCGAAAAGACGCTGGACCCATAGTGTAGCCTGGATATCACATGAGCTTGCGGAGCTTGTAACCCGTGTTCGAATCGCGGTGGGTCCGCCATTCAACTCCAGTGGAGCCTGCCCGTTGAAGAACGGACCGGTACGCGCAGGAGCATGGCCGTGAGCGCCAGCATCGCTGGGATTTGTGCCTGCCTCACCATCGCATGGGCCGCCAATCCCCTGATTGCTCGAATCAGCATGCTACCAAAGCCTCTGGGACATTTGCTGATTGGCATGGTGGCAGCAGCCGTCTGGCCCCTCTTGGCCGCTTCCATCCCTGGCTCCGAGCCCTCCACAGCCACACAGGCCGCCATGTCCTTCCTCACCGGCAGCCTCGGCCTCCTAGTCGTCTTCTCCGCAGGCCTCGCGCTCCCTTTCAAGCACCTCCGTGAGCGATGGCGCGAAGTCTCGAAGACGTCCCTCACGAAACTGATACCCCCCCTATTGGTAATGCCCCCACTGGCGCTGCTACTCTGGCCCGATGCAGGCATGGGGGCTGTGGTAGCCGGACTCGCCCTCTCGGAGGTCTCAGTAGCAATCTCATGGAGCATGCTCGAAACCCATCGACGCATCGACACCCCACTGGCCAAGGATCTACTCGGAGTCACATTCATTGTCAACAGCACCATCGTCCTGCTCGTTCTCATCGTGCTGCGCACGCCGACCGTACTGCTGACCCTGCTGGCCTTCTGTTTGGGCATAGCGCTGCATGATAGACTACCGTCCGAGGCTAGAGCCAAACTCCAGATGCTCATGCTTGTGGTGATAATCCCGGCCTTCTTCGTGCTCGCCGGTGCGCGCATTGAGTGGTCGGCAATCACCGACTCGTGGAACTGGCTCGTTTTCCTGCTCGCTGCCGCAGCGACCAGACTCCCCTTTCCCATGCTGGGCGCAGGCAGAATTCTCGGGCATGGACCGGACGATGCAACCTACTTCGAGGTACTGGCCGCAAGTCGCCTGACCTTCGCCGCCCTGATCATCTGGCTGGGAGTAGAGGCTGGAGCCATGTCCTCCGCACTCCTTTCCGAAGTGACTATCATCGTCTCGTTGCTATCAGTGTCCTCTGCATCCGTAGCACACTATCTGCACCTACGCTCTTCTGCCCGACCTTTCAATTAGGGAGAGTCCTTGGAAGTGCTACGGACCCATGGTGTAGCCTGGATATCACTCTAGCCTCCGGAGCTGGAAACCCGTGTTCGAATCGCGGTGGGTCCGCCATCATAGCCTTGAAGCGAGAGCACCTGAACGCGGAATCGTGGCATTCACCTCGCAGCGCCGTGTCGACTTCACGATGGTCGATCTGGCCAAGATCATCCACTATCCCGACTTCTGGGACCTAGCCCACAGGTTTTACGAGGAGTCTTGGGAGTACTCTTGCGGGTTGCACTACAACGAGATTCTGAGCAAACATCAGATTGCATTCCCATTGGTCCATAGTGAAACCCTGTTCCTACATCCGATGGCATATGGCGACACGGTCCACTGCACCATCACAGTCCCCCACATCGGCAACACATCGATCACATGGGGGTACGAGTTCCACAACCAAGACGGCGTGCTGTGCTGGAAATCAGAGCAGGTGACAGTTTGCACTGATATGATGGAGATTCAGAACAAGATCTTAGTCCCAGACTGGATGCGAGAAGGCCTCTCCAAATTATCACCGGACGACTAGTTCCTCGGCCACTTCTTCTCCAATGATATGCGAAGAGAATCGTCAATAATCGCGTCCCACCAGTTAGCATCTCGCCAGATCGCGTACCTCCCCCGGATGCCGCGCAGGTCGGTTCCGTCCAAGCGCGCACCCTGTAGATTGGATAGCCCCAGTCTCGCTTTGACCAGACGAGCCCCCCTAAGGTCAGCGCCATCCAATGCGGCCTTCATCAGGTTCGCCTCCCTGAGCGAGGCATTGCGTAGATTGGCCCCCGAGAGGTCCGCTCCTTCGAGGTCAGCCCTGTCTAGAACGGCCCTACGCAGGTCAGCACCAACGAGATCTGCCTTCTTCAGGTCCTCGCCGATGTGGGAGGTGTATGACCAGTCCACCGAATGCTCGGACACAGCGCTCACCTGTTCAGGGAGAGACGATCGAGATGGTCCCTCCCAGCCTCTGTTAGAATCACGTAACCGTTCTTACGTGGACGTCTGCGGGGGTGCTCGAGAAGCGGGGCACCGTGCCCGCCCGGGGAACCGCCTTTGAGCATCCTGTTGATGCTGAGTGTGATATTCCACTTCTTCACCTCGCTCTTAGGCCACTTCCTTGTCTCTTCTATCAGTTTCCTGAGATCCCTCGGCTGCGTGACACCCTCCTTCTCTACCGACCTCATGTACTGTATCGCTGCGAGCACCACGTCAGCCTTCTTCTCGACTCCACAAGAGTCGAGCAGCCTAGCGAAGGCCGAGCCTCGGTCAGGGAAGCCGCTGCTACGAATGGCCTCAAGACTCTTTTCCAATGCCTCTTGGCGCGCTATCCTGACTCTAGATAGCGTGGAAGACCACGAATCCTGAGGCGTCACCCTGAGCCATCGATCGTTGGTTTCCCTCGTGTAATCGGATAGGTCAATCTCCTGCGAGCCCAGAACTAGGTACATCCTAGTGAGGTCCTTGGGAACACGGGCCGCCATGATGGTGCCGCGGGTAGGTGGCTTATAGGTTAATTTTCTGTCACATTTATTAACACAATATTCCACATCCAGAGGCCGTGAGATTGAAAACGCCCCCCCGCGAGGGTGAATCATGAGCCAAGATTCGAGCGATGGCTACCCGCTCGTACTCCACACGGAGGCTGACCCATCCAGCCTTGGAGGGACGGCGATATGCGGGTTCTCGACGGTTGGTTCCGTTGGTGTCATCGCGACCTCACATTTGATCAAGTCACTCGAACTCAGTCCGATGGGCACCGTGCTCCACCCTAATTTCCCGGCTGTGGCACTGATCCACGACTCGGTGCCAAAGCACCCGGTCCGCGTCTACCAGGGCGATGGTATCGGGGTTTTCACCGCGGAGATTCAGTTCCCCGGTGAGCACGATGTCTACTTCGCAAACACCGTTCTTGAATGGTTCACCAAAGGGGGCTTCGATCGACTGGTGGTAATCGACGGTGTCGTCAGCAACGACCTCGGTATCAAGGAGGACAGCGAGCTCTGGGGCGTGGCATCCACGGGCATCGGGCGCAACCAACTGGACAACTCCGACATTCAACGAATCCAGCAGGGAGTGGTTGCTGGAATTGCTGGCTACCTCATCGCAGAGGGCGAGCGAAGGGGTCTGGACGTGACGGCACTGCTGGCCGAGTGCAATCCAATGTACCCGGATGCCAGGGCCGCGCTCATCGCTATTGAGGGGCTGAGCGATTTGATGGATTTGGAGATCCCCGTTAAGGGGCTTCTAGAGGACGCGAAGAATATTGAAGAGAGAGTCAGAGAGGCATTCGAGCGCGCGCAAGCGATGGCTCTCCCCCCACCCGACACCGACGATGATGACGTCCCGATGGTCTACTAGGCTAGTAGAACGGGTTGGCTCCTGCCTCATGATCCGTGGCATCGATTACTTCGGTGACCTCGGGGACGCCATCTGTAATCATGACCTCGACGCCTTGCTTGAGAGTGACATCGACCATGCCGCAGCCTTGGCATCCACCTCCGAACGCAATGATGGCCTTGCCATCATCGACCCCGAGCAGATCCACGTGCCCGCCATGCGAAGCCACAACGGGATTGACCTGCTCGGCAATGACCTCTGCGACCGCCTTCGACAAATCGTCGATCCAAAGGGGATTGGGATTATCGAAGCTGAATCCACCACCCATCAGCGTCTCCTTGTAATCGAGTGTGGTACCGTCAAGATAAGGGGCGCTGCGAGCACCCACCAAGACTGCCACGCCACTGACCTCGGCCCCTATATCATCCTCCTGAGCATCGCTCTTATCGACCAGTTGGAGATCATACTGGAAGCCTTTGGGCCCGCGACCGATGATATCCACTTTGAGGGCTAAATCACCTTCGTTCTCAGATTGCTCGGCGAATTGGTCGAGCATCTCCTTGGCCTTCTCAGTAATCTTCAGCATCTAATCCACCCCACCCCGCACTCGCCCCCACTTCAACTGTTTGCTCCTCAGTCAACCTCTTCACTATCTACCACCTCGTGGGGGTGTGATTCAGGACAGGTTGGGCAGACCCCTGAGAGACCTGAGAATCTCCGTTACCGACCGATGTAACTTCAGATGCAGGTATTGTATGCCCCGGAATCGCTTCGGAGAGCATCACACGTTTCTTCCCCTTCGCGCCCAGTTATCGTTCGAAGAGATTGAAAGGTTCGTTCGTGCATGCCTTCCATTGGGCTTGACCAAGGTCAGAATAACCGGCGGCGAGCCCCTTCTGAGACCCAACGTCCCCGCCCTAGTCCAACGACTCTCGGCCCTGGGCATTGAGATCGCTCTCACGACCAACGCCTCTCTCCTAAAGAAACAGGCACCGCTATTGGCGGAAGCAGGCCTGGACAGGGTGACAGTCAGTCTGGACGCACTCGACCCACAGACTCACGCAAGCATGATCGATAGCGCCATACCCGTCGAGACCGTGCTCGAAGGTATCGAGGCCGCTCTCGAGAATGACCTCGGTCCGGTGAAGGTCAACTGTGTTGTCCAACGGGGCATCAACGAGTCCGAGGTCCCCGCCCTAGTCCACCACTTCCGAGGAACTGGCGTTATCGTCCGGTTCATCGAGTACATGGATGTGGGAAGGACTAACGGATGGAGCCCGGAACAGGTCATTCCCTCGATGAGCCTGCTCGGGGAGCTTCAGAGGGAGTTCGACCTCGTTCCCGCCGAACAAACTTCACCCAGCGACGTTGCGACGAGGTGGGCCCACTCCGATGGCTCGGGCGAGATAGGCTTCATCTCATCAGTATCAGAGCCGTTCTGTGGTGGATGCGTGCGAGCGCGACTATCCGCCGACGGGCATCTCTTCACATGCCTATTCGCCTCGGGGGGCCATGATCTCAGAGCAATAATTCACGATGACGGGGAAGTCGAGGACATGACCAATGCCATTGTCGCGGTCTGGAGTCGAAGGATGGACATATACAGCGAGATGCGCTCATCAGACACCTCGTCCCTGCCCCGGATTGAGATGTCCTACATCGGGGGCTGAAGCGACCTAGCCGCATCTGCGATGTCCTCCCAGGGGGAATCGGTCCTGAACGACGGCCGTCCATAGTGAGTCAGCCCTGCCCTGTGCCCGGCCTCTCGCAGAGCCTCGACCATTCGTCTGGGGCTGGGCGGAGCGCCCACACCTAGCCAGGCGGCCAAATCGTCAACAACGATGTGATGGTGGGCATCGATTACCCCCGCCTCCTCGCAAATGTTTCGAACGCTCCTAGCAACCCGCCTGCGTTCAAGCTCGAAGTCCCGCTCGGTCCAGCCCACGGGGTCGTCCTCTATGGTGGGGGGTCCGCAAATCCCGATTGCGCGCTCGGCGGTCATCGAGGACATGGCCGAGGCCTCACCCATGGCCCCGACCCAGAGCGGGCCGGAGACTCTCGGATCATTGCGATCCAGTGGATAGTCTAGTGGGAGCAGGCAGGACATCGGCAACTGTCCGAGCGAGGTTCCGTGGTGCAGCCCAGAGGCCATCGATGCCCCGACCTCCTCCTCCATGGGCGCATGTACCCTCCATCCCAGGTAACTCTCCACCCCGTTGGCCGCCTCCACGCTCCTGACGACCCGGGCGGAGACCCTGAGGTGATGCGAGTCCCATACCGAGAGCAACGGCTCGATTGCACGGTCATGTCGTGCTGCTGTTCTAGCCACCATCGCAAGCAAGACCCTCAGGCCCGAATCGTGTGCTAATCGATCAGTCCTGACGCGGGCGCCATAGCGCCTCAGAAGCGGCCTCCCAGACGAGCCCGTCAGAGCCGCGGTATCGGTCGCACTGACCTCGACGACGCTGCTTCGGGCCAGAGACTGGATTACAGCGTCGATGAAGGGTACAGGCGACCCGTAGGGATCGAGATCGACCCAATGCCTGCCACTCTCGAGCACAACGCTCCTGAGATCACCCTCGACCGACGAGAGTCGACCGCAATCTTGAGTGGGGGGGAACTCCTCGTGCGACCCCGTGGCCCATGCGAGAGCATCTGGAGAGAGGTCAATGATGGTGACACGCATCCGTTCGGCCAAGTCGGGAGGCAACTCGTTGAGCCACCTGCGTGCCCTCAGACCGGTCGCCGAGAGACCATCTAGGGCGTATATGGCACCATCTCCCAGCAGACCCTCCTCGATCGCATGCCTCAGCAGGAGCACGCTGCGAGTCCTGCTTCCAGCCATAGCCGGGTTGTGAAAGACTGAGTTCGAGCCCTTGGCCCTTGGCCCTAGTCCCGTTGTCTCCGGCGCCTCTGGCAACCGCATCAGAGTACGGCCCTCGCGGTGTAAGACTCCCGGCCATCCGTCCGCTTCGCCCTTTGCCACGGTATGCGGAGGGGCCCATGCCAAAAGGCATTGACGAATGGAATCAGTATCTCTCGAAGCTCACTTCGGGGTCAGCATGCGTCACCACTCTGCCCTGTTCAATCACTTCACCCACTATTCGACTTCCTGACAGCCGCTGCTCAAGCCACTCTGCCACCGGGTCGGCTGCAGTCGCGGACACGGCCACAACCATCCCCATTCCCATGTTGAAGGTCCTGTGCATCTCCTTGTTGTTCACAGACCCGACCTCCGCTATCCATTCGAACTCCGGTTGCACTGACAGCGGCTCAGCGATATGCCAGCCGAGGGAGTCATGGAGCCTCAGTAGGTTTGAGAGCCCCCCTCCAGTGATGTGGGCTATGGCCTTGATGCCACCATCCTCGCAAATTCCCCCCTCTCTTCTCGACTCCAAAATCAGGTCAACCACCGGGTTGACGTAGATCCTAGTCGGATTCAACAGAACCTCACCTAAGGAGACGACACCATCACAATCGGGGAAGCGGGCGACCTCCCTCGATTGGTGCCAGTAGTCGAATGGAGCCGAATCCTCCAACGAGCAACCCGATCTCTCCAAGACTGCTCGGACAAGTGTGTAGCCGTTGGAGTGAAGGCCGCTGCTGGGAAGGCCGATGAGGACATCGCCCACTTCCAAATCCTCTCCTGTGATTCCTCCTCCGCGCGGGAACCATCCCAGAGCGGTGCCAGAGAGATCAAGCTCACTGACTATTCCGGGAAGGGTGGCGGTCTCCCCACCGGCAAGGGTGACCCGAGCCCTGGAGCAGCCCTCTGACAGCGAGGCTCCCAGAACTGCATGCACGTCAGGCTTCGTCTGAGGTACGGCGACGTAGTCCACGAATGCCAGTGGTTCGGCCCCTACGCAAATCAGGTCGTTCACGTTCATTGCTACGCAATCGATGCCCACGCCCTCGAGGCGACCCAGTTGGTTTGCAATTTGGAGCTTGGAGCCGACTCCGTCCGTTGCCAAGGCCAAGCAGGAGTCACCGAACTCGATGGCTCCCCCGAAACCACCAGGCAGCGGAACCGGGGCACCAAGTTGCCCTGGCAGCCGTTCAGAGGACCCCACGGCCTCGATTAGGCTGGCTACGGCCAAACCCTCCTGCTCGGTATCGACTCCGCTCGAAGCATAGTCCATGGGCCCTGCCACGACCCGAGCGAGTGAAATCAAAGACTTCATCCTCTCGGAAGAACAACATTTGAAAACAAAGGTAATATCCCTTTAAACGACCAGTTTTTCGTATGTTATTTATAAAGAAAACATCAACAATCTCTATAACGTATCTGCCGCCCGCAGGGGCACGGATAGTGTATCACTATGAATGCAAAGAAGATGATAGCAACGATGCTTACCCTGAGCATGCTGGCGGCAGCTTTCGCCGGATGCTTGGGTGGAGATGACGAGCCCGAGGAAGAGTGGGCACTTACACCTGCAGCTGATGTCAGCGCGGTGTACGTGACCTCCGACTGGGACCCCATCATCCCCAACCTGAACGACGGAACGATTTGCGAGGCCATCCTCTCAACCATGACCATCACGACAGCGAGAGAGGAAGTCGTCGACTTCACCAGGGGCTACTACACAAGCAGCCAGGGTGTAATCGGAGGATCTTCAGCCGCAGCAATCACGAGTGTTAGTGACTTGAATGCTGCTGGGACTAAAGTAGCAGTCCAATCCGGCACTACCTCGCAGATATTCGCCGAGGGCGACGGCACCAATGCCGCCAACCTGCCTCTGGCCACGATTCAGGCCTACGCGGACTTCCCGTCCGTTACCGCGGCCGTAGCCAACGGAGACGCTGACTACGCACTGGGCGATGCCCCGGTTCTGGCTCTAGCAGGAACTATCCTTGCCGTGTTCTCCGATGAGAACTACGGAATAGCCGTGGCAGAAGACGACAACGGTGAGTTGCTTGACGCACTGAACGTAGCCATCACCGCTGTGATAAACTCCGGTGAGCACGACCTGATTGCCGGTGCTTGGGATCTAGCAGCACCGATTGTGGACGACACTACCGCTGATACGGCGACTGCTTACCCCACGCCAACCGAGGGTAGCACGCTGACTGCGGTTCTAGAGTCTGGCAACCTGAAGTTCTGTTCAGACACATCATACCCCCCATTCGAGAATCTGGATGCTGATGGTAATGCAGTCGGTTTCTCCATTGACCTTGGGGATGCGATCGTTGACGAGATTGCCGCCCACTACATGGGCACGGCCAACCCGACGTTCGTGCCGCCCGCGCCAGAGACCATCAAGATCGGCGCCCTGTACGACTCTACTGGCCCCATCGCCAACTTCGCGCCCGGCTTCGAGTTCGCCGTCGCGCAGGCGATAAGCGACCTGAACGCCATGTCCGGTGACTACACCTTTGAGGTAGTCACAGGGGATACCGGCTGCGATGGTACAACTGCTGGAGCCTCTGCCCAGACCCTGCTAGACTCAGGGGTCGTCGGAGTAGCGGGAGCAGCCTGCTCTGGTGCGTCGATAGGCGCCAACGCAGTCTTGTCACCCGCAGGGATTCCGATGGTCTCCTTCGCCAGCACCTCCCCCGCCTTGAGCGACGCCACCTCGCACCCGGACTTCTTCCGCGTGGTGCCCAGCGATGCGATTCAGGGAGAGGCCATGGCGGACATGGTCGCTGCCAGCGGGGCTACCTCGGTGGCCCTTATCCACATGGTCAACGCATACGGCGCTGGCCTGGCGGACTCGTTCAAGACCAACTGGGAGGCAGCCGGCAACACCGTCTGCACCCAGTCCGGCTACGACGAAACTGCGACCAGCGACTACTCTAGCATCGTGCAGAGCGTCTCCGACGCCACTGGCTGCGACTCGGTTGTACTGGTTTCGTACGCCGCAGACGGCGCTATGATCGTAGAGGCCATGGCCGTCGCGAGCATCGGTCTGCCGACCTTCGGCGCTGACGGTATAGCTGGCGTAGCCGCGTTGGACTCCTACACCGATGCGGCCGCTTCGAACGGCATCCAGACTACAAAGCCCAGAGCCGCTGCAGAATCCTTGAGCGACTTCCCGGCCAGGTGCACTGCGGACACGGGCTGTGCTGCCGGAATCTTCACCTCTGAGGCCTACGACGCCGTGATGATCATCGGTGAGGCCTACAAGCATGGTAACGGCGCCGACATGTCTACGCATGTCCAGATGGTCGGTACCGACTACGCGGGCGCTAGCGGCTCACACACGTTCCTGGATAACGGCGACGTGGGTGGTTCGGGCTACGATGTTTGCACCTTCCACCACGTGCCTACCTACGGCCAGTACTTCAATTGCGACAGGATGTGGACCGCCGCTGGCGGCCTCGCCGCCGTCCCTTGGGCGGGCGCCACCCTCAAGATCGGGTTCATGGGCGACGCTTCCAGCCCGGCTATCGGTGACTTCTGGGTTCCATTCCAGGCCGCAGCTGGGGTTGGCATGTCTATTGCCAACATCATTGCCTACAACCAAGGAGTCCAGTTTGAGCTGGTCTTCGGTGACACTGCATGTGATGGAACAACGGCAGCCACAGCAGCTCAGAGCCTAGTCGACGCCGGTGTGATTGGCGTGGTCGGTGCTGCATGCTCCGGAGCCTCGATGGGCGCCAACGCGGTCCTCTCGGCTGCCGGTATCCCGATGATCTCGTACGCGAGCACCTCGCCCGCGCTGAGCAACGCGACGGCGTACCCGGACTTCTTCCGAGTGGTGCCCAGCGACGCCGGTCAGGGGGCTGCTCTCAGCGACCTCCTAACCGCCAACGGCGAGACCTCGGTGGCCCTGATTCACATGGTCAACGCGTACGGCGCTGGCCTGGCTGAATCCTTCAAGGCCAACTGGGAGGCAGCCGGCAACACCCTCTGCACCCAGATCGGCTACGACGAGCAGACGACCACCGACTACTCGGCCATCATTCAGGGCGTACTCGACAACAGCTGCACATCCGTCGTCACGGTGTCCTACAACTCCGACGGCGCTATGATCATCAACTCGCTGGCCGCAAACTCCTACACCGGGCAGATCTACGGTACTGACGGGATAGCTGAGGAGGCGATTTCCAACTACACCACCAGCAACGACGTGCTGAACGGTATCATAGCCACCAAGCCGGCATCGGCCACCCCGAGCATGATCTCGATGACGTTCGACGCGCTGTGCGCGGCAACGAACCCCTGCGGTCTGGGAATATTCACCAAGGAGGCGTTCGACGCTGTGACGATCATGGCGTTCTCCGCCTTCACCCAGTTGAGCAACCCGGGAATCACCTTGACCCAGGCCATCGCGGCCACTGGTGTCGGGTGGGCCGGAGCTTCAGGAGACATCACGTTCCTCGCGAACGGCGACACTCCCGGCTCGGGATACTGTGTCGGTGTGTACACCGCCGACTCTAGCGGCGTATCGTTCGACTGCACCCAGCATTGGGGAGCAAGCGGCCTTACCGACCTCTGAGACAGGGGCTGTGACGCAAAGCAGTGCGGCGGGCCCCGTGTGGGCCCGCCGCACTGCCCAAACCCTAACATTAATGCGGGCAGGCTGTAGGTCTGTGCGTTGATTCCGTGATTCGACGGCTTTGCGATTCTTTTTCGTCGTTCCCGAGGGGGCAGAGACGAGCCGCAATCGCCTCCCTGCTCCTCCTCGACTCTTTGGCACTGGGCCTTCTGAACGGTCAGGGACTGCTCAACCAGCTCGATCGGATTCTCTTCGGGGACGGGCTGCCAAACGACCTCGTCTGGCTGCTGCAGCTCGTGGAGGCGATTGGCGCTGGATTCACCTTTGTCAAGATTATTTTCGACGATTTCCGTCCAGGCATAGCCCGCAACGCGTCGATTGCCCTATCCCCGCTATTCTTGATCCTCGTCGTGTTCACCTCCCTTGAGTTTCTGTTTCAGGGCCTCGAGTCAAGTGCGACGATTACCCTTGACGTTGTTTCCATCGGGACGAATACGTTGATTTGGTCTTCGACCTACCTAGCAATCGCAATCGGCCTAACCCTGACTTACAAGGTCCAGAGGTACGGAAACTTCGCACAGTCTGAACTCTTCATGATAGGGATGTTCTTCCCAATGGTGATGGCATGGAGCGATAACTACTACCCGATTTACGAGGCTCCTAGAGAGGGTGTTATCGCTTGGTCGCTTCTGCTGTGGACGCTGGCCGTCGCCTTCGTCGGTACAGGTATACTAGGGGTGATGATTGACCTGCTGGTTTACCGCGGCTTCAGGCTGCGCAAGGCCACACCCCAGGTGATGATGATAGCATCGTTGGGGGTTGCCCTTATTCTCCGAGCCATCTACTACCTGAGGTTCTCCTCCGCTAAGGTAGTGTTCGCACCGGACGCAGATTTGAGGTTGTCCACCATGAGGTGGCAGATTCCAACCACGAAGATCAGAATGAACCTCGGCGATCGCTCATTGAATGAGGGACAGACGTATACCCAGTTCAACTGCGAGCAGACAGGCCTCGATGAAGTCACCGGCGAGCCCGTGCTCTCCAGAATAGTCAACGCGGCATCCAAGCCCGCTGTGGAGATCTATGACGTGACTGGGGACTGCATCACCCACGCCACGACGAACTACCCCTACTACAAGGGAATCGTGCCCGCAGTGATTTTCGTCTCGGCCGCCCTCCTTTACTTGCTGCTCACCAAGACCCGCCTCGGAAGAAGGATGCGAGCAGTCGCCGACAACCCCGACCTGTCTGCCAGCAGCGGCATCAACGTCGAGATGGTACAAATGACCAGCGCGTTCCTGTCAGCGGGAATCTCGGGCTTGGGCGGGGCTGTGTTTGCACTCACCCTGCTTTACAACCCCGGAACCGCGTTTACCCTCCTACTGCCCTCGTTCGCAGTCATAGTTCTGGGAACCATAGGATCAGTCCCAGGCGCCATAGTCGCCTCGCTGATGGTGGGTTTCGTTCGAGCACTCTCCTCGCCCATACTGATTGGCATAGGCCTTCCACTGAGTAGGCCAAATTACACAGCTATGGACGCAGTCATGCCATACATCTTCCTTGTCGCGATCCTGATGATTATGCCGGAGGGGATTGGTGATTCCTGGGAGAAGTGGAAAATTGATAGAATCAGGAAGAGGGAGTCCCGGGCCTCGGAACCATCGAGGGAAACCACAGCGGCGCTGGCCATACTTCCCACGGGGATCCTCGGACTTCACCACTGGCATCGAGGTCGAACCGACAGGACAATCTCTTTCTCCGCGTTTGCGATAGGGGCCTATGTCTTCCATCGATTCAGCGACTTCATCGGCACCGAGTCGTTCGCCGAGGGGGCCTGTTCCACTGCGTGCGAGAATAGCCCAACCGCTGAGACCAATCTAGAGCTACTGACAAATCGAAACGACGGGACCCTGCTAATAGAAGACTCGCCCTATTTCTCCGAGGCTGCAACTGATCTGGATGCCACTTGGCTCGATCTGATGCAGACAGAGGTCCAGATGGTGAACCTGATCGTAGACATTGGTGATATGATTTGGCCTTGGGTCCCCGTACTGCTTTGGGCCTACGCAGTGTTTGAGGGCGTAAACATCCTGAGGGGGGGAGAGACTTTCGCCTCTATCGGGATTTTTCGCTGGGAGGCCCCAACTGGGCCTGATTTCGGCAATCCCCTGATGCAAGCGAAGGCAGCACTCTCGGGGGCTCTGGATGGCGCTAGGTCCGCATGGTCAGAATTCAATCGCATGCATGTCAAGGCACTCGAGCCTCTACGGAGCCTGTTCGATGAGGCACCCGGGTTTCTACGTGGCCTATTCGATCGGACGGTAGACCAGATGGATTGGGATGGGTTTTCCAATCCATACGGTCGCGAGGGCAGGGTTGGCTCCTGGATCACATTCGGGATTCTGATCCTCATACTCCTGCTTTTCTTGTGGTGGCTGCCCATCAGTGAAGAAACGGGGGCCTTCAATTGGTTCAAGGCCTTCCAGGTCTCCAACGTGCTTGTCGTCCTGTCGATATTCATCCTGATGGCATTCTCGCTCAACTTGCACACCGGCATTACGGGAATGGTGAACTTCGGCGTCATTTTCTTCGTCGCCATCGGCGCCGTCTCCGTCGGTGTGCTTACTGCTCCAGTTCAGATGCACGGGTACGGTTGGGGCATCCTGCCAGCCACCATCTTGGCAATCATCCTCTCTGCTGCCTTCGGATGGGCACTTGCCTACCCAACTGCGCGCTTAAGGATGGATTACTTCGCCATAGTCACCATCTCCTTGGGCGAGATCGTCAGGGTCCTGCTTGCAGGAGAACCACTGCTCAGAACAGGTCCGATAGTGTCCGCGGTAGGCATAGGGAACTATCCCCTGCCACTCAAACAGTGGTGGTTCTGCGGTTCGGGAGTGGAAATAGGCGCGGGAACGCCCTATATCAGCGCCAATAGCTGCAGAGACGATCCAATGCTGTCCTCTGCGTCCTCTTCAGTCAGCGACTTGCTCAACCTCGGCAGCGAGCCCGCACCCTACTTCCTCCTACTCGCCGCATTGGGTATGATTTGCGTATTCTTGGTCTGGCTCCTGCTAGAGTTACTGCTTGCCTCTCCCTGGGGAAGAATCCTCAAGTCTATCCGGGAGGACGAGGAGGTGGCCCAGCACCACGGTCACGACGTTCTCACTCACAAAGCAGCCAGCCTCGCCCTCGGAGCCGCAATAGCAGCGCTGGCAGGAGCAATTTGGGCCTGGAAACTGACAGGATTCGAGCCCACGTTCATGTCGCCGGCTAAGTCAACCTTCCTCGTATGGGCCGCATTCATCATCGGGGGCGCTGCGAATAATCGCGGAATGGTCGTCGGAGCGTTCATCATCGTGCTGATGGACTTCGTGTTCAACGTGTTAATCGCGGCTAGCTCGCCCGACCTCCCGCTATTCACCACGGCAGAACGCATAGACCTCCTTTTCAGTTGGCTGGTAACCGAACAGTGGGAAGTCGCCAAGACGTTCTTGGTGATAGCCACAATAGGACTCGCAATCAGGTCTAGGATTATTTCTGAGATTGGCATCTGCGGCGCCCTCGTGTTCGCCTTCACGGCAGTCATGATGGGGGGGGAGAGGTCGATTGAAGCGGCGACTAACCTCACGGGAGACGTGTCAATCATAGGGGCAAGCATGGCATACGTGAAAGTCATGCTCGTAGGCCTCCTGATGCTCTACTCTCTCAAGTACAACCCGAAGGGCCTGCTACCCGAAGTCCCAAGCCGACCCAATCGCCCAACAGGGGGTGATTCGGAATGAGCCCTGTGCTCAAGGTGGAAGGACTGCGCAAGGAGTTTGGAGGACTTGTGGCCGTAAATGACGCGTCCATCGAAGTAGGGGAGGGCGAGTTTGTTGGGCTCATAGGCCCCAACGGCTGCGGCAAGTCGACCACGTTCAACTGCATAAGCGGACTGCTGGATCAGACTTCTGGAACCGTGGAGTTGTTTGGTCGGGACATCTCCGACAAGAGGCCCGACCAGATTCAGAAGATGGGAATGACGCGGACCTTCCAGCACACTAGACTGTGGCGCCAGATGACGGTTATTGAGAATCTCATGGTGCCACCGAGGGGGCAGTTCGGGAGCTCGTTGGGGGATTCTGTGAGAGCGCTTCTGATACCCTTCGGCAATCCCGCAGAGGAGGAGCGCTTGGACAAGGCATACTCTGTTCTTGACCAGCTCGAGGTTCCTCACATGGCCCACAACCTGACCAGCGAGCTCTCCGGTGGGCAGAGCAAGCTCGTCGACATCGGTCGATCAATGATGGGGGACCCAAAGCTCCTGCTTCTAGACGAGCCTGTAGCAGGGGTAGCAGGCCCCCTGGCCATGAAGATTTTCAACAACCTGAGGAATATTGTTGATGAGACCGGAATTTCGGTCCTCATCATCGAGCACAACATGGACTTCATCCTCAGGCAGGGCGTTGATCGCATCATCGTGATGAACGAGGGTGAGATTCTGATGCAGGGCACGCCTGACGAGGTTCGGGGAAACAGGGAGGTCATCGAGGCCTACCTTGGAGCAGTTGGCGAAACAGGGGGTGAGGAAGAGTGACCCGACTATTAGACATCAGAGAGCTCGAGGGCGGCTACGACTCGGTCCAGATCCTCTACGGGATTGACATGCACGTAGACGAGGGCGAATTCGTGACGGTCATCGGCCCCAACGGCTGCGGCAAGTCGACACTAATCAAAACGATTTTCGGTATAGCGACATACTATCGTGGCGACATCGAGTACGGGGGCAAGCAAGTCTCCGGCTGGCGAACAGATCAGCTCGTCAACCTAGGCATAGCCTATGTCCCTCAAGTGGACAACGTGTTCCCCTCGCTCTCCGTCAAGGAGAACCTCCAGATGGGTGGCAACTCCCTCCCCAACAACACCCTCATCGAGCGCATCGAACGCTCGCTTGAGATGTTCCCGGATTTACGCTCGCGCGAGCATGACCTCGCTGCCTCTCTTTCGGGCGGCGAGAGGCAGATGCTGGCAATCTCCCGTGCACTAATCTCGAATCCCAAGTTTCTCTTGCTCGACGAGCCCACGGCCGCCCTCTCACCGCTTTACCAGCAGCAGATTATCGAGCGCATAGACTCCCTGCGCGAGACCGGCATCACCATCCTCATCGTCGAGCAGAACGCTCGACTTTCCCTCGCTCGCTCTGATCGAGGGTACATTATGGCCAGCGGCAAGGTGGTACACTCTGGTGACGCCCAGCACATCCTGACCGACCCAGAGATCGGCGAGTACTTCCTTGGTTCAACAGGCCATTAAGCGAGTACTCGATACCAGGGGGTTAGTCGCACTGTTCAATGAGTGTCATAGCCTGCTGTGCCCACATCATCTTCGTGACCCTTCCAGACATAAACTCCAGAGCCCCATTTACTGCATCGGCGGTCACATTATCCATCTTGGAAATCTGCTCCAATGTATGAATTCCCATTACATTCAACTTCTTCTGGATTAGCTCATCCAACCCTTGAATCTTCGTGAGGTCGTCTGGCTCCTTATCCTCTGCTCTGCCTATCTGAGTCCAGTTAATTTCATTCAGACCCACTTTGTCAGAATCGTCGCCCTCCGCCACCACAATTTGTGAATCACCCCCAACTTCTTCCAATCCAATGAATGTCATAGCCTGCTGTGCCCACATCAATTCGGTAACTCTTCCAGGCATGAACTCCAAAGCGTCATTTACAACCTCAGCAACCTCAGGGTTCATCTTTGAAAGCTGTCCGAATGTGCGGATTCCCAAGACATCGAGCTTCTTCTGCGTAAAATTGTCTATACCATTGATTCTAGTGAGATCATCTGACTCTCCATTCTCAACTCTGCCTATCTGGGCCCAGTTAATTTGTTCTGATCTAAGCCCAACTCTCTCAAGAATGCCCTCCTCTCTCTCTTCTTTCTCCGCTTCAGCCGCTATTTGCTCGATGTCCCTTCCTGCTATCTCGGCTTTTTGAATAGCTTCGCCGACCCTCTTCTCGGCAGCCGCAGCCTCTGCTTTTGCCTCCTCGGCCTCGGCCTCCTCGACCTCCGCCCTCTTGCGTGCCTCCTCGGCCTCGGCCTCCTCGACCTCCGCCTTCCGAAATGCCACCCCAGCCTCCACCTTGGCTGCAACCACCTCAGATTCCGCCCTCTTGCGTGCTTCCTCAATCTCCGCCCTCGCCTCGGCCTCCAACCGCGCCTCCTCGGATTCCGCCCTATCACGAGCCGCTTGCCCCCTCATCTCTTCCTTTGACGCCTCAAGTGCCTCTTGCTTCTGAGCCATCTCAGCCTCGAGCCTCTTCATCTCAGCCTGCATATCTTGGATTTCTTTTTCAGCCTCTTCAGATTTATTTGCAGCATCACTTATTGACCCGTGATCATCATCAACATCATCTGCCACCTGAAAATCCTGCTCTTCGACACCACTCACCCCTGTAGACAATTGCTCGGGTACCTCAAGCTTCTCCTCAGTGATACCCTGTCTATTGTGGATTTCCTCTAACAGAGTCGCTGCTTCGTCCCCGGCCCCCCTCATTAGCCCTGCCACAATATCAGGTATGAGACGCAAAGATTCCTTCATACGGTGATTATCATCGACTTCATGGAGCTTCACATTTGCGCACTCTTCTGCAACCTTGCGTGAATAGCTAATTGGAACCACTGCATCATTTATTCCATGCATTATGGCCGTCGGATGCGCTGTCTTCGGCCAAGACATTTTCTCTGCCGATTCCATGAACTCCCATGGGAGGATTATGTCCAATTCAAAGCCCGTGTAACGCCTCTCCCCTGTGTGTTTCCAAGCACTCCTCCCTGCTTCTTCCATCCCCTCCCAGTTTTCGGACAAGCCAAAGGATGGCGCTATCAGAAGCAATCGTATTGCTGCTCCTGGCCTCATCGAAGAAGCGTTTGCAGCAGCGAGACCGCCCATTGAAGAGCCAGCAACAAGATCAAACTTCTCTTTATCCATGTGACGAATTAGAACCTCGGTCTGACTAGCTATGCTCCATCCCAACTGCGACATCTTGGGTGCAGTAACATCCCAACCCAGTGCATCTCTCATGTAAGCAACCTTTGATCCCGTAGGACTCCCCTCAAAACCGTGAGCGAATAGAACTCTCACGAAATCACCCCAAGTTACAGAAGGCGAGCCGAACGAAATCACTCTCCGTCGCCTCTCGCTGGAAGGGCACACCCTCCTCTCCTAGCACGCGCAGGTGAATCTCGGCGGTGACTTCCACGGTCGCTTCGAACAGGTGACCTCCGTGAACTACGTGGTCGTCATCAGTGGCGACGATGTGGATGTGGGTGAACGGGCCATCGGGTCCGGGAGCGAGGTTCCCCTGAGTTGAGAGGAGTTCCATTGGGGCTTGGTGAACCACTTTCTGGTAAACACCATCTGCATCTAGGTACCCAATCACGGTGTCACGTACCCTGCCGATTCCGCTTGTGATCGCAGCCACTGTAATCCCATATCCACTCAATTCGCGAATAGAGGCATGCATTTCGTCGCCCGGGTCGAGCCTGACGAACACGTCGCGACCAAAGCGCCTGTGCTCCATGGGCCTCGATTGGCCTTCTTGACTTCAAACTCACCCAAGCACTTCTTCCTATGGACTGGCGAAATTCATAGGGGAGTTGCAGTAGAAGCGCCCAGTACTCCGATTGCGTGCCTGCGGGGGCCACTATTCTCCACTGGAAGCAATGGGGTTGGAATTCACGACCACACTGTTCATAGGCCTACTTCACAGAGTGGCAAAGCCCGGCGGTGAAATCAGTTGACGATGGCAGCACATGATGCCTCCGCGAGATGGAGGACCTTCCTCGAGGAGGCTAAGGAATCAGAGGTGATGATGCTTATTTCTGGCCAGACTCATTTACCATTTCTGGCTGTCTCGTTCCACGATCTGCAGAGTTTCGATCCGGAATTTGCCGAGGACGTACTAGAATACCCCAGGAAAATCCTCGCAGCCGGCTCAAGGATGCTGATGGAAATTTGCAGAGAGCGGGGGGCGGACGTTGAGCCCTTGCTTCGTGTCGGTGAGCTACCCAAGGATAGCCGAAGGCCGCTTCGAGAAATTGGCAGTGCCGATATCAATAGAATGCGAAGCGTTGATGTCATCGTGACCAAGATGTCTGAGATCAAGCCCAGAATTCACATGGCCGTGTTCAAGTGCGAGTCTTGCGGACACGATATCGAGATTGAACAAGATAACGAGAGGCAACTGAAGGAACCACTATCGTGTCCTCAGGCACTTGGGGGCTGTGGTAGCTCTAGACCAGTGACCCGTTTCGAACTTGTGCTGTTGAACTCTAGAATGGTGAATAATCAGTGGATTGAGATTCAGGAATTGCCCGAGAATGTCCCTAGCGGCGCTCAACCTGGAAGGGGCATGGTCCTCGTCGAGGGGAATCAGGTGAACAAGCATCTTCCCGGACAGCGGATTACTGCAAATGTAGTCCCTTTTGCTCGCACTGAAGTCAAGAAGGGCAAGAAAACCCCACTATTCGACATTGTCTACCATTTGGTCAGTTCTGAGCACGAGAGCGTTCCGTTTACCGAGATATCAATCAGCGATGAGGACAAGGAGAAGATAATTTCCATTTCTGAAAGGGGGGAGGAGCTGCTCACTTTGATGCAGAACTCGATTGCTCCCTCAGTTTTCGCCATCGGAGACATGCCAGCCGTCAAACGCTCCCTAGCTTTGCAGCTGTTCGGTGGCGTCTCTAGGATTAACCCGGACAATACCCGACTCAGGGGTGACATTCACATCCTGCTGATGGGGGATCCGGGGGTTGCGAAATCACAACTTCTCAAGTACATGATAAAAATCTCCCCCCGTGGTAAACTAGCCTCTGGAGGGGGTGTTTCTGGAGCCGGCCTGACCGCAGCTGCTGTCAGGGACGCGTTCAATGACGGGAGGTTCGGATTAGAAGCTGGAATCCTACCTCTATCGGATAGGGGGCTGGCGGCGATAGACGAGTTTGACAAGATTTCCGAGGATGATCGCAAGACGATGCATCCTGCCATGGAACAACAGGAGATCCAGATTTCCAAAGGGGGCATCACTGCCACCCTGCCGGCACGATGCTCTGTTCTGGCAGCCGCCAATCCTGTTCAGGGCAGGTTCTCTATCCGTGGTAGCAATATCAGTGTAATGTATTCATTCAAAGAAACCGGGCTACCCGTGCCCCTTGCGTCTAGATTTGATATTATTTGGATGATCAGGGATGAGATTAGGGTGGAGGACGACGAACGGGTTGCCAGGCATATTCTCGAGACCCGCTCCAAAGCCATGAGTGAGGAAAAAATTGAGGGTGGAGCCGACTTCGATCCGATTTCCTCTGAAGAGGATAAAATCATCTCTATTGGGGTGGACAATAAGGAGTACCTGACGACCGACTTCCTGAGAAAGTACATTGCCTACGCCAAGCGGAACGTACACCCCACGATCGACACGAAGGCTAAGGAGATGATTCTCGAGTACTATACGGCCACTCGCGTTTCCTTCGGGAAGATTGACGACGATCTTGAGGGCTCCGATGTAGTGCCGATTACCGCTCGTGCACTGGAATCACTCATTCGCCTTACTGAGGCCCACGCTAGAATGCACCTGAAGGAAATAGCCGATGAGGAAGACGCGAAAATGGCAATCGGGGTCTACAAGCATTGGAGACAAGAGTCAAACATCACTGACGCATCAGAAATCTATTCTGGGGTTACTTCCAGCACAAGGCGTGCAAACACCACAATCAGGACCATAATCAGGGATATGGTCAACGAGAAGGGTCACGCCGATCGCCTTGACATATACAATCTCGCCCTGCCGAAGAATATTCCAGAGAATGTCGTTGACGAGATAATCTCAAAGATGCTGACTAGTGGTGAGCTGTATAGCCCTCGCCTAGATCGCTTCGAATATGTCCGCTGACCCTATGAGCGTCACCCCCATCCCCGCATACAGTACCATGGAGCCCACCGGAAACACAAGCGAGCCCGACGCGCTGAATCCGGTGGTACTGGGTTTCATGTGCGGCTTGGAGGTTCACCAACAACTCGCCACCGATAAACTGCATTCGAGGATGCCTAGTGAGTTGTACGACTTCAAATTGGAAGACATTCCCAAAGATTGGAATCGGTCCAACCGCAAGCTCAGGGCCTCGGAGGGTGAAGGCGGAAAAATAGACGTCGCAGCCCGTTTTGAACAAATGAGGAACCGTGCCTTTGAGTATGTACAGACACCGAATTCCGGATTGATTGAGCTGGACGAGGCACCACCTCGGAAACACGATGCATCTGCGGTGGAAGCGTCTCTAATGGTCGCCGCCATGATGGATGCCAAGCCAATCCCAAATCTACAGGCGATGCGCAAGACAGTGGTTGACGGCTCGAACACCAGCGGATTCCAGAGGACTACCCTGATTGCGACGAGAGGCAGGATCGATACGGACTCGGGCGAGGTGGGAATCGACCTCATCTCGTTGGAGGAGGATTCTGCGAGAAAACTCGGTACTATCGCATCGGATTACGGAGAGACCGTGTTCTACACCCTTGACAGACTTGGAGTCCCCCTAGTGGAGGTCGCTACCGCGCCCGATGTCAAATCCCCGGAGCATGCCAAGCAGACGGCGATTGCACTTGGGAGGCTCCTCAGAGACACCCGACAGGTCAGACGCGGCCTAGGCTCAATCAGGCAGGATCTCAACGTTAGCATTGCTTGTGGCGACCGAGTCGAGATCAAGGGATGTCAGGACCTCGATTGGATTCCCGGAATCATCCGGCTCGAGATGGCACGGCAGCTCCATTTCTATCGTCTTGCCAATGAGTTGCGCAAGGAAGCCTCTCTCCCCCCACTGCCACCCGACAGGGCGGACGATTCCATTCCCAGTGAGAATAGGGTTGCGCTGGCAGCGTCCTCTCGCATTTCCCTAGTTGTACATGACCTGACCGAGGTCTTCGGTGACTGTGAGTCGGCAATGGTTCGCAACTCCCTAGACCAAGGAGCCACCGTTCACGGAGTCGGCCTTGCGGGGTTCTCAGGCAAGATTGGAATCAAAGCAGAGGATGCTAACGGGGCGCAACTCCCCAGGCTAGGTCGCGAACTCGCCAGTGCTGCAAAGCTAGCGGGCGTTGCCGGCATTTTCCATTCGGACGAACTCCCGGATTACGGAATCTCCACAGAGGAGGTTGATTCGGTCCGCTCCCGCTTATCGCTGAATGAGTCCGATGCCTTCGCCTTGTGCGTAGCACCGGCCTGGCAGGCAGAACTAGCACTCGAGTCAGTAGTCAACCGGGTGAGACTCGCATTCCATAGGATTCCCAGAGAGGTCCGGAACGTCGTCATTCGTAAAGGGCAGCCCGATGATGGAACAACCACGGCAATGAGACCGCTTCCCGGCGAAGCGAGGATGTATCCGGAGACCGACATTCCGTTACTTGAGATCACATCTGAGCACTGGGATGCCATCCGCGGCAACCTCCCTCCAACCACTGCAGAGAGGATGGCTCGTTTGCAGGGGCACGACCTATCGTCGAACCAGATCGAGGCGCTATTGAATGGTGAGCTAGACGACCTGCTCTTCGAAGGCATGGAGGGAGAACTCAACCTCCCCGGAAAGGCGTGGGCAAGTGCACTGCTGGAATATGGGACACGGAATGTGGGCGCTCTCGCCGTAGCCATCCACTTAAGGGAGATAGGCGCAATGACTCGAGAGGGAATCGAGACTTTGGTCGAGGCTGCTGAAACGGAGGATATCCAATCTCTCATGAGATGGATGTCGGAGGAGGCAATATCCCGTGGATTCACCCCGGCCGATTCGGGAGCGGTCGAGGCTGCAGTAGATGCTGCGATAGATGAGAGCACGGATCTAGTCAGAGACCGTGGAATGGGTGCAGTCGGACCACTGATGGGCATTGTGATGCAGAAATTGGGTGGCTCAGCCGATGGGAAGACTGTCAGTGAAGTGCTTCGGGAGAAGATCCGAGAGATTACGGAAACCGAGTGAATAGTTCAACTACTTGTTCCGAACGTTGGCATCCCCGTGTCGGTTCTGCTGCCCATCCTCGTCTTCATCCTAGCCAACACTTTCGTAATCTACGGCATGTCATCCCCCGATCAGCGTCTCAGAGTTTTATCCACATTTTGGCTCGTGATGCTCCTGCTCACTTCCTCCACAATCGCCACTGAATGGTCTAGAATGTCCAATCTGGTGCTAGACAACGACGATTCGCATAACGGGCTGCCCAAGGAGTGGGACGGAAGGCAGGCAGTGTGCTTCCACTTCCCCGAGGGGAATGCCCCGGAGGGATTCGAGGACGGTAGGCACCATCTGGACACCTCTGGCAGAGAGTTGTTCGTAGACCCAATGTGGAACGAGACCGGCTCCTGCGTCGGTGGATTTGAGGGATACGAGATCGGAATGGACCTACTAGGAGCAGCAATAGATGCTACAGGCGACTCGTTCTCAATGAGCTACACAGAATTCTCCTTCGGCATCATGATCGACTCCCTCGGCGGAATCCATGCTTGTGACGCCGTGACCTGCTCGGATGACGGGACTTCAGGAGCCTCCTGGTCGTTATACCACAACGGAGCCGTTGCGATGGTAGGGATCTCCGATCTAGCTCTGGTCGAAGACAGCGTTCTGACTTGGCGTATCGACACGTGGTGATGGCTTGAGAAACGCAATCATCAAGTGGGGAGAAGTGCCCAATGTGACGGGGGGTTCTGATGATTGACGCGCACATGGTCACGCTTAGTCCCATGGCGATGCTAGTCCTCAACACCTCGCTGCTGGTGATGATTGGCTGGGCGCTCTGGCGCGCCGAGCAAAATCTGACCCCACACAGTGACTGGTTGGCCCTTGCGCTCCTCGGCATCTTCGCAGTTTCAGGACGTGTTCTGCTAGACCCGATTCCAAACATCCAGCCTGTGACAGTCATCGTTCTTCTTACTGGCATCCACTTCGGCGCTTCTCGCTCAGTCGCCCTAGCTGCGACAGTAGCCCTCGCATCGAACATGATACTTGGCCATGGCCTCTGGACCTTCTACCAAGCCGCAGGATGGTCTGCTGTTGGTATCGTAGGCGCATTGCTCTCCAGCAGGCTGTACCCGAATGGAACCATTGCAACGACCAAGTTGGCAGCGACATCGGCCGTGGCAGCATTAGCCTTCGATTGGATTGTCTCCCTCAGCGCCCTGCACACGCTTTCTCCCGAACTCCTGCCGATGTACATCGTATCCGGAATCCCATTCGACCTGCTGCACGCTGCTGGCAATGTCGCATTCGTTGCTTGGCTCGCAGTTCCACTTACTGACCTGATGTCCAGGTATGCGCAGTCCCCATCCCCTTCGGCGTTGAGCGACCTTGCCACGAGATGAGGAACTAACCATGGTCCTCGTGACCAGACATGACCTCAAACTGTCGAAGGGAAAGCTCGCCGCACAATGTGCCCATGCCGCAACCGAATGCGTCCTCGTAGCTAAGCGAAAAAGCCCGCGCGCCCTAGATCGCTACATCAAGGTAGGAGCGAGGAAGATAGTCTGCAAAGTCCCTGACTTGATCTCCCTGAAACAAATCCATAACAAGGCCAAGAAATCTGGCTTAGTATGCCACTTAGTCACAGATGCTGGGCACACGGAGATTCCACCAGGTACTGTTACGGTGGTAGGGATCGGTCCTGATTCCCGGGAGGCAATAGACAAGATCACCGGCGACCTCCCTCTAGTCAATTAGCACGGATATGCTCGAGAGAGACTTCGCCTTCTGAGGGAAGCGCGAAAGTTGAAATCGGGAACCAGCGAGAACTCCTTGATGAGCGAGGAACCCTTTGTGGTGGACGTTCGTGGGCTGCACTGCCCGTTCCCGATCAAGAAGATTCGCAGCGCACTCGATGAACTACCCGCTGGATGTGAAATTCACATGCTAGCTGATGATCTCGAGTCTCGCTACGATGTGCCAGCCTTGCTCAAGCGTCTGAAGATGCCCAAACCAGAGATTCAGGAGCGCGACGAGGACCTACTTTTCATCATTCAGAATCGAAAGGCGGAACGGGCCGAAACCAAAGTGACGACTCATCGAACTATTTCTTCTCGCCCCGCTTCCGAGACCTCTGATGGGGGTCGCTGGCCTAGTAGACTGCAACGAATCATCGATGATTTCGAGGGTGTCTCCAGCCAGATGGAGAGATATGAGATGCTCTACGACTGGGCTAGCAACCTCGATACGCTCCCCGAGGAGGAGTGGACCGATGCGAATCTCGTGCACGGCTGTCAGTCGGAGGCGTTTATCACCGCCGAACTCGACGACGAGGGAAAGTTCCACTTGAGGGGTGCCTCCGAAGCAAGGATAGTTGGGGGTTTGATGGCAATCACTGCGGTGGCTCTAAATGGCCTCTCCGCAACCGAAGTGGCCGACTTTTCGCTTGACTTCGTTCAGGAAATGGGACTCGATACTGCCCTAACTCCGAGCCGGGCAAACGGTTTCTTGAACATGTTCACAAAAGTGCGTCAGATTGCCAGCACCTTGGCCGAGTAATCAGCAATCGTACTATTCCACTCCTTCCGAAGAATTGGGGCACACCTAAGTTTGGCAGAGTGGATTATTGCTGCGATGACATCAATTTCATTGCCTGCTGAGACCACATCATCTTTGTGACCCTACCGGGCATGAATTCCAAAGCATCATTCACCACCTCTGAAGTGAGTGGGTCCAGTCGAGATATCTGTTCGTAGGTATGTATACCAAGCACATTGAGCTTCTTCTGTGAGAACTCGTCCAGGCCCTCAATCTTAGTCAGATCGTCAGGCTCCTCGTCCTCGCCTTCTCCTATCTGGGCCCAGTTAACTTGGACGGCTTTGAGGCCGACCCGCTCTAGAATCAACTCTTCCCTCTCGAGCTTATCTGCCCTGAGTTTCAGGTCAGCCTCGTGAGCCTCTCTCTCTGCCTTCTGAGCCTCGGTCTCAACACCTACCAAAGCATCCTCTTTGCCCTTCATCTCGCTCTGAATACGTTCGATGTCAGCCTTGACCTGCTCGGCCTCTTGCGCGGCCTGGTCCTTGAACTTGTGACTATCCTCGATCTCCTGCTCTACCCTCTTCTTTTCAGCCACGGCCTTTTCGGCCTCCACTTTGACCTTCGCAATCTCCTTCTGCTTGGCAACGACATCCTTCTTCAGGGACTTGGCGGCCTTAATCTCGTCTTTCATTTGGGCCCTCACTTCCATCATGGCCTCCTTAGCCTCGCTCGCATCCTCCTTCGATGCTTCCAGGGCCTGCTGCTTCTCAGCCATCTGAGTCTCGAGCTTCTCCTCGGCCTCCTCACGCTTCTTCTGGAAAGCCTCTAGCTCCTCCGAAGCCTTCGACTTGGCCTTCCCCGAAGCCTCAATCTGCTTCTCAGCGACCTTCCGCTCCATCTCGGCCTTCTTGAGTTCGGCTTCGGCCTTGGCCGCAGCCTTGCCCTCCTTGGCGAGATCCTTTGTAATTTCCTTGACTTCGGCAATAGAAGCTTTGGCTTCCTGCTCGGCAATCTTGGCAGCCTGCCCCTCTTCCTTAGCCTTCGACTTGAGATCCTTTTCCTTCGCTCGCAACTCCTCGGGCGACATCTTCGGACCTTCCTGAGCCTCCTTTAGTGCTTTCTTTGCAGCCTTGGCCTGCTTCTCGGCGGCCCTCCGTCCCGCCTCAGCCTTCTTTGCCTCAATCTCAGCCTTCGCCACGGCCTTGGCCTCTGATGCCATCGCCTTCTTCGCCTGAATCTGAGCCTTCGCCATCTCCTTGGCAGCAGCCTGGGCCGCCTTCGCCGCTTGGGCATCTTCGGCCGCCTTCGCCTTCGCCTCTGCCGCCTTCGCCTTCGCAGCGACCTTCGCCTCTGCTACCTCTGCCTTCGCAGCGACCTTCGCCTCTGCAGGATCTATCTTCTTGGCCGCAGCCTTCTTCTTCGGGGCAGCCTTCTTCTTCGGGGCAGCCTTCTTCTTCGGGGCAGCCTCCTCAGCAGCCTCCTCGGCCACTTCCGGTTCGACCTCCTTTGCCTTGGGGGATACCTTTCCATACTTGGATTGCAGCTTCTTGATCATCGTAGCGTAGTTCCCTTCGAACTTCTCGAGGAGCATGGGGATTTTTTCTATCCTCTCGGAGAGCTCGGGCTCTTCGATGAACTCCCGGTAGGTAGCCTCGATTATCTTCGTTGCCTGCTCCGCAGTCGGTTCCTTTGCCACGACCTCTCACAGGTTGTCCATCACTTAAGTATTTGACCAATCTATAGAAGTGATAGAGTCTGCCACCCCCAATACGACCAGCATCTTGGGTGGCTCTAGGTTCCCATCCACCAAGGCAAGAACCGGCGCTGTGATGAATAGTCGAGATCCCCCGCCCCATTCAGGAGCCCTCTTTATGGAAATGCCCGAACAACCGTTAATACTCCCAATGCAACGTCGGGGCCCCATGGACGCACAAGACGGATGCCATAGCATCCTGCCAATCACCCTCGTCATACTGCTTCTTGGCATGTCAGCATCATCAACGCTCCACTCCGATGATAGTGTCGAGTTGGCCAAAGAAGATAGTGCCCTCAATACCCATTCGGGCCTGAACTTCCCTGGCTCAACCCTTGGATCAATACATTCTCTGACTGCAATCGGAGCAGCATACAACTACACCTGTGTGGTGATGGACAACAATGCGATGCAGTGCTGGGGGAGAGGGGGTCAAGGATACCTCGGAAATGGGGATTCTTACACCGTACATACCCCTGTAACCGTCAATATGCCAACTTATCCACCGGACGCAGTGGAGATGAGCGGCGCCGATGGCCATCACAGTTGTTTGTTGGCGTCAAACGGCTCCATCTACTGCTGGGGGGAGGATTGGAACGGCCAGATCGGGCACGGCCACTATGGCGGGTGGTGGGATGAACCCCACGGGCCAACCACATTGGCCGGGAAGGCCGCCGTCACTGTGGTTACCGGTATCCACCACACTTGCGCCATAGCAGTTGACCTGACCCTCTACTGCTGGGGGAGGGACGACAACGGACAAGTGGGCAATGGCGAACCGGGAACTGATGTTGTAGATTCCCCAGAAGAAATTGACCTCCCTCCCGGACGGACTGCCGTATCGATTAACGCTGGCGTGGACGCGACCTGCGTCATCCTCGACAACGGTAGCGGAATGTGCTGGGGCCTGAACATGAATAGCCACCTCGGTGTTGGGACCAACACCAGCAAGTACTCCCCCACGCCTATTTCGGTACTCCCTGCGAACCGCTCGTTGGTCGCACTCGATGTAGGCTTCAAGCACACCTGTGGCATTCTCGACGACGGTTTGGTGTATTGCTGGGGGAACAATACTAACGGGCAACTCGGTGACGGCACCAACGACCACTCGATTTACCCAAGGGTCGCGTCTCTGCCCCCGGGGAGGACAGCCATTTCAATAGACGCGGGCAGCCATCACACTTGCGCGATTCTCGATGACAGTAGCGCTTATTGCTGGGGGAGAAATGACTACGGGCAACTCGGTGACGGTACCACTACCAACAGTTCAACCCCCGTCAGCGTCTCGATGCCATCCGGACTCGGGGTGGCCGAGATAACGACAGGCAACTATCACTCCTGCGCGGTAGCGACCAACGCATCCGTCTACTGCTGGGGAGCCCATGAAGAAGGAGCACTAGGGCTCGGCGAGGGCGTTGACAGCGATGTCCCTGCCTATGTCGATATCGGGGACCAGTACGGTAGGCACGCTCTGATGAGCGAGAGAGACAATGATGACGATGGGATAGTCAATCTCTTCGATCCATTCCCTGATGGGTGCCCCGTCGGGACTTACGCTTCAGGAGTGACTTGCGTAGAGACCGACCCTGGCTGGTACGCTGACGGCATCCCTCCATACGAGCAATTTCCCTGCGACGTGGGCTCTTTCCAGCCGTATTCGGGGCAGGGAGTGTGCATTACGACGTCCCCTGGCCATTTCGTCAACACTACCGCGGCGACCAACCAAACCCAATGCCAACCCGGCAACTACCAACCGCTGGGCAGTCAGACCTCCTGCATTCAGGCTGACCCCGGCAACTACAGCTCCGAAAGCGCATCCACCAGTCAAACCCAATGCCTACTAGGAAGCTACCAACCCAACTATGGGGCATCTGAATGCCTCCAAGCCGATGCCGGACACATCGTTCAGGGTGGAGAAGGGGCCCACGACCAAATTCCATGCCCCCCGGGGACCTATCAGTTTTTGACGGGACAGAGCTCTTGCTTCGAAGCCACTCGGGGATTCCATGTCCCTTCTGCTGGTGCAACCGCTCAGGTGGCATGCCATTCCGGCACCTTCTCGGCCGATTCAGGCCAAGCACAGTGCACAGAAGCATCTCCCGGCTACTTCACATCTGGTGCCCAGCAGATATCCCAGTCGCCATGCCCACCCGGCCATTTCCAGCCAAATTCTAGTCAGACCTCCTGCCTCCAGACGGACCCAGGCAACTTCACAGACGCCGAAGGAACGGCAAACCAGCATCCCTGCAAGGATGGAACGTTCCAACCCGAGGCAGGGCAGACCTCCTGCCTCCAAGCGGAACCAGGAAACTATTCCCCCCCCGGAGCAATCTCCCAAATCCCCTGCCCGGCGGGCACGTTCGCCTCAGAACCGGGCCAGTCTGAGTGCACTCAGGCCGAACCCGGCAACTACGTGAGCCTAGACGGTGCAACGACCCAAATCCCCTGCTCATCGGGGGAGTATCAGTCGGAATCGGGCGGTACGGGGTGCGAACAGGCGCCTCCGGGGCAGATCGTGAGTGCCGACGGCACCTCTGCGCCTGCGCCATGCCCCCCCGGGAAATACCAGCCCGACCAAGGCAAATCGGTTTGCATGCAGGCCTCTCCCGGACACTTCGTCAACGATTCCGGGGCTTCCGAGCAGATTCCGTGTCAACCGGGTATGTTCCAATCGGAACCTGGCCAGTCCGAGTGTGTCCCCTCAAGCCCGGGGAACTTTGCCTCTGGTGAGGGCTCTACGGTTCAAACGCCATGCTCTGCTGGGACCTTCCAGGATTCGGGAGGGCAGGACGGTTGCACTGATGCTATGCCCGGACACCATGTCCCCAATGAAGGCGCCTTGTCACAGAGTACATGCACTCAAGGTAGTTACCAACCGGAGGCAGGCCAAGATGATTGCTTCGATGCATCGCCAGGCAACTTCGTGAACAGCACGGGTTCGGTTTCTCAGATGCCTTGCCAGCCAGGAACGTTTCAAGGGGACTCGAGGAAGAACCATTGCAAGAATGCCGAACCAGGTCACTACGTGCCCGAGTCCGGGGCCATTGAGCAGTTTAAGTGCCCTTCAGGGGAGATCCAAGAACTCGAAGGCCAGACTGCCTGCCAAAAGCCGAAGAGGCCACTGTGGCTTACTTTCCTGATGTTCGCTGTTCCCGCCATGCTTGGGGGCTCTCTAGCAATCATGCATCTGGTAAAAAGGAAGAAGAAGGAACAGAGGGCTCACAAGAAGTCCTATCTATATGCCGAGGATATGAGATCGAAGCGCTGATTGTGGAAGCGCACGAGTTATGTGAACCAGAGCATTAGGTCATCCATGCGCGACTATCCAAGCGACCGCGTTGACCTACGCAGCGACACGGTCACGCAGCCAACGCCAGCCATGAGGGAGGCCATGGCCTCCGCCGTCGTTGGCGACGATGTTCTCGGTGATGACCCCACAGTAATAGATCTGCAGAATCGCATGGCTGAGATGCTCGACAAGGAGGCGGGGCTGTTTGTGCCATCGGGAACGATGTGCAACGCCACCGCCATCAGAGCCCAGACGGAACCAGGGGACGAGATCATCACCGAGAAATACAGTCACATATACATCTACGAAGGTGGAGGTTTCGCCGCCCTTTCTGGTGCTTCAGTCGCCCTGGTTCCCGGGAAAATGGGGATAATGGACCCAATTGACGTAGCAAAGGCCATCCGCAAGGGTGACGGCAGCCTCGGACATTATCCAAACGGCACTCTCGTCTGCGTCGAGAACACCTCAAACAGGGGCGGTGGCACTTGCTACCCACTCCAAACCATGGACGCTATCGCAGCCGCCGCCCGGGACCGTGACTGCAGGGCCCACATCGATGGAGCGAGAATATTCAACGCATCAGTGGCCACGGGCAACGATGCGGCACGGATCGCTAGGGAATACGACTCGGTGTCGATATGCCTGAGCAAGGGCTTGGGAGCCCCTATCGGCAGCGTCTTGGTCGCCTCCTCGGAGATTATAGCTCGCGCTTACCGGTGGCGCAAGATGTTTGGGGGGGGAATGCGCCAAGTGGGTGTTGTCGCCGCTGCAGGAATCTTTGCTCTGGAGAACAATATCGACCGATTGGCAGAAGATCACACCCGCGCTAGGGGGCTTGCCGAGGCAATTGCTGCCATGCCCTCCTACTCCGTGGAGCTGGAGCAGGTTCAGACCAATATGGTCTACATCGGCTGCAAGGAGGGCGGGGCTGACGGACTTGTGGCCAGCCTCGCACAACACGGTGTAGACACTCTGACAATTGACGACTCAACCATTCGCGCTGTAACTCATTTGCACATAACCGACGATGATATCGACAGGGCGATTGCAGCCTTCGATGCTTCTCAATAACCCGGAACCATTCAATAACACGCTCACTTCGAGACTACCATGAGAACGCTTGCAGCTCTGCTGATGGTCGCCCTCATCATCATCCCGATTCAAGCCTCGGCGGCTAATGGGGGTATGTGGGAAGATGCACGCGAGGGCATACTCGGGGGCACATTGGGGGGCATATCCCTATCCCTATCAGGGAACACGACCGATAGTTCAATCTCAATGGATGTGATTGACCTACCCACTGTTATCGAGGTCTATACCGCAACATGGTGCACCAGCTGTGTGACGACTGAACACACCCTCGATGAGGCGATAGGTGATGCCGATGTCACTCGCATCCACTATCACAGGCACAAGTTCGAGGTCGAGGACCCGTTCGGCAGCAACGGTACTGAGGAGCGTTGGGAATCGATTTACGGGACTGCTTCCACATCTGTCGGAGGGGCTCCACGACTCGCTCCGACCACCGTTTTCGATGGAGAGAGACTCCATTTGGGCACCACTTCGAAGTCAGACAGCCTACAAAGCGACTTCTCCGCTTCTTTGGCTATCGGGCCTTCCCACGTGTACGATGGTTCGATGTCGTTGTCTGCGATTGAGTCAGAGGGTGTTACCGAATTCTCATGGGACATCACCACGATGATCTACAACTGTGCAGACGGCTGTCCAATCGAGACCCGCACCGCTTGGTTGCTATTCGTCGAGGGCAGCGCCAGCTTCCCGGACGGTTCGAACGGAATTGGGGACTACATCCACGTTCTGCATGATGCTGTCCCGCTGGATGGGCCGATTGGCTCAACTGTAATCGACGTTCCCCCAGCATGGGACGGCGATGATATGTCGGCAGTCTTGCTTGTTGATTGGTCGCTAGAACCCTCCCCCCCCGAGCCAGGAATAGTTGGGAAAATAATTCCAGCACCAAGTGTGGCAATCTTGGTTTGCATGCTCGCCGCGCTGGTGCCTCGGCGAAGAAGCACCATACTTCACTGAGACCGAGGTGTTTTCAGTTGGGTTGAATAACCCCGGCCGAGCATGGCATATGCTCGGTGATGCCATGGTCTCGAAAACCCTCGTTCAGGTGACTTGCGAGGAAGTACCTAGGGGTACTATCCCAGGATGGCTCAAAGAGCATATTTCGAGACAGTCCTTGGGTCCTACAGAATCCGAGTCAGATCTCTCTGGAAGAGTCCTAATCGTCTACCCGACCGAGGAATCCAGAAAGCAGGCGCTTGCTGGAATGCCGAGTGGCCAGGCGATTGACAGTACACTCCACCACACTATCGACTCGCTGAAATCCTCACTGATTGCGGATCTGAGGCTACCGAGGTTGCTGAACACTGAGGGTGGCTTTGAACTGGTGTTGCACGAATCCTGCCGCCGTGAGGCGGCAAGGCTTGCATTCCCCATAATCAACCCGCTGCCGGAGATGAGGTGGGGTAGGGGGAAGACCGCAGCTCTCGCCGAGCTGCACTCGTACTTGTCGCGTGAATCAATGGCTGTCGCTTGGGACGGTCCGGGAATTCCTTCCTTTAGGACTGTCATCAGGCAGCTTGAGAATCGATTAGGTGGAACTCATCCAGATATGGCCTCTTCCCGCATTATAGATGGCCTGAACAGTGGGGAAAAGCCGTTCTCGTTACTCGATGTCGACGGCATAATCATGCTCGACCATCCTCCAGAGGTGCCGCGTTCGCATATCCAAATCATGCTCGCACTCTCAAGGCACTGTCCAATTCACCAACTAGCTCATCCGGGTAATTTCAGATTGGGCCATCACGGCATGTCCCTGCTCGATCAGCACCCAATAGAGGCACAATCGGACCTCCCTCTATGGGTGCCACCACACCAACCGGAATCGACGAATCCAGTCCAATCTGTCGAGCGCTTACTCCTACAGAGGGAGAAACACTCTTTCGAGACGGCAATTTGGTTGACGCAAGAACGCCTTGAGGCAGGATCCTCATCCCACCTCATCATCGTGGACCCGTCGTTGGAGTCTAACTTACCGCGATGGGAGAGGGGTTTGAAGGAACTCGGGATACCACTCCCTCCTTCGCGTCAACCGGTGCTCACTCACTCCCTTGGTCATTGGATACTCGCTCTGGCAACCCTGCCCCACGGTCCTGATGCGTTCTCCCTTGAAGCATTGAGATCACTCGCGCTGCAAGCGACACTCAGACCGTTCAATGACCCCGATACTCACCCCACGGAGGGCAGGATAAGTCCGCGTGCTGACCCAGACATGCTGACGCACTTGGCTCGGGGCGAGCATGTCCTAGGCGGCCCCGGAGCTCTCGCTAGATGGCTGCAGACGATATCGAGACCGCCGATATCTGAGCGCGACCAATTTAGGAAGGAATCAACGCAGTGGTGGCTCCTGTGCGTCGCGGACTCTCTGAGGCCACTACTCAGAGGAGAGGATCGCACAGCCCTTGATGAAGCCAGTAGGATGGGCTGCCACACGGGGCAGGGACTTCCGACACTCGAGCCCTCGGCCAGCGGCGACGACTGGCTGCTCTCAATTCTCGGAATGATGGATTTGGAGTCGGCGATGGAGTCGTGTGACGGCGAGGGGCCAACTCCGGCAGCGGTGGTCCAAACCGTACTCAGGGACCTTCGGGAACTCAGGTCGATGCAGTCAAGTTTGGGCCACAGTGTATCCGAAATGGGTCCGGACTGGGTCGAAGAGTTCACTTCACTTACTCACTCCTCGAGCATTCTCAGCAGTGCTTCGCCAATCTCTGGGAGAGTCAGAGTACTAACTCCGGCTGCCGCTCTAGGTTGCTCCGCTGACACCATCATCCTAGCCAACCTTTCGAGTTCCTCGTGGGACCTCAGTGCCCCAAAGATGCCCTTCCTAGGTGACGAGGAGAGGCATTCGCTGGATTTGCTCCGTCCGGACGGCCCTATCAGGGATGCGAGGCACCAGCTTGAGCACCTTCTTGCTGCAGCGCCAGAAGTCCTAGTCCTCGACTCAAGCCTCGACGACGCATCACCTGCAGCCGCCCCCATTCGAGAATGGGCAGCAGCCCACGACCCTGATGACGACGCCGAGGTGATATGCACCGAGCCCGAGCAACCGGTCAGCCCGCGTGGCCTCAGGCAGGCCGACGGGGCTTCGCTCAGGAACATGCTCCCATCAGTCCGACCACCACTCAACCCCAGCGCCATATCGATATCGATGGACTCGGAGTTGCAACGCGATCGTGAGAGACGTCAACCGATCCATGCCGATGACGACGGCTACCTAGCACAGGACTCTGCCCAGCATCTGCTCTCCATCGACAGGACGGATCTGATCCGTCGGGTACCAACTGGCATCGAGCCTCCCCGTTCGAACGACAGGTGGCCCGTAGTAGGGGGCCTTGCCGCCGGTGGTAAGAGGACCCCCACCATCGACCCCCGCCCATTTTCCCTCCTTGCGACCGGTGCAGATGTCAGTGATTCGAGGCATGGTCATTCGACGGGAGCAGAGCAGGACGTCCCAGTCTGGTCGCCAAGCAGGCTGCATTACTGGCTCAAGTGTCCGAGAATGGGTTGGTTGTCGAACGGACTCAGGGCAGAGCAGGACGAACTGCAGCCAGAGGATCTGGATCCACGTACCCACGGGGAGTTGCTTCACAACGTCCATCATGACCTGATCTGTCAGACCCTAGGTTTCGAAATAGGCACCGAGAGATCACTCGGAGAAGGCAGCTCAGTGAGTAGCGTCGCTCTATCCGGCATGAGCGAGAACGAGATAATGCGAACGGCTCTGGAGTCCTTGGACAGCAGAGCCCCTTGGCTAGACAGGACCGATGCGGTCTCGACCCACAGATTGATGGTTCTGACCGGTATGAATAGAGAGGAGTGGAACCAGTGGCTGGCCAATCCTGGCCCCGTGCCACCATTGGGCCGAGTAGGGACCATAGTCAGGGCCGAATCAGCAGTTCGTCATGCCGCACCGGTATGCCTTGAATGGAGCATGACCGACTTCGATGAGGCCGGCGTCGAGATCTCAATACCAACAGATATCGCTGGAGGCGAGGAGCTCTCACCGATTCGGGTTCGGGGCTTCATCGATCGAGTCGACATCCTGCCGATAGATGAGACCAGTCAAGAGTGGCTAGACTCCGATGGGGACGAGAGCATCGCCCCACTAAGGGTCCACGGCTCGGGATGGAGGCCGCGTCGCCTAGTGGCGATAAGGGATCTCAAGACCTCTGAGAGCAAGGCTGCGAAGATACGACATTTCGACGGACTGCTCGATGAACTCCAACTGGCACTGTACGCGAGGGCATGGGAGATTGCCCATCCCGGAGACCTAGTGGTCGCTGCTGGCATCTCCCTGTTCAGCCACTACACTGAGCACATGCTGGAGATGTCTACGCAGTACTCGACCTCGCACGAGAATCTTCAGATCGGAACTCGCACGGACATCACCACATCCCTGCACAGGTTCCCCGACGAGGCACCTTCTTCCCACAGCGACCACTTCCGGGCATGGCTCACACAGCGTCTAGCAGTGGCGCTGCGCGTCGCAGCTGGAGCCGCTGCTGGCAGGGTTCACCCGACTCCGTCATCCAGGGTGTGCGGTTACTGTCCGGTGAGGAATGTTTGCGAAGTCAGGATGGAGGCTGGTTTCTGATGCGTCTGAATACCGCCCAACGTCTCGCACTCAATCTGGATGCACACATCGTCATCGACGCCGGCGCGGGTACCGGCAAGACTAGCACGATCATCGATCGTGTCATCGAGCATTACCTTACCGAGGACCAGAGAGCTACCCGCCTGCTCCCCAAGCCGGAGCGACCATCCAAACTGCAAGGAGGCATGATATCCGCCCCAGCGGCAGAACGCATAGACCTCAGGCAGTGGGGCGGACTGCTTCCGGGTGAAGTGGTGCTGCTGACTTTCACCAACCGCGCCGCTGACGAGATGCGGGACCGACTGTGTCGAAGCATCGCCCGGTTGCAGCCCGGTCCCACAGGAGATGATGGGACTCGGCGCAGCGACCCTAGAATCAGACACAAGGGATTCAGCGAACAGCTCCTGACCCTGCTTGAGGATGCGCCGATAGGAACCATCGACGCTTTCCTCAACCAACTAGTCTCGCCGTACCGTGGCATCCTCGGAGACGCCCTGAGCCGGGACAATATCTCGGACACCGGCAGGATATTGCTGGTGGAGTCCGCCCTGAATATCCTCTGGAGGTTGCCCAGCTCGATCTCCCACATCGGCGAGGCGGTCGATGCGGGTATCCCGGCCGAGATTGCCCCAGATGTGCTAGCAGCCAGAGACAGGATTGCACGACACTACTCGGGGCGGCACTCTGCATCTAGGGTGCTGCGCAGCCTAGTGGGAAGATCCGTGTTCATCGAGGAGGCAACTCGCAGGATGATGGATGGTGACAGCATCACCGCCGAGTTGCTGCACCAGCAGATTATGGCAACGGTAGATACCGCCGAGGTCGCTGAACACACGGCCGAGATCCATTCGATTGTACAGCGCTTCTGCGAGTTGGTAAGGGAGAATTCAGCGACCATGGCTCTATCCGGCTGGCCAGCCGATTCTAGGATGGCCTGTTTGGATGCCCTTAGCAGCGAGGGGCCGCCTGAAGACGCATGGGGGCAGTTGACGTGGCTGAGCCACATCCTAGTCTGCACCCTCAATTCATCAGCCCTGATGAAGAGCAGTCTGGCTTTCTTTCCCCACGCTCACCTTCCTTCCGATTCATGGGAGGCTGGAATAGAGAAGTACTCGAAGATACCAGACGCGGGCACTAAGGCACGCGTCAAGGCCGAGATTACTGGCATAGCAACCGACCTCAGATCCGCTTGGTCCTCCGACGGCGGCAGACTGATGCTGCACTTCACGCGGGTCGCTCTGCTGCTCAGCGACACGACTCCCCCCTCCTCGCCCGCCGATTGGACCCCTCCCCTCTCTCCGCTCCCGGTTCCTCTGCCTGAGCGACTCGATACCCCCGCTTCCAGTCACCACTTCACCCTCGATGCCGAGGTGCGTAATCTGCAGGACCTGTATCTCGCTCACCGAGGCTTCCAAGGCATCATACAGAAGCTCAAGGAGCGTGATGAGGTCCATGACTTCGACGATATTCAGAGACTAGCGGGCGACCTTCTTCTGGCTAACTGCCCCTCCACCTGCAGATCGTTCTATCCCTCGTTGATGCAGGATGCACTCGACTCTATGACGGACAACCCATGGCGCGATGACCACATCAATTCGGCGTTTGCAGTCCTCGAGTGGCTGGAGGCCGACCCCAGCAGAGCCGGGGAGGCAGCTTCGAGTCTCAGCGCCATTCGTACCGACCTCGAGAGCAGGCTGGATCTGCTGAGGACAATCAGGAGACGCTATCGGGCCTTCATCATCGACGAGGCCCAGGACAACTCACCGCTGCAGTGGAGACTACTCTCGAGGTTGTGGGGAGAGAGGCGCGTGGACGAGGGTGAGCCGAGCGCCCCTGACACCCCTTGGCAGCCAACGGTCTGCTACGTGGGAGACGTCAAGCAGAGCATCTATGCATTCAGGCAGGCAGAGGTCACCGGCTTCCTCGAGTTCGCGAGGCAGCTGATGATGGTGAACGACCACGAACTGGCCAGCATCGACGAACTGACTCGCAAGCCAGCGCTCAGGAGCGAAGCCCGGAGCCGAGACCCGAGGAACGCACACACCCTGACCATCGCAACGGCCACCGAGCACATGGAGCAGGGAGGGAGGGACCTTGTTTCTTGGATTCCCTTCGATGCGACCGATCGCGATCTACCCGTACCAAGCGGGACCGAGGTCGAGAATCGCAGGAGGGGGCTAATCGCCTTGCAGGTGAACTATCGCACAAGTGGGGGCCTTCTTAGAGCGATGAACGAGTGGTGGGAGGACGTATTCTCGGTCAGGCACCGACTCTTTCCCAACGGCGACTTCTATGCAACTCCCCAGATGCTGTTCGCATGCCCCGACAAGCGCAACTCCCCCGGAGCCATCGAGTGGATATGCCCGTTGAGCACCGGGGGAGAATTCAATCCTCCCACCGATTTGACCACGCACTTGGACCCGTTCGGTGCGGGCAAACCCAATTCTCTCGAGCGCCAGGCCCTGCTGATAGCCCGACGCGTTGGCAGCCTAATCGATGGCTCTCCGGTCAGAGTCAGATCAGCAGACGGCGAGTGGCGCCAAATGGACGCCGAAGACCCCGTTGCGCCCAATGAAATAATGATACTGCTCCCCACTAGGCCGAATATCAGGGACACCGTCATCAGGCATCTCCACGATAATGGAATCCCGGCTCAGGCCGACCGGGCGGGAGGGTTACTGGGCCGGCCGGCCGCACACGCCATCGAGGGGCTGCTGCAGTTCGTTGCGAGACCCAGGTCGCGTCATCACGCTTCTTGGGTAGCCCGCTCTGTCCTGATTGGCATGGACGACGCCCAGTTGCAGGATTACATCGGAGGCTCACGGCGAGGAGAAGACCTCCTGTCCCGATTGGTAGGACACTGCTCGAGCGAGCGCCAGCGGGCTCTTGTCGAGAGGTGGAGTCACCTGTCTCGGGCGGGCCGCCTAATCGACCTGTTGGACGAGACCATAGACGGGTCTGACTTACTCACTGCCTACCCCGATCCCGTATCGCGTCAGGACGTTGAGCAGATTGCCGATGTCATCAGGACGCTGGCCGCTGAGGTTGGAGGCGACGCGATGGTACTAGCGGACAGGATTCGCGACCTCAGGGAGCGCAGTTCCGATGCCCTCGAGGCCATCACCGTCCCACCAGGAGATGCAGTCAGGGTGATGACGATACACAGTGCTAAGGGACTAGAGGCCAAGGTGGTGGTACTGGCCGACGTCTTCTCCAACAGGCAGACCAACATGAGGAACGAGGATCTCAGCCGCCTTATAGTGAGCCCCGAGCTCTTCGCTGGAAATCCCAAGCCGTGGTCCAGCGACTCCTCACCGCACTCCGCGATGTGGTCTCACGTCCGGGTGCTACACCAAACCCGCAAGGATGCTGAGGCTCGTAGGCTGCTGTACGTGGGAGCCACTCGCGCAGAAGAGAGACTGATCGTAGTCGGCTCGAACAGAGGGACGGAGTGGGCCGAGGGAGAAGGTCTGCGAATGCCTTGGGCCTATGACAAGAAGACTCCCCAACTGGGCCAGATGTGGATCGAATCGCTGCGACAAGGCTCGGCGAGGAGGGCTGAGACCGCATCGCCGTGGCTGGACGAGGACGACGATGAGAGTGCCCCGGCCATCAGAACCAGGGGCCATCGAACCTTCGACCCCGCCAGAATGTCCTCAAACGCCTTTCTTGGCGGCGACGCCACTCTCCCGGGCATGCTGGTGCTCCATCACCCAGACTGCTTCGGGGATGCTGACGAATCTCCCGTGCCGACTCCGTTGCAGCGCATCGAGAGACTGGATGACGCCACCCGCTACACGACCGTGGCCGAGGACCCTCCTGAACCTCGGCAGGACTCGGCCACCAGAATCAGAATCTCTCCGAGCAGGCTCCCAGTGTTCCAAGAGTGCCAACGCCGACAGTGGTTTGAGACCAGAGGCGGACTGAGCCCGGAGCCGATAGCCCACGGCGGGCAAGCACATTCCACAAAGGGGATGCCAGACAACGTGGACCCTGCGACTCTCGGCACTGTCTTCCACAGGATTCTGGAGATAGGAATCGGCAACCCCGGTCTCGACGGCGAGCCGGCGAGCTCACCTCTTCCAGCATCGTGGACAGAACACAGGGAGGACCACCTGTCAGATTCCGAGACTCATTCCACGGTGTTCACAGAGCTCCTTTCGCCCGACGCCGACCTCGACCGAACCCGCCTTCTGGTTGAGGGCATGGCAGAGCGCATCGGCTCTGGCCCTCTAGGCAGGATGGTGGAGCGCCAGCCGGTGAACGGCCACAGGCTCGAGGGACTCAGAACAGAGATGCCGTTCCACATCGCCCTAGATGTTGAGACCACAGGCTCGGTCAGGCAGCGTTGGAGTCCCGAAGGCCCCGAGTCTCTAGCGAGCATGGATCGAGCCATAATCGAGATGAGCGGGATCATCGACCTTGTTCTATGCACAGCAACCTCCAACGGCGAATCTACCATCCGTGCAGTTGACCTGAAGACCGAGGACGCTGGAATGATCGATCATGGCTCATCCGAGGGATTCCTCAAGGCCCTCGACTCGGAGGACATCGGGCCCGCTTGCGAAGCCGAGTTCGAGATACTGAGCAAGCACCGCATGCAACTGGCCCTGTACTACAGAGCGTTGCAGAGCATGGAGGCTGCGAGAGAGGCGGCCGATCTGAGCCACAGGACCGTGCTGCCGCCTGCCATACTGGTCGGAGTAACTGGCAGGATGGTCGAGTACCCCAGAGAGATGCTAGACCGAGCATCACAGGAGTTGGAAGGGCTGCTCGTCAGGACCGCTGGCATGGCTCTGGCCTCTGAGGCTCCGCTGTCAGATTTTGACAGACTCCCCTCGGAGGCCGCTCACATCTGCGAGACCTGCCCTTTCCATCGTGGCGCACTGCCCATATGCGGTCCTTCGGAGTGGTGAATGCTCAGCGAAGACTCCATGTGCTGAGGACCTCACACAAGTCCATGGAACTAGACCTCGATGCTCTCGCCCAGCGCAGTGACGAGTTGTGGGAGGAATCAATACTCCCCAGTCTGTCCGATTTCATCGAAATTAAGGCCCTCTCTCCGCTCTTCGAACCAAATTGGGAAGCTCTTGGAGAGTTGGACGCTACTATAGATTTGTTTTGTGACTGGCTCGATAATCAGCCCATATCGGGGATGAGTTACGAAACCCACCGAATAGAGGACAAATCACCCGTTCTTCTGGTTACAATCGAAGGCACGGGCCCGGGAGAAGCCATCTTCTACTCCCATCTCGACAAGCAACCCTCCAAACCCGATCTCTGGTCCGAAGGACTCCATCCGCTGAAGGCTGTGCGCAGGGACCCTTGGCTATTCGGCAGGGGATCAATAGATGACGGGTACGGAGGTTACCTCTGCGTGACCTCTATCCGCTTGCTTCAGGAGGCAGGAATCCCTCACCCGCGCTGCGTCTTCCTCATCGAGACTTGCGAGGAATCGGGCTCCTTCGACCTACCGCCGTATCTAGATGCCCTCTCCGAGCAATTAGGCGACCCGAACATAATCGTGGTCTTGGACAGCGGAGGCCCTGACTATGAGCACATCTGGATGACAGAGGCCCTCAGGGGCTTGGTCTCTGGCACGCTATCGGTCCGTGTTTCGAACGAGGGAATTCACTCCGGCACCTCAGGCGGCTCGATCCCCTCCTCCTTCAGGATTCAGAGGATGCTTCTCGACAGAGTCGAGGACTCCACTACGGGCGAGGTACTGATTCCAGAGATGCATGCCGAGATCGGCTCCGATATTCGTGATAAGGCGGAGGCATTGGCCGAGGTCGTTGGGGACAGCGTGTGGAACCAACTTCCCACTGTGGATACCCTAGTCCGAGTGGCGGACTCGACAGAGGACATGATTATCGCGATGAATTGGCAGCCCACTCTATCGATAATCGGTGCCGACGGCATGCCCCCAGTCCAGGTTGCTGGCAACGTCTTGCGCACCAATACTGACCTGAAACTCAGTTTCCGAATCCCCCCAGGCGTCGACTCCGAATCTGTGTTGGCCACGGCCAAGGAGATTCTCGAGGCGAATCCCCCCTACGGTGCGGAGATCTCCTTCACCTCGGACTCCTGTGCAGATGGCTTCCATGCCCCCCCTCTGGAGGGAAAGGTCAACAAAGCCATTCACGAAGCCTCAATGCAGCTTACTGGTTTGCCACCCCTAGTCTCTTGGACCGGTGGCACGATTCCGTTCATGGCAATGATGCAGGGCAAGTATCCGGATGCCAACTTCCTGTGTACGGGCGCTTCCGGACCGGGTAACAATGCCCACGGCCCTGACGAGAAGATGCATATCCCCTCGTCGAAGAGGCTTACTGCGGTCCTCTCTGCTACTATTGCAGCGGTTTCCGAAGACTCCGGATAACTGGTTTGCATCTGTTTATATTGCCGCCGGGGTTATATCGGGGGCACTTGTGGATGATGAGAGATGATGGGCGAAGGAGATCAACCAAACGCCTCGCCGGAAGACCACATCCGTCAGTTGGAAGAGCAGGCCAAGAAGGACGAGGAAGCCCTCCAGAAGTTGCTACAGGCCTACAAGGGCGCCGAGACGGACCTTGAGGCGATGAAAAATGAGATCGCGGCCCGTGAGGAAGAAATAGTCGAGATGATGACCACCAAGGCTGGACTCGACACCCTGCTTGGCAACTTACGCACAGAGAAGGACGAGATGGAAGTCAAATTGGCCAAAGCTGATGCGAAGATGCCCTATCTCGAGAATAAGTTGCAGAAGACCGAAGAGATGCTGCGTGTCGAGGAGGCCCGGACTGGGCGAATCATGGACGTGGCGGAGGAGATACACGAAGAGAGGGAGGCCGCGGTGGCCGAGTTGGCCGCTCGCGACGACTGGTACGTCCAGCACATGCAGGTTTTCGAGGATCTCAACAAGGCCATTCATACCAGGTATGACATGATTGACCGTGCGGTAGCAGCCGCCAAGGAGTTGGCAGCCCAGACCGATACCTTCCGAGAGATGAGGGAATCGGTCATCGAGGCAATCAAGGACAAGGAAGAAGAAAAGGCCGACGAGGAAGAAGCCGCCGAAGAGGAAGGCTGACCCACCCTAAGATGACCACTCATCACAAGACGTGCCCTGCTTCCAAATCAGCCTGTCTAGCTACTTCGACTCCTTCTTCGAGGTCAACGAGAAAGAATAGTGACCATCCCAACAGGATGACTACGACGACGCTTACGATAGCCATCCTGCTTCCCATGGTCGCTGCGAATATCGCGTAGACTATCGGTCCGAAGACCGCCGCAGCCTTGCCGATGAAGCCAAAGAAACCGAAGAATTCGGTGGTTCTAGAGGCGGGGATTAGCATGGTGAACATGCTCCTAGCCTGAGCTCCCGCAGTGCCCATGACAATCCCGACCATCATTCCAAGCAGAATCCACTGTAGGCTGACCCCGAAGTCGAGGGGCTGCCAGACGTTGTCTCTGAGGAGGTTCGGCCACCAGTCGACCAAACCACCCTCGATAATGGTCGGGTGTTCCTGGCCGACGGAACTAATGCCATCCAAATCCCCTCCTTCGAAGGAGAAAGAGAACCTGTGATCAGTCATTCCAATCATAGCCTCTGATAGAGAGGTCGCCTCTTCGATGGGGATGGACTGCTTGACTACGTCATCTTCGCTCCAACGTCCTCCCTCGGAAAACGAGTTGAACATGTAGGCGAAGAAGGCGTCTCTGAAACCCTCGTCACCCTCGCCAGACTTACTTATCCACCCCTTGACTCCCTTGTCATACAGGGTCGTGAGTTCGTATTCCCCGATCTCTTCGTCGTAGTCGTACTGGAAGTCGTAGCGTTCGTGATCGTCAGCCAGTTCGAGGGGTGCGAAGCCGACCGCCAGCAAGGCGACAACCGAATAGACGCCAAGGGCCCATCCAAGCACCCTCTTGGTGCCATACCGATCCGCCAGCTTGCCACCAAACACGGTCATTGGAATGGCAGTGATCTCAACAGTGAGCAGCAGTACGAAATTCATGGCCGGGTTGAGCCTGAGCACCGAGTCGCCGAAGGCCGTGGCCATGCTGTTGATGGTGTTGATCCCGTCGTAGAATAGGAGGTACGAGGCCAAGAAAATGGCCAAGACCTTGAACTTCCTGACCTCACCGAAGGTCTTCCTGACCTCCCTGATTCCATCCGCAGCGGCTTCGCTCATCGAATGGTATTGTGTGGGTTTGGGAATCTGCGGCTCGGGAGTATTTCGGAACAGCGGCAATCCGAATCCTAGCCACCACAAGGCGCTCGTGACGAAAACGAAGGTCAGGATCCATGGGCTCCACCTAGTGGTCATCCCGAAGAAGCCGGTCTCGCCGACTATTAGGTGGACGACCATAATCAACGACCCTCCTGCATATCCGTAGGCGAACCCCCAGCTCGAGACGTGATCCATAACCCTGCGATCAGCTAGGTAGGGCATGAAAGCGTAGTAGATCACATTACCACCGGCGAAGCCAATGTTCCCAATCACTAGGCAGACAGCTAGGAACTTGTAACTCGAATCACCCTCTATGTGGGGGGCAACACCCATCAGAGCGGTGAAAGCAACCCCGACTAACGTGTAAATCCAGAGAATCTTCTTCTTAATCGGCATCCGGTCGGCTATGGCTCCTAGAAACGGGCTGATGATGGCGACGAAGATGCTCGAGGACGCTAGAATAACGGCATAGAAAGTGTCCCCGGTGATTTTTACGCTCCCGTATTCCGCACCACCTCCGGTGGCTAGCTCGAACATGTTGGATAACAGCGCGGGAACGACTACGGTGATGACCGTCAGCGCGAATGCCTGATTCGCCCAATCATACCAATACCAACTGTTCAGCGCTTTCTTCGATTCAGGATCCATCTCGTCGACGATCTTCCTGACCAGTTGGTAGTGCTCCAAATCAGATTCTCTTTCAGTGGGCACAGTCAGAACGGATGCGATATGATGCTTTAGTGTCGTCGACGATACCTAGTGTTGAAGAGGCGAGAAGCCCCCTCGGCAGGATGAAGTGCGAAACCAGAAAGGCGGTAGCATGGTTAGTGCCAAGGGTCTTCTCGGGGGCGACTCAAAGCCAACCAAGATACATCACCTGATCAAGGCCCTCGAGAATACCCCCGAATCGAAATCCTATCGTGAATCTTGGGATGCAAGCAAGCCGGTTTCTGTTTTCAAGACTCCAGAGACGCTTCCCGATGGAACCCCCTGCACCGCTGTGACTGTGATTCTCAGAACCAAGGGATGTGCTTGGTGGTGGAAGTCCGGATGCACATTCTGTGGATATTTCAACGACGTTCGCGATGACATCACTTCCGATGACATGTATTCGCAATGGGAGGAAGCCAAGCGTAGAACCAATGACTTCGAAGGTTGTGAGATGGCCAAGGTATACACCTCTGGGACTTTTTTCGAGGATCGCGAGAATCCCCCCGAGTGGCAGGAGACCGTGCTACGTGAAACGTTCGAGAGGGAACTGCATCTGGTTATCGAAGCACAGGCTCAGATGTGCACTCCTGAGAAGCTAGCCTGGGTTGCCAAGCACCATCCCGGATGCACGGTCGCCATCGGGTTGGAGGCATATGACGACAGGGTTCTGAGGTTCCACGTCAACAAGGGCTTCTCGACCAAGCAGTGGCACAAAGCCGTCGACATACTCAGGGACAACGGCCTCAGAGTCAAGACCTATCTACTGTTCAAACCCCCATTCATGTCTGAGGCTGACGCCCTCAATCACACGACATCGTGGCTGCGTCAGGTGGCTCACCACTCTGATGAAGTCTCCGTCAATCCGATGAATATCCAGAGGAAGACGCTGGTGGACCGACTGTACAGGAATCGCGAGTATCGCCCACCTTGGCTTTGGTCCCTGATAGAGATGATTCAGGGGTCACATGAGGATATTTCTCAGCTTGAATGCAGACTCATCGTCCACCCAACCGCAGGTGGAAAGGTCCGTGGAGCCCACAACTGCAAGATCTGCGACGGAGAAGCCGTCGCTGCTATCGAACGCTACTCGGTCTCCGGGGATATCGGGGAATTCACAAATCTCGACTGCTCATGCAAGGCGGTTTGGAGGGCTGAATTGGACAATGATTCAAGTCTGCCAACGCCATTGGGCAGTGGCACATTCAGGAGAGGCAACCCAATCGATTTGGCACGTGCTCCTTAAGCCACTGCGAAACCACCTTCCGCCCAATGCTTAAGGGCGAATCTTCGGTGGTCGGAGCGAACAACGTGACGAAGTTTGGGGTGCTAGTGTGAGCAACGACGACGCAGGAAATATTGGAGAGTTCCTGCAGGGCGAGCATGAGCCCCCATCATCATGGCTCTTCCTTGTCCTCGGATTCGTCACGACTCTGATTTTCCTAGTCTTGTTCAGCATCCTCTATCCCGGCAGTGACCTTCCCGTAATATCATCGATGCTACCTGTTTTCAAGGGGGTTTTCGACTCGGGGATTTGGTTCTTCATCTTCGGTGTGATGATAGGAGTTTTCGCAATCCTCGGAACCATGCTGACCGAGGCTACCAGTGAGTGAGGTGACGTCATGGACCTGATTACAACGATGCTCATCTACTGGGCTGTGATTATCGCGGTTTATGTGATGCTAAACCGCGGAATCTGGATTTTCACCGATGTCAGCAAGAGCATGAGCTTATTCATGCTTGAGAAAGCTCTGGGTCCGGCAATTGATTTCGCTGAGGGCAGACCGGGTTCAGGCGCCAGAGCATGGATCATGCAAGGGATGTTCTGGCTCATCCTCGCGTCGGCCTTCACCTTCTGCGGCCTCTGGCTCGATCACGATCCAACGGCCCTTCACAGCCTAGGGTCATGGGGTTACTCGCCCTCCTCGGAAACCCTCCTCCTAGCTGGCAACCTCGTCGCCCTCTTCGGAGCCGTTGGGATGATAATAATCGGTGCCGGATTGCACATCGTCCCTTCACTGGGAGAAACTCAACTCGCTAGCGAACGCAACGCTGCTCTGATGTCCTTGGTATGGACAGCCTCGGTCCTGATAATTGCAATCGGAGCTCACGAGCCGGTGCTCCTCGGTCTGAAGGTGCTCTTTTGGGGCACCGCCGTCCAGACCCTAGCCCTTGTCGGCGTGATTGTCAATCAACTCCTCACAGCGGCCTCTCGCACCAAGAGGATGGCATTCCCGGCATGGCTCATTATCATCGGCCTGCTCTCAGACCCAATCTCCACTGTAATTGTCTTCCTGACTGGTGGACTGGAAACGGGCTTGGGACAATGGTTGCTCGTAAGGCTGATCTCTGGAGGCTTCTTCTTCCTGCAAGTTGCTGGTGTCAGCCTATACGCCGCCTCCCAAGGCACTGGTAATCCGCTTTGGTCTAGGTCTCTGGCAGCTGTCACGCTGCTAGGAGCCTTGCTGACTCTGAATCCATTGGGGCAAACCACCGGAACGCTCGCTGCCGATTTGCTCGGCTTTGAGGTCGCCTCATTTGAGCCGAGCAGCAAGGACGTCATCGCGGGCTCATTCCTCATGGCCCTCGCCTCGATTCCCATTATCGCCCTATCCTCTAACATCCTAGTCACAATGAGGGGGGATGATACATTCATGGAGAACCCCGATTCACCAGGAATGCCTGAAGTTAATCTGGGCGCCCTTATGCTCATCCCACTCGGAATCGGTGCTCTCTTCCTTCAGACCGACGCTCTGACTAGTGGCAACGAACTGACTGGAATCTCATCCACACTCACCCTGCTAGTGGTGTGGCTGTTACTCGTCCCCCTCGCCCTTGGATCGGCCCTTTGCATCTTCCCCGCAGTGACGGGTCGGAACCTGATGTCCATCAACCGCTCTCGATGGGCTTTCTGGATGATGGCTGGAGGGGCATTTTCTGGTCTCATTATCACACTGATGGCTGACTTCTCGGACATGGCCCTCGCCGAGGCAGCGGTCGTTGACGAGAGCACGATTTCTAATGAGCTCAGAGCGATTGGTTCGGTGCTCTTTTACGGCACGGTAATCGGAGCTATCCTTCACTGTATGAATATGGTCAACGGCATCCTCAGGGGCTCCTTCGCGGATGCACAGGCAACCCCTTCGTCGAGCTCCATTGAACCGTCCTCTTACAATCTAACATCTGGAACGACTGTGAGGAAGATCCTAGCCAGTGGAGCCAACTTGGACACCGAAGTCGTCCCAATCTCCCAGACAGACGACCCTGGAAGTCCAACCGAACTGTAATGTGCGAACCACCTCCTCAATGGGGACCGCAGTCTGGACACTGGAGTGACGAGCATGCGAATCGGCCTCGTGGGTAAACCGAATGTTGGAAAGTCAACCGCCTTCTCGGCATTGACTGAGACCCCTGTCGAGATTGCGAACTACCCCTTCACCACCATCGACCCAAACGTAGGTGTGACATGGCTCCCGCTACAACTACCATGCGCTTGTGCTGAACTGCGCTCCCGCAGGGAGGCAAACGGTCGCTTGGAGCCCACTTCTTCGAACGATCCTAGAAAGGGTAGTATCTGCAATCCCAACTCCGGTTCATGCAATGGGCATCGTAGATTGGCACCAGTCACCCTCGTCGATGTAGCCGGCCTAGTTCCAGGTGCACACGAGGGCCGAGGAAGGGGCAACCAATTCCTATCGGATCTAGCTCGGTGTGACGCCCTCTTGCAGATCGTTGATGTCTCGGGTTCCACTGACATAGAGGGTAATCCGGTAGGCTCAGGCGGCAGTGACCCCATCGAGGAGCATCGCTTCCTGCTCGAGGAGTTGGATGCGTGGCTGCTGGGAATCATCCGTTCGGGCTGGGATCGTGCTTCTCGTCGGGCACAAGCGGAGGGCGAGCGCGCCATCAAAGATCACATCCTAGACCGCCTCACTGGCATTGGTGCAACCGAGGCACACGCTTCTGCAGGTACGAACGCAGTTCGTCGAAATCACCCAACCGCCGGCGACCCTCTCCAGTGGGACGATGAGGAACTCTCCTCCATGGCATCAGCAATACGCACTGCCATGTTCCCTATCTCGGTCGCCGCTAACAAAGCCGACAAATCCTCTGAGACCTCTTTTGTTGACCTGTCTTCTGTTGTAGAAGCCGGAGGAGGTCGCTTGGTACTTACCAGCGCAGAGGCCGAGCTAGCATTGCGAAGGGCCTCTTCCGCTGGACTTATCGAATACCAACCAGGGGACACGTCATTTGAGATAACTGAGAATGGCCAGGAGAATCTCTCCGAGGCCCAGCGGGGTGCTTTGTTGTCAATTGCCGATTCGATAGGCTCCTGGGGCGGGGGCGGTTTGGTCGGTCTGCTGCGAGAGGTCGTCTTTCACCAACTCTCACGAATTACAGCATATCCTGTTCAGGACGAGACGCATTGGGTGGATGGAGAGGGCAATTCACTGCCGGATGCAATACTTGTTCCTCGTGGAACCACCGCCAAGGGTTTGGCGTATTCTGTCCATTCTGACTTGGGAGATGGCTTCATTCGGGCAGTCGATGCACGCTCAGGGAGAGTCATCGGTGCAGATCACGAACTTTCTGATGGTGACGTAGTTAGCATCCAGGCTAAGACTTGAGCCGAGAACCCACTCATTACGAGGAAATGATGACGACTGTGAATGTCACAGCAGTCCACGTAACGTCGAATTCCTCGTCGGAGTCGATTATCTGTCCGACAATTGGGGCTGGGGGCGAACTGATGTCTGCGGTAATCGTAGCCGCCCAAGTGCCTCGCCCCAGACCACCATCGTTCCAGCGTTCTCTAATCTCATCCTCGTTCTCATTCTCCTCAGTGTAACCCTCACCGGAGTAGTTCTCTGTGAGATCCCATCTGATTGTGAACCCGCCGTCACCTCCAGAGCACTGTCCTTCCGCCGTTTGGTCCTCCAGCCCATCCAGGTCATTGAGATCGCTAGTTCCCTCGACACTATCGGTGAAACCAGGCCCTGGATCATCGTTGTCGAAGCAGGAGACTGCAAGCTCTACATATCCCACAAATACCTCCATCTCTGCCATTAGATCGAAAAATGTGTCATGGCTCTCTCCGTCGCCAAGCACCACCGACTCAGTCAACGAAATCTCACTTTCTTCAAAACTCACACTGAGCGTACCGACCAATCCGGACGATCCCCCACCAACTAAGTCTTCGTCAATTAAGGAGGGCATTGCGGCGAAATACACAGGGAATATGACCAGAAAGGCGACGGTGCCGGCGAGGGTCTTAATCTTCTGAGGGGTGTCGACTAAATCCTGAAAGTCCATGTCTGCGTCGAAGGTCGGTCACCCACTCCCCTATCAAATCCTCTCCTCGGAGGCATCCACACTCGTTATTACCGTGCTAATCTGAACTTTGCCAGTTTCTGATGTCAACTCCCTCATTGGAGAATAGCCTCCTAGAGCGGCGAAACTCTGGAAGGAGGTAACCGATTATGGAACGCTCCCAGAAACCCCACTTCCAAGGGCACCGAGGCAGTTGCGTCGACCACTCCCTGAGGAAGGAGACCCACTCTGGGCCATCGAACCATTCTGGAATATTGAAGGAAACGAAAGACAACCTGCCTGCAGAACCGGGCACGTAGCTCCAAGATCGCAACGATAGTCCCTCCGCATCACCCTCATCAATCACCAGACCCAATACCCTAGCGCGCTTGGCGAGTGGGACTATTATTGCCCATCTGTGGACCATCGTCGCCTCTTCGATCCGGTGCATTCTCCAGTTGCGAGACTCGCCGATGACTCGCATTGCGCGGATGGCGTCGGTGGGGGTGATGCTGACTGGAATCTCAAGCCGCCGCTCCATGTGCCTCGGGACGTCCTCTAGGCCCTCGCCCATAGCGGCTTCGCGTTAGTCGTTCAAATCGTTGCTTCAGCCGAACAGGGAGCCCAGACCTTCGAAGCCACCCGCTTCTTCCTCGGCTTCCTCAGCGGCCTCTTCCTGAGCGGGAGCGACCTCAGAGGTCGCTCCGCTGGAAGCCGCAGAGGGAGCAGCCGAGGCCACTGGGGCGGCGACCGCGGTCGCCATGGCCTCATCGATGTCGACGGAGCCCAGTGAGGCGACGAGAGCCTTTACCCTAGACCCGTCCGCCTCGACTCCAGCGGCTTTCAGCACTGAGCTGATCGCCTTGTCATCGATGCCCTTTCCTGCAGAATGCAACAACATTGCAGCATACACATATTCCATTTCTTTCACCTTTTTTTATCCGAAGAGGTCACCGAGTCCTTCGAACTCCGCACCCTCCTCTTCCTCCTCGGCAGGGGCCTCAGTGGCCTCTTCCGAGCTAGTTGCCTCGGAGGAGGCAACTTCAGCACTCTGGGACGCCGCTCCTAAAGCAGCGAGCAGCTCGTCATCGAGAGCTGAGGAATCTAATTGTCCCGCTAGGGACAGTGCACGCAAGCGTGCTTGTGTCAAGAGGAACGCGGATGTGGTGTCGTTGACTATGCTGGCCTCGACAGCGACTGCTATCGCATCGCTGGATGCCTTAGAAATCAGAGTTGGCGTCGTTGTGCTTGAGAACCACCGAATCTCGCATGCGAGGTTGAATGCTCCTGAAGTGGCATTGATAATGTCGCTTCGGAATCCATCCAGATCCAGGTCAAGGTCCGAAGCAACAAACATGAACCCGTTCTCGATGACGCCAGTGAGAATCATACCGATTTCTATTGGATTGATATCTAGCTTCGAGAGCATTATGCCAAGATCAGCTGAGATTTCCTCACCCTCCTTCACGACAGTGGTGGTCCTTTGGATTGCTACCTTTCCTTTCTCGATCTTCGCTGGGATTCCAACAGCGTTGAATTCACCAACAATGGGTCCGGGTCCGAATCCTGTGGGCCCCTGCTCAACGACGATGTCTACTGGAGCCCTATCTCCCTCCTTGGCAGCCCTCCCTTGTCGAGTCTTCTCGAGCTCACTGAAGATCTCGAAGGCATTCATCGCCTCACTATGCACAACGCATGGCTGATCGGCTCCTTCTAGCAGAGCCTCCAAATCATCTGTGGAGTGTCCAGCTTCCAACCATGCAATCCGCATGAGCGATTTCTTCGCCATTGTGATGCTCATTCGATCACGCAGTGTGTTGCGCATATCGATCATGTTACTTGCTGGAACCCCTGAAACATCGATTACTGCTATCGAGCCCTCTCTACCGAAGATCTCGGCTAATTCAGAGACGCGGCCTTTCTTCCAGCCAGCGACTTTGGGAATCAACCTATCACCTCCACCTTGACAGAGGGCCCCATCGAGGTCTTGACGTAGCAGGAGCGGATATTTCCCGCGCCACGCTCGAGCTTGCCAGTCACCCTCTCCCAGACAGCGACGGCGTTGGAAGTCAAATCGTCGATTCCCTGCTCCCTCGAGCCGACAGCGGTGTGGAAGGTCACCCGATCTCTGGATCTGACGATTGCTGTGTCCTTCAGGCCGGTCGCTATGTTTCCCGGTTCGAGAGTAGGAGGAACCGGTCGAGGCATCTTGCCCCGGGGGCCGAGCACGGCGCCTAGGTGTCGTCCAACCGTCCCCATGTGGGGAATCTCGGATAGGAAGAAGTCGTATTGCCCGGCCGTCTTTCTGGCCTTCTGGCGATTGCCGCCCAAGTCCTCGATGGTCGAGGGGTCGATTACGTCAATTCCGGCCGCCCTAGCCTTGGTGGCCATCTCGCCTCCTGCGAACATGGCAATCCGAATTGGCTTGCCCCTACCCGAAGGGAGCCTGATTTCCTCTTGGATTCTGTTGGTCGGAATCTTGAGATCGACGTCCCTTATGGTGAAGGCCATCTCCACGGACTCAACGAAGCCCCTCTCTGGGGCTCCATCAATGGCCTGTTGAATCGCTGATTGAATATTTCCCCTCATAATTACTCACCTCTGCGGTCCACGAGGTCACCCTCTCCCGCAATTCGTGAACTCTAACTGAAATGCTCGTTGAATTCCCCCTCGCTCATCGCATTGAGTGCAGCCTTGGGCTCCATGCCCTCAATTCGCACACGCATCGCCACGCAAGTCCCCATGATCTCGCGGCAGCGAGCGTACAGCGTCTTGCCTGTCAACCGGTCCTTTTGGGCCTCAGCAACGCTCTTGACCTGATCCATAGACAGGTTCTCCGTCGAGGCATCCCAAGAACCGTTGCACTTCTTCTGCCCCAGTGTCTGCAACACCTTGTGTGGGGTCTCGTTGCGTGCCGACATGACCTAGTCTCCCAATTGTGCGACCCGCCGACCTGCTCTCCCTATTTGACGATGATGCACCGCACCAAGGGGAGCAGTTCTGCACTCACTCGACGCGTTGGGTCACTCTGACTTGGTCAGCACGCACTGTCAGGGCGACCGGGACAGCCGCTTCGAAGAGCTCTACGGTAACCTCCTCTTTGGACTCAGTGACACGGATCACTCGAGCGGCTTGGCCTCGGAAGGCCCCACCGGAGATTTCGACGATGCAACCCTCCTCGATTCCCGAGGTGGCTGATTTGGGCTCCAAGTAGGGAAGGACGTCCTGCAGGGGGGACTCGCCATCGAGCACCTTGCTACAGTTCTTCAGTGGGGTCACGCCTACTCCGACCCTGCCAATCAACTTCTGGACGTGGTGTAAGGCAGCAGCCTCGATGAAGATGTATCCCTTCATGAAATGGGGGCTCAGCACGCCGAAGACTTTGTCTTGGATATCCTTGAGGGACCCGGTGCCGGAAAGTCTTGCTCTAATTTCGCCGGCCACGTTCTGCTCTTGCCCTATTGAGGTCTTGAGGATGTAGAGGTAGGAGGCTACATCACCGTACATGTCCCGGAGTTGGGGTGTCGCGTATTCCTTCTCTTTAATGGCACCCGGATCAACCCACTCGTGGTTCTTGTACAGGGTACCGGGCCTGATTTCAGATTCGCTGGTGATGAAGAGGACCGGGGTCACGTCGTTGAGGCGATTGCTGAACTCCAGTCCGCGTGCCATGCCTGAGCGGACGAACTCCAGGCTCTCGGCAGGGATTCCAGTACACTCGGTGATCCTAGCGACTATGGCGTCAGTATCGCTGGGGTCGCCAATTCCGTAGATCCCGTCCCATGCGCCGGGGAAGTCCCCGACCTCGTCGGCTCTTTGCATGAGCAGCACATTCTCTGCACTTCGCAAATAGACAGTGAAAGCTTCGGACATACTGATACCTCACCCTGTGAGCCAACCAAAGAATGGAGGGAAGACGTTCACCATCAATGCGAGGATGACGAAACCGATTGCACCAAGCACGAACATCCCTATCCCGCAGACGATGATGGTCTGGCGGAACTCCTGTTTGGATGGCTTCTTCGCCATCTTGAGAATCCTTGCGTAGGAGCCGGTTTGGAGGCCCTTGACCCGAGCCTCAATCTCGTCCTGCCAAGACTGAGCCAGTTCCTCAACCGGACCGATGTTGGACCTCTCTACAGCCATTCCTACACCTTGGAGCATCACGGCGACCTACAGACCCCATTTAAGGACGACGGGGAAGACAGGTTTGACCCAGTATTCGGACATCCAAGTCCTAACTGATGAATTCGACGGTTCTACTGCGTAGACTCCTCATTTGGGTGTGCATGGAAGCCCCATGAATCTGCTCGCTCTTGACCCCTGTGAGCACCAGCAGGACCCTGATTTCGTTGCCCATTGAATTGTCTGTTGTGACACCCCAGATCATCCTCGCATAGGGATTGATGCTATCGCGGATGATTTTCGCGCACTGCTCGGCCTCCCCTAGAGTCAGTCCCGGGCCACCAACCACGTTTACCAAAGCTCCCCGCGCATCGGAGATGTCGATCTCGAGAAGTGGTGACTCGAGCGCCTCCATGGTCGCCTTCTCGGCACCCTCCTCGGCAGTCGCCTCGCCGAGTCCAATCATCGCAACGCCTCCACCGTTCTCCATGACCGAGCGGAGGTCTTGGAAGTCGAGGTTCACCACGCCTTCTTTGGCAATCATCTCGGAAACGCCGGAGATGCTTCTCATCAGTAGTTCATCGGCCACCCTGAAGGCGGCGTCGAGGGGCAGGTCACGAACCCCCTCGACTTCCAGTAGCCTCTCGTTTGGCAGAACAATCACAGTATCGCAAACCTCTCTGAGGCGCTCTAGCCCCCATTCAGCATTCTGCCGGCGGACTGCTCCCTCCGAGAGGAAGGGGTAACTCACCACGGCGATCGTCAGTGCCTCTGAGGATTTTGCGAGCCTCGCGACGACGTGGGCACTCCCAGTGCCGGTGCCGCCGCCGAGGCCCGCGGTGATGAACGCGAGATCGCACTCATCCACTTCATTTTTCAACACACGCTCAGATTCGTAGGCTGCCTGCTCGCCCTTCTCCGGGTCGCCCCCCGCCCCCCTGCCACGGGCGGAGCGACCAATCAGGACCTTGTTCTCGACGCTGACCCTCAGAAGGTGCTGCGCGTCTGTGTTGACGGCCATCCCCTTGACATAATCACCATCGAACAAGCCCTCCTGTTCAAGTCGGGCAACTGTGTTGGATCCACACCCACCACAACCGAAGACGCGAATCTTCGGTTGCAACGATCTCAAGAGGCCCTCAAGATCCGGGTCATCATCGACTTCGGGGTTGGCCGGGGGATGGGCGTCATCCCCTTGAAGTTCGAGAACCCTTTCGATAAGATGCTTCACAGCGTCCAAGGCGCGTTGAATAGAGGATAACCGTTGCCCCCGGGAAGACACCAGCAAGCCGTGTTTTCGCGGAGGCTCAGACCAGCCATTCAATTAATTAGCCCATTGCGGGTTTTGATGAATCGAACAACGAATGTGTAGATGCCACCCCATGCGGAGATGGCCAATGCGAAGGTCATCCCATTGAGATAGCCGTTGCCCAGAAGCAGCCAGTGCGCTTGCTCGTGGACCTCGGAGATTTCGATGCCCGTGCTGCCAACCTGCGCTTGCCAGGCAGCGGCTAGCAGTCCGACCATCGTGAGGACCCCGCGATCGGTTCGAGAGAATCCACCGTAAATCCTGTCGAGTCCGACCGACTGGGCTTGTGTTCCCATGTAGGAACCGAAGAGGGTCAGAAGTCCTGCAAGTAAGCCGCTGCTGAATTCGTCAACGAAGGCCGCGTTCATCCCTAGGGCCACCAACAGCCCCACATCGACTACGCGGTCAATAGTGTGGTCGAGAAAGTCGCCGTACGACCCGTCGACACCCTGATGCCGTGCTAGGGCACCATCGAGTGCATCGAGGACACCAGCAACCATGCCCAGCACCACTCCACCAATGATGGCCATCGCACCCCTGCTGTCGAGTCCCGCGCCAGCAAGCAGATAGAAGGCAGCGAGGGCAAACCCCAGGCTGGCCCATGTCAGCACGTTGGGATCGAGGTCGCCCATACTGCGGACCAAGGGCCCACTCGCCTTGGTCCAACGCTCCCTCATCCTCTCCAGCACGCTATCCCTCCTGAACCGATACCCAGTCGATTATCGAGTCGTGGCCGGTCGTCTTGAAGCCATCTGCCATCCAATTACCCAAGTCTGCAACAATCTGCTCGGCGGAGTCGAGCGAGCAGTCGAACTCTACCCAGGGGACATCACCTCGAACTTCGTTCCATGCGCCTCCAAGCAGTTCCCATTCACAGTTTTTCGAGGTTTTCGCCTCTGAGTATCCCCTAACGCTCAATCGTTCTTCGAGCACTTTGGGAGAGCATCGCAGCACGATTACGGCATCGACAGGGAGGTGGTGTGAGAGATGACCTTCGATTACGGTAATCCCATCAGGTGGGGCACTCCATTCCCCCTCCAAGGATGCGGACAGAGCGTCAAGATCGACTGGTCGGGCACCATCCATGGGATCGACATTCCCAATGCAGCCGTGGCGTTCGGCCAACTGCTCGACTGATTCCAGTACCACTCCGGTGGCCGCGAGCAGTGCAGCCACGGTCGTCTTACCTGCCCCAGGGGTCCCGGTCAGAGCCAGTCTGCGCGCGCGCTCCACGAAGACCCCAGCCACCTCAGGATGTCATGAACGCTCCGCGAGGCAGGCGCAACATTGACCAAACCTCGGCTGCCGGGATGCAACAGGCAGGGCTATGGGCGAGGGGCAAATCACTTGGATGCGAGCCATCGATCCTAGGGAAAACAAGCTGAACCTGATGCTGCTCTCGGTTCCCATCACCCTCTACTTCGCCTACGTCTCCGATGACGAGACGATTGCCTTCTTCGCATCGATGGCTGCCATCATGCCGCTCGCCTTCCTGATGGGACGGGCGACCGAGGAGATTGCCCTTAGGACCTCTGAGGCAATCGGCGGCCTTCTCAACGCGACCTTCGGTAACGCTGCAGAACTCATCATCGCTTTATTTGCCATTATTACGGCCTTTCAGGCCGGTCCAGGCACTACGACCGAGTCGACCATGGTCCAAATCGTACAGGCGAGCCTCATTGGCAGCATCCTCGGCAACCTCCTGTTGGTTATGGGCCTGTCATTTGTCTGGGGGGGCATTCACCACAAGGAGCAGTCCTTCAGTGAGGCGCAGGTAAGTGCCAATGGATCGCTCCTGCTCCTAGCGGTAATCACACTGGTCGTTCCAACGGTCTTCCATGCAACCGTAGGAGGCGAGGAGGGTGCGACCGGCGTCGAGAGCCTCTCCCACGCTGCAGCAATAATCCTCCTCGCCATGTACGCCCTCTTCCTGCTTTTCCAACTCAAGACGCACGCTCACATGTTCGCTACCGACGGCTCCCATCATGAGGTTCCAGAGATGTCCATGCGGGACGCAGTTATACTGCTCGTTTTCGCCACCGTGCTCGTCTCTTGGATGGCAGAGATCCTCGTGCACTCTCTGGAGACCGCAGCCGAGGACGTCGACCTGCCACATCTATTCATCGGCATCATACTGCTACCGCTATTCGGCAACGCAGCAGAGCACTTCACCGCCGTCTCGGTGGCTGCCAAGGATAAGATGGACCTCTCGTTCGCAATCTCTGTCGGGTCGAGCACTCAGATAGCGGTCTTCGTCGCCCCCCTAATGGTCGTGCTCGCTTGGGCGATGGGGGTGCCGCTGACTTTCGAGTTCGGAATCCTGGAGACCGTCGCCACCTTCCTTGCAGTGTTAATCGTCAATGCTATCGCAGCCGACGGCAAGAGCAATTGGCTGGAGGGCGCTATGCTGCTCGGTGCCTATGCCGTTCTCGGTATCGCGTTCCTCTACCATCCATGATTCTCCTCCGCCCAATGAGGGGGCTAATCCTCGTTAGCTCGAACCCTAGGACTCGATCACCTTGAGCGCCTCGGTGACATGCCCCTTCATGTTCGTATGGCTCGAGTAGGTGCTCTGCACAATCCCATTCCCATCGATAACGAGGGTAGTTCTGGCTGGAATGAATCCAAGGCTCTTCCTCAGTCCCAGATCCTTGGCCAAGACCCCCCTGCGATCGCTCAACAGGTTGTACTGGAGGCCATGCTTGGCTCGGAAGGCCCGATGCGATGCGATGTTGTCCGTTGAGACCCCGTAGACGGTCACCCCAGCCCGCTCGAAGCGATCATGACTATCACGAAAGGCACACGACTCCACCGTGCATCCCGGAGAGTGGTCCTTTGGGTAGAAGAACATCACAGTCCATCCACCGAGGATCGAGCCCCTGTCTACTGTCCTTCCCTCATCGTCTTTCAGAGAGAATTCTGGAAAAGCAGTCCCGTCCAAGCGTGCGCTTGTGTCCTTCATCAGATTTCTCTCCAAATGCCCATCGAGTCCCTCAGAGCCGCCTCAATGTCCTCGTGCACAAATTGGTAATCCTCCCTCCGCAGTCTTTCTGGAAGGACCCGCTGGCTTTCGAGAGCGAGATTCCCCCCCATCTCCCCGAACACCAGTCTGATGGCCAAGCCCGGAGTTGGTGCTATGGTAGGGCGTCGTAGGATTCCCCCAAGAGTCTTGGCGAACTGCTTCTGGCGAACGGGGCTGGGAGCAGTGAGATTGTACGGCCCGCGCGACTCCTCGTTCATTATCAGGTGGTATATGGCGTAAATCTCGTCATCGAGGGAAATCCAGGGCATCCACTGTTTGCCACCACCGATTGCCCCCCCGATTCCGAGTTTGAACGGGAGCAGCATCTTCCCCAATGCTCCACCGGTTGGGGAGAGGACTATTCCCGAGCGCAGGTATACGGTCCTGACGCCGGACTTCTCGACGGCATCTGCAGCGCCCTCCCAATCAGCACAGACGTCCGGGAGAAAACCCTCGCCAGCCGTGCTTGCCTCAGTGAGCTCTTCGTCGGCGCGGTTTCCGTACCAGCCGACTGCGCTAGCGAGCACGAAGGCTTCAGGACCCCCGTCAAGCGATGCGACTGCATCAGCGAGCAAGGCGGTGCTGTCAACTCTGGAGTCTCGGATGATCTTCTTGCGCTTGGAAGACCAGCGCCTGTCACCTATGCCAGCCCCACCCAGATGGATGATTACATCGAAACCCTCGATCTGACTGGCATCCAACTCACCCCTATCGGGATTCCAGGGAATCTCTTTGGCACCGATTGTGACGGACCTTCGCACTAATCTCCAGACATCGTGGCCACCGGTGTCGAGAAAGGCGACAAGTTGCGTTCCGATCATTCCAGACGAACCTGCAACGAGTATCCTCTTGCGAGGCCTGTCGTAGTATTTCGCGTGCCGATCCATATCCCTCTGTAGGCGCAACTCCCGCGCTCTGAACATTCGCCTCAACCTCTTCCTGACCCATCTACCTGCGAACATGTGTCCAAGGGCCCCAAATGGAACTTGGTAGTGAACACGGTCGTCCACCACGCTCCCGCTCTCAGTGTCTAGGAAGACATGCTCGTGCCTCCATTTCCAGAACGGCCCCCTGACCATGATGTCCTCGAATTTGTGAGGCGGCTCATATGCGGTGAACTCGGCCTCCCAAGTCATCTTCAGCGGCCCCATGGGGATGCGAAATACGCTCTTTGAACCGACCTCTATGCTAAAGTCAGAGTATACTCCCTCCGCCACCTCCCAAGGAGGCATCAGCCTCAGGAAGGCTAAGTCGTTCTCATACCACGAGAAGGCAGACTCCTTGGGGTGGCCGAGTGCGGTCTTCCACTCTAACTCGTACATCTGGAACACCTGTAATTGGGATGTCCGGGGGCCAATTCTTCGGGTATAAGAGGTTTGATTTACCAAGTGGAGGCATATGCCGGTGTGCGAAGGGAGGGGGAGGATGGAAAGCAATGCACACTTACCGACCTTGAGAGAGGAAGCGATGACTGCGTTCTGAGATTCGCCGATGATACTGCGTTTCGGGTCAGTTATCTCGTAATTCGCTCCCACTGCAAATGCGCCAACTGCAAACCCCGTCAGGAGAACGAGCAACGTCGCTTGGAGTTCGAGCAGGAGATTGCTCGACTCCGAATAGAGAAGCCCAGAGTCCAACCAGTGGGACGCTACGGCATCCGGTTCGAGTGGCCAACGGGGTGCTCGAGCGGCATCCACTCATTCGAGCACCTGCGATTCCTGGCCGAGGAACTCGGTACCCCCATCTGAATCTGAAGGCTCCTTCCGAAGATGTCAAAGGCAGCACACCGGCCCCATGCTCATCGAAGCGGTGGGTACCCCCCGTTGCTACGGTGGTGTTGGAATGGCAGAAGACGAACCGAAGGCTGTCGAGCCCGAGCTCGACGAGGAGGACGAGTGGCAACTCTACGCTTCCGCCGGATATGCCTCGACAGGCTTCATCCTTGATGAGGGGGCGACGGCCGAGGACGAGAATTCCGATGAGCCATGGTTCGACGGTGATGACTTCGACTTCGGGGGAAACACGGTCAACTGGGACGCGCCACCATGCCCGGCTCCCCTGGGCATCGCCCATGTGATAAAGATTGGAATTTGTGATTACTGCCTGCATCGCATCGGAGGGCGCAGGAGCGAGGAGAGGGGGGCCGAGGCTGGCGCGGTACTCAGGCATGAGGCCTATGCGCGTGACGAAGAACTCCAATCCAAGACGACTCAAGACCTCTGCCCTCTTTGCGAGAACCTGTTCGAGGATATTGGCAACATAGTTGAACGAGTCTTCGACTCCCTGTCTGGAACGGATTTCTCGACCATACAGTTCGGCATCCACCTCCCCAAGGACCTCATTCAGGAGGAAGACAGAATTCGTAGCAGGTATGGGGCTCCCGCCTCTTATCCGCTGAAAAGCGCCCTCGTCGAGGCAATCCACCACCGAATCAGATCTTCCAATGAAGAAGTCGATTTCGTGAAGGAGAGACCTGACATCATGGTCCTTGTCGACGGGCTAACTCTCAGAGTGGATGTCGATGTCAGACCCATCTTCCTCTATGGGAGATACAGGAAACTAGTACGCGACCTACCGCAGACTCGTTGGCCGTGCAGAGCCTGCAGGGGACGAGCTGATGACTGCGAATCCTGTAATGGCACTGGACTGCAGTACCCTGACTCGGTCCAAGATCTAATCGGAGAGCCCATCAGGGAGGCTCTCGGAGCCGACGACACCTCATTCCATGGTATGGGTAGGGAGGACATCGACGTCAGGTGCTTGGGTTCTGGACGGCCATTCGTCCTTGAGGTCAAGAGACCATCCAAGCGTAACCATCCTTTGGATGACCTAATCTGCAGAGTCAACGAGAATGCCTCGGGCAGGGTCGAGATTGACAGTTTTTGTTGGTGCGACCGCTCTAAGATCCACGAGGTGAAGGGATCCAGGTCGGAGAAGACATACACAATTCGCTTCAGGGCAGACGATCTCGCTGACGAGGAGATGGTCACTAACGCTATCTCCAGCCTCTCCGGTGTCGTAATCGATCAAGAGACCCCGAAGCGCGTCTCCCACAGGAGAGCAGCCAAGACCCGGAAACGAAAAGTGGTCTCAGTTGACAGCATTCTGATAGAGGGCAATGAGGCCCAGTTTTCCCTTCGCTGCGAGGCTGGTACATACATCAAGGAACTCGTGCACTCGGACGAGGGGCGCACGAAACCATCCGTGCAAAGCGCGATTGATCGAGAGTGCGAGGTCCTTTGGCTTGACGTCGAGGAGATACACGCTGACTGAGGGCCACCTAGGCATCCGAGTCCTTAAGAACGCCCTATAGGTCGCCCGATTTCGCTAGGATAGGGATGGTGGTATATTGGTCACACGAACTCAAGGTTCACGTCGAGGAACTCGCAGCATTCTGCGGAAGGACAAGAGAAATCGCAGGAGGCTCTTCATTAGTCGAGTCATGCATGCTTACGAGGATGGCGACAGGGTCGCAATCGTGCTTGATGGCGCCCAGCAGAAGGGTATGCCACATCGACGCTTTCAGGGTCGGACCGGAATCATCACAGGAACTCAGGGCAGGGCTTATGTCGTCAGGGTCTCGGACGGCAACATGGAGAAAACCGTCATTGCCAGGCCAGAGCATTTGAAACCAATCGAATAGGTGGGGAACCATGACAGACAAGGAATTCGTCGACTATGCAACCGTCCGAGACCTGCTGATTGATGCAAGGGTACGCAGGGAGGAAATTTCCTATGAGCAGACCATGGCGCTTCAGCACGCAGAGTGGAAGGCCAGTGCGGGAGGCCATCCAACCGGGGATCTCAAGACCGACCCCGAGGTCTTCAACAACCTCATCGGGGCACTGATGGAGAACGAGAAGCTTAACCAACATCCCGATATATGCTCAAAAATCGCAGAGCTCTCACCTCTTTCCGTGGCCGATATGAGGGTTATCATCGCCAGCAAGAGGGTAGCAATGGACACCACTGAGATTGAGGAAATAATCACGATCATTCGTCAGAATGTCCTATGATGCCGTTTTTTCTTAGCAAATTTCCTGATAACTCACTTCATGAGGGAGAACCGTTCTGGAGGGCTCGAGAATCATGCAGCCGGCCGATGGACATGAGTCGGAGGGGGAGCCGAAGGGCATTTTTGACGATGAGACGTATGTCCGTATTCTAGGAATTCAGGAGAGGAGGCCCATTGGCCACGAGATTCAATGCATCAGCGAACCTTCGCTACATATCGTTAGAGCTAGGGTGAATGATGTAAACGGGATGGAGGTCGGGGGGACAGTCGCCCTCCCGTCGGACCAATTGGGCCCTCTCTCAGAGGTCCGCCTGAAGGATCTCAGCGGGTCTGCGCAGCAGGAGTTGGCCTCTGCGCTGATGGCGTCCATTAATGCCGACGCGGAGCGTCACTTGGGCTTCTACAACCGTGCCAACAGTCTATCACTGAAGTTCCACGCCTTCCAACTTCTCCCCGGAATAGGCAACTCGAAGGCCGTCCAGATGGTCCAAACCAGGGGCATTGCTGGTTGGAACTCATTCGAAGAGATTGACGAGTCATGCGGAATCGACTCCGTTAGATTGCTCGCCGAGAGATACGTCAAGGAGATGGAGGACGTTGCCCAGACCCCCCGCTTACTTGATTTGCTGGTTCGCTCAGAGCTGTGACATGCAGACATTGGATGACCTCGATACCCGCCTATTGGTGGATTTGCTTCGAGATAGATTTCATCCTAAGAAGTCACTCGGTCAGCATTTTCTCATCGATGATGATGCCATCGACCGAACCATCGAACTCGCAATGGAATCCGGTTGCCGATTGAGCGAGAAATCCCATGTTCTTGAAATTGGACCGGGACCCGGATCGCTCACGCTAGCACTACTTAGGTCAGGTACCCGAATCACCGCCTTGGAAGTCGACCCGGAGTCCGTATCTCACCTACAACGGATTTTTGGCGGAACCGAATGTGAGATTGAAGTTCGCGAGGAGGACGCGGTTTCTGCCGCTTGGCCCACGGGAATCACACACGTAATCTCGAACCTTCCCTACCAGATATCCAGCCCTGTGCTGGAGCGAATCCGAGTACACCATTCCAAGGAACCCTTGGAACTGGTAATATTGCTTGTTCAGGATGAGTTCGCTGCTAGGATGGCAATGTCCTCAGCACCCTACGACATGGGACCTCTGGGTCTGAACCTATGGCTAGATTTTGAGGTCTCGTTGGACAGGAGGCTTGCTCCTAGTTCCTTCAGCCCCTCACCACGCGTCCACTCGAGACTCGTGACCCTTCTACCCGTATTCCGCCCAGAACTGGATGGAATTGACAGGGCATTGTTCAAAATTACAACCAAGCACTGTTTCACCAAACGCCGGAGGAAGCTCAGAACCCTGCTCTCAGAACCCCCTCGTAGACTTTCCCGTGCGAGGGGATGGCACAAAGAGCGCTGGGGTGCAGCCGTAGCGCAGATGCTAGAATCTGAGACTGAGGAGTTACCCGGTGATTGGCCAGATATGAGGCCTGAGGACTTGGAGGCTCCCGATTGGGTCATCCTAGTACGCCTCTTGTCGTCAATGTAGCCCATTATGTAGCGAATTGACAGCGACTTGATAGAGGGCCCCCTCTTCGGCAGGGCAAGGCCGGGGGCATGCGGGAGTCCCGGGTCCGTAGAAGGGATTGAATGGCAAAGAAGGACACCTATCTCGCCCTTCTGCGAAGGGGCATCGATGAGACGACTGCCCAAATTCTCTCTGATGGCGGCATAAAGATAGGGGATCTCAAGAAACTAGATTCTGAGACCTTAGTCAATAATTACGGCCTCAAGAAAGAGGTCGCAAAATCAGTTATCGATGCCGTCATGTCTGGGCCACGGGCGTCCAGCAGGCAGCGCTTCCTAGCCGATGTCCTGTCTGACGACAATAAGAAGGTCGACAAGATAGAGGAGCAGAGATTCAAGCGCGAGCAGAAGGATATCTACGCTGAGTTGCAGGAGAAGAAAGAGCAACTCAGGATTGTTAGGGTTGAGTCCTTCAGGAACAAGAAGCTGGTTATGAACAGGCTTGGAAAGACAATCGAGCTTATCGTGAAGCTCGAGAACAATCTCGATGACGAATCCAAGGATGAGCAGCGGTCCAAGATTAGGGACCAACTGGAGACCAGAGGGCTTGAGGCTGCGAGGGATCACGAGATGCTCGACTTGGTCGGGACTCCTCAGGACATAGTCGACTTCCGCAGAAAGATTGCCCCTGTGCTCTGCCTCCACGCTTGCCCACATTGTGGTGAGGAAATGGATCCGCGAGGTAGCAACATTATGGAAGGCACATCAGATTTCTCGTTCATATGTTGGGACTGCGAAGAAGAGTTCCACGCACCCATGGCCCAAGTTGTCGCGGGGCGGCTGGATAACGGTTCGAGAATCAAGATTGATCCCAATATCAAGCCCCGGATGCCTGTGGTAAAGCCCCCTCAAAAGGACAAGTCGAAGTCGATTGCCGATTTCATGAAGAGAGATCTAGAATCAGCGGGTGCCTCGGCAGAGGAGTTGGAGGCTGCGCTCCAGTCGAGCACCCTGACTGGAGTCCTAATGAGCATCGACGAGTGGATTGATCAGACCATTGCTGCCAAGGGCTATATCCAGGCCCAAGAGGATAGGGAGGAATTCATTATCGCTACCGGAGCCGGTGCCACGAAGTTCAACAAGTGGATGAAGAAGGCCGGACTGCGCTTCAACAAGCAAACTGGACGTTGGACTCGCTGGGAAGACCGGTGAGGGCTCCCGATGCCTGAGGGCCCCCCAATCATTCGCTTCTACCGTGGCTCGACAATTATCGGAGCCGCCCCTGCAAATCCCAATATCTCTTTGGCTGAGATCGCCGAACTTGCAGGTATAACGATTCCAACCAACTGCACTTCTGGTAATTGCGGGACCTGCCTAGTCAGGTTGGTTCGAGGCAGGGTAGAGATTCCGGATGAGATTCCTCCCGGTCTAGACGAGGAACTAGCAGCCAATGGCGGCATCCTAACATGTTGCCTATATCCATCGGGCCCTTGTGACATAGACGTCATACCCCCACTGTAGGAGAGTAAATGGCTGACTGGAGTGACCCCGAACTGCTGAAAGCGCTCGCAATCTCAATCGTCGGCCTCGGCGTTGGCTTATGGTGGATCTCAAGCAGAATTCTCTTGAAGATCGAGCAAGTCAAAGAGCGACAGAGCGGTCTCTGGCGCGATTCTTCCACCTCTCATGCCGATGAGTAGCTACTTCGACTCATTCACAGCAGCAGTCCACCGGTCGGATTGCGGGACACCGACCACCTCTAAGTGACATGCGAGCACACCCCTATGCTCCTTGACGACTCTCCTAAGATCAATTAAATCATCTAGGCAGCAGGCACAGTGCGGGTGCGTTGGTTGAACCCAGAGCTCCACGATGCCAGCATCATCGACCTGCACGCCCTTGAGTATGGAAGGATCGATGATGGGCTTGCCATGTGGTTCGCGACGATTCCTCAGTATGCGTGCGAGGCGCCTTTGGACCTCCGTCTTGGCACGACCCACGAACTGTCCCGGACGATGTCGGACATAGCCCTATCTCACAAGTCCAGAACGTCCTCTAGCCAAGCCACTGCCTCCGTCACGTTCGCTAGGTCTGCAACCACATCCCCCCTTCGTTGATCGAGAGCTCGTCCAGCCAACTCACCCGACCACCCCCCAGTAGAGGACATGGCCGCTACCGGCTTGTCAATCTGCCATGCGAAGGCAATCTCGGAGAGTGTCCCCGACCCACCTCGGATGGCAATACACGCATCTCCAGCCCGGGCGACCAGCATATTGCGAAACAGTCCTAACCCTGTGGGAATTGCTACATCGACGTAGGAGTTTGCCACGGCGCTATCGTCCATGGGTAGAATGCCGACAGTGTCCCCGCTCTGGTAGCCATCGCTGGACCGTGCTCCTTTGCATACCGCGGTCATAGAGCCTCCCAAGCCACCACAGGCAACTCTGCATCCGAGATCCACTATGGCCTTGCCGAGCTCCTCGCACAGTACCTCCACTTCGGGGGTGTCGGAGAGATCATTCGAGCCGAACACAGAAACAATCGGCTTATCGCTCATTTCACCACTCCGTGATTAGGGGGAAATCAGTACCGGCAGTAAGGCACTCCATCCCACCAGCGGTCCTCACCCAAGTGTCCTCCGTTCCAATAGCGCCATCGGGATGGATGACCTTGGGCTCGATTGCCATCGTGCCCCCGACTTCAAGGGGGCGATCGAAACCTCTGGCGACTACCGGAGTTTCATCGAGTTCAAGGCCGACCGAGTGCCCCAGAAATCTGGCTTGGTTTGGGGGCATCCCCATCAGGTGCTCCGCATGGCCTAATTCCGCTGCCATGCTGCTTCCCCTTTCCCATGTGGATGAACAACAATCCCCCTTGCCCAATCCCCTCACCACGGCATCTCCAATCTCCACCATATCGTCCAGTCTGCTCGCCCACTCCCTAGAGAGCGAGCCAACACTGAACATACGCGTACAATCGGACACGTATCCCCTGTGCACGTGAACGATGTCAACGAGAATGGGTTGGCTCTCTTTGATCTCAGCGAAACCGGCACCGAGGGAGGATATCGGACTAGCACCGAGCCCACCCACAGCTGAGTCGAAGTACGAAGGGACGGCTCCGGAGCGACCGGCTGTGATTACCACCCTGTCACAATCCATCGGCCACCTGCGCATGCGGACCCTGCCTCCAAACCCTGCTGCTCTGCTTACCTCGTCAGCAGCACCTGCCAACTCAAGCTCGGTCTTTCCCAGTCCGCCGAAATCGCGAACAGCCTCGAACATCAAGCGGTTGATCTCGCCACTTTCGTGAATCATGGATATCTCCCAATCGGACTTGGTCTCCCTCAATGCATAGAGCAGTTTGGTACAGTCAATGTCATTTCCTGTAAGCCCGCCGAGTTTAGAGGTGAAATAACCCCAGTGCTTGTGAGGGATCTTTCCTGCGAGAAGACCAGGGCTGCAAGTGCATCCAGCCTCGAGAAGCGATGCTTCGAGGTCGCCCATACGAGGATGTGACTCGACTACGTGGGGGCTGTCATCGCCACCAGCCTCGTACTCAGCCCTCTCAAGCGATCGCCGGACCCAGTGTCGTGCCTCGATTCCAGAACCATCAGCACCAATCAGGATGGCAGAGTTCTGACGCCCCCCGGTCAACCAGTAGAGCTCGACGGGGTCATCGATGTAAACTGACTCAATTCCTGACTCTGCAAGGCCAATGGATAGCTTGGATTGTCTGGACTCTAGCTCTGAGACGGGTACGCGCCAGTCCTGTCCGCCGGGCCCAGTGAGGCTGGATAAATCCCACTCCACTCTTGCTCTTGCTTCGCCATAGACGAAAGGCATTTTGGGTCCAATAGGTACTCTTCAGCATCCACAACGGCCAAATGGGGATTGTTGGTGGGGGCAACGTGGAAGGCGTACTGTCGCTGGACGACGTTCGCCTTGAGGGGCGCACCATAATTTACCGCGTGGACGCCAACTCACCCTTGGAACCCGCCACGAGGAATCTGCTGGATGATAGTAGATTGCATGCTATCGTACCGACACTCCGAGAACTCTCAAACTCAAAGGTTGCTATCCTAACGCACCAGTCAAGACCGGGCAGGGCGGACTTCACAGACACATCTAGGCATTGCGAGCGCCTCTCGGAAATAATGGGCCGATCCATCAAGTACGTACCTGACGTGTGTGGTGACGAGGCAATGAGAGCGATTGAGGGCATGGCCGATGGCGATTTGATTTTCCTAGAAAACGTGCGGATGAGCGAGGAGGAGTATGGTGTCAAGTTCGATGGTAACGAGGATACCGAGTCGGCCGGTATCGTGGCCAGACTCGCATCTGTGGCCGATGTCTACCTGACTGACGCTTTCGCAACCGCTCACAGGAGGTCACCAACGCTAACTGGATTCACAAACACACTGCCCTGTGTCGCTGGCTCTCTTATGGAGGATGAAATCAAGAGTCTGCGCACGGCTCTCTATGGCCCTCCGAATCCCTACTTGGCAATCCTCGGTGGAGCCAAGTGCGACGACTCGTTCAGTGTCGCTCTGAACTTGATTGATAGGGGGCACATCGACCGAATCGCTTTCGTAGGTATTTGTGGAAATCTGATGCTTTGGGCCGATGGCAATGATATCGGAGAGAGAAATAGGCAGTTTATTCAAAACACGATGGGCAAGAATTTCGATAAGACATGGGATTTGGCAGAGAAGCTGACTTCTAATCACCCCGAAATCCTCTTCCTACCTAGGGACCTTATCGTCGAAATCGAAGGCGGCAGACATCCCCAATCTCTGGAGAACCTCCCTTCCAAGCATCCGATTTACGATATCGGCTTCCAAACTCTGATGGATCTTCGGCCACTGATAATGGAGGCGGGATGCGTTCTCTGGAATGGCCCGGCCTCCTACTTCGAGCTCCCGGGATTCGCATTCGGCACCATAGAGATACTCAACATGTGCGTCGAGACCTCAGCCATCACCATCATCGGAGGGGGACATACTGGTGCCCTAGTCAATCGGAGGGGGGTGGCTGACAATATTACTCACAATAGCACAGGGGGCGGCGCAACCATGAGCTTCCTCTCTGGTGACTCCTTGCCGGTAATTGGCTCACTCAAGGAGTCTTGTAAGAAGTTCTCTGACAAGCTGGATGAGATGGGCTTGGCATCTTGATGGAGCCACTGGGGAGATTCGAACTCCCGGCCTTCTGATTACGAATCAGACGCTCTACCAGGCTAAGCTACAGTGGCAGCGTCGCGGCCACCGTGAAATTCTGAATAAGCGAATCGGTGAAAATCAGCGCAATTCGGTGAGGTCAACCAAATGTCCGATTCGACCATCAACATCTGCGAGGATCGCTTCTAGGGCACTCTGGTCACGACCTTCTGCCCTCATCACCAGTATGGGCTCTGTGTTGCTTGGGCGGCAGAGGTACCACCCATCATCATAGCGAACTCGGATTCCGTCTACCGTTGAGCATTCCCTGCCTGAGAAAGCCTCTCTCACTTCTGCCATTACCTCCTCACGCTCGCCCCCGAGAGGAACCTTGCCCTCGTCAGTAGTGGGATATTCCGGCATGAAGGAAAAGCGCTCGGAGAATTTGGGCCCACCTTGTTCGGGAGACGGGTCTCTTCCCACTATCTCGAGGAGTCTAGCGCTATTGTACAAAGCATCGTCGAAGCCATGCCAGTGGTCGTTCATGAAGAAGTGTCCGGACATCTCGCCAGCCATTGGCGCAGTGGGATGGTTCCTGAGTTCGAGCTTCATGAAGGTATGACCCGTGCGAACCATTCGAGGAATTCCTCCTAGTTCTTTGATTGCCTCCTCGAGGGCCATACTGCATTTGACGTCGTAGAAGATGGTTCGCTGCTCCTCACTGGCATCCTCTGACAGGCCGGATAGCACATCCTGGGCAAAAATGCCCATCAAACGATCTGGGTGAATGAATCGACCTTGCTCGTCGACCACACCCAAGCGGTCCCCATCCCCGTCCATTCCTATGCCGAACTCGGCTCCATGCTCGATTACCGCCTGAGCCAGATCGACCATGTTCTTTGGTCGGGTGGGATCCGGGGGGTGGTTTGGGAATGTGTTGTCCCAATCACAGAAGATTGGAATCACATCGACACCTAGCCGCTCTAGGAGACGTACAGCGAGCGGCCCGGGAACGGCGTTTCCACAATCCAAAGCAATCCTGATGTCACGAGCAGGCCTGCCTACACTCTGACAGATTTCTTCGATATATATCTCCTCATAATCCCTCATAACTTCGCAGGTGCCCTTTCCCTCACGGAAATCCCCTGAATCGAATGTCCTTCGAATGTCCTGTAGGTCTTCACCTCCGAGAGGCATGGTTCCATGGCAGATCTTGTAGCCGTTGTACTCGGGTGGATTGTGGCTGGCTGTGATAGCAACTGCCACATCGACGGGCAGATCTACAGTCGAGCGATAGAGGACCCCAGTGGTAGAGACTCCCAGATCCATGACATCGGCGCCTGCAGCATTCAGTCCCTTCACAAAGGCCTCATGGTACTCCGGACCTGAGTCGCGGATGTCCCTTACGACTGATACGCACTTCGCGTCTAGGTGAGTTGCGATTGCTCTACCGAGACGCTCGGCGAACTCAGCGTCCAATTCCGTTCCTGCAATTCCTCGGATGTCGTAGGCCTTGAACACGCTCATGCGCCTTCACCTCTGATGATGCTACCTAATCCTTCTTGCTCGGTGCCTTCTTCACTTCACGTACTTTTCGAACCTCTTCACGATGATGCCATCCAGAGTCGTCACTATACCAGTGCCTCTTCCAGTTCGGCTGGGAGGTCAGTTCTGTATTCTCCGGAGTTTCGGAAGGCCTCGCATACTATTTCGACCAGCGCTCCTCCTGGTAGTCTGCTTACTTCGTAAGCGGCTCTCGATGGGGAGATTGTATCCCCAAGCCACTCTGCGTAAACCTCGTTGATTGTCCCATAGAATCCGATGTCTGTCATCATCACTGTGACCTTCACCAAATCCGCCTTAGAACTGTTTGCGGCAGCTAGAAGGTCGTCTATCTTTGCTAGAGTGCCTCGGGTTTGTGACCCTATATCGTCACCTGCGTCTACATCAATTTGACCAGAAAGCCAGATGTGATCATTGACATTTATCCCAGGGCTGTAAGGCCCCATCTTCGCATCTCCAGTGTCAATCTTCAGTTTCTCGCTCATGGAGGCGCGAGGAGACATCGGGTAAAGGGTTACTTGCGAATCTGTTCGATGATTCTGATGTGGCTTCCAGCCACTTCATTTGCAGTCAGTCCGGCTATTGGAACCCAAGCGGCATCCACTGCATCATCGCCACCTTGTGGCTCTGCTCTCGAATCCACATCAACTAGGTAGAACAGCGCTATAATGTGCTTTCTGGGATCTCTGGAGGGGTCACCGTGGATTGCGAGGACAATAGGGTTGTATCCATTGACCCCAGCCTCCTCCCCAAGCTCGCGGAGGACAGCTAGCTCAGGGTCTTCGCCGTAGTCCACGAAGCCGCCTGGGAAGGCCCACCGTCCCTGCCAGATTTCTGGATCGCCCCCTCTCCTGATGAGCAGAGCCTCGATCCCGAATGCACCTTCCCTGAGAGCGACTGCATCCACTGCGACCGCCGGATTCCTGTAGTCATCCCGACCGCAGGCATCGCATGCATCACCCTCCATAACGACGCCTCCTAATCTGGTAGGTCTCAATGGCATCGTACAGGTCTCCCTTGGAGAACGAAGGCCAGTGGACATCGGTAAAATAGAACTCGGCATAAGCCATCTGCCAGAGCAAAAAGTTGGAGACACGCTCCTCCCCGCTGGTCCTGATCATCAGATCAGGGTCTGGAATCTGGGCGTCATAGAGGCGATTTGAGATTTCCAAGTTATCAATTTCATCGAGTTCCAAGTCGCCAGATGCGTGGTCAGCCGCAACTCCCTTGACCGCATCGACAATCTCCTCCCTGCCACCGTAAGCCAAGCAGACTGTGAAGGTGAAATCAGAGTATGAAACCGTCCTCTCTTCGGCGTGGGAGATTGCCTCCCTGACTCTTTCGGGCAGTATCTCGATTCGTCCAGCAACCCTCACATTCACCTTCTTGGAATGTATTCTCGGGTCCTCGGAGATCTCCTGCAGACCCGTGACATAGAGGTCGTAAAGTGACTCGAGCTCTTCGGGTTCTCGACTAGTTATGTTCTCTGTTGACAGTGCGTAGACGGTAAGGTAGGGGATGCCAAGATCCAGTATCCAATCCATCACCTCCTTGAGCTTCTCCTTGCCGTGCCTATGACCGAATTCCCTACCCAGGCTGAGGCTCCAAGCGAACCTCCTATTGCCATCCATGATGATCGAAACGTGCTGAGGCATCTCCCCCATCCTGATTCTGCCAAGCTGCCGCTTCACGCGGATACGATCCAACCTAGAAACGAAACTCCAAGCCAGCCACGAGTTCGAGATGAGCCTAGCAGGTGCGGCTATAACTCTGAATGCCAATAACCACTTCGCAATATTGTCAATCCGACGTCCGATACCACTACTACGTCGACCCATGCCCTCTCCCGGGGCATCTTACGGTTAAGCCCAACTGCCCCCCAAGAGTTCTACTCGAAGACGATGTCAGCATCATCCCCAAGTCGATCTAGAAGTCCCCTCTCCGGATTCACCACAATCACCTGACCGGCGTGCTCCCACACTTCTAGGTCGTGCTTGCTATTCCCAGCGTAGCCGAATCTGCGCTCCCCGAAACGGGCGATCAGCGCTTCCGCCTTGCGCTGGCCGCGGAGGTTGTAGGAGGCATCCGATGCCATCACATCGGAGAACAAACCGATGTGACCGGCGACCTGCTCGGCGACAATCCTGTCGGACGCGGTTGCCAAGACCATGTGTCTGCCCTTTGCATGCTCGCCGGTCAACCAGTCTAGGAACTCCGCGTGGTATTCGAGTTTGGAGGGATCGAAGACAAGTCGCTCAGCAAGGTCACGCTTCCACTTCGCTCTCTGCCCAGTAAGCTCTTTGAGCAGCATCCCCGGAAGAGTCCACGGTCTCCTTAGGATAACCTTCGAGAAGCTAACCCAACTCATGTCAGTGAGAATCAGCGTGCCGTCCATGTCGACCGCCAGAGGGATGCTCGACTCTACCTCTCCCATGCCACTCCCTCGGGCCCCTGTGATTCAAGCCTTCGCTGACCGATTCAATGAAGTCCGGAACCCTGTCGTATTACCGAGGCGTCGTATGGCCGAGCAGACTCGAATGTGGAGGCCTGCGGCGATGGCGGAAGTCGAGACCGAGGCATCCGCGCCAGCGGGATTCAATTCGGTCGCATTCGCAGGCATCGGTCTATCGTGTGAAATGCTCGAGCCCGTGCAACTGGTCAGTCCCGCAGACTGGAGTATCCTTGTGTCAGAATTGGACTCGTGGGGAAATGTTCCTGATCCCGAGGCTATTGACTCCCTGTCTGTCGTGGAAACGGACCGAGGACCCGTGATTACTCTGTCCACTGGGTCCGTGTGGCTCGCAGAGTTCCTGCCATGGGGATCGGACGGACGGCTCAGAGCACGGGCCAAGGCCGCTCCGGAGGGATCTCGTGTTCCATCGGGAGGGTACTCATGGCAAGGCACCGATCTCATCATCATCAGACCAGCAGATCCTCCCCCGGCCGATGCAGCGCAGAAGATTGCAGAAGCTTTGGAGGCAGACGACATGACTGCAGCCCAGGACGAGTTGCGCAAAGCTGGCGCTGTTTTGGGACGTTATCACGCCAAAGCCGAGGCGGCTAGGACCACCCCACCCGACCCATCGCGCTGGAACGCTAGAACTCAGTGGCTGGAGGAGGCGCTCCGGGCTTCCTTCATCTGGCGCGCTTCGTACTCGAAGAACCAGCCCTGTACCCTCACCCTCGGCGACGTCAGACTGTCGGACGTCTCTGTGGACTCGCTCAGGATAGGCAGGCCGAGGCTGGCAGACGCCCTGCGCACCCAAACCTGCGAATTCCCCGCGATGCGCGACCTTGCGTCCATGGTCCACGACCTCTCTAGGATCCACCACTCCTCCCTGACCACTCTCGAACTTACTCCTCTGCGTTTGGCATTGATCGATGGCTGGAAGTCGACGGCTCCGGTGAACTGGGCCTCCGACGATGCCTTCTACTCACATAGGGGGGGATTGGCGATATGGGAGTACGAGCAGTGCATACTAGACGTTCTCGAGGCCACTTCGAACCAATCAGGAGCGCCTGAACCGGCAGTGACCACGCTGGCCTACGTCAAGGCGTACCAGAAGCGGATGTTCAGCAATCGCACCTACGGAGCCCTCTCGATGATGGCCGCATTCTTTGGAATCGCCAGTCTGATCAACACATTCCCCCCTGATTTTGTAGAGACCCCGATCCCCATTGCGTGCCTCGTGCTGAGCTACTGGCTCTTTGGGGTCTACAAGCGTATGTCCCCGCCCCCCGAGAGACCGTTCACTCATCTCGGGTGATTACTCCCTCATCGTAGTTATAGTGAATCGGCTCTCCAGTGGGTATCTCCAGTGAGACGATGTCCTTGGGGCTAATCCCATCTATGTGCATGACAATCGAGCGCAGCGAGTTGCCGTGAGCCGAGACTAGGACGTTATTGCCACCTGCTAAGTCCGGAACGACCTCATCGGTGAAGTAGGGAATGGTCCTTTCAGCCGTCATTTCCAGGCTTTCCCCCTCTGGGGGGGCGACGTCGAACGAGCGACGCCAGACGTGAACCTGCTCCGCACCGTGCTTCTCGGCAGTCTCGGCCTTGTTCAGCCCCTGCAGGGTCCCGTAGTGGCGCTCGTTGAGCCTCCAGTCGTATTTGGTCGAAACATCCTTCGAAACCTGATTGTGCCTCATGATTATCTCAGCGGTCCTCTGGGCCCGAACAAGGTCGCTCGTGTGGACGATATCGAATCTAATCTCTGCCAGCTGACGCCCCGCCTCCTCGGCCTCCTCGATCCCTCTGTCGGAGAGGTCCACGTCGGTCCAGCCCGTGAAGCGGTTTGCAGCGTTCCACAACGATTCGCCGTGCCGGATTAGGATCAGGCTGCCCATGCGCCCGCACCCTCACAGTGACTGGTGCTCTCTGCGTCGAGGCTCGTGGAACTTCAATTCATGTTCGGAGGCTCTGGCCCTAGCCATCATCAGGATATCCTCCCTGAACTCCCTCTCCGTATTCGATGAGGAGATGCAGTAGAAGTTGGTGGCAACGGTCACCTTCGAGGGGGCGAAGGACTTGATGCGAATCCAGGAGTCCTCAGGCTTGGTCGCCCGGGGGTCATCCAGCACCTGACTGGATAGCGAGTCGCAGAAGCTGCGCAGTGACCCTTGGTCGCTGTCTGCCTCAAACTCGAGGTTGGGACGAATCCTCCGAAAGCGGCGGTGGCTGAAGTTCTCGACCGGTGAGTTGGTTATGTTCGAGTTGGGGATGGAGACCATGGTATCGGCAGAGGTTCGAATCAGCGTTGTCCTCAGACCGATAGTAACGACCTCTCCCTCGATACCATCGACAATTATCCAATCACCGACATTGAACGGCTTGTCAATCAGAATCGAGATTGCACCGAAGATGTTTGCGACCGAGTCCTTGGCTGCGAGTGCGAGAGCGAGACCGGTGATTCCAAGTCCAGCGATGAGGCCATTGAGGTCCATGCCCGCAAGGCCAGCGAGGACGAAGATGCCGAAAATGACGACGGCGAGCCTGCCGACGGACTCGGCAACGCTAGCCAACGAGCGTCGGGACGCCATGTCGCCGCCTTCGACGACAATGAAGGCGTCGAGATAGTCGACGAGCCTGTATGCTGCGATCAGCATGAGTAGGACGAAGGCCGCCCATATGGTGTTAGAAACCGTGCTCATCAGTCCCTCGTCCCAAACGGGTTCGCAATTGCTCCCGGTCCAGTCGATAGCTGTGTGCATGACAAGGAAACCGACCATCCAACCTAGCGACTTAGGCGCGAACAGAGTTTTACCGTCGATTCTATCGGTCTTCGAGAGAATGTCCATCAGAATGGGGAATATGAAGCGTCGCGCGATTACGCCGGATACCACGCTCAGCGCGATTATCACCATTAGAACTGCCAGTGTGCCGTTTGAGAAATCGAGAAGACCCGGGTCACCAGCCATCAACTCATCCATTTGTCCCATGTTCGGCCCGATGAGAGCCCCTTGATAAAGCCAGTCCGTACACGTGGACCGAACTCCGTGCGATTCAATACCAACTTGCGACTCGGCCAACTGATAGGATGGAGGGTGAGGGAATCGGGATTCTGAGTCACCCACAGCATTCGGGTGGACGCGTCCCTGTAGCCGCGATGCTGCTCCCCCTGATGCTCTCACTGGTCTCACCGGTTGCGTTGGCACCGCACTCTTCCGCCCAAGAAGTCGGCTCGGAAATAGCCCCTGAGGACATTTGGTCAGACGAGTATGTCTTCCAGGTCTTCCCGTGGGGTGGCGATAGCAAGGCCCAGTTCCGCGAGTACCATGACTACTTCTCGATGAAGAACAGGATGCTGTTCCTCGTGGACCGCAACCCGGAGATTATGACCTTCCACGAGGGGCTCATCGGAGGGGTCAATGCCCGTGGGGATGAGATGATCTCCACCGACTACGAGGGATGGTACTACAATCACCCCAGCCCATGGATCAAGTTGACCCTAGATGCTGCGGGAGGCGACTGCAACGTCTTCGTCGGCGACTGCGGCAACTACGAAGACAGACCTGATGTTATGCTCGTTGGCAATCACCACGCCCGCGAGTGGATGTCGTACGAGGTCCCGATGTTCTTCCTCGAGACCGTGGCCTACTACTACGGCATGGCCGGGATCGACAACGATGGCGACGGGTTAATCGATGAGGATCCATGGAACGGCCTCGACGACGACGGTGACTGCGGATTGCTCAACGAGTCGAACCAAGACAGCAATGGAGACGGTTTGCTGTGCGGCCCAGGTGACCTCGGGGTCGACGAGGACTTCTCCGAGCAGTTCATCACCGATATGGTGAACACCCGTGAGATTTATCTCATCCCGATGTTGAACGTCGATGGGAACCGCTACGACCGTGAGGAATTCTGTGGCCCCACGGCTTGGGAGAACTGTCGCACGTCCGGCTGGAGGAAGAACCTGCGTGACAACACCGTCACAGGGTTCACTCCGCTGCCGGATATTGACGAATCGGTCGACGAGGGATGCGACGGCGTCGACCTGAATCGCAATTACCAGTTCGAGTGGGGCGCTCCGCTCGGCGCGACCGGCCCGCTATTTCCCGGAATGTGCTATGTTGACGGTGCCAACAACGACGTCTACAACGGCCCTGTGAACTACGAGGACAACGATGGCGATGGCCTCGTCAACGAGGATCACGTCGACGGCAAGGACGATGATGCGGACGGACAGGTCGACGAGGACTGGATGGGGGGGAACACCGAGCCGGAGACCAAGTTCATACAGGACATCACGGAGATGAACGATGATGACGGTGACGGGGCCTCGGAGTTCAAGACGACCCTGACTTGGCACTCCTTCTCGGAGCTGGTTCTTTGGCCATGGGGCCACTGCACCAACTGCTACAGCCCTGATGACGAATACCTGGCCTACCACGGCCAGGTGATGGGGCAGATGACCGATTACGAACCAATGCAGTCCTCAGAACTATATCCCACAACCGGTGATTTCTGCGACTGGCACTATGGCGTTCACAACTCGTACTGCTACACCATCGAGATCGGCAATGCCTTCCACGAGTACCCCGAAGACATAGCCCACATAGCGGTCAGGAATGTCGGAATCGCGTTCTACATGACCGAGATAGCCGACGATCCCCGTTACAGGGCCATAGTGGGCATCGAGAACACCACTGCCCGTCAGTGGCTTGCCGGCCCGGAAAACGTGACGATTCCCGATAGCGGCGACATCCCGATAGGATTCTGCCTCGATGTCACATTCCCCTACTCGACTAACATCAATCTGACGCATCTGATGTGGCGCTTTGTAGAGCCGAAGAGGCAGCAGAGCGATTACGGCCCGGCATACTGGGTCGAAGAACCATGGTCAAGATCAGCATTCAACGAAACCGGTGAGCACTGCATCCTGCGTGACGGCTCCAACGGAACCATGCTCGAAGCAGAAGTTCCTTTGCCCCCGACCTCCGTTGGGAGAGTTCACTACAAAGCGATGCTGGGCACTACCAATGGGGCATTCCCGTTCATCTACCCCGGGGTGGAAGAGGGGGGGGACTACTACGAGCTTGCCGTTCCCTACCGTGCGGGATTCGGCTCCGCGGTCCTCAGCATCCTGATGTTCCTCGTAATCGCCAGCTTCGTCTGGGGAGGACTTGGGTACACCCTGCGAGCGATGTTCTCGGATGAAGAGCGCGTATTGGGGCTGCCAATGGACCACGCCGATGTGGCGAAGTAACGGGGATTGAGATGAATCCGCAGACTGAGACCTCGAGTGACGAGTTCAGCGGCAGGCTGGGGCTTATTTTCGCCACCATCGGCGCTGCGATAGGTACCGGCAACATCTGGAGGTTCCCACGCATGGTGGGTGCCAACGGAGGGGGCTCCTTCCTCATCCCATGGCTAATCTTCCTATTCGTCTGGTCGATACCCCTGATTATCGCTGAGTTCGCTCTGGGCAAGCGAAGCAGGACCGGCACGGTAGGGACCTTCCGCATCTTCGCTGGAAGGAGGTTTGCATGGATGGGGCTGTGGACTGCTTGGATCTCCACTGCAATCGGCTTCTACTACGCCGTCGTCACAGGATGGTGCGTCAACTACTTCCTGACCGCGATCAGAGGGGGGCTAGGCCAGGAAGTCGACACGATCGAGGTCTGGAACAACTTCCTCCAGTCTCCCGAGCAAGTGGTGTTCTTCGAAGCGGTGGCGGTAGCAATCACCATGGCGGCGATTTGGAGGGGGGCCAAGGCGATCGAGAAGGCAAACGTCACGCTGATGGTCTCTCTCTTCGTCCTGCTCTTCGTCGCGCTATTCCTATCCTTCGTCATGGACGTGCGCGATGGCAGCCTCGACGGCTTCGTCTACATGTTCAGCATTCAACCGGAGTACCTGATGCAGCCCGAGACTTGGATAAACGGACTCTCGCAGTCCGCATGGTCCTGCTCCGCGGGAATGGGCATGGCCATCACCTACTCCGTCTACATGCGCAAGGACGAGGACACCACACTGAACGCAGCAACGATGTGCTTGGCCAACAACAGCATCAGCATCATCGCCGGACTCACGGTCATGATGGCCGTGTTCGCCGTTGTCGCAGATCCTCTGAGCGCAGTCTCCGGAGGCAGCTCCGCCATCACCTTCCTCGTCCTCCCCGAGGTCTTCGCACAAGCCCCCGGCGGCCCGATAGTCCAACTCCTCATGGTCTCCGTCTTCTTCCTCGCCCTTTCGTTCGCCGCGCTGACCTCGATGATCTCGACGGTCGAGCTCTGTGTGAGGAACTTCGTCGACCATGGCTTCGACCGCTCACAAGCGGTCGGTTTCACCAGCTTGGCCATCTTCCTGTTCGGGCTACCCAGTGCGATGGTCTGGATCCTCATAGACGAATCCACGGGAGTCGCCTTCCCGCAGTTCCTAGAGGTCCAGGATCACATCTGGGGCTACGGACTGATGTTCAGCGGGCTGTTCATCGCATACAGCATCTGGAGCTACGGCTGGTCTAGGTACAAGGCTTGGCAGGAGAAGAACGGCGTCGAGGGCTTCGATCTCAGGGAGTACATCGACCACGGCGTCTCATCCTTCCGTGACGATTTCATCAACACCGGCGATAACGACTGGTGGATTGGACGCTGGTGGGACGTCATAATGTATCTCGGATTCCCGCTGATGTTCTCCGTGCTCATGCTCTCCTACTTCGGCGACCTGCTCTCCAACGTGCACGATCCGTGGAACCCGACGAATCCCCATGGCATCTCGATCATCCTGCTCTTCTGGGGGGTCACCGCGACTCTCTTCGTCAGCCTGAACAAGTACGTCCTAGTCAATCGCTTGGTCCCGGTAGATCGAGCCAACCCCGCGCCTTGGCCCCTGTACATCCTCTCGGGCGACTACGAGCTTGAGCCGCGCCCCCTCTTCAGGAACGTTCCCGAGGGCGCGGACGCACCCATTCACATGCTTCCCGGGGGGGATGACCCATTCGTCGTCCAGGTGGGGGAACGGTTACCCGACTCATTCGTAGATCAGCATGGGGAGAGTAGGCCCCATTCGAGATCGACTATTGAGGCCGAACTCGCATAGAATGCCGGGGTTAGCATGACCGAACCGGCCTGCTGGGAACTAGGGTGGGACGAGGTCGCTGTTCTGGATCGCAATGCCTCGGCCTTGGGCATCGAGGCTTCGCAACTCATGAGTGCTGCCGGCGAGGCGCTAGCAGAGCGCGCTGTGGAGATGTCGGATGGCCACCCCGTCCTCTTTCTGTGCGGCCCGGGAAACAACGGTGGGGACGGCTTCGTGGCGGCCGCTATCGCCAGCCAGTCAGGGTGCGATGCCCACGTGCTTGCCAGTCATCCCGCTTCGAAGGGCGAAACAGCGAGCGAGGCTCGACGAGCGACCTCCGAACTGGGCATTCGAATCGATGTCTGGCCGAAGCGCCGCGAGGGCGAAGCATGGGGCTTGATCGTCGACTGCCTCCTAGGTGCAGGTGCTGTCGGACCGGGGGCGAGCCTCAGGTCCCCGATTGCCGAGATCGCGGGATGGGCGAGGGATCTGGGCCGACCAGTGCTCGCTTGTGACATCCCCACGGGTCTGGGCGGAAGCGGTGCGCTACCCGCCGTTGAGACCATCACCTTCCACAGCCGAAAGCGCGGCATGCCCTCGGAGGAGACCGGCAATGTCACCCTCATCCCCCTGCCATGGCCGAGGGAGGTGGAGGATTGCGGGAGAGGGGATGCTGCGAGGTATCCCCCGATACTCGACCAAGCGAGGAAGGGTGATCGCGGTCGTCTCTGGGTTATCGGGGGAGGGCCCTATCACGGTGCGCCGATTCTTGCGGGAATGGCGGCCGCAAGGAGCGGGTGCGACTTGGTTCACGTGGCTATGCCATCTGCCGCTGTCGAGCGCGCCGAGTGGCCCTTGATCCTGATTCCGGAGAGCCTTCCCGATAGGGAGATGCTCACGACGGCCTCATTGGAGGTGATTTCCCAAGCGCTGGAGTCTGCCAAGGCACCTCAGGCAGTTGTGATTGGCCCTGGTCTGGGCCGACACGAGGACACAATGGGGGCCACGGCCTCGCTAATCGGCAAAGCGGCCGCGAGGGGAATCCCCATGGTGATCGATGCTGATGCAATCTCTGCTCTGCCAGAGGGCTCTTGGCCAGACGGACTCAAGGGTGTTGCCACCCCGCACGCGGGCGAAGCCAAGCGCTGGTTGGGAAGCAAATCCCCAGAGCGCACGCTCTCCGACATATCAGGAGAGGACGCGGCCATCGTCATCACTGGCTCCGAGGACAGGCTGACTGGCTCAGAGGGAAGACGATGCTTCGCGACCGGTGGCCACCCTAGGATGGCTGTCGGTGGAACCGGGGACCTCCTAGCCGGCACTATCGGGGGTCTGCTTGCGCAGGGGATGGGTGCATGGCCGGCGGCAAGGCTGGGGTGCGCGCTACTGCGAGAGGCGGGGAGCCGAGCTGCGGCTGGCACCGGGCCCGGACTCCTCGCAGAGGACGTGCCGATCCACATAGCCGAGGCACTGGCGAGTTGGCTGGGTGACCTGTGATGCTGGTTAGCGAGGATTACCCATGGGGCAAGCTGCTGAGGGAGTATGCGACCTACTGCGCCGTCGGGTGCATCAACGTCTTCGCCTTCTTCATCCTGTACTACTGGCTGTACGAAATGCGGCTATCGGAGGGATATCCGGCGGCCACTGCTTGGGCGGTTTCCTACTTCCTCAGTTCCTGGCAGGCCCATTACCTCCATCGCTGGCTTACCTTCGAGTCCCCAACTGGGTATGCCAAGAGCCTGTTTGTCATGATGGCCATATACGCCATTCTACTAGTGATCTCAACGGCTTCGACTGCCTATTTCGCTGATATCCTCGGCGTCAATCACCTCTACTCGTGGGCAGCCAACACCGCTGCCTTCGGCTTCCTTTCCTTCCTCGCTCTGCGGACGTTCGCATTCCCCCTCTCCGACGGGCGCATCACACGGCAAGAACGCCTCGAGGAGCTCCGAAACCGGCGTAGGGCTTGAAGTGGCCTCGTTCTTGGCGGGACCGTGACGCAGGGCGTTCGTGGCACCCGTGACTTCTACCCAGAGGACATGCGTGTGCGCAATTGGCTGTTCGACCGCTTCCGGGAGGCGGCTCGAAGCCACGGTTTCGAGGAGTATGACGCCCCAATGCTGGAGCACGAAGATCTCTACACCCGCAAGCAGGGCGAGGAGATAACGCAGCAGCTCTACTGCTTCGAGGACAAGGGGGGGCGCAGGGTCTCCCTGCGCCCGGAGATGACCCCCTCCCTCGCGAGGATGGTGATGGCCAAGGCTGGCGCCCTACCCACCCCGATCAAATGGTTCTCCATTCCCCAGTGCTGGCGCTATGAGAGGACCCAGCGCGGCAGGGGCAGGGAGCACTACCAGTGGAACGTGGACGTCTGGGGTGCGGACGGCGTCGAGGCCGACGCCGAACTGCTGTCGGTCCTGGTAGCCTTCTTCCACTCCGTAGGGCTGGGCCCCGGGGACCTGGTAATTCGCATCAGCAGCCGCAAGGTGCTCGAGGAGGTGCTGAATTCTGTAGGCGTGTCTGGGGGGGAATTCCCCGCAGTCTGCGTGATTGTGGACAAGATGGGGAAGATCCCAGAGGAGGCTATTAGCGCGCAACTAGCCGAGCAGGGCTTGGATGCCGATGCCATCTCGAAGATTCGCTCCACACTGGGGTCGCAGGACCTCGATGCTCTCGCTTCGGTCCTGGGCGAGGGTAGCACCGCGGTGTCCGAGCTAACCTCGCTCTTCTCGATGATCGACGCCTATGGGATCTCGGAATGGGTATCATTCGACGCCTCGGTGGTCCGGGGCCTCGCATACTACACGGGCCCGGTATTCGAGGCGCATGACCGCGCCGGCGAGCTGCGGGCAATAGTAGGCGGCGGTCGTTACGACAGGCTGCTCTCGGCCCTCGGAGGAAAGGACTCGCCCGCCACGGGATTCGGCTTTGGCGACATGGTCATCATGGAACTCCTTGCTGCAAAGGGCCTCGTGCCCGAGCTTCCCACTGGCAACCAGGATCTCGTCGTATCCAGCGATGAGAGCCTCCGACCCGCGGCCATGTCGGTTGCGCAGCGCCTGAGGGCGAGTGGGCGAGCAGTGGACCTAGTCCTCGAGGACAAGCGGCTGAAGTGGGCGTTCAGGCACGCAGAGAGGACGGGCGCCGAGCGCCTCGTCATGGTAATGCCCGAGGAGTGGGGAGGGGGCAATGTCAGGATCAAGGACCTTGGTAGCGGCAAGGAAACCGACGTCAGCTTCGATGACCTGTGATCAATGGTCAGACGACTTGGTGCGCATGGCCGCAGACGCCAGTGCTAGAGCACCCAACCCCGACAACAGTCCGAATCCCGGCAGTGACCCCACTCCGGGAATCACCCCGTCCTCCTCAGGCTCCTCATCTTCGACGACCTCTGGAGCGTCTACTATTGGGAACTGAATCTGGGATCGCATCCCATCCTGGTTATTTGCATAGTATAGCCGGAAGGATCCACCACAACGCAAGGCCACATCACAAGGGGTCCCGTAAGCAACCCACCCGGGCTTCGACATCTCGAATTTAATTCTCGGCTCATCGCCGCTACTATTCCACCTAGTTGTGTTTTCATCAACGTCAAGCTCCCATATTATTTGCTCGTCCTCATCTGTTGTCAGGTCGGGGAACTCCTTGCGGGCAACTTCGAGATTGCCTTTCATCAGGGTGATGCTGAGATCCTCGTCCTCTTCCTCCTCGGTTTCAGCGTGGTCTACCCTTACACCGAATTCAATCATAATCTTACCATTGGGGTTCAGAAAAATATCTTCCTTGAAATCATCTCGCATCTCGCAAGTGATGGAAACCTCCAATCGCTGACTATCGCCACCGTCGATTTCCTCGCCGTAGCCATCTTCAGCAGAACCCTCCGATCCTTCGGCATCGAAATGCTGCCAGCACTCCGTTATGTCCTCGTTGCCCCAGAAGTATAGTACTGGATTTACTGTTGACGGCTGTTCAGGATCTACGGACTGGGCAGATGCCGGAGCAACTGCCGTGGAAGAGCCCAGTAGCATGACGAGAAGTACCGCGACTACACCCCTAGTCATCGGAAACCGCACGAGAATAGCGCCGTTTGAGGTTATCCCATCCCGCGTGAGACCAATCCAAAGGGAGGCAGACTACTCTTCTTCGACCCTTGGCCTACTGGCCGCAGACGCCAGCGCAAGCGCACCAAGGACGGCGAGAAGGCCGAATCCAGGCAGGAAGCCCCCGTCATCTTCCTCATCCCCAGGGCCCTCTCCGTTCGGTCCGGCCTCGGTCATATTCACCACTGGGAAATTGACAGTCGCATCGTTCCCGTCCTCGTTGTTCTCGTAGTACATCCTGAACGAACCAGAGCAGTCAACGAAGAACAGGAGGCAATCAGCCCCATTGTAACCCGGCCACGAGAACTCGATTTGCAATCGGGGTTCTTCGTTGCTCTTGTTCCATCTAGTTGTGTTCTGGTCCACAGGTATGTCCCAAGAAATCATCTCATCGTTGCCGTTGTTGTCGACTGCTTGGAATTCCTTCTGAGCTACCTCCTTGGTTCCTTGGTAGAGCGTCAGTGTCAGGTTCTTGCACTCCGAGCCTTGGCTGCAATCCCCCGACCAGATGTTGACGACCAAGTCGATCTCGATCGTGCCGTTGGAGTTCAGGTACATGTCCTGAAGGAAAGTGTCCTGCATCGAGCATGTGTAGTCGACGGAGACTTGCTGGCCATCACCGAACGTCTGCTCCCCGTAGCCCCCCTCTGCCGAGCCTGAGGAGTCGTTGCTGTCGAAGTGGGTCCAGCAGGAGGACAGGTCGTCCGTGCCCCACAAGTGCATGTGGGGGTTGTCCACGGAAGGCTGCTTGGGGTCTTCGGCCGCCTGAGCGGACGCGGGCGCAATCGCCGCAGAGGAGAACAGCAGAATCGCAATACTGGAGGCAACAAGCCTACTATCCATACCAATCATCCGAGGAACACTCCGTTTGAGGCTTATCCCCCCTCGTGCCCCTAGTCGAACCTCTGGAAGCCGCTGTCGTGGTGCCGCTCCCGTGTCTTCCTCGCTATATTGAGCGCATCACCGAGCATGTCGGCGTTCACCATCTCCTTGCCGAGCCGCCCGTGGGCCACTCCGGTGATTATCGACATGACCTTGATCGTGTCGCCGAAGGCCGGGTCCTGTCGAGCACCGAAGATGACATTGGCGTTCGGGGACAGCCTGGCCGTCATCAGGTCGCAGACCTGATTGGCCTGCTCGAGAGTCATCCACGCGCCGCCCGTGACGTGAATGAGCGCCCCGGTCGCACCATCTATCTCGATATCGAGCAGTGGGTGGTTCAACGACTCGTGCACGACCTCCTCGGGCCCCTGATCGCTCTCACCATAGAGCATCATCGTCACCCCGCCACCCTTCATGATTGAGCGCACGTCGGCGAAGTCGAGGTTTATCAGGCTCGGCAGAGTGATCGTCTCCACCACACCCTTGACTATCTCGGCGATGAGTTGGTCCATGATGCTGAAGGCCTCGTCCAGAGGAAGATTCGGCACGAAGTGCAGGAGCCTGTTGTTATCCAGCACGAGAACTGCATCGGCGGCCTTGCGAACAAGGTCCAGCCCCTCCAGTGCGCGTTGCATCCTCTGCCTGCGCTCCACAGTGAAAGGCGTCGTTACGACGCCTACCACGAGTGCGCCGGCCCGCTTCGCCTCGTCGGCAACGATGGGCGCGATACCAGTTCCAGTGCCGCCACCCAGTCCGGCGGTGACGAAGACAAGGTCAGCCCCCTCCACGATCTTGGTTATGACGTCGCGCCCAGCCTCGGCGCACCTGCGACCGGTGACGGGGTCGCCACCTGCACCAAGGCCCCGCGTGATGTGCCTGCCCACGAGGAGCTTCTGCATGGCACGCGTGTTGTCGAGATGCTGCTTGTCGGTATTGATGGCGACCGTGATGGCACCCTCGACGCCAATGTGGGTGATCCTGTTCATAGTGTTGTTTCCAGAGCCGCCGCAACCGCACACTAGGATGCGGGGATCGGGGGGTCCGTAGCTTTCCAGCTCCTTGTCAGTCAGTGCAGTTGGGATTCTCCTGCGGGATCGAATATCGTCCTCAGGGGTGACCGAACTGCTTGGTGCCTCTACCATCAACCCGCCTCGTGCATCCCAGACATCGCTGCCTATTACGCTCCACTAGTGTGTTCTTTGCCTTCTTAACCATTGAGGGGGTAAGGCTCCGGTCGGGGTCGATTATCAGACCTAGTGGAAAATGCGGGAGGATTCCATCCGACGACTAAGCCCCTACAATCTCCCGGTGGTACCGGAAAGCGAGATAAGGCGAAAGTCCCCCCACTATTCAGAACCGTGCTTAGCTCAGTTGGCTAGAGCACCTGACTGTAGACTGGAAACACATGGTTGTAGGCAGCCATCAGGGGGTCCCCGGTTCAAGTCCGGGAGCGCGGACCACTATGTCTTCAGGGTGTCTAGGGGGATTTGGATTTCAGGGAGCTCGAAGCCGAAGCTGTGTCGACTCGTCTTGGGTGGGAAGACCTCCCCGGACAGGCCCATTTCGATGACCTCATGCTTGGTGACCGAATCCCTGCCGCAGCCAGGCCACACGTCTACGACTACCGAGGCATCCCCAAGGTAGTCGATCCTCACCACAGGCACCTTGTCAAGTTCCAGAACCCCTGCAGCAGTCCATTTGTGGTGCCCATCAAGAATCACCATGGTCGTTTCGTCAACGATGATGGGCTTGTAGAATCCCCTATCCAGCAACTTCTTGATCCTCTCATCCAGATTTGCAGGAATGACATCCTCGTGGCCTCTGAGCGAGTCACGCTCAACGAGGTCGATATCGACGTGCTGCTCAATCACTACTTCCGCAGATGCAAGCAGGCTCTTAAAGGGGATTAAGGTCGGCTGGCCGCTAGAGGTGAGTCCATGGGTCTGCATCAACACATTCGCGAAGTCTGGAAGCAGCCGAAGGCGAATCTTCCTCCTAGGTACATCGTCACCAGAATGGCGAGTTGGCGCAAGGAGCCAGTATTCCAGCGCATCGAGCGACCGACACGGTTGGATGCTGCCCGCAGAGTCGGCTACAAGGCCAAGCAGGGAGTCGTTCTGGTTCGCACCAGAGTTCGACGCGGCGGTCTGCGCAAGGGCAAGATTCACATGAAGAGGAAACCGTCCAAGGCGGGCATCAAGAAGATCACGATGGCCAAGTCAATCCAGAGGATTGCCGAGGAGCGAACCAGCAGGCGCTATCCGAATCTCGAGGTCCTCAACTCATACTGGGTCGGCGAGGATGGGAAGAACAAGTTCTACGAGATTATCCTCATCGACTCCTTTCACCCGGCAATCAAGTCCGACAAGGACCTGGGTTGGATTGCAGAAGGATCCAGCCACCGCGGCCGGGCCTTCCGAGGCAAGACCAGTGCTGGCAAGAGAGGACGAGGCCTGCACAACAAGGGCAAGGGTGCAGAGAAGCTCCGACCGAGCCTCAAGGCGAACAAGAACCGGGGCAAGTGAACCTGCTTCGGCCGTCAGATTGATGCGCGATGCTGAGCGGCAGCCATCGATGGCAGACCGTCACGCATCCGATATCAGGGGACTACCCGTGATTATCCCCGACGGCAGGCTGCTGGGTACGGTGCACGACACGGTAATCGACGTAAACGAGTGGTCGTGCACGCATGTCTTCGTCTCAGACCCCCCCGAGGGCCTCGTAGAGGGCAGGACTCACGTGGCCATCCCATGGAACTGGGTGCGTTCAATAGGCGACGTCGTCGTCCTTCGTTGGTTCCCGCCAACCCCAATCCCCCGAAACCCCTGATTCGCTTGGCTGGCACAATCAGGAACCGAACGTGACTGCGATACCGTTCATAAGGCGAGGGCGAACGGTCGCCTGATGCGATGGGTCCATCTTGTGGTTCTGGCGATTCTTGTACTGAACTCGATGGCCTCGACTGTCAGTGCCAGTCCCAAGGGCATCATCACATGCGCCAACTCCGACTTGCCCTCGCTTCCTGACAACTGGAGCATGGCGGAGCAGACTTGCGTCAGGGTCGATCTCGGAGTCCAGGGTCCCGGCACGACCCTGTTCTTCGAGGTCTCGACCAATCAGGAGATCGACATACTGTTGTTCTCGGCGAATAGTGTCTCTGTGTATCAGAACGAGCAGTCATACCGCTCGGCTTCGGTTTGGCAGAGCGAGTCTGTCTTCGAGTCCTTCAGCGGGTCCGGTGAGTGGCATTGGACGGTTCCCAGTGACAGGGAGGAGACGAGATGGTACCTATTTCTGGACAACCTCGAACATCCTCAAGATGGGGGAGAGGGGGCACAAGGCGGTCAAGCGGCAGAAGTCTCACTCGACGGTGGGACGACTATCGCCCAGCAGTACACCCTTTCGGACTCAATCCATCGGGTGGGAGTGAGTGGCTACGCGGTAGCGCACGGCCCGTTCTCCGTGGATGAGGGCACCTTCGTGGAGATCCACGCGAGGACGATGGAGGGATACCCAGACATCTTCGTGATGACCGAATCTGCCTACTCCCTCTACTCTCCTAGCGTAAACTGGTCCTCTGCCTCGAGGATAGCTTCTGCCGACATGCTCCTCGTGACCAATGAGAGGTACCTTCCTTGGCAGGCCACCGATACGAACGGCGAGGACCTCTACGTCATCGTCGACAATCGTGCAGGACCCGGTGGGGGGGGCGCGGGAACCGCACCTGCTGGTGTGACGGTAACGATCACCCTAACCCCCGTACTCGACCCAATCATCTCCAGCGAGACCCCATTGGACTCGGTCGACGTCGGGGAGGCCATCACGCTTTCGGGATTGGAAACGCCGAATAAATCCAATCAGATTGCGGACTCGGGGTATTCCTGGGACATCGATGAGGATGGCATGGCAGATTCTACGGGCCCCATTGCCTCCCATTCGTGGGACAAGCCGGGAAACTACACCATCAGGCTCTCTGTGATGTCAGTAGACTCCAGAAGTGCCAGCTCGACAAGAGTGATCCAAGTTCTGGACATCTCCGACCCAACTGTGACTATTGGAGCAGGGGGAAAGATCCTCAAGGGATTCGGCGAGAGCATAATCCTCAGTGGTACGTTCACAGATAATTGGGGGATCGACAGCCTCGACTGGCTACTGGACGATGTGGTGATCGAATCCAACTATAGCATCACTGAACCCAGCTCTACCCTGAGTCTCAACATCTCCACAGAGTACGCTGCAGGTGATCACCACATCTCCCTTCGTGTGACGGACAAGGCCGGCAGGAGCTCACGGGACGATGTCACTGTCACCATCATCGACATCACCCCTCCTTCAATCGGGACATACCAAGAGGAGTTGGAGGCCGTACTCGGAGATCCAACGGAGTTTCGACTAATGGCCGAGGACTCGGAGTCAGATAGGCTCGAGTACACGTGGACCTTCGAGCAGGGAACCGCGAATGAGAATCAATCCAGCGGCCCCCACGTCATACATGTCTTCGAGAGTCCCGGCCCGCAATATGTCGTTTGTCAAGTTGAGAATGAAGCCGGATTGGTGTCCGTGGCCGAGATTCTGGTCATTGTCGGGAGCGGCGAGGAGGACCGAGGTCTGAGTCTGTTCTCAATCGCACTAATCGCAGTCATGGCACTCCTACTACTCTCCGTTGTTGGTTTCGTGGCATTCAACCTAGCAGTCAAACGCAGGGTATCGGATATCTCTGAGGATGAGGAGCAGGACGGCCCCTCAGAATCATCACCATCGATGGAGGCTCAGATTGCGATGTGGGCAGGTACCGATGAGACTCCCTTCCAACCCCCTTCTATGCAGATTTCAGACAGGGAAATGCCGACCGACCCAATTCTTGCGGATCTCCTCCCCGCCCAATCACCCTCCGATCTTACGGGCTCAGCACTCACTGAGGACGATGTGCTGCACGACCTCAACGAGGTGCCTATGGTTCTCGAACCCGGGGCCCTTGTAGACAGGAAGGTCAAGAGGGAGTGCTCGTCATGCAGTAGGCCGTTTGAGCTGGAACTTCCCGAGGGCATTGATTCTGCCTACACCAACTGCCCATACTGTGATTCAGAGGAGCTCGTCAACCTCGAATGACCGCGTTTCGGCGTGCTGTCCAAACCCCGATGGTCTCGAGTACAGGCAGGGCAATACCATATAGCGCACCTCTAGGAGGTGCGACTTGGACATGAGCGATGTTGAAGCCGACACTCAGCCGCCTCGTGGCCCCGCGCACCTCACCCTACTTCTGACGGTCCTGTTGGTCCTCCCACTGTTCTCCCCACTTTCCAGCGTCAATGGTGAGGCCAGAATCGAATCGAAGGACTTCGACGTGTTGGACCAACTGAATGACATGCTCAATGAGCGACAGGAAATCTTGGACTCGAATTCTGTTTCGACTCTAGCTCAGCCGAGAATCGACGCTATTCTAGGGGCATCGGGGCCATCTGACTCCTCAGACCCCCTGTCCTTGGTAGGTTCAGCGATCGAGGGAGCCACGATAGCCGAGACCTCGCCCCCCAAACCGGTCCACCCAGCACCTTACGAGATGCTGATGGATCCCAGCAGCAGGCCTCCCGGTTTCGTAGACAATGTTTGGCAGACCCTGTTCAATATCACAGATTACGTGATTTGGACGCAGTATACAGACAGCAGCGGCGAAGTCACCGAACATGTCGAAGTGGTGTCGTTCAGCGCGACCCTCCTCTCCTTGTTTGACCTACAGACCGAGCCACTGCTTCATGCAATCGACATCGATGACGACGGTGATGACGATATCCAGGTCGGTCTGAAGATCTCATGGGAGTTCACTGGTGGTTGGGGTTTCGTCAGCGGACCTTCGGGCGATACCCTCTGGATCGAACCGGGCATAGTGTTCTCAGTGCAGGTTCTCGAAGGCAGTATGAACGATCCGGACTGGGATGACCTCGATTCTCTTCAGGTCTCGATCATCAAGGCCATGTCATACTCTGGTTCCGACTCAATATTGGCCTTGGGGGAGGGGGAGAGCTACATTTGGGTAATCGACTCAAGGTTTACCACGGTACCGTACGACTTTGAGTTCGAGGTTGGTATCGAGCGCTTCTACTTCGACACCTCATCAGCTGGACTCGAGTTAATCAGCATACTGACCCTGGGAATTTTTAATACTGGAACAGAGGAGGTCATTGAGTCAGGAATCAGATTCGCGGCTATCTCCGCGCCCTATGCTTTGAGGTTGGAGAACACCGGTCAGTCTGACTGTCCGGATCGCTACAACTCCTCCGAGCTCTATTCCAAGCCCTCTATCGAGATCTCCTGTGGCGTGTCCGTGGGCTTCGGTTACCTGCACCTATCCCCGCCTGATGAGAATGAAAACAGGGAACTCTGGGAACTCGCCTACATCGAAGCCAGGTTTCACCCACACGGTGACTCGGATGCAATACCAAGTTCAGCCGAGATCGTCATCCGAACCGATAGCGTTCTCCCAACTGCAACTGGCATGGAGGGCGAGCGCAGCCTTACCACCATCGAATACTGGGCCGATGAAAGGTCTGACATGCACATCCACTTCCACGAGAACAGGTCGAATCTGCCTCCATCTGAGTCGGACGACGCCTTTGGCAATGTCACCGACTCCTTGGGATGGCTCAGAGGCATGCCGGAAGGCTCCCTGTCCGATAACGACATCAGGAGAGTCTTCAGGATGCTCGGATCAGCAGACAGCCCCGAGCTTCCCGGAGGCCTACCCGAGAATCTCGGTATGATCATCGGGATCAAGAACTTCACGAGGGATACCAGTCAGAACGTCGACGATCCAACCCTCCCCATCAATCCCGCATTCCCCCCCAATAGCCTAGTAGTCTTGAGATCAGTCCAGTCGCTAGAGTCGATAGATTACACGTCTTGGTTCACTAGGGGTGGGCTTGAGGAGGATCACAGGAGAATCCGCATCACCGCGAGCTCCATTCCGACTGCAATTGCCGTATTCGGCTCATTTGACCTAGGTGACTCAGGGGAATCAGATACCTCGCTCGATTCTGCTGAGAATCTAGATTTCTTTTCCAAGATCATGGACTCGGTCATACTCAACATAGTCGATTTGTTCCTTGACGTCGGAAACGTGCTCAACGAGATTCCCTCCTCCATGGTCGAGGTAATCAGCGGGGGAATGGGGTCGGGTAGTCTTGACGGCAGGTCATTCCACCTATTGCTCACAGACAACTGGAGGGAAAGCAGATCCCTCACTCCTATTCAATCCATCAATTTGCAGATTGGGTCCTCCGACCATCCAATTGTTCCGGGCAATCACATTGTTCTAGCCCAAGATCGCCGCCTGAACACCATTCAGACCGATCATGGTCCCGTGGACCCATTAGTACCCGTCGCCGCCAGCATTTTGCTAAGCGGCCTACAGGCATTCTCCATCGTCGATTCAGGCAACTCCGACGAGCAGTCCATGAGCCTCGACACCCAGTCGAACGAATCTCTGGCTCTTACTTTCATCAATCACGACCCCGGTCGAATCAACGGGTCGTCCCACCAGTCGATTCTGCTCTCAGACCTCCCTGACAACATCTCGATTAGCATCACTCCCAGCGGTTTGGAGTACACAGCTTCGACGCCAATCGACTCAATCGTCTACACGGGGATGGAGGGGATGCAGCGCCAAGCTGCGAGAATCTCCGGATTCCCCTCGACTTTCACCACAACCTCTGGAAACTCATTCTCCTGGTCCTCCTCTTCGCCTATCACTGAGATAGAGTCCCAATTGAGTAACTCATCATCACCCCTATCGATGTCCGGAGACCACTTCCTTTTCCATAATGATCCCTCTTCCAATACCTCGTCCCTGTCTATGAGAATCTCCGGCCTGAGCGAGGTCGGTTGGACGCCGCCTCAGGAAGAGGGGGCTACTGGCTCGGCTGGCAGAGGCAGTGCATATGCTACCATCGATGGATCGAATCCATTGATGATTAACGTGGGAAGCGCACCCACCACCTATCATTCCCCCCTCACGGTCCTCGCTGAGATTGATCCCCTACCATCGAAGTTGTCATTTGAGATTCCAACCGGCTCACAGTCAGGACCGTCACTGGTCATCCCACAGCTGAACGCCTCGAGCGGAGTGTCAGGAATAGCCCTCTTCATCGGTGGCTTCGCTGAACTCGGGCAATCCGTCAACAGCGTCCTCGCTGGAATAACCACTGACATCTCGGCAGGTTCTGAATCAGGGGGGGATGGATTCTCCTTCGGACTCGGAATGGAAGCAGACGCCGATTTCGACTTAGTGGTGGAATCATTGATGGGAGTGCAGGCTATTGACGATCCAGATTGGGTTCATGGTATGTCACTGAACTCCGCTCCTTCGGGAATATCCGATGGATTCCACCTCCGAATTTGGATGCCCAACCTGCCCCCAACCATCGACCTCTCGGTCTCGAGAACAGATACTACGAACGGCCAGAGATGGGCAATCAACCTCGGTCTCGATGGTTGGAAGCCGCAGCATCCCGAGCTGATAATCGTATACAAGGGGGTCAACGGACAGGACCTCTTCATCACTCTCAAAGGCCTTGAGCAGGGTGCCTCCACCTCATTATTGCTCGATTCGGTCTTCAATATCGATACGGTGGGGGGGATCACCGAAATCTCAACCTCCACTCTGTTCGGGATGTCCACCAGGCTAGACTGGTTCCACGCCTTGCTCATAGACAGGGAGGCAGGCAGCCGGACCGAGATGATGGTTCAGGACATTCCAGAGACAGTCGAGATCCAAGCCAGCTTGGGAACTGCGGTCTCGATTGACATGACTGTCCCAGAGCAGTACAGGACCGACGGCTTCGGCGTCAACTCGATCATGCTCCAACAAATGCAGTGGATGGATGGGCTGTGGTGGCCGGCGACCATGTTCCTGACTGAGGTTCCGGGTTCGATGAACCTGACCACCGAGCCGGATCTGAATTTTGACATCACCCAGAACATAGCCTTCCAAGGAATGCCAATCCTCGACTTCTCGGCCTCTCGTGAGGGCATGTCACTGTACATCGAGGCGCTCGGTAGAGCAATCAACAACAGGGGCGATTTCGTCCTGATGGCTGAGGGTATGTCAGACAGGCTGGCAATCAAGCCAACCACGTCCTACGGCCTCAACATCAGGTCAGGAGGGGATGGCGTCGATAGGCTGTACATACGAGCAACCGACATCCCGACCATGCCGCCGATAGTCCTCGAGGAGATGGAGGCTCTGGGTGAGGACCTGAAGAGTGCGACGATTCATGTCAAGGAGGTAATCGGACCCTACAGCATAATCCAGATCGAGGAGGTCCAAGGCGGCCGCATTGTCATGTCCGCGAGGGCCTCTGCCACCATAGATGACAGGAACTTCGATCTCAGAGGCGTCCTGTTGGATGCACAGACCACGGGTGGAGTGCCCTCGGGCACGACTGTGGGTGTCAACGGTCTGGCATCCGACCTGTCCATTCTCAACATGATTCCCGGAACCTCCGGAACCACGAGTCACATCATGGCTCCCGAGCCGCTGTCTTCTGGCATCCTCACTTTGGTTGCGACCCTATGGGGGGGTGGATGATGGGTCTGTTGGAGAAAGTAGCATCGAGAAATAGCGAGGACAAGGACTCCGAGGTTGCTCACGTAATTCTCGAGAGGCTCGGTGAGGGCGCCACGGCAGTCATCACTCCAACTAGGGTGGTCTTTGCCTCGATCACCGCCTTCCTGATTCTCTCTGCCTCCTTGTTCGTGCTGGTCTGGGTCATTCCCTACGACAATGTCGATGTGGATATCGTCTACATGCAAGCAGGTTCCGGACATGTCGTGCTCGCCGAACTGGACAACAAGGGCAGCAGGACCTTGGAAGAAGTCACTCTGACAATGAGATTCCTCGATTCTGACGGAATCGAAAAGGGGCGTTCGGACTTCGCAATAGGTGAGCTCCCCGCCCATACATCCATCGCCGGCGACGACCTTGAGATGATTGTCGCAGGCCAATCGGTATGGGAGCAATACACCATCGAGGTCATTCTGAACTACCAGTACTACGGTGGCGGCGATGCCTCCGAGAGGTGGACTCACGAGGTTGGAGATTGGACGAGGGAGGTGTTCGTGGACGAGGTTCCGTTCAGCCTCTTCTAATCCAACCAATATTTCGACGTCACTTGCAGATTGCCGTGTAACCCATAGCCTCAAATTTAATCCGAAGGGGGAGTGCAGAGATGAATAAGCAAGTATCGCTGCTCATCCTAGTCCTGCTGCTCTCATCTTTCGCACCTATAGCCAGCCCTCAATCGGATTTCACCACCAACGATGAGACCCCTCTAGAGCCGCAGCTAACCAGAATCGAGATTTCCCCCGACCCAGACAGCATCAGAGATCTCGGACTTCCCGTGATACTGCCTGGTTCCGAAGCCCCAAGGCCAGTTCGGGCCGATTCCTCGATTGGGGTCTACTCTGATTCTGGCCTCTTCCTGGACACCGAACTCCCAGAACGGCTCAGGGTCCCCCGACCCGACCTAATAATCGCCCTGATTGACTCCAAAGTCAGTTTGTGGGACGCTCGTAACGAGATTTCCGATGTCGCTGATGTGGCTATTCGATCGACGATTCCTCCCTCCGGTTTCCTCGTACAAGGAACTGAGGCGGAACTAGGGGTCGTTAGTGGCCTGCCCATTGTCACTTCGAGCCACGAGGTACCCCTCGCACTGCTTCTTGACAGCCTGTTGTGGGACGACACTCCCGATGCTCTCACAGAGGTCGAATTGCTAGGCTGGAAGGATGCGGAACTCAACCGACTAGATACTCCCGGATTTGGACTCAGTGGGTCATTGAGAGACCTAGTGACCCGGTCATTGGACGAGCCTTGGACTCCGGGAGTGGGCATCCACTTTGGATCGTTGTCATCATCCGAAGCCGCTGGTCTCGCCATGCATCCTCAAGTCTCATTCATCTCCCCAGTTCTCACTCTCACCACATTCAACAACCAGGTCCGATCTCACATGGGTGTCAATATAGCGGAGACTGCATTCGTCACGGGCCTGACCGGCAGTAACCAGACGATTGCTGTGGCCGACACAGGCATCGACCACGACCACGGCGACTTCGATAGCATTACCGTTCATCGAGTAGACGTCTCGGGTGACGGTACTACGGCTGATATGAACGACGGACATGGTACTCATGTATCCTGCACGGTCCTTGGCTCGGGCTTCCGAACCAGTACCTACGAGGGGGTGGCTCCAGAGACGGATCTCTACCTGCAGGCCATGGAGGATGATGATACCGGCACTTTGGCCGGACCCGGAGTCTACACCCTACTGGGCACTGCATACAACTCAGGTGGTGCCAGACTTCACACGAACAGCTGGGGCGGCTTGGACGCCGGTGGCGACTACACCACACAATCAGAGGACGCCGATGATCGGACCTCTACTTGGGATCAATATTGGACCTATGAGGGTATGACGGTACTGTTTGCTGCTGGTAATGAGAGGGACGACGGCATCTCTCCACCGGGGACAGCAAAGAACGTGATCACCGTGGGTGCCCATGTGAACAGGTACTCATTGACTGCGGCCGACGAGATGTACTACTGGAGCAGCAGGGGTCCCACGGACGACGGGAGGATCAAGCCGGACCTAGTGGCCCCCGGGGACTATGTGAGGTCCTGTAGGTCTCAGGAGGCCGTGGACGCACCTAACAATATCAACAACCAGTGGTACGTGGAGTACAGCGGTACCTCGATGGCAACTCCCGCTGCCGCCGGGGCCTCGGTTATCGTCAGGCAGTACCTGATGGAGGTTGCCGAGAGACCAGCCCCCCAAGGAGCCCTGGTGAAGGCCATGCTCATCCTCGGTGCCGAGGACATGGGCACTCGTGACATTCCTAACGAGGACGAAGGATGGGGGAGGTTGAACCTCGTCAACACCTTGGTTCCCGATGGTGATATCGGAACGTTTGTGGATGACCGTTCGCGCCTATCCAGCGGACAGCAGGCGGAGTACAATTTCGATGTCACAAGGGCCGGTGAGCCCCTGAAGGTGGTACTCGCATGGTCGGACTATCCCGGCTCGACCTGGTCCAATACCCAATTGAGGAACGACTTGAATCTTGAGGTCACCTCCCCAGACGGGCAGGTCACATACTTTGGAAACGACTTCAGCAACGGGAAGTCGACCACAGGGGGGACCAAGGACAACAAGAACAACGTCGAGGTCGTACTCATCGACTCAGCAGCTATGGGAGTATGGAACGTCAAGGTCAAGGACTTCACGCATGGCGGTAGCAGGCACTACCAACCATATGCGATAGCCGTCAGGGGAGTCAACGTCAACGACCTGGTTCCCGACCCCGCAATAATTCCCAGTTCGTTCGAGATCTCCACCCCGATACCCCAAGTCGGAGAGGAGACTCAGTTTTCGGTCTCCGTTGTCAATCAGGGTTCTGGCTCATTCCCAGAGGTCCACGTCTCTGCCTATGTGAACGCCAATCACATCGAAACGAAGACTCTTGGGATGTCCCCCGGCGAAGATGCTGTTCTGGAGTGGGACTGGACACCGACGGGCGACGACGTGGGCAACTCCTCTGTCCGTATCGAGATAGACCCAAATGACCAGCTCGAGGAACAATCCGAAGACAACAATATCCTAGTCCGACTCGTTCCCGTCAGCGCCCCCGGGATACAGGCATCGTCCGCCACACCGTGGAAGACGCTTGGCGATGCAACCGATGAGACGACGACTTGGCCCATCGTGATGACCAACCTGGCCCTGTTCGAGACCAACGCCACCATCGATGTGTCTGACCCCGTTAGATCCAGAGACGGAGACTCATTTCCCTGGTTCAAGGCGTTCGAGGTTACTGAGGTCAACTTGGGGCCAGCGGAGTCGACAGCCGTCAACCTCACCTTGGTGCACCCTGCCCCACCGGAACCCGGTACCTATGCGATGGTAGTGACCGCAACCGACGTGGAGTACGACGTTGAGTCTCAGTTGGAGATATTCTTCTACGTTCCCGTACTAGCCCAACCCGATGTCACACTGCCCGGGGAGTCAATCTCAGTGGACTCCTTCGAGACTACCAATGTGGAAATTGAGATATGGAATCAGGGTAACGGAGCTCAGACTTACGATGTCGAACTGGCATCCCCGGCCGGATGGGACCTCGGCTTCGATGACATCGGCTCGTTTCCGGGATCCGCTGAGGGCTCGACTGGGACACTAAGCAAGGAAGCCTCGATTCCCGTGGAAATCAGCATCGAGCCGCCTGGGGTCTTGATTGACGCAGGCGCTACCTTCGAAGCCCATATTATCGTCAAATCACGAGTCAGTTCTGAGACGTGGTCATTTGCATTGCCTCTCGTCATCGAAATCTATGATTCCATCCAGTTCACTCCGACTTCCGGTGGCATCCAGACAGGGATACCCGCCGATTCCCTGCACGAGATAACCCTGCAAATCGCCAATCAGGGGAACCGTGAGTTGCTGCTCACGCCGATTGACCGGGCGCTTCCCGGGGGATGGACGATTTCCGGTGGATTGGACAGTGTGACAATACCGCGGGGCTCATCTACTGAATGGTCCTTCTCGATTAAGGGAAACGGATTGGCTGCAGGCGGTCCGGTGGAGGTCAGGTTCCTGACGGACGACGGGTTCTCTGCTGATTGGAACACGACCCTCCTAGTAATCTCCAGTGCTGTTCCGACGATTTCCTTCGATGAGGTGGTCTTCGTCAACGGCTCGTCGGTTGACAGCTCCAACACCCCACTGGGTTTGGGAGCCCATCCAGTGGGGGCACCTGGTTTCGACATGGCTTGGAAGGTTACCAACGACGGTACTTCGAACTGGCAGCCAAATGCCAACATGGAGCTACCTAGCGAAGATTGGACCTCTATCTGCTCGGTCAGCCCACCGAAGATTTCCCCCGACCAAACAGCCACTGTATGGTGCACCATAGTCATCCCAGTCTACGAGGAAGCGGGCTCCGAACCAGAGGTCACCCTCGTCCTCTCGGAAGGTGGAATCGAGTCAAGACACACCATCTCCCTATTGGTCGAGACTGTGAACGAGGTCATTTGGACGCTACAGAACATGAACGAGGCCCACGAGGGATACTCTACGACTCTGTACTTCGAACTGCAGAATACCGGCAACTCAGTGGTCTCGAACCGACTTGCCACCGAGGGGCCCACTAGTTGGGATATCAGGATTCTAGATGGCATCCTTGTCACATTGCAGCCGGGAGAGATAAGATCGGTGCAGATATCCTTCATCCCAAATTCTGGTTCGGATGGGGAGGTGGTGCTGATGCTCGCAGATGCCGAGCACGTATCGGGCCACAGCACCAGCCTGCAGATTGATGTGATACCCGACGACTCGAGCGATGGGACGCTGACATGGGTGTTCGGGCTCGCAATCCTCCTCATTGTCACCCTCGCCGGTGCCGCGGCCCTACTCTACCAGAGGAATGGTGGCACCCTCAAAGCACTACTCGATCGGACGCCATCAGTCTGGAAGCAGAGGGAGTCACATGGTCATGACGCTCATGCCTTGGACGAGGGGGAGTTGTGGGATTCCGAGCCGGAAACCGAGGCAGAGTCAAACCCAGGGGCCGATTCAGACCCAGAGACCGAGCAGAGCGAACCGAAGTTGGAGCGCTTCTCGGAGTACCCCGGATGGCTGTGGGATTCGGACAAACAGGAGTGGGTACCAGATCCCAATCACCAGGCAGAGTGAGCCCAATATAGCCAACGACCTTCTAACACGCCTATCAGAACCGTGATATTTAGCGCACGCAATGCCCGAAGTCCTTAGAGGGGCCATTGAGTCGGTGATTCGATGAGAAGGCCAGACTCAGCGACCATTTTCACCGCCCTCCTGCTCGTTTCACTGCTTGCTCCGACGGTGCTGGCTGCGGCTTCTCTACAATTGGCGGCGGACTCATTGGCTAAGGAGGCCACCACGGACGACCCGGCCGAGTACGCAATCACAATCATCAATGACGGTGACGAGGATTTGACAGTCTCTCTCAGCACTTCGCAGGCTTCGGACTGCAATGGATTCACCTCGTCGATTGACACGGTCCCCTTCTCACTGAACGAAGGTGATTCGGAGGAAAAGACGCTTTCAGTGAGCGTGAATGACCAGGCCTCGGGCGAGTGCGAGACCACCGTCACCGCAACGGGGGCATATCCCGGCGGGACAGCAGACGCGGACATCAAGGTGACAACGTCAGCTGAGGGTGGTGGCCAGTACTCCGTCACACTCACTCACAATAATCCTGGAAATGGCATCATCAACTACGACGGTGAGGATGATAACGCTAAGTGGACCGTCGATGTCGAGAATAGTGGTGAGCAGGACAACCAGAACATTCAGCTCAGCATGACATCATCCAGCGACTGTGATTCAGATGGCTTGGATGCCACAGTGGATCCGCAGACCATGACCCTGAATTCGGGCGAATCAGAGGAGGCCACCGTGACAGTGGATCTACCTGCTGGGAGCTCCACTGAATCAGGCAACCACTGCTTTATCCTAGAGGCGACCATGACCAGTGACCCAAACCCGACTGACCAAGCCAATGACAGCATCCCCCTCACTCTGAAGATCCAGGAGGTGAAGACCTGTGACTCATCCCTAGGGTCATCCTCCCATACGCTGGACCCGGGGGAATCGGCAGACAACTTCTTCTCTTTGGTTAACACCGGCAACACTGCGTGGACAGTCAGCGCATTCGCGATGGCCGAGGGATACGACATCAGCGATTGGGTGGACTTCGAAACCCCTACCAGCAGGCTGCTATCTGAGACGGGCGGAAACCAGGACTCGACCACCTTCGACTTCGTCATAACTCCTGACGACTCCATGGAGCCCGGCTCTATAGACGTCTACATCCAAGGGCGTGCCGGCAGCAACGTAGGGTGCGAATCCCTCCTCAGGGTGAATCTAGGTCAAGTCCGAGATGCTTCGCTATCGCTCACCCAACCGACTCTGAGCAACATCCAGCCGGGCGCCTCCGCGTCGACCTCAATCCAAATCACGAACACTGGGAACGGCCAAGACACCTACGCATTGGGTGTCAAGGACCTCCTTCCGGGTTGGCATGTTGAACTGTCACAGACCACTATAACCGTGAATGGCAGGCACTGCACGACTTCGTTAAACTGCGATAGGGAGTACGTGCAGGCGCAGATTACGGTCCCAGCCAACGGCAAGGCCGGCATAGAGTTCCCGATTATGTTCACAGTGAGCTCATCCGGACTCACTCATGATGAGGCCCCCGTCGTAATTACGGTCTCCCCGGTTCACAGTGCGAGCATGTCCCTCACCTCAGATTCCCAAACCGGAAGGTTCACTCAATGGGTCGCCTATCCCATCGACTTGACCAATACTGGCAATATCCAAGATTCGTTCGGCCTGAGCTCCTGCGACCCCGATATCAATGACACCTGCGAGCAGACCAAGTGGTCGACCCGATTCAAGGACTCTGGCGGCAATGATGTCACTCTGTTAACCATTGATTCGGAGCATACCAAACGCATCTATCTGGAAGTCCTGGTCTCGGACAATATCGATAACAAGTCGGAGAAGTTCGAAGTCAGGATCGGCATCGTCGGGACGGAGATTCTGCTTACTGACAAGGTGACGACGACCGTCTCCATCTACAACTACAGCATGGCCGTGGCTTTCGAGAGTCCAGATGACGATCCGGCATTGATGAGCTTGGCCTTGCCACCAGGGGGCACCTCATCGCTGTCATTCTGGATCTCCAACACCGGTGATGGTGGCGCCGACGAAGTCGTGGTCTCAGTCTCAGGAATGGACTCCTCTGTCCTCCGGACTATCAGCGTCGACGGCTCCCAAGTCGAAGGGGACATCAGGGTTCCCGCGGATGACCGGGTTCTCGTCGAGATTGAGTTCGAAGTCCTTGAGGGCATAGAGAGCGGAGTCTCGGGGGTATTGAGGATAGGAGTCACTTCAAAGAAGAATACCGCCCAGACTCCTTCTTTCGTCGATATAGCAGTGGACATCAGAACCATTCACGATCTTCGCTTCACACTGGAGTCCCCAGATGAGAAGGAATCCACATATCCAGAGCACTCCGAATTCATCCTCTATGTCTCAAACTATGGCAATACGGAGGAGGATGTCGAAGTCCTATCCAGCGATTCGCTCAGGGGGTGGACGGTCGATGTGATCAACGACGAGTTCAAACTGGATCCGGGCGAGACCCGCGAGGTCAAGGTCAGGGTGACGCCTCCGAGTGAGATGATCGATGATGATGATTACACTTTCACTATCACAGTGCAGCCGAAGGACCTTCCTGTCGCAGGACAACCAGTAGACCTGACGGCTAGGTCAACGTTGGGACTAGGCTCAATCTCCGATGAGATGCAGGAGGTCCTAGCCATTGCAGTCATTTTGGTGGGCTCACTCCTCGTCCTCTACCTATTTGTCCGCTCGCGTTCCGAGAACCGCCTATTGGCCGAGTCGCTCTACGATGAGAATGATGACTGAGCAGCGCCCTTGAACCTTCTTCGGATACTCTTATGTCCGAATTTTTGGTCGCCGACCTTGCCGGTCCCTTCGGGACCGAGTGTGATTGAGATGTCCACCGTTACCGAGATGTACCTTCCCGTGGCTGTCATGACCCTCGTTGGAATCGGCTTCCCCGTAATCAGTTTCTTTGCGACACGATTCCTCAGACCGACTAAGAAAGGATCCGACAGCTCGAAGACGAGGTCGATTCTCCTACCCGGTTACGAGGTCGACCACAGCCTATACCTGCGTCGTGAAAGCACATACGAGTGCGGTTCCGACCCGCTCGGCGATGCCGACATCAACTTTCACTTTCAGTACTACTGGTATGCAATCGTATTCCTCGTCTTCGACATCGCATTCATGTTCCTGGCCTTCGGTGGCGTGATTGCAATCCAGAAGGGCGGTGCGCTCGATGACAGCGAAGTCATCAGCGCGCTGCTGACGATGACCATCTTCATCCTCCTGATGGGACTGGGTGTTTGGCACGTCTTCCGCAAGCGAGGCAGAATATACATCTGAGGTGATTTGATGGATGACGATGGACAGAACTACTCAGTCTTCAACAGCAGGATGCTGGTTGACACGGTGGGTGACATCACAGACGGGGCGATGAAGGCAAGCCGAATCAAGGATGTTATAGGCGTCCTCGCTGGAAGGATATTCAACTGGAGTCAGAGAAAGTCTCTCTTCCCCCTTCACTTGGGGATCAAATGCTGCGCTCTTGAGATGGCTGCAGCGGGCGCAAGCAGATTCGATGCAGAGCGCTTCGGGGTCTTCTTCCGATCCAGCCCCCGCCAGTGCGACGTCCTTCTGGTAAACGGCCCGATTAGTAAGAAGTTCGCCGACCCCATAATCAGGCTCTGGGAGCAGATGCCCGAGCCCAAGTGGTGCATTGCCATGGGCGAGTGCGCAATCTCCGGCGGCCCTTACTTCCAGTCCTACAACATTCTCGAGGGCGTGGATACCGTCATCCCCGTTGATGTCTACATCCCAGGCTGCCCACCACGACCGGAGGCACTGATTGACGGCTTCGACATGCTCCGACAGAAGATCGTCCGCATCGGAGCCCTCCCTCACGACGGTAGGCCAGCCTCCCAGAAGCCGATCATCATCGGAGATGACTAGGAGGGCCAAGCATGGGACATATCGTTTCTACAGAGACTCAGAGGTCGGCTGCACAGGACCTAGCCGCAGCTGTCTCCGAAATGGATGGTATCACAGCCGAGGTTTTGGAGAGGAGCAGCGGTACGAGCCCGCGTAACGTAGTCGTGGTGAACTGCCCCCCCGAGCGGTGGCGTGTCTTGGCCGAGAATCTCAGAAATACTCAGGGAGTGGACTACTGCTCAATGATCACCGGCATCCACTGGCCAGAGGGAGGGCCCGAAAAGAACTGGGAGGTCATTTACCACTTCTTGCGAATGGCAGTGTCCGATCCTCCTGTAATCGGCGGCATGGTCGAACCCATTATCACAGACCCGACGAAGGTCGGGGGCATCAGGGTGCCCTTGGAGATTGAGGTGCGCATCAATCTGCCTGAGACCAGAGAACCTTCCGTGGCATCGGTTCAGGACATCTGGGTCGGTGCAGATTGGAACGAGAAGGAAACCTGGGACTTGGTCGGCATCGACTTCGAGGGCCACGTCGGAATGCGCAGGGTTCTGCAACCCCACGAGACGCCAACCGGCTTCCACCCACTTCAGAAGCAGCACAAACTACGCTACCACGACTTCGAGGAGATGTATGACGATGCACAGGGCTTCCTGCGCAAGCCGTCCGATGCGGGCAAAATCAAGTGAGGAGGTATTAGATTGGCGGAGATGTGGATTTCGATGGGCCCCCAGCACCCCATGACGCACGGTCTTTGGACCCTCAAGGTCAAGGTCGATGGAGAGACCGTAATCGACACTGAGCCAGACCTCGGCTACATCCACCGCGGCGTTGAGAAGATATGCGAGGCGCGTGACTTCACCCAGATTACCACCTACTGCGACCGGCTGTGCTACGCCAGTGCCAATACTTGGTCACACTCCTACATTTACGCGGTAGAGGATCTTCTGGAAGTCGAAGTCCCCGAACGCGCCGAGTACATCCGACTAATCGCGGTGGAACTACAGAGAATCGCATCCCACCTGATGTGGTTGGGTGCCTACGGCCCCGACACCGGCAACCTGTCCATCATGGTGTGGTGCCTGCGCGAGCGGGAGATGATGATGGATCTACTCCAAGAATTGAGTGGCTCGAGGATGCACTACAACTTCCCTAGGGTCGGTGGCGTCAAGCGCGATCTCCCTCACGGCTTCGCCCAGCGGGCCAGAGCCAAGGTCAGCCTCTTCCTCAATAGGATTCAGGAGTACGAGGCCCTGTTCGACGAGAGCACTATCTTCCTCATCAGGACCCAAGGGGTTGGGTACGCAAAACCCGAGGAAATGGTTAACCACGGCGTCTCCGGTCCGAACCTCCGCGCTGGGGGTGTGAACTACGACGTCCGTCGCGCGCATCCGTACTCGGTCTACAGCGAGCTCGACTGGGAACCGCCAGTCGAGAGGCCGTCAATCAAGGGGGCCGATTGCTATGACAGGTACAGGATTAGGATCGAGGAGATGCGCATCAGCGCCCTAATGGTCCTCGAGGCTCTGGAGAAGATTCCCCGTGGTGCCGACACCTACCACGAACCTGGCGATCCCGCAATCCTAGCGAAGGCTCCCAGCAGGGCTCCCGAGGGAACCTCTGGCTTCCACCACTTCGAGGACAGTCGCGGCGAGTCTATGTTCTACCTTGCAGGAGGCGGCGAGGCTCGCGGCAAACACCCGTACCGCGTTTCTATTCGCTCGCCGATGTTCCTAACCATACCATATGCATCAAAATGCATGATTGGATACAAGGTTGCAGACATCCCGGCCATCATGGGCTCGTTCGACCCATGCATCGGAGAGACGGACAGGTGAGATGATGCCGAGCAGTGACTGGTTAGACCTCAGGGGAGGGGTGGAGAGGCTCGTTGGTTGGTCAATGGATGGATTGCACGATGTCCTGCCGTCCGAAGACGTCGATTTGCAGATGACCATCTCACTCCCCGAGGGGATATGGCCGAATGACATCACCGTTGGCCCGATATTCAACCTCCAAGAGGAGTTCGCAGTCATGCAACCCGGGTTGGAGGCCCTCTTCAACGCCACAATCGTGTGTTCGATAGTATTCACAACAGTCATGATGACTATGCTGCCAATCCCCTACATCGAGCGGAAGTTCATCGGACGCCTGATGGACAGGCTCGGTGCAACGACCACCCTTCGCAGCCTCTGGGTTGGTGAGAGCGGCGTGACCGCCGGAGAGTGGTGGAATCAACTCCCCTTCGGCATGGGCGTGCCCATAGGGTGGGCCAACAGGCTGCTAAACTCAATTTGGGGCAACGACCATCCTCTGGAGACGGTCTCGAGAGTCAACAATCGGAGCTATCACGGCTACTGGTTCCTGCTACCGGGTTTCTTTCAGGCCTTCGCGGATTTCACGAAGTTCGCTGGCAAAGAGCATATCGTGCCGAAGAACGCCGACAAGGTCGTCTTCGAGGTTGCCCCCGTCATCATCATCTCCACGACCGTACTGGTTTTCGCTTTCATCCCCTTCGGGCCCCACTTCTACATCGCCAGCCCCGAGCTATCAACGATTTTCATGATGGCCGTCTTCGGGGTCGCTCCGCTCGGGGTCTTCTTCGCCGGCTGGTCATCCAACAACAAGTACACCCTCATCGGGGGAATGCGCTCCGCAGCCCAACTCACTGCCTATGAAATTCCCCTGCTTATCACCGTGCTCGGTGTCTGCGTCCTCAGCGGCTCCTTCAACATCATCGAGATAGTTGATTTTCAAATCAGTGAGGGCAATATTTGGAATGTCTTCATGATGCCCTTGGGAGCTGCCCTCTTCCTGATTACCATGATCGCGGAGGTCGAGCGCATCCCGTTCGACATGCCCGAGGCCGAGGCTGAGCTAGTCGAGGGATGGTGGACCGAGTACGGTGGTCTTCGGTGGGGCTTCATGTTCATGGCCGAGTACATGCGATCGTTCGCAGCGTGCCTCCTGTTCACTCTGTTCTTCCTAGGTGGTTGGGAGGCGCCCTTCCAAGGAACACTAGAATGGCTTCCCGTGGTTGGCAGCATCTTCGAGCTCCTCTTCTCGATCGTGCCCGGAATAGCGTGGGTTCTCGGCAAGTCCTGGCTTCTGTTCGCTGTCTTCGTCTGGATTCGAGCCTCCCTCCACAGGGTACGCACAGACCAGATCCTCGAGTTTGGGTGGAGGTGGCTGCTTCCCCTCTCAATCTTCAATCTGGCCATCGCGATCTTCCTCAGGGTACAGGTCTGGGACGACGGCTGGGGCATTATCGCCCCAGTCGCTATGGTCCTGTTCGGAGTGCTGGGCTTCGCCATCCTAGTGGTCGACGAGGACAAGGAGGCCATCGACAGCATGCGTCGGCCATACAGCACCTATGCCGTCGTCAAGGCCTCGCCTGGGAGCCACAGGGACTCGGAGGTGAGGACATGAGCTACCACCCTCATGGAACCCCAAGCTTCCGGAACCTCATTGTCCGCCCCATGTGGATCACGATGAAGACCGCTCTGCGCACGGTGCCATTCCTCGGTAAGCTCAGGTTCCTGAAGAATGACTACCACGGCCAAGCAGCGGACATGATCGACGATAGAACAAGGACGCGTGTGGGCAAGGCCCACCCCAGCATTAGTCAGAGATTCGCCGCCGACCGCGAGACGAGCCAGCTGATGCCTTTCGTCGAGAGGCCCGTGACGGTGATGTACCCTTACGAGAGACTCGAGGACCTCGAGCCTTGGCTATTTGTGCCCGGAAACTATAACGGCAGAATAGGAATCATCTGGGAGACTTGCACAGCGTGCAAGGCATGCGTGCGTGCATGTCCCAATGACTGCTTGCACATGACCTCCGAGACGAGGGTCAATGTCCTCGACACCGCGGACAGCGGTCATGAGTTGCACGGTTATGGAAGCGAAATAGAGGCTGGAGGCCTCGCAGCCAAGCCGAAGGAGGAATTCAATCAGATCGCCGAAGGCTTCGACCTCGTCAATGACCACGGTGCTGCCCCGCAGCAGTACGACTTCGCAGAGGTCATCGACATCACAGGTGATATCGCCACCGTGCGTTGGTCGGACGGCTCCGGAAACGAGGACGTCGAACTCAAATCCCTGAAACCAGCAGAGCAGGACATCGTCTCAGGCCGAATTGATCTGGGTAGGTGCATGTTCTGCGGCCTCTGCATGGAAGCATGTCCCTACGAGTCCTTCTTCATGACCAACGAATATGACGGTATGTCGGGTTTCACAAGGGATGATCTCAGGATGGATGCTGATAGGACGAGGATCCTGCCTGTTGTTCACCAGGAAAGGGTGGACATGGAGCTCGCCAAGCGAGTTGAGAAGGAGAAGGAGAAGCGAGCCAGAAAGGTGGCTGGAGCGGAGGCTTGATTCGATGGCCATTGACTTCGAGGCCCTAGTCTTCGTCATCGTCGCTGGCTCCGCGATAGCGGGGGCGATTGGCTGCGTGTTCGCAAATAGAGTCGCCCATTCCCTCCTATGGCTCATGCTGACCTTCACTGCCGTGGCTGCAGTCTTCCTGATGGCCAATGCCGAGATGCTGGCAGCCATTCAGATTCTCGTCTACCTGGGGTCGGTGATGATTGTCGTCCAGTTCGGCGTCATGCTCACTCGCAGAAGAATACAGGATGTTGAGATCTGATGAGGGCGCTGTCGGGGATGGCTGGGATCGGCGTCTTCGCCTTCATCCTGATTCTGCTCAGGGAGGTGATGGAGCACCCCATGTGGGACGAGACTGGAGAGGCGCCGACGACCCTCGAGTTCGCGAACGCCCTCTTCAATGACTGGTCCGTCGCCGTCGTGGTTCTCGGCGGGCTACTCGCCATGGCGATGATCGGTGCTTCCTATCTCGTGCGCGATGAGCGACTGATCAACCTTCTATGGGATATGGGGGGCGAGGAGGAATGATCGATCCCAGTTGGATAGCGGGACTGGGCGTCATCCTGTTCGGCGTGGGCCTTCTCGGCACCTTCTACCACAAGAACGCGATCGTCGTGCTGATGTGCATCGAGCTGATGCTCAATGCAGCCAACCTGAACTTCGTTGCAGCCGCCGCCCACTACGGCGACGTAGGCGGTTGGGTATTCACCGCCATCGCCATCGCCATCGCCGCAGCAGAGGTAGCCATCGGGCTAGCCATCCTGCTGTCGATGTACAGTACCCAGGAGACGATCTTCCTCGATGAACGTGCGAGCAAACTGAAGAACTAGGTGGTATGATGGCGAAATCTGGCAACGAGTACAACCTCCTTCTGCCACTCGCCCCGGTGCTCCTTGTCGTGCCGGCCCTCTACCTATTGGGCATGGAGTCAAACGAAGCGGCATTCCTCATCGTGCTCACTCCATTCGTCGCTTTCCCTGCTATCCTAATCATCGGACAGATCTACAACGGCAACGAGACTTGGAAGTACAAGCTGAAGGAAGGGGGCATCATTGGGCTCGGTGCCCTGCTGGTCTCCCTCACCGTGACCCTCTGGATAATGTTCGATTACCTGACTGAAGCCGTACACTTCGGGAACGACAGCGTTGCGACCTGGTTCGATTGGATTTCCTTCGAGGTCATGCAATCGGACTACACCATGACCGAGACGAGGGTGCTTGGTGTGGGCGTGTGGATTGACTCCGTCACCCTGATGCTGCTGTTCGTGGCCACCTTCCTGTGCTTCCTGATCTGCTGGTTCAGCCTGGGCTACATGAACACCGACCAAATCAACGAGGACCGAAACCACCGGTTCTACGGCGAGTTCGTGCTGTTCGCTCTGGGCATGTTCGGGATGGTGCTCGCTGACAACTTCCTGTGGCTGTTCGTCTTCTGGGAGATCATGGGACTGTGCTCCTACCTGCTAATCGGATTCTACTTCTGGAAGGAGAGCGCAGCCAAGGCGGCGAAGAAGGCATTCCTGACCACTCGTGTTGGCGACGTCTTCCTGATGGTTGGGCTGCTAATCCTCTACGACATCTACGGCTCTCTGGAGTTCGCGGTAGTCTTCGACGACCCTTCCACTGGCGTGAGTGGAGTGGCCGTAGACTCAAACCAGCTCTTCTGGGCGCTGCTGATGCTATTCATCGGCGCTGTGGGCAAGTCAGCGCAGTTCCCGCTCCATGTATGGCTGCCCGACGCCATGGAGGGCCCCACCCCTGTGTCTGCCCTTATTCACGCAGCAACGATGGTGAATGCGGGCCTCTACCTAGTCGCTCGGATGGTGCCATTCGTCGACGTGAGTCACCACGGCGTCGCCGGCCTCGAGGACCTCGGGCTGATTGTGGCTTACATCGGAGGTATCACCGCCTTCATGGCCGCCTCGATCGCATTCGTCCAGAACGACATCAAGAAGGTCCTAGCCTACTCCACGATGAGCCAGTTGGCGTACATCTTCACTGGGCTCGGCTCAGCGCTCTGGTTCTACAACCACGGTGATCACCACGCAGCCGCATTCGTGTTCGGGGCTTCGATGTTCCACCTGTTCAACCACGCCATGGCCAAGGGCATGCTGTTCATGGCTAGCGGCTCGGTCATCCACGAGATCCATCACTCCCATGACAACCTCCATCACGGGAATCACGGACACGATGACTTCGATCCGCAGGACATGCGCAACATGGGTGGGCTGGCATCAAAGATGCCAGTCACGGCCACAGCGATGATGGTCGGGTCGATGTCGATAATCGGCATCCCGCTGATTGGGGGGTTCTGGTCGAAGGAAGGCATCATCGCTGAGACATGGAAGGCCTACCTTGAGGCAGAGCCGCTGATGTTTGGCCCTGCCATCCTGATTCTCCTCACCGCTGGGATGACCGGATTCTACATGTCACGCATGTGGTTCATGACCTTCGCGGGCGAGCCCAAGCACGAGGTCGCCGAGCATGTCCACGAAACCACCCCTTGGATCAAGGAGCCTCTGGTCATCCTGTCTCTCATTAGCGCTCTAGGCGGCTTCACGCTCGCGCTTCTGGGAGTGATTGACTATCTCTCAGCGGAATCCAGCCATCTCTCCATCCACGGGGAGATTAGCAGCGCTGTAATCCATGAGCTCGAGCACGCCTTCCTACCCGATGACGCGAATCTGAGATTGGTGGGGTGGACGACCATCCTCCTCTCACTGGTTATCGGGCCCATCTACGCAGCACGGGTCCACGGTGGTAGGCTCGCCGAGGGCGAGAAATCCAACCCCATGGTCTCCTGGCTGGTCCTCCTCTCTGACAGATTCGGCTCCCAGGACGTGACCGAGATAGCAGATTCCAGCCTTGCCGAGGCGCTTCAGAGGCGCCTCTACTTCGATGATATGTACGAGTGGGCCCTCGCCAAAACCGCAACCCCTCTCGCTGCCTTCGCCGCATGGTTCGACAAGAGAGTCATCGACGGCTTGGTGAAGCAGGTAGAGGCAAACTCGGTGTTTGGATCGATCCAGGTCCGAAGGGTGACCACGGGCAAGGCCCGCGACTACATTCTGATGACCGCTGTCGGCGCCCTCTCGATCTTTGCACTGGCATGGGGGGTGAGTGGCTGATACTGACCATTCTCGCACTGAGCCCAATTGCAGTCGGCCTGACTCTGCTCCTGCTTCCGCTGTTCCTTCCCGATCAAGCATCTCAGGGTGTCAAACGGGTTTGTCGGAGCGTAAGCCTGGGTGTGGCCCTCGCGCTATTCCTCATATCCACATGGGCTGCCATGGCCTCAATCAGTGAAATCAACTGGGTGGACATACGACTGGGTGACTATCATCTCGAGAATACGCCTGTGGACCTCATCCCATACATCGGAGTGTCATGGCACGTCGGTGCAGATGCACTCTCATTCCCGATGATATGGCTGACTTCGATGCTCATTCCCGTGTCCATGCTAGTCGAGTGGGACTCGGAGAGAGGACATCACTTCTTCCCTCTCCTGCTGGTCATGGAGGGTGCCCTGCTGGGAGTCTTCGTGGCCCTTGACCTATTCGTATTCTACGTGTTCTGGGAGTTGACACTGATTCCGATGTTCTTCCTCATTCTGATGTGGGGAGGGGAAGACCGCCGCTATGCGGCGATGAAGTTCTTCATCTACACCTTCGCGGCCAGCGTCATCATGCTGATCGGCATACTGGTGATGTACTTCCACACCACTGCCTCGACCGATACCGGCCACACCTTCGATCTCCTAGCCATGCTGGCCAATGACAACCTGATTCCATCCGAGGGACTCAGGCACCTCGTCTGGCTCCTTCTCCTGATTGGCTTCGCAACCAAGATGCCCAGCGTCCCCGTCCATACCTGGCTACCCGACGCCCATGTTCAGGCTCCGACCGCAGGATCCATGATTCTGGCAGGAGTTATGCTGAAGATGGGGGCCTACGGCTTCCTGAGGGTCGCGGTCACCGCGTTCCCGAGCTCCACTGTGGTGTTCACCCCGCTGCTGATCGTGCTCGGAATGACCAGCTTGGTGTACGGAGCGTGGGTATGCATGGGGCAGACCAACCTCAAGCGCATGGTAGCATACTCGTCGGTCTCCCACATGGGCCTGATATTCCTAGGAATTGCAACGATGCAGCCACTCGGTATCGCCGGGGCCCTGTTCATGATGTTCGCTCACGGAATCATCAGCCCGCTACTTTTCGCTGTGGCCGGCGCCTTCAAGCATCACTATCACACGCTCGAAATTGGGTCCATGCGGGGCATGGCCCACCACAGCCCGTGGCTTTCGGGGCACATGATGTTGGGCTGGATGGCCAGCCTCGGCCTGCCTCTGCTCGCTGGCTTCGTGGCCGAGGTGGCCGTGATGATAGCCTTCTGGATGACCTTCGGATGGCTGGTCATACTGCCGGCACTGACGCTCATCATCACCGCTGCGTACTACCTGAACTCGATGCAGAGGACGATCTTCGAGTCCAATGACCCTCATCGAGGAATCCTTCCTGAGACCCTCCACGGCCAGAGCCCACGTGACATCACCTGGCACGAGAATGCTGGCATGCTCGTACTGGCGGCTTTCACGGTCCTGTTCGGGATTATGCCGTTCATCTTCTGGGACATGATGTCCTATTGGAGTGGCGAGATGGTCACTGAGCTGCTCGCTGAGGCCATGAGATCCAAGGGGGTGCTTCCCTGAGTTCAGAGTTGGACGGGCTGTCCTACGACCTAGTGCTGCCTGAGATAATGATGCTCGCCGGCCTACTGGCCATGATCCTGATACCGAACTTAGGCGATGCCAGGATGAGGCTGCCCCTCACGAGCCTCCGCGTCCCCATCCTCTTGGGGGGAACAAGGTTCGACCTCACTCGGGATCCCCGCATTCCGAATGCGATAGCCCTTGTCTCCTTGACTTCCTCAGTGATCATGTCTGCCTCCATGCTCAACGACGGGTCGTCCGGGGACTTCGGAAACGTGCTACATGCCGATCGCTTCAGCAGCCTCCTCACAGTTATCTTCACCTCAGCACTGCTTCTGGTCGCTGTAGCGACCATCCACAGACTACCCACCGACCCGAGTGCGAGAGCTCCGAACAGAGGTGATAGCCCCAGAGACGAGGCTGGCAAAATCAGCGCTCTTTACGACAATAGAAGGCAGGTTGACTTCCACATCCTGCTACTATTGGCCGGATTGGGAATGTCATTGATGGCGAAGTCAACGCATCTCTTCATGCTCTTCGTGTGCTTGGAGCTTGCATCTCTCTCATCCTACGTCCTAGTCGGATTCCACAAGGAGAATGACGTGGGCGGCGAGGCGGGAGCCAAGTACTTCATCGTCGGTTCTGTGGCCTCGGCTGCTGGCATCTACGGCATGTCCCTGCTCTACCTGTGGAACGGTGATTTGAGCATAGAGGGACTGTCCTCATCATGGGATGCGATGGAAACTCTCGATCCGTTCGCTGTGATCGGTATAGGCCTCATGCTAGTGGCATTCGGATTCAAGGTCGGTGCAGCACCCTTCCACCTTGCCATCCCAGATGCCTACTCCGGTGCCTCCTCCCCGGTAGCAGGATTGCTGGCAACGGCCTCGAAAGCCATGGGATTCGTCGCTCTGATGAGGGTACTCATCATCATCGCGATGCCTTCGATTGGAGAGGGGTTCTGGATGGTGATAATCGCCGCAATCGCTGTGATAACCATGACATGGGGCAATCTAGCCGCGCTTTCCAGCGATAACCCGAAGCGCATGCTCGCGTATTCGAGCGTGGCTCATGCAGGATACATGCTGGCCGCAATAGCAGCCATTGGAACTGGTCTGGGTGATTCCGATGCAAACGCACTAGCGGTCACCGCGGTGCTGTTCCACCTAACCATACTCGTTCTGTTCAAACTCGGCTCCTTCCTCGTCCTCTCGGTCATCGAGACCGAGGGAGGCAGCCACCGCCTCGAGGGTCTTCACGGATTGGTCCGCCGCGACCCCATAATCGCGGCATCCATGTTCGTGTTCATGCTCTCCCTAGCGGGGGTCCCGCCGTTCTCGGGCTTCCTATCGAAGCTGCTCATGATCAATGGAATCATCGACATCACCGCGGGCACGGGGAGCCTCACTAGCACCGCTGTGCAGTCTTGGGTCACAAGCGTAAGCCCCGCCTTCTGGTTGGCCGCCGCTATCGTAGCAAACAGTGCACTATCACTGTTCTACTACCTCAGGATAGCGCTGGTCATGTTCTTCGAGGTGCCCGATGACGCCACCCCCATCGAGGGCGCCATTCCCCTTAGGGCGACCATCGCAATCTGCGCTGTCCTGACAATCCTGCTTGGGATAGGCTCGCTCAGCGAGGCTGCCCTTGGTGCTGTGAGCAGCGCCGCAGACGCCTTCCTTGGCCTTTGAATGATAGGCTCAACTTCACATAGGGGCCGCTCGACCCGCCCCCATGGCCCGTAGGGAGGAAACCGTCGACACAGAGTTGCTTGCGCAACTGGAGTCGAGCGGCGATCGCATTCGCGTTCCCCTCCCTAAGCGCAAGGTCAATGAGATGTTCGCTATTGCAGACCAGATTCTGGGTGGACGCCGTGTGCGGTCGATCTGCGAGGACGGAGAGACCCGCCTGGCAAGGATACCCGGAAAGATGCGACGCCGACAGTGGGTCCGCGAGGGCGATCTAATTGTGATTCAGCCGTGGGAGTTCCAAGATGAGAAGGCGAATGTGTGCATGCGCTACACGAAGACCCAATCCCTGTACCTCTCTCGAAAGGGAGCTCTTCCTGAGATTGTTGATCTGTTCGGCATGACCAGGGAGGACGAGGCAGCCCAGTTAGACGAGGAGGCCCCGCCCCCCGAGGCCGAGAGCGAGGGCGGCGAGGAAGAACCCGCCGGAGAGGTCGAAGAGCCAATCAAGGATGATGGTGACAAGGACGATATCGACTCGTTCTTCGGGTGAGTTAATGCCTCGTGAAGGGGATTGGGACGAGGACCCCGACATCGACAGATTGCTCAAGGCCGAGAAGAAGCACGAGTGGATCTCCGACCCTAGGTTCAAGCGGATGTTCAACGATATCGAGGACGCCCTCCAAGGAGTCATGGGCAAGGGCAAATACGATTGGGTGGACAGGAGGGTATTCGACCAGGTATTCGACCGTTCGACGCTGCTAGCACTGCACAAGCTGATGCAGCAGGGCAACATCGAGACCATCGACTACCCCATTGCACGGGGCAAGGAGGCCCATGTCTTCCGGGCGACCTCCAAACAGGGTCCCCTCGCAGTCAAGATATTCCATACCACCAATGCGGTATTCAAGGGCCTGGCCAAGTACATCGACGGTGATCCCAGGTTCTCGGGCCTCTCTCGGCGCCACCGGGAGCTCGTCAACATCTGGGTCCGAAAGGAGTCCAGGAACCTCAAGAGGATGAGGAAGCACGGCCTCAGAGTTCCGGAGCCGAAGTCCAACCTGAAGAACGTCCTCATCATGGAGTTCATCGGGACCGATGAGGCGGCAAGCCCGAGGCTGAAGGATATCGAGCTTGAGGACCCCATGGGGGTGTTCGAGGACCTACTGGAGATGGCTGCGGTTCTCTGGCAGACCTGCGACCTCGTGCATGCTGACTTCAGCGAGTACAACGTCCTCTGGCACGACGGCCAGCCATGGATTATCGACGCTGGCCAAGCCGTCACCACCAGGCACCCGAGCGCCAAGGAGTTCCTAGTCAGGGACGTGACCCGTCTTACCGATTGGGTAGGTAGGCAGGGACATGAGATATCGGTTGCCGAAAGCCTAGTCAGGGTTCTGGACGACCCGGTTCCGAAACTCGCCCCCCTCCCTAGCGGGGATTAAAGCAGGGCGGCGGCTCAGGTGCTGTCGTGGAGCATCTCTGCCGAGTGCCCAAGGACAGGATCGCGGTTCTGATCGGCAAAGGCGGCCAGACACGCAAGATGATCGAGCAGGCATGCGGAGGCGAGATCAGCGTGAACTCCCATACGGGGGATGTCTCCATCGATTGGTCCGAGGACACTGACCCCATCAAGAGGATGAAGATGCCAGACGTAGTCACCGCGATAGGCAGGGGCCTTGCACCCAAGCGTGCCATACAGCTCATCGAGGATGACATGTTCCTGCGAATCTACGACATCCGGGAATGGGTCGGGCGCCAGCCGAACCAGACGCGCCGTATGAGGAGCAGGCTGATTGGCACCAACGGCCGGATACGCAGCCTCATCGAGGAGATGTCGAACTGCGAGATTGCGATTTACGGTTCCACGGTGGTCGTGATAGGGGACGGAGACGGATTGGCACTCTCCACCCCTGCCATTGAGGGCATTCTCGGTGGCTCCGAGCACAGCACGGTGCTCTTCGGCTTGGAGCAGGACAGGAAGAGGCAGAGGCTGCGCTCCAAGAACCTGGAAACCTTCGAGGAGCGCGAGGCAGTGGACTCGGACTCGTTCGACATCATGGTGCCCGGATTCACCGAAGCACGCAGGAGGAGGGCAGAGTCGGAGCCCCTCGGGCTCGAAGACGGCGAGAGCGTGACTTTCGGCGAGGAGTGACGAAACCGTCACGCATAAGCGGGGCGTGCCTCTCGTTGACTCGTGCTCAACCGACTGTTGACGTGGTGGGGTGACCCCTCGCATGGCTTTGACGAGATGTATGTCTGGGAAAGGTGGGCCGTCAACGCCCTCTCCTTGACCCTCCTCCTCATCTTCACGGGGATCGGGCTCGTGTGGGCAGGCGTCGAAAACCCGCTCTCCGAGGCTTTGTTCGAGTTCTTCATCGACCCAATAAGGGGGGAGTCGGTTGGAGACTCCGGGTACAACACAGTCAATACGATGACTTACGCGCTGGTTCTGGGACTGTTTGTAATAGCTCTTTCAGCCTGGCTCAGGGGCCTCGGCATTGACCCCAGCGACGCTAGCGTGCTAGCACTTCTACCCTTCATCACATGGGCGGCATTCGGCGAGGTCGTCGAGGACGCTGAGATGTTCGGCCCCGACCTCGCTCCGTACTTCGTAAGCCCTGGAATCCACTTCCAGGCCGCCTTCTGGGTCATACTTGCAGGAGCGGTAGGGCTCTCGTTGGATCGAATCAAACTCCCCGAGGAGCCCCAGCAATCCCACGTAGAGGCACTCGCATCCATTCTGATCCTGACGCAGTTCATCTTCTACGGCCCCTCCATATCCGAGAAGGTAGGCGATGATTTCGCCTTGTGGCCGATGCTGCTAGGGGCCGTTGTTGCCATAGCATTCGCCTGCACATCCAAAACATCCACGAGTGCGTTCTCGAACGTCCAGAGAATGGTTTACCTAGTAGGAATAGGAGGCTCCCTAGTCTTTCTCGGGGCCTTGGTCTCCCATGCGATTCACAGCCCACCCCCAACGGACAGGCTCTGGCCCCTCATGGTGGTAATCGCCCTACCTTTGCTCCTCTGCTACTCGATGTACTCGTACGGAAGGGAGGCAGCGGAAGAGTTGGCCGGGCACGGACTGGTCGCCGGCATCCTTCCGCCGGGATGGACCGAAGAGAGATACATGGAATCGGAGTCCCCCGAGAAGGACATGATAGAGAGCCTGAGACTGAGGGCCTCGACGGCGCAGCCGCTGATATTCCTCGCTGTTGCAGGCCAACTAATGGATGGGGTGGCGACTTGGATCGGCATTGACTTCTTCGGCTATAGCGAGAAGCACGTATTTTCCTCTGGTATCATCGACTTGCTGGACACCGCGTTGACATTCGCCATAGTCAAGCTAGGTCTTGGTGCGTTGATCTGGTACTTCTTCGCCATAGCCAATTTCGAGCATCGACAGCAGCATCTGCGGCTCCTAATCGGGGTTGCCATGCTGGTCGTGGGCATGGCTCCCGGCCTCAGGGATGTCGGAAGGCTCACTCTGGGCGTGTAAAATCGACATCTATGATGTCGAGCCCATTCAATTGAAGGCTCGCGTGCTGTCTGAGGGGGCTGAGAGACGTGGATAGGCTGCCCACTAGAATCGACCGAGCCACCGACGAGTTCGAGGCTCGACGCGAATCAAATCTCGGGCTTGTCGAGGAGCTGAAGCAGAGGCTCGACGCGACTAGAAGGGGTGGTGAGGACCGACACATCGAGAGGCATAGGGAACGCGGCAAGCGCCTACCCCGAGAGAGGATTACCGAGGTCTGCGATCCCGGGACGCCGTTTCTGGAGATGTCATCGCTAGCTGCAGGTGGGCTCTATGATGGCAAGGCGCGCTCCGCTGGCGTGGTAACCGGAATCGGGGTGGTGCACGGCAAGGAATGCATGTTCGTGGCCAATGACGCCACCGTCAAGGGCGGTTCTTACTACCCCATGACCGTAAAGAAGCACGTCAGGGCCCAAGAGATCGCTGAGGAGAACAACCTGCCTTGCATCTACCTCGTTGACTCTGGTGGCGCCTTCTTGTCCATGCAGGACGAGGTATTCCCCGACAAGTTGCACTTCGGTCGCATCTTCCGCAATCAGGCAATCCTGTCTAGCAAGGGGATTCCACAAGTTGCCGCCGTGCTTGGCTCCTGCACTGCCGGTGGCGCCTACATACCGGCAATGTCGGATGAGTCGATCATCGTCAAGGGGAACGGTACGATTTTCCTAGCGGGCCCGCCGCTGGTCAAGGCGGCCACGGGGGAGGAGGTCAGCGCTCAGGACCTAGGTGGGGCGGAACTCCACACCTCGGAGTCGGGGGTCGCTGATCACTATGCCGAAGACGAGGCTGAGGCGCTGAGGATGGTGCGAAACATCGTCGAGAACCTCAACGTCGCGCCCAAGCACAGGCTCGATGTCACCCAGCCCGAGCAACCTGCCCACGAGATCGAGGATCTCATGGGCATAATCCCAAGGGACAACAGGACGCCATACGACGTGCGTGAGATTATATCGAGGATCGTAGATGGCTCACGATTCCATGAATTCAAGCAACGCTATGGGAATACATTGGTCTGCGGCTTCGCGAGGATTCACGGCTACCCTGTGGGCATCCTCGCAAACAATGGCATCCTCTTCTCGGAGTCCTCGTTGAAGGGGGCGCACTTCGTCGAGTTATGTGGCCAGAGAGGCGTCCCGCTGGTCTTCTTGCAGAACATTACCGGATTTATGGTCGGGCGGGACGCGGAGGCTGGCGGCATCGCCAAGGACGGCGCCAAGTTGGTGACTGCGGTATCGTGTGTCCCGGTGCCCAAGTTCACCGTCATCATCGGCGGCTCCCACGGTGCGGGCAACTATGGCATGTGCGGCAGGGCCTACGACCCCCGCTTCCTATTCATGTGGCCCAACGCCAGAATCAGCGTCATGGGCGGCGAGCAAGCCGCGAGCGTCCTGTCCACAGTGGGCAAGTCCGACCCGGACCAGATCAGGTCCAAGTACGAGACCGAGAGCAATCCCTACTATTCCACAGCACGTCTCTGGGACGACGGCGTAATCGACCCCAGGGACACTAGGGACGTGCTTGGACTATGTATCTCGGCCAGCCTCAACGCTTCGATGCCGGATATGGGTTATGGCGTATTCAGGATGTGATGGCATGGACATGAGCGACGACAGACCGGCAACCGAACTTTGCAGGTTCGACATCGATGGGGCCGTAGCCCGCCTTACACTGACTCGAAGCGAGGTCCACAACGCGCTGAACGCTCAACTTATCACAGAGATTACCGATGTGCTCACTTGGACCGCAGAGCGCTCTGTCGGCTCAACAGCCGAGCTGCTCGACTCGGACGATGCGAAGCACCTGCGTGTCCTAGTCATAGAATCCGATGGCAGGAACTTCTGCGCTGGCGCTGACATCAACATGATGCGTGAGGGCGGCACGAAAGGGGCTGAGGAGAACCGAGCCGATGCCGAGCGACTGGACCGTCTGTTCAATGGATTGTGGGCCCATCCCTGCTTCACCATCGCCTCCGTGCGAGGAGTGGCCCTAGGAGGGGGGGCTGGGTTGGTCGCCTGCTGCGATCACACCATCGCAGCCCCAAACACGCGCATCGCCCTATCAGAGGCAAAATTAGGAATTCTACCAGCGGTCATAGGACCCTATGTCTACCGACGCGTCGGCAGTGCGCAGTTCCGGAGACTGGCCACTCTCGCAGGCACCTTCGAGCCCGAGGAGGCCCTGATGATCGGGATGGTCGACCGGGTCGCAGCAAATACCGGGGAGATGGAGAGTCTAGTCGATGAGGCCATCGCGATGGTGCTCACCACGGGCCCGATGGCCGTCACCGAGGCCAAGCGCCTGACGGACGCCTTCGACCGTTGGACGGGAACGGATGAGGAACTGCGCGAGTGGGCACTTGACAAGACCAGCGAGATGCGCGCCTCCGACGAGGGCCAAGAGGGACTAGCAGCCTTCCTTGAGGGTCGCAAGCCAGCCTGGTCATCAGAGGATCAGGACGGCTGAGCATGCTTCCAGAGTGGATGAGTGAATCGCCCCGGCCCTTCGCGAGGGTCCTGGTAGCCAACCGCGGCGAGATCGCAGTTCGCGTGCTGCAGGCAGCGCGCGAGGCGGGCATGGGGGGGGTGGCGGTGTTCTCCGACGCCGACGCCAACTCCCTCCATGTGGAGGTGGCCGACGAAGCAGTCCACCTGTCCGGGGACACACTCGATCAGACTTACCTCGATGGGGATGCCATCATCGAGGCTGCCAGAGGCTGCGGGGCGGATGCAATACACCCCGGTTACGGCTTCCTCTCCGAGCGTGCGGACTTCGCACGCGCGGTCGAGGCAGCCGGGCTTGTCTGGATTGGCCCCCCCGGGGAAGCGATAGAGACCATGGGGGACAAGGTATCGGCACGCCTTCTGATGATTGATTCGGGGGTCCCGGTAATCCCGGGGGAGGAGTTGGCTGTGGAGGAGGACGCCGACCACCTCGGGGTCCTCGCTTCCGCGGCTGCAAGGGTCGGCTACCCCCTTCTGCTCAAGGCGAGCGCGGGCGGAGGCGGCAAGGGCATGCGTTCGGTCAGCGAGCCGAGGGCGCTGCGCACGGAGTACGAAGCGGCTTCCAGAGAGGCCTCGGCAGCCTTCGGTGTCGGCACCATCTACATCGAGAGGCTGCTCACGGGAGCACGGCACGTCGAGATACAGGTCATGTGCGACCAGCATGGCGGCGCCATACACCTCAATGAGCGCGACTGCTCCATCCAGCGACGGTACCAGAAGGTCATCGAGGAGGCTCCCTCACCAGCTGTCTCCCCCGAGATTCGCTTGGCAATGGGGGAGGCTGCGGTCACAGCGGCTAGGTCAGTGGGCTACGTCGGAGCCGGAACTGTGGAATTCCTGCTGTCCGGCAACGGGCAGTTCCACTTCCTAGAGATGAACACCCGGCTGCAGGTCGAGCATCCGGTCACCGAGATGACAACGGGCATCGACATGGTCCAGAAGCAGTTCGAGATCGCTGCGGGCCTGCCGTTGGGCATCGATCAGACCGAGGTCAAGCAGAGCGGCCACGCAATCGAAGCCCGAATATACGCCGAGGACCCCGGGAGGGGATTCCTGCCATCGATCGGCCGCCTCGTGACGTGGCAGGCCCCAGTGGGCCCGGGAATCCGAGTTGACTCGGGGGTCCGTCAGGGCGACGAGGTGACCATCGACTTCGACCCGATGCTGGCCAAGCTCATCGTCCACGCTCCAGACCGTCACGCCGCCATCAGAAGGCTCGATACAGCCCTAGCCGATTTCGTGGCCCTAGGGGTACAGACCAATATCGGCTTCCTGCGCAGGCTCGCTACGCACCATTCCTTCCAGAGCGGCAGCGCAGACACCGGCTTCCTCGATCAGACCCCTACCGAGGAGCTCTCCGGGCCCGAGCCTGACGAAGGCACACTCATTGCGATTGCAGCCGCCGCTCAGAGGTTGGGCGTCGACCGCTCACGAGCGGATTTCACGGAAGCTGTCGACGAGTACACTGGTCATGCCGGAGATCCATTCAGGACCCTGAGGAGGACCTTCCCCTGAGGTGATACCATGGAGTGGAGCGTTGCAGATGGTGCTTCGAGGTACAGGGCCACCCTCGAGGAGCAGGAGGGAGGGGTGTCGATTTCGACCCTCACCAGGGACGGCTTGGAGATTGCCCCACCAGATGTCCTCGTGTCAACGGACGACAAGGCGGGAAGACTCCTAGTCGAGCTCGACGGCAGGCCGAGGCTCGTCCATGCGGCCAAGTCGGGAGATTCATGGTGGATTCACTTGGATGGACACTCTCACGTCGTCCACTTCCACGAGCAGGGCAGTGCGGGCCTATCGACCAATGCGGGCAGCCTAACGGCGCCGATGCCGGGAACGATCCTCGAGATGCTGGTCAAGCAGGGACAGCGGGTCCGCGAGGGGCAGGCCCTGCTAGTCATGGAGGCCATGAAGATGGAGCACAGGATCCAGGCGCCGAAGGCGGGCGAGGTGACCAAGGTGCACTACGAGCAGGGACAGCGGGTCGACATGGGCAGCGTCCTTATCGAGATCGGTGACTGATTCACTTGACTAGATCCCGTTTCACCGACTCTGGCAAATATCGGATATCAGCGCCTCATTGGCCTAGTGAGTGCAACAAGTATCAGGGCGCTGAGCGCGATCAGCAGAACGAATCCCATCGGCCCCTCTTCCTCCCACCTATCGGCGTCCAGGGGGTAGAAGTCCGAGTTGTCGCCGTGACTGTCGCCGTCCGAGTCGTGCTGCTCCGAAGCATCCTCAGGAAATGAGTCTAGGTTGTCACCAACCCCGTCTACGTCCGTATCACTGGACTCCTTGGGATTGTGCGGGAACACATCCGAGTTGTCGCCCACACCGTCGCCGTCCGAGTCGGTAGTCTCGTTGGAGTCCATGGGAAAGCCGTCTAGATTGTCCCCCACCCCGTCCCCATCGGTGTCGGTGGTCTCCGTGGCGTCCTCGGGGAAGGCGTCTAGATTGTCCCCCACCCCGTCCCCATCGGTGTCGGTGGTCTCCGTAGCGTCCTCGGGGAAGGCGTCTGCGTTGTCCCCCACCCCGTCGCCATCGCTGTCCGCCCACTCTGTGGGATTCTTGGGAAAGGAATCGGAGTTATCGCCAACACCATCACCGTCGCCGTCCAGAGTCTCGTTGGCGTCCATCGGGAATGCATCCACGTTGTCCCCCACTTGGTCTCCGTCGGCATCCCTCCACTCGCTGGCAACCGCTGGGAAGGCATCTGCGTTGTCCCCGACCCCATCTCCGTCGAAGTCGGAACTCTCATTGGCGTCCATCGGGAAGTCGTCTGCGAAGTTGCCGACGCCATCCCCATCATCGTCACCCCACTCACTGGCGTCCATCGGGAAGGCGTCCGAGTTGTCACCAAAGCCATCCCCATCGGAGTCGGAGCTCTCGCTGGCGTCCATCGGGAAGGCATCCGAGTTGTCTCCGACCCCGTCCCCGTCCGAGTCGCTGGTCTCCAAAGGATCATCGGGGAATGCGTCCGAGTTGTCGCCGACCCCGTCGCCATCGCTGTCGGCCCACTCCGAGGGGTCGTCTGGCAAGGCATCGGAGTTGTCGCCAACCCCGTCCCCGTCCGAGTCGCTGGTCTCCAAGGGATCATCGGGGAATGCGTCCGAGTTGTCGCCGACCCCGTCGCCATCGCTGTCCGCCCATTCGTTTGGATCGTACTGGAATACGTCCTCGTCGTCCCTGACCCCATCCCCGTCAGAATCCCGGATGAAACCACTCAATGCCCATGGAATCGTTGTGTTGGGAAACTGTCCCTCGACAAAGGCCGGGGCATGGCTTCCCTCGTTTATCCTCCAGAGCGCTACCCTATTGCCCTCCACGCAGTTCAGGTGTTCGAGCATATCGGTATCGTTGACTCCCGCTGGCGTGTCTAGGTCGAGCTCACCCATGTTCGTGTAGTCACTGTCACACCCGGACCTGTTGGCCCAAGATTCCACAGTGCTCTCGGCCCCGGGATAGTAGTTCCACTCGTTGTCCCAAGGGTCGTGGTCATAGCCGCCTTCGTAGTAGATAACCAAGTCGAAGGTTCCGTGGACCTGGAGGATGTTGGGATGGCCGGTGTCCGCGCAGTTCTCGTCGAAACTGTCGAATGTGGACCCCGCGAAAGAGACAATCCCCCTGATTCTGTTGCCCTGCTCGCATGCCATCCTGTGGGACATGAAGCCCCCGTTCGAGTGCCCAACGAAGACAATCCCGTCAGGATCGGCGCCGTATAGGGAGACCGCCTCGTCAATCATGCCGATTAGCCAGTCGACGTCGTCGACTTCCTGGTCCCAGTAGTTGCAGCAGGCAGGAGTGGCGTTCCAGAAGCGCAGGGCAGTCGGATTCATCGTGCCATCTGGGTATAGGAGCAGGTGCTCGTTATGCAGCACGCTGTCGAACAGGTCGAGGTATGAGGCCCCCCAATTTCCGTTGCTGCTGTATCCGTGGAGCGACACCACCAGTGGAAGGGGTCGTTCGTAATCGTGCCCTCCTGGAATCATCAGCGTCGCCGTGCGGTTGCTCGGACCTAGAGTGGCGTAGTTGTACTGGTCGTCGTACTCTATAGGGCCGTACTCCTCGTCAGAATCGTCCGAGGAGCCAGTCATCATGGTGCTGGTTTCGACGTTCGAGGAGAACTCGGTGGGAACGTGCCACGAGGAGCCAAGCGCCATATGTCCGAGGAGTAACGAAACGAGCACAACTCTCAGATGCATGCCTAGGCCCCCGACATCACAGCAATAATCTATCCCACTACCAACTCAGTGGCCGGCCAATGATGCCCAATCAGAGTGAATCTAGGGATTCCTTCCCTCCCATGTAGGGTCGAAGCACCTCGGGAATGGTGACTGAACCGTCCTCATTCTGGCACTGCTCCATGATGGCGACCAGCGTCCTGCTGGTTGCGATGGCCGTCGAGTTCAGCGTGTGCACCGCTGAATTTCCCTCCGTCGTGCGGAAGCGGATTCGCAAGCGGTTGGCTTGGTAGTCGGTGCAGTTCGAGCACGAGACCACCTCCTTGTACGCATCAGCTCCGGGCAGCCAGGCCTCGAGGTCGTACTTCCTCGCTGCGACCGTCCCCATGTCACCCGTGCAGATGTTGACCACCCGGTAGTGGAGTCCGAGGCTGTCCCACATGTCAATGGCGTTCTGCAGCAGGTCCTCGTGATGCCCCCACGAGTCCTCCGGGTCGCAGATGACTATCTGTTCGACCTTGGTGAACTGGTGCACTCTCCAGATGCCCCTGTCAGAGAGTCCGTGCGCTCCGACCTCGCGGCGGAAGCAGGCCGAGACGCCAACCAATTTGATCGGCAACTCGGTCGGCTCGACAATCTCCCCCATCCGCATCGCAGTCAGCGGGTGCTCGCTGGTCGCGATGAGGTAGTATGGATCCGGCTCTATGCCGTACATCACCGTCTCGAAGTCGCTGAGATCGGTGACGCCCTCGTAGGCCTCTCGGTTCATCATCAGCGGCGGCTGCACCAGCGTGTAGCCGCGCTCCATCAGGAAGTCGGCACCATACTGCTGCAAAGCCATCTCGAGGCGTGCGAGGTCACCTTGTAGGAAGTAGAAGCGGCTACCGGCGACCTTGGCCCCGCGAGCCTGGTCAACCCATCCGTTCATTTCGACTAGGTCGTTGTGATTGCGAGGCTCGAAGTCGAGCTCGGGCTTGTCGCCGTGGGTGCTGCGGAGAGTGTTCTTCTGTTCGTCCCCGCCAACCGGCACGTCGGCATGCAGTATGTTGGGAATGCTCATCCGCAGCGCGTCGCGTTGAGCCAAGCAATCTTCTGAGAGGACCGATAACTCGTCGATCTTCGCCCCTAGGTCGGCAACTTCGGCAATAATCGCCTCGGCTGCTGCGGAATCGCCGGACCTCTTCGCCTCGGCTATGCCTCGGGCCGCCTCATTGCGCTGCCTTCTCAGCTGATCGGCATCGTACTGCGCCTTGCGCCAGGACTCGTCGAACCTGATGACCTCGTCGATGGCATCGTGAGCGAGGCCACGACGGTCGTGGTCTGCTCGAACGAGGTCTGCATGCTCCCTGAACATGGACATGTCAAGCATCGTGACCGGCCTTTTGGCTTGGTTACCGCCCTTCAACTCATTGGGCAACCATCACAGGAATGTTATGTCCTGCCAGAGTTGGTCGATTCCGAGGGCTATCGCACCCGACACGAGGTAGCCAAGGATGCTGCCCCCGTTAAGCAGCGGCAGCCCCGCCTGTGGCTTTCCCCGTGCGACCTGAGTCATCAGGGCCATGTAACCCACTAGGCCCCCGACCAGCGTGCCCATGCCCACCAGCATCGGCCCTAGGTGGACCGGAGCGGAAGGCTCGCCCCAGAAGTCGAACACTACCGGCCCTGTGTCTGGCAGGAAGGTAATCGACGAGATGACCAGAATGCCGGGGAAGATGACGTCTCCCAGCCCCATGAACAGGGCATCTCGCCCCTTGGGCTTAGCATTGGGAATGGGCTTGTCTACCATAGGGCCCACCCCGTCCACTTCGATTGCAGGCTCATCCCGCCTCATGACATCGCCCTCTTGGTCGAGGAAGGTGTATCCCGACTGCTTCGGGGCCACCAGAAGGACTGGCAGCTTCAACCCAATCATCGTGTCAGCCAATTCCAGCATGTGCTTGCTCTTGTTGACAGCCCAATGGTCGTAGATGGCTGCCATGACCATGAACAGGATAATCAGAACTGGGACGAAGGCTATCCCGATCATCGTAATCACTCCGGCTCCGACCAAGACTCCTACGGTGTTGACTACGTACCACTCGGGAAATTTGTAGAGCAGAATCATCATTCCCACACTGATGACGAGTGCAGAGACTTCCACCAATATCCCACTTAGTCCGACAAAGAATGCCACAACAAGGACGAATGGCTCGATGCAGATTAGCAGGCTGTACCAAAGTGCGAACATAATGAATGCCTTGATCAGGGTCTCCATGCCTCTACGGGCGAGCCAAATTATCGCGACCGTGAAAATGAGTATGAATCCAAGCTCCAGGAATATGTTTCCTGCTTCCGTCGCACCCTCCTCTCCGAATGCCCTGAAGACCTCGAAATTGTATCTCGGCTGGATGAAGATCCCGATCAATATCGATGTGGTGAACATGGCAGCCATGCCCGCCATCGGAACCCGCTGTTCACGTATGGCGTCCAGCACTTCAGCGAACTCGCCATCCGCCATATCTCCCACGACCTTCAAGGCACATTTCACTTTGACCCAACCATGGCCTCGACCCGCGCCCCCGACATCAGGGAATGGTTGACGGGTCGAATAGGGGCTGGTGTCAGGCTAGGGCTGTCGACCTGCGCCGAGATGCTCGAGCGCATCGGACACCCCGAGCGAGCTTTTCCCAGCATCCATGTCGCCGGTACCAATGGCAAAGGCTCGCTGTGCGCCCACCTTTCGTCGATGGGCTCGCGCAATGGCCATCTCATCGGATTGTTCACCTCACCGCACCTCGTCACCGTGGAGGAGCGGGCGAGGATAGATGGCCGACCAGTAGAGCCCGACCAGTTCGACAGATACCTAGAGGAGGTGAGGCAGGCCAGCCTCATCGAGCCGGCTATCCACCCGACTTACTTCGAAGCCACCTTCCTCGCCTCCTTGCTAGCCTTCGCCCATGCTGGGGTGGACCGAGCAGTCATCGAGACGGGTTTGGGTGGTCGCCTGGATGCAACGAGGCTGGTCGAGGCGGACCTGTGTGCGATCACGACGATTTCGAGGGATCACACTGAGCTGCTAGGGGATGATCTCGGACAGATTGCGGCCGAGAAGGCCGGCATCCATCGTGAAGGGGTGCCCCTGCTGTGCTTGCACCACGACGATGCGTCGGTCCGAGACGCAATCGAGGGGGCAGCTGGTGCAGACGTGGATTGGTGCCATACCGTGTGCGACGATGCACAGGGCGTAGCCCGTGAGCTCGCATCGACAATCGCCGAGCGCTTAGGCTGGTTCGAGCAGGAGACCGATGTCAAATGGGCTGGGCGAACCAAAGATTCCTTCGACTGGTATGCCGAAGTCGATTGTCGAATCAGCGCTGCCCACAACGAGGAGAGCCTCAGCCATGATTTACGAGCCATGGACGACCAGAGGTACGTTCTGCTGCTGGGAATGACTCAGCGGCACGACCTGCCATCAACGATGTCTGCCTTCGAAGGCGCCAGCAACTGCGTTCGCGCCGTAGTCACAGAAGTTCACGGAGGCAGGAAGCCCACCGCCTCCCCGCAGGAGATTACCCGTGAGCTAGTCGGCCTCGGTCATTCGGAAGTGGAAGTCTCACCCGACCCCCTGACGGCCATGGACAAGGCGGTGGGACATGCAGTCGAGCTTGATTGCGTGGTCTATGTCACAGGCAGCGTCTATCTGGTCGGGGAACTCCTTGGGGAGCTCGTGCGGAGGGAGGGGCTGGATTTGTGGGACACCCTCACCATCCACCCGCCAGGTACTAGGACCGAAGGATGATTACCTAATCACCTGCCACGCGGCCCGTGAGCGAGAAGTGGGATCGCCGGTTCCTAGAACTGGCCCAGCATATCTCCGAGTGGAGCAAGGACCCATCGACCAAGGTGGGTTGCGTGGTGGTCGGGGAGGACAGGGAGATACGCTCGACAGGATTCAACGGCTTCCCCCGTGGAATCGAGGACGACTCGGAGAGGCTTGAAGACCGCGAGCAGAAGTACCCACTGATATGCCATGCTGAGGAGAATGCTATCATGCATGCGGCCCGGATCGGCATCTCGCTCAAGGGCAATACGGCCTATGTCACATGGCCGCCGTGCTCTCGCTGCACGAGGTCCCTGATACAAGCCGGTGTCAACGAGGTTGTATTTCCGGCCGATGTGGAGGTGCCCGAGCGTTGGCAGACAGACTTCGACATCGCTATCGCAATGATGAACGAGGCAGAGATTTCGGTTCGTCAGGCCTAGAGTTCTGACCAGATCTGCTCGACCTTCTTCTCCAGATCAACAATCGTCCCATCGTTGATCACTAAGCAATCAGCCATGCTAGCCGTCGCATCTAGGGCTTGGCCTGCTTCGTCATCAGCTCGGGCCTCGGCCTCCTCCTGTGCAACGAAGGTATCCCTATCGCTAGGGTCCCCGAATCTAGAACGCTCCTGGAGGCGTTGCCAGCGCTGGCCCTCGTCCGCCCTGACCTCGATGAGTACGAAGTCGCCGCGGGAACGCAGCGCCTCGACCTCAGCAGGCGTCCGAATGGAGTCGACTACGGCATCTTCCCCCTCGAGAGTCTCGAGGAGCATCTCAGCCAGCACTCCCGGGCCACCCTCCCGACGCAGTTCTCTGCCGCCTTCGATCAGCGCCTCCCTCGTGGCCTCAACGCCCTGCTTGGCGAGCCACGAGCGAATCGAGTCAGAGCAAGACACGCTAACCAGTCCTTTGGCAGCGAACCAGCTCACCAGAGTCGACTTCCCGGAGGCGTTCCTGCCGGTCAGACCGATTAGCATGAGGGGGCTGGGGGGCCGGCCGTGAATATTGGTTGCGTCAGGACCAGTATCTCCGAGTGCGTGCGTAGTTGAGCTCGGCATCGTGGATTGAGCGTAGGAGTTCGACCCTGTCGCCCTGTGTGTGACCCCTCAGGACCCTCGTAGCGGTATCCCCGGCGATGCCCCTGCCCATCAGGCAGAGCACAGCCTCGAAACCGTGATTCCTCACCAATTCAGCGTTCTTCGACATTCGTGAGCTGACCTTCGGGTCCCTGCTCTCCGTCCATTCTACGAGTAGGTCCTCCATACGCTCGGGAGCACATGCCATCATGCTCCCTCCGCAAGACGAGCAAGGCTCGATACCCTCTTCCATCCGCTCCACCCTCCTCCTGCGTTTGCCACCACAGTTCAGGCAGATGAGCACAGCGCGCTCATTCAGAAGCCGTGCTTCGAGCCGCTCCCTGAGTTCCTTGTCCGACCAGGATGGCAGCAGCAAGTCCCTCTCGCTCCTAGGGGAGATGCCGAGCCTGCCCGGCGGGGTGTGGGACAGCTCCACAGACCCATCTTGAATTGCTCTCAGCAGGTCTGTGGTGGCATCGATGTCCATGCGCTCGTGGAACAGCTTGTCGAGAGCCTCCTCGACCACAGGCGTGCCACGATAACGCTCCATCAGACCCTCGATGTTGACCCTCCTCGGGTTCACTCCCTTGCTGAGCACCCCCATCTTCCTCGAGACCTGCACCATCCTCCAGCGAATCGCCCGCCCATTGGGTATCGTCATTCTGAGTATCGAGCCAAGTGCTGCGGGGGGAGTCTCCAACAGCCACCCTATGACATCCCGGGCATTGGTACCCGGAACTTGGAATGCGATGCGATATGGGTCAATCAGGGTTCGACCCATCTTGCCCTCTCGCATCGACCCCATGGCTTGGATGAAATGGCCTAGGGTCTCGTTGACCCTCGAGCCTGCGCAGGTGTTGAGCGTCACCGTGCCTTCACGCTGCTCGACGGTCAGGGACACTGCGTCGGGCAGCTTTCCGGCGGTCTCCAAGTGCTCGGCCACCGCACTGACTAACAAGTCCCTAGCCGTGTCTGAGAGTGGATACTCACTGAGTTCACGAGCCTCGCCCCCCTCTGGAATTGCGCCTATCGAAACCGCTGCGCTCCTGCGGAGGCGGCCGACCTCCTCGGCGACCTCCTGGGGGACCGGAGGCATCTCGCCCGCCCAAACGGGGGCTGACCCATGCTCCTTCACCGGAGCCACGGAAAGCTCCTCGGCCTCCGGGTCAGCGTCGATTATCTGCCAGGTCCTCCCTGCCATCACAAAGCGGCGAGCCCTCCCCTCGTCAGCACCGTCATTGCCCAGAGAGAGCACGAAGGCCTCGTCGACTGAGCCCATGACCCGACGAGTCACAACGTCCCTAACGCGGTACGAGAGCTCGTCTGGAATCATCGAGAAGTGTTCTGTCCGCGTCCGGCCAAGCCGCCCAGACGGCGAGAACCAGCCTCCCTTGAGAACCTCAGGAAGCCCGGGGAGCAACTGCCCCCTCCATCTGCTCCGATTCGCCTCTGGATGATCCTGGTCCCAAGGCGGGCGCTCTGCGGGCGCATCCCCATCAGTCTGCGAGGAGAGGGCCTCCCAAAGTCTGCTGGGCCAGGTGAGGGCATCCGAGTCCTCAGGTCGCTCGACCAGTCTAATCATCCAACGATCATCGAGGACCCTGAGCACGGCGAGAGTCGAGTCATGGCCCCATTCCTCGAAGATCGAGCACCTCTGGATGATTTCGGTTGCCTCGGACAACGGCACCAGACTCCTCTGTATGGCCATCTGCATGAACTGGTTCGCTGCCACCACCCGTGGCCCTGTCCTCCATTCGACACCCTCTAACTCACCGGCAATCGCCCGTCGTGCGATTACCGAGCACTCCGCGACCTCATCGACCTCCCATGCCAACAGCTCCCCTCGTCCGGTACCTCCAAGACGGTGCTCGGAACGCCCGACCCTCTGCAAGAGACGGTCAACCGACCTCGGGCTCTGGAGTTGGTGCACCTGCTGGATGGTGCCTATGTCAATACCGAGCTCGAGGCTGCTGGTACAGATCATCCCGTGAAGATCGCCTTCCCTCAGCGACCTCTCCATCTCCCTCCTCGTTTCTGCAGCAAGGCTACCATGGTGAACGCCTAATCTCAACTCGGGCGCTATTGAAGAGAGGCGCTGGGCGACGGTCTCCGCAGTATTGCGGGAGTTGACGAAGACCAAGGCTGGCGAGTGATCCTGCAGAGTCTGGGTCAGCCTCCTGAAGGCAGCCACCGAGCTTGGGGAGACGGACCATTCGACGGACAACAACTCGTCCTCCCGACTCACCGGCTCGCAGTGCACCACGACGTCGGTGTGCCGAGGTGATGGGCCGATAATCGGCTCAGACCGGTTCGAGAACCACCGGGCGACCTCGCTTGGGTTTCCTACGGTCGCCGATAGGCCCACCAACTGAATGCTCTCGCTACCGAGCTCCTTGATCCGCTCGAGGCCGACGAGCAACTGCGAGCCCCTCTCAGAGGACGCGAGATCGTGGACCTCGTCTAGAACGACTGCCCGGACCCCAGCCAGATGCTCCCTCAACCGGCTTCCCAGCAGCATAATCTGCGCTGTCTCCGGGGTTGTGACTAGGAGTTCGGGAGGCGACCTCGACTGCTTCTGGCGCTCTTTCTGTGTGGTGTCCCCATGCCTGACCCCAACCTCGAACCCGAGCGGGGCGAGCATCTTCGCAAGCCTCCTGTCAATATCGCGATTGAGGGCCCTCAATGGGGTGATGTAGAGGATGGACAGTCCGGTCCAGCCCTCGGACAGAGCCCGCGAGATCAGAGGCAGAATCGCGGCCTCCGTCTTCCCGCTTCCCGTAGGCGCAATCAGCAGTCTGTCCGATCCCTCGATGAGGTCGGGGATACCAGTCTCCTGAATTGGGGTCAAGGACCATCTCATGTCCTCGACGACCATCCTGACTCTGGGGTGCAGCAGGGTGATGGCGCCTACCATGAATGACCGCCGGTGCCGCATGTGGAAAACCCATCCGCCTCGAGAGACAATAAGAAAACGCCCGGCGAAAGGCACTAACCGTATGAGTGTGGCCCGAGGGTTGGTTAAGATGGCGCGTGCGAAGGCCAAGAGAGTAGGCCCACTGAGGAAATGGTGGTACTCAAAGAGCGAGCATCACTTCCAGGTGTACACCCTAACTACTGTCTTCTTCTCCGGACTAATCCTATACTGCTTCCTCTTCCTCTTCTTCATGGATGGGGTGCAGTCCCTGCAGAACGACGGCAAAGACAACCTGATCCCATTCGTTTGGCTGGGGTTGCTTGGCGGTTCCGTGGCACTCTTCATCGTAGCCCCAGATTTCTTCTACTTCCTCGGTCAGAAGCAGATTCTCGAGGACATTCTCGACCTAGACTCGAGGCCCGAGGTGCTCAGGAGGAGGAAGGAGGCCGAGCAGGCTGCAGATCTTCTGGGCTTGAAGTACCAAGCCAGACTGAAGGGACTCTACGAGAAGCTCGGAATCAAGGTCGGCAAGAAGTACAGCATGGACGCGCTCCCCCCTAGGGGGTCGCCAGCAGGAGAAAAGGCTGAGACTAGTCCCGACGAGGAGGAATGAGGTGTCATTCCAAGACCCCGTTCAACCCAAACAACCCCCCGAATCATTCCAAGAGGGGGCAGAATGGTGGATGAGGGAGGCGGCTCTCGCTATCGGCCTCGTTGTGCTGATACTCACCTCGATGTGGATAGCGACTGGTATCTTCCCACCCATGGTCGTGGTCGAATCCGGCTCAATGATGCACGATCTGGAAGACGGCTCGATCGGATCCATAGACCCCGGAGACCTCGTTCTGGTGATGAACCCCGCAAGGGCGGACATCGTCACCTACGCCGAGGCGACTCAGAAGGGGAACGATGACTTCGGCTACGAGTCACACGGCATGCCCGGAGATGTGATCATCTACAGGAAGAACGGCGACTCGCAGACCCCAGTAATCCACAGGGTGCTACTCAAGGCGGTTTCCAACGCATCAGGGGGGTGGGACGTCCCCGGGACCCCCCTAGTAGGCGTGCAAACCATCACCACCACTCTCGACTACCCCTGCAACTTCCACGGCAACCTGACCATAGTGGATTGGGAGCCACCTCACGAGGGATACCTGACTACTGGTGACAACACGATCACCAACGGATGCAAGATTGACCAACTCGCCGCAACGGGGCAGGATTACAGAAACGGTCTCAAGGACGAGAACGGCATGCCCGTCACGGCGGTCAAGGACGTATGGGTGGTTGGCGTCGCCTCGGCTGAGCTTCCATGGATTGGCGCAATCAAACTGCTCGTCTCTGGTACTCAGGAATCGGTCACAACGAGCACATGGTACAATCTCACACTGACCATAGCCCTCATTCTAGCGTCTCCTCTGATTTTCGATTCGGCAGTGGCTAGGATTCGAGTATCTGATGAGGAGGAGTGACTCTACCTAGAAACCCCGCCCTAACCCCTAGACTCAGCATTAGCGCGACACTAATCATTCGTTGAGTTTAAATTGGACCTGAATTTGCGACGGATGCAATATTGGGGACTGAAAATGGAAATTGGAATTGAACCTATAGGAGAGATGGTGCTGCTAGCAATGGAGAACGCCCCCGAGAAGACCGAATCCGGTCTGCTCCTGCCCGAGGAAGCCCGTGAGAAGATGAACGTCGGGCTGGTCCAGGCCGTTGGCTCCGAGGTCGAGGGAGTCGCCGTTGGAGATCGCGTCATATACCGCCAGTACAGCGGTACCAAGATGGAATGGATGGGCCAGGACTACCTGCTGATTAAGGAAGAGGATATCCAGGCAAAGGTCGTGGGGTGAGAAGATGGGTGCGAAGAAGATCATCTACGGCGCGGAGGCGCGAGAGAAGCTGCTCGAGGGAATCGACACGGTCGCCAATGCGGTCAAGGTAACTCTTGGCCCTGCCGCGAGGACCGTCGTTCTGGAGAAGTCATGGGGCAGTCCCTCCATCATCAACGACGGCGTCACCATCGCCAAGGACATCGAGCTCGGCGATCCTTTCGCCAATATGGGCGCCAAACTAATCCAAGAGGTCGCCAGCAAGACCCAGGACAATGCCGGTGACGGCACCTCCACAGCCTCAATCCTAGCCCAGAGCCTATGCCACAACGGGCTTGACAACATGGAGTCGGGATCGAGCCCTGTGGAGCTCAAGGCCGGTTTCGAGGATGCCATTGAGGCGGTGGTAGAGTCTCTCAAGGAGCGGGCAGTCCCCGTCGAGACCAGCGAGACGATCAAGCAGGTGGCGACAATCGCATCGAATAACGACGAGGAGATAGGCGCGCTCATCTCGGAGGCCGTGGATGCCGTCGGCCGTGACGGCGTCATAACCGTGGAGGAGGCCAAGTCTATCGAGACCTCACTCAACGTAGTCGAGGGCATGGAGTTCAACAAGGGCTACATGAGCCCCTACATGATTACCGACCGAGAGAAGAGAGAGGCCGTTCACGAGAGCCCCCTAGTGCTGCTCACCGACCACACCATCAACTCCGCTCAGGACCTGCTGCCATCGCTCGAAGCGAGCGTGCAGCAGAAGCGCCCCCTGCTCATCGTATCAAAGGACATAGAGGGAGAGGCCCTAGCCACCCTCGTCCTGAACGTCGTTAGCAGGGTCGTGAAGGCAGTCGCAGTCAAGGCGCCCGGCTTCGGAGACGAGATTGCCGAGCAGTTGGAGGACATCGCCGTCCTCACCGGCGCCAAGCCCCTGCTCAAGGACCAGGGCGCCGATCTCAAGGCGCAGGGACCCGAGAGCCTAGGAAGCGCCGACCGTGTCATAGTCGCCAAGAACAAGACCACGATCGTCGGTGGCGGCGGTGATGCCAAGGCAACAGAGGAACGCGCCGAGCTGCTCCGCGGCCAAGCCAAGCTCGCGACCAGCAAGTGGGACCGCGAGAAGATCGAGAAGCGAGTCGGCAAGCTCACCGGTGGCGTGGCCGTGCTCAAGGTGGGTGCTGCGACCGAGACCGAGGTGAAGGAAACCAAGGCGCGTGTCGATGATGCGCTCAACGCCACGCGTGCAGCGATGGCCGAAGGGGTCGTCGCTGGCGGTGGCGTGACACTGCTACGTGCTCGCGAGGCTCTCAAGCCCCTGTCAGACGAGGCTGACGGTGACCGGGCTATTGGCATCAACCTAGTCTACGATGCTTTGGCCTCACCGACTTGGCAGATATCCCAGAACGCCGGTGCGGATGGTGACGAGGTCATCAAGCGAGTCTTGGCAGAGGACGATGACAACTTCGGCTACAACGCCCGCACGGGAGAGTACGTCGACATGATGGCGGCAGGCATCCTCGATCCGGCCAAGGTAACGAGGAATGCCCTCCAGTCAGCCGGATCCATCGCTGGGCTAGTGCTGACCACCGAGACCCTGATTGCCGACGATCCCGATCAGAAGGAAGCCACCCCTGCAATGCCCGACATGGGCGGCGGAATGGGCGGAATGGGCGGAATGGGCGGAATGGGCTTCTAGGCTCTCTCGCCGGCACGATCTCTGAGCAACGCAGGCTTGATGCCACAGAGCGACCTCGGGAGGACGCCTCAATGACGACGAGGGGTGACTGAGCTTCGGCGCTGACGTGCCCTATGAGTACCGAGAGGCACCGAAGAGCACGCGAATTGAAGTCATACGGGCTTCTCCGATGCCCGATGAGGGGCGTTTCCAAGGCACTCTCACTCATCGCTCTGCTACTCCTGTCGATGCTCAGCAGTGGCTGCATGGCGCTCTCCATGCAGCGTGAGATAATCGAGAGTTGGAGGGACCCACCGGTGCAGATAGACAAGGAGGTGACCGCCGGTTGGTCGGAGACCTTCGATACGGGTGCAACCCTCGACTCGGTCATCTACGAGAATGAGACGGAGATCCTGTTCGACGAGACGGTCTCGGAGCTGACCATCAACTTCAGGGTCCAGTTTCCCTATTCGAGCACCATCGAGGACTTCATCGGCAACGACACGAACGAGCTCCGCTACGTCGAGGCCAAACTCTGGGAACCTGGAACCAAGGCTGCGGGGGGCGACCCCTTCTGGGAGGTTCGCGCCACCCAGGACTACCCTCTGGAGCGCTTCGAGTGGCGAACTGATTTCATCGAGGGTGCCTGGATTCTCGAAGTGGAGGCCAGAGGGTACGGCGTCACCGCCCCGGTTGAGCAACTATCCTTCCACGATCACTTCGACCTCTTCGCCACCATCACCAAGCCCTGTGTGCGCTTCCCGCAGTCCCACGAACTCGGTGAGTGCACCTTCCTCTCAGACTTGGACGACTGAGCGCCCGCCCACCGAAAGCGCTGCGCAGCGCTTATGAGTCATGGGCAGGTCGCCGCGCTGCTGAGGAAACCGAATGGTGGAGAGCATGTCCCCCCTAGTGCCGCTCGACGTCTACGAGCGGCATGCCGTCCACATTGGTACCAACCAGAAGTCTGCTGACATGAAGCAGTTCCTAGATACCCTGCAACAGGATAGCAGTGGCCTGCATTTGATTGACGTTCACCAGACTGACGCGAGAATCCGCATCGTGGCCAAATTCCTCTCCAACTACGAGGCACAGAGGGTCCTAGTGGTCAGCGCGCGCCAGTACGGTCAGAGGCCAGCCCGGAAGTTCGCCCAGTTGATTGGCGCCAAGCAAATCGTCGGCCGATTCATCCCAGGCACCCTCACCAACTCACGTTTGCGTACGTACATCGAACCCGAGGTGATACTCGTGACTGACCCCGCAGCCGATGCACAGGCACTATCCGAGGCGGTCAAGTCAGGCCTACCGGTCGTCGCTATCTGTGATGCCAACAATAGGCTGCGCAACGTCGACCTCGCCCTGCCTGCCAACAACAAGGGACGCCGCTCGCTGGCTCTGGTCTACTGGCTTCTTGCTCGGGAGATCCTGAAGGCTCGGGGCACAGTCTCCAACGATGTCGAGTGGGAGCTCTCAGAGGACGTAGCGAACTGGGAATCGACCTTCTGAGCACTCGACGCCCTCAAAGGCGAGCACTCAGCCCGATTATCATATGAACAATATGGCACCGCCGCTGTTCCTCGCCCCGATGGCGGGCGTGACCGACCTCGCCTACAGGCTGCTAGCCAGAGAGTGCGGAGCCGACGTCACGGTTACCGAGTTCACAGCAGCCTCGGGGTTGACCCGCCGCAACGCGCATTCGTGGCTGAAGGTTGAGAGCGATGTGCGAGAGACCCCTTTCATCGCGCAGATATTCGGAGGGGATGTGGCCGAGATGGTCAGAGCTGTGGAACTGCTTCATGACAGGGCTGATGTCATAGACATCAACTTCGGATGCCCTGCTCCGAAAGTCTGCCGCAACGATGCTGGTGCATCCCTATTGAGAGACCCAGACCGAGTCGTCGAGATGGTTCGCGCTTGCATCGAGGTCGCCAACGTTCCCATCACAGTCAAGATGCGTCTAGGGACAGGCAGCGGTCCCAACACCGCCCTCGAAATCTGCAAGAGGCTGGAGTCCGAGGGCGTGGAGCGCATATGCGTCCACGGGCGGACCATGAGCCAGCGCTATGCTGGTGAGGCCGACTGGTCGCAGATACGAGGGATTATCGAAGCCGTAGACATACCAGTGATCGCCAATGGCGACGTGGTCGACGCCGTTTCTGCTGCCGCTTGCCTCGATGTCACAGGCGCCGTGGGCTTGATGATTGGTCGCGGCGCAATCGGGCGGCCGGCCGTATTCCACGAAATCAAGCGCGACCTAGGCTGGTCGGACGCCCCGCCCCCCTGGGGTGAGGACGATGCGGCAGTGGCGCGCCTGTGGTGCTGGAACAGGTACTTGGAGCTCAACGAGGAGCTATACCCCCCTCAATCAAACAAGAACCTCAAGCGCCATGCCGTTTCTTTCACCAAAGGGCTTCCCGGTGCGTCCGCGATGCGAGTCAAACTGCACAGGGAGGCCGACCAGGGGACGCTGGGGGGAATGGTCACCGACTATCTCGAAGAACTCGCAGCAACCAATCCCATCGCTGCGTGATCAATTAGCCTGCAATCGTTTCGTCAAGGCGTTGGGCAACCGTTCTCAGACGTCTGAGCGCCCGGTCCGCCCGGCGCATCACGCGCTCTGCGACCTGTGCTCCGTCGGCACCGGCGACCCTGATGCCGAAAGGCATCCTGCCACCGAGGGTATTGAGGAGGATTCGCTGGTCCTCGATGGGGACGGGAGCGAGGATGGACTGCACCTTCTCGGTGTTGAGCGAGCCCTTCTTGGCACCATCCAGAAGCGCCTTGGATATCGATTCGTCCAGCCTCCCAAGGCCCCCGCGCGACATCAGCCACTCCTCTCCGCGTCCGCTGTGCTGCCTCATCAGCCCGGTGTAGACGTCCTGTGAGATCCGATCGACCATGGGCGCGCGCTCGATGAGGGCTGCGCTGCGCATGCGCTCCACAGCCCTTTGGACACGGGAGCGACTCTCAGAGAACCGGTCGGCCAAGGAGAGGATGGTCATCGGGTGCCCGCTCGAGGAAATCTCGCACAGCAGATTGCGGGCCAGCCTGTCATCCTCCCTCGAGCGCCCGCCGTTCAGACCGAGGTCTGCGACCAGGGCGTCTATGGAATCACCGGCGTCACTTCGGGCTCCCGGCTCGGCGATGCTTATCGCGAAGCCGACCTCCTCCTCGGCGGGTATGCTCATTCTGGTTTCGGAGGGCTGCACCAGCCCGGCAAGCTCCGAGACTCTCAGTTCGAGGACCGCCCTGGCCTGGACGGACACGAGCCCGACGGCTGCGGACATCGACCCGCCCCTCAGCACGTGGATGTGCCACTTGCCGTCAACCTCGGTGGAAACAAGGCCGCACGACCTCAGCTTGGCCATCTGGTGGTGAGTGCCGGTGTGTGACAGGCCGCTGGCATCGCCGAGGTCCCTAGCGTCCCACCCCCTCAGGGGGTCGGCCAGAAGCGCATCACGCATGATGCGGTGCAGGGCGCTGTGCTGCTCGTCGTCGCCCCACCGGTCAACCCTCCTCCTGATCAGCCCCATCGAATCGAGGATCCAAGTCAGGAGGACGTCGACATCCCTGCTGCCCGTCGGCATCGGGTACTCGATCAGCCTGAGCGCGAACACAGATAGCGCGCGGATTACGTGGCTCAAGAGGCTTGGCTCGGGCGTGAATCCGAATCAGGCGTATTCCTGACGGATTTCGAGCCACGGGTAGTTGACATTGGAGTATCGCAGACCCTCTAGGTGAGGTGCTAGGGACAGTCTGCCGTGGCTGACGATGCCACGTCGCCTGAGGACGGAGACAGCCGAGTGCACGGTGGCCCGCGAACGGTCGAGGTCGCGTGCGAGTTGGGCTTGCGAGACGGGGGCCGGGGAGTTGGAGAGCCGATTCACGATATTTCGCTGGACCCCGGACAGGCCGACTGGGAGCATCGCGGCGGCCGTGGCCTCGTCGGTGACTCCCGTGCCCTCCAGGATCTCGACCTGCGCTGGCGCGCCGGCATAGTAACAGGTCCTGCCGTTAACTGGCACGATGGTCACGGTCCGCTCCTTGATCAGAACGCGGAGATGATGCCTGAGGGTGCCGTTGGCGGCTCCTAGCTGCCTCTGCAACTCGCGGAAGTGAATGCCCGGAGAGCGTTGGAGGGTGCGAATGATCCGACCTCTGAGCGGATGCTCCCAATCATTCTCATGGGGCGCGGAGAGCGTTCCCTGGGCGAACGGCGGAGCGAGGAATGGGAATAGGGAGGGGAGCCCCATGGAGCCGCCGATTATGGCGGTCACGGCATCGGCGAACCAAGGGTGGGTGGTGCGCCACTGCTGTATCAGTGCCATGCGCTAAACTCTGCATTCTAGGCTTTAAGGATGCGTCCGGTTGAGTCGTGGATGCTCATGCTTCAGATGCTGTGGCGAGTCACCCTGCCCTGCTTGATCTTCATGTACCCAACCAGGGGGCTTAGCAGTCTGCCTGCATCCCTACCGTGATCGGTCAGTCGGTACTTCACCCTAATCGGGGGCCCGTCCTCGACGATCCTCTCGATGAGGCCGGACTCAGCGCACTTGGTCAGCTTGTCCGAGAGCGTCCTGCTGCTGATTCCCCTCAGCAGCTTGCGCATCTCGTTGAAGCGGCGCTCGCCGGCTATGTACAGGGTAGCGAGGATCTCGACGGTCCATCTGGAGCTGAAGATCGAGAATGCATCGACAGCGGCATCGACCTCCCAGTCGATGTCGAAGCTCTCGTTGTCGTAGTATGACTCGAAGATGCTGCGAATGTCGACTCCGTTCTCCTTGACGTCATTGATGGCGCCTTGCACTCTCTTGTAGTCCTCTTCTGATATTGCCATGGGTTGTTTGGGCATTGGAACCAAGTTGCGAGAAGGGTATCTAGTGTATAAAACACATCATAGTGTAAGTACGCTTACTCATGGGTTAATATAGCCTGACCGGGTGGCTTAGTGTGAAAACCACACTAGGTTTAAGGAGTAAACTGATTATGGACAGATGGCTACAAGAATGGACGAATGAAGTGATGAGAGACTGGGGCAAGGAAGAGGGCGAGAGCCGCTCGGCAAGGCCAATGAGCGAACTGGTAATTCGCGCGATCGCTGAGTATCGCGCACCAGCATGGACCCAGTCCCCACGAAGGTGAGTGATTTGGTATTCATGGGGCTGCAGGCCATCTCGACCTGTCCCTCGTGCGGCTCGCCCTGCCTGGTGTACCAAGAGTACCTCACACCCAATCTCAGGAGTGCTTCTTGCATGACTTGCGGGGTAGTGTCGCTCACGTCTAACGGTTAGTCCGAGTTGCCAGGCTGGACTAGTTGCCACGGTAATCCGGACGTCGCCCTTCGATGAGGGCTGATAGCCCCTCGAGGGCGTCGGCGGTCCCGAATATCCCTTCGAGGCCGTCAAGCTCGAGCTGCAGGCCTGCTCCGAGGTCCTCACCGGTGGCCACGGCCTGATCGAGCAGGGCGCTTGCGGCCTGCAGGGCCAGTGGCGCTGCCCTTGAGAGCGATTTGAGCTGGCGCGCGACATCGGGGTCATCGACCTCGAACCCGGGGGGAGTACCGCCCGAGGCGATTGCGGTCATGTTGTCATCGGAGTAGAAGGATGCAGCGAAAGAGGCCACTGGGTTTGATGCATCAGCGGGACGGCCAGGATACCTCTCGCTCGGCTTGCCCGCCGATACCAGATCGGATACGGTGTTCGGGATCCCGGGCGACTCCACTAGGTGGGTCAGAAGGCCGAGTGCACTCGCTGTGCGGGCATCCATGAAGCTGCCTGCGAGCACAGCAAACCTTGCCGCCTCGATACCGCAGATTCGGACGGTTCTCTGAGTTCCCCCCAGCCCAGGGTAGATTCCGATGCTGGTCTCGGGGAAGCGAATCTGGGTACGTTGGGTCCCCACCCTGTAGTCGCAAGCCAGAGCGAGTTCCAAGCCACCGCCGAGAGCCAGTCCGGTGACTAGGGCGATGGTGGTCTTGGGACTGGATTCGATGGCGTTCAGCACCTCGTGCCCATGAGCGGTGAAGTCGTAAACCTCCTGGAACGAATCCTGGCGGATCTTATCGACGAAGAACTTGACATCAGCCCCGGCGACGAAGGCCTTGCCAGCGCCCTCGAGGACTATCGTGCTGATGTCTTCGCGACCGTTCAGCTCGTCGATCGCATCGCCCAACTGGCCTACGAGGACGACGTTGAGCGCGTTCATCGTCTCCGGCCTATTGAGGCGGACAGTTGCGATGCCCCCATCTATCTCGACGTCCACGTACGAGAACTCGAAGGGGGAGTCCCTTTCAGCGAACCAATCAGGCAGTTCCAGAGCCGCCTCGTCTGCGTAGGACCGAGCCATCCCGACGGCTTGGACAACGCCAATGCTGTTGGCTATCTCGAAGGGACCGCGCGACCAGCGCAGTCCTACCTTGGCACCGCGGTCGACATCCTCCATAGAGCAGATTCCCTCATCAACGATCTGTGCGGCCACCGTGAAGACCTGGCCGAGCAGGCGCTGCCTGATTAGTCGGGCAGACGCCTCGTCGCAATCGGTTTCGGGTCCGATTTCCCACATCCCGCCCAGCTTGACCAGAGCGCGCAGGCTCGAAGTGCTGGCATAGCGCGGCGTGGCCAACTGCTCGGCGAGGTAGTCGGTGGAGTGGAGGGCGATGGGGGGCCCTGTGAGGTTCATCAAGGCAAAGGGCCCCAGCCCAATGCGGAAGGCATCGCAGGCAACCGAATCTATCTGCGCGGTAGTCCCTATCCCTTCCTCGAGGAGCATGCAGGCCTCGTTCAGCCAAGGGACGAAGAACCGGTTGACTACGAACCCGGGCCTATCCTTGCATACGATGACGACCTTCCCCATTGTCTTGCAGTACTGCTCCACCGCAGCTAGGGTCTTGGCTGATGTGGTGGTTGCTGGAATCACCTCGATTAGTCGGTTCTTCGCGGGGTGGTAGAACCAGTGGAGGCCGATGAAGCGGTCGGGCCTGCCTGTGGCTTCGGCCAGAGCGTCTACCGATAGCGAAGAGGTGTTCGTTGCGAGTATGGTGTGCTCTGCGCAGATCTCGTCGAGAGTGGCGAAGACCTCCTGCTTGATTGCGAAGTCCTCGAACACCGCCTCGGTCACCAGATCAGTCTCGGGATCGATATTTCCCGTTCCCACAACGCCGGTGATGCGCCCCTTGATCGTCTCGACGTCGGCAGGGCGGAATATCCTGCGCTCCAACGCCTCGTCGAGGAAGTCCGCGATGATCTGGTGCCCGCGATCGACCCACTGCTGCTCGCGATCGACCATTTGGACATCAAAACGCTCCTGAGCGCTCTTCTGGGCGATGCCGGAGCCCATGTTGCCTGCGCCGATGATCGCGACGGACTGGATGGCTCGCACGAGCCGTCGAGGGAAAAGCCGGCCATATATCCAACGGGGCGGGAAACACGATTTTGAAACGGGCATTTCCAACTGATGCCGCTGGTACAACACTCGTCAGTGGAGGATGTCCCACAGCCGACGCGCATGCGCCTCCGGTGAGAGATCGAGTTCCTCGATGCGTGCACGTCCGGCAGCCGCCCAGCGTGCTCGCGTGTCATCATCGGCAGCCTCCTTCAGAGCAGCGTGCCAGGTCTGCGCATCGTCACGGGGCAGCAGCCTGCCATTGACGCCATCGACGATGGTGTCCCTGAAGCCCCCCTCGTCGATGAAGAGGGCCGGGGTACCCACAGCGAAGGCCTCGATTGGGGACAGGCCGAAGGACTCGGAATGGGCCATGCTGACTATGGCGCGTGCCTCGCGCATCAGGCTGACGAGACTCGGCGATGGAAGTCGAGGTGCGACCCACAGTCCTACTCCGCTTGCCTCAGCGTGGGCGCGAAGCATCGCAATCGAGTCCCCATCACCACCGCCCACGTGCGCCAGCGACAGTCCTGTTCCCCGTAGCATGGACACTGCCTCCCATGTGCCCTTGGCCCAGGTGGCTCGACCGACGCTGACCACGTAGTCGCCCTCGGCGTCGGTGTACGGGTTCCTCCCGTCTCTCGACGGGTCGGCTGGGAACTCAGAGTAGTCCACGCAAGGCCACAGCACCCCTGCATCGATACCATAGACATCCTTGGCGCGCTGGGCCGAGAAGCTGGAGTTGCTGCTCACCATCGACCCAGGGCGCTCCACCAGGCCCCTAATCATCGTCTGATCGCGACGCCTAGCCCTCGAAAGTAAGGACTCGGTCAGAGTCAGGCTCCTCTTGGGTGTGCCGTCTACCAGCCTGTGGAGGGTGTCCTCGTACAGTCCCCTGTGTGGCTCCAGGAGATGGAGATGGGTCCTGAGCCCGCTAGGTACGTGATCCATCAGCGGCAGGCTGCCATCACCGCTCACCAGATGCAGGGCATCGGCCTCCGAGACCACCTCGGCCAGCCCTTCGCAGGAGGACCAGGCCTTCGAAGCAGTGCTGCGCCCGGTGTCGAGGACAGTGGACAGATGGCCCTTTGGCAGCTGCCACGGCTGGTCGGGGCCGATCACCCGAATCCCCTCGCGAATGCAGATCTCACTCAGTTCGGGAACCGGGTGGATTGTGGCCATGCGCACCGAGAACAACCTGTTTAAGGCCGGAAGCACCCTCATCAGGTCGCGCTCGCCGCCCCCCAAGGTCCCGAAGGTGCCCTTGGCCACAAGCAGTACCGGCTTGTCGGCTGCCTCCCCCATGCTAATCCCCCACGACTCTTCGATAGACCTCGAGCACGCTTTCAGTGACTGAAGGCCAGAGGTAGGACTGCGATGCTGCGATTCCCCCGAACCCCCATTCGGCCAGCCTGTCCGAGTCGGCCAGAGCCATCTCGGTCATGGCCGAAGCTAGTGAGGCTGGATCCCCCATTGGCATCGAGAGCCCGGAGCCAGCCTCGTCGACGAGCTCCCCAAGGCCGTTGACATCGGCCATCACGACCGGGGTGCCGGAGTTCATGGCCTCGAGCAGCACCGTTGGGAGCCCCTCGAACCTCGATGGGATGACGACCGCAGTCGCGTTCTCGTACAACCACCGCTTCTCGGCTTCCGAGACCAGTCCCAGAACCGAGATTGCATCCTTGCACTTGGCCTGCGCGTGGCATCCGTCCAACCAATCAGCCAACTCGCCCGTCCCAGCGATCGCTAGATCGAAGCCGGGGTCGCCATCGAACGAATCCATGGAATCCATCAGCACATCAACCCCCTTCTGCTCGCTGAGGCGACCGACAAAGGCCAACAGGGGCCTGCCTGGGTCCCTGCCTGAAAGCGCTACAGGTGCCGCGGCAGCATCCTCGACGGGTGAGAAACCGTTTGGAATCACATCGAGGCTGCCCTTGACGCCCTTGTTGCGCAGCAATCGCTCGAAGTGAGTAGTCAGGACTATCCTCGCCTCAGAGGCGTGCAGCGTTCTGCGTCCCTGCAAGGCCCACCTGACTCGTTTCAGCAGCCTACCCGCTGCAGTCCTCTTGACGTAGTCGTTGTGATAGGTTGTCACGACCGGCTTGCCTGCGCGTCGTGCCTTCGCCAGGGTCCTGCGAATCAGCATCGGCAGGGTGTCGTGAAGGTGGACTACGTCGACGTCACCGAGATCGAGGCCTCTGACCGAGACCACGGGGTCGACCCCCCCAAGCACGCGGCTGGGCGGGATGCGGATTACGTTGACACCTCCTCGTTTGAATCGCTTCTGATTGTGGGCAGGGACATCTGTGCACCAGACCGTCACCTCGTGCCCCCTGCGCACCAGTTCCCGACCGATTTGCTCTACGTGCTGATTGCCACCTCCTACGTGGGGCCAGTACCAGACGTGAACCAGCAGGACGTGCAGCGGGCGATGCGCTTCCATCAATCCCCGACCATGCTCCTCGTTTGAAAACACCCGTACCCCTGAACAGTGCCAGCATCCTCGTTTTTAGTCCGAAAGCCTGCTCTCCGCCCATGATCAGACGCGCAGTCCTGGCTGGGAGCCCGGCAACGGGCTCGGTCACCGGCTACAATGCCAACCACGCAGTGTTGGAGCGCCTGCTCGACAAGGCCCGGGTACCGGGGTGGACCAAGGCGACCGTGGTGGAGGGCGGTGAGGGCTCGCGCGCCCATTCCAGGAAGGTGGCAGGTGCCGCCACGGACGTGAAGGCGGACCTGCTACACATCACCAACCAGCATCATGCGCATCTAGTCCCGAGGGCGTCGGACGTGCCAGTCGTGGTATCGGTCCACGACCTGTTCGACTTCCGACCGAGGTCGATGGAGGCGGGAGATGTCGCAGTACCCCTGGGTGATAGGAACCCGTCCACTACCCGAGCCGAGGAGATTCATGGCACTAGGGTGGGAATGGGGCGTGCCGACCTGCTGCTCTGTGCCTCGGAGATGACCCTAGCTGACGCTGAGTCACTATTCCCAGACACACGGGCAGTCGTGGTCAGGGACTCGATCGACGAGGAGCACTGGGACCCGATTGCCAACCAGCGGCCGAGGGAGCTGCTGGGGGGGCACGACGAGGAGGGCAAGTGCCTGATTGTCTCGGTCGGCGGGCAGGACCCACGATGGCGCAACCAGTTCGTCAGCAGAGTGATGGGCATGATACCAGAGGAGGTTAGTCGGGACATCCACCTCATTCGCATAGGGGTCGAGATGCTCGATCGAGAGCAGATCGCGGCGGCCTACCAGAATGCCGAGGCCATGCTCTACCCAGGTGTCTCGGTCGGCTTTCACTGCCCCCCCGCCGAGGCGATGGCCGCCGGTTGCCCCGTTCTCGCCTCCGACCTGCCGACCCACGACGAGCTACTGCCCGCCGATTGCCTGCTGCCGGCCACCGACCCCGACGCATGGGTCTCGGAGATAGTTGCTATCCACTCCGACTGGAGGCGCGCCGGAGGCGTCTTGCGGCACGTGGACGAGCGGCTCGTAGCCCACGCGGCTTCTACCTCTGGCAGGAATGCGCACGGCGAAGTCCTGGGAAGGGCCTACGATTCGTGCTTCGCGGATAACTGAGGGTCACCTTCATGGAACCCTCAAATATGAAAATCCAGAGTTATGGTATGATGGAAACCCCCGATGTGACCACTACCAAGACCCGGCGTCATGACATCGATTGGCTCCGCGTAATCCTGTTCGGGCTTCTCATCCCCTTCCACGTCGCTATCGGGGTGTACTGGTCGACATACGGGGAAGAGATCAACCCCAATATCGTCGATGAGATCAATCCGAATTTTTCCGATCTGAGCGATGAGGAGAAGTCGGAATTCGTTGAGCAAGGAAACGACTACACCACCGAGTCGGTTGACTTCACAAGCATGATCCTGCACTGGATGCACCAGTGGAGGCTAGCTGGGCTGTTCATGATCTCTGGGATGGGGACCGCCTTCGCCTTCCGTCGCCGGACGTGGGGGGTATTCCTCAAGGAGAGAGTCACACGGCTGATTGTGCCGATGTTCTTCGGGGCATGGACGATGGGCTTCGCTGGCTCCGTCATCCTCGGTAATGAGGACATGAGCCCATCGGGCCTCACCCTCGGGTTCCTGTTCGGAATCATCTGGAGGTCTCTGGTATTCTGGGTTCCGATATTCGGCAAGCTAATCGCACTGGGTCACCTTTGGTTCCTGTGGAACCTGTTCCAGTACTCCGTCCTGCTGACTCCCGTCTTCCACGTGGTGAGGAACGATCCGGACGGCCGGCTGGCACGGTTCCTCAGGGCCTCTTTCAAACTCCGCGGGGGAATTGGTGTGTTCGTGCTACTTCCGCTCGTCCTGAGCCTCACTGAGGTGCTGTTCAAGCCCTGGTTCCCAGGCTTCATCGGCGTGGGTTACGAGTGGTTCTGGTTCCTCGTCTTCTTCGCCTTCGGCTACATGTGCATAACTGCCAAGGACGAGTACTACGAATTCATCGAGGGTCGCAGGACAGCGATAACTGTCATGACCCTACTATGGACGGTTGCCTTTGTCTGGTTGCGTCTCGAGCAGCATCATACCGGCATCCCCTACGTCGATGGGGGGTGGCTGGAGAACAAGATAATCCACAACAGGATGACCATTCTCGCCTGCGTGATTCACAGCTTCCACGCTTGGTTCTGGTGCCTGGCCGTTTTCTCATGGGGCGCCCACCTGCTCGACAAGCCGAGCCAGAATCTAGCCTATCTCAACCAAGGGGTCTACCCGTTCTACATCGTCCACATGCCCCTTACTTTCTCGGGACTCAGGGTTGCGACAGAGCTCGGCCTCCGGGACTATCCTGCTGTGATCCTCGGCACTGCATTTGTGGTACTAACCTGCTGGGCCTTCTTCGAGGGCGTGCGACGGACTAAGGCCACGAGGTTCCTGTTCGGCATCAAAGAGGTGCAGAAGACCCGTCCGCAGAGTCCTATTACATGTGGGGAATAAGTGCATATACGGAACCTAGGTCGGACGGGCATGCTCAGGGTCACGAATCTAAGGAAGGGTTTCGGCTCGGGCCGTCGTAGGCTCGAGGTCCTGAAAGGAGTCAACCTCGAATTAGCACCAGGCGAGCTAGTCAGCATGATGGGACCCAGCGGATGCGGCAAGTCGACCCTGCTCAATGTGATCGGGGGATTGCTCGAAGCAGACTCCGGGACAATTTCCCTGGGGGAGTTCAGCTATGGTACCAGGCCGCCCAACAGGGTCGTGGACGTCCGCCGAAGAGGTGTGGGCTGGATCTTCCAGGACTTCCACCTTCTCGACCGGCTGAGCGCATTGGACAACGTGACCTTCGCACTGGAGCTTTCGGGAGTCAGGTCCTCTCTGGCAGAGGGGCAGGCACGGGAGGCTCTGGCCAAGGTCGGCTTGGAAGACCGGATGGACTTCATCCCGGACCAGCTGTCCGGGGGGCAGAGGCAGAGGGTGGCAGTCGCCAGGGCGATAGCCGGCTC